>Ga0066256_1000058_pt1 | contig 533306 bp, 428 predicted proteins | sample ThiBio_1000_biof_FD_87107 | JGI IMG/M metagenome (GOLD analysis project Ga0066256, IMG submission 87107) | Wastewater bioreactor microbial communities from Cape Town, South Africa - Thiocy_expt_1000_biof (version 2) | ecosystem: Engineered > Bioreactor > Thiocyanate-remediating >...
CCGATGCTAAGGATAATTGTTTCGTCAACTCAACATCACTGAGATGGGAAACTAGTTTCAAAGTACGCATAGCTATAACTTTGAAAACAAAGATAACATATTTTTATATTAGCACTTTTGATGGCGGTTTATTATAATATCAAAAAAAATCCATCCCGAAGAATCGGGACGGATTAATGTAGGTTTATATTCCTAACCGTCCTAATTGAAAATATGATGAAGCTTAGCTGCAGCCCATGCTGTTGCCGCAGTTTAAGCATTTATAACAAGTGCCGCTTCTTACTGTTATATGCCCGCAGGTATTACATGCCGGTGCGTCGCTCTGCATACTCTTCATGTGCTCGCTCACAGCATTTGTTGAAGTCCGCTGTGCTTTACCGGGTTGCACAGAGCCTACCACTCTTACATCGCTTAGCTCAGGCTTGGGCGCGTATTCCAAACCGGTTGGCACATCATCCCAATCATCAGTGCCCAAATTTCCTATCTCCGGCTTGTCCAACACATGCACAAGGTCTGTTCTTCCCAGGTATTCATATGCAAGGCAGCGGAATACAAAATCCACTATGGATGTGGTAGACTTGATATTCGGGTGATCTACCATTCCCGCCGGCTCAAACTTGGTGAATACAAACTTCTCTACAAACTCCTCCAACGGCACACCATATTGCAGGCCTACAGAAATAGATATAGCAAAGCAGTTCATTAAACTTCTGAGTGTTGAACCTTCTTTTGCCAGGTCAATAAATATTTCGCCTAATGTGCCATCACCATATTCACCGGTGCGCAAAAACAGCGCCTGCCCGTTTATCTTAGCTTTTTGTGTAAAGCCGCGACGTTTAAGCGGCAGGGTTTTTCTCTCTACAATTCTTGAAAGCTGGCGCTTAAGCTTGGTATCTGTAGATGCCTGCATACGCTTATGCAGTTCATCCAGCAATTCTTCCACTGTAAGCTTACCCATATCAATCAACGGGCTTTCCTGCGCGGCTGCTTCTTCTTTTACTTCAGCTTTATCTTTTGATTTTTTACTGTCGCTTTTATTGCTGAGTGGCTGGCTCAGTTTTGAGCCATCACGATATAGTGCACAGGCTTTTAACCCAAGCTTCCAGCTAAGCATATAGCTGTCTGCTATTTCTTCAACGGTTGCTTCGTTGGGCAGGTTGATGGTTTTTGAAATAGCCCCGCTGATAAATGGCTGTGCTGCTCCCATCATGCGGATATGTCCGTGTGCATGAATATATCTTTCACCCTTCTTACCACATTTATTGGCGCAATCAAAAACAGCGTAATGTTCTTTCTTTAAATATGGTGCGCCCTCAATGGTCATGGTGCCGCATATATAATCATTTGCCGCTTCAATTTCTTCAGGAGTAAAACCGAGCGCTTCAAGCAGGTTAAAATTCCAGTCGTTGTACTGTTCGGGTGTAAAGCCGAGCCTTTCAAGACAGGGTTCACCTAAAGTAAACTTGTTGAATACAAAACCGATCTCAAATGCTGAAGCAAGCGCCGCATCCAGCTTTTTAATTTCTTCTGCTATAAATCCTTTTTCGCTCAATGTTTGCGGATTAATGAATGGCGCTCCGGCAAAAGCTGCTGAACCCACCGCGTATTTGATAATGGCGTCTCTTTCCTTTTCACTATACCCAAGATTTTTAAGCGCCTGCGGCACAGATTGGTTGATGATCTTAAAATAACCGCCACCACTGAGTTTTTTGAACTTCACCAGCGCGAAATCAGGTTCTACACCGGTTGTATCGCAATCCATTACCAAACCAATAGTACCTGTTGGCGCGATAACAGTTGTTTGCGCGTTGCGGTAACCATATTTTTCACCAAGCTCAACTGCGTCATCCCAGGCCTTGCAGGCTGCTTTCAATAAATAGTCAGGACAGTATTTTGCATGTATTCCCTGAGGTTTAATGCTGAGTTGCTCATATTCGTCGGCATCATAAGCTGCCAGGCGGTGATTGCGCATCACCCTCAGCATATCTTCCCTATTTTCCTCGAATTTGGCAAAAGCACCTAAATGACCGGCTATTTCTGCAGAGGTTTTATAAGATATCCCAGTCATAATAGCAGTAATAGCACCCGCAATACCGCGGGCTTCATCACTGTCATAAGGAATGCCACTTACCATCAGCATTGAGCCGAGGTTTGCGTAACCAAGCCCCAACGTACGATAATCGTATGACAGTTGTGCTACTTCTTTTGAAGGAAATTGCGCCATCAGCACAGATATCTCCAATACCGTGGTCCATAAACGAACGGTGTATTCAAAACCTTCTACATCAAACTGGTTGGTTGCTTCATTAAAAAACTTACGAAGATTTACAGAAGCGAGGTTACATGCAGTATTATCCAGGAACATGTACTCACTGCAAGGGTTGGAGGCCCGGATACGTCCACCTTTGGGGCTGGTATGCCATTCATTTATAGTGGTATCGTATTGGGTACCCGGGTCTGCGCAACGCCAGGCTGCATATGCAATCTGGTTCCATACTGCGGTGGCAGGTATTTTTTTCATTATCCTGCCATCAGTACGGGCTTTTAATTCCCAGTCTTCATTATGCTGTAGTTTTTCAAAAAAATCGTTTGGAATACGTATTGAATTATTTGAGTTTTGCCCGCTTACCGTTTTGTATGCTTCTCCCTCATAATCAGATGCATAGCCGGCAGCTATCAGCGCAGCTACCTTATTTTCCTCTTCTACCTTCCAGTTAATAAACTCCATTACTTCCGGGTGGTCAAGGTCGAGGCAAACCATTTTAGCCGCCCGCCTGGTAGTGCCGCCGCTTTTTATAGCGCCTGCAGCCCTGTCGCCAATCTTCAAAAAGCTCATTAACCCGGAGGAAGTTCCACCACCGCTTAATTTTTCATTTTCACCACGGATATTGGAATAGTTGGTACCTACACCGCTCCCATATTTGAAAATGCGTGCTTCGCGAACCCACAGATCCATTATACCGCCATCATTCACCAGGTCATCTTCCACACTCAATATAAAACATGCATGAGGCTGGGGACGTTCATAAGCTGAAGTAGATTTTTTCAATTGTCCGTCAACCGCATCAACATAATAATGCCCCTGCGGCTTACCTTTGATACCATAGCTTTCATATAAACCTGTATTGAACCACTGCGGGCTGTTGGGCACGCAAGCCTGGTTAAGAATACAGTATACTAACTCCTCGTAAAATATTCTGGCATCTTCCGCAGACGCAAAGTAGCCGTTCTTTTCGCCCCAAACCTTCCAGCAATTGGCCATGCGGTGTGCTACCTGTTTTGCGGAAGTTTCACGTCCTGATGAACCATCCGGCTGAGGAACACCTGCTTTACGGAAGTATTTTTGTGCGAGAATATCGGTAGCTATCTGGCTCCATTGCTTAGGCACTTCCACGTTCTTCATCTCAAACACTATCTCACCATTTGGATTGCGAATAACCGAAGTACGGTAGTCATATTCAAACTGGTCAAACACATCTGCTCCTTCACGGGTAAAGAAACGTTTATACCTCAGTCCTTTGCTTTGTTTTTCGCTGTTCATAATGTAGCCGGAATTAATCGGGTTAAACTTGTATTATCAAATGATAAGAAAGCGAAAGTATCAGGCTTAATTGTGTTATCAAACCTGTAAATATTAACAGCCTGTGGATAAGTGCCGCATATGCAATACCGCATTGTATTAGCTGTTTTTTACACATTATGATGATAAAAAAACTTGGATTTTAAGATGTTTTTCTGTAGATAGTATAAGCCCTTTCGTAGTTTCCCGGAGAGATATTGTTGTATTTACTAAGCCCTGCCCTAAAGGGCGGGTAGAGGAAATCATGTTTGTGCGGTTAAAAACACCTTAAAATCAATGAAATCCTTTGCTGTAGCGGGTTCTGCTCCCCTCCGCGAGGAGAGGGCCGGGAAGAGGCGATTAACTGAATTTCAAACACCTAATTCATATTTGCAAAACAATAAATACGGGAAATAATTAAAAGCGCTGACTATAAAACTTTTTTGCATTTTTGCAAATACGGAACAATACCAGTATGCATGATGAGCAACCGCATTTATCAATCCATAACAGAAAAAAAGAAAGCCGGGAAAAAGTCCTTTGCGGTACTCATTGACCCCGATAAGGTAGATGACGCGAAAATCAGTGAATTGGCGGAGCTTACCGCCCTGGCGGAAGTTGATTATTTACTGGTAGGCGGCAGCCTTGTTATCAGCAATCACCTGGATGAAGTGGTAATGCAGATCAAACAGCAGAGCAATATTCCTGTGATCCTTTTCCCGGGTACCTCCTCTCAAATAACACCGCATGCAGATGCGCTTTTATATCTTTCGCTTATCTCCGGGCGAAACCCCGAATTATTGATAGGCCAGCATGTTATTTCCGCGCCGGCGGTACGAAAGAGTGGTCTTGAAATTATTTCCACCGGTTATATGGTAATTGACGGTGGCGCGCCAACAACCGTATCCTATATCAGCAATGCCACGCCCATACCTTCCAACAAAAATGAAATAGCCATGTGCACGGCCATGGCCGGCGAAATGCTGGGCATGAAACTGATTTATATGGATGCCGGCAGCGGAGCGCAAAAAAGCATTACGGAAAGCATGATCTCTAAAGTGGCAGGTGTTATAGATGTTCCGCTGGTAACAGGCGGCGGCATAGCCGATCCTGAAAAAGCGTACCGCAACTGCAAAGCCGGTGCCGACCTGATCGTAGTAGGCAATGCCATCGAAAAAGACGCCTCCCTTATCATGGAAATGAGCGCTGCCGTACACAGCGTGCCCTTAAGGGTATAATTTTACATTTGATTATTAAAATTTCACATAAAAAAGTCCCCTGCAACTGAAAAAAGTATTTTCTTTGCATCGTCAAAATTTTTAATCAAAGTATAGACATACTGAAATGCAAAAAAATCTCACCACAGTAATCGCTGATGCGGCACAAAACGCCGCTACATTGCGTGGGGTTTTTCCTGTTCTGCCTGGAGCAGTTTTTTTCTGTCCACCAATCCCCTTCAGGGTACGACGTTGATACCCATTCCAGAACTTTATCGTTATCACAGATAACGCCGGAAGCTGGCACTGTTTCAGCCTTACCGGGAAAGTAACCAGTTTACGTACTATCTATTCAGTTTATCAGTATTAAAAGAATGAAAATCCAGGAACAATTTAAGATACTCGTTGCCAATGAAAGTCACCTCGACTTTGCACAAATAATTTGTGATGAAATGGCTTCTTCAGCAAAAGCCCGCGGAACGGGTATAGCCAAAAGAAGCCCCGAATATATACAGCAGAAAATGAGGGAAGGCAAGTCCGTAATCGCTTTTAGCCATGATGGCATTTGGGCCGGATTTTGCTATATAGAAACATGGAGCCATGGTGAATATGTGGCAAATTCAGGATTGATCGTAGCGCCTGCCTTCCGGAAAGGCGGACTGGCACGCGGTATTAAAAGAAAAATATTTGAGCTGAGCAGGAAATTGTATCCTGAATCAAAAATATTCGGGCTTACTACAGGGCTTGCGGTAATGAAGATCAACTCAGAGTTAGGATACGAACCCGTAACCTATTCAGAGCTTACACAGGATGAAGCCTTTTGGGCCGGATGTAAAAGCTGTGTGAATTATGACATACTGATGAGCAAGGAAAGAAAGAATTGCTTTTGCACAGCGATGTTGTATGATCCCAAAGATCATTACGAGCCTGAAGAAACCAAAGAAAACTTTCAGCAGCACTCCAAATTATACGAACGCTTTATGCGTATAAAAAAATGGAAGTTGCTTCAACCTTTCCTGAAAAAGGATAAAGAGGAAAAAGCTCCCAGGAAAAATATGAAAGCAGTGCTGCATTACTTTTTTAACCTGTAGTGAATTGGATTTTTCCATTACACGTTATAAACCAACTACACAACAATGAAAAAAATAGTTCTTGGCTTTAGTGGCGGACTTGACACTTCCTATTGCGTAAAATACCTGAGCGAAGACAAAGGATATGAAGTGCATTCCGTTATTGTAAACACCGGCGGTTTCAGCGACGATGAATTAAAGAAAATTGAAGAACACGCTTATACCTTAGGTGTAAAAACCCACACTACCGTAAATGCTGTAAAATCTTACTACGACAGCATTATTAAATACCTGGTTTACGGAAATGTATTAAAAAATAATACTTATCCATTAAGCGTAAGTGCTGAAAGATTAAGCCAGGCCTTGCATATTGCAGAGCATGTTAAAAAACTCAATGCTGACGCCGTTGCGCATGGCAGCACCGGAGCGGGTAACGACCAGGTGAGGTTTGATATGATATTTCATATTATGATACCCGGTGTTGAGATCATTACGCCGATACGTGATTTGAAACTGAGCCGTGAGCAGGAAATTGAATACCTGAAGAACAAAGGTGTGCAGATGAATTTTGCGAAAGCGGTATACTCCATCAACAAAGGCTTATGGGGAACCAGCGTGGGCGGTAAAGAAACATTATCTTCAAAAGGCATGTTGCCTGAAGAAGCCTGGCCCACACAGGTAACAGCTACGGGTAGCCGCGAAGTGAAGCTGAGTTTTGTGAAAGGTGAATTAAAAGGTATTGACGGTAAAACTTTTGCTCATCCAACGGAAGCCATACAATATTTACAATCTATAGCCGGACCCTACGGGATTGGCCGCGATATACATGTAGGCGATACCATTATTGGCATTAAAGGACGTGTTGGTTTTGAAGCTGCCGCGCCGATGGTAATTCTTAAAGCGCATCATGCATTGGAAAAACATGTGCTTTCCAAATGGCAGCTGAACTGGAAAGATCAGCTTGCTCAGTTTTACGGCAACTGGTTGCATGAAGGGCAGATACTCGATCCTGTAATGCGCGATATAGAAGCATACCTCAGCAACTCACAGCAAAACGTAACAGGGGATGTGTTTGTGCAACTGCAACCTTACCGTTTCCAGGTTATTGGCATTGAGTCTCCATACGATTTAATGAACAGCAGGTTTGGTAAATATGGTGAGATGAATACCGGTTTTACCGGGGATGATGTGAGAGGTTTCAGCAAAATATTCGGTAATCAGACATCCATCTATCAACTGGTAAAGCAGGATGCAGACGGTAAGTAAATATCAGCCGCTTGCTCATTACCAATGGGGAAATTCATGTGATGGATGGATACTTGTTGATGCAGAAACACTTTCTGTAAAACAGGAAAAAATGCCACCTTTGGCCTCAGAAGCGCTTCATTATCACAAAAAAGCGCAGCAGTTTTTTTACATACTCAGCGGCACAGCCACTTTTGAGGCGGATAATAAAATATATACTGTCCGACGAGGAGAAGGATTTCATATTTTACCCGGCATTATACACCGGGTTTGCAATTATGCTGCGGAGCCACTTGAGTTTTTACTAAGCTCCCAGCCTTCTACTAACAACGACAGGTATAATATCATTTGACATGCAAAAAATTAAAGTTGGAATAATAGGCGGAGCAGGATATACGGGCGGCGAACTGATCAGGCTGCTCATTAACCACCCTGCCGCAGATATTGTTTTTATAAACAGCCGCAGCAATGCAGGCAAACCGGTTGCAGCTATTCACCAGGATTTACTGGGAGATACCGAGCTGTTTTTTTCTGATGATCTTTCCGCATTAGGCGGCGGTGTTGATGTGGTGTTTCTTTGCCTCGGGCACGGTGAATCAAAAAAATTCCTGGAGGGAAATACCATAGCGGATAATATAAAGATCATTGATCTTGCCAATGATTTCCGCCTTAGCAAACAATCGGTTATTGGTAACCGTAAGTTTGTATATGGTTTGCCTGAACTGAATAAAGCGGAAATAAAAACCGCGCAGCATATTGCCAACCCCGGCTGCTTTGCCACAACCATACAATTGGGCTTATTGCCGCTGGCAAAAGCAGGGTTGCTGGAAGAAATATATACCACAGGTATAACCGGCAGTACCGGCGCAGGACAAAGTCTTTCTGCTACTTCGCATTTTAGCTGGCGTGCCAATAATATACAGGCATATAAAACATTAACGCATCAGCATCTTGGCGAAATAGGCGAGTCATTAATGCAATTACAATCCAAAGGAACGATTGATTTGAATTTTGTGCCCTGGCGTGGTGATTTTACAAGAGGGATTTTTATCAGCTCTACCGTGCATTGCAACCTGAGCGCTGAAGAGCTCAAAACACTGTACAAAGATTTTTATAAAAACGCGGCTTTCACTTTTGTAAGTGATCAGCCTATATTTTTAAAACAGGTAGTAAACACCAATAAAGCCATTATTCAGTTAGAGAAAGTAGGCAGCAAGCTGGTAGTACATTCCATAGCTGACAATTTATTAAAAGGCGCAAGCGGCCAGGCGGTACAGAATATGAACCTGATGTTTGGGCTTGCTGAAACGGCTGGGCTGAGGCTGAAGGCGGCAGGATTCTGAGAAGAGTGAAAGGTGGAAGGCGTAAGAGATAAGTGAATTGGCAATGGTGAATGGTGAATTCGTGAAATGTGAAACGATAGACGTGAGCTTAAAACCTGCAACCTCTAACTTGCAACCTGAAACTTATAAAACCATTTCTGCTAACTATAAAAAACACCAATATGCGTGATTACAAAAAACTTGAAGTTTGGAGTAAGTCCCATCAGCTTTATTTGTATGTAAAAAAAGATATTGTAGTGAAGTTTCCGAAAGAAGAGAAATATGAATTGGCTTCGCAATTGCAAAGAGCGGCATTGTCTGTTCCTTTAAATATAGTGGAAGGCTGTGGGAGGTATACGGATAAAGATTTTGTACATTTCCCTGATAATGCTTTAGGGTCATTAAATGAAACAGATTACTGCTGTTTTGCCGCATCTGAATTGAATTACATAACGATTGAAAAATATGGAATAGTAAATAAATTTATAAATGAAACAAGAGGAATGCTGATTGCCTTTATAAAATTCTTGCGACGATGAATCCGTTTTCCTTACACCTTATACCCTCCACCTTATACCTTACACTTTACACAAACTAAATAACTCAAACATACCATGAACTTATTCGACGTATATCCCATCAACAATATCTCCATTGTAAAAGCAAAAGGCTCTTATGTGTGGGATGATAAAGGAGAACAATACCTTGACCTCTATGGTGGTCACGCGGTAATATCTATCGGCCATACACACCCGCACTGGGTGCAGCGGATCGAAGATCAGTTAAAGAAAATAGCCTTCTACAGCAATTCCATAAAAATTCCTTTGCAGGAAGAGCTGGCAACAAGGCTTGGCAAACTATCAGGCAAAGAAGATTACCAGTTGTTTTTATGCAATAGCGGCGCTGAAGCAAATGAAAACGCGTTGAAACTGGCTTCTTTTCATAACGGAAGAAAAAAAGTAGTTGCCTTCAGCAAAGCATTTCACGGCAGAACATCTTTAGCCGTATCTGCAACAGACAACAAAAACTATATAGCGCCGGTTAATGAAACGGATAATGTGGTTTTTCTTCCTTTTAATGATGAGCAGGCGCTGGAAGATTATTTTACAAAGCATGGTGATGAAATTTCTTCTGTTATTATCGAAGGTATACAGGGCGTTGGCGGCATTAATGTAGCCAGCGAAGATTTTCTGAAAAAGATCAGGAGCTTGTGTGATAAATACGGCGCAGTATATATAGCAGACAGCGTGCAATGTGGTTATGGCAGAACAGGTAAATTTTTCAGTCATGATTTTGCAGGCGTTAAAGCAGATATATATACAATGGCGAAAGGTATGGGCAATGGTTTTCCGGTTGCAGGACTTATTATCGCGCCGCATATCAAACCAAAACATTTCCAGTTGGGCACAACTTTCGGGGGTAATCATCTTGCCTGTGCGGCAGCTATTGCAGTATTGGAAGTACTGGAATCAGAAAAATTATTAGGCAACGCTGTGATGGTTGGCAAATACCTGAAAGAAGCATTGAGTGAAATTCCCCAGATAAAAAATGTAAGAGGCAGGGGATTGATGATAGGATTTGATGTGCCTGAAGCATTAAAAGATCTCAAAAAGAATTTGCTGATCAACCAGAAGATATTTACCGGTGAAGCTAAACCAAATGTGATCCGTCTACTGCCTTCTCTTGCATTAAAAAGAAGAGATGCAGAAGATTTTATTGAGGCGTTGAAAGAAGAGATTGGCGTACTGGAAACGGTATAAAGGGTGCAGGGTATAGGGCGTAAGGCCTTAAATCCCACACCTTAAGCCTTCCCCCTTAAATCCCATTCCTCACACCTTAAAAAAAGTGCATTGAAACAATTTATTTCTGCCCATGATGTTAGCGACATTAATGCTTTTGTAAAAAAAGCGTTGGAGTATAAAGCAAATCCTTTTAAGGATAAATCGCTTGGCACTAACAAACGCATCGGACTATTATTCCTTAACCCCAGCATGCGTACACGCCTGAGCACACAGATAGCAGCGCAGAACCTGGGCATGGAACCCATCGTATTTAATGTGGGCAGTGAAGGCTGGGCATTGGAATTTGAAGAAGAAGCCATCATGAGCGGTAATAAAGTGGAGCACGTAAAAGACGCGGCGCCCATTATGGGAAAATACTTTGATATACTTTGCATCCGCACTTTCCCTTCTTTAAAAAACCGCGAAGACGATTACAGCGAATTATATATAAGCCAGTTTATAAAGTATGCAGGCATACCGGTGGTAAGCTTGGAAAGCGCCACATTACATCCATTGCAGAGTTTTACAGATATCATTACCATAACAGAAGTGCTGCAAAACCGCAAGCCGCAAACTACAAACCATAAACCCAAAATCGTTCTCACCTGGGCACCGCACGTAAAGGCATTGCCGCAATGTGTTTCCAATAGCTTTTCACAGTGGGTAAATGCATGGGGTGAAGCAGAATTTGTAATAACCCATCCCGAAGATTATGAACTGGATGAACAATTTACAAAAGGCGCTACCATTACCCACAACCAGGAAGAAGCGCTGAAAGGCGCAGATTTCGTGTACGTGAAAAACTGGAGCACTTATAATGATTACGGTAAAATATATTGTAACGATCCGGAGTGGATGCTCACTAACGAAAAATTAAAATTAACGAATAATGCAAAGGTTATGCATTGCTTACCGGTGAGAAGAAATGTGGAGTTGAGCGATGAAATATTAGATGGAAGCAACAGCATCATTACACAACAAGCATCAAACAGAGTTTGGGCTGCACAAACTATAATCTCTGAAATTCTGAAAACAAAATAATGGATAAAGTTTTTGTTGTAAAGATTGGTGGAAATATCATTGACGATGAAGAAAAGCTGAAAGCTTTTCTTCAATCATTTGCCCATATTACTTTATCAAACCAGCTTGTGTTGATACATGGTGGCGGCAAACTTGCCACCCGCCTTGCCGAAAAAATGGGCGTTGAGCAGCAAATGGTAGATGGCCGAAGGATTACAGACGCAGAGACACTGAAGATCGTAACAATGGTGTATGCCGGGTATATTAATAAAAATATTGTAGCGCAATTGCAGGCAAATGGTTGCAATGCTATCGGATTAAGCGGCGTCGATGGCAACGCAATACTTGCTCATAAAAGAATTAGCAAGAATAATATAGACTATGGTTTTGCAGGAGATGTGGATGCTGTGAATGCAGATTTCCTTCACGGGCTGCTGCAACAAAATATAAATATTGTGTTAGCGCCGATCACGCACGATAAAAAGGGGCAACTGCTCAATACGAACGCCGATACCATTGCCCAGGAAACCGCTAAAGCATTATCCAAACATTATGATGTTTCATTGATTTATTCATTTGAAAAGAGTGGCGTGCTGCTTGATGCGGATGATGATGATACTGTTATCTGTAAAATAAATCCTGCGTATTATGCGCAATTAAAAGCTGAGCAAAAAATTTTTGCCGGCATGATACCCAAGCTTGACAATGCATTTGCCGCGCTTAACAGCGGTGTAAAAAAAGTCATCATCGGAAAAGCAGAGGCACTGCCCGGTTTAATTAATGGTTCTTCAGGAACAACTATAGTAAATGAGTAATACAACAGCCATATTATATGAAGGTGCTGTCAGCTTATTAAAAGCGTTGATTGCAACACCCTCTTTCAGCAAAGAAGAAGATAAAACTGCGGATATACTCTGCCACTTTTTTGCGGAGAAAGGTATTCCGCATTTCCGCATCGGCAATAATATATATGCCTCCAATAGGTTTTTTGATGAAAGCAAACCCACCATTTTACTCAACTCTCACCACGATACCTTAAAGCCAAACCAGGGATATACGATTGATCCTTTCGCCCCGATTGAAAAAGATGGCAAGCTATACGGATTGGGAAGCAATGATGCCGGCGGATGCCTGGTATCGCTGGCTGCAACCTTTCTATATTATTATGACCAGTCAGGCCTGAAGTATAATCTCGTATTTGCTGCCAGTGCAGAAGAAGAAATATCAGGAAGGAATGGTGTTGAATTATTATTTCAAACACCGGCTTTTAATCCTGAGGGAAGAAACTGGGCTTTTGCTATCGTGGGTGAACCAACCCAGATGCAGATGGCTGTTGCGGAAAAAGGATTGCTGGTGCTTGATTGTGTAGCCACGGGCAAAGCAGGTCATGCGGCAAGGAATGAGGGCGAGAACGCTATTTATAAAGCTATAAAAGATATTGAGTGGTTCAGTACATACCGGTTTCCGAAAGTGTCTGACCTTTTGGGCCCGGTTAAAATGAGTGTTACTGTTATCAATACGGAAAACAAAGCGCACAATGTAGTTCCCTCCCACTGTTCATTTGTGATTGACATCAGGGTAAATGAATTATATACATTTGAAGAAATACTTGATATCATTAACGCCAATACTAACTGTGATGCACAACCGAGAAGTGTAAGAATGCGGTCTTCTTCCATATCGCTTGATCACCCTGTAGTAAAAGCCGGGCTTGATTTGGGAAGAACATATTACGGCTCACCCACCACTTCCGATAAAGCGCTCATCCCGTTTAGCGCTCTTAAAATTGGCCCGGGTGACTCCGCAAGAAGTCATACCGCGGATGAATTTCTTTTTGTTGAAGAAATAGAACAGGGCATACAATTATATATAGCATTGCTGGAGAAAATTTTATAGCTTAACCGGTTCGGAAATTTTCAAACCTCAAACATATCAGGGTATAAAATATCTATTGATTCGCTGCACTTGCTTAAAAAAATTTCAACATCTCTTCTTTTATTCTTGATTTTCCCTAATTTTAAAGCATAAACAACTGCTTTATTCCACATGACAGAAAATTTCCCTGACATACCAATTTCGGGAAATGATGAACAATACAATGTAGCTATTGGGCGCATCTGCAATCAATACCGGGTAAAATTGTACCGGATGGCGCTCAAAGTAGTGAAGTCTCCACAAACAGCAGGCGATATTGTACAAAACGTATTTCTGAAATTATGGGAATACAGAACACAGCTTTCCGCTATTCATAATATAGAAGCATGGTTGTATCGTGTTACCAAAAATGAATTAATAGATTTTTTGCGTAAAACCGCTGCAGATAATAAGCTGAAGCATAAACTATGGGAAGCTATGCATGCTGCAACTTCCGATACAGAAGAACAGGTAGATGGAAAGTATTGCAGGCTCATCATTGACCAGGCTGTAAATCTGCTTCCTCCCCAGCGAAAATTAATATACACGCTTAACCGGGACAAAGGGTTGAATTACCAGCAAATTGCCGATAAATTAGCCATATCAAAGCATACTGTAAAAAATCATTTATCCCTTGCGTTACGTTCTATACAGCAATTTGTATCAGGCAGCATGGGATTGATATTGCTTTACCTTTTCAGGTAAAATTATTATTAAAAAAAATTCCAGCCTGATTAGGAACATCGCCTCGTTGCTTCGTCATATTTTATTATATAAGATTGCCCGCTCATATTTAAGCCAGTTACAATGCAGGAACGGATACAATATTTATTTAAAAAATTTTTGAATAATACCTGCTCAAAAGAGGAATTTGAAGAAATATTCGCATTTATTAAGATGGCGGAGTCAGATAATGAAATCCGTGCCCTGTTAGATGCAACACTCGCAGTGCATGAAACAGCGAATACAGATCCGGAAAAAGCAAATGTATTTGTTAACCGCAGTGGTGAAATAGAAGCGCTTTTAAATGACCCGTTGCGATTACCCCGGCAACGGAAACGCGGTAGCCGGAAATTGATATGGTACAGCGCGGCAGCCTGCACATGTATTATGGCGTTTATGTTGTGGGTAAATAATGGCGGTAATGCTAAAAATCGTACCGGGGAAATAGTAAGAGCGAGCATTAAACAGGCAACAGAAAAATCACAATACAGGCATCTTTTGCTACCGGATAGTACAGAAGTGTGGTTGAATGCAGCCAGCGAACTGGAATTCCCGGAAAAGTTCGGCAATGATAAAAGGGAGGTGCTGCTGACCGGTGAAGCTTTTTTTGATGTGAAGCATGCGGATAAAATACCATTTATCATATACACAGGCAAAGTAAGCACGGTGGTATTGGGAACGGCCTTCAATATTAAAGCCTATCCCGATATGGATAAGATAACGGTATCGGTTAAACGGGGAAGGGTTCAGGTTAAATATGTTGATAAGCCCGTAGCTATGCTGGGCATTGGGGAGCAGGTTAGTATTGCTGTAAACGACAGTACTGTAAAAGAAAAAAAACTGGATGAAATAGAAGTTTCAGCATGGCAGCAGGGTAAGCTGGTATATGATGATTATACGGTAGAAGATATTACTAAGGACCTGGAAAGAGTATTTAACAGCAAAATACAGGTTAAGAACGATACGATAAGAGACCTTAGGGTTTCTACTTCATTTGATAAAGAAACAGGGCTTGAAAAAGCATTGGAAATATTGTGCAGGCTTACTGATACCAAACTTATTAAGGAGAATAATATTTATTATATAAAATAGTAAAGCATAATGTCACCACCATAAAAAATAAGGACCGCAACAGTTCGCACCTGTTACGGCCCGGAGTTTAAAGTAAATCTTATTTCAGAATTTTTAAACCATCCAAAACTATGGGTTTTAATTGGAAGAAGCATAGTGTACTTTCTCTATGTATTCAAAAATTTCGCTTCCTTTTTCCGTCTGCCGGGGAAGTAAAAATGAAAGTGATTCTTATGAGAGCATGTTTAATGATTTTGATGTTGACTATCAATGGGGTCCTGGTTGCCGGAAATACTTCCGGGCAGGATTTGAGTAATATCAAAATTTCAGTGGAGCTTAAAAATGTATCGCTGAAAACAGCCATCAGAAAGATTGAAGCGTTAAGCCATTTATCCTTTTCTTACAAAACCAGCGATGTAAGCACATACAACGGCATCAGCTATAGCGCTGCTCATACAGGGCTCGATAAAGTATTATCCGGTATTCTTGAAAATACAGATTTACAATATGAAGTAGTAAACTCCAACATCATTATTAAAAAAAGCAAAATTACCGCAACATATTCCGGCATGCAGGATTTAAATATAATACAGGCTGACGGAGGAATAAAAGGACGTGTAACTACGGCCGCCGGTGAGCCTGTTCCTAACGCAACTGTAATGTTGCTTGGAACGCAAAAAGTTTCTGTTGCCAACGACAATGGCGAATTTACTATTAGCGGTGTTAAAGCCGGCAGTTATAAGCTGCAGATATCTGCGGTTGGTTTTGGAACGATCACCCAGAATGTTACCGTAGCAGATAATGCCATAGCAACAGCAGATGTGCTGATGCTGGAAGATAAAAGCAACCTTACAGAAGTAACAGTTACCGCGCTCGGTATTAAAAAGGAAAAACGCTCCTTAGGTTATGCTGCCCAGGAGGTGAGCAGCGAAGCGCTTTCTGCAAGTAAGCAGGTTAATGTGGTTAATGCTTTACAGGGTCAAGCGGCAGGCTTACAGATCAATTCCGGTGGTGGCGCTCCGGGACAGGGCGCGAAAATTATATTGCGTGGTATTAACTCACTTGATGCAAACAGGGATTTTCAGCCATTATTTGTTATTGATGGCGTGCCTATTGATAATTCAACGGATGTTGCCGATGGCAGCGACCTCATGGGGATGAGCAACAGGGCTGCCGATATAAATCCTGATGATATTGAAAGCATCAACATATTAAAAGGTGGGGCGGCAACAGCGCTATATGGTTTACGTGCTTCAACCGGCGCCATCGTTATAACTACTAAATCCGGAAAGGCTGGCAGGTTAAAAGCCAATTATACTTCTACATACAGCATTGACGAAATAAATAAGTATCCCGAAACACAAAAGAAATTTACCCAGGGTTGGTTTGGTGAATATGTGCCAAGCGGACCAGATGCGTTTTGGCCCGCATACGGTCCAACTATAGCAGAGGCAAAAGCTATAGATCCTACGCATCCTGATGAATTATTTAATAATTATAAACATGGTTATAAAACAGGTAATTCGTTCCGCAATACCATTACTTTATCCGGAGGAACAGATAAGGCTGTTTTAAATGGGTCTGTTTCGCAATTCAACCAGGAAGGCATCATGCCCTTTACTGATTATAAAAACTATTCTGCCAAAGTAGGTGGGGAATTAAAGTTCTCCGAAAAATTCAGGGCGGGAATGTCTGTAAATTATATCAAGTCCGGCGGACGCAGGGGCAATTCTGACCGCTATAATGAAGCGCTCACATATTATTCTCCCCGCCGCGATGTATGGGAATATATTAAACCAGATGGCACTGAAATAACAATTGACGGTGCAGGCATTGATAATCCTATCTATCTTTTATACGGAAGAAAATATGTGGATGATGTGGACAGGGTGATTTCTAATGCGCATTTTACTTATTCTCCGGTCAAATGGCTTGATTTCAATTACAGGCTCGGATTTGATATTTACAATGACAAGAGAACACAAACTACCCCGGGGCCATTGGGCGTACCTGATGAGGTTTATCCCCAGGGAGATTTTGAAAGCGGTACGATGATGGTATATAACATCAATAACAGAATTATGAATTCTACCTTAATGATGAATATACATAATAACATCGGCGCTCATTTACAATCATCTTTCAAAATCGGGCATGACTTATATGAAAAAAGAAGAACGTCCAGCTATATCAATGCAAAAGTAGCTGCGGTTCCAACTTTTTATAATCTCAGCAATTATCAATCTGTTGAAAAAAATTCTTACGAAAGCGACTACCGCATCATTGGGCTTTTTGGTGACTGGACATTAAGCTGGGACAATTTTTTGTACTTAACCGTAACAGGTAGAAATGACTGGACATCAACATTATCAAAAGCAAACAGATCTTTCTTTTATCCATCTGCGAGTTTGAGCTGGGTATTTTCAGAGAATATCCGTCTTCCGGAATGGTGGTCGTATGGTAAAGCGCGCTTTTCTGTAGCCAAAATAGGGAAAGATGCTCCTTCGTATGCTACTTCAACAGGATATGATATTGGTACAGCGCTTACTACCGGCGCACTGCCATTTACACTATCAACACAGAATGGTGATCTGAATTTGAGACCGGAGTTTACTACCTCTTACGAAGGTGGGGTAGAGTTGAAATTTTTACACAACAGGTTAGGACTTGATTTTACCTATTATAATAATACCAGTAAAGATCTGATCATTCCTGTAAGCGTGCCGGTAACCAGTGGATACAGCAGCATTTATCTTAACTCCGGAAGTATCCGTAATAAAGGTGTCGAGATCAGTTTATCAGGAACACCCATACAAACAAAAGACTTTAGCTGGGATCTGAGAATAAATTATACCGCCAACAGGAATAAGGTACTATCAATCTATCCTGAGCTTACAGAAATGATCATGGCAACCCATTATGGCTATCTGAGTGCAACCGTTACACAAAAAAATATCCCCGGGCATCCCGTAGGTGATCTGTATGGAAGAACGTATAAACGTTATTTTGGAACAGATACAGAAGATCCGGCAGTGCTGGATAAGAGTCGTCCTCTCATAATTGGGTCTAATGGATTTCCTGAATTAAACTCAGCAACCAAGCAGCAATATATTGCAAACAGCCAGCCTAAATGGATTGGTAATCTGAGCAGCACATTACGTTATAAAGGGCTGAGCTTATATTTCCTGTTTGATGCTCAGCAGGGTGTATGGCGGTACAATCAATTTGCCAACTTCCTTGCCTCATTCGCTTTACAGAAAGGTGCTGAAAATCGTAACGATATAATAGTATTTGATGGCGTGCTGGCTGATGGATCAAAGAATACCAAAGCGGTTTGGCTGGGACAGGGTGTTGGCCCTGATGGTGCAGATTATGGTAATGGATATTACAGGAATGTATACAGGGGAGCTTCCGAAACATTTATTGAGGATGCATCATGGATAAGATTACGGACATTATCATTAGGCTATACATTACCCGAAAGCCTTGTGAAACGTTCAGGATTTATACAGGGTGCAAACATAAATGTTACCGGTACTAATTTATGGATCAATACAAAGTACAGCACATTCGATCCTGAATCAAGCTCGTTCAGCTCAGGCAGTGTGGTAGATGGTTTCGCCGGGTTTACTTACCCTGCCACACGCAGCTTTATTATTTCATTAAACCTTAACTTCTAAAACCACATACAATGAAAAAGATACTTAATATAGCAGTACTTGCGGTTTTAGCATTAAGTTTTTCCGCATGCGAAAAATATCTTGACAAGCTCGAAAACCCTAACCTGGTAACCGATCCCCCGCTTAACGGATTGCTCACCAAGGCCACCTATGAGAGCGGTATGAATGTTTACAGAATGGGATACAATGTTTCCTACCTGGTACAATACCAGACTTCCAGTTCAAGTGGCAGCGACATAGATATTTACAACCCGGTGAATTTTTCCTCTATGTGGACAAACTTCTATAACGGTATGATGAATATTGCGCAAATGAATAAGCTGGCGGAAGAAAAAGGCGCTACTCTTCACCTGGGTGTTGGTAAAATATTGATGGCATACCATCTCAATATGCTTATTACAGCGTTCGGCGACGTTCCTTTCAGTGAAGCTTTTAAAGGGCAGGAATTGCTTACGCCTGTTTTTGATGATCAAACAACTTTGCATGCTGCTTCATTGCAATTGCTGAATGAAGGAATAGCAGCATTGAACCAGGCTGATCCATCACTTGATTTGGATGCAAACAGTGATGTAATACATGGAGGGGATGTTGATGCCTGGATAAAGACAGCAAATGCACTAAAAGCCAGGTTCATGAACCAGCTTTCAAAAACATCATCATATAATGCGGGTAATATTTTATCTGTGCTTGATGATGCCTATGAAAGCAATGCAGATGATGCAAAGCTAACCGCGTTTACAGATGGAGACCCCTACGGCAGTCCCTGGTACTCTGTTGCATACGACAATACACAATTGAACCTTGATGGCTGGTTAAGCACTAATATCATTAATGCCATGAACGGTACTACCTATGGTGTTTTTGATCCGCGGCTGCCATTAATAGCCACCATCACAAAATTTGGTGATTACAGGGGCACACGCAATGGTGCAGGAAGAATAGGGTCTGGCACAAATCAGGAAGAATCATATTTGTGGGTGCAGGGCTTTTATTCCAAACCCAATGCACCAATACAATTGGTTACATACGCAGAAATGAAGTTTATAGAAGCAGAAGCCGCTTTCAGAAATGGAGATAAAGAAACTGCTTATAATGCTTACATTGCTGGTATTACAGCTAACATGGACAAGGTTGGTGTTGCAACTGCTGACAAGAATGCTTACCTGGCAAATCCTGTTGTAGCTGTAGGCAAAGACAATATCACTTTGGCATTGATATTTAAAGAAAAGTATGTTGCGATGATCCTGAACCCTGAAGCATGGGTTGATGCACGCCGCTTCGATTATCAATACAAAGATTTTCAGTTGCCATTAAATGCTGCGCTAAATACATTCATCAGGCGATTGGCATATCCTGATGTGGAAGTAAGCCGCAATGGTCCCAATGTGCCTGCTACAGGCGGGCTGGATGAAAAGCTTTGGTGGGATAAGTAAGACGGACTCGTTTCCGTATGATAATATTTAAAATAATAAAGCTTATTATGCGAAAAGCCAGCCCTGCAAAGGGCTGCTTTTTTTACGCATATGTAGTGCAGGCTAAGCGTGAAAGGTGAGACGGTAGACGTAAAAAATCTCATGTTTATCATCTTACTTCTCACGAAAAATAAATATTCTTATGCTTCGTATTATTATAACACTGTTAGTATTTGTTTCCTGTTGTATTCAAAACAATAGTTTCGCTCAGTCATTTTCATTAGAGTCTGCGCTCTCCTATCCTTTTCCTTCAGAACTTACGGCGGCGTTTGGTGGTTCAAAAATAGCTGTCGCCATTAATCAAAAAGGTGTTCGTAATATTTATGTTGCCGAAGGCCCGGATTTTGCATTGCGGCAACTTACACATTACACTGTTGACGATGGAAGGGAAATTACCGGTATAACATTTACACCGGATGGGAACCGCATTATTTATACACTTGGAGGCGATCATGGTGCATTTGATGAAACTATTCCCCGTAACCCGTATGCTTATACTGCAGCTCCTAAAATTCAATTGTATAGTATAAGCTTTACAGGAAGTGAATCCATGCTGCTGGATGAGGGTGATGATGCCGCTGTTTCACCGGATAGTAAAACAGTGGTGTACATAAAAAACAACCAGGTTCGCGTAGCCGCCACCGATGCTTCTGCTGCACCGCGTAATTTATTTTATACAAAAGGCAACGTAGGAGGATTACAATGGTCGCCTGATGGAAAAAAATTATTGTTCACCGTTTTTCGAGGAGATCATTCATTTACCGGCATATTCAGAGATTCCGTTTCTCCCATACAATGGATAGCTCCGGCATTTGCCCGCGATCAGTCACCGAGGTGGTCGCCTGATGGTAAGCATATTGTTTTTGTAAGACGACCTGCCGCCGGTGGCAAGCCTGATTCGTTAACTGCTCCCAAACATGAGCCATGGTCGTTGTATACTGCAGATATTATAACAGGAAAGGCTACACGAATATGGAAAGCGCCTGAAACACTACGCGGTTCTGTGCCGGCAACCAATGGCAGGTATAACCTGCACTGGGCTGCGGATAACCGCATCATATATGTTTCGTATGAAGATGGTTGGCCGCATTTGTATTCCATTCCTGCCACAGGCGGAAAACCAACCCTGCTTACACCGGGCAATTTTATGGTGGAGCATGTGCGGCTTAGCCCTGATAAGAAATGGATTGTATTCAGCACCAATATCGGGCCTGATAAGAATGATTATGAACGCAGGCATATTGCCCGTGTGCCTGTTGATAAAGCTGCCATGGAAATAATAACGCCGGGCATAGGTATTGAAACCTTTCCCGTAATTACAGGTGACGGAGCAACCATTGCTTTTTTCAGTGCAACTGCGCAACGCCCGACTGCAGTGGCAGTAATGTCATTTAATGGGAAAAGCCCCAAACTCGTTGGTGAATCACTGATACCAAAGCAATTTCCTTCGGTTCAGTTTGTAATGCCCCGGCTGGTAATTTTTAAAGCCGGTGATGGCAAAACAGTATATGCTCAGTTATTTGAGCCGGCAGATAAGCCCGGTAAAAAACCGGCGATAGTATTTATACATGGCGGCCCGCAGCGGCAAATGCTGCTGGGTTGGCATTATGGCGATTATTACGCTAATACCTATGCGCTTAATCAATACCTGGTGAGCAAAGGGTTTGTGGTGTTATCTGTAAACTACCGGTTAGGTATAGGGTATGGGTATGAATTTCAGAACCCTGACAGTGCATGGAATAATGGCGCGTCAGAATACCTGGATATTAAAGCGGCAGGAGAATGGCTGGTATCACAATCTTTCGTTGATGCAAAACGTATTGGTGTATACGGAGGATCGTATGGCGGTTTCCTTACCGCTATGGCACTGGCTAAAGATTCAAAACTATTTGCTGCCGGAGTGGATATTCATGGTGAGCATAACCTGATGGTATTTGCTCCTGAAGTTACAAAGCTGGAACAGGCGCCTGATGCTGAGCTGTCGCGAAAACTTAGCTGGCAATCCTCTCCTGTGGCGTATATTGATTCATGGACTTCTCCTGTATTAATTATGCATGGCGATGATGATGGCAATGTTCCGTTTAAGCAAAGTGTAGACCTGGTGAGGAGGTTTGAGGAAAAAAAGTTCACTGATTTTGAAACACTGGTAATACCCGATGAAACACATCACTGGATGAAGTTCTCCAACCAGTTGAAGGTAGATGAGGCGACAGCGGAATTTTTGATAAGAAAACTGGAGGGGAAGAAATGATTAATTATATATGGGGTGCATTTCAGGTTTTCGCATATAGTACCACTGCTACGGCAGGTGCCTCGTGCCTCGGCAGGACAAGCAGGAGAATATATGTTGAACAGTAGTACAAATGTTCAACAATAGCACTAACGCCGAACACTGCACTGCCGTTTGTCATGCCGAGGCACGAGGCATCTGTACAAGATTACATACATGCGAAAATCTGAAATACGCCCATTATATAGCAACATAAATCTTAATAATAACACACATGTTTAGACTGGTAACATTATTTTCTCTGCTCCAGCTTTCGGTACAGTTCATAACAGCACAGGATAAACGAAATGTATTACCACCCGGGCTCGATGCATATATAGCAAAAGTTTTAAAAACATTTGAAGTGCCGGGAATGAGTGTAGCCATAGTAAAAGACGGACAAGTGTTGCTTGCCAAAGGCTATGGAGTTAAAAAGGCAGGAGAAGCGGCTCCGGTGGATGCTAATACACTATTTGCTATCGCTTCCAACTCAAAAGCTTTTACCGCTACCGCGCTGGCAATACTGGTTGAAGAAGGAAAGCTGAAATGGGATGATCCGATAGTGAATTATTTGCCGTGGTTTAAAACAGCTGATACCTATATCACTGCCAATCTTACTGTTCGTGATCTGCTGGTGCATCATAGCGGTATTCCCGCTTATGCAGGTGACCTCATGTTATTCCCTCCTTCCAATTATTCCCGGCAGGAAATTATCCGCCGCATCAGGTATATACCTTTCGTTAATGGCTTCAGAAGCACATACGCATACGACAATGTTTTTTATCTCGTAGCCGGAGAAGTGATTCATGCTGTTTCGGGCCTGGAATGGGAAGAGTTTATCAGGACAAAAATTTTTAGCAGGGTAGGCATGACCGGTAGTATGTCAAAAATTTCATCTTTCAAAACCCAGCCTAATATTTCGGCTGCGCATTTCAGACTGAACGGGAAAGTAAAAGACATTCCCGGCGTATATGATCAGATGATGGGCGATGCGGGCAATCCTGCCGGTGGCGTGCTTTCTAATGCCAATGATATGGCCAAATGGCTGATCACCCAGCTTGACTCAGGACGTACTATAAACAAACAGGTTTTGTTCAAACCTTCTACTGCAAACGAGCTCTGGAAGATTGTCCGCCCAATGCCTGTTTACAAAGCAGCGGAAAGTATTAAGCCATCACAGGCAAATTTCTACGGTTATGCGTTAGGATTTCGTGCGCTGAACTATGGAAAATACAAACTGGTCATTCACGGTGGTAAGCTTGATGGTTTTGTGTCGCAGGTAACCATGGTGCCTGAACTGAACCTTGGCATCTGCGTACTGACCAACCAGGAAACTACCGGCGCTTACTGGTCGGTGATCTACCATGTGCTGGATTATTATATGAACAACAAACCCTTTAACTGGATAGCCGGTTATAAACAAACGCTTGATTCTGCGCTTGCCAGGCTTGCAACCACTCAGCAAAAGGAAATGATAAAACGGGATTCAGCAGCCGGGGCATCATTGCCTCTGGAAAAATATACCGGCACTTTCAGGGATGAGCTATGCGGTGATTTCACGATTACCCAAAACGGCGATAAAATGATTTTTCAATTTGATTTCAATCCACAGCTGATTGCTGATGTAGAGCATTTTCACCGGGATGTTTTTATTGCACGTTTCCGCAATAAAGATCTTAAAGCTGATGCATACCTGAGTTATGCATTAAACCCTGATTTAAGTATAGACCAGATAAAGCTGCAACTTATTGATCCGGATTCTGATCTGAATTTTTCTGCACTCCGTTTAATTCCTGTAAAGAAAAGATAATGAGTACGATGAAATATTTATTTACAATACTAACAACTGCATTTATATGTCATTCATCTCTGGCAAAACCAGTAAATGACACCAGCACCCTGCGAAAAAAAATATCGGATATATTTTCACAGTTCCCTGGAGCAACATTTGGAATAGCTTTTAAAAACCTGAACACATCAGCAACTTTTTTCTGGAATGCTGAAGACATCTTTCATTCGGCCAGCACCATGAAAACACCGGTAATGATAGAAGTATATAAACAAGCCGCACAGGGAAAATTTTCCGTAACAGATTCCATGCTGGTGAAAAATACTTTTTCAAGTATTGTTGATGGCAGCACATACTCTCTTGATTCAACAGACGACAGCGAACACGATCTCTATCTCCATATAGGGAAAAAACTACCAATAAGAGATATTGTTTTCAGAATGATAACCGTAAGCAGCAATCTTGCTACCAATAATATTATTGAACTGGTTGGTGCAAAAAATGTAACCGCTACCATGCGCAGTCTTGGTACAAAAAATATGCTGGTGCTTCGTGGCGTGGAAGATAAGAAGGCATTTGAACAGGGGCTGAATAATATTACTACCGCTTATGATTTAATGCTTGTAATGGAAAGTATAGCAAAAGGAACTGTTGCCGATAAAAAATCTACGGATGATATGATTGATATTTTACTGCACCAGCGATTTAAGCGGGTAATAGGCGGCAAGCTCCCTGCAGGTGTAAAAGTTGCCAATAAAACAGGCGCTTTTAAAGGTGTGAGGCATGATTCAGGGATTGTGTTTTTGCCCGATGGAAGAAAATATGTGATCGTATTATTATCAAGAGGAATAGAAGATGAAGAAAAATCCGCTGCGGCTTTGGCAGAAGTGAGCAGGCTGGTGTATGAGGAGGCGATAAGGTGAAGTCCATTCCGGGCTTCCCAAACAGAAGGAGACAAAGCATAAAGCCCGGCTCTGTGAGGTGCTGGTGAATAGGTGAAAGCCTGATTGTTAAACAGTGGAAATACAACAGTTGAGGCGGAAGATAATGGTTTACAGTACCGCTCCCTTTCCCTGGGAAAGGGAGACGGAGGGATAGGCTTTTAGTTGTTTTACATTTTTCCCAATGCCTGTTCCAGGTCTTCCAACAAATCATCTACATTTTCAATACCTACGGAATATCGTATCAATCCTTCAGGGATACCCAGCAGTTTTCTTTGTTCTTCAGTCAGTTCTACATGACTGGTTGTGCGTGGCGGGCCCGCAAGGGTGCTTACAGAACCAAGGCTTGCTGCAAGATGTACGAGCTTAAGTTGGGGCAATACTTTCTTTACATTATCATAGCCGCCATCAACAGAAAAACTTAAAATGCCACCGAAGCCTTTCATTTGTGTTTTGGCTATCTCATGCCCAGGATGTGTTTCCAGCCCCGGGTAAAACACATCAGTAACCTTAGGGTGTGCTTTGAGATAACGGGCAATAGTAAGCGCAGATGCGTTTTGCCTTTCAATCCGCAGTTCAAGCGTTTTCATTCCTCTTGCAATCATATATGCAGGATCGGCCTGCAGGCTGGCGCCATTGATTTCCCTGAACTGAAATACTTTTTTCACCAGTTCTTTTTTGCCCGTAAGCACGCCACCCATCGCGTCTGAATGCCCGCATAAAAACTTTGTGGCGCTATGCAAAACCAGGTCAGCGCCAAGCACTAAGGGATTTTGATTGATGGGCGTGGCGAAAGTATTATCAACCACTACTATAGCACCTGATTTTTTAGCGGCTTCAACCAGCCTTCTGATATCAACTATTTTTAATGTTGGATTGGTGGGGGTTTCAAGATAAAGCAGGTCACAGCCTTTTGCTATTTCAGCTTCTATCTGTTCATGATCAGTTGTGTCGCAAAGCTTCACGTCTACATTATATTCAGGCAAAAAATCAAGAAAGATTTTACTGGTGCCGCCGTAAGTATCTTTCAGGGATACAACCCGTTTTCCGGGAGTAAGAAACGTAAACAAAGTATTACTGATAGCAGCCATCCCCGTGGCAAAAGCAGTAGCTGCTTCTCCGGATTCCAGTTGGCGTATTTTTTCTTCCAATACGCTCACGGTAGGGTTGGTATTACGGCTATAAATAAAGCCCTCTGTATTGCCCGTAGCTACATCATACCATTTGTCAAGATCATTATAAGAAAATGCCACACTGCCTACAACAGGTGTGGTAGCTGATCCATTCACTGAAAACAGGTCTTCGCCTGCCCAGATAGCTTTTGTTCCTTTTTTGTATGATGAAAAATCCATGTTGATTAAATATTATGATAATTGATGACAGCGGTAACAGGTGAAATTGCCTGCAATGTGTGTTACCGCTAAACTTGTATCTTGCAGCCTCAAATATAATGCAGATGAAGCTCTGGCAAAAAGACAATTCTTCCGTAAACGAACTGATTGAAAAATTTACTGTAGGCAGGGACAAAGAATTTGACCTGCTGCTGGCGCAATATGATGTGCAGGGTTCTGTTGCGCATGTAAAAATGCTGAAAGAAGTGGGGCTGATGAATGAAAAAGACGCTGCTGAGGCGGTAAAAGGACTCGAAGGCATTTTGGAGGATATACTTAATTCAAAATTTACCATAGAAGAAGGAATTGAAGATGTGCACTCGCAGGTGGAATACCTGTTAACGCAACGTATAGGCGAAGCAGGTAAAAAAATTCATAGCGGCAGAAGCCGGAACGACCAGGTTGCTGTTGATCTGAAGCTATACCTCCGCACAGAAGTATTGGCCATAAAGGATGAAGTGAAAGCATTGTTCGATTTGCTCCTCAATCAGAGCGAAAAGTTCAAAGACAAATTACTGCCTGGCTATACACATCTCCAGATAGCCATGCCTTCATCATTCGGACTGTGGTTTGGCGCTTATGCCGAAAGCTTAACCGATGATATGGAACTGCTGGCAGCTGCATATCATGTTGCCAACAAAAATCCTTTGGGCAGCGGAGCCGGTTATGGATCTTCTTTTCCGCTGAACAGAACTTTAACAACAGAACTATTACAATTCGGTTCACTGAATTACAATTCCATATACGCACAGATGAGCCGCGGTAAAACAGAAAAGATTGTCGCGATTGGCATCAGCAGCGTAGCGGCAACATTGAGCAAGCTGGCAATGGATGCCTGCCTGTATATTAACCAGAATTTCGGTTTTATTTCTTTTCCTAATGAACTGACTACTGGCAGCAGCATTATGCCGCATAAAAAAAATCCGGATGTATTTGAGTTGATAAGAGGTAAATGCAACCGTATACAGTCAACACCCAATGAGCTTACGCTGCTCATCAACAATCTGCCTTCAGGCTATCACCGCGAAATGCAATTGACAAAAGAAATTTTATTTCCTGCTATTGAAGAGCTGAAAGCCTGTATACAAATGACAAAACTGATGCTCTCGAATATCAGCATAAAAGAGAATATCCTGGATGATGAAAAGTACAGGTATCTTTTTAGCGTGGAGGCAGTAAATGAGCTTGTGAATAAAGGCGTTTCATTCCGTGATGCTTACCGCCAGGTAGGTAATGATATTGAGCAGGGTAAATTTAATTTTGATTATAAGAAGCAGCTACATCATACACACGAGGGGAGTATTGGTAATTTGAGTAATGATGGCATTGTTGTGGAGATGCAGAAAGTGCTGCAGAAATTCTAATATTGATGTTATATGCAGGGTTAATTAATATTACATGTGTAAGAGCTGAAATGAAAGACAGGGAAGGCTCATGTGTCCAGACTGCCTTTCACGATTAATGTAACATTATTAACTGTTGCCCGGGAAACTGTCGATGTTAAATTTCTTCCACCAGGTAATATTTATTTTCAACTTCCTATATAAATACATTGTACCTGAATTTTTTTGTTAGTACATTAGTTGTGTAACATTCTAATGTGTTGTGTCTATCCTGTACAACCATTAAATTAATAGGTTAAGGAAATGTAAGATGCTGACTTTAATCGCCCGCCTGCCCGTCCTTCTACAGGTAAACCTGCAGGCAGATATGACTTCGTACGATTAACGCGGCAGTTTTTATAAGTGCTGTTTGGCAGGCAATGCGCCAATAATAAAAACCTTAATATTCCGCACTCTTTAGTACCGGCTTATTTATTTTTAAACAGATGTTGCCTGTTGTACAGGCTGCATGCATTTATCAATACAAATTGTAAACATGGCAAAATCAAAAAAAGCAGTACGTAGCAATAAAAAGCATGCTGCTGCAAAAAGCAGGAAAAAACAGCCAACAGATGTAACATTAACGGGCGCCGTAAGAGCAATGACGGCAATATCTGAAATACAGCATCTCAGCAAAAAGGGACTTGAATTTATCGGGCGGGAAGAGGGGTGTATGTTAAAGCCGTATTTAGATTCCGTTGGAGTGCCTACTATCGGGTATGGTAATACTTATTACGAAAATGGTGTGAGAGTTAAAATGAGTGACCCGCCTATATCTAAAGACCGGGCGCTTTCTCTTTTTTTAAATATACTGGGCTTTTATGAAAAAGCGGTATGGAGTAACACCCGGAACGATATTAATCAAAATCAGTTTGATGCGCTTGTGAGCCTCACTTATAATATTGGGGTAAACGGTTTTAAGAATAGCACGGTTTTAAAACTCGTAAACAAAAATCCATCTGATCCTAAAATTACCGACGCATTTAAAATGTGGAAAAATGCCGGAGGCAAACCTATACTGTTGAAAAGAAGGATAAGGGAAGCTAACCTGTATTTCTCATGAATAGATGCGTAGATATTTTAAAGTTAATTGTAAAAAGAGAAAAATATTTAAAAGAAACGGAAGAGGAAGAATAAAAGAATACGCAAAAATATAACGCTGATTTTTTTGCCGGGGCACGGCCATGGAAAATAAAATCACGAAGAGCTGAATCATCAGGTCGTTGGCTAACCTGATAATCTCTCTCCGTGATTGTGTTAACTAAAAAAACCTACTTATTGCACTTGCCGCTCTTTATATCATCTTCTGTGGGATTATAAGCGTTGCCTGAAACACGGTAAACACTGGTATTACCGCCGCCTTTTACGAGTTTGGTTATGCCGCACAAACTGCTTAATATTTTATTCTCCGATATAGTGATGCCGTTAACCGCGCCTTCTACATTTGCCAGCCCGTCAACATTGGCGAGCTTATCATTGGTGGACAGGACAATACCGTATTTCATTGATTTTATTTTTTCGAGCCCCTCCAGGTTTTTTAACTCCGGGTTACGCGTAAAATAAATACCTGAAATATCTGTAAGCGCAGCCAGCCCTTTGAGAGAGGTGAGTTTAGTATTGGTATGAATATAAATGAGCCTGTTCTCTTTTAAGCCTGCTGATTTTAATTTTGCCAGTCCTTCCAGCCCGGTTAGGCTTGTCGTTATTATCCTCGTATCCTGCCCTATTGATTCCAGGTTGGAAAAACCGGAGATATCGGTAAGATTTTTACCGCCAATTGCAAACATGGCGCCTATTGATTTCAGGTTTTTGAACCCCCTGATACTTGTAAGCGGGCCATCATAACCTACAAGCCCGTCACCCGCGCTTGCAGCCTGTTCAAGAAGCAGGGAATAGGGAAGGCTGCTGAGCTTATTGAACCCGTTGATCGTTTTCAGTTTTATACTGGTCCCGGGGATTTGGGCATTGGAAATAGTCAGATCGCCGGTTACGGTTTCAAGTTTGGCAAAACCATCTAAGTTGGTAATACCGGGGCAATTTAAAATAGTGAACCGCCCGCATGTTTTTAGAGAGGGTAGATCAAATGAAGCCAATGCCTGCACTGTTTCATAGCCGCCATTCAGGTACAATCCATTTGGCAACGATTCCAATGCATTCATATCAATACCTGCCAGCTTTATATTGTGTGTAATGTCAACAGATTCAGCTTCTTTAAACTTAGGCAGGCTAAGCGTGGCAAGTGAACCGTTTTCTTTACAGGCTATACTCCCTTTTTCGTACAAGGGAAAGCTGGCTGTTTTCAATGCGGCATTAGAAGTGATGGTGAGTCCTCCTGTTGATTTCAACTTATTGGATACGGCAGTAATATCAGTCAGCGCATCGTTCCGGTTAATGATTACATAATCCTGCATGGCGGCAGGGATGTTAATACCGTCAAGCGTGGTAAGTTTGATACATTGATCAATACTAAGCCGCCCGGTGCAAACAATATTTTTCAGGGCGCTTACCGATGTGAGTGCCGGGTTATCTGTGAGCGTAAGGCCCCAGCCGCCCAATGTGCCGCTGGCATTACTAAAGGTATTCAGGTTTTCCAGCAGGGTATTGGTGATCTCAATATATCCACACTTATCTACCGACTTCAGGTTAGGAATGGATAATGTTTTAAGAACAGGGTTTGCTGTAATACTGATATTGTCATTGCCTGAGGGGCTGATGGCTTCAATAGAAGGCAGGGTAAGCCCAACAAGGCTCAGGTTATAGTTGATGTGGATGCCCTGTATAGATTTATTGGCCAGTTTCGGGAAGGCAGCATTAATCAGGCTTCCGTTTTCTACGAGGCTTAAATATGACATACTTTCCAATTCAGCTAAACCGCCAAGGCTGGTAACGGGGTTTCTCCTTAATTCAAGTCCCCATACCTTTTTTAGTTTTGTTATTCCGCCGAGATCGCTGATGTTGGAAACATAGAGTATGCCGTCTACCTCCGTATAAGCAGAATCGATAAATGCTTTTAAGGTAGCGTCATTATTAATAACGTAATTTCCTTTAAATACTTTTGCATTGTCGTTGTTGCCACCGCCATTATTGTTATCGCATATCTTTACCGGTTCCTGCAGCATATAAGCAACAGAAGGGGTGACATTGATCTTCATATCCGGGCTCTTTTTGCCGGTGGTTACATCGTATATCGTCAGTACCACATTGTCTATCCGGTTTTGCAACGCAGTATAAAAAACATACTGCGCGGTAAAGCGGCCTTCATTTCCATAAATAGGTGAAGTGGTGCTTTTTACGATGGTGTTGCCGCTTCTCATGCTCATAAAGGCATAGCCGGTGGTTACCGGTTTGTTGTCGCAGTTCACGGCCTTGCCATTTACATTTACCACTGTTTCCCCATTTCCACCACCGCCGCCGCTTTGCGGGGGAATGGTAATGGTAATGGTGGTAGGCGGGTTGGTGGGTCTTACTTCAACCGTTACGCTTTCGCCCTCGGTAGCAATGGTTGGCAATGCAGGCGGCACTTCATCCCCCACAGGTGAATGGTCTGTGTTGGTAGGATAATCCGGGCCGCCAGGCTGTACCGGAGTAACCGTTACCTCCATCACTTCCGCGATATTGGGCAGTGGAAAATTAACCTCGCTTTTCGATTCCTTCGGGCTGCTGTTGGGAACTGGCTTAGGCGTGGGGAATGTATTACTATACAGGGTTGTTTTTGTTTTTTTATCTTTTACGGTCAAAATAAAATCAGGCGGATGGTTCAATACTTCGTCCTCGCCCTCAGGCGGCACGCTCGATAGTTTGGAAAGCATCCAGCGCAGGATCATCGGGAGCGCCATCATCGGATTCCAGTGGTCGTAGTTCCAGATAGAAAAATGTGATACCTTACCTACATATTTGCCATTTTGCAGGGTACCGCTGCCTTCTTCTTTCCATATACCTTTTGTTTCATCAAAATGCCACATGGCTATGGTAGGTGCAGCCGACGGTTGCAGGGACTGCGGCACAGGCAAAGTGATGGTAGCCTGCATGCCCGGCTTTAATTTTAATTTCTTACCGGCGCCATCCAGCAGGTCAATGGCAGCCATTCCATACGATACCAGGGAGCCGCGCTTGTTCTCCGCATTGTCTGCGGCAAGATCGCCCGGCATCCGTGCAAAAAAATCAGGGCTGGTAGGGTTGATATAAGAGGAAACTACATTTACCTGCCCGCTGTATCCTTCAATAGCATTGGCAGGCAGCTCTACTTTAATGCCTCCTTTGGATTCTGCCGCACCACCCGAAGCCGCATTAATAGAACCGATGCTTTTCTGTGCCAGCAGTTTTATCAATGGCGGTTTTGACATACCATCTTTCATCGGCTGAAAAATACGGGAGCCGCTGAAATAACCCGTTTTGGTAGCGGTAATATAGGCACGCGCCTGGTCGAGCATTATATCTTTCAGGATAAAAATGCCGTTCACATCGGTAGTGGCCGCAGATCCGCCGCCGTTCACCGTTACACCTTGGAGCGGTTTATCCTGTTCATCCACTATTCTTCCGAATACACTGGTCTTAACGGGAACGCCTTCTTTGGGTAGTTCGGGTAGAGGGGGTGTGTCGCCACCGCCGCCGGGAGGGTTAGGGAGATCATTTTTCTGGCAACTATTGACCATTATCAACAGTACCATCATGGAGTAAAAGATTATCTTTTTCATTCTGCCTTAGCTTTGAGTTGAATAGATTTTTTTAGCAGAACAAAAATGGTTCTAATCAAAGTAGGGGGAAATACTTAATTTATAGTAGGGCAATAATATCCCCTCACCCCCAACCCCTCTCCGCACAGCGGAGAGGGGAGCCCAAATTCAAATCAGGTTGACGAATTGCATTAGGGGGGTGGTTTAAAATCTAAAAGTGTGATGAATATTTAATCGCCTATTCATATTTGTCGGACAATAGTGATTATATACTTGTGTATACAGGGTAGCTGCCAACAGGCAAGCGATAGATGTGAGGTACTCACCTCTCACTTTTCACGTCTCACGAAGAAATATACTCAATTTGCAGTACGCTCCTTTACTAATTAAAAGCTTTATTTACTTTTATCCCGTCATACATGACTATCATTTATCGTTATACGCCGATCCTTTTGCTGTTGCTTTTTTCTTTTGACGGGAAAACGCAAACCCGCCTCATTGATAGTCTTAAGCAATATGTATTTCAGGCAAAAAATGATCAACAGAAAATTGAAGCTATTTATATGCTTTGCAACGAATACAAAAGCATTACAAGAGACACGCTTGATCATTATACTTTTTTAGCGAGAGAGCTTGCCGCCAATACCGATAATGCAAGGTTAAAACAGATGGCTGAATTTGCCGTAGCCTGCGATTATGCCCGATGGGGATGGGCAGACAGCGCCATCTTTACTGTTGACCCCCTGATTGCCGCCAATAAAGTTACTGTTGCCGAACAAAGAGATATTTATTTTAAAGCATCCCGGCTTAAAGCCATGACCTATGCCGGGCGGTCGCGTTTCCAGGATGCGCTCACTATACTTTACAGGATTGTAAGCGAAGCTGAAGCGTATAAAGATTCAATTACGCTGGGCGAAAACCTCAATTCAATAGGGTCTGTTGCGCTTGCCCGCAACAATACGAGAGACGCTCTTACGTGGCTGTCGAGAGCTTTAACAGCATGCGGCAATGACAAACGCTTTGACGAAATAAGGGCAGGCATTTTTATAAATATGTCTGAGGCTTATCTCCAATCGGGCAAAACAGATTCGGCGGTACAGTATAGTGGAAAAGGAGTAACGCTTTTTAAAAAAGTTGAAAACCTTTCCAGCCTTGCGCTTGCGCTGCAAAAACAGTCGTCTGTTTTTATTGCCGCCGGAAGATTGGATGAGGCAGAACAATCATTAAAGGAAATGATCGCTTTACGAAAAGAAGCAGGAGATGGCAATTTGTATGCGGATGACAATACCAGCCTTGCCGAGTTTTATTTGCAAACCAACCAGGTTAAAAAGGCTATTCAGTTCTGTAAAGATGCCCTGCTGGTTGGCGATGTCCGTGCTCCTCTACCGGGCGATGAACAAAGTTATGCTAACGCTATTACTATAAGGTTAGGCTATTACCAGGTGCTTGCCAGGTGTTATAAAATGCTTGAAGATAATAATGAATACCAGCAAATGCTTGAACAGATCATTATAGCCAAAGACTCGCTCTACAAATACAACTCAGCACAGGCTATAGCCGAATTGCAAACCCAATACGAAGTGCAGAAAAAGGAAAATACCATTATCCAGCAAAAACTTGACATCACCAATAAAAACAACCGGTTTTATGCTTTGCTCGGCATTGCTTTTTTTGCTTTGGTGATCGCGTGGGTCATGTTTACAGGGTATCGCAAGAGGGAAAAGATCAGGCTGAACGCGATGCTGGAAAAAGAAAAAAGCCTTGCCGCACAATCTATAGCACAAGCGGAAGAAAATGAACGGAAGCGCATAGCTGCCGATCTGCATGATAATCTTGGCGCTTATGCCGCGTCTATTGTTTCGAACCTCGACTTTATTGAACCTATTGCAGGCAATGTATCCGGAAATATAGCCGTGCAGGAATTGCGTAATAATTCGCAGGCAATCGTAGCCCAGTTGAATGATACAATATGGGCATTAAAGAAAGACGCACTTTCATTAACCGCCATCAGCGACCGCATTAAAATTTTCATACAACGCATACAGAACAGCTATCCTGCTATTGCAATGAATGTTGCGGAAAACATTGACGACGACAGGATGTTGAGCCCTTCTCATGCATTTCATCTTTTTCGCATAGTGCAGGAAGCCATCAATAATGCGCTGAAGCATAGCAAGGGAACAAAAGTTGATATAATTATTGAAAGCACAGCTTCACATTGGAAGATCAGCATTGCCGATAACGGAGCAGGAATAATGCAGCGATCAAAAGACGGTAACGGACTGATCAATATGAAAGGAAGAGCTAAGGAAACAGGCTGGGATATAGAATGGCTATCTGAGCCGGGAAGGGGAACAAGCGTAATAATTTCACCTACTACAAATTGATTATTGGAAAATATTTACGCCAAAACGAAATTGTGTATAATATGGAAAATAAGCCGGTAATAATAGCGCTTGCAGAAGATAACGCGATCAACAGGAATACTTTTCTGCAGAAAATAAATGTATTGCATGATTACAAGCTTTCATTCATCGCCAAAAATGGCCATGAATGCTTAGAGGAACTGAAAGGCCTGCCTTTTAACGCATTGCCGCAGATCATTTTTATGGATATCGAAATGCCGGAATTAGATGGCATACAAACCATAGCGCTTGCAAAGAGCTTATATCCTCAGATCCATTTTATTGTGCTGACAGTATTTGACGATGATGAAAAAATATTCGATGCCATTAAATCCGGCGCATCAGGATATTTGCTGAAACATGAAAGCGCTGCCGCCCTGGAAGATGCCATAATAAATGTGCTGAAATACCAGGGCGCGCCCATGAGCCCGGCCATTGCCAGGAAAGCACTTCAATTGTTAAGTCGCTCGGGTGGTAGTGCAGAAACAAAAGCAGAAACTAACTTGCCTGCTGCCATCACCGAAAGAGAAAAAGAAATATTACAGCAAATGGTAAACGGCTGGGATGCCAAGCGCATTGCTTCCGCGTTAAACCTCAGTGTGCTGACGGTGCGCAAGCATATCGCCAATATATATGAAAAGCTGCACGTTAATTCCAAAGCACAGGTTATTAGTCTGGCGCATAAAAATAATTGGGTGTGATGATCGGTTACAATTAATAATTCAGAAAAGGGTGTTTTTCCTTTATAAGATCTTTAGTTAACCTGAAGCCATCTGTTATTTTTTCTCCTCTCATTTCTACAACTCCATAATTCCAGGGCATACATGGCAATGAAACATGCAAACACAAATCATCATTTTCCGAACTAATATAAAGAATTGTTTTCCCATCATTCAATACTACTTTCTGATTTGGATTAAAACTAACATTCCTTTTGTATCTAATGTCCCTTAGCGGAAATAACCATATATCTTTAAAAGTAAACGGATAGGTTGTTGGAGCAGAAAGTGCTGAATTGCAATAGTAAATGGATACCAGGCAAGCGATAAATAATAACCCATAATAACTTTTTCTAACAGCAGCAATATTTACCAGATTTTTAAATAAAAAAGCAAAAGGTATAAAGATTGTCATGATAAGATATACGCTGCCGAAGCGATAATCCGGAGATTTTATGATCCAAAGCAGAGTGCCAACATAGGTAATAAGCCAAACATAAAACACATTCTTATTAAATTTAATTTTTCTCTTTATGATAAAAAACCAAAATATAAATGAAAAAAGAGAAGAAAATAGCAAGAGGAGCTCAATAAACATTTTGCTTTGAAACTGTATCACAACCCACTTACATAGTCTTTGAATTAAAGAGAGTTTGAGCTGATTGGGGATTGATTCCTTTAGCATATAAGGTCCATATTTTATATACAGGTTATCTAACCTAATAATTCCTTGAGGGACCTTCCAATCCGGCTTCAAAAGCCCTAAATCGGAAATAGAAAGAGGATATATTAAATAACCACTCATTAAATAATTGCGCATCAGCCACGGAATCACAATAACCCCTGCAGAAATACAATAAATTGTAGTTCTCGGAAAAGAAATAACTTTGGATATAAAAAGCAATGGGAGTAAAAAAAGTAATGGAAGTAAAGTTAATTTTACTGTGACAGAGAATAAAATGAGAGAAAATAAAAAAAACTCATACCTATTTTCTGTATTATAAGTGTATATCTTCAATGTACTTAGTATAATGTAAGTAGCAACAATTACCGCAAGCGCATCTGATGATGGAGAGGAAACATTTACCAAAAGCAACCTTAGAGTAAATAAAAGGATAAAAAGAAGGTAAACTTTTTCTGTATATCTATGGGAGAACACAATTAAATTATACAACCAAAGAACAAATGAAACAATCAGTACTCCGTTTACAGGATAAAACGTATAAGATAGAATTTTCGAAAAGCAGTATGGAGCGCTCAAAATAAAAGATGCTGGATTAAAGCCAAATCGCCCATGCAGATTGGCCAATCCCGGAATTACTTTAAATTTTTCATACCATTCGATTGTTAAATAATGATAAGCGCCGCTATCCGCATTAATTGGAGGAATGATCCAATATCCCACAATAGCTGCAATCACAAAAATTCCTGCTATTTTTTCAATTGTTGACGAACGCGAAATAAAATAATAGGCACTATTACATAAAACTCTAAATGTTTTAAACCGGATGAAAACGTAAACGCCTGAACAAAACAGTGGAATTAAAAGCAGGTAATTGGCAGCTATAAAAAAAGAACAAAAATTAAAATAGATAAATGAAATTATCAATCCGGAAAGAATTGACCGAAAAACGCTTGGACTACTCTTTCCCTTATTTTTACTAATAAAATAAAGCATCCCATAACCAATATTGAATGTTATAAAAGCAAAAAGGAAAGAAGATAAGAGAAGTAGCAGCATAAAATAAAGTAATTAGAAACTTATCAATAAATTTAAGCTTTGTACTTCATCCAGTCCATATATTTGTTTTACGATTCCGGAAACAACATATAAGCATCTGCAGGAAATAAGTAATTTTTGCCAGATATTCAAAGCATTATGCTCAAAATTTTTAATGGAAATTGGAAATTTTTGAACCGTTATAAAAAAGTATTTCCAAAACTTCTATTTGTACTTTATGCATCAACCGAGAACGCTTACACTTTTACAGATAAACAATTACCATAAAAGTTGTTGGACTAATCTCAAGAAGAGGCATTTTATTATGTTGTGGCAAATCCCTTTCCCCCAAGTTTAACTATTGCCTGTAAAAATTTCTTCCCCTATCTTCGCTGCGCAAATTTTTCCTCTCTATGGCACAAAAATACAAGCGCATTCTTTTAAAGCTCTCCGGTGAATCACTGATTGGAAACAGCGGTTTTGGACTAGACCCTGTTGTTTTAAAGCAATATGCAACTGAAATTAAATCCATTCATGATGAAGGAGTAGAAGTAGCAATAGTGATTGGCGGCGGAAATATTTACAGGGGGATGAATGAATCCGAAACCGGTATTGAGAGAGCGCATGGTGATTATATGGGTATGCTTGCCACCGTAATAAACGGCATGGCATTGCAGGCATCTATGGAAAAGGAGGGATTATTTACCAGGTTGCTGAGCGCCATAAAAATGGAACAGATAGCGGAACCTTATATCCGCAGAAGAGCAATGCGCCACCTGGAAAAAAAGCGAATAGTGATTTTTGGCGCAGGCACAGGTAATCCTTATTTCACTACAGATACCGCAGGCTCACTGAGAGCAATAGAAATAAAAGCAGATGTAATACTAAAAGGTACAAGAGTTGATGGTATATATACTGCCGATCCTGAAAAAAATCCTGACGCAAAAAAATATGAGACCATTACTTTTAAAGAGTGTATTGACAAAAACCTGAAAGTGATGGATATGACCGCTTTTACACTTTGTATGGAAAACAAATTGCCGATCATTGTTTTTGATATGAACAAGCCCGGCAACCTGCTTAAAGTGGTAAACGGGGAGAAAGTGGGAACGCTGGTTACAGGGTAATAAAAATATAGATTTTATTCCATCAGTGAAGGTGATACCAATACCGGTATAGTTGCATGCCTTATAACATATTCAGTTGTTGAACCCGTTAATATTTTTTCAATACCTGACCGTCCGTGAGTACCCATTACAATCATATCTGCCTTCCATTCCTTCGCGATATTAATGATCTCATGTTCAGGTAATCCTTCCGGTGTAAATTGTTCAACATGTTCAACACCGTCATATAAATGAATATACTGTTCAATTGTTTTTTCTGCTTCGCTTAATAAAACTGTCTGGCTTTCCCCGGGCGTAATGCCCAAATCAGCATTCACAACTTCTTTTGACCTGTCAACCACATATATCAGGCCAACGGTGGCTTTTAAGCCATGGGCAAGCGAAAAGCCAACATCCGCTGCCTTCATAGAATACGAACTGTTATCAATCGCTATAAGTATCCGTTTGTATTCGCGTTCCATAAAATATTATTTAACAACAGTCATTCCATAAAAAGTAGAAAGCAGCCCAACCACAACACTGAGCACGGTATACAAAATGAAGTAGGTGTAATTTTCCTGCCTGAATAAGCTGATCCCTTCATACGAAAAACTGGAGAATGTAGTATAACCGCCACATATACCGGTTATTAAAAACAACCTCCATTCCATGGTAAGCGCAGCATATTTGGTGGCAAGCCCGTATAGCAAGCCAATAACAAAGCAACCGGAAATATTGACAATGAAAGTGCCTGCAGGAAAAGTAACGGTGAATAATTTACTCGTACCCAGTTGCACAAGATATCGTAACACGCTGCCGAAACCGCCACCCAGCCATATGAAAATTATTGCTCTCATGTTTATTTATTCTGCATCCCAGAATTCCACTTCTTTGTAAATAACTACTTTTTCTCTTAGTAATTCCCGGTGTTTTAAAAAAAAGTTTTCCAGTTTTTCTCTTTTGTCAACAAGCTCCACGCACATGGCCAGTTTAGCATTATCGCCTTCCGCGCTGAATGCAATGATTTTTCCATCAGTAGTAAAGCTGGTATGTGTGCTATGAGCAGCCGCGTTGATAATGCCATCTTTTTTTGCTTCCTCTATCAGGTGTATATACGTTGACTTGGGAAACAGTTTTCTGAACAGGCTTCTTCTGCCATGCTGAACCTTATGCGCGGGAGCTATATAAATTTCCAGTTTCCCTAAAGAATGATGTTTAAGTTTCTTTACCATAATTTTCTGTTTTTAATGCGCTTCTGCCGCACGGTATGTAAGGTTTCATTGGTATGATGATTTAACTTATCTACTTTGGAAACACCAATACGCTGCGCATGATAAATACCAGAATGCCCGCTGAAATAATACGCGGTGAAGCAGGCTACTGCATAATATAATACGTTGTCTGCTCCAAATAATTCCACTCCCATAACTGTACAAGCAATAGGTGTATTGGTTGCCCCGGCAAACACGGCAATAAAACCCAGCCCCGCCATCAGGTCAACAGGCGCGCCCGTTAATACGGCAATCGTATTGCCCAGAGCCGCGCCAATAAAAAACAGTGGCGTTACCTCTCCGCCTTTAAACCCGGTGCCGAGCGTAATTGCTGTGAACAATAATTTCCACAACCAGCTGAAATAGGTTGCGCCTCCTTCATTAAAGCTTGAAACGATTGATACGGCTTTCGGATCAGGATTGCTTACGCCAAGGCTCAGGTAATCCTGTGTGCCTGATATAAAAGTGAAGAGGATAATGATAACACCCCCTATAGCCGGTATCAGCCACTTAATTTTGACAAACCGGTTACTGTAATTTTTTATAGTGTGTGATAATTCAGCAAACATATAACCGGCAAGCCCAAATGCCACACCGGCTATAATTGTTTTAATAAGCAGTGGAAAATTAAAATGAAAATAGTTGAAGAATACAACCGCTTCGCTGGTAAAATCAATATGGTAATGTGTGTGATGAATACCCCATGCCGTGCATACTATATCAGCAAGCACACTTGCAATAAAGCAGGGCATCAGTGCATCATGTTTTATTCTGCCCAGTGCAAGTACTTCAAGCGCAAATATTGCTCCTGTAACAGGTGTGCCGAACACGGCGCCAAATCCCGCTGCAATACCTGTCATCAAAAGTGTTTTTACATCCTCCTGCGACAGCTTTAATTTTTTTGCAAAGAATTGTGCAATACTCCCTCCTATCTGCACAGCAGTGCCTTCCCTGCCTGCCGATCCGCCAAACAAATGTGTAATAACCGTAGTAATGAGCACAAGCGGAGCCATCCTGAAGGGGATACCACCTCCGGGTTCGTGAATCTCATCCATAATAAGATTATTACCGCCTTCAGAATTTTTGCCCAGGTATTTGTATAACATGTAAATAAAAATACCGGCAACAGGCAACAGGAATAACAGCCACGGATAGGCGAATCTCAGGTTAATTGCTTTTTCAAGTAGCCATAAAAACAACGCTACCAGCGAACCTGTCACCAATGAAACAGGCAGCACTAATAAAGTCCATTTAAAAAGATAAGAAATAATAAAAAGATGTTCAAAAGAAGCCTTGATTTTTTTCATTCCTACAAATTATAATATATACAGCAATAAAAATGCTTATAATCTGTAGGCGCCATCAGTCCTGCCTTTAGCGGGACGGTTCAAATAGGAAGACACCATTTCCTTTGCCGCAAAACACGAAGATAGATGTTTTATATCACAAAAATTATATCGGAACCTGATAGGGGTATTTCAAGTTTTCGTATGACAAAATATGCCCTGGCATAAGATATAGCCCCGGAGGTGTTTGCCTGCTTACCCATAAGCAAAGGTTAATGCATACAATAACTTTGCACACCATCCTAAACAAGCGAAAACCTGGAAGGCAACCAAATGAAGGGGCTGTTTGACTTTTGTCCTTAACCAAATAAATACGCCACATCCTCTTCCGTAAGTGATTGAATAAATCCTTCGTCGGCTGATACCAGGTCTTCGGATAATTTTTTCTTCTTCTGCTGCAGGTTGATAATTTTTTCTTCGATAGTATCCTTACAGATCATCTTATAAGCAAAAACATTTTTGGTTTGTCCTATGCGGTGAGTTCTGTCGATTGCCTGGTCTTCCACGGCAGTATTCCACCAGGGGTCAAAGAGAAAAACATAATCCGCTGCGGTTAAAGTAAGCCCGGTATTACCTGCCTTAAGACTGATCAGGAATAGCGGAACTGTATTGCCGGGCTGTTGAAAAGCTTCTACCATTTCAGCTCTTTTTACAGGAGGCGTCTGCCCGTCAAAATGATAATAATCAAAACCTCTTTTCCCGCATTCCTCCGCCAGCAAATGCAACATAGAACTGAATTGAGAAAATACCAGCGCTTTATGCGACGATAATATATTCGTCAGCTCATCCATCAATACCTGCATTTTTACAGATTCTGAGCAAGGCACCTGCTTATCATCTTCAGGTAATAATAACGGAGAGCTGCAAACCTGCCTCAATTTCGTCATGCCCTGCAGAATAGAGAACTTACTTTTCGATAAACCGTTTTTCTCCACTTCAAGAAAGATACTTTTGCGTGTTTGCTGTAAGATATCTTCGTATACACTGCGCTGCAGTCCGTTCATATCACACCACAATATCGATTCTGTTTTATCAGGCAGGTCTTTCGCTACCTGCTCTTTTGTACGGCGTAGAATAAATGGCGCGGTTAACTTTTTTAAAGCGATTACTTTTTCTTCATCCTGCCAGCTGTCTATCGGGTCAGCATATTCTCTTTTAAAAAACTCCCTGCTGCCAAATAAACCCGGCACCACGAAATTGAGTTGCGAATAAAGATCGAATGTATTGTTCACCACAGGAGTACCGCTGAGGGCTAAACGAAAATCAGCGCGTATTTTCATTACCGCCTGCGCTATTTGTGTTGAAGGGTTTTTTATATTATGGCTTTCATCAATAACTGCCATACCATACCCTTGTTGCGCTATATCATCCACATCATTGCGCATCGTACTGTACGTGGTGATGATCACCTGGTGTTCTGGTTCAGTAAGTATTTCTTTTTTTCGGTTAACGCCGTGATATACTATAGTTTGTATAGCAGGCGCAAATCGCTCAAACTCTTTTTGCCAGTTATAAATAAGTGATGACGGGCAGATAATGATATTTTTCGAGGATGGTTTTTGGGTAATATAAGATACTATTGCGGCTATACTCTGCAAGGTTTTACCCAGGCCCATATCATCTGCAAGGCAGGCCCCTGCACCTATTTCATTCAGCAGTAATAGCCACTCATAGCCTTTTTGCTGATACGGGCGCAAACTCACATTCAATGAGCCTGGCAAAGCGTATTGTAATCCGTCTTCCCGTTGCCATTGCTGCCATTTTTGCCACCAGCTTTTTTGCACAGCTTCTTTCAGCGGCGCATTACTTTCCTGTGTAGCAACTGCCATCCAGCGCAAAACTTCTATTTCATTACTAGTAATCTTTCCATGCTTTATAATAGAAGCATATTGTTGCATCCATACATCGCCCAGCACTCCAAGAGACCCGTCTTTCAGCAGCAATGCCTTTTGACCCGCCAGTAACATTTTCTGCAACTCTGCCAGCGGCACTTTTTCTTTTCCAAATGAAATATCCATTTCATACACTATCCACCGCTCACTTTCTCTTATCGGTTTCATTTTTGTTAAGGCTTCATGCGGAGAGTAACGGAAATGCTTCAGCATATCCATACCAACAATCTCAATATCCATCTGCAGCAGTTGATGATACACTTTCATAAACCACTGCTTTTTTTGGGCGTCAGCAAAAGAAAGATAATAGTAGCCATTTCTCTGGTTGGCAAAATTGGGATGAAGGGCTATCAGCGTTTTTACGAAATCATCTTCTGCTGTTTTATCGCGTTTTATAATTACCGATTCCCCATCTTTTACTATTTCAAACGTTTCTTTATAGGCGCCGTCTATTAAAGTGCCATCATATACCCATTGTGGCGTGAGCATTAAAAAAGCATTATTCAGTTCGCTCAGCAAAAGCCGGTTTATGGGCTTTATTACAAGTTCATTTACAGGAAAATGATCATTCCTGTTTACTGTGTAATTTTTCTCTATGTCGGTAAGAATATGTTTGGCAAACTCCTGCGGCTCTGAGGCATACCTCTCAACAGGAAGCGCTTTTATTTTTTCAAGCATTACATAATCTCGGTAAGCAAGAATAAAATATTCGCTTTTGCTTTCCAGTAAAAATTCAAACCGGTTAAATGTGCTTAGTGCATACGATATGCCATTGAGTACAACATTACAATGCAGTGAGAGTAAATCATTTTTTTTATGTACGTCAAATTGCAACGAAGGTCTGAATGTGCTGAATGAGCAAGGACCTGAAAGAAAACTTTTTTTACCAGGCTGTGGTTTCTTTTGATACCATTTTACCAATGAAAAATATGGCTTAAGCGATTCGAATGCTTTATGCCAGTATGCCGCAATGTTTTTTGAGAAAAAAGCGTCCCACCCGATATCCGTTCTTTGCACACTGTGCAGATGTTTAATATGCTGTTTCTGTTCCACAATAGCCTCCTCACAGCAATCCATCAACACATCCCTGAATGGCTTGGGGGCATCTCTGAAAATTTTACGCACAAGCGACCAATCCAATACCTCTGTAGTAAGATTGATATTTGTTCCCTTCTTAACAATATTTAATTTGTTTATAACAGGCGAAGCGCTCAAAAAATCTCCGGGAGAAATCTGTAAAATAATAAGCTCCTTTTTATCCATCACGCAAAAAATTATAACACAGGGCGACAAAAGTAAAAGGATTGAAGATATATAACGCGTATGATAAAAATTAAAATGAAAGTTTTTTGGGATTACCTTTACAGGTAAATATTGTTACGAATACGCGAATGAAGTGCAGGATATAATTCATAAAAAGGATGGAACACAGGTATAACGGGTATAACAAATATTTACTGAAGACATCCGTAATAATCAGCATCAGCCGCGTATTCCGTGTACTATTTTCAACAATCAATTATGGCAAACAAATCTATTGCAGATATACGCATCAATTACGCGAAAAAGCAATTACTTGAAGAAGATGCAGAGTACGACCCTATACAACAGTTCAGCAAATGGTGGAAAGAAGCCATTGAATCTGAAATACTGGAAGTAAACGCGATGACACTTGCCACCGCTTCCGCTGACGGTATACCATCCGCCAGGATTGTTTTACTAAAAGATTTTTCTGAAAAGGGTTTTACTTTTTTTACCAATTATGAAAGCTTTAAAGGGCATCAACTGGCTGATAATCCCAGGGCATGCCTTGTGTTTTTTTGGAAAGAATTAGAGCGCCAGATACGCATAACAGGACTGGTGCAGCAGGTGCCTGCACCTGAAAGTGATAACTACTTTCAGTCGCGGCCGGAAGGTTCAAGAATTGGTGCTGTTACTTCACCGCAAAGCCATGTAATTGAAAGCAGGAAATGGCTTGATGATCTGTATCAAAAAAATGCTTCACTCTTTGCAGGAAAAAAAATTGAACGCCCTGATTATTGGGGAGGATATATTGTACGGCCGGTTGTTATAGAGTTCTGGCAGGGAAGACCAGGCCGCCTGCACGACAGGTTGCAGTATACACTGCAGGAAAACAACGAATGGAAAATGGAAAGACTGGCGCCTTAAAGCATTTTCACGCAAAGCACTGTAAAGAGATAAAGGAAATGCATTAGTGATCTCCGTGTAAATACTATTCATAAAATAAAAACTGCGAAGCATATACTTCGCAGTCATTCATAACCTTACCAATCTTTGATAATTGTTATGCGGATTTTTTTGCAGCGGCTTTCTTTGGCTTAGCTGGTCTGCTTTTGCCAAAAGAACCCTGTGCAATTTTTCCTTTCTTAGTTTTTTTATCTCCTCTACCCATAATAGTAAATTGAATATTATTTAAAACAGTATGGCAAAAATAAAAAAAGCAAGATACAAGATGTGCATCCTGCTTTTAAATAGTTGAATATGCTGTTATAATTTAGCAGATAATTCTTTGCCGGCTTTAAAGCGGGCAACTTTTTTAGCTTTGATTTTAATAACCGCGCCAGTCTGAGGGTTACGGCCATTACGTGCAGCACGTTTAGAAACTGAGAAAGTTCCGAAACCAACCAATGTTACTTTACCACCACCTTTCAAAGTTTTGGTAACGGCTTCTGTAAAAGAATCCAATGCATCATTAGCCTGGGTTTTTGTGATGCCGGCATCATCAGCGATCTTTGCGATTAATTCTGCTTTGTTCATGATATAGCGTTTTATAAATGTATTTAGGTGGGCAAATATAGATGCTTTTTATATCTGGCAAAATTTTTCTGTCGTCATATATTTGACTCAATGCCGCCGAACCCGCTGTGGACAAGGGTTGTATGCGGCTAATGAAAAAAGATGATTTTCGGTAATAGAATACCGAATCGATGAAATCCGCTGCTGTATTGAGTTTCAGCAGATGAATGATGAATGCCATACTTCATTTAAAGAATGGAGAATATATTTTGGCTGAATGTTTACCCGGCTTAGCTATTTTCCACAATTAGTTAACAAGCTGCATTAGTGTGCGGAATGAAATACTTTGATTTCCCCATCTTGTGATAGCTTTCTCACGCAGCCTTGCTGAATGTAATCGTATATACGCTTCGTATTTTTCCGCGTCGCTGAAAAAAAACTGGATGGTGAATGTTGGTCCTTCATCGTCATCCTGTTCAAGTAATTTGAAAATTTTATGATCAGCAAATAATAATGTTGCCAGCATTTCCGGTATATGTTCTTCCTGCTGCCACTTCAACCATTCATCCGCAATTTGCCAGGTAACTTTTGTAGTGATGTTATATACTACCATGTTTTCAATTTAAACAAACTTATCGCTTACTTCCGTATTGATATATATCAAAGTTGAAGCTTAAAAACAGCAATATATAAAATGAAACCAGTAACCCTTATCAGGTAGGTCGGTACAGAATACTTTATGCCGTTGATGAATATCAACTGAGTGTCATAAATTTTTATCGAACATATCTGGCGGAAGATCGAAAAGGGTTGAATCATGAATTTCCTGCCTAGGTTATAAGAAATATAATCCCGCATTCAATATAAATAATGTTTTGTTCTGAAAATCAATGTAATATATGTTGTTATTTAATATATGCCTATGAATTTTCATAAAAACACTCAATAAAAATAAATATTTCACTGATAATATAATAAGCAATAACACTTATTAACTCCCGTTTATTTATCAGCATGAAGTTCTTAAAGCAAAATATTATGAAAAAATTTTTACTTCTTTCTTTTAATGTTATTGTATCGGCACTGGCTGCATATAGCCAGTGTACGCCCACAGGAAACCAGAATACCTACGGTACCGGCAATGTGTGGATCGGGTATGTATATGACAACTCAAATCTTACTAATTACAGGGGTTATGTAAACCAGGGCAGCGCCTCAAGCCCCAATTTTGACCAAAGTTTTGGTGGTGATAATGTAACTTATAATACTACGTCATGTAGCGTGCAAACAGAAACTTTCAGTGTTCGCTACAGGCTTTCCAAAACTTTTGCAAGTGGTATATACACTTTTGTGGCAGGTGGAGATGATGGATACAGGTTAAGTCTGGATGGTGGTACTACCTGGGTTATTAACAGGTGGGTTGACCAGAGCTATGCTACAACAACCTACACAGTCAGCTTGAACGGAACCTATAATATGGTGTTGGAATTTTATGAAAATGGCGGAGCCAACAGGGTTTCTTTTTCGGTTGCAGCGGTTTGTAACGGCACAGAGAATACTACCGTATATGGCAGCAGTAATGTGTGGTATGGATATATATATGACGGAACAAATTTTGATACCTATATGGGTCGTGTAACAGAAGGCTCTGCTTCAAACCCAAATTTTGATGAAAACTTTGGCGGCAGCAACACTACTTATGCAACAAGCGGTTGTGGTGTTCAAACTGAAACTTACAGTGCCCGTTACAGGTTAACAAAAACTTTTGCAGCAGGTACCTACATGTTTACCGTAGGAGGCGATGACGGGTACAGGTTAAGCCTTGATGGTGGTGCTACATGGTTTATTAATAGATGGGTTTTACAATCTTACGCTACTACTACAGCATCAATTTCACTTAATGGCTCCTATGATATGGTATTAGAGTATTATGAAAATTCAGGAGATAACCGGGTGAGCTTTACACTTCAAACATTATCGCTTCTGCCGGTTTCGCTTGAAGCTTTTACCGCGATTGAAAAAAATAATACAGTTGAATTAAGCTGGGTTATAGCGAATGGAAGCAATCCTGATGTTTTTGAAGTAGAAAGAAGTGCAGACGGCAATACTTTCTCGCCAGTACAGCAAATAACAGGATCAGTTAATACCACAACATATAGTTATACTGATAAGCATCCAGTTAGCGGCATAAATTACTACCGGCTTAAAATAACCGACCTTACCGGTGTGGTTACTTATTCAAAAATTGTATCAGTACGTTTAAAAGTTTTATCGCAGCAGGCGGTTAATATTTACCCAACAGTAGTAACCAATAATTACTTTTCAATAGCGGTAAATAAAACAACCGGCAAAGCGGAAATAATTATTGCTGATTTGAGCGGAAGGATTGTTAAAAGGCAGTCTGCAGGTAATATAACTGCCGGCACCCCTGTAAAAATCACAACTGAAAACATACAGGCAAAAGGAATATATTTCGTTTCTGTAACTACAAACGACGCCCAGATATCTACAGGTAAAATAATTATACAATAGCTAAATCTTTGCTTTTTAAGAATAATGCAGGCAGAGCCACGATTTATCGTGGCTCTTAGCTTTTATGCCGAAAAAATATTTACAGGCTGTTTCGAACTGCCATAGGGTTGTCATGCTGCTGTATTTTTTTTGTAAAAAACATCAGTATGAAAATAATTGAAGTATTTAAAACCAATGTTGCTGATAGCAGGCAGAGCATATTGCTGCTGCAGGCCATTCGCCTGCGCTTTCCGGCATATATTGCTAATTTTGATTTGCACGATTGCGACAATATTCTGAGAATAGAAAGCAGTCGCTTGCAAATCGTTAATGAAAATATAGTCGGCCTGTTAAATGAATATGGTTATTATGCCGAAGCACTGCCAGATTAGAACGGACTGCGGCAACTATTTTATATTACGTTCGTTTATAGTCCATCTTTCTCCAATCCTTAATTCCTGTTTACCTTTGCCTGATGGATTATTTTAAGAAGCTGTTGGAACTATTAAAAACGGAACGGCAGGAAGACGAAAATGCTTACAGGGAGTTAATTGAACGTTCATCCATACAGGATAGAAGAGCGAATGGTATAAGCTGGTACCCAATTGCTATAAGGGATACTGAAATGAGCAGAGGCGACTATCTGGTGGTTGAAGTTGAACGGACAACCAATCATGATATTCCGCACCAGCTGCGGTTTGGAGCAGCAGCGGCTTTATTCTCTAATCATTCTCCTAAAGAATACAGGGTGGAAGGCGTTATAAGCCATCAATCCGGAAATCGCTTAAAAATTACTTTACGCACCGATGAACTGCCAGACTGGAGCCGCGATGGTAAGCTTGGTATTGACCTGTTGTTTGATGATAACAGCTATGATGAAATGCAGTATGCGCTTAAAAATGCTATTTCCATTTCAGCAAATGAAAAAGAGAATACGCTTATTAAAATATTAACCGGTGAAAAGAAACCATCTTTCAATACTCCGGATATTTCATATAAAAGTGATAAATTAAATACGTCGCAACAAAATGCAGTTAATAAAATACTCGAAGCTGATGAACTGACAATATTACATGGCCCTCCGGGCACGGGCAAAACCACTACATTGGTACAGGCCATTAAAGCGCTGACACAAAAGGGATATAAAAAAATACTGGTGGTTGCGCCAAGCAATGCCGCTGTTGATTTATTAAGTGAAAAATTATCGGCTGAAAATTTGAATGTATTGCGCATAGGAAACCCGGCGAGAGTTTCAGAATCGTTAATGTCGCTTACGCTTGACAGTAAGATGATGCAGCACAGCGGCATGAAAGATATTAAGAAAATGAAGAAGCAGGCAAGTGAATACATGAACATGGCGCATAAGTACAAGCGGAACTTTGGTAAAGCGGAAAGAGAGCAGCGGAAAGCATTATTTGATGAAGCGCATAAAATAATGAAGGAGGTTGATAAAACAGAGCAGTATATCATGAATGATCTGTTGGCCAGGGCGCAGGTAATTACCGCTACACTGGTTGGCGCAAATCATTATACGGTTCGTAATCTTACCTATGATATTGCAGTGATTGATGAAGCCGGGCAGGCGCTGGAGCCCGCCTGCTGGATACCCATTTTAAAAACAAAAAAAGTAATACTTGCCGGCGATCATTGCCAGTTACCGCCAACAATAAAATCAGAAGCCGCCGCAAGAGCAGGACTGGCAACTACATTACTGGAAAAAGTTGTTGCGCTGCACCCGGAAGCCATTAGCCTGCTGGGAGAGCAATACCGTATGCATGAGATCATTATGGGTTATTCTTCCGATGTATTTTATGAAAGCAGGCTGAAAGCGCATCATTCTGTTGCAGGGCATTTGCTCTCCGATGCCGAAGAGCCTCTGCACTTTATTGATACTGCCGGTTGCGGCTTTGAAGAAAAAACAGAAGGTACAAGTATATCCAACCCCGAAGAAGCCGCGTTTTTATTCAAGCATCTTTCGCAACTGGTGAATGCGCTTGCACAGTACTATACTTTAGAAAATTTTCCAACGATCGGCGTAATATCGCCTTATCGCCAGCAGATTGTATTGTTGCAGGAACAAATGCAGCATGCAGCTCATCTTAAAGATTATGCAAATAAAATTACGGTCAACACCATTGATAGTTTTCAAGGGCAGGAGCGGGATATTATTTACATCAGCATGACGCGCAGTAATGCTGACAGTAAAATCGGTTTTCTTTCTGATATCCGCCGCATGAATGTTGCTATGACAAGAGCAAGAAAAAAGCTGGTAGTGATTGGAGACAGCGCTACACTCAGCCAGTTCCCATTTTATGCAAATTTTATTGCGTATACGGAGAAGCACAATGCATATCAGAGCGCGTGGGAGTTTATGGATGTGTGATTGATGGGATGGTGCTATTCCAATTTTACTACTTCTTGCAGGCATTAAGGGCAGATCGCTCCAAAGTAATAACGACAGCTGTGGTGCTACAACAATAAAGCTCAGCAGTATTGTATTCTTCAACATTTGATCTATAGCCTAATGTTGTTCTGCTGTCACCCAGTCCAAAAGAATGGCTGTGCCATATACTAATTCATGTTGTTGAAAATACAACATTTGCGATGGAGATCACGATGTCAAATCCGAAAAACTTATAGAAAACTTCTTACTTTTAAATAACTAATACAAAACACTTGCGGTTAACCATAGCAATAACATTACTTCAATTCCTATTATTAAATTGTTTTGGGCAACAAATTGATTCCATTGCAAATAGTTCTTTACAGTTGATAGAACCTAAAGCAGATATTGCATCATCAGAAGATTTTAACTATTGTATTAATTTAACGCATAGTAATTATATTGTAGTAATTAACGAAAAAAGGTATAACGCTGCAAATAAACAAGAGTTGACAAAACTGATCAGGAAAAATAAAAAAATGATTACTAATCGGCAACTAAGTATTATTTATAATTCAGCAACCACTCCCGGAAAAATGGTTACAGTACTCGACATATTGACCGAACAGGATATTAAGCGCTTCAAACTTGCTTCTGTAGATGGTAAACCTGTCCCGCATATACAGGATATTAAAAAAGAAAATACTTCTTCAAAAGATACTAATTTCTCGGATTCAACGATATTAACCATCATCATAAAGGATACATGCCTGGATATTTCTTTACTTAAGAATGTAATGGGTTGTAAAAAATTAGATGACGTCGAATCCTTTATTCTTAATAACAAAAAATATATAGATCCTTACAAAATTGTGGTTATTGGAAGAAAAGATTTAGGGTACAAAGATCTTAAGCCTGTTATTTCACTACTGATCAAGCATGAATATTTTAACTTTAAACTTCTTACTAAAGATTGAGTGTCACTTTTCTGCAAGCTGTAATATCCAAAGATTTTAAAAATTGCCGAGGTATGAACATTAACTTACCACCTCCCTCACCACTTTCTTCACCTTATCCAAACCTGTTTTGGCAACCAGTAATGCGTCCTGCTGCCAGTATGTTTTATTGAACAGCTCTAATGAGAGTACTTTTGTTCCACCTATTTCTTTAAGACTGGTAAGAATCTGTTTCATCGGAGCTGCGCCATCTCCCGGGTATACACGGTCAGCATCTGTTTGCTCATTCACTGGTTTGGAGGCCGGGTAATCATTGATATGAATAATTTCTATAACGCTTCCATTTACAAGCTTCAATCCGTTAAAACCTGATCCTCCCCTGAAAAGATGATACACATCCGGCAGTATCCTGGCGTCTGGATCATTGGCAGCCGCGGCTATAGCTAATGCCTGCCCTAAATTGTACAGCGTGCCAGAAGCTCCCCAAAACTCAAGCTGTGGCATCACGCCATATTTTCTTCCCAGTTCCAGTATCTCACGGTAATAGCTACCCGCTTTTTGAAAATCAATCACATCTCCTTTATTTACTCCGGAAGGAGGAGCGGCAACACGCCTGCAACCCAATGCAGCTAATAATTTCATTTCGTCTTCCAGTTCCTTCAGCCCTGCGTTGCGCTTAATATCATCATTAACCATCCATGTGGTAAAGCTGATGGCATTTTCAAAAGCGAGATTTTTATTTTTGATATACTTTGCCAGTGAATCTACTGAATTAGTTTTAAGACATTCCCTGATATCATTTATCCAGAGTTCCACGCCATCATAGCCTGCGGCAGCAGCAATATCAAGCATTTTAAGCAAGCCGGGTTTTTGTCCCATAATAGTGCTGGTATTAAGGCAATACCTGAATGGGCCTGCTCCGGTTTTATTCGTTTGAGCATGTATGGAAAATCCCGGTAAAACGGCGCCGATGGCTGTAATGCCTGTATACTTCAGTAAATCGCGTCTGTTAAGCATGGCTGATTATTATTTAACTAATTCAGAGTACTAATTCATTATGCAGTTTGATCAAAGTTTTCTGCGGGTCTTTGGTTAATCCCGGGTGCACTTTAGAGGTTTGCACTATAGTGCTTCTTGTTGCAGTGAGCCAACGAAATCTTGATGCCATATCAAGTAATGCAATAGGCCCGCCATCAACATCAGCAGCACAGATTTTTTCAAAAGCACATATATGATTTTTTACAAGCTCAATATCAAGCTCATGGGAAAAAGCTTTTAGTCTTTTTTCATCAATCGTATATATTGCCTGAAGAAATTTATGATCTCTCGAATAGAGGATGACACCCACGTTCAGGAACTCCTCCCTGTCTACCCGCGGCACAACACGGATCACTGCGTATTCAAATAACCTGTTGTCTTGCATGCTGTGCTTCTTTTACGAAAATGTGAGATGAGTTAATGCGTGTATTTAAAAATTCAATATATACTTTTCGTTGCGTTTCGGCTGTTTCATTGTCGTGTACAAGCCAGGCATCCGGCACCAACGATACAATATCTTTAATGCGCTCCGGTGTAAGTATTTTCCTGGATGCTTCATCTGCTTTATCAATATCATTTGCCCAACGCAGCAATACATGATCTTTAATTTGTACAAATGGTTTTTTTGCCTGCTCTTCCCAATTTTGCCAGGAGTGATGAAAGTATAATGATGCACCGTGATCAATCAGCCACAATTCTTTATGCCATATCAGCATATTGGTATTCTTTGCTGTTCTGTCTACATTGGTTAAAAGCGCATCAAGCCAAACAATCTGCGATGCAAGTACCGGCGCTGCTTTATTTACCGCCGGATCAAACGTAATGGCGCCGGATAAATAATGCAGCGCTAAATTTAGTCCTGTGCTTGCTTTCAGCAGATCCTGTATTTCTTCATCGGGTTCTGTGCGTCCAAAGGCTTCATCAAGGTTTGCAAAAACAATTTCAGGCACTTTCAACCCGAGCGCCCTGGCAATTTCTCCACCAATTAAATCTGCAATCAGTGATTTTGGTCCCTGACCCGCTCCCCTGAATTTGAGCACATATAAAAAGCCATCATCAGCTTCCGCAATAGCGGGCAAAGAACCGCCTTCGCGTAAAGGAGTTACATAGCGGGTAACATTTACTGTTCGTATGCTGTTTTGTCTGCTCATTGCGGGAATTTCAAAACCAGCATGAAAATTAAGGGAAGTTTTTGAAACGGGTTTTAATTCATACAATTTATTCACCACATAGGAGCATAAGGTGCATAGGGAAGCATAGGCATATTATCCTTTCTATGTGTTTCTATGCATCTCATGCTTCTATGTGGTAAAAATAAAACGCTATAGGAGCATAAGGAGCATAGAAGCAATCTCCGTCTTACATCTAATGAGATTGCTTGAAATAAATTTGCTGATTTTTAAACTCCTTTCTGTATCTCACCCAGCATTTCTTCCAATACCTTTATCACTCCATCTTCATCATTAGATGCGGTAATAAATCTTGCCACTTCTTTTATTTCAGGATGCGCGTTCTCTACCGCATAGCTGAAATAAGCTTCTTTCATCATTTCAAGATCATTCATGTAATCACCAAATACCATTGTTTCATCAAAGCCAATATTAAATCGTTTTTGCAAGGCTTTGATCGCCCGCCCTTTATTTGCCATCTTGTCTGAAATGTCAAGCCATATATTACCGGAAACCTTTACCTGTAACTCACCTTCAAACTGTTTATAAAAAATATAGCTGTTCTGCTCAGAGCCGCCAAAATCGCAGATAGCGATTTTCAGAATTTCGTCATCTGTTACCTTTAATAAATCATCAACGGAAGTACGCCTGTCATAATACATTTCCACGTTCTTCATAAAATCTTTATTCGTATCCTCAATATATGCCTGCTTTTTACCGCATAATATTGTGTAGGCGTCAGGTATGGTTCTGGCAATACGGATAAGCTCCGGAACAATGGCTTTATCGAGCGGTTGCACCAGCAGTTCTTCATCTTTGTATGTTACAAAGCTTCCATTCTCGCCTATAAATATCATATCGTTTTTTACAGGCAAAAATTCATTTTGCAAATTATATAATTGCCTGCCGCTGGCTGCAGCAAACAAAATGCCTTTCGCTTTTAATTTATCAAATATGTTATAGAAGGATTCGCTGAGCTGTTTTTTTGAATTGAGTAATGTGCCATCCATATCCGTGGCGATAAGCTTAACTCCAGACAGGTTCATCAATTGTTGGTTTGTTGCGACGCGAAGGTAAGGTTCATCTGTCTTTCAGAGGTATTACCAGCTTTAATCCAGACCAAATTTCATCAACTGCACATACTTTGATATCAACCAATCCATTATCCAGAGCTAAAGCTCTTATAACATCTTCTGTAATATCTGTTTCAACTTTTGACGCTTTTTTAGGCCATGAAACCCATATCATGCCATCAGGAAAAATTTCACCGCGGAGCTGAAGTATATGTTCCTGTAAATCTTTTGCACGCTTTGCGAAGAAATGAATACAATCCTTTTTCCCTTTTTTATCTGTTGTGATGGTTACTTTTTCAGGAAAATCAGAAAATAAGGTAGCATAGTAATCCGGTGCATTGATGATACGTATGGTATTTCCCTCTTTTATACCCAGCTTTTTTGCAAGGGGAGTTTTTGAATAACCGGCCGGCATAGTCTTGCTTTGTGAATACTAATATACGCTGTTGATGAAATAAACACCAGCTTTACACTGGTGTTTATTATTACTAAGGCATCACATCACCTCAATCACTTTCTCCTGCGTTTTTGCTTCTTCATTTTTAGGCAGTGTAATGATCAATACGCCGTTTTCATGCCTGGCCGCTATTGATGCTGCATCTACTTTATTATTCAATGCTAGTGAACGTTCAAAGCTTTTGACGGGAAATTCCTGCCTGCTGAAATTGGGTTTATAATCCTCTGGCAACGTTTTTGCCCCACTGATGAGAAGTACGTCATTGGCAACTGTGATCTTAATATCATCCCTGGTAAAACCACTGGCAAAAACATATACTTCAAACTCATTTTCGTTTTCGATAATATTGATCGGTACATTATATTTTGGCCTGCGGAATTCTTTGAAAAACGGGTGATGTCCATGGAACTCCTTTTTCAGTCTGCGTAATTGCGGACCGAAACCTGTAAATTGGTTTGTATACATTTTACTTTCCTGTTTTTGTTAATAATAAAATATTTGTTTATTCACTTCTTTTCATTTCTTCCCGTATTTGTTCTTTTTCGCCACAATGTCTTTCATAGCCAGGGCGATGTTTTTTGTAATCTGCAAAACGTTTTGGCCCCACAAATGCCATCAGGCTTGCGAACGTAATGGCTGCAGCAGCCAGCCCTGTTAAAAATCTGTTCCTGTAGCTCATTATTGAGGATTTTGATTGGTTGATGAATGTTGATTCCTGCTAAATCCGCCACATCCAAATGCACCACGGGGATTTGATTTGAATGCCTGGTATTCTTCATCGCTCATATTGCGGATGTGGTCAACAAACGCAAAACGCTCTTCGCTGAAATTCCTGCCGAACCTTCTCCGCCTTCCTGCAAACAGGCGGAAAACCAGGCCTGCAATAAGAAAGAATGCTATCACCCTAAGTACAAAAAATGGAATAAAAAACAGCGCCGTGCCAATTAATACGCCAACCACTATTGGTTTTACAATACTTCTGTTCATTGTATAAATTTTTATTGTTTGCAAATGCTTTACTATGCAGACGGATGACTTTCATTTTTACTTTAAAGAGAAGAAAGCAGGAGGAAGAAAGATAAAGGGAGAAAGACAAAGGATGCAGAATATAAAAGACAAGGCATGCCTTGTCTCTATGAACCTGGAACATATAACGCTAAACCACAAACCACAAACTACAAACCACAAACACTATCCTCTTCTTCCGCACCGCTCCCGCCACTGTTCTTTAAATTTTGCTTTTTCTTCTTCGCTCATATTCATCCATTTCTCCCGCCAGCGGCCTGGCCCTCCAAATGGAACATTATTGCGGGGCGGTCCAAATTTAAATCCGCCAAAAAGTATGCGGCATAATACCAGTAAGCCCATTGCCTTCCAGTAAGTAATATTATTTACATGTACCAGGTCGGGTAATATGGCATTCCATAACCACATCACCACTCCCGACATTGCAAAAAGCCCGATTATCATAACAGGAAAAAAAGGTGGGCGCCTTCTCCTGAATGCGCTGTTATTGCTGCTCATATTACAGTATATTTAATTCGTTATATAAATCAGCCAGCCGGTTGCGCAAATGTTTTACCGCATAACCTTTTCTGCTGATAATGGTTTTTAACTTTTCACCGGTTTTATCGGCAATTTCCTGCAGGGTCATATCTTCCAGTTCGTTCCATACAAATGCCTGCCGCTGGTTTTCAGGCAGCTCATCCAGTGCCGCCATCAACTCTTCCCAAAAAAAAGATTTGAATTGTTTTAATTCCGGGCTGTCATCTTCTGTTGTGAGTATATCTATCACCCGCAGGTCGTCTTCGCTGTTTTCCGGCAAAGCATCTTCCAGCAAAAGATCTTTCTTTTTCCTGTATTTATCTGTAAGCCTGTTCCGTGCGACCCGGTACAGCCAGCCGCTTATACTTTCCACCTCATCAATATTTACCATATTGCTCATTTGATACCAAACATCCTGGAGTATATCTTCAGCATCTTCATCTGTATTCACCCTGCCGCGGATAAAATTAAACAGCCTTGCGCCATAATCTCTTACTACCGATACTATTGTATGCTGCTTTGTATTGCTCATTACGTGTAAACCCGTATGTATATGCAGGTAGACGGATAACAACACAAATTACTTTAAATGATCTGTTTGTATATATTAAAGATATTTACCTGTCAGTCTATACATTTGTGTATCAAAGCTATAGTATGGCACAAAAAAACTGGCTTAAAAGCCTGTTACAGTATTTTTTACAGGGATTGATCATTCTGGCTCCGATTGTTATAACAATATGGGCATTAACATCGTTATTTAATTTTGTTGACAGGATATTGCCTGATATAGTAGAGAAAATATTTCCCGAAACCTCGGCTTATTACCTGCGGGGAATGGGGTTTGTGGTGGCGATCCTTATTATTTTGCTGGTAGGTTATTTGTCTTCATCGTTTGTGGTAGGCAAATTAGTGGAGTTGTTTGACAGCATTTTGCAGAAAACGCCGGGCATAAAAATAATTTACACCACCGTAAAGGATTTTTTTGAAGCTTTTGCGGGCAATAAAAGAAAGTTTGATAAAGCGGTGCTTGTTGCCATTGAATCAACAGATATATGGCGAATTGGATTTGTAACACAGGAAGAAGTTGCTGAATTCGGATTGAATGAATATGTATCTGTATACGTACCTCAATCTTATGCTTTTGCAGGGCATTTATATTTTGTAAAGAAAGAAAGGGTGAGGTTGATAACTGATATAAGTTCCGGTGATGCTATGAAATTTGCCATATCAGGTGGAGTAACCAACTTAGAGGAAGATACGCATACAAAAGGCGATTAAAGCTATTTTACAATAAACCCTTACACCCATGTTAACCAGGATACTCTTACTGTTTTTTTGCATAACCATTGCTATTGCCACAACCGCTAACGATTATGAAGAAGCGTGGAAAGCATTGCATAAAAATGACAGGAAAACTGCGCTTGCATTATTAGAGAAGGCATTTAAAGATCCGGCTACCGCTGTAGATGCTTATATCACTTATATCTATCTTTCCAACTTTGAGGGCAGGGGCAACGCGCCAAATGAGTTTATTGAAAAAGTTTACAAAAAGCTCAAAGACCCTAATCCATATTTGTTTGCACTTTGGTTTAATGATCCTGTATTGGGAGGTTATGGAAAGAAAAATGCCATACAGCTTGACCTCCTGGAAAAAATCTTAAGCGACAGGAATTGCAACGGTTCATTAAAATCGGCAGCATACTATGTAAACTCATGGCATCTGCAGGCCTCAAACAATATTGCAAAAGCAAGAAAAGAAACTGAAAAAATGGGCTCTGTCGGCCCGCTTTGGCAATTAGCTGGCCCCTTCGACAATTTATCAGGAAGTGGTTATTATAAAGATTTTGGACCATTACAGCATCCGGAAGCCAATGCTGTTTTTAAATCAGCTGGCGGAGCTGATATATCCTGGTTTACTCCTGCTGCAATGAATATGGATGGCTGGACTTTTCCCCATGCGCATATTCGTTATAGCACCGCTGTGGTATATGCACAAAATTTTGTGAATGCACCGGCTGATATGAAGGTGCTATTGAATGCAGGCGGCGCAGGTGCGATGAAGGTATGGGTAAATGATGAGCAGATCATTGCGGAAAAACTAGACCTTGTTACTGAGCTGGATTATTATAAAAACCATGTACAGCTGAAAAAAGGATATAACCGCATTTTGGTTCAGCTTGCTTACAGCAATACCACTTCTCCAAATTTTATTGTAAGATTTACTGATGATAATTATAATTCCATACCTGGATTAACATATACTCCCGCTTTACAACAATATACTAAAGGAAATACTCAAAAACAGGCTGAGCCTTCGTTAAGGCATTTTGCAGAAATTTATTTTGAACAAAAAATAAAGCAGCAACCGGATAATATTGTCAACTATATATTATTAGCGGAAACTTATTTACGGGATAAGAAAACAGCGGAAGCAAGAGCTTTGATTGAAGATATTCTTGAAAAATTCCCTGATAATTCTCTTTTACGGGTGGAGCTTATGCTTTGCCATATTAAAGATAATAACAGAACATTATTACTGCAGGAAACCGAACGGATGAAGGAAAAAGATCCCGAATGCCCGATAGTATACAAACTTAATATTCAAAAATTACTGGAAACTGAAAAGTATGATGAAACTGAGGAGGCCTTAACAAAGTATGCCACCCTGTTTGGCAATGATGACGATATGTTTGATACAAAGATCAAGCTATATGGCGCCCAGAATAAAATGGATGTGCTGATAAAGACAATTGAAGACGCGTATAAAGCAAATCCTGAGAATACAGGTGTGCTGGAGATGATGTTTAATGTAAAGATGCAGGCGTATAAAGATGTTCCCGGCGCGTTGGGCATTTATGAAAAATACCTGAAATCAAACTTCAATTTCCAGGTGCTTAAAGCATTGGCAAGGGCATATAATAAGCAGGGCAAGGCAGATAAGGAATTGCAGATACTTAAATCTCTCTCAGATAATTTTCCGTACGATCCGGATTTGATCACAGATGTTTCAAGCTTTTATTTTGACCAGCAGAATTATAAAAAAGCAGCTGAATTCGGACGGCAGGCTTTAACCCTGGCACCCTACGTTGCCACTTATTGGGAAAATCTGGGAACCGAACTGCAACACCAGGATATTCAGCAGGAAGCGATAGATGCATACAAGAAAGCAATCTATTATGAAGCTAACAAATACTCAGCAAGAGAAAGGCTAAGAGAATTACAAAAGAAGTCCTCTGTGTGGAAAGCATTTCCTGAAACAGATGTATATGAGCTGGTAAAAAAGGCCGATAACAGCATAGTAGATTATGATTATTATTACCTGCTCGATGAAAAGTCTGCGGTTATTTATCCTGAAGGTGCATCCGAAGAATATTACACCCTGGCCATCCAGGTGGTTACGCAAAAAGGTATTGACAACTGGAAGGAAACAAGTATATCGTATAACTCAAATTCATCTGACCTGTTTATAGAAAAAGCGGAAACAGTAAAAAAGAACGGTGTTAAAACGCCTGCTGAGAAGAATGGGAATCAATTAGTGTTTACCGGACTTGATGCAGGCGACGCAATAGTGATCAAATATAAAATACAGAATTATGCGCAGGGTAGGCTTGGAAAGGAATACTGGAACAAATTTATATTTAATGCTTTTGTTCCTGAAAAACTGGCAAGATTTAACCTGCTTGTAGCCAATAACGTAAAATTCAATCATGCTGCTTTGAATATGAAGCTTGAACCTAAAGTAAGCAGCTACGATGATTTTAAGCTGTATACCTGGCAAAAAGAAGACCTTGATGCGTTCAAGGGCGAACCCTATATGCCATCGTTGCAGGATGTTGGCGCTTCAATAAGTGTATCAACCATCAATTCCTGGAATGATATTGCTACATGGTACAGCGATCTTTCTGCCGTTAAAACAGACGATGATTTTGAAGTAAGAAGAGTATTCAATGAGCTCTTTCCTAAAGGAACTGCTTCATTATCTCAAAAAAATATAGCGATAGCCATTTATAATTATATAGAAAAAAATATCCGATACAGCTCTGTTGCTTTCAGGCAAAGTGCTTATGTGCCCCAAAAGCCTTCAGTAACAATAAATACAAGTCTAGGTGATTGTAAAGACCTGTCTGCGCTGTTCGTTTCGCTGGCAAAGCTGGCAAATATTAAAGCTAACCTGGTATTGGTAAATACAAGAGATTATGGCCAGAACAGTATGGTATTACCATCTGTGGAATTTAATCACTGCATTGTAAAAGCCTTGCTCGATGGTAAACCCTATTATATTGAGCTTACAGACAATAACCTTCCTTTTGGAAGCCTGCCAACAAGCTTATATGAGGCAGCATCTCTTGTAATACCGGCAAATGCAAAAGACACTGTATCATCAAAAATTGAATTTATTAACGCAGTTAACAGAACAAAGGAAAAGACAAGCCGTAAGATTTACCTCTCTGTTATAGATGACAACGATTTAAAAGTAAAAACAGACATTGTTAAAACCGGCGCTTTAACCGCTTCGCTCAGGAATCAGTTTGCCACGCTTTCTAACCAGAAGCAGATGGAAGAAATGGAAGGTAATATAAGTGGCAGTTTTAAAAACCCGGTAAAAGTAACTGCTATTTCTTTCAAGGGATTGAATGAACAATCTGATTCGATAAGATATACCTGCGAGTATAATGTTCAAAATGAGGTTGCTGAGTTGGGCGATATTAAAATGGTAAAAATTCCTTTTGGAGATGCGGTGGCTACAGTAGATAATTTTTCCCTCAGCGAAAGAAAATTCCCGGTGGAATACTGGAGGTATGAAGATGTGGATGAATATGAAACGGTTGTTGAAATAACTGCTCCCGCAGGAACAAAGTTTTATGAGATACCGAAAGACGAAAAATTAAGTTTTGTGAATGGAATATATAGTTTGCAGTATCAGCTTAAAGGCGAAAACAAGCTGGTGGTAACGAGAAAGGCATCCATCAAAAAAACTACTATTCCTGTAGAAGGCTATGCGGCAATGAAAGACTTTTTAAACAAGATAGTGAAAGCTGAGGCGAGGTATATAGCGTTTAAGAGTAAATGATAAAAATTTTGAAACTGAAAATATTAAAAGCAGGGGCATATAACTTATGTCCCCGCTTTAAAAAACTTAAACATCATCAGGATTGCTTTCTTCCAGATCCTCATGATTATCACCTCCAAGACTATAATAATTATTTTCTTCATCTTCGGAGCCAATTTTTTCATCTTCATCATCCAGGTCTGCACCCGGAACATCTAATCCCATTTCCATAGATTCGTTTTCATCATCAAAATCATTACGCAGCTTGGAGCCGTTTTCATAAATATCTTCAGATGCCGGATACTTTGGATACCCGGGTAAATCTTTTTGGGTTTTATTTTTCTTATCCATAAAAAATTATTTATTAGTTAAATACGATGTCTTTAAACACATGAAATTTATTCCTAAATTTAAGCAATATATAATCGTGATCGGCTAGTATTAACATATGAATGATCTGGCAGTTATTTGAAAGAGTAATGTTTTTTTGAGCTAATAATCACTAACTAACCTATGCACCGCAAGCTTTTGTTTTTAATCACCTTCACTTTTATACACCAGCAAATATTCTGTTGGGGGTTTTATGCGCATAAAGTAATCAACCACCAGGCTGTTTTTTTACTTCCGCCTTCCATGATGGGTTTTTATAAACCCAATATTGATTTTATAACGGAGCATGCGGTTGACCCTGATAAAAGAAGGTACATCGTAACACAGGAAGGACCAAGGCATTTTATTGATCTTAATACTTACGGTGTTTATCCATTTACAAATGTGCCGCGCAGGTGGAAAGATGCAGTTGATAAATTTGGAGAAGATTCACTTTACAGTCATGGCATTGTGCCCTGGTGGATAAACAGTATGCAGCAAAGACTAACCAACGCGTTTCAGCAAAAAAATTATCCTGCCATATTGAAATTATCCGCGGAGCTGGCACATTATATCGGTGATGCTCATGTGCCCTTGCATACACATAATAATTATAACGGTCAGCTCACAGGTCAGCAGGGCATTCATGGTTTTTGGGAAAGCCGTATACCTGAACTGCTTGCTGAAAAAAGTTTTGATTATTTTATTGGCAAAGCAACATATATAAAAGACCCTTTGGATTTTGCATGGAAAATTGTATTACAGAGCGCTTCAGCTGCGGATTCTGTTTTGTTGTTTGAAAAGAGATTGAGCGATCAATATCTGCCTGATCAAAAATATGCTTTCGAAGAAAGAAACGGCATGATCGTAAAGCAATATTCATCTTCTTTTGCCATTGCTTATAATGATTTACTTAATGATATGGTTCAGCGTCGCATGCGTCAATCCATATTTGCAGTGGCGTCGTTATGGTACACCGCCTGGGTAAATGCAGGGCAGCCTCAACTGGAGGCAAATGCCAATATTCAGTTTACTCCTTCAGATTCAACTGCATTTAAGCTTCTCGATGCCGGCTGGCAAAGCGGTAAATCAGGGGAAAGGACTTGTGAAAATTAATGTATATTTGCCACCCTCAACGATTTGACTGATCCGGATGAATTTGGATTGATCAATCTATTAATCAATAATAATGACTCACAATTTTAATGCAGGACCAAGCATTTTGCCTAAAGAAGTTTTTGAACAGGCGAGCCAGGCAATCCTGAATTTTAATAATACCGGATTATCTATACTGGAAATAGGACACCGCACCACATTATTTCAACCGGTGCTTGATGAAGCTATTTCGCTGGTTAAGGAATTAATGCAGTTGGATAGTGATCACGAAGTGTTGTTTTTGCATGGTGGTGCCACTACCCAGTTTTTCCAGGTGCCGATGAACCTGCTGGATGATGGAGCAACAGCAGCTTACCTGGATTGTGGTGTGTGGGGAAGCAAACCTATTAAAGAAGCAAAGCTTTTTGGTAACGTAGAAGTAGTGGCTTCTTCCAGAGACAAGAATTATACGTATATCCCTAAGGAATTTACTATTCCATCAAACGCTTCTTATTTTCATTATACCACTAATAATACCATAGAAGGCACACAAATGCATTTTGTACCTGAAACAAATGTGCCGCTGGTAGCTGATATGAGCAGCGATGTGCTAAGTCATGTAATGGATTTTAATCGCTTTGCGCTTATTTATGCCGGTGCTCAAAAAAACATTGGTGCTGCGGGAGTGAATATGGTTGTGGTAAATAAAAATATGCTTGGAAAGGTTAAACGCCAGATGCCTTCAATGATGGATTACCGCAAGCATATTGAAAACGGCTCAATGCTGAATACACCACCTGTATTTGCTATTTATGTGTGTATGCTTACATTAAGATGGCTGAAAGAGCAGGGAGGGGTACCTGCTATTGAAAAGATCAATGATCAGAAAGCAGAACTTCTATATAAAACGCTTGACAGCTTGCCTGTGTTTAAGCCTACCGTTAATAAGGAAGACCGCAGTAAAATGAATGTGGTATTTGTAATGGATGATCCCGGGCAGGAAAAAGCCTTCCTTGAATTGTGCAAAAAAGAAGGAATGGTTGGAGTAAAGGGACACCGTAGCGTTGGCGGATTCAGAGTATCATTATACAATGCATTGCCGTTAAGCAGCGTACAGGCGCTTACAGAACTGATGAATCATTTTGCATTGAAACATGCATAACAAAGCAATTATCTAAAAATTTTATGGCCACTATAGCTCCATTTAAAGCACTTCGCCCGCAGGCACAGTTTGCCAGGCAGGTTGCATCTCCCCCATATGATGTATTGAACAGTAGCGAAGCAAAAAAAGAAGCAAGAGGCAATCCTTATTCTTTTTTGCATATTACAAAATCCGAGATTGACCTTCCGGAAGGAACAGACGTACACACCGGCGAAGTATATGAAAAGGCCAAAGACAATCTGCAGGCTTTTGTGCAACGCGAAGTATTGTTTACAGAAAATAAGCCATGCTATTATATTTACCGGCTGACAATGAACGGGAAAAGTCAAACCGGGTTGGTTTGTGTGTCATCTGTTGATGATTATGAAAATGATGTTATCAAAAAACATGAATTTACGCGTCCTGAAAAAGAACAGGATCGCATTAATCATATTTCAACTACAGGTGCACAAACCGGCAATGTTTTTCTTGCGTACAAGAATGTTGAAGCATTAGACGCGTTGATAGCCAAATGGGAAAATGAAAAATCACCTGTATACGATTTTGTTGCAGATGATAATATCAGTCATACCATATGGATTGTTACTGATGATAAGGTGATAGATAACATCACTAAAATATTCAGTGAAAAGGTTGAAGCAACCTATATAGCAGACGGGCATCACCGTGCTGCAAGCGCCGCTAAGGTGAGGTTATCTGCTGCCGGCGATTCAGACGGCGCTTCCTGGTTTCTTACCACCTTATTTCCTGCTTCACAATTGTATATTATGGATTACAATCGTGTGATAAAGGATTTGAATGGCTTATCGCAAAAAGATTTTATAGAAAAAATAAAGGAAAACTTTGAGGTAAAGCCCAATGGCACAGAAGCGGTTTCTCCTAAACAATTACATGATTTTGGAATGTATACCGGTGGCGAATGGTATACCCTTACCGCAAAACCAGGCACATACACAACAGACCCGATTGGTGTGCTTGATGTAACCATTTTGCAAAACAACCTTCTCGATAAAATATTAGGCATCAAGGATCAACGCACCGATAAGCGCATTGATTTTGTTGGTGGTATAAGAGGTTTGCAGGAACTTGAAAAAAGGGTGAACAGCGGAGAAATGAAAGTGGCATTCAGCTTATATCCCGTGAGTATTCAGCAATTATTTGATATTGCGGATAGCGGGAATGTAATGCCCCCCAAAAGTACCTGGTTTGAACCAAAGCTGAGGGATGGTTTGCTGACGCACTTGATTAAGTGAGCGTGTCCGTAGCAGGAATGAAGAAAGGAAATCTTCATTGCATTCGTCAAAAGAAATTGTTGAATATTTCGTCCTTTCGACCGAGCAACACGGGCATTATCCTTTAATCATTCTTACGCGAGGGAGAAAACTGCCAGGCTTGGGTACTAATGCTCAATTTTTGTACTACTGCCGGGCAGATTTCTCTCCCGCCGCAACATACTTTTATTTCAAACTTCATGAGGCGGGATCGAAATGACGAGCGAGCGTGTTTGCATTTTTCTGTAAGCATTGAGTCAAAGTGTATAGCTATTCAGCCTCTCTCACGTCATTGCGCGCCCGCCTCAACCATTTCTAAATATCAGGGTGATATGCGGGCGAAGCAATCTCAATTTTCTATAGATCTTTTTTATTGCCTGATTAATGCATATTTGTCTTTTGAGATTAAAATATCATTTTAAAAGCGAAACCCCTGGTCTCAACCAACCTTTCACAATTAATTTATCTTACACATCCTATCTTTACCCTCATGAAACAGCTAAGCTTTTTACTATTATTCACAATACTTACAATAACTGGCTTTGCTCAGCAAAATGCAGATACCCTGCAGCAAACCGGCCGCAATTATATGCGCAAGGGCGACTGGGGAAACGCTATCATGGTTTTTAACCGCGCCCTGCAGTTAAAACCCGGCGATGCAGATATCCAGAACGATATTGCCTACACTTATTTTTTGCAAAGAGATTTTACAAAAGCGCTTGAAATCATAAAACCTGTAATAGAAAGTGACAATGCGGATGTGCGTAGTTTCCAGATCGCAGGCACAATATACCGCGCCATCGAAGAACTGAAAGAAGGCACAAAAGTATACGAAAAGGGATTAAAGAAATTCCCATTAAGCGGTGTTTTACACAGCGAATATGGGGAGCTGCTGTGGCAGAAAAAAGATTATAACGCAATAAACCAATGGGAAACAGGCATTAAAGTTGATCCCAATCACGCAGGTAATTATTATAATGCCGCACGGTATTATTATCTCACCACAGATAAAATATGGAGTTTGCTGTACGGTGAAATTTTTGTGAATATGGAAAGTTATACCATCCGCACCGCGGAAATTAAAACTCTTCTGTATGACGGATATAAAAAGCTTTTTGCAGATGCTGACCTGCTCAAAAATTATAAGTCCAAAAATAAAAATGATTTTGAAGTGGCTTTTCTTATTTCAATGAATATACAATCTCCCAAAGCGGCTACAGGAATAAACCCGGAAAAACTGATTGAAATAAGAAAGGGATTTATACAAAGCTGGATTGAAGCAAATGCTCAAAAATTTCCATACCGTTTGTTTGAGTACCAGCAGCAGTTGATAAAACTGAATATGTTTGAAGCATATAACCAATGGATATTCGGGGCAGCTATCAGCGCCGATCAATACCAAAACTGGATGCAGCAGCATAAAGCTGAATATGATGCTTTCAGCAACTTTCAGAGAGGGCGGATTTTTAAATTACCAAAAGACCAATATTATAGACGCAAATAGGTTATTCCTTCATAATTCATTATCTTGAATTTTGAAGAAAACGATTACGCCATGACTCAACCCAAAAGATTATTTGATTGCCTGGATTATCAACTGGAAAAATTTCCTAAGGAAGACATGCTCGTTGCCAAAGAAAATGGCGAGTGGCGCAAATACAGTACACAAAAAGTAAAAGACACTTCGCTGCAACTGGCTGCCGGGCTTTCTGCGCTTGGTATATCAGGTAATGATATGACCACCGAAGGAAGAGATAAGGTTGCTATTATTTCAAACAACCGACCTGAATGGCTGATTACTGATCTGGCTGTACAACAGGCAGGAGCGATTCTTGTACCCATTTATCCAACTACCAATCCCCTCGAAATAGAATTTATTTTTAATGACGCGGAAGTAAAATATGTTTTTGTAAGCAGTGCAGAATTGCTGGAAAAGATAAAAGCCATTCAACCTAAGATTCCCAGCCTGAAAGGCATTTATACATTTAATAATATAGAAGACGCAGATCATTGGAGCGAAGTACTGAAACTTTCAACAAACGAAGGTTTGGCTGCTGTGAATGAAATAAAAAATAAAATTGAGGCTAAAGATTTAGCCACTATCATATACACATCAGGTACAACGGGCACACCAAAAGGCGTAATGCTCAGCCACAACAATATTGTACAAAATACTTTTTTCTCTAAAGAAAGTTTTCCTTTTGATGATCAGCCGGCATATAAAGCATTAAGTTTTTTGCCGCTTAATCACATTTTCGAAAAAACCGTAAGCTATATCTACATGTTCAGCGGCATAGGTATTTATTATGCCGAAAGTCTTGAAACCATTGGCGCTAATCTGCAGGAAGTAAAACCGGATGTATTTACAACCGTGCCGCGCCTGCTTGAAAAAGTATATGAGCGCATAATGGGTAAAGGGGCTGAGCTTACTGGTATAAAAAGAAGCCTTTTTTTCTGGGCAGTAGAGCTTGGTAAAAAGTATGACAATCTTGTTGATGGCGGCTTTTTATATAACCTGAAACTATCCATTGCCAATAAACTTATATTCAGCAAATGGCGTGAAGCACTGGGCGGAAATATTAAATACATTATTACCGGTGGTGCTGCCTGCCAGGAAAGATTAATACGCATTTTTAACGCGGCCAAAATACCATTGTATGAAGGATATGGGCCTACAGAAAACTCCCCGGTAATTTCAGTAAACAGCCGCGGCAAAGGCAGAATGAAATTCGGAACGGTTGGTCCCCCAATAAAAGGCGTTGAAGTAAAGTTGATGGAAGACGGAGAAATATGCGTGAAAGGCCCATCTGTGATGGTTGGCTATTATAAGCGTCCTGATCTTACTGCCGAAGCCATCATTGACGGCTGGTTGCATACCGGCGATATAGGTGTTTTTGAAGACAATACTTTTTTACGCATAACAGACCGTAAAAAAGAATTGTTTAAAACCAGTGGTGGTAAATACGTTGCTCCGTCTGCTATCGAAAATAAACTGAAAGAATCCCGGTTCATTGAACAGGTGCTTGTAGTAGGCGCAGGTGAAAAGTTTGTTGGCGCACTGATTGTTCCGTCATTTGCCAATCTTAAAGACTGGTGCGGGAAAAATAATATTCCTTACAGTTCCAATGAAGCGGCAGTAAAAGATCCAAAAGTACTTGCCCATTACAAAGAAATTGTAGAGGGTATGAACCAGTTCTTTAACCATGTGGAACAGGTGAAACGCTTTGAATTATTGCCCCGCGAATGGACGATTGACTCTGGAGAGATAACTCCTAAAATGAGCTTGAAGCGTAAAGTGATTATGGAAAAGCATAAGGATGCGATTGCCCGTATTTATTCATAGCACTATTATCCAAATCAGCTTTCCGGTATTTACATTCAGGGTTATATCTTTGCCCAAAGGGTATAATGGAAAAATCAAATTTTGTTGACCAGATAAGGATATTCTGCAGAAGCGGACATGGTGGCGCAGGCAGCAGGCATTTTATGCGTACCAAATACAATGCAACGGCGGGTCCCGATGGGGGCGATGGCGGTCGTGGCGGTCATATTATACTGAAGGGCAATAAAAATTTATGGACATTGCTGCACCTCCGGTATTTTAAAAATGTACTGGCAGAAAGTGGAGAAAGCGGAAGTGGAAATAATTGCACGGGCAGGAGCGGTAAAGATATTATTATTGATGTGCCGCTCGGCACTATTGCTATTGATGAAGAAACCGGCAAACAGGAAGCAGAGATATTGGAAGATGGACAGGAAATAATATGGATTAAAGGTGGAAGAGGCGGATTAGGCAATGCCAATTTTGCCACAGCAACCAACCAGGTTCCTGAATATGCACAACCCGGTGAGCCGGGCCAGGAAGCATGGAAAGTGCTTGAGTTAAAAGTGTTGGCAGATGTGGGGCTGGTAGGATTTCCAAATGCAGGAAAATCAACTTTATTATCTGTAGTCACTGCGGCTAAACCCAAAATTGCTGATTATGCCTTTACTACCATCAATCCAAATCTGGGTATAGTTCCCTACCGCGATGGGAAGAGTTTTTGTATAGCAGATCTGCCCGGTATAATTGAAGGCGCTGCAGAAGGCAAAGGGCTTGGTCATCGCTTTTTAAGGCATATAGAACGCAATCCTGTGCTGCTTTTTATGATTCCGGCGGATAGCGCCGATCACCGCAAAGAGTTTGATGTGCTGGTAAATGAATTAGAGCAATATAATCCTGAGCTATTACATAAATCCTTTTTGATTGCAATCACCAAGAGTGATATGCTGGATGAGGAACTGAAAGCCGCTATATCAAAAGAATTACCTCCCGATATACCTCATCTCTTTATTTCGTCCGTTACACAAAAGGGTTTGCCGGCTTTAAAAGATAAATTATGGGAGGTTTTAAATAAAAAGATCGTCAATAAATAGCATTATTGTAATAAATGCTGTAATATTACCGCCTAAATCAATAGAGCAATTTATTGATTTCTAATTATGACCTCTCGATTGCCTGCCATTTTTTGGCGATAAGAGGCTGCTTTAACTGGCAGCCTCTTTTTTTAAGCCTTCCCTCCTGCATTAAAGTAATACAATCCATTATAAACCACAAACCATAAACCACAAACCACAAACCACAAATTCCTCAACCGCTCCGTCTCTCATACGCCACATTTCAAATCTCAGATTTCAAATCTCAAATTCCTTAACTTTATATACATCCACTAACGATTGAAACTTTTTATATGTCTTCATTACCATGGCGTGAAGGTATAGTCATTCGCATTAAAGAAGAAGCTCCGCTTACGCGCAGGTATTGGATAAAAGTAACGGATACAGATAACTTCGATTTCAAGCCAGGACAATTTGTTACACTCGATTTACCGATTGATGAAAAGCCGGCAAGACGCTGGCGCAGTTATTCCATCGCTTCCTGGCCGGATGGCACAAATATATTTGAGCTGGTAATTGTATTGCTGGAAGGCGGTGCAGGCACCACCTATATTTTTAATGAAATAAAAGAAGGCTCAGTAGTTACATTCCGGGGAGCATTGGGCGTATTTACATTGCCGGATCAGCTTGATAAAGATCTGTTCCTTATCTGCACGGGCACAGGCGTAGCACCTTTCCGCAGCATGATGCATTATATTGACATGCACAATATAGTGCACCAGAATATTTATCTCATTTTTGGTTGTCGCGAAAAATGCAATATCCTGTATTATGATGAATTGCGTCAACTTGCAGAACGTGTTCCATTCTTTCACTATATCCCAACGCTCTCAAGACAGGAATGGGAAGGGAAAACCGGTTATGTTCACGCGGTATATGAAACCCTTGTACAACACAAACCTCCTGCTTATTTCTTTCTTTGCGGCTGGAAAAATATGATAGACGAAGCCAAACATAGAATTGTAGCAATGGGATATGATAAGAAGGCTATTCACCAGGAATTATACGGGTAATTCATTATCATCAACAACTACAAAAGCTACTATAAACTTTGCGTTAATAACCGGATTGAATCCAGGGGATTTCGCTTTTATAAAAAAACTAAGGCAAGCTCCATTATAAAAGTTGCAAAAAGGGTTTCCAACCTTTCAAAGGTTGGAAACCCTTTTTCACGAACCCTAATCAATTAATATTAATGCTGAACAACTATTTTACCTGTTCGCCAGGTTTGCCCGTCAAACACCTGCAATGTGTATACATCATTTGGCAGGCTGCTCAACGAAACCGTTTGAACTGCATTTGCCTGTGAAAATTTCTTTCTTAAACGAACAGCGCCGAGCTTGTCATACACCACTACTTCCCGGATAGCTGCTGTTGCAGAGCTGGTTGTTTTTGCAGCAGTAGTAACATTAGTTGTACTGAGATCAATTTTTACATTATCAGCAGTTGGATTGGGGGAGAGCATTAAACCTTCATCACATGAAGGCATGGTTGCGCCTATATAAGTTTCGCCTGATGTGCCGCAACCATTTACCGCTTTAACGCCAAAGTAATAAAAATTGCCGCAACTTACATTACCACTCATAGGCAAATCATATTGTGTGGCGGTAGTTGTGGCTTTTAATGTTCCATTCAAATACCATTGATATGAAGTTGCATTTGCAGAGCCGTCTGTAACAAGCCGAACACGGTTAGGTGGTAAATTCCAAGTCCAATTTATATACCCCGGCGGAAGCGGATTACCCACTAAAATATTCAGGCGTACCGGCGTTGTGCCGCATTGCCCAAATGTGATATTAGCGGTAATTGTTACAGCGCCGCTAAAGCTGCCGCCGCGATTAACAGTAACGGAATTACCCGCCCCTGCAAAAGTTACACTCCCTGCCGGCGTTGCTGACCATGTATAAGTAGCTCCGGCAACAGCAGAAACCGAATATAATCCGCTGGTACATATATAAGAGGGTCCGGTAATAGACAGGGGATTACAAAAGACTGTGCAATTAGCGACCTGACCGGTATTGTTCAATTCAGCGGCTACCCAGTCGCCATTCCTTCTCAATATGGAAATATGCTCTTCGTTATTGGTACTGCCGTCATTAAAAGCGGTGATGAAGTTTTGAAAGGGTGTGTTTTTGGGAGCGGTCGGCGGATTGGCGCCTACATAGGAAGTAAGATAATCCGCTTTTACAAGGCTCACATTTCCGCCGCCAATATCAAGGGCGCTGGGAGCAGGTATAAAACAAAAGTGCGGCTGCTGTTGCGCTGTTGCATTGAATTTAAGTAGGTCATTTGTCATTGAGCTGCTGTTTATATTAAACTCCCTGCTAACATCATAGTACCCGCCCGGGAAATTATCATAAGGAAGTGTGGAGGACGAAGAGCTGAAATTCCGGTTAGTAAGCACTGCCGTTACATTTATCAGCCCCAGCACTTTTTTGGTATAGGTAACCCTGCCCTTGTATACCTGGTTGCCGCTGCCATCGGCTTTTGATTTTACTTCCATCTCAAAGCTCATGCTGGTATTACCAGGCAGGGTAAGCCCCAGCGCCATAGCAGGCTGGTTGAGCGTAAGCCCTACTGCCGGCATTACCACATCCGCTGCCAAATCGGCCCAAAACGAAGCCCTGCCCTTACCGTTGTAAGACAGTAGCACAGCTCCTGCAGCAAAAGGCTGGGATGTAGCGCATTCGCTGCCGTTGCTTACGGCTACCCTGCGGAACGGGATACCCGATACACCCTGGGGATAGCCTTTATTTTTCAGTTCTGTCTGCCAGGTATTGTGGATGCTGTTATCAATAAGATTGAGATCGTTAACATAATTCACCAGCATCTGGCGGGAGGCTGGTTCATTGGCCAGGCTGAGCGCCCGAAAAGGGCTTAGCTTGCCCCGGAAAAACTGGATGGTTTCTACCGGCCCGGCCAAAGGCGCGGCTTTAATGTAAAGATCCCTGGCATGACGGGCCAGGTGCTGGTAGCCTTGCGGCACATTAGCGCCCTGGTGAGGTGCATCGTAGCTGATGTACAGGCGGGTCTGGTGGTTTTGCCCCTTGTCTTCCATATCTCTTAAAGCCCAGCGGGCTATAACGCCGCCCATGCTCTGCCCCAGCACCACGTTGGGCTGAACAACGCCGCCCACCGCCACCTTGTGGCTATTTACCCAGCGGATCACCTCCTCCAGCAGAAGTGCGTTACGTTGCAGGTAGTCGGTGCCGTTGCCCCAGTCTACATATACAACGTCATATTGTGGAAGATCAAATAACAATGTTTGGAGGTCGTTATTATCTTGAACATCTTCCACAAAATCAGTGATTGCACTTTCTCCAGATATCTTTTCAGGAGCCGTAATATGCCCCGGGTCAAAGCCTTCCGCTACAATCAAAGGCCTTGTTAAAACCGGATTCGTCGGATTAATATATTTTATAGATATCCGCCCTTTAGCATATACAGAAAGATAAGCTTCGGAAGCGGTAATAGGCAGAGAAGGATATGTTACTGTTTGTGCTGTTGATACAAAGGGCACCAGCATAACACAACTATAAATTAAAAAAAATATCTTTTTCATGACTATAAGTTTATAGGTTAATCATCTTGTGAATTCCATATCAAACCGGCCATCGGTGATTTTTACCGTATCGCCCAGCGAGTTTACAGCAGTAAACCAGAAAGTTCCCGCTGCAATATGATTGACTTCATCAAATTTTCTAAAATATATTTCACCTGAACTCTCGTCAAATGTTTCAAATTTTATAGGGTCTCCGCAGACTGGAGGATAATGATTATATCTCCCGTTACCATTACCTACTTTATAAAAACTCAATTTATATGTATTACCTTCTACTATTCTAATACTATCAAGAGTAATTGTTATTGCTTTTAATCCACAATCATTATTTTCGTGTCTTTTTGCCGCTAATTGAAATACATATCCGCTTTCAGAAGGATATATAAGTTGGTAATAGCAGGTTTTTATCGGAGCTAATCCTCCCCCTCCCGGCACAAATAATTCTCCATCTATATAACACCCGATAGTATTCTTCCCGTCCTGCGTTTCGGGCGGTAATACATCTTTTTTGCACCGGGAAGCAGTAAGCATCCAAAAAAGACTTAGTGGCAATAAGATATTCAATAACTTTTTCATGGTTAATATATTTTGGGATTATTTATTAATTCAAAAGAGGCTTTTTCAGGAACCGTAATATGCGCCGGGTCAAAGCCTTTTGCATATATGTCAAGGTAGGATTCGGAAGCCATGATTACCTGTGATGGATATGTTTGTTGCGCTGCTACGGTAAAGAGCAGCAGCGTAATACAACAATAAATTAAAAAAAATATCTTCTTCATAACTATAAGTTTATAGGTTAATCATCTTGTGAATTCCATATCAAAACGGCCATCTGTGATTTTTACCGTTTCGCCCTGCGAGTTTACAGCAGTAAACCAGAAAGTTCCCGCTGCTATATGATTGGCTTCATCAAATTTATTTATCACAATTTGTCCAACTGCTTCATCTGTAGTATAAAATCTATGTATCCCATCCGCTCCCTGTTCACCTGAGTATTGCCCTCCGCCCACAACCCCTCGTGTTACATGTTTAAGTTGTATAACCAATCCTTCTGATATTTTTATACTATCAATGTTAATTGCGATGTTCTTAGAAATATTTCCTCTTTTATCGCTTGCAGATACATGAAAAACATATCCGCTTTCAGAAGGATATATGAGTTGGTAATAACAGGTTTTTATCGGCCCTAATCCTCCTCCTCCCGGCACAAATAATTCTCCGTTTACATAGCACCCGAAAGTATTTTTTCCCTCCTGCGTTTCGGGCGGTAATACATCTTTTTTGCACCGGGAAGCGGTAAACATCCAAAAAAGACTTAGTGGCAATAAGATATTCAACAGCTTTTTCATTTTAAATCATTTTAAATTTACCTGGAATATTACTTTAAGATCAGGTGCCGGGGTTATAAAAGCCTATCCACACTTTTGAATGGGCATAGAGGTAACTGCCGTCCGTCAGCTTAAGCCTGTATTTCCATTCTTTGCTTCCAGTAGTAGTATAGCTTATATTCAGGGGAGTGCCGGGCGTAAGCGTACGATAACCTGCCCCGTCATTCACGTCTATATTAATGTTGCTTACAATAGTACTGCTATTGGTAAGCCAAAGGTTAGCCGGTAGCAATATGCTAAAGCTAAGGCTGTCGTATTGCGTTACAGAGGGAGAAATAACAAAGGCTTTTTCTGCTTGGTATGGGTTTTGCCAAACACCCCCTACATACTTATCAAACAACTGTCCTCCCGAAACCGTAATATAATTGTTGGCTGCATTGTCTTTAAAGCGGGCGTATTGAAAGAACAAGCCAGCCAGGGTAATGCGGCCCGGCTGTCTGGAATTGTCCCACCGGTTGCTTATAGAATCTGTTTTTATAAAGCCTGTAGCGCTGCTGTAAATCCGCCCTGTCAAAAGTGTATAATACACATCGTATAATGTGCCCATGGTGGTAAGATTGCTATCTGCCAAAGCAGCGGCGCCATTGAATTGAGGGAGATTGGTGAACTCCATAGCATAATCCCGGAGAATGCCATAGGGCACCTTACTTTTATCTACATTGGCAAAAACATAGTTCATCTGTGTGCTAAAACTGCTGTCTGTTTCAGTTTGTGCGGAAACATTCAAAAAAGGACACAGAAAAAATAAAAATAATGACAATGATTTAAGCTTCCGAGAATCGGAAAGAAATTGTGTATTCATGGTATAAATTTTAGTTTGGTATAAGTATTATTTTAAATAAACAGAAAACAAAACATTCTTATAGAAGATCCGTCGGGGAGAATTATCTCCGTTAAATGTTTTACAACGGGCGGCAGATAACAGCAGGGAGAATAAGCAGGCGAACAGCAGGAAGGATGGGCGTTTCATATTGCAGTTTGTTTAAGATGATATTATAAAATTGTGATTTTATATGGAGATTTCAATAACTGTCGTCAATAATTCCGGGTTGAATATAAAGATTTTCCTTTCTTCGAAAACAAGGGATAGCGTATACCGGTTTTTTGTATTCAGCGGTAAGTATTTTTCTTTAGCAGGGTTCCGAACTTTTCAAAGGTTCGGAACCCCTTTTTGCAAATTCCTCACTTATTCAAATAATCTTATCTTTCCAGATACCTTTATCTTCAATTGAAAATATAGACGATGAAACAATCTATAGCCATTTTTTTATCCTTACTGTTTGCAGGTGCACAAGCACAAAAGTCAATGGATTTTGAAAAATATGATCCTGTATCCACACTTGTTGTGCCTGAGCATATTGTTACCAAAGCTAAATTTCCTTTTATTGATGTGCACAATCACCAGTGGAATTTATCAGAGCAGGCAATACCCGGCTTACTTAGGGATATGGACAAAATGAATATGGCGGTAATGGTAAACCTGAGTGGCGGTAATGGTAGTAAGTTGCAGGGTATGGTGGAAAGCGTTAAGAAGGTTGCGGCAAAAAGATTTATCGTTTTCGCTAATATTGATTTTAATGGTGTGGGCGGAACAGACTGGACTGCAAACGCTGTTAAACAATTACAGGCAGATGTGCAGCATGGTGCGAATGGTTTGAAGATATTCAAAAACCTGGGCTTTTCCGTAAAAGATAAGGACGGTAAAAGAGTTGCGATAGATGATCCGCGCCTGGATGCCGTTTGGGATAAATGCGGTGAGCTTAAGATTCCGGTGCTTATTCACACGGCTGATCCCAAACCTTTTTGGGATGAAATGAATGAACATAATGAGCGCTGGCTCGAGTTAAAAACACATCCCAATAGAAAAAGAGGACCTGATGATCCTGAACCCTGGGAGCAATTAATAGATGAACAACACCGTATGTTCAAAAAGCATCCTAAAACAACTTTTATAGCTGCGCATTTTGGCTGGTATCCCAACGATCTGGGTAAACTGGGTTCGCTTTTGGATGAAATGCCGAATGTGGTAGTGGAATTTGGCGCGGTGATTGCTGAATTAGGCAGGCAGCCACGGGCAGCAAGACAATTCTTTGAAAAATACCAGGACAGGATATTATTCGGGAAAGATAGCTGGGTGCCGGAAGAATACAATACTTATTTCAGGGTACTGGAAACAGCTGATGAATATTTCCCGTATCACAAAAAATATCATGCATTCTGGCGCATGTATGGCATGGCCCTGCCAGACGCTATTTTGAAGAAAATATACTATAAAAACGCTTTACGTATTATCCCTGATATTGATAAAACACTTTTCCCTGACTAACTTATCTAATTTCCTATTATATTGCACCTCCTTAAAATGATTTGACCGATTATGGAATACAGTAAAATTATATCTGTTACAGGTTTACCAGGTTTGTATGAGCTATTAAGCTCTAAAGGTGATGGCGCTATTGTTCGTTCGCTGGATGATAAAAGCAGCCGTTTTGTTTCTTCCCGCAGTCACAATTTCTCTCACCTGGAGAGTATTGAAATATTTACTGTTCGTGAAAATGTAAATCTCGCGGAAGTTTTTCTTGTAATGAAGGAAAACAATACAGATCTGCCGGATGCTAAAGACAACGCGGCAGTAAAAAAATATTTTGAAGCAGTATACCCTGATATGGATTTTGAGCGGGTGTATACAAGCGATATGAAGAAGATTGTAAAATGGCTTGAAATTCTCACTGCAAATAATATTGATATAAAAGTGCCGGAAGTGGGTGAAGAGGAAGAAGAAGTAGTAGCAGAACCAGAAGTAAAAGAAGAAAAGAAAACAGCGAAGAAGAAAGAGGAAGCAGCAGAAGAGGCTGAGGAGAAACCTAAAAAAGCAGCGAAGAAAAAAGAAGCGCCTGCTGAAGAAGAACCTGCAAAAGAAACAGCAAAGAAAAAGGAAGCAGCGCCTAAAAAGAAGACAGCAGCTAAAAAAGAGGATAAGGCTGACACAGAAGAAAAGCCAAAGAAAAAAGCTGCCCCTAAAAAGAAATAATATAACCGCTCTTTTTGCTTATCTCTTTTCCTGATTACGAATATGATTAAGGCAACCGCTGATATACATAAGAAAGAAAGACATTTTTTACCCGGAGATTTTGAGGTTACAACCTGGGAAGCGCTGGAGCCTTATTTTAAAGCGTTGGTTGATCGTAAAATAAATTCTGAAAAAGAACTGGAGCAATGGCTTGAAGATGTAAGTGAATTGGAGGCAGTGGTATCTGAAGATGCCTGCTGGCGGCAGGTTCGCATGACCTGCGATACGGAGAATGCCGAATTGAGAGACGCGTTCAATTTCTTTTATACCGGTATTTCGCCCAATATTCAGCCATATAGTGATGCCATCAATAAAAAACTGATGGATAATCCTTATACCGAAGCGCTTGACCACGATAAGTATTTTACTTACCTGCGTTCAGTTAAAAAGAATATTGATCTTTTTCGTGAAGAGAATATTCCGCTACTTTCTGAACTGAGTGTAGAGCAACAACAGTATGGTGCAGTTGTTGGAAAAATGACTGTTGAAGTGGAAGGAAAAGAATACACACTGCAACAGGCTTCCAGATTTTTAGAAAGTCACGACAGAACGCTTCGTGAATTGGTTTATCGAAAAATCAATGAGCGAAGACTGCAGGATAAAGATGTGTTGAATGATCTTTTCACTGTGCTTATTCATAAGCGCCACCAGGTGGCATTAAATGCAGGATTCAGCAATTACCGCGATTATATTTTTGTTGAAAAAGGAAGGTTTGATTACACCAAACAAGACTGCTTTGATTTTCACGAAGGCGTGAAGCAATATGTAATGCCATTGGTAGATAAGATCAACAAGAAGAAAAAAAAGAAATTAGGGCTTGATATACTCCGTCCCTGGGATACTGAAGCAGAAGCTGAGGGCACAGCGCCTTTACGTCCGTTTAAAAACGGGAAAGAGCTTTTGGAGAAATCTATTCAATGCTTTAACAGGTTGCGTCCATTTTTTGCCGACTGTCTTCGTAAAATGGATGAACTAAAACATCTTGATCTTGACAGCAGGAAAGGCAAGGCCCCCGGCGGATATAATATGCCGTTGGCTGAAAGTGGTGCGCCCTTTATTTTTATGAACGCTGCCGGGCAAATGCACGATGTAACTACAATGGTACATGAAGGCGGCCATGCTATTCATTCTTTTTTATCGCATCCGCTGGAGCTGAGCGCATTTAAAGAATACCCCATTGAAATGGCAGAAGTAGCCAGTATGTCGATGGAATTATTTACGATGGATTACTGGGATACGTTCTTTAACGCTGCTGATGATCTTGCAAGAGCGAAAGAACATCAGCTGGAAAGAGTAATTACCGTAATGCCATGGATAGCTACTATCGATAAATTCCAGCATTGGATATACGAACACCCGTTTCATACTGTGGAAGAAAGAAAAACAAGATGGATGGAGATTTTAAATGAATTTTCATCTAACGAAATAGATTTCACAGGATTAGACGATTATCGTGCAAACGCGTGGCAGCGCCAGTTACACCTGTATGAGGTTCCTTTTTACTACATTGAGTATGGTATAGCGCAGCTTGGTGCTATCGGCATGTGGAAACAATTCAAAGAAAATAAAGAAAAAGCTTTGGATAATTATATGAATGCTTTAAGTTTGGGGGGAACGAGAACATTGCCGGAGTTATATAAGACAGCAGGTTTGCAGTTTAATTTTTCACCAGCATACATAAAAGAACTAATGGAATTTGTTGATACCGAAATGCCGGCATAAGCAAATTTTTAAAATAGCTACTAATCAGAGCCTTAACCAAAAGTCCCGATGTTTCTACATCGGGGCTTTTGTGCTTTTAGCAGGTTGTATATATGCTAATATCTTCATCCGGTCATTAATGCAACCCCAAGCTATTTTCGAAAAGAAGGATAAACAAAAAATAAGCTATACCATGAGATTGTATTACATTTATACAACCTAAAAACATCATATATGATTAAGAAAGTTGCAGGCGAAACCTGGAAACCTCTACAGTTCCCTGGCTGGGCAGCATTAAGAAAGAAATACACCGTTTCTGACCAGGGAAGAGTTGCAAGTTATACCAATGATATTTACGAAGATGGTCAACTCCTTAGCGGTTCCTTAACCACAGGATATCGCAGTCTTAATCTTCATCGCCCCAACAATAAAGGCACTATATATATTCACAGGGAGATAGCCCGTATTTTTTGTAAAAAACCTTCTCCCAAACATCTGTACGTTATTCATATCAACTACAATAAAACGGATAATAAGGTCTCCAATCTTAAATGGGCAACACTGGGCGAAGTAAGCAGCCACCAGCAGAAAAGCCCGGCTAAGATTGCGTATAAAAAAGTACAGGCTAACCGTTCTTCTGGCTTAAAACTCAAAGCCTCGCAGGTAAGCATCATCAAAAAAGCGATCACTGATCCAAAGCGTAAACTTACCTATAAACAGCTTGCTGAAAAATACAAGGTAAGTGAAATGACTTTATACAGAATTAAAAGTGGAGAGAACTGGGCTAGGGTGAAATAGGGCTGAAGGTTTGTGGTTTATAGTTTGTAGTTTAGGGTTAGTAGCGTACCGACTACCCATAGCTCATAGCTCATTGCCCACAGCCCATCGCCCACAGCCCCGTTTCGCTTCTCAAAAAAACAACCTGCTTTTTCACAACAACCTGTAAATTGCCTGCCTAAGCAAAATTATATTTGTTATGCTGCAACAATCCACTATTCAATTTTTAAAATCACTCGCAAAAAATAATAACAAGCCCTGGTTTGATGCAAATCGTCCGAAATACGAAACAGCAAAAAAAGATTTTGAAAACTTTATACAGGAGCTGATTGATGCCTATGGAAAAAAAGATGCTTCTGTTGCATCTCTTGCGGCAAAGGAATGTATGTTCCGCATCAATCGCGATATACGCTTCAGTAAAGATAAAACACCCTATAAAAAGAATTTTGCAGCAAGCATTAACAGGGGTGGCAAAAAATCCATCTTCGCGGGTTATTATTTTCACCTTGAACCTGGCAATAGTTTTATCGGCGGCGGTATCTGGATGCCAATGCCCGCAGAAACACAAAAAATACGGCAGGAGATTGATTATTGCTTTGATGAGTTTAAAAGGATCATCACGACGAAAAAGTTTACGGCTGTATATAAAACGCTCGACCAGGATCCAGCGCTTCGCTTAGCCAATGTGCCTAAAGGATATACAAAAGATAATCCTGCGGCAGATTACCTGAAATACAAGAGCTGGATTGCCATGCAGCCTTTTACAGATGCGAAGCTCGCATCAAAAGACCTGGTGAAAAAGAGTGTGGAAGCATTTGTAGCATTACAACCGCTGATTGAATTTTTGAACAGGGCTATAGGGGATAAAGAATAAGATTGTTTATACCGCAAAAACTTAGGTGATTGTCGCCGTAGTGTGTCTTATGAATCACAAAAGACGCCACCTGGCCACGGCAGAAAAAGCTGGCAAATTTGACAGCTTTTTCATTTACCGGGGCAGATTGCAAATACAACCAGGAGACACAATAAAGAATATGTTGCTAAAATACATGGTAAAGTAAGCGAGCTGTGATTTTACTGTAATTTCTACGCAAATACATGTGGAAACAATGCGTGTAAATACCCTAAAAAAAGCCTTCCAAATCACCTCTCCCCGGCTTAATTTTTGTACCTTTGCATGATATTTTTTTAGTAAGAAAACAGTTGATTTTTCAGAAGATTTATGAGTAACGAAACACAGGCTTTAGACACTCCCCCGGTTGCTTCCGGTTATGGTGCAGATAGCATACAAATTCTTGAAGGTTTAGAAGCGGTGCGTAAGCGTCCTGCCATGTATATTGGTGATATCAGTGCAAAAGGATTGCATCACCTGGTATACGAAGTGGTAGATAACTCCATTGATGAGGCATTGGCCGGATATTGTAAAAACATAACCGTTACCATTCATGAAGATAACTCCATAAGCGTTCAGGATGATGGTCGCGGTATTCCTACAGGCATAATGAGCAAGGAAAAACGCAGTGCCCTGGAAGTGGTGATGACGGTATTGCATGCCGGCGGTAAGTTTGATAAAAACACCTATAAAGTATCCGGTGGTTTACATGGTGTGGGTGTAAGTTGCGTTAACGCATTGAGTACCGTATTGCATGTAACCGTGCAACGCGAGGGAAAGATTTTTGAGCAAGAGTATCGTACCGGTATTCCGCAATATCCTGTCCGTGAAATTGGCACCACTGATAAAACAGGTACCCAAACTCATTTTTGGCCTGATAGTTCAATTTTTACGGTAACCGTTTACAACAAAGAAGTGCTGGAAGGCCGCTTACGCGAATTGGCGTACTTAAACAAAGGCATCAGGATAACTTTGCATGATCTTCGTGAAAAGGATGAGAACGGCAATACATATTCCAAAACATTTTACAGCGAAGGTGGTATTTCTGAATTTGTTGACATGCTCGATCAGAATGGTAACCGTCAGCCTTTATTGCCAAAAGTAATTTATGGCGAAGCTCACGATGCTTCAACCAATGTGGCGGTTGAGGTAGCAATGGTGTACAACACCAGTTTCCAGGAGCATATTTTCAGTTATGTAAATAATATCAATACCATTGAAGGCGGTACACATGTTGCCGGTTTCAGGCGCTCCATCACCAGGGTATTTAAAAGCTATGGTGAAAAGGAAGGAATGTTTGAGAAAGCAAAAGTGGAAATTGAAGGTGATGACTTCCGGGAGGGGCTAAGCGCAATTATTTCCGTAAAAGTTCCTGAACCGCAATTTGAAGGGCAAACAAAAACCAAGCTGGGTAATAATGAAGTGATTGGTGTGGTTGACTCTGCATTAAGCAGGGTGTTACAGGATTACCTGGAAGAAAATCCCAAAGAAGCTAAGCAGATCATCAATAAAGTGATATTAGCTGCACAGGCAAGAGCCGCTGCAAGAAAAGCAAGAGATCTTGTTCAACGCAAAAGCGTTTTAACCGGCGGCGGTCTTCCCGGTAAACTTGCTGACTGCTCAGACCGCAATCCCGACAAATGTGAGCTATTTCTTGTAGAGGGTGATTCGGCAGGCGGTACGGCAAAGCAGGGACGCGACAGGAACTTCCAGGCGATATTGCCATTGCGTGGTAAGATACTGAACGTTGAGAAGGCAATGGAACATAAGATTTATGATAATGAGGAAATCAGAAATATGTTCACAGCGCTTGGTGTAAAAAGAGGAACAGCTGACGATCCTAAAGCATTGGATCTTTCCAGGCTGCGTTACCATAAGTTGATCATCATGACCGATGCCGATGTGGATGGAAGCCATATTGCCACGTTGATCCTTACTTTTATATTCCGTTATATGAAAGAACTGGTTGAACAGGGGTATGTTTACCTCGCTCAACCACCATTATATCTTGTAAAAAAGGGAAAAGAATCAGGCTATGCATGGAGCGAAGAACAACGAAAAGCATTGGTGGAGAAGCTGGCCGGCGGTAAAGAAGACAGCGTAAACGTGCAGCGTTATAAAGGTTTGGGTGAAATGAACGCCGAACAACTTTGGCAAACCACCATGAATGCTGAAACAAGAACTTTAAAAAGAGTAACGATTGAAAGCGCAGCAGAAGCAGATCGTGTTTTCAGTATGCTGATGGGGGATGAAGTTGCACCAAGAAGAGAGTTCATTGAATCGCACGCCAAATACGCCAACCTTGACGTATAAATAATTTTAGCATTTACGGAAATGATATTTTATTATCTTCGAACCTGAATACATATTCGCAAAAGATTTAATAAAACGATTATTCACAATAAAAACTCATTAAAATGTCAGACACAACATTAACAGCATACAACGTAAAAACAAAAGAAAAGAATGTTCCTATTCAGGATGCCGTAATAACCAAAACCGCTAAAGGTGCTTATATGGCACAGGGTCATGACGGTAAAGGAAACAAATTAACTACTCTTTTGGGTGAAGCAAAAGCGCTGGCTGCTATACAGGCAGGCACTGCAAAACAAGGCTGGTAATACGTACTTATGTTTCATATAATAGCAAAGCATGGAATCTATGGATTCCATGCTTTGCTTAAGGGGTAATACAGTAAAAATGCGAAGCAGATGCTTCGCATAATAAATATTTATTCGCTGTTTTTCCCGGAGGATAACAGCTCAGTATAACGTGTTCTTACTGAATATTGGGATTCTTTGCATATCCCATTTTAGCTTCAATGCTTAATGTAGCATGAGGAACAGCGCGGAGGCGGGCTTTGTCTATAAGCTTGCCTGTTACGCGGCAGATGCCATAAGTTTTATTTTCTATGCGCATCATGGCTTTTTCCAGGTGATCAATATATTGTATCTGCCTGCTTGCCATCTGGCTCAATTGCTCTCTTTCCATGCTTATGCTGCCATCTTCCATCGTCATGTAGCGGTTTTCGCTTTCATCGCCACCCATATCGTCTTTGCGGGTAATTAAACCCTGCAGGTAGGAAAGCTCTTTCTTAGCTGCATCTAATTTACGCTGTATCAATTCTTTAAATTCTGTCAACTCTGCATCACTGTATCTCATTACTGGTCCATTTTGATGTGCTGCCGGTCTATCAAGCACGGATTGTGTAAATTCTGGTTCGTATTTCCTTGCGTTATTGGTGCTTAACTTAGGTATTACAACTGGTTTTGAAGGTTTTACATCCTCCGCTTTCGCTTTCTCCTTAACAGCAGGCTTCTTGATTTCTGCAACCTGGGTTGTTTTTACCTGAGCCTGTGGCTGAACTGCGCTTACCGTTTTTTTAACCGCTTCAGGTTTCGCTTTTGGCTCTGCCTTTTTTGCAGAAACAACAGGCTTTACCGGGGCCTTTTTTGCCGGAGCAGCTTTCTTAACTGGCTTTGCAATTGCTTTTTTAGCTTGAGGCTTAGCAGGTTTTACCTGTTTTGCAGCCGGCTTAGCCGCCTTTTTTGGAGCTACCTTTGCCGGCTTAGCCGCTTTTTTAGGGGCAGCTTTTACAGCCTTAGCTTTTTGTGGAGCCGCTTTTTTTGCTGGCTTTTTGTTGGTTGGCATGCATTTATGCTTTTTTGGTAACTAAGATTTTTAAAGGTATGTCATTTACTTCAATTTCAACTCCATCCGTAATATCTGGTAGCCATTCTAATTTATCTGCCAAAATTTCGGCGCAAATATATGTATTAAATTCAGTGATAGATGGTTTAAGCACACTATTTTCAGATAGTTTCACTAAAATGCGGTCGGTAAGTTCATAGCCGCTGTCTTTCCTTATCTTTTGTATGCGGTTTACGATCTCGCGGGCATTTCCCTCATTTTCAAGTGCAGGGGTAAGCGTTACATCAAGGGCTACGGTTAGCTGTCCCTTGTTGGCAACAATCCATCCCGGCACATCTTCGCTTTGTATCTCAACTTCAGACAGTTGTACAGGTATCTGCTCTCCATCAATAGTAAATATATAAACGCCTTCCTTTTCAATAGTGGCTATGTCATCCTGTGTAAAAGCAGCTAAAGCAGCACTTACCGGCTTCATTTTGGCGCCAAGCTTTTTACCAAGCGCTACAAAGTTGGGCTTGATCTTTTTGTTGATAAAGCCATTTCCTTCGGTTAAATATTCAATCTCTTTAATATTTACTTCGCTTTTTATCAGGTCGCTTACTTTATCAATTTGTGCTATAATATTAGTATTTGTAACCGGGATGAGCACTTTTTGGAGTGGCTGGCGAACTTTTATATTAACTTTTTTTCTTAAGGAAAGGATCAGGGAAGAGATATCCTGTGCCAGTTGCATTCTTTCTTCCAGTGATTCATCAATAGCATCCGGATCTGCTTTGGGAAAGCGTGTATGATGAACAGATGCTACTTTTTGACGCCCGGAAACTGCATTTAGGTTAGAAAATACAGCATCTGCAAAAAAAGGTGAAATAGGCGACATGAGCTGTAAAACCGTTTCAAGACACTCAAATAAAGTCTGGTATGCACAAATTTTGTCATGTTCATACTCACCTTTCCAGAAACGGCGGCGGCATAAACGCACATACCAGTTACTGAGGTGCTCATCCACAAAATCTTCTATGGCCCTGCCGGCGTGGGTAGGTTCATAATCGTCCATATACCCGGCAACCCTTTTCTTTAAACTGTTTAATGAAGAAAGTATCCAGCGGTCAATTTCAGGTCTTTCCGTCAATGGAATATAGGCTTCTTTAAAAGCAAAGCCATCCACATTAGCATATAGTGCAAAAAACTGGTAGGTATTATACAATGTACCGAAGAACTTGCGCTGAACTTCTTTAATTCCCTCAATATCAAACTTTAAGCTATCCCAGGGAGATGCATTGGTGATTAAATACCAGCGGGTGGCATCAGCGCCAAATTTTTCAATGGTGGCAAACGGGTCAACCACGTTACCGAGGCGTTTACTCATTTTGTTGCCATTCTTATCCAGCACCAACCCATTTGAAACGCAGGTTTTATAGGCTAAGCCGGGATATTTTTCGTCGTTCACATCAAAACCTGACTTTTTCAGCTCTTCCTGCACCGATTCTTTGAGCAGGCTGCCTAAAGCGTGCAAGGTATAAAACCAGCCACGGGTTTGATCAACGCCCTCGGCTATAAAATCTGCCGGGTAGTTTTGGGCGAATATTTCCTTGTTTTCAAAAGGGAAATGCCATTGTGCATAAGGCATGGCGCCACTATCAAACCACACATCCACCAAATCCGGGACGCGTTTCATGAGTTTGCCGGTTTTGCTCACCAATATCACTTCATCTACATAAGGTTTATGAAGATCAAGAATACCTTCATGCAGGTAGTTTTTATTTACATCTCCACCCAATACCTCGCCGGCTTTTTTGATTTCGGCATTAAGCTCAGCTATTGAACCGATGCAGGTTTCCTCATCGCCATCTTCTGTTCTCCAAACGGGCAAAGGTGTTCCCCAATAGCGGCTGCGGCTCAGGTTCCAGTCAACCATATTTTCCAGCCAGTTACCAAAGCGGCCTTCGCCGGTTGATTTTGGTTTCCAGTTGATGGTCTTGTTAAGCTCGATCATCCTGTCTTTTAATGCGGTGGTTTTAATAAACCAGGCATCCAGCGGATAATACAGTACCGGCTTATCTGTGCGCCAGCAGTGCGGATAATTATGCTCGTATTTTTCAATCTTAAAGGCTCGGTTTTCTTTTTTCAGCTTTACGCAGATGTCAACATTCACATCCACATACTCTTTTTCGTCCTTATAGTTTTTTACATAGCGGTTGCTGAATTCACCCAGCCCATCAAGGAACTTACCGGTTTTATCAACCATAGTAAGTATACCGATATTGTATTTTTTACCTACCCTGAAGTCATCAGCGCCAAAAGCAGGAGCAGTATGCACTATACCTGTACCATCTTCTGTGGTTACAAAATCACCCAATATTATACGGAATGGCTTTGCGCCAGGAGTTAAAGATTCCACAACTGCAGGTGAGTTGGCTTCAAACGCCAATAACTGCTCGTATTGTAAACCTTCCAGTTCTTTTCCTTTAAATGAGGCTAATATTTTCCAGGGAAGCGTTTTGGTTGCGGCTGAGTATCCTTCAAAATCACCATTTTCTTCTTCTGCTTTAAAGTACTTGCCAAGTAATGCTTTTGCCAGCACAACATTTACCGGCAGGTGGGTATAAGGGTTAAATGTTTGTACCAGCACATAGTCTATGTTGGCGCCAACCGTTAATCCAAGATTTGAAGGAAGTGTCCACGGTGTGGTGGTCCAGGCAAGAAAAAATACCTCATCGCTTTTGGCGGCATCAAATAAAAAAGCGCTTTTTTCATTTTTTACCGCTTTAAACATAGCCACGGCACTCGTATCCTTTACCATTTTATATGTACCCGGCTGGTTCAGTTCGTGAGAACTTAAACCTGTACCGGCTGCAGGAGAATATGGCTGAATGCTAACGCTTTCATACAATAAACCTTTCTTGTATAATTCACTCAAACACCACCAAAGCGTTTCTATATAATTGTTTTCGAAAGTGATATAAGGGTCTGAAAGATCAACCCAATAACCCATTTTATTGGTAAGCTCATCCCACTTGTCTTTATATTTCAATACCTCTTTGCGGCAGGTGGCGTTATATTCTTCAATAGATATTTTTTTCCCGATATCTTCTTTGGTGATCCCCAGCATTTTTTCCACACCCAGTTCCACCGGTAAACCGTGAGTATCCCAACCGGCCTTCCGTTTAACCTGGAAGCCCTGCATGGTTTTATACCTGCACACCAGGTCCTTAAGTGTACGCGAAATAACGTGGTGAATACCGGGCATACCATTAGCGCTCGGCGGCCCTTCATAAAATACAAAAGGCGTAGAGCCTTCTCTTATATCCACGCTTTTTTCAAATGCGTTTTCATCAGCCCACTTTTTTAATATTTCCTGTTCAACCGCAGGTAAGTTCAACCCGGTATATTCTTTATACTTCAATGCCATATTGTCGAAAAAAATGTTGGCGAAGTTACAGAAATATAGGGGAATTAGGCGCAACTAATACCACATGAGCATATTCCGGATTTTGCATTGACTCAAGCCAGTAATATGCGGAAAAAGGTAACATGGTATGCCTATGCAGACAAATAGTTATGAAAATATTTTCACGCAATATCGCGTCGTTATGTATTGTTGTGTTTAGGGAGGAGTGCAAAAGCGAAAATGTGGGTTGATCCGGCTACACAAGGTGTATTTTGCTTCGGCAGTAAATTTGCAAATCATATCTTTTGTATCAGTGCTAAGCCAGCCTTTATTGTTGCTCATAAGAGCTGCGATAATTATGTACCCGTTTTAGGGTATATCAGTTGCTGGTTTTACCTTAACGTATTATGTCCAACAAAAAAAATAAACTGTATAACAGTGTTTATAGTGCATTGAAATATAAAAGCTGTTCACCGTAAATTTACGGTGGTGCTTAAACAAAACTGAAAAAAGAAAATAACAATAGCACAATAAACAGCGTTGCAACGGTGATGTATTGTGATTCGATTGCTTATTTAACAATGTTAATAGAAATTAAACAAGCTGTGCTATCTAATTAATTGCTGATGAAGATTGCAGTAAAAAATATCAGTTATCCACAAATTGATTTTTGGCACAGTTTCTGAAAATAAGTGCTTTGTAAAAAGTAGCAAAGTGATTTTTACTTTTTACGGATATACAAAAACACTTAATTAAACAGTAAACACTTACTATAAAAATTTTCCAGGGTTTAGGGATTAGGGATCGAGGGAGGTATTCATACCTCCTTCTTCTTTTTAAAAAACATTGCACGAAAGCAATGAATTCAACTCCTGCCTTAGCGGCAATAATAAAGTAATAGTATCATTACTTTATTACCGCAATTCCTTTTGCGGTAAACCTGATTTCTTCTGTGGGTTGTGTTATTGCTTCAATTTCTTCTTTAGATTTTTTTGCATCTTTTGCGTAGTGGCGCAATTCATCTACAGATGTAACTTTCAACTCAGCTTCGCCATCCAGCGCTATTGTTTTTCCTTTAATTGCAGACGGAAGAAAAAAACCATAATCCTTCATTTTTACAAAAGCAGTAGTGCTGTCGTTTACCTGTAATTTTAACCAGCAACCTTTTTTAGGACAAACATCCAATACTTTAGCTTTTATAATTACGGGTATGGGTTTTTCTTTTTTTAGTTCAGCAGGTACTGTTGCAATATCTGTTGCTTTTGTTGCATCAGCGCCGGCGCCGTAGCTATCGCCGGGTAAAGCTTTTCCTTCCGGTGGTTGTGCTAACGAAAATTTTGATGCTATAACCAACATCGCTAATACAAATATTTTTTTCATGGTATATATTTTAAAGTGATCAATTACTGTGTTACCCATTTTACTTTTTCTTCAACGCCTGCCCTTGTGCTTTTTGCTGAAGGAACAGCCACATATCCAATGTAAAAAAAGCCAAGCAGTTTATCTTCTTCCTCCAAGCCAAAAAATGCTTTTGCGGATTCTTTATAAGTTATGCCGCCTGTTGTCCAGTAGCCGCCCAATCCATATGCTGAAACAGTGAGATAAATATTTTGTACGGCGCATGCCACCGCTTCAATATCTTCAAGTTCCGGTATACGTTTATTTGCGCCACGCTTCATGCCAATTGCAATGATATGAGATGCCTTGAGTGGTTGCTGCTGTAGTTTCTTGTAGGTTGCTTCGCTAAAGCTGTCTCCGGCTTCAGACCTGTAAAGGCTGCTTTGAAAATCGGCCAGTGTTTTAAGACCTTCCCCGGTAAAAACCGTAAAAAGCCAGGGTTCATTATGTCCATGGTTCGGCGCCCATGTAGCATTTATTATTATCTCTTTTATTATTTCGTCAGGTATATGTTTTCCCTGCTCAAACTGATCAGGAAAAACAGAGCGCCTGTTGCGGATAAGATCGTTTATATATGTGGTGTCCTGCTGCATGTTTTTAATTTAAACGGTATGAATACTGAATCTTAAGATTAAGAAAAACTTAACTACTCTTAACTTCTTAATGATCAAAAAAAATTCTCAGGATTTCCTGAGCAGTTTATAAATTTTAATAGCGCTCATTAATACAATTATAAAAAGTATTAGTCCAACCAATCCCCATACTGCACTCATGTTTTGTTTAACCACCACAAGCATTACTATGGCTACAAGAAATATAGTGGCAATTTCATTCCATATACGTAATTGCTGGGAAGTATAGCGGAAAATACCTTTTGACTGCTGAAGAAAAATCCTGTGTTCAATTAAGAAGTAGATGTACAAAAATAAGACAAAAATAAGTTTTATTAAAAGCCAGCTGCCTTCAGGCTGCAGTAATAATTTATGATACCCGCTCAGCACCATCACTGTTAATCCAAGTACCAGGGTAAGTAAAGCGGAAGGCCAGGTAATGCCAAACCATAACCGCTTCATCATTATTGTAAATTGCTCCTGCAGCGCATTTCTTACAATTTCAGGCTTTTCGTTTGCTTCTGTGTTATAAATAAACAAACGGGGCATATAAAATAACCCGGCAAACCAGGTTACAACAAAAATGATATGCAATGCCTTTAAATACAGATATAACATTACCTGATATATTTACCGATTACCGGAAGCTTCTGAAATTCTTTTTTCTCAATTTTTATAATAAACAGCAAATAGCCAATTAAGATAATTGTGGCGACTATAAGACCAAAAATATTATTATTCCAAATATAGGTTAGCCATGTATGAATAAAGAATAGTAATACTGCAATAATAATATAAGCAACCAGCTTTTTCCATGCATAGGGCACGGGGTACACTTTCTGTCCCCAGATATAACAGGCTACCATCATGCTGCCATAGCATATAAATGTTGCCCACGCGCTGGCTGTATAGCTGTATTTTGGTATAAAAATAAAGTTTACGGCAATAGTTATAATGGCTCCGCCGATAGTTATAATAGCCCCGCTTTTTGTGTTGTTGGTTACCTTGTACCAAACGGCAAGGTTATAATAAATACCCAGGAACATATTTGCTAAAAGCAATACAGGTACTATTTTCAGTCCTGCCCACATAGCCGGATTTTGAATAAAATGCTTCCATATATCTATATATAATGCCACAAACAAAAACATTGTGCAGAGTACGATCACAAAAAATTTCATTACCCTTGCGTATGTGCGTTGCGGGTTTTCGCCAGCTGCCTGCTTAAAAAAGAAAGGCTCAGCTCCTAACCGGAATGCCTGAATGAAAATGGTAATAAGTATGGATAACTTATAACATGCTCCATAGGTACCTATATCAAATTTGGGAATCCTGAACCAGCCCAGCATCAGCCGGTCGAGTGTTTCATTTACCATGCCACCCAAGCCCACTATCAGCATTGGCATGGAATAAGCCATAACCTCTTTCCAAAGTGCAACGTTAAACTTCCATTCAAAACTTTTAAATTCTTTCCATAGCATCATAAATGTAAAGCCCGACATTATCACATTGGCGATCAGCACATAAGTAACACTCATGCTTTTGTTACTTAAAATAGTAAATACACTATTGGGGTTCTGTTTGGCCAATTGGGGCGATAAGGATAATAGAAAGTACAGAACAAACAGGTTCACCAACACAGCACTCACCCTGATAATGGCGAATTTTATTGGTCGGCCTTCCTGCCGGAGCTTGGCAAAAGGGATGGTTGACAGGCTGTCAAAAGCAATAATAATTGCGGCGAGCTTTATATATTCCGGATGTTTGCCGATACTGATAAGTGACGCTATTGGCCCGGCCAGCAAAAATAATACAGCAGTAAATGTAAGTGTGCTTGCAATGATACTTATGCTGGCCACATTATTTAAGTCATCAGCCTGTTCCTTTTTCTGGCTAAACCTGAAAAAGCCTGTTTCCAGGCCGTAGGTAAAAATAATATTCAGGAAAGGAATGAGTGAATATACCAGTGTGTTATCCCCATAGTCGTCACCGGTGAGTTTGAGGGTAAGGTATGGCGTTAATAAATAGTTGAGAAGCCTGGATACTATTGTACTTCCTCCATACCAGATGGTTTGTCCTGCTAATTGTTTAATACCTGCCAAAAACGGGAGTTTAAACAACAAATGTAAGGGTTCATAAAAGAATGTCTGTTAACAGTATAAATCAATTTTTTTTATAGCACATGCAACCATTCTTTAATAAATTACAATCTGTATAAAAATATATATCGCTATGAGAAGGTTATTTTTACTTGTTCTTCTTCAATCATTTTTTACAATATATGTTACTGCCCAGGTATCAGAAGGAGAAATAGAATTCAATAAAATAAAGCGCACCGTTAAGACTATAGAAGTAGGCCAGGAGCCAGACGTGGTTGAGCAGGCAGTTAAAACCAAAATGCTGAAGCATGGATACAAACCTACGGAAAGCAAAGGCTGGCTGATATTTAAAAGCGTAAATGATCCTGAGTTTAGCGATGAAGTATGTGATCTTCACGTAAAAGTTGAAAGAAAGAGCAGGAAAGAAAAAGAAAGCAGTATTGTTTATTTTTTTGCAAGTAAACCCAATGATCATGCTACTCCGGCAGCCTTAGCGGGCGGAATGCTTGTTGCAGAAGGGTTCCATGGGCATATTGCATCTCATGCCAATGCTGAAAAACTGGAAAGGGATATAAAAACGCAGGAAGAAACAGTAAAAAAATCTGAAAAGAAATACGACGACCTTATAAAAGATCAGGCTTCTCTTGAAAAGAAGATAAAAAATCTGCAGGATGAGCTTGAGCAAAATAAGCAAAAGCAACAAACGCAAACCCAGGATGTTGAGAATCAACGAAAAGTTTTAACAGAATTGAAAGCAAAGCGCAACAGCTAATTCATTTGCGCACTGATCTATGAAAAATTCTTGAAGAAGGCTGTCTCCGGGCAGCCTTTCTTATGCTTATTTGCCTGGAAGCAATCGTTTGTTTTTAAGCTTTAACAGTATCGCTTTTATTTACTTGCAATTTCTACCATTAAACATCGTAACTTTGCCGCTTCTTTTTAAAACTCTACATGAGCGACCCCATAAAACATGAATGCGGACTCGCATTTATACGGTTGAGAAAACCATTTACACACTATTTGAAGGAATATGGTACGGTAATGTACGGGCTTAACAAGCTGTACCTTTTAATGGAAAAGCAGCATAACCGCGGACAGGATGGCGCTGGCATCGCTGCTGTAAAATTAAATACCGAGCCCGGGTATCCTTTCCTTCATCGTATCCGCAGCATTCAAACCATGGCGATAGCTGACCTGTTTAAGCAGATTGGTGATGAAATAGCTGAACTGGAAAAGTATCAGCCGGATATAAAAAAACATCCTGGTTTGATGAAGGGTAATGTGCGCTTTTTGGGAGAGCTTTTGCTGGGGCATTTAAGGTATGGCACACAGGGAAGGAATAATGTGGAGTTTTGCCATCCGTTTATTAAATGTCATACCATTCCTGCCCTGAACCTTGCTTTGGCAGGTAACTTTAACCTTGTAAATACTGAAGAATTATTTTCTCTGGTAAATATTGAGCCTGGTGTTTTCCAAAAGCAGAGTGACCTGGCAGCAATGATGGAAGTAGTCCATCATTTTTTGGTTAAAGAAGATGAACTGCACCCTGATTGCCTGGATATTGTGAATGTACTGAAGAAATCTTCCCGGTTATTTGACGGGGGCTATCATGTAGGCGGGCTTATCGGCAATGGCGACAGTTTTGTAATGCGTGACGCGCATGGCATCCGCCCATCTTACTATTATATTAATGATGAGATTATTGTAGCGGCGTCTGAAAGGGCAGCTATAAGAACTACATTTAACGTGAGCGAAAAAGAAGTGCATGAGCTGTTGCCTGGCCAGGCATTAATCGTTCGGGCAGACGGATCGTACCAGATTGAACAGATACTGGAGCCTAAAGAAAGGAAAGCATGCAGTTTTGAGCGTATCTATTTCTCGAGAGGAAATGATGAAAAGATATATAAGGAAAGAAATGCGCTTGGATTTCATTTAAGCGATCCTGTACTGAAGGCTATCAATTATGATCTGAAGAATACGGTTTTTTCGTTTATTCCCAACACTGCTGAAGTAGCATTTTACGGGTTATTAAAGGGAATGGAGGATTACCTGAATAAAATAAAAGTGCAGCGTATTTTATCCTGGGGAAAAGATTTTGATGAGGAAAAACTCTCCGAAATGATAGGGCGCACCATAAGGGTAGAGAAGATTGCGAACAAAGATGTGAAGATGCGCACCTTTATTACTGAGGATGTAAGCAGGAATGAACTGGTACAGCACGTATATGATATTACATATGGCTCCATAAAGCGGCATGAGGATACGGTGGTAGTAATAGATGATTCTATAGTAAGGGGAACAACCTTGCGGGAAAGTATCGTGCGGATGATCTCAAGGCTGCAGCCCAGGAGAATTATTATTGTTTCCTCTGCTCCGCAGATCCGCTACCCGGATTGCTATGGTATAGACATGAGTAAAATGGGGGATTTTATTGCTTTTCAGGCTGCAATAGCATTGATCAAGGAGCGGAAAATGGAAAATGTCCTGCAGGATATATATAATACATGCAGGGAATTGGAAAGAAATGGTCAGCTTCATACAGAAAACGTAGTTAGAAACTTATATAAACCCTTTACAGCAGAGGAAGTTTCAAAAAAAATAGCTGAGCTGATCACTCCTCCTGATATTACTATTCCTATTGATGTGATATACCAGACTATAGAAAATCTGCATGCTTCATGTCCTACCAACACGGGAGATTGGTATTTTACGGGTAATTATCCCACACCGGGAGGTAATAAGGTTGTGAATAAGGCTTTTATAAATTACATGGAAGGCAAAAATATCCGGGGCTACTAAGTTTATTGGCTTGATTTTTGTTAACAATTCGTATTGCACCCGTTTTTAGATCCTGCGTTTCCTATGTGTTATTATTAAGTAAATGATAATCACTATCCTATAGAATCTCATTTACGATGCTTCCGGCACCACATATTAAAAAGTAGAGTTATATACTCTAACTAAATCCTAATGAGGTCTGTCTTGTTCATTCGTCATGCTAAAAGTAGTTGGGATGACCCATTAATGAATGACTTTGACCGGCCTTTAAATGACAGGGGCAAAAAAGATGCCCCACAGATGGCGAAGTATCTTTTGGAGAAAAAGATACAAATAGACTCCTTTATTTCAAGCCCTGCAAAACGCGCGAGAAAAACCGCTGCATTATTTGCAAAAGCATTTGGTATTGATGAAAATGCAATACAGCTGAAATCTCAACTCTACCTGCCGGATGAAGTAGCGTTTTCTCATGCAATTGAGACGGCTTCAGATAAGTATGCCCATCTTGCTATATTCTCTCACAACCCGGGCATTACCCATTTTGTAAACTCACTTACCAGCCAGGTAAGGGTAGATAATATACCTACCTGCGGTATATTCGGCATTAAAACCAATGCCGTTAGCTGGAAAGACTTTGAAAAAGCTGAAAAAGAGTTCTGGTTTTTTGATTATCCCGGGAATCATGGATTAACTCATAGTAGCTGATTATTCAATCAAATTTGCTTAATTTCCATTTAGCATTGTGCCTGCCTGAATACCTCCTGTAATTATTTATTAAAATACCAGGGATGTGATCTTTTCAAGAATTCTGGTTCAGGTTTTTTATGTATTTGCTTTTTTCAGTTGTATAAGTGTAAACGCCCAGGAACAATGGGGCTCTTTTTTTACATCAATAGATGCAACAAATCTGCATGGCAAAAAATTTAAGCTTCAGGCTGATATCAGGGCTGAAATTGTTGAGGATAGGGCCGCCCTGCATTGGCTGGGTTGTTAACTGGATTAACCGTGACATACAAACGTCAAAAAATTTGCATGAAAAGAAATTGAATGAAATAATGCGGGGTTATCCTAATGTACCATTTGCCGATCTTGAAAAAATGCATGCACCCTGTGTTATTATGGGAGGCGACAGAGATATGGTCAGGCTTGAGCATCTTGTAAAATTGTTTCAGCATATTCCAAATTCACAATTATGTATTTTGCCCGGCGCTACACATGGTGGCGCATGGGAACAACAAGAGCGGTTTCTTTCTATAATGAATGATTTCTTTTTAAAGCCGTTCAGTATACCTGGCTCAAAGTCATAGGTTGAATGACAGATATTTTGAACCGTTTATTCCTCATTATCTATACAAGCATTAAATTATTTATTATGGACATAAGAAGGAAAATATTATCAGTATTCTTTTGCTCTTCCACTTTTACCTGTATACCACCAATAAACTTGACTTTAAAATAAATAAAACTTCAGAAGATAGCTATACTGTTTACCTCAGCAACAATCCTTTTGGCTTGCCGGTAGATATACAAACAGACGCTGGCATTACCCGTATGCTTACAACTGATATAGAAAAGCCATTTAAAATTACCAGCAAAACAATACCGGTAATAGACCCGGGTAATAATTTATACAAAACTGTTTCTTTTAAAGAGCAGTAATTTTTAAATAAGATTTTTCAGCCGAGATTGCTGATATCAAAAATTTTGTCTAACAATTTATTGTTTGCAGAACCTGGTAATGATTTCATTGCGATATTTCTCAGCCAGATGAGCGCCCCATTTTCTATATGAGAAATTTTACCGGCAGACCAGCTTCTTTTTACAATATCATGTGCTTTTTTTATTCTTCGTTTTTCATAGGATGCGAATGCATCCTTAATCTCTTTTCCTCCGCCCAGTAACTGAGCGATTGTATATGCATCTTCAATAGCCTGGCAGGCGCCCTGCCCCATATTAGGAGTAGTAGCATGTGCCGCATCACCCAGCAGGCAGGCTTTATCCCGTGCCCATGTTGAAATCGGTTTCAGGTCTGTAATATCGCTGATAAAAATATTTTCCTGAGGTGTTGCATTAATCATAGCTAAAACTTCCGGATGAAATTCATTCAGCAATTCAGTAAGGGATTGACTGTTCTCCTTTACCAGCCATTTATTGGCAACAGCATACCAGTATACTTTACTGTCGCTGATCTTTACAAAACCAAATCTTTTGCCCTTTCCCCATAGTTCATTGGCTTCATGTTGATATTTTTCTGACAGATTCATTTCACAAATGCCCCTCCAGCATACCTGTTGGGCATCTCTTATTTCACCTGTATTAAACAATTGTTTTCTTACAACCGATTTAATGCCGTCTGCTCCAATCACTACATCAGTATGCGCAACTGTCCCGTCTTCAAAACTGAGTTGATAGTTTTCGTTTTGCTCAATTCGTAATAACCGCTTTGATAATATAATATTTTCAAAGCCTGTTTCTTCAGCCAGGATGCGCTGCAATGCGGCACGGTGAATGGCTACATTATATACACCATATACTGATTCATATTTAGATAATTCCATTACAGAAATTGGTTTCAATCGTTCATCTGTAATTTTCATTACGGTAATCTTATTGCCTGCCTGTTCAATTGTATGTTGAATGCCGGCTTTTCTATAAACCTGCATGGCGTTATTTGCCATTACAATTCCGGCTCCAACCGGCTGTATAGAAGGCGCACTCTCATAAACAGTTGGTTCAAATCCTTTTTGTTTCAGCAACATGGCTGTTGTTAATCCTCCAATGCCGGCGCCAATAATTGCAATTGCTTTTTCCATAACAGCGAATGTAATATGCTTTTTTGCTTTTTGTAATAATATTAACTATATCAAAAGCCGCATGTCTTGCAACAGATATAAAGCTTGATTATTTTGTATCCGTCTTCTTTTCTATTACCCATCTTTAAGCCTCGTATTTATGATTGTAAAACGGTATGTGTTTTTTATATTGCTTTTACTGCTTGTTATTGCTCCTTACATCGCAACGCGATTATGCTGGATTTTATCCGCGAAAGAAACTAAAGGTAAGATCGCTTTTATAGGAAAAGATATATCAGCACAGCTACCGCGTTCTTATTCTGTTGTGATGTTTTCCAGTACCGGCAGCGATACTGTTTTTTTTAACAGTACAGATGGTGAAATATGGGAAGAGAATGCAGTTGTTCCTGTATTATATCAGCCATCCGATCCGCACAATGCAAGTATAAACGGGTTTATGAGCTTATGGCTTGATGCAACAATTTATAGTGTGATCATGTTTGTGATTATTGCTATTATTTTCCTTCACCCGGAGATAGTGCCATACCGGTCCAATATAAAATTGCAATGGAAGAAGCCGGTAATAAGTGTGGTGTGAGAAAGTAATGCAGCTTTTAAAAATTTATATACCTGTTTCTCGCCACAACTTTCCATTCCTTCTCTACGTTTCCGTTATTCACCACAAAGGCTTTTTCATAGAGTGCAACGGTAGGGCATATATGTACAGGAGCTCCATATAAAACATCACCGGATTTGTATTGTGTTGCATCTGCCACTTTTAATACCAGATGCTCTTCGCTTTGACCAATAGGTTGTGCTTCTGGTGCATTTAAAAAGTGTACGCGGGGTAATGGGTTTTCCGCTGCAACTGATTTATGTCCGAGATCGGTGCAAATGGTTTGATTGTCTACAATGGAGATGACCCTTGTAATAACAAGCGCTGCGTATTCAAACGGTTCATCAGGCAGCCCGTGTTTATACCCCCAGTCTGTAAAAACAAATGTGCCCGGGCTGCATTCTACATTTTTCCTTGCTGCATGTACAGGAAATGTTGGTGTGCCCCCGGCAACAATCGTATAATCTTTACCGGTTTTACCGGTGAGATAGGTATACAGCTCAGCTACTCCTGCAAATGCTTTATCGACATTTTGTTTCCTTGTATTAATATCCGCATCGCGTATATGACCATCATAGGCATGTAACCCTGCCAGCTTAAGATTGGAGAGAGAAAGTATATGATCTGCCAATGCTTTTGCATCGCCGGGCTTAATGCCTGTTCTGTTCATGCCAATATTCAGATCAATAAAAACCGGTAATACAATTTGATGAGCGGCTGCCATTTCATTTAAAAAGCCGGCAGATTGTTCATTATCTGTAAGGCAGGCAAACTGTGTGGCTGGATAAGCTTTTATAAGATTGATTAATCTTGAAACCTTTGGTCCAACAGGCTGATAAGCCAGCAATACATCTTTCGCATTCAGCATTGCCAGCATCTCTGCTTCGGCAATAGTAGCGCATTTAAATTTGCTGATACCGGCATCCATCAGGAGTTGGCATACTTCAGCCATTTTGTTGGTTTTTACATGAGGGCGAAGTCTTGCATTATCTGTTACTATATTTTGCAGGAAGCGGATATTTTGTTTTACCCGCTCTTCATATACTACCAAAGCAGGAGAGTCGATGCTATTTATATTGCTTACTATGTACCAGTTGGCCGGCTGATTGTTGGACATGATGCTTGATATTTAAAATATAAACAGTGTTATAGTGAAACATGAGAACTGAGGTACCAAAGCGCTTTGTGTAATAAGAAAATCTCACACTTCAGTTAATCAGCAAATCTCCATTAATTATCAATTACACCAGTTCAAACAATGCTTCAATTTCCACTGGTATATTGCCGGGCAGGGAACCAAAGCCCACAGCGCTGCGCACACCAATGCCGTTTTCTTCACCCCATATAGCTGCAAATAATTCGCTGCAGCCATTAATTACATAAGGATGATTTTCAAATTCCAGCGTTGAGTTTACCATGCCCAGCACTTTGATCACTCTTTTAATATTATCGAGGCTGCCAATATTGGAACGGATGGTTGCCAGCATGGTTAAACCTACCTGCCGGGCGGCAACCTTTCCCTGCTCCTGGTCAATATCTTTTCCTATACGTCCTTTCATTAAAGATTTATCTTCCAAAACCGGCCCGTGACCGGAAAGGTATAAATGTGTTCCATCAATAAGGCAGGGTTTATATACGCCCATTGGCTTGGGTGCTGGAGGGAGTACCAGCCCCAATTCTTTTAATCGTTGTTCAGGAGTTAGTTCTAACATAGTATTTGATTGTTGGGCAAATATATTTATATAGAAGGAGAATTGATTGGTGTATATTTATTGTTCGGCTTATTTAATGTAAGTCCTTAAAAATGTCTGATTATTCAAAAGCTAATAAGCATACCATATCCTTCTATAATAAATTTTCATTCTTCTATCCGTTTATTGACGTATTTCTAAGGCCTCAAAAGCGGATATTATTTAATGAAATAAACAAACTTCCTTACGGAAATGTATTGGAGATAGGTGTGGGCAATGGAAGTAATTTGAGTTTTTATAAGAAACATGATATTACGGGAATAGATACTTCTCAAAAGATGCTTGATGCCGCAAAAAAAATTGCAGGCGAAAAAGCAGTTCTTTTGCTGATGAACGGTGAATTGCTTGGTTTTCAAGATCATTCTTTCGACTATGTTGTTCTATCCCACGTATTAGCTGTTGCCGGAAACCCGGAAAGTATACTGGAAGAAGCTTACAGGGTTCTCAAACCCGGGGGAAGGATTTTCATATTAAACCATTTTACGCCTGATAATTGGTTAAAATATTTAGATTACTCTTTTCAACCGGTATCAAAAGCTTTCCGCTTCAGGTCATTGTTTTATTTACACAGGCTGGAAACGTTGAAAAAGTTTATACTCCTGAGTGAGACTCGCGTTGGCGCTTTATCATATTTTAAGCTTTTAATCTATCGAAAGGCATGAAAAGGAATTATGCTTTTATTCTTTTGTCCTTGTTGATCAGCCTGTTTATATACCTGTTTTACAGAACCCAAAGAACTGTGGTTAACGAGATATTTATATCACTGTTATCTGCCGGTAAATACCACGCATTAAAAGAAAAGATATCCGGTGCTATACCATTAAACAAATACATTATTTATTCTTTGCCTGAAGGCCTTTGGGTTTTCTGTATTACACTTACATCAAAATTTTTATTTATCAGGCTTGGTAAACGGGAGATAGATTTAGTGTTTATCCCACTGATATTTTGTATTGGTTTGGAATTTATGCAGCTTTTCCATTTTACAAATGGAAGGTTCGATTTTTGGGATATAGGCGTTTCTCTTTTGTTCTGGTCAATTGCAAAATACCGGGTAAAGCATGTACAGATAAGGCAAAATATCTTACAACCTTATACCGCAAGGAGTTTTGTTTGTATTTTCAGCTATGGAATCGTATACCTGGCGCATGTAGTAAATAATTGATTTTTCTTCTGTGGTTGTTATGTTCTTTGGTTGCCTGCAAACACCTTTAAATCATTTGTTCCACAAAATATTTTATCTTCAATATTATTAACTCACCACCACAATACGCACGATATGTCATATAATATCTTTAAAAAACGCGCCATATTATTCCTCTCATTAATTGTATTGACCATTCCTGCACTTGCGCAAACCATCGGCGTTCAGCTATATAGTTTTAGAAACCAGTTTAAAACAGATGTACCCGGAACACTGGAAAAGATAGCGGCTATGGGTATTAAAGAAGTAGAAGGAGGAGACAGCTATGGTATGCCCGTGACTGATTTTAAAGCGTTATTAAAAAAGCATGATCTTAAAGTTGTAAGCGTTGGCGCGGATTTTAAGCAGTTGAGTGAAAATCCGGATAAAGCAGTTGAAACAGCTAAAACATATGGTGCAAAATATGTAATGGTTGCGTGGATACCTCATGGTGAAAGGTTTACGATTGAGGATGCTAAAAACGCGGTGGAAGTATTTAACAAGGCAGGTAGAATTTTAAAAGAGAATGGCATCAGTCTTTGTTATCATGCACATGGTTATGAATTCCTTCCCTATGAAAATGGGACTATTTTTGATTATATGGCAAAGCATATGAACCCTGCATACGCCAATTTTGAAATGGATGTGTTTTGGGTAAAACATCCCGGGTATGATCCTGTGGCCTTGCTAAAAAAATATCCGAACCGGTTTCCACTTATGCATCTAAAAGACAGGTTGCCGGGAACAGAAGGCAATCAGAAAGGACATGCTGATGTAGAAACAAATGTTGTGCTCGGCGCGGGTGATGTTGGTATTGCTGAAATAATGAGAGTCGCAAAAAAGCTTGGAGTAAAACATTATTTTATTGAAGATGAATCATCCCGTTCAATGGAACAGGTGCCACAAAGTTTAGCTTTTCTTAAAACGGTGAAATAGTAATCTTTTCATACCAGGCATAACAGCAGTGGAGGAGCGGCTTTGAGTAAATTATAAAATGCTTCGTATCTTTTCATCATGGTTAAATCGTTATTTCTTATTTCGGTATTATTATACAGTTCCATGATGAATGCACAGGTTAAAAATGATATGTGGCTCGAAAAGCTTCTGCGTGAAAAAGCGTCTCCGCTGCTCGATGATATTTTAAATAACCCGGATACCTTTCATTACCAGCTGATATATACACAAATAAACCGGGATAAAAGCAATAAGCCCTCTTTTAAACATTATTACCTGAATGTGAACAGGGATCAATATTTCAACCCGGCATCCACGGTTAAAATGCCGGTTGCTTTTCTAGCGCTCGAAAAGCTGAATACTATGAACAAAGCCGGTATAAATAAATTCACTACCATGCTTACCGACAGCGCGTATAACGGGCAGACTACCGTTACTGCCGACAGCAGCTCGGAAAATGGAATGCCTTCAGTAGCGCAATACATCCGGAAAATATTTTTGGTAAGTGATAATGATGCTTATAACAGGCTGTATGAATTTGTGGGACAAAAAACTATTAATGAAAGACTATGGCAAATGGGCTATAAGGACTTCAGGCTTACACGCCGCTTTGTGAGAGCCACACCTGAAGAAAACAGGCATACCAATCCTGTACGTTTCCTGGATGATAAAGGCAATTTGATTTACCGGCAGCCTGGTGCATACAGTGATGTGAACTTTGACTTCAGTAAAAAAGTATTGGTTGGCAATGCGCATTACGACAGGGATGAAAATTTTATTGCCGCACCTATGGATTTTACCACGCACAATAATGCGCCGTTGGAAGATCTGCAGCAGATCATGCAATCCGTTTTGTTTCATCAATACACACCTGCAAAACAACAGTTTGGGCTAACCGAAGATGATTATGCTTTTTTGTTTCAGTATATGTCTGAACTGCCTTTTGAGAGTGCGTATCCTAAGTATGATACCACAGCATTTTTTGACAGCTATACAAAGTTTTTCTGGTTCAGGGCAGGCAAACAAAAAATACCGGAATATATAAGAGTATTTAATAAAACAGGTTGGAGCTATGGCTTTTTGACGGATATAGCTTATATAGTAGATTTTAAAAACAATATAGAATTTATGCTCACCGGGAATATTTATGTAAACAGCGATGGAGTGCTGAATGATGATAAATATGAGTATGAAGAAACCGGTTATCCCTTTTTTAAAGAAGTGGGAAATATTATATACGATTATGAATTGAAAAGGGAGAGAAAATACAAGCCAAAGCCCGATGCATTTGTAATGAGGTATAAATAATTCAGATATCCAGTTAAACAAATCAATTAATGCATAAACAATCTTACCTGTTCTTTATATTTTTTTTGCTATTGAATACAGCCTTTGCCCAGGATAGCTGGATACGCATCAATCAACTTGGCTATAAACCCAATGGCATTAAAGTGGCGGTATGGTGCACCAAAAGTGAAAAGCTGAATAATAAAAAATGGCAGCTTATTGATGATCAATCCGGTAAAGCGGTATATAGTGCAACCACAGGCAAATCATCCGGTACTTACGGTCCGTTTTCAGAAACTGTGCGGTTAAATTTTTCTTCTTTCATAAAGCCCGGCAAATATTATTTAAAAGCAGGTAAGGCAAAATCTCCTGTGTTTGAAATTGGCGAAGATGTTTATAAAGGCTCCGCGGATTTTTGTTTGCGCTATATGCGACAGCAGCGCAGCAAGTATAACCCAACGATTAAAGACAGTTGTCATACCAGTGATGGCTACACGCTGTACGGGCCAATGCCCGACAGCAGCTTTATTAATGTTGCAGGTGGCTGGCACGATGCAACTGATTACCTGCAATATGTTACCACATCCGCTAATGCTACTTATCAAATGCTGGCAGCTTACCGCGATTTTCCCGGTGTTTTTAATGATGGGTATGCTGCTAACGGACTCGAAGGTGCAAATAAAATTCCTGATATATTAGATGAAGCGCGCTGGGGCCTGGACTGGCTGTTGAAAATGCATCCAAAAGATGACTGGATGTTTAACCAGGTTGGCGACGACAGGGATCATGTTGGGTTCCGTTTGCCGCAAAATGAACGATTATATGGCCGCGGTTATGAACGGCCTGTATATTTTGTAAGCGGCGAACCACAGATCAGGGGAAAATATATGAACACTACCAAAGGCACATCTTCTACTGCCGGAAAATTCAGCAGTGCATTTTCACTCGGCGCTGAAATCTATGCGCGGCAGGATGCGTCATTTGCTTCTTTACTTTCACAAAAAGCCATTACTGCATTTGCCTATGGTTTAAAAAAGCCGGGCTACACACAAACCGCTTCTGTAAAAGCGCCTTATATATATGGCGAAGAAAACTGGATGGATGATATGGAGCTGGCAGGCGCAATGCTTCAAGGCAACAGCAAGCTTAACTATGCTTTTGAGCTGGCACAAAAGGAACCTGTTACCCAATGGTTTATTGATGATACCGCTGCACATTACCAATGGTATCCTTTTATCAATGCAGGGCATTATGAGCTTTCAAAAAAAATGAGTGGAAAAGAGAAACAGGCATTGATAAACTTCTACAAACAAGGCATTCAGATCATTTGGAAAAGAGCAGAACAAAATGCTTTTTACCGGGGAGTTCCTTTTATCTGGTGCAGCAATAATTTTACTGCAGCATTTGCTATACAATGTTACTGGTACAGGCAAATGAGTGGCGATGATACCTATGCGGCTCTTGAACAGGGAAACTTTGATTGGCTGTTTGGTTGTAATCCCTGGGGCACAAGCATGGTATATGGGTTACCATCCCGGGGCGATACGCCTGTTGACCCTCATGCTTCTTTGTTGAAAATTGGTAAGTACCCAACAGATGGTGGATTGGTGGATGGTCCTGTAAAAGGAAGCATCTTCAATAATTTAATAGGTATTACTTTATATGATACCGATGAATACGCGGAATTTCAAAGCGACCTTGCAGTATATCATGATGATGCCGGAGATTTCAGTACCAACGAACCAACCATGGATGGCACGGCAACATTGATATACCTGCTGGCGGCAAAGGAGGCAGAAGGAAGTAAAAAAAAAGTCTCCACTAAACCAGTAAATGCCAAACCCCCGGTTGTTGCCAATGCATTTACTTATGATCATGGTGCGGTGATAAAAGGCGACAGCACTCAAAAGAAAATAGCGTTGGTTTTTACAGGCGATGAGTTTGCAGATGGCGGCTTTTACATTGCAGATGTATTGAAGCAGGAAAATGTCAGCGCGTCATTTTTCTTAACAGGGAATTTTTACCGTAACCCCGCATTTAAAAATATGATCCGCACATTAAAATCCAACGGAAACTATTTGGGACCTCATTCAGATAAACATTTACTGTATTGCGACTGGACAAAGAGAGACAGCCTGCTGGTGACCCAAGAAATTTTTGCAAATGATCTGGGGCAGAATTATAAAGCGATGTCTTCTTTTGGTATTAAACCAACAGATGCATATTATTTTATGCCTCCGTATGAATGGTATAACGACAGTATAGCCGTGTGGACAAATCACTTTGGCAGTCAGCTCATCAACTTTACGACCGGTACATTAAGCAACGCGGATTATACAACACCTGAGATGAAAAACTATCGCTCATCAGACACCATTTTTCAGTCTATTCTTCGGTACGAACAAACACATGTCTCAGGGTTGAATGGATTTATATTATTACTTCATATAGGCACAGATAGTAAAAGAACGGATAAGATGTATTACAGGCTGCCGGAACTGATAAGTTATCTTAAAAGAAAAAAATACGCATTAGTTACAATTGAAGGATTGCTTAATCTTTGATTATGAAGAAAGTTTTTTCAGTGGTTTTTATTGTATCTTAGTAAACAGAACATACTAAAATTCAGATTATTGCCTCTAATTTATTGTATGAATATCCGGTTGCTGTAAAGCTATATCCCATCCCCTTGCTCAAAAATTTTTTTATTAAAATGTTTAATATGATTTTGAGAATTTTCAAAGCGATGGCGTTGACCGGTTGTTTTTTTTGTGTATATCAGGTTGGGTTTGCTCAAATTACGGATACAGTTTCTGTAGCCATGTCCGATTCAGGCATTGTTAAACCGGTGCCGGATAATGTAACTGTAAAAGATAATCATTTTAAAACAGCCGGAAAGGTATTTAGAGATTTGGCGCTAAGTGTACCAGGCGATTTTTCAGAAATGGGTAAAGAAGTATCAGTCCATTGGAAAAGATCTGTCGCCTATACTGCTGGTGTAGGACTTTTAATTCTGGCAGACAAGCCGGTTACCCGCTTTCATCAGGATGTTGTAGAGAGGTATGTTGACTATAAACTTCCAAGTCTGCCGAGTGTAAAACTTATCAAAGGAGTTAATTTGTTATATGGCATTGACCTGTATTTGGCATATCCTTTGGGTGCATTATATGCCGGTTCTCTGGCAGCTAATTATAAAACAGGTCAACGTGCTTCACTTAATTCCTTTAAGGCGATGGCCTATTCCTACATCATTACCCAAATAGTTGCAAAATCAATATTTGCCCGGCAAAGACCTGATCTGACTTTGAGTAATCCCAATGATCCCCTTGGAGAAGAATTCAGCAGAAATCCATATGATTTTTTTAATTTTCGACCGATACGTTTCGAAGGTGGAGGATATGCAACATCTTTCCCTTCTTTTCATGCTACTGCTTATTATGCTGTTGCGAAGGTGTTAGCAATGGAGTTTAATAATTACTGGATACCTTATAGTGCTGTAACCATTGTTTTTCTTTCGAGTCTCAGAGCTCACCAGCATTGGGTAAGCGACATGGTGGCCGGTGGATTACTGGGTACGGTTATCGGGCATGGTGTGGTAATGGGCACAAGACGCCTGGAAAAAAGGCGGTCAGAAAAAATACAACGGTTGAGTTCCAAAAAGAAACCCAGGATTGAGTATAGTATTATTCCCTCTATATCCTTCTCAGGTGTAGGAGTTAACCTGCATGCTTCCTTTTAACTGCCTGTTCTTGCAGACATCGGGGCACTAAATTTATTGATTGATTGCCTTTGCTTTCCCAAACTGTGATTTTGAAGGTGCTGTTTCTCTCCGTATTTATATTTCCTTATCATCTTTTCAGATTAGGGCTATCTTTACAGTATGCCCCGGTTCAATTATACTGATAGTCTGAATTTATTATCCAAGTTTACTATGCGTCGTGCGTGGAATGCGGCAAAAGTTTTTGGCAGCTATCATATCAGCCGCTGGCGAAATAAACCGGTGCAATGGGGTTATCCTGTTTCTATTTCATTTGAGCCAACAACATCCTGTAACCTGCGCTGCCCCGAATGCCCGAGTGGGTTAAGGAGTTTCTCCCGGCCTACCGGTATGCTGAAGAAAGATTTTTTCCGGCAAACTATTGATGATATACATAAAGAGTTGCTATATCTTATTTTCTATTTCCAGGGGGAGCCATACCTGAACCCGGATTTTTTAGATATGGTACGCTATGCCGCGAATAAAAAAATATATACGGCTACATCAACCAACGCACATTACCTGAATGATATTAATGCAAAAAAAACAGTGGAAAGCGGGCTCGACAGGCTGATTATTTCTATTGACGGCACAACACAGGAGGTGTACCAGCAATACAGGAGAGGTGGGAGGCTCGACAAAGTGCTGGAAGGGGCAACGAAAATTGTAAAATGGAAAAAAGCGCTTAGGAGTAAAACACCGTTTATCATATTTCAGTTTTTAGTGGTAAAACCTAATGAGCACCAGGTGGAAGAAGTAAAGCAACTGGCAAAGGAAATAGGTGTGGATGATGTATGGTTTAAAACCGCGCAGGTGTATGATTATGAGAATGACCCGAATAATCTTATTCCTACTATTGATAAATACAGTCGCTACCGGAAAAACAGTACGGGTGAATATGCTGTAAAAAATAAATTAAATAATCATTGCTGGAAACTTTGGCACGCAAATGTAATTACATGGGATGGGATGGTAGTGCCCTGTTGCTTTGATAAAGATGCGATGCACAGGCTCGGTAACCTAAAAATGCAATCTTTTAAAGAAATATGGCATAACGATAATTATAAACAATTCCGCCGTGAGCTAATGGAAAGCAGAAAAAACATCGATATCTGTGCCAATTGCAGTGAAGGCACAAAGGTGTGGAACGATTAAAAACTGACAGAATTTGTGTATGCACTATTCACCATTGACCATTCACTATTGCCAATTCACTATTCACAAAAACAACACATGCTTTTACACCTACATCCTGTTGATCCGCAACCCAGGCAAATAAAAACGATTGTTGAATGTTTACAATCGGGTGGTATAATCATTTATCCTACCGATACTATATATGGTTTGGGTTGTGATATTTTTCAGCACAAAGCCATTGAACGTATTGCGCGAATAAAAAATATCAATCCGGATAAGGCTAATTTTTCTTTTGTGTGCTACGACCTCAGTGATTTAAGTACATACACAAAAAGTATATCAACCTCTTTATATCGGTTATTGAAAAATCATTTGCCAGGTCCTTATACGTTTATCCTGCCTTCCAGCAAAGAAGTTCCTAAAATTTTAAAAAGCAAAAAAAATACAGTTGGTATAAGAGTGCCTGATAACACTATTGCAAGAACAATTGTGAAAGAATTAGGACACCCGATATTAAGTACAACTTTGCCAGGTGAAATGGTTGAGGAATATACTGACCCCGAATTGATGGAGGCGAATTTTAATAAGCTGGTAGATATTGTTATTGATGGCGGTATAGGCGGAATGACACCTTCAACCATCATTGATTGTACCGGGGATGAGCCAATACTTACCAGAAAAGGATTGGGAGAATGGGAAGATGAAAGTAGCAAGTGATAAGTATCCCCTTGCTGATGACTGAAAGCTATCAGCTATTTACTGTTCGCCTTAAACACCCGGATGAAATTTCCTCCCATAATCTTATTAACGTCTTCTACCGAATATCCTTTTGCAAGCAATGCCTTCGTGATCTTTGGAAAATCCTGAATGCCATTTATGTCTTTGGGTAATGATTCAACGCCATCCATATCTGCACCAATGCCTACATAATCAACCCCAACCAGCTTTACTATATAATCTATATGATCAATAATGGAAGAAAACGGAGGACGGATCTTTTCCATATCTTTTCTGTACTTCTGCGCAAGCCAGTCGCCTATTTCATACTCTCCTTTATTCAGGTTCTTTAAAGAATCCATTTCAGTACGGTGACTTGCAAAAAGCGCTTTTCGCCTGTTAAGATAATTACTGTCTAAAAATCCTGAATAAAAATTCACCTGTATTACACCGCCGTTTTTAGCAACAGCTTTTATTTGTTCATCTGTTACATTTCTTGGTACGGGGCATAATTTGTATACGCTACTGTGAGAAAGAATAACCGGCTTTGAGGTGGTTTGTATAGCATCCCAAAATGTTTGAACGCCTACATGGGAGAGATCAACCATCATTCCTAAATCATTCATTTTTTTCACAACAGTTTTGCCAAAATCATTCAGTCCTGTATGCGGCAATGGTTTGCCTGCTTTCTGTGCTGCGCTTTCATCTTTTGCAGAAGTTGCCCAGTCTGTAGAATTATTCCAGGTGAGTGTAAGATATCTTGCTCCTCTTTTAAATAAGCTGTCAAGATAATCCAGCCGGTCTTCTATCATATGCCCGCCTTCCACGCCAATCATGCAAGCCAGTTTTTCTTGTTCAACAGCCTGTTCCAATTCTGCAGGCGTAGAAACCATCATCACTCTGCCGGGATTTCTTGCTGCAATAGTATATAATGAATCTATTTCCCGGTTGGCGAACTTAAAAGCCGTGCCTTTGCCAAAAGTTTCATCACAGAAAATGGAAAATACCTGAACATCAATCCCTCCTTTTTTAAACCTTGCTATATCCGAATGCGTTCTTCCAAGCAGGTTTCCATCAATCTTCAGTTTTTTTTCAACTGCAGTAGAAAGGATATCGTTATGTGTATCTACCACTATGGCCTGCTCATGCACAGTTTTATAGTTTTGTGCCTTTGCAAATAGTGTAATACAACAAACAGCGATACAGATATACAGTCTCATAATTACAGCATTATTTTAATCAATAGGGGTTATGTGAGAAGTGAGAGGACAGTCGTGAAATGTGAAAGCTCATTTCACCTTTCTCGTTTCACCTCTCACGATTATATTATTAATCTTCTTTACTTCCTTTCTCACCAATAAACCATTGCTCCTTATTTTTGAACAACACATTAAATGTAGTAAGCGAACCATATATCCTTGTAATATACTGCTGCAGGTTCACCTTGTCTTCATCAGTCAATTTTTTGTGGGCATTAATTTGTTGTTCCAGCACCCTTATCCTGTCGCGCAGCATTACTATTTTGTGAAAGAAAACATCAATCGGCACTTCTTTGGGTTTTAATGAGGGATCAGAAGGCTGCAATACCATTGTGCCGCCTATCCACCTGTCGCCTAAAGGAGCATTTTCCGTAATGCCTCCCCATAAACGCAAAATTTTAAGCAAAGATTTTTCCGTATCCGAAACCGTTTCTATCTCGGCGCTTACATTTTCGGCAATTATTTCATCAAGCTGCTGGTCTGTTTTATCAATCTCTTTTATACCGTGGTGTATAAACGAAATTATATAGGTTGCATATTTAACTCCCACTATTACCCCGGGGCCAAATTGCGTGTGCTGCAGTCTTGTTCCTATACCTAATACCGTTTGTTCCATAACAATTATATTTCAATGAAGAGGTCAAGATAGAATTTTTTTTGATACCGGCGGCCAGCATAAATTGGTGGATACATTATTTAGGAATATTATTGCAGCCGTATAAAAACATATCAATGAAAAGAGTAGCTATTACAGGACTTGGAGTTATAAGCCCGCTGGGAAATTCAGTAAATAGTTTCTGGCAAAATATAATTTCAGGAAAAAGCGGCGCCGGTCCCATCACAAAGTTCGATGCTTCAAAATTTAAAACACGTTTTGCCTGCGAGGTAAAAGATTTTAATGCAGAAGCATATATAGATAAAAAAGAGCTTAAGAAATATGACTTGTTTACGCAATATGCCATTGCTGCAAGCGACCAGGCAATAAAAGATTCAGGATTGGATTTTGTAAATATGCCTGAAAGTGAACGTTACGAGGTTGGGGTTATCTGGGCGTCTGGCAATGGGGGTATGGCTACTTTTGAAGAGCAGGTAAAAGAATATTATATGGGTGATGGCACGCCGAGATTCAATCCTTTTTTCATTCCAAAAATGATTGTGGATATAGCGGCAGGAGTGATATCGATACGGCATAAGCTGCACGGCCCGAATTATTGTACTGTATCTGCCTGCGCATCTTCCAATACCGGCATTATCAGTGCATTTGATACTATACGTTTGGGTAAAGCAACCATTATGGTTGCAGGCGGTTCCGAGGCCGGTATTACGCCTGCATCAGTAGGTGGTTTCGGAGCAGCACAGGCTTTATCAAAAAACAATGATCATTATCTTACGGCCTCACGCCCTTTTGATAAAACCCGTGATGGCTTTGTTATTGGCGAGGGTGGCGCTGCGCTTATACTGGAAGAATGGGAACATGCCGTAAAAAGAGGTGCAAATATTTACGCGGAATTGATTGGCGGCGGCATGGCGGCAGATGCCTATCATTTAACCGGCACACCTCCGGATGGACTTGGCGCTTCATTGGGCATAAGCAAAGCCCTGGCAGATGCAAAAATTACTCCTGATAAAATTGATTATATCAATGCGCATGCTACTTCAACAGGCCTCGGAGATATCGGTGAGCTTCAGGGCATAAAAAAAGTTTTCGGACAATTACCCGTTGCCGTTAGTGCTACCAAATCAATGACAGGGCATTTACTGGGTGGCGCAGGTGCCATTGAAAGTATCATCAGCGTTTTATCTATTAAAAACAATATTATTCCTGCAACAATTAACACAACCGAGCTTGATGAAAAAATACCTGAGGGTATGAATATTGTTATTGGTGAATCTGTGCAAAAGCCGGTAAACTATGTTGTAAACAATACATTCGGTTTTGGCGGCCATACGGCAACATCTGTGTTTAAGAAGGTGTAGGATAGGAGCCGTCAGCAGTAAGTCATGGGCTATGAGCGGTGAGCTTCCGCTGATCACTGGCTGCGGATAGCTTACAATTTTTAGCCTATCTCATATATTTCCAGGGGTAAGCCATCCGGGTCGGCAAAAAAAGTAAATGTTCTGCCTGTGTATTCATCTGTCCGTACAGGTTCTACCGCTATCCCCTTACGCTCTAATTTGTTTTTTGTTTCTTCTACATTTACTACCGCAAAAGCAAGATGTCGTAACCCGCAGCTCTCCGGGCGTGAAGGACGCACTGGCGGACCAGGAAACGAAAACAATTCAATAATATAACTACTGTTTAACATAAGGTCAAGCTTATAAGAATTTCTTTCTGCCCGGTATACTTCTCTTATTACTGATAACTCAAGTATTTCTGTATAGAATTTTTTGGAGCGTTCATAGTCCGAACATATGATAGCAGTATGATGTATAGATTGGAAAAGCGACATGATAAATCTTTTAAGTTGTTACAAAGGTATACGTGAAATAACTCTTTTAAGAAGCAACCCTACTATTGTAATGCTATGTTAAACGTAATAAAACAAAAACCCCTGATGATTCAATGCATCAGGGGTTACAATTTATTGAACCTGTAATCTCATGTTTTTGTTGCCCGGCTCACTATTCACCTTTCTTGAGTTTCACTACCTCGCCCGGCATTATCAGTGATTTCCATCCCGCAAGATCTGATGGTTTTACATTGGCTTTGTAGCCGTCAAAATTAAAAGTGGTTGGCTTATATGGACCAACAAAATCAATATTACTATTCGCTTTTATTTTGTCTTCCATCCCTGCTGCCCAAAAAATAGCGTTGATTGTCATACGGCGAAAATCCTTGCTCAACAAATCTTCTGATGCGCCATGTACAGTGGCAAATGCACGCCCGCTTTTCCCTCCAGGTAGCTGGTATGTACGCACCCACGCTGCAGCCAATGGCTTTTTAGTAGTATCAACAGGCGAATCCGGTGTCATGCCATTTAATACTTCACAACGGGCAAGTACTGTTGCATTCATCTTTTCCGGATGAACCAGATAGGCGCCGCTCTGAGCCCAGGGATTTTTTACACCACGCATTACAGGGTGTTCTTTCTGCGCATCATCAATAACTAATTTGGTTGCCTGTTTGTGATTGGTTCCATAATGGTCAACCCAGGTTTCTCCCAATACAATTTTGCCAAAGCCTTTGTTCCATTCTTTCATAGGTCCGTTATATGCAAAATCATAGTGTGCCCAATTGGGATGATTTTTAATATGGAAAGCATGTGTTGCAGTTCTGAATCCTACTACCGGTCCGCCACGTTTCAGGTAGTTATCAATATGCTGCATTTCTTCATCTGTGAAATCGGAAAAGCGGGTAAAGATCACCATCAGGTCTGCTTTATCCAGCACATCAAGCCCACGCAGGTTAGAACTGCCTGGCAATATATACCCCTTATCATCCAATGCCCATATCACCGTACAGGTAAACCCATAACGTTTGGCAAGAATTCTTGCCAGGGCAGGTAGCGATTCTTCCGAGCGATATTCATGATCGCTGGCGATGAATACAATATTTTTCCCCAGTCCAACGCCGGAAGTTCCTTTGTATACAACACGATATTTATCAATATCTTCATTAACAGAAGTTGCTGAATCTGCTTTAGTGATCTCAGGAGTACTTTCAATATCAGCGATTTGTTTTTTACCTGAAAAGCCGAATATAAAAATGATAACGCTGAAGCAAATCGTTGAGAAAAGAATTTTCATCATAATTTGTAGATTGAAAATAAAAATAGGGAACTTTAAAGATAAGTGACAGAAGTGTAAAGAAGATGAAAATATTAGAAAAAGTAAGCAGTTATTTCTTCCCTAATACAGTGCCTGCAAAATCATCTTTGTTAATGAATCCAATGTAACGTGAATCCCGGGCATTATCTCTATTATCTCCAAGTACAAAATATTTGCCGGGAGGAACAGTAACAGGACCAAAATTGTCTTTATTCCATTTTTTTTGCCAGATATTTTCTATATCAGCATTTTCAGTCTCTTTTTTATCAATGAGTTTTCTTCCGGTTATATTAAGTTCCTTTAAAAATTTTTCATTTGTAAAAAAGAAGAAGCTATCTGCAGCTATTTGATAATATTGCTCAGGGTCAGGATTAAATTTATCTTGTAAAACATTGAAATCTTTATTACTCATAATAAAAGTGTGATTCAAAGTTAGGCCTGCATCTACATTTTTTCCATTTAAAAATAACACACCATTTTTAATTTCAATGTTGTCTCCTTCTGTTCCACATAAACGGAATATCCATATTTGATTTCCCAACTCCTGGGTATTATAATGAAAACAGATAAAATCCAGGAGTTTTGGCTTCGCGAGATTTGAAGAAAAAATATAGCTCTCTCTTTTTAAAGTTGGTTCATTGGATGAAGCAGATAAAGCAAAGAACTGGATGGCATTAGTTAGTCGTCCGGCTATCCATAAAAGCAAAATAATTATACAAAAGCCGATGAGTATTTTTTTGCCGGAATTCATTATTAATTCTTAATGAAAACAAGATACATTATATATTTTGTTCCTTTCTTGCAATAACCCGTTTTTACAAAAAGCATTTTCTGGTTGATACCATTGGTGATCTTCATTACGCACAAAACTTTTCTCATAATTCCATTTGGAAGCATCCTGTACGCTATCCTTATTGAATTCATCACTCCAAACTAGCTTGTATTTATGCTGGGCATGGAGAATAGTATTACAGGTAAGTAAGCATTGTACTCCTGTCGTTTTTTTTAAAGAGATCCATAGTATAGCGTTTGTGGTTTATTTTCAAAATACAGTATTTGTTTGAAATACTGCATGGGCGGTGCGGATGAAAAGTGCGATGCACAATATAACACGGAGTGAACAGGAAATACCCAACCAGGGATATGCGGCCGGCTTCATAAAAAATATGGAGTGCCATGAAAAACTGGTTGAAATAAATGGTGACCGGGATTAATTATTAGGTCTGATAACAGTATTGTGTTGTTGTGTATTAAACTGCTGATGAGGAAAAACCGTGTAGCCTCCTCTTTGAACGCTTATGCTGCCTGATATAGAAAATGTTTTTTCATCATTCACATACATAAGTCCCAATTCAGCCCTTGGGTATATACCAAAGCTATTTGAGCCATACATACTGTTGCCGTAAAAGCCTTTGCTGGTTCCGGTAAGTGGCAAGGGTTGATTAAAATTTATGTATGTAGGATTAACCGATATACCTGCAAAAGCATATACATTATTATTCAGTTTCCTGTTAAGTTGTAAACCAATAGGAGCAGATATATAATTAAAGCTGCCGCCCCTGAAAAAACTATATCCTGCCGATACCATGCTATACCTGCTCACAAACCATTTTTTGGCGGGATTCACCTCGGCATTGAGCACATTGTTGGCAACAGCGTACGGACTGCGGTAACCGATACCTGCAGGCACATACGTTTGCGCTTCCAGGTATAAAGCGGAGAATAATATTGCAATAACTATAGTAGTTCGTTTCAGGTTACACATAACAGGCTAAAATTAAGCATTGTTTGGCTACTAATGTTAAAAATAACAACACATTTAACTTATGAGCGGCTAAGTTTTCAGGGTAAAGGCTCATAGGGTTTAAATGCTGCTATATGATGCGGAAACTTCCATCAATATCATAAAATAATTAAGTTTCTCAAACGGTTGCTTCGCTGGCATATTTATATTACCTTTGCACGCTTAAATTTGGGCAAATTGCCCATATTCATCCAAAAGCATTGCTGCCGCACTAAAATTGAAGTTAAAGAAATAACAATGCAGATTAGAAATATCGCCATTATTGCACACGTTGACCACGGTAAAACCACATTGGTTGACAAGATCTTACATCAAACCAATGTATTCCGCGCCAACCAGGAAAGCGGTGAACTGATCATGGACAGCAATGACCTTGAGCGGGAAAGAGGGATAACAATCTTCAGTAAAAACGCATCTGTTGTATTTAAGGATGTGAAAATTAATGTGATTGATACACCGGGGCACGCCGATTTTGGCGGAGAGGTAGAAAGGGTATTGAAAATGGCCGATGGAGTGCTATTGCTGGTAGATGCTTTTGAAGGTCCGATGCCGCAAACCCGTTTTGTGTTGCAGAAAGCTTTGCAACTGAACCTGAAACCTATTGTAATTATCAATAAAGTTGATAAGCCTAACTGCCGCCCGGATGAAGTGCATGACGCCGTGTTTGAACTGTTTTTTAACCTGGATGCTACAGAAGAGCAGCTCGATTTTCCAACGTTCTATGGTTCTGGTAAAAACGGCTGGTTCAATGATTCGCTTACGCCCAGTGAAGATATTACACCATTACTTGATGGTATTCTTAAATATGTACCCGAGCCAAAAGTTAATGAGGGTCCGCTGCAAATGCAGATCACTTCACTGGATTACTCTTCCTTTCTTGGGCGTATAGCCGTGGGTAAAGTAACCCGTGGCAGCATCAAAGAAAACCAACCAATTGCTTTGGTTCAGGCAGACGGTACTATAAAAAAATCAAGGGTAAAAGAGTTATATATTTTTGAATCGCTGGGCAAGAAAAAAGTTACGGAGGTTATAGCCGGTGATATTTGCGCGGTAGTGGGATTGGAAGATTTTAATATCGGCGATACTATTGCTGATGCAGAGGTTCCGGAGGCATTGCCTGTAATAAGCGTGGATGAGCCTACAATGAATATGTTGTTCAGCATCAACAATTCTCCTTTTTATGGCAGAGACGGAAAATTTGTTACCAGCCGTCACCTGCGCGACAGGTTGATGAAGGAAACAGAAAAGAACCTGGCATTGAGGGTATTTGATACTGATAACGGGGACAGCTTTATGGTGTATGGCCGCGGTATCTTACACCTGGGTATATTGATTGAAACCATGCGCAGGGAAGGATATGAGTTAACTGTAGGCCAGCCGCAGGTAATTGTAAAAACGATAGATGGTAAAAAATGCGAACCCTACGAAACATTGGTTGTTGATGTGCCTGAAGAATTTGCAAGTAAGGTTATCGACCTGGTATCGCGCCGTAAAGGTGAAATGCTGGTGATGGAAACCAAGGGTAGTATGCAGCACCTGGAATTTGATATTCCTTCCCGTGGGTTGATCGGGTTGCGTACACAAATGCTTACTGCAACAACCGGCGAAGCTGTAATGGCTCACCGCTTTAATGAGTATAAGCCATGGAAAGGGCCGATTCCCGGCAGAAATAATGGGGTATTGCTTTCAAAGAACCAGGAAAAAACTACTGGTTACTCCATAGATAAATTGCAGGATCGCGGAACCTTTTTTGTAGATCCGGGAGAAGAAGTATATGCCGGTCAAATTATTGCAGAGCATATTAAACCAGGCGACCTGGTAGTAAATGCTACGGAAGGGAAAAAATTAACCAACCACCGCGCCAGTGGTAGCGATGATGCAACACGCATTGCACCAAAAACATTAATGACGCTTGAAGAGTGCATGGAATATATTCAGTTTGACGAATGTATTGAGGTAACACCTAATTTTATTCGTATGCGCAAACTGATACTGAATGAGGAAGAGCGCAAAAAACAATCCAAACAAATGAGCGCCCAGGAAGCATAATTATGCCAAGCAGTATATTGAATTGAATAAAGGCTGATCTTTCCGGATCAGCCTTTATGTTTCTTTTACAACTGGGAAATAGCCGACAGTAATTCAAGTATGGTTGTGAATTGCTCTCAAATTATTCAGTAGCTTAGTTCTTTTACAACGATATGTACTCTTCTCCAATATACCATGTAGTTACTAAAGGCAAACCTTGATCAGCAATCGGATGATATCATTGTACCCTCAAATTACAGCATTAAAGATATTTCCATAAAAAATAAAGCCGGATTGTTCCGGCTTCATTCCGATTGGGGACACCCCCATCCAAATAGTTTACCGCAGATGTACAAAAGAAAGTTGTGAATTTGAAATCAATTCACAACAAGGATTATCACGTTGTGTAAACATTTAAGGTGGCGCAAGTCACCTTGAGTAGTTAAGGTATAAAATTTTGTAAATACTCAAAACAAAAATTTTCGACAATAAATAGCTGCTCTTGGTAATTTGAAGAGGCTTAATAAACCTATAAGGTTTGCAGAGCAGAAAGGCAACGCTGCAAATCTTATAGGTTTTAAAACAAGCATATCCTACTTCCCAAACATCCTCTCCAAATAATCTCTCTTAAAAGCAATATAAGTTGGGTTTCCCGACGGGGTGATATTTGGCTGGGCTGTGGTAAAAAGTTCTTCGCCTAATGTTTTCATTTCCTGTTGGGAGAGTGAGCGGCCGGGTTTTACAGCGTGCTGCCATGCCAGGCTGCGGATCAGCTTTTCTCTTCTTGAAAATTTTACCTCGCTGTTAAAATGTTTGAACTGCTCCAGCATTTGCTCGATGGCGGTTTTTTCATTACCGGTTTCCACATCGGCAGGAGTGCCATGTATTACAAAAGTGTCTTTCCCAAAAAGCTCTATCTCATAACCTAATACGGCAAGATCAGGCAAAAGCTCCTGCAATAATGCGGCATCTGCGGCAGCAAGCGGCACAGTTAATGGAAACAAACTTCGTTGTGTTGGAATAGGTTTACCCTTTGCTGCAATAATATATCGCTCATACAAAATTCTTTCATGCGCTGATTGCTGGTGTATGAGTATATAACCGGTGTTGGTGGAAGCCACTATATAGGTATTGTGCAATTGCAGCATGGGCACATCTTCCAGTAATTGCAATTTTTGATCGCCGCTTCCCTGCAGGCTTCGGTTAGCCGGAACCGTTTGTTCGTATTCTAATTTGTCAGACACCGATTCAGTATGAGCGGCAAGCAGGCTTTTAAAGCCGCTTTGTTGTTTGGGTTCAGGATAAAAATCTTTCCAGTGCTTCAGCTCACTTTTGCTTTCAATAAAATGCGCCTGGTTTTTTTGCGTGAACGTATTGTAGAGCGAGGATGCTTCGGCATTTGTTTTCTTTTCTTCGGTAAAAGGCTTTTCTACCGCATCCAGCTTTTGTATCCCGGGATCAAGATCAAAATTTAGTGTGGGCATAATGCTGAATTGCGCCAGTGCGTGTTTTACCGCTGCCTGCACAAAAGCATATATGATCTTTTCGTCTTCAAATTTTATTTCCTGCTTGGTAGGGTGCACATTAATATCAATCTGCGCAGGGTCAAGATCAATAAACAGCACATACATCGGGAAACTGTCTGCCGGTATCATTGCCTGGTAGGCGCTCATTACCGCGTGATTCAGATATGCGCTGCGGATAAAACGATTGTTTACAAAGAAATACTGATCGCCTCTCGTTTTCTTGGCGGTATCAGGCTTTCCTGCAAAACCATATATGGTAAGGTAATCTGTTTTTTCCTGCACGGTTACCAGTTTGGCATTATAGCTTGCGCCAAGTAAATGAACAATGCGCTGCTTGAGCGTGCCTTTCTCCAGATGGAAAATTTCCTGCCCGTTGGCAGTGAGTGAGAAAAATATTTCAGGAAAGGCCATTGCCACACGGATGAACTCATCCACGATATGGCGCATTTCCACGGGATTGCTTTTCAAAAAATTCCTTCTTGCCGGCACGTTGAAAAAAACATTTTTCATGGCAATGCTTGTTCCTTTCGGAAAAGCGATCATCTCCTGGTTTTTTACAACGCTGTTCTCTATTTCTATTAATGTGCCGGTTTCGTCTTCCGTTTTCCGTGTTTTGAGTTCCACCTGCGCCACAGCGGCTATGGAAGCAAGCGCTTCGCCGCGAAAGCCCATGGTACGTATGCGGAACAGGTCGTCTATATTATTTATTTTGGAAGTGGCATGGCGTTCAAAACTCATTCTCGCATCGGTTTCGCTCATGCCGCTGCCATTATCTATCACCTGTATCAATGATTTGCCTGCATCAGCCACAATCAGTTTGATTTCTGTTGCACCTGCATCCACCGCGTTTTCAAGCAATTCCTTTACCGCGCTTGCCGGCCGCTGAATCACTTCACCCGCAGCTATCTGGTTGGCAATATTATCCGGCAGTAATTGAATCTTATCTGACAAATGCTGAAAGTTTAAATGGCAAAAATATGTGAAATTGAGGATAAAAGCCTATTACTGCCTGCTCCTGGCTGCCGGTAGGTAAGCTGCTGCTCCCTTTCCCTGGGAAAGGGAGCAGCAGCTATAGAATAATATCAAACGCTATAACTACCACAAACGCATTTTAATATATCCAGATAACCCGTCCTGGTATTTGCTTACACTTTGATATTCACAACCATCCGTGTACTGCATTTTATCAACCTGTTTTGAGTTGGAGCACCCCTCTACGCTCGTAAAGAGGGTCCGGGAGTGAGGAATTTTCAAATTTTCAAATCAACAAATTTTCAAATTCATTCCCACATTTCCATATTCCCACACCTCCACATTCCCGTATTTCTTTAAATTCGCTTCATTATGAAGTATATTTTTCTTACATTATTCGCGTTACAGTCTCTCTCCATATTTGCACAGCGCAGTAGTAGTTTGCCCGAACAGGCATGGGTGGATAGTGTTTTTGCTACACTCAGTGAAAACGAAAAAATTGCACAGCTGATGGTGGTACGCGTCTCTTCAATCAGTAATGGTAAAGTAACTTTTTATGGCGACGAAGTAAAGCAAGCAATCAATAACTACAATATCGGTGGCATCTGTTTATTCCAGGGAGGGCCGGTGCGGCAGGCAAATTATTTGAATGAATTTCAGGCTCTGGCAAAAACACCTTTGCTGGTTTGTATTGATGGCGAAAATGGTTTAGGTATGCGCATGGATAGTGTGCAGGCCCTGCCACGACAGATGATGATGGGCGCTGTGCAGGATGCGCAATTGATTTACCAGTATGGCAAATGGGTAGGGCAGCAATGCAAACGTATGGGCATACAGGTGAATTACGCGCCGGTGGTTGATATCAATAATAATCCTGCTAACCCGGTTATCAACGACCGCTCTTTTGGTGAGAACAAATATAAAGTAGCGGAATATGGTGTTGCATATATGAAGGGCATGCAGGATGTTGGCGTTATGGCTTGCGCAAAGCATTTTCCCGGGCATGGGGATGTAGCTGTAGATTCGCATTATGATTTACCGGTAATTAATAAAACAACAGAACAACTTGATTCGCTGGAACTATACCCTTTCCGCGAAATGTTTAAGGCAGGTGTAGGCAGTGTAATGATCGCTCATTTGTTTATTCCGGCAATAGATAATACCGCCAACAGGGCAACTTCCATCTCTTATAATAATGTAACCAAATTGATGAGGGAACAAATGGGTTACAACGGACTTTCATTTACCGACGCGTTGGAAATGCAGGGCGTAAAAAAGTTCTTCCCTGATGGAAAAGCTTCGGCGGAATCATTGATTGCCGGTAATGATATGCTTTGTTTGCCCGGCGATATACCCGGAAGTATTGAAGAAATAAAAAAAGCCATCCGTAAAAAAGACCTGACCTGGGCGCAGATAGATGAGAGGGCAAAGAAGGTATTGCGGGCAAAATATCAATATGGACTAAGCAATATACAACCCGTAAATATAACAAGGCTTGCAGATGATTTAAATGCTCAAACACCGCAGATCAGTAAAAGCATCGCAGAGAATGCCATAACTACATTAAAGAATGATGATAACATTATTCCGCTGGTTGTTCCTCAAAAAATTAAAAAAACAGATAAGGATTATAAGGTGGCTTACCTGGGAATTGGTATTGGTACAGATAATGCCTTTGCCCGGAGAATGAGAGCGGATTATAATGCAGACGCGTTTTATTTTAACTATAAGGAAGACGGAACACGCATTGCCACACTTGCCTCCCTGCTTCAGACAAGATATGATGTGGTAGTGATCGGGCTGCATAATTTTAATCGTTTCCCGGCAAATAATTTTGGTATCAGCACATCAGCTGTACAATTACTTAAGCAGGTGCAGTCCGGTAATAAAGCCATAACATTTGTATTCGGTAATCCTTACGCGGTAAAAAATATGTGTGATGCAAAAAACCTGGTAGCCTGTTACCAGGATGATGCTATTACACAAACTGCCGCCGCTGATGTTTTGAGGGGTGTAATAGTTGCAAAGGGAAAATTGCCGGTTACGGTTTGTGAAAATTTTCCTTATGGCTCTGGTATTGAAACAAAACCCTTGCCCTTTGCACAAACAATAAATGCAGATAATAACCAGTTGAAATTTGCAGCTATTGATTCAATAGCAACAGTAGCTATTACCCAGCGTGCAGCACCGGGTATGGAAGTGATGGTGGTAAAGAGCGGACGCATAGTTTATCATAAGGCGTATGGTTATTACAGTTATGATAGTACAGAGAAAGTAAAGCTTGAAACACTGTACGACCTAGCATCTGTTACCAAAATTTGCGCAACCACTATGTCGGTTATGCGTTTATACGACCAGGGCAGGCTTGACCTGAACAAAACACTTGGATATTATATTCCTTCTGTACGGGGAACGAATAAAGCTAACCTGAAAATTGACGATATATTGTTGCACCAGGCAGGGCTAAAAGCGTTTATTCCTTTTTACAGGGAAACAATAGATACAGCAACCGGTATTCCTTTTAATGGTTTTTATAGCAAAACACAATCACTGCAATACAGTGTGCCTGTTGCCGATAGTATGTTTATGCGCAAGGATTGGGGTGATACCATTTATAAAAGAATCCTGCAAAGTGAAGTGATTCCTCCGGGAAAAAAATATATATACAGTGATAATGATTTTATTTTTCTCGGCAAAATAGTAGAAGCCATCAGCGGTATGCCTTTAGAGGAATATGTATATAAAGAATTTTACCGGAAGCTCGGGCTGACCACTACCGGTTTTCTGCCATTGAAACATTTTGCCGCAGCCCGTATTTCGCCAACAGAGAATGAACAGGCTTTCAGGAGGCAATTATTGCGCGGGTATGTGCACGACCCTGGCGCCGCGATGTTTGGCGGTGTTGCAGGACATGCGGGTTTATATAGCGATGCTTATGATCTTGCCGTATTAATGCAGATGGTGCTGAATGGCGGAACATATAATGGTTATTATTTTTTCTCTCCCGAAACAATTAAATTATTTACAGCATATAGTAGTAAGATCAGCCGACGCGGTTTAGGTTTTGATAAGCCTGAAAAAGATAATGCAACAAGAAAAGAACCCTACCCCAGCAAATATGCATCTCCCCAAACTTTCGGGCATACCGGTTTTACCGGCACCTGTGTGTGGGTAGATCCCAAGTACGACCTGATCTACATTTTTCTCAGCAACCGCGTAAATCCGGAAGGAGGAAGCAATGGAAGATTGTCGAAGCTGAACATACGGTCTGATATACAGGACGCGATTTATAAGGTGCTGGAATTGAAGTGAGGAAGGGATAAGAAGGTATAGGGCGAAGGGTATAAGGTATAAGGAAAACAGGTGGTTGAAACCTGACTGCTGACAACCGACAGCTCACACCAACATCTTCACCTTTATTCTGCCTGTTTCATATGTATATACTGCGTAGGCGTCATCCCAAACTGTTTCAAAAAATTTCTCCCAAAATTATTTTGCGACTGAAAACCTGCCATGTCAGCTATTTCCGCAATTCTGTACCTGCCTTCCGCCAGCAGCTCCGCTGCCTTTTTAAGCCGGGTTATATTGATCAATTCATGAGGCGTAAGGTTTGATATGCCTTTGATCTTTCTATACAGTGTGGGGCGGCTCATATTCATGGCTGCTGCGAGCTTCTCTACATCAAGCATAGTGTCTTCCAGGTATTGTAAAATAATGCTGTGCAGTTGTTCAAGAAATGCTTCATCTGATTTTGAGTGCGCTATACTGTTGATATGCGCAAGTGGAGAATTAGCGAAATATTCTTTTACCCTGCTGCGGTTATTGAGCAGGCTGGCAATCTGTGCCTGGAGATGAGCAGGTGAAAAAGGCTTTTCGATATATGCGTCAGCGCCAATTTCCAATCCCTCAATTTTTGATTGAAGTGTATTTCTTGCCGTTAGTAATATTACAGGTATATGGCAATGATCAATATTGGTTTTTATTAACCTGCATAGTTCAAAGCCGTCCATCTGTGGCATCATCACATCACTTACAATCAACTGAACGGTTTCATGTTTTAGCATTTCCATGGCGCTTATTCCGTTAACTGCAGTATGAATGGAATATTTTTCCTGCAGCTCGTCTTTCAGAAAATCCAGGATTTCTTCATCGTCATCAATCAACAATATAGAGGGCAGCATAGCAGTACTATTTTTTTATAGTATAGGTTTTGTGTGATGCAACGGCAGCATTAAAACGAAGGTATTTACTTTTTCATTCATCCTTGGTTTCAGGTAAAGCTTTCCCTTGTGCAATTGTGTTAGTGAGCGGGAGAGCGCCAGCCCTATACCAGTTCCTTTTGACCGTTCGGTTTCTTTCAGCCTGTAAAACGGTTCAAAAATTTTTTCGCGCTTATCATCCGGAACCAGGTTACCATCGTTGGTCATCTCCATAATAAAATTATTTTCCTGTGCGTACAGGCTTATAGTAACAGCCTGCGCTGCATATTTTATGGCATTGCTTAAAAGGTTAGTGATTATTTTATTAAAGGCATCTTCATCTACCCATGCTATAATATCCGGGGTGGGCAAATCAAGCGTGCAGGTAATATTTCTTTTTTCTGCCAGCAGGCGGAAATCATTATTGGTTTCAATAAGTATAGCGTTTATGTTGCAACAGGTGAAGCTGAGGGTGAATGCATTTTCTTCTGTTTGCCTGAAATCAAGCAGTTGATTGGTAAGGTCTACGAGCCTGCCGGTGTTTCTCTCCATAATGTGAATGTTCTTTTGCACATCAGGTATATTTTCTGTTTGCTGAACTATTTTTTCGAGCGGTCCTTTAATCAGCGTTAATGGTGTTTTAATTTCATGAGCCACATTGGTAAAAAAATCTATTTTGGCTTTGTACAATTCTTTTTCTTTTTCATGCTGCATTAATTCTATTCTGCGCTGATGTTTTTCCTGCTGGCGAAAGTGATATCTTCTTATAAAATAAAAAGCGATACCCATTGCCGTTAGCGTATACAAAGCATATGCCCAGGCAGATTCCCATGGTGGAGGCAATACCTTAATTGTAAGCTGTGCCGGTATTGTGCTCCATGCTCCGTTTCCTGTATTGGCTTTTACATTAAATACATATGTACCTGCAGCAAGATTGGTGAAATACGCTTTTCTGTTGGTTTTTAATGCTGTCCATTCTTTATCAAGCCCGTGCATGATGTATGCATATTGTGTCATTTCAGGAGAAATAAAACTTAATGCGGCAAAATCAATACTGAAGGAGGATTGCAGGTAATTCAGTGTGATCTGTTCTGTTTGCAGTATAGATTCGGAAAGTAACCCGGATTGATCGCCGGCTTCTATTTCGCGGCCGTTTACCTGCAGTCCTGTTATATATATAGAAGGTATTTGCGTGTTGGTAACAAAGGTTGCGGGATTAAAGCTGATCATACCTTTAACGCTCCCAAAGTATAGCCTGCCATCCCTGGTTTTACAACCTGAATTATAATTAAACTGGTCATTTAATAATCCGCTGGATGCTGTATATACCCGGATGCTTCCCGCATAAGCATTCATGCGCACCAATCCCCGGCTTGTGCTCAACCATATATTGCCTTCATCATCTTCCTGTATTTTAAAAATATAGTTACTGGGTAACCCATTGGTGATATTATACCTTGTAAAAGTTTGGGTTGCTTTGTTAAACCTGCATAATCCATTGCCTTCTGTGCCAACCCACAACACACCTTTACTATCTTCAAACAAAGTATTCAGCATATCCCCGCTTATGCTGCTGCTGTCACTGGATTGGTGCCGGAAATTGCCATATGTATTTTTATACCGGTTGTAATAATATAGTCCGTTATTCAGCGTGGCAACCCATATCGTGCTGTCTTTGCCTTCAATAATATTGTAAACAAAATTGTTGCCCGGCAACTCCTGCACATGAGTAAAAGTTTTTTGCCGTGGGTCGTAGCTTGTAAGATCGAGCGTAGTGCCGATCAATATTTCTCCTGAGCTTATTTTACAAAGGCTCACAATAAAATCGCTTTGAAAAGTATCAGGTCCGCGCTTATAATGTTTGAGTATCTTCCCGCTATGTATATCCATCACATCAAGTCCCTGTTCAAATGTACCTACCCATATTTCATTATCATTAATGGCCAAGCCGTGAATATTATAGTGTGATAAAGTAGACAGAGTACCATCAGGGTAAAACCTTGTAATCTTATTGGTGCGTGTATCAAGCTTATTCAAACCACCGTCTTCAATACCTATCCATAAATTACCTTGTTTATCTTCTTTAATTTCCCGCACAGCATTCCCACTTATACTATTACTGCTGCCATCCGGAAAATATTTTTGAAAATAATTATACTGTTTTGAAAAATAATTTACGCCACCAAAATAAGTGCCTGCCCAAATGCTGCCTTCCCTATCTTTAAACAGGCAATAGGTAGCATTATCAGACAATGCATATGGGTTGTTGAATTGCTTATTGAGATTGGTGTGGCTGCCGGTACGTGTATTATATATGTGGATGCCGGATTCACTTGCAAGCCAGAATTCCTCTTCACTGATTGCAATGCAATCACGTATATAAATAGGAGAACGGTCTTTATTCCAGGTCAGTACATCTTTATATTCACCCGTGCTGATGATGAATAATTTTAAGCCCTGGTGAATAGTGCCTAACAATAAGCTGTCTTTACCTGCAGGCACAATTTTAAATATCCAGCCTGAAGATGCGGCAGGAGAATGATTGAACACATTATATGCAGAGGAGGTTCCTCCTGCAATATTATAACGGATCAGCGTTTCATACGTGGCGAGCCATATTATATCATCTTTATCAATGTATAAGGATGATATACTGGCATTGCCGGTAATATCAACACGTGTTGCTTTTGGAGTGCCGGAAATATACCGGTATAATCCCCCTCCCATAATAAACCATATAACGCCTTTGCTGTCCTGCGCAATGCCGCTTACGATCGCGGAAGTGCTATCATCCGTTTGCAGTTGTTTAAATTTTTCCGTTGCAGATAAATAAGCATAGATACCGCTTTCAGTTCCTATCCATAATTGTTGCTTACTATCCTCAAATAACTGGTGTACAAAATTGTTGCCGATGCTCACGCTGTCATTTTCAGCATGCCTGAAAGTTTTAAAATTATTGCCGTCATAGCGGTTCAGCCCGTCTTTGGTGCCAAACCACATAAACCCTTTATGATCCTGTAAAGCACAAAAAACAGTGTTGTGCGAAAGACCGTTTTCTACCTGGTAATGCCTGAAGTAATAACCCTGGGTATAAGCATGTTGAAGCAACAGCAATGAAATCGTTACCAATAAAATAATTGCTTTTCTCACAAATAGTAAACAGTCGTTTCCGCAAAAATAGAATTATACAGGTAAATGGTATAAGAGAAATATTTATCCTGACAAATAAAGTATTACTGGTGATACAAATTGAAGAAATTATGATACAAATGAAACAGTATAACAGGTAAAATGTTTTTTTCTTCACATCGACAAAATAATGGAAACGATTCCATTTTATTTTTTTAAAATAATAACTGCCATATGAGTGAAAATTTCCTTGCCAGGCGATGCGCTCAGATTTATGTCTCCTCACATAACATTGCATCGGCAATTAAAAGGATAACAATGCTTTTTGCAATCCTTTTTTGTTTTTCTCAAATCTCTTTTTCTCAAAGCAACCCGGTTAATGTTACCGGTAAGGTAACAGATAGCACAGGCAATGGTATTGCCAATGTTACTGTTACCGAAAAAGGAAAGAAGCGTTCTGTTATTACAGACGGAGAAGGTTTATTCAGTATTGCGGTGGCCTCTCAGAATTCGGTGCTGGTATTTACCTCTGTAGGATTTGTGTCGCAGGAAAGAAAAGTAGGAGATCAGGCTGCATTGAACATTACACTCCAGGCTTCCAATACCAGTATGGAGGAAGTGGTGGTAGTGGGCTATGGAAGCAGGAAAAAGCAATCGCTTACAGGCTCCGTAGCTACTGTAACTGCTGATGATATCAGCAGGGTACATGGCGGCTCTACCGTGAGTACAGTGCTTGCAGGTAAATTGCCCGGTGTAAGTTTCAGGATGCCTGATGGCAGACCCGGCGCTTCTGCCAATGTGCAGATACGTGGTATGGGCGATGCCTTATTTGTAATTGATGGTATACAGCAGGATGCGGGGCAGTTTAATAACCTTGCGCCGAATGACATTGAAAGTATTTCTGTGCTGAAAGATGCTTCTGCCGCTATTTATGGTATACGTGCAGCAAATGGTGTTGTTGTAGTTACTACCAAACGTGGACGGTTGAATAGTGGCAACCGCATCAATTTTGATTCGTATGTAGGGTTTCAGAACTGGATGCGCTTTCCTGATGTGTTAACCAACTCTTATGATTTTATGCGCTACAGGGCCGAAGCGGAAATTAACCGTTATGGCTCTACTACCATTACACCAGAAGAGATTGAGAAATACAAACAGGGTACAGAACCCGGGTACCAGAGTTTTAACTGGAAAGATTTTATCATCAAACCTAATGCGCCCATCAATTCATTTAACCTGAATGCTACAGGTGGTACTGATAAGCTGAACTATTATTTGTCTGCAACAAACCTGTATCAAAACTCTCCGCTCGGAAGGGAATATATGTTTAAAAGAACCAATATCCAGAGTAATGTAAATGCTAAAGTAGCGAATGGCTTAAAAGTAGGTATGATGATCAACGGAAGAATAGAAACCCGTGAAAACCCGGGTGTGCCTGGTGGTGATGATTACTGGCTGGCGCGTTTTGCCATCCTGCGTAACACACCATTGGAGCGGCCGTATGCTAATGATAATCCTGAATACCTGAATGACATCAAACATAATGAAACAAACTGGGCCTATCTTAATTATAAAAATGCCGGGAAGTTAAAAGATGACTGGCGTGTATTGCAGGCCAACTTTACCGCGGAATATGATATTCCCTGGGTAAAGGGGTTATCAATAAACGGTATGTATTCCTATTATCTTGCTGATAATTTAATGAACAACCAGGAATTTACTTATAAAACCTATACCTATGATGCAGTAGATGATGTTTACAAGCATACCGGCGGTAGCACTAACCCGTGGCGTGAAAGAAACCAGGTAAAACAAAATAATATTACCACGCAGTTACAGGTAAATTATAAAAGGTCATTTGGTTTACATGATATAGCCGTGACGTTTGTGAATGAAAGGATCTCCAACTCAAGGATACGCAACTGGATACACTCTGTGCCCAGCAGTAACGCGTTGCCATTGATTTATTTTAATACTGCTGATACATATACAGATGAAGATAGCAAGGAAGCGAGAATTGGATATGTTGGAAGATTTAATTACGGCTATGATAACAAATACTTCCTGGAAGTTGCAGGCAGAAGGGATGCGTCTTATATCTTTCCTCCGGATAACAGGGTAGGTTATTTTCCTTCAGTATCTGCCGGGTGGCGTATCACAGAGGAATCTTTTGTGAGAAACCTGCTGGGCAATTCCAGGGTGATAAGCGATATCAAACTCCGTGCATCTTATGGTATATTGGGTGACGATGGTACAAGACTGGGGCTTGGTGCATTCAGGTATATTGAAGGGTATGATTATAACCAGGGGATAGCTATACTGGATGGTATTGCTGTTGTAGGCTCAAGAGACAGGGGTGTGCCTACTACCAATATAACCTGGTTAAAAAGCCGGATGACAGATGTTGGTGTTGACTTTGCGCTGCTTAACAATAAGCTGACAGGTACTTTTGACTATTTCTACCGCAAGCGTTCAGGCCTGATCACTGCAAAAAATGATGTGCTGGTTCCTTCTGAAATCGGCTATACATTACCGATGGAAAACCTGGAAAGTGATGCGCAGTATGGACAGGAATTTTCACTCGCCTATAACGGACAGGTGAGGGATGTTGCAATAAGAATAGGCGGTAATGTTTCTTACTCAAGATCTAAATTTCTTCAACGGTATAATCCTCTTTTCTTTAACTCATGGGATCAGTACCGCAACTCAAGTGTAAACCGCTATACAAAAATTGCATGGGGGTATGAAGTGGTTGGCCAGTTCCAGTCTTTTGAAGAGATCAACAAATACCCTGTTAATATTGACGGACAGGGTAACCGCACATTACTTCCCGGTGATCTGATCTATAAAGATTTTAATAATGATGGAATGATCAATGATTACGATCAAAGACCCATTGGTTATGCAGGAGGAAGTCTGCCTAATATAAATTATGGATTGAGCATTGGCCTGGCTTATAAAGGTTTTGATTTTACTGCTGATTTCTCCGGTGGAGCAGGATACTCCTGGTACCAGGATTGGGAAACCCGATGGGCTTTTCAGAACGATGGAAACCTTAATACCATTTTTACGGATCGTTGGCACAGGACTGATATGTATGATTTGAATAGCGAGTGGATACCGGGCAAGTATCCGGCCAACAGGTTTAATGAATCCGGGCACAGTAATAATAACAGGATGTCAAGCTATTGGGCACACAACCTGAAATACCTGCGTGCCAGGACTATTGAATTGGGTTATTCGCTTCCTTCTCATTGGATAAGCAAAGTAAAAATGCAGCGTGCACGCATTTATGCAAATGTGTACAACCTGTTTTCGATTGACAACCTGAAAGAGTTTGAATTGGATCCTGAAGTAAATGACGAGAATGGCTTGCAGTTCCCGCAAAGTACAGTCTTCAATTTTGGCGTTAACCTTTCCTTTTAAAACTAACGAACTCAAAAGCGTATGAAAAAGTTAATCATATATTTATCTCTTGCAGCAACTACGGCAATAAGCAGTTGTAAAAAAGATAAGGATTTTATAAATGTGCAGCCGCTATCTATACTGGATAATGAGCAGGCATTTTCTGATCCGGCACAGGTATTGTCTATTCTTGCCAATTTATATAACAGGCAGATGGATTTCAGTACTGTTAAGGATTGGGCTACTATGGCAGATTTCAGTGAGAGTTTCCCTTCTGAAAATGGAAGAGTGAATATTGTACAACGTAATGGATGGGGTTATGGCGAATGGGGCTTCAACTGGTTTGATGCTTATGCTTATATGAGAGAGCTTAACCTGTTCCTGCAAAGATGTGCGGCAGCCCCTGCATTAACGGAAGGGGATAAAAAAAGATTTTTGGCTGAAGCAAGATTTTTGCGTGCCAACTATTATTTTGAAATGACAAAAAGAGTAGGTGGTGTACCGTTGATAACAGAACCTTTGATATATGATTTAAAAGGTGACCCCACTTACCTGCAACATGCCCGCGCAAAGGAATCTGAAATGTATGACTTTATTATATCAGAAGCAGAAGCAATAAAAGATGATCTGCCGGCAAATGCTACAGAAAAAAGCCGTGCATCAAAAGGCGCTGCACTGGCAATGGAAGCCAGAGCTGCATTATATGCAGGTTCAATAGCAAAATACGGCGCTTCAACGCCGCAGGTATCACTGCCCGGTGGTGAAGTGGGTATTCCTGCTTCAATGGCAAATGATTACTATACTAAAGCATTAACTGCCGCTAAAGCAATTATTGATGGCGAAGCCGGAGGGTATGCGCTGTATAAACTTAAACCAGACCTGGCAGAAAACTTCGCAAGTGTATTTTTGGATAAGGCAAGCAATCCAGAATCAATTTTCATTGAAGACTTTAAACTTAAAAGCGGTAAAGTACATTATTTCACAGGTTGGAATCAGCCTCGCTATGGCGCTGAAGAAGAAGAAGGCGGACGCATCAATCCTTCTCTCAACCTGGTAGAGGCTTTTGAAAAACTAGACAATACTTTTGCACCGTTACCGGTAAAAGATGGTTCCGGCAATCCAATATTCTATAATAACCTTACCGAAATTTTTTCGGGAAGAGATGCCCGTTTGGCCGGAACCGTTATTACACCTGGTTCAACCTTTAAAGGCAGGGCTGTAGATATATGGGCTGGTTACCAGCTTGCCGATGGAACTATTGTAACCGGCGATGACAGGGGTGCTCAGAAAACATTGCCTGGCGGAACTACACCGGTGCAGGTAGTAGGGTTTGACGGACCAGTGCCCGGAAAAGAATTTACCGCGCAATCAGGATTTTATATCCGCAAATATCTTGATCCTACGCCCGGAGCCGGTTCAAGAGGCACAAACAGTGAAGTGCCTTTTCAACGGTATCGCTATGCCGAAGTATTACTGAATGCTGCAGAGGCTGCATTTGAATTGGGGCAGGCAGGTGTTGCGGCAGATTATATGAACCAGGTAAGGGCAAGAGCCGGCTTAACAATTCCGCTTACCGCCGGCGATATTACATTCGACAGAATTGTGCATGAACGTCGTGTAGAGCTTGCGTTTGAAGGACATATATTCTTTGATATGAAACGCTGGAGGCTGGCTACCAAAAGATGGGATGGGAATAAAATGACGGAAGCTGATTTGCTGGCTAATATCGGCGATGCTGAAAAAAGAAGCACACAGCCATATTCTTTATGGCCGTATAAATATTATAATCCCGGCAATCCTAATCATGAAAAATGGTTGTATAAAATTGTATTACTGCCTTCTGTTACCGGCGCCAATAATTTTCAGCTGGGTAATTATTACACATTTATTGGTGATGACGTAAGAGCGAACAATCCGAAAATTGTAAGACAACCTAATCAATAAAAAAATTACACATGAAAAATTTATTCAAACATATAACGATAGCTGCATTGGCAGGTATGCTGTTTTTATCATGCAAGAAAGATAATTATGAGGCGCCATCCTCTATGCTGAGCGGTGCATTATTGTACGTAAAGGATACGGTGTTTGTTGAATATGACCGGGTACCTTATCAACTCTTCCAGTACGGTTTTGGAAAAGTAGGTCCTATTGGCAGCTCTTTTAAGCAGGATGGTACATATTCTTCTTTGCTGTTTGACGGAGATTATAAATTCACAATCCCTGGTGGGCAGGGACCTTTCCGCTGGAAGGAATTATCTGCCGGAACCCCGGATAGCATTGCTGTTACTGTAAAGGGCAATACTAGCCTTAATATTGATGTTACGCCCTATTATATGATAAGAGGAGCACAGTTTAATGTTTCGGGTGGTAAAACGCAGGCATCATTCAGTATAGAAAAGATCATTACTGATGCAGACGCAAAAAATGTTGAAAGAGTTACGCTGTACATCAATAAAACACAGTTTGTTTCAGGTGCAAACAATATTGGTTCAGCAAGTATAAATGGCGGAGATATCAGCGACCCTTCTTCCGTAAACCTGGAAGTAAATATTGAGATGCCTACTAACCAGGCTACTCAGAATTATGTTTTTGCACGTATAGGCTTAAAGATAGAGGGGATAGAGGATATGATTTTTTCCCGGATACAGCGCCTGGATTTTTAAGGAAGAAATAAAAGAAGTAAACGCCGTCATCAATCACTTGCATCTGTTTTCTTCTTATCTTGACCGGGTAACATTTTTATTCTGAAACATATAAATTTTACTGATGAAGTATTCCTTTTTGTTTTTAATGTTTTTTGTGAGTGTAACAGGTTTTACCCAATCTCAATGGCAGCCTGTTGCAGGAAAAATTTCAACAGAGTGGGCTGCAAAAGTTGACCCGGCGAATGTGCTGGCAGAATATCCCCGTCCGCAACTTACCCGTAGTAACAATTGGATTAATCTTAACGGACTATGGGAATATAGTATACAACCGCGACAGGATGTGGAGGAATTCCCCTCGGCGTTCCAGGGAAATATTTTAGTGCCTTTTGCCGTTGAGTCATCCTTATCTGGTGTAGGCAAAACTGTGGGAAAAGACAATGTGCTATGGTATAAAAGAAAAATTGATGTGCCGTTGACATATAGAAAAGGCCGGGTGTTATTACACTTTGGTGCGGTTGACTGGGCAGCTGATGTGTTTGTAAACGGAAAAAAAGCCGGCAATCACCAGGGAGGCTATGATCCTTTTTCATTTGATATTACTGATCTTCTTAAAAAAGGAACAAGCCAGGAAATAGCTGTAAGGGTTTGGGACCCTTCTGATGAAGGACCACAGCCACGCGGTAAGCAGGTTAAAAAGCCGGAAGGTATCTGGTATACACCGGTTACAGGTATCTGGCAAACCGTTTGGATTGAGGGTGTTCCACAAACCTATATTGCTGCCACCAGGCAAACACCTGATATTGACAGCAAAAAACTTACATTAGGAGTAAATGTATTGAACCTGGCGGCAGGTGATGAATTGAAGGCTACTGCCTGGGATGGCAGTCAACTGGTGGCGGAAGTTTCCGGTACAGCAAATACATTGATTGATCTGAATATTCCCAACCCAAAATTATGGTCACCGGCATCTCCTTTCTTGTATAATCTTAAAATAGCGGTTATACGTAAAGGTAAGGTGGTGGATGAGGTGGGCAGCTATTTTGCCATGCGTAAATCATCTTTGGCAAAAGATGCAGAAGGTATTTCAAGAATGATGCTGAATAACCAGTTTATGTTTCAGTATGGCCCGCTTGACCAGGGCTGGTGGCCGGACGGATTATATACCGCTCCCACAGATGAAGCTTTAAAGTTTGATATCGTTAAAACCAAAGAACTTGGCTTTAATATGATCCGCAAGCATGTAAAGGTAGAGCCCGCCCGTTGGTATTACCATTGTGATAAAGAGGGTATACTGGTATGGCAGGATATGCCGAGTGGTGATATGGGTGGTAACGCATGGGATATGCGTGCCGGACAAATAACAGGACGGCAATTAGATAAAGACCGTACGCCGGTATCTGAAGAAATTTATCGTAAAGAATGGAAAGCGATTATGGATGCATGCCATAATTTTCCTTCTATCGTAGCCTGGGTTCCGTTTAATGAAGCCTGGGGACAGTTTAAAACCAAAGAAATTGTAGACTGGACTATGCAGATGGATCCGTCACGTTTGGTAAATGAATCAAGCGGGGGCAATTTTTTTGGCTCTGGTCATATACTCGATATCCACCATTATCCTGACCCCGAAATGCCAGATCCAAGAGTATTTGGAGATAAACCGCAGGCTTTGGTACTGGGCGAATTTGGCGGCTTAGGATTGCCGCTGGAAGGACATACCTGGCAGGATACCAAAAACTGGGGATACCAGAGCTTTAAAAATAAAGATGAGCTGTTTAACAAATATGCTGAATTTATAAACAGGCTTCCTAAGCTGATAAAGATGGGCTTATCGGCCGCGGTATATACACAAACAACGGATGTGGAAATTGAGACCAATGGTTTCTTTACGTACGACAGAAAAGTGTTGAAGATACCTGTGGAGAAAGCGCAACAGGTACACAGGCAGTTGTATCAGTAAGAATTCTCTCCAAAGGAGAGAAGACCAAAGCAGAAAGGCCGGCTCTGTGAAGTGTTGGTAATTAGTAAAGTTGCTGAATGTTGGTCATATCACTACTACAGATGAATTGGAAGGTATAAAGCTTATTAAAGATATGCATCGCCGCCCCTCTCCATTGCATGGAGAGGGGTTGGGTGAGGACAAATTTGAATGCTATGAAGCTTAATACAGATATATGACAATACTTTTTTCTAACCTGATTGTTATGGCGATAGAGAAGAGGAAAAAAAATATTCTACTGCCAAGATGGTGCATAGTGCTTTCTTTTCTTTTGATGTTCGTATCCTTCTGCCCTTTGCATCCGCATGCACAGCAAACCTTCACCAATCCACTCCTTCCTTCTGGCGCAGATCCTTATTCTTTTTATAAAGATGGATACTATTACTATACTAACACGCTCGGTAACAGGATAGGATTATGGAAAACCAGGCATCTTGCTGATTTGAAAAATGCTGAATACAAAACCATATATACTCCGCCTGCCGGTACTATGTATTCAAAAGAGTTATGGGCGCCGGAAATAATTTCCATTAACAACAGGTGGTATGCTTATTATGCGGCAGATGATGGTAATAACAACAATCATCGCATGTATGTGCTGGAAAATGAATCTCCCGATCCCATGAAAGGTGAATGGAAGTTTAAAGGAAAGATTGCTGATCCTTCTGATAAATGGGCGATTGACGGCGACGTGTTTGAATACAAAGGACAATGGTATATGATATGGAGCGGATGGGAAGCTGATGTAAATGAGCAGCAGAATATTTATATAGCGAAGTTGAAAAACCCATGGACTATAGAAGGAAACAGGGTTTGCATTTCCAAACCAACTTACGATTGGGAAACACATGGAGATCTGAATGACGCGAATAATCCGCCGCATGTAAATGTGAATGAAGGTCCGCAGGCTTTGATGAACAAGGATAAGCTGTTCATTATATTTTCCGCCAGCGGTTGCTGGACGGATTTTTACGCACTGGGTGTTTTAACGTTTGAAGGGAAAAACGATTTGCTTGATGCGTCAGCATGGAAGAAACATGCTGAACCTGTTTTTAAACAATCAAAGGAAAATGGTGTATATGCCCCGGGGCACAATTCATTTTTTAAATCACCTGATGGTACAGAAGACTGGATATTATACCACGCCAATGATCAACCCGGGCAGGGCTGCGGAAAATTCCGTTCGCCCAGGGCACAAAAATTTTCATGGAACAGTGATGGATTCCCGGTGTTTGGTGAGCCTGAAAAAACAGGAACAGAGATAGCAATACCATCAGAGAAGAAGTAGGAGCAAAAGTGGGCATAGGGTTCCGAACCTTCCAGAGGTCCGGAACCCTGCTCGGGGGGAGGTGATCTAAGCTAAGCGCAGAGACCCGCTTTTGGAAGAGGTTGATTAATTAGTGCGTTGTTGAATATTGCAGAGTAGAATAGTAATAGCTGAATTGGAAGATATATAGTTCATTAAAGAAATACAGCACCGCTCCCTTTCCCTGGGAAAGGGAGGAGGAATAGGCAGAGGAGCTCTAAGCACAGGGTCCGCTTTTGGAATAGGTTGAAAAATAAAAAACCTGTTGAGCGTTGCAGAATAGAATTACTATAGTTGAAATGGAAGATAAGTTGTTTATTAAAGATATACAGCACCGCCCCTCTCCCCGCAGGGGAGAGGGGTGGGGGGCGGGGGTGAGGGTGAGAGCGTGGCAAAGAACAGTGATGCGTGATCTGCAGCCGGTCTCAAAAAAATATACACTAATTGGCACACTATTATATGAAAAAAAATATTTTATTTTTCACCTTTTCACTTCTTCTTTCTTATGTGTCTGCACAAAATTTCCGGGCACCTGCTTATCCGCTTATTACACATGATCCCTATCTGAGTATATGGTCTTTTACTGATTCTATAAATGCCTCGCCTACCAAACATTGGACAGGAAAGAATCAGTCCCTGGTAGGTATTCTTAAAGTTGACGGAAAGTTTTATAAGTTTTTGGGAGATGTTGAAAAAGTATATGATGCTGTTGTTCCGGCTTCTGATGAAAAAGCTTATGATATGATGTATACCGAAACAGAACCGCAGGGTGACTGGACTAACATAAGCTATGATGATAAAAGCTGGCAGAAAGGCGCCGCACCGTTTGGTGATGATGAATCAAGCGTAAAAACTTTATGGAAGTCGCACGATATATGGGCACGCCGCACCTTTAATATAAGCGAACTGACAGCAGATAAGCTTTTCTTAAAACTTCATCATGACGACAATGTGGAAATATACCTGAACGGACAAAAAGTATATGAACATACCGGATGGACGAACAAATTCATTTACCTGCCGATTGACAATGAGATAAAAAATAAACTGCTGAAAGGTAAGAATGTACTGGCAATACATGTGGCCAATACAGCCGGCGGTGCCTGGCTTGATGCAGGTATTGTAAAAGAAGCTAAGAATATTACCAGCAAATTGCTTCAGCAGGCTGAGCAAAAAAAAGTAACGATTGATGCTACACAAACTACATATAATTTTACTTGTGGTGCTACCGATCTTGAGCTGACATTTACGTCTCCATTGCTGATCAAAAACCCTGATCTGCTGGCAAGACCGGTTTCTTATGTGTCAGTAAAAGTTAAATCAAATGACGGGGCTGCGCATTCAACCTCGTTATATTTGGGCGCTTCTACCGCGCTTGCGGTAAATAATAATTCGCAAACTGTAGTTGCCAATGGTTATACTGCCGGGCAACTGAATATCCTGAAAGCAGGAACAAAAGAACAACCCGTACTGCAAAAGAAAGGAGATGATCTTCGTATTGACTGGGGGTATATGTATGTGGCGATACCTGCAAAAGACAGGGCTGTACAATATATTACACCGGTTAAAAGTGCGTTCAATGCTTTTTTGAATGATACCTATCGTGCTAATACAGGTTCAATAGAAGGAACACAACTCATGCTGAACTCCGTTATTCCTCTTGGAAGCGTAGGCAATGAAATCGTGAATAAGATCGTGATGATCGGGTATGATGATCTGTATTCCATACAATACTTCGGGCAAAATCTTTTGCCCTGGTGGAAAGATGGAAAAAACACAACCATTGAAAAGGAGTTGTCGAAAGCTTTTACAGATTACGGCCCGGTAATTATAAAATGCAAAGAATGGAATACTAAATTATATAATGATGCGCTGAAAGCCGGCGGTGAAGATTATGCACGCCTTTGTGTGCTTGCCTACCGGCAAAGTATAGCCGCACATAAATTAGTGAAAAGCCCGCAGGGAGACCTGCTGTTTCTGTCGAAAGAAAATTACAGCAACGGATCAATCAATACGGTTGATCTTACCTATCCCTCCGCACCTTTATACCTTGCGTATAACCCGGACTTGTTGAAAGGAATGATGAACGGTATTTTTTATTACAGTGAAAGCGGTAAATGGGCAAAGCCTTTTGCAGCGCACGACCTGGGAACCTACCCCCTGGCAAACGGCCAAACATACCCGGAAGATATGCCTGTGGAAGAAGCCGGTAATATGGTTATTCTTGCAGCCGCTATTGCTAAAGCAGAGAAGAATGCGAAATATGCAGAAAAACACTGGGCTACTTTATCTACCTGGGCAAATTATTTACTGAAAGAAGGATTTGATCCGGCAAATCAATTGTGTACTGATGATTTTGCAGGGCATTTGGCACGTAATGCCAATCTCTCTGTAAAAGCCATTGTTGCATTAGGCTCTTATGCAATGCTGGCAGAACAACTGGGGAAAAAAGATACGGCTGAATTCTACAGGAAAAGCGCTGCTGAAATGGTAGCCAAATGGATGGAGCTTGCAAATGATGGCGATCACTATGCGCTTACATTCGATAATAAAGGAACCTGGAGCCAGAAGTATAATTTAGTATGGGATAAAATTCTTGGACTAAAACTTTTTCCGAAAGAGGTATATGATAAGGAGATTAAATACTATCTCACCAAACAAAACAAATATGGTTTGCCGCTGGATAGCCGTAAAACCTATACCAAGTCAGACTGGATTATATGGACTGCTACTTTAGCAGACAACAGCAATGATTTTAACGCATTGATAAAACCAGTATATCAGTATATAACAGAAACGCCTACACGCGTGCCGCTGAGCGATTGGCATGAAACAACTGATGGTAAACAGGTGGGTTTCCAGGCAAGGAGCGTGGTAGGCGGTTATTTTATGAAGTTGTTAGATAAATAATAAATATAAACTGGTAGCAGCAAATGAAACAGTTAATGGTAAAATGTATATACGGTTGTACGCTATCTTTTTTTGTATTAATGGTATCTGCACAATCAAACGGCACAAAACCCCTTGCACCGGTAGCAGATAAATATATTGAGTTACCTGTAGGCGCTATTAAGCCTAAGGGGTGGTTATTACACCAGTTGCAGATAATGAACAATGGTACAACCGGGCATCTTGATGAAGTACATGATAAAATTAAGATTGATAATGGATGGCTTGGCGGCAAAGGTGATGCATGGGAGGAAACACCATACTGGCTTGACGGTGCTGTGCCATTGGCTTACCTGTTGGATGATGAACGTTTGAAAACAAAAATGTTGCAATACATTAACTGGACAATTGAAAACCAAAGACCTTCAGGATATTTTGGACCTGTTACCAAATGGGAGAGAGAAACAGGGAATAAGATTTCTGTGAATGATTGCGATAAAGGAGAGGATTGGTGGCCAAAGATGGTAATGCTTAAAGTATTGCAGCAATATTATACTGCCACTAACGACATGCGGGTAATAAAATTAATGAGTTTGTATTTCAATTATCAACGTCAAACACTCGCTGCCTGCAACATAGGTAAGTGGACAGAGTGGGCAACTTCTCGCGGCACTGATAATGAAATGATCATTCAATGGTTATATAATATTACCAAAGACAGGAATTTATTGACACTCGCTGAGCAGGTACACCAGCAAAGTTTTGCCTGGAGTGAATGGTTGGGGAATCGTGATTGGGTGATTAATGCAGCAACCTATCAGAACGGCGATAGATGGATGACAAGGCATGGGGTGAATGTTGCCATGGCTTTGAAAGACCCTTCTGTTCAATACCAGCGTAGCGGTGATACAAAATATATTAAAGCACTGCAAACCGGCTTTAACGACCTGATGACCTTGCATGGCTTACCAATGGGTATTTTTTCAGCGGATGAAGATTTGCATGGTAACGATCCAACCCAGGGTACAGAACTTTGTGCAACCGTTGAAGCCATGTTTTCATTAGAGCATATTATTGCTGTAACCGGGGATCATCGTTATATGGATGCATTGGAGAGAATGGCATTTAATGCCTTACCACCTCAAACAACGGACGATTATAATAACAAACAATATTTTCAGATTGCTAATCAGGTGAATATCAAAAGAGGGGTATTCAACTTTTCTTTACCCTTTAACAGGGAAATGAATAATGTATTGGGGATGCGTAGTGGTTATACATGCTGTTTGGCAAACATGCACCAGGGGTGGACGAAGTTTACAACACATTTATGGTATGCTACACCTGCAAATGGACTGGCTGCATTACATTATAGTCCTAATACTGTTAAGGCAAAAGTAGGTGCTTCAAAAACAGAAGTGACGATTGATGAAGAAACAAATTATCCCTTTAGTGATAATATTCAGTTTACCATGCACACAAAGCAGGCAGTACAGTTTCCGTTTGTGTTACGTATTCCCGGTTGGTGCAATGAATCAATCATTACATTGAACGGAGAGCCTTTGCGAAAGGAAAAAGGCGGACAGGTAATAACGATTAACAGGCTTTGGAAGAATGGTGATAAAATTGTATTACAATTACCCATGACCGTTACAACTTCCAATTGGGGAAAGAACTCGAGGGCTATAGAAAGAGGACCATTGGTGTATGCTTTAAAACTTGGAGAAAGATGGGAAAAGCAAAAGGAGGAAGTTGAAGGCGATTATTTTAATATTTTTTCGGAAGGTGATTGGAACTATGGTATAGTTGAACAAATAGTAAAAGACCCTGCTGCAAATGTTGACGTAACTGAAGTAAAACCTGTTTCCGGCAATTTTATCTGGAACCTGGTAAATGCACCTGTCGAAATAAAATTGAATGCAAAGAAAATTCCTGATTGGAAAATTGTGAATGATGTAGCGCCGCAGCCTGTAACAGCAAGAGATGGTTTATATATGGGTAAAGTAAATCCGCAGGTAGAAAAAATTACACTTGTTCCTTTTGGGTGTACCAAGGTAAGAATCGTTGCTTTCCCGGTGGTCAAGTAAAATTATATAAATGTTTCATTCTATAGTATCGTACCAATATGCAGCAGCCTGTTACCATTAATGATATTGCCAAAGAATTGAAGATAGCTGTTGCTACCGTTTCAAGAGCATTGAATGATCATCCTGCTGTTAAAGAGTCTACCAGAAAAGCAGTGAAGCAAACTGCAAAGCGGCTTAATTATCAGCCTAATACTATTGCGGCATCACTTCGCTCCGGACGTTCTAAAATTATTGGTGTACTTATTCCGAGTGCGGAGATAAATTTTTTTGGCTCTGTTATTCACGGTATTGAGAAGGTAATGAGTAATAATGGTTATAATGTACTCATTTATCAATCCAATGAGCTATATGAATTTGAGAAGAAAGGGATTGAAACTTTTTTAAGATCAAGAGTAGAAGGGGTACTGGCGTCTATTTCAAAGGAAACCATCAATCTTGATCATTACGCTGCATTAAAGAAGAGAAATGTGCCGTTGATATTGTTTGACCGTGCCAATGATGCACTTGGCGTGCCGAGTGTGGTAGTAGATGATTACCGCGGCGCATTCGCGGCAACCAGTCATTTAATTCAACAGGGCTGCAGGCGTATTGCGCATATTGGCGGACAGCAGCATGTTGCTATATTTAACCAGCGGTTGCGGGGTTATATTGATGCATTAAACGTGTACAATATACCTGTTGAAGATGATCTGATCGTATATGGGAAAGTCAGTATTCAGTCTGGCAAAGAATGTATGCAGGTATTGCTGGAAAGAGATCCTGATGCTGTTTTTGCAGTAGAAGATTTTACCGCATTGGGCGCTATCCAGGCAATTAAAGCAGCAGGCAAAAAAATTCCCAATGATATTGCTGTAGCAGGTTTTGCCAATGAAGCTTTTGGTGAGTATATTACACCTTCTTTAACCACGGTAAATCAGCAAACAGGCCGTATGGGCGAAGAGGCAGCAAAACTTTTTTTTGAAATACTCAACAGCAAAAACAAAGATGCGCTGTATGCCCGTAAACTGGTATTGGAACCACAGCTCGTTTCCCGTGAATCGAGTTTAAAAATAAAAAACAATGACGATGAGTAAAAAGTTTAATTATCATGGTTTAATAGCGATGGCAGCCATAAGTTTATTCGCATGTAACAATACATCGCAGCAAACAGATTCTTCAGATGCTGCCGCCGCATCACAAACTACGGCAGATGCTGCTACAGCATGTGTAAGTGCTCTTGAGAAAAAATCGTTTGAGGAAACTATTGATGGCAAGACTACCGGTTTATATGTGTTGAAGAATAATAACGGAGCCTGTGTGGCCATCACCAATTATGGCGGTAGAATTGTTAGTATTGTGGTGCCTGATAAAAATAACAATCCAACGGATGTTGCTGTTGGCTTTAAAACTGTAAAGGAATACCAGGGTCCAGGCGATGCGTATTTTGGCGCATTGATCGGCAGGGTGGGTAACCGCATAGCAAAAGGCAAATTTACTTTAGATGGTAAGGAATATACATTGGCAACCAATAACGGACCCAATTCACTGCACGGCGGAAACAAAGGATTCAGCGCAGCAGTTTGGGATGCAACACAACCCAACGACACAACGCTTTCGCTTTCTTATGTATCAAAAGATGGTGAAGAGGGTTATCCCGGAACGCTTACCGCTAATGTAACCTACACACTCGGTGCTGATAATTCAATCAGGATTGATTACAAAGCAACTACCGATAAGAAAACGGTTGTTAATCTTACCAACCATACCTATTTTAATTTGAATGGTGAGGGTAGCGGTACTATATTGAATCATTTGGTGCAGATCAATGCAGATAAGTATACACCGGTTGATGCAACATTAATTCCTACAGGAAAGCTGGAACCGGTGGCCGGCACGCCCTTTGATTTTACCAAACCAACTGCTATCGGTTCAAGAATTGATACAGTTAATAATATTCAATTAAAAAATGGTGGTGGGTATGATCATAATTTTGCGCTTGCCAATGCCGGCCCGGCTTTGCATGACGCCGCTGAAGTAACCGGTGATCAGTCTGGTATTGTAATGAATGTATTAACAACAGAACCCGGGTTACAGTTTTATATAGGTAATTTCATGAGTGGCAAAAACAGCTTCAAGAGTGGCGCTAAAGATGATTACCGCACGGCATTCTGCATAGAAACACAACATTTTCCTGATGCGCCCAATCAGAAAAATTTTCCTTCCATAGTAATAGAACCGGGTAAGGAATATACATCAACAACAGTGTATAAATTTGGAGTGAAGAAGTGAATAGGCAATAGTGAATGGTGAATGAGGAATGGTGAGAGGTGAGAAAATAGATGTGAGAGATGAGAAGATAGATGTGAGAGGTGAACAAGAGTGGTTTGCAAAAGGAAAATGAACCAGGCATGAATTGCACCGCTCTTCAGGGCGGTGAAAAAAATTATCAACAATGAACATTGACTTTCTTAGAAATAAAACCCTGGTTGCCGATGGGGAAACAAACTGGCAGGAGGTTGAAAAAAGTATATCAAGAAAAATAATGAGCTATACTGATGATATAATGCTGGTTAAGGTGAAGTTTGATAAGGGAGCTATAGGGGCAGAGCACCATCACTCGCATTTGCAGATGAGCTATATAGCTAAAGGTGTGTTTGAAGTAAAAATCGGGAGTGATATACGTGAACTAAAAGAAGGGGATGTGTATTTCGCACCATCTGGTATTGAGCATGGCGTAGTATGTAAAGAAGATGGAATATTGATTGATGTGTTTTCTCCTGCACGCCAGGATTTCTTATAACGAAGATATTAAGCATATAACTTCTAAAATAAAAAACGAAAAGGTTGCAGCGCTAATAGCTGATGCCTGATTGCTGATAGCTTAAACAAATACAACAATGAAAAAACTATTGTACCTGCCTTTTATCTGTGCTGCGGCGATACTGCTGCAAAACTGCGATGCCGGCAATGCTGATAAAAAAGCAGAAACTGATGCAGCCTCAATCCCTGCTGCAAAGGAAAGAACCATTTGGACGAAAGAAGAAGCCAATGCCTGGTATGCAAAACAGGGCTGGCTGGTAGGCTGCGATTTTTTGCCCAGCACAGCCATCAACCAGTTAGAAATGTGGCAGGCAGAAACATTTGATACCACTACTATTAACCGTGAGTTAGGCTGGGCCGCGGCAATTGGCATGAATACAGTTCGTGTATACCTGCACGATTTATTATACCAGCAGGATGCTGCAGGGTTCTTACAACGCATGGATGTATTTCTGCAGATCGCATCCAAACATGGTATAAAACCATTGTTTGTGTTATTCGATTCTGTTTGGGATCCCTATCCAAAATTGGGTAAGCAACGCGATCCAAAACCAGGTGTGCATAATTCCGGGTGGGTACAAAATCCGGGTAAGGATGCGTTGCTGGATAGCACACAATATCCACGCCTTGAGCAATACGCAAAAGGAGTGGTAGCAAAGTTTGCAAAAGATGATCGCGTATTAGGCTGGGATGTGTGGAATGAACCCGAGAATATGAATAATGAATATTACAGGAAAATGGAACCCGCCAATAAACCCCAGGTTGTTGAAATGCTATTGAAGAAAGTATATGAGTGGGCCCGCTCTGTTAATCCGCAGCAACCGCTTACCGCAGGGTTATGGTCCGGCGATTGGTCTGCACCTGAAAAATTAAAAACCATTGAAACGTTAATGGTCGAAGAATCAGATGTAATTTCTTTTCATAACTATGATGATAGTGCATCATTCGAAAAAAATATCAAAGAGTTACAACGCTATGGTCGTCCATTGCTTTGCACAGAGTATATGGCAAGGGGAAACAAAAGCACTTTCCGGGGCTCATTGCCTGTAGCAAAAAAATACAATGTTGCTGCATACAACTGGGGGCTGGTTGATGGAAAATCACAAACCAAATATGCATGGGATAGCTGGAAAAAAGCATATACCGGCGAACCCCCTATATGGTTTCACGATATTTTCCACAAAGACGGCAAACCATATAAGCAGGATGAAGTTGATTTGATAAAACAACTTACCGGAAGATAAAAATTGTAATGGCGCACGGGTTCACGAATAATATTTGTGAGCCGGGCGTCATTGCTGCTATTATGCTGCTGTTGCGTCGCACTCTTGTACATTTATATCGCTATTCGGCATTATGAAGCAGCACTATAATCATCTCAGCTTTTCCCGGTAATACTTCCTTGCTGGCGGTTAAATAAAGCTGTATTATCAAAATGAAAGTATCAAAAGCCTTACATACAATATTATTGCTTATTTCGGTTACCCTTTACCGTGAGGTTTCCTTTGCGCAGCAAATCCGCAAGGCTCCTGCACCATTATACCGCGACCCGGTATATGATGGTCCTGCTGATCCTGTTTTAATATGGAACAGGGAAGAGAAAACCTGGTGGATGCTCTACACGCAGCGCCGGGCTAATATGGAAGGTGCTGATGTGGCTTATTGCTACGGCACTTCAATTGGTGTTGCAGTGTCTGCCGATAACGGCCACGACTGGGTATATAAGGGCGCTTTATCCCTGGATTTTGAGGAAGGTCAGAATACTTTTTGGGCGCCTGATATTGTATATGATAAAGGGCTGTATCATATGTTCGTTACATATATTAAAGGAATGCGTAATCATTGGGGCGGGCAGGCAAGGCTTGTGCATTATACAAGTACTAATCTCTGGAACTGGAAACGCATAGGTGATCTTACGCTCACTTCTGATAAGATCATTGATCCGTCTTTAATTAAAACACCTGATGGCGTATGGCATATGATGTATAAAGACGAGCACAACAATAGCGATGGCAATATGTTCATGGCAGAGAGCAAAGACCTGGTGCAATGGAAAATCAATAACAAGCCCGTATTTCCCGGAAGCCGGCAGGAAGGGCCTAAACTGTTTTACTTCAAAAATTTTTATTGGTTGCTTACCGATGAGTGGGCAGGCATGCGGGTATACAAATCAAAAGATATGAAAACCTGGGAAAAGCAGGGTGTGATATTAGACAGGTTGAGTAACCGCCCGGATGATACACCTTCAGGAGCGCATGGAGATGTGGTGGTGGTAAATGATAAAGCGTATGTTTTTTACTTTACACATCCAGGCCGCAAAAAGCATACAGCATCACCTTTAGACAGCAATGGAAATGTTCCATATAGTATGCGCCGCTCTTCCATACAGGTGGCAGAGCTAAAAGAAGAAAATGGCAGCCTTACCTGCGATCCGGGAGCTGATTTCGATTTCTGGTTGCCTTAGGAATTTTGCTTTTAGAATAATGTTTTATATCTCAAAAGAAAAATTACTTAGCTAAGCAATAAAAAAATTTATAATAGAACTGGGATTGATTTACCGCGCAGGAGGCTAAGTTATATGTTTGCCCAAGTGGCACGGAATGACGTGCGGGAGTTTGAATAGTAATACACTTTAATTCAAAACTGATAGTACAATTAAAGCACTTTTTCCGTCATTGCGAACCCGCCGGCATGGAGATTTGAGTTGAAAGTATATTGCGGCGGGTGTGGCAATCTCCTGTGGTTGCTGTAATGGAGATTGCCTTAGATTTTTCTAAAAGTAAAATCCCTGTTGGCTTCCCGCTATTGCGTAATAATGAAATATATAACAATGAATAAATTATTTTTATACAGTTGTGTTTTAATGCTTGTTTTGTCAAACACATTAAAAGCGCAAACCACACAGGATGATGCCATTTACTTTGCAGACCCCACTATATTTCATCATAAAAACAAATTCTATCTCTGCGGCACAAACGGATTCAATTCAGATTCCGGGTTTTATATGGCCGTTTCAGATGATCTGCAGCATTGGGAAAAAACAACAGGCAATAAAAGAGTTTTATCTAAAGGAGAGAGTTTTGGCACAAAGGGATTCTGGGCGCCACAGTTGTTTGCGCATCACAACAAAATATACATGGCATATACAGCCAATGAAAATATTGCTATTGCAGAGAGCGATGCTCCTGAAGGCCCATTCAAACAAAATATTTTTACCCGGCTTGCAGCACCGGTAAAACAAATTGACCCCTATATATTTAAAGATGATGATGGCAAACTATACCTGTATCATGTACGGCTGCAGGATGGTAACAGGATTTTTGGCGCGGCTTTAAAAGACGATCTCTCTGCAATTGACAGCTCAAACTTACGGGAATGTATAAGTGCTGTTATCAATCCCCAATCCTGGGAAAATACCCAATCTGTAAAATGGACGGTTACAGAAGGCCCAACGGTTTTAAAGCGTGGTAAAAAATACTACATGTTCTATTCAGCTAATGATTTTCGTAATCCTGGTTATGCGGTTGGTTATGCTACGGCAGATCACCCGTTGGGTCCATGGAAAAAATCAGAACAGAATCCCATTATTAGCAGGCAGATGACAGGCATTAATGGCCCGGGGCATGGCGATATTTTTACAGACGATAAAGGGACGATGTATTACGTATTCCATACCCATAATTCAAACGAAAAAGTTGCGCCAAGAAGAACAGCCATCATAAAAATCTCTTTTGAAGGAAAAGCTGGTTATGAGAAAATAAGAGTGGATAAAGCTTCTTTCAGGTATTTGAAATATGAATGAAACGAGGTAACGATAGAAAATGAGGGTTTTGCTTTTAGAATAACGTTTAATATTTCAAAAGATAAATCACTTACTTAAGCGATAAAAAAAGTTTTATAAAGGAATTGAGATTGCTTTATATTTTTATAAAAGCGAAATCCCTGTTAACTCAAATGCGGTTTCAGAAAAACTGTTATTATATATTACCCAATAATAAATCTCCGGTTTTATAAAGTAAAATCAATGCTCCTTCGTCTTCAGTATCATGTTGATTGATCAAAAGAAAATTGCAATAATCGGCGGTGGTCCCGGTGGACTTACGCTTGCAAAGCTTTTACAAATAAAGGGCGCGGAAGTAAAATTGTATGAACGTGATGAAAGTAAAAATGTGAGGGTACAGGGCACTACGCTCGACCTCCATGAAGAATCAGGTCTTGAAGCACTAAGGCGTGCCGGGCTGATTGATGCTTTTTATGCGAATTACCGTCCCAATGCCGGACGCCTGCGCATTACAGATAAGCATGCTGTTATTCATTTAGACGATCATGCTGCTGAGAATGCTTATGCAGAGAACCGTCCTGAAATTGACCGGGCGCCGCTGCGGCATATTTTACTTGAATCATTACGGCCCGGCACTGTTGTATGGAACAGTTATTTTGTTTCTATGGAAAAGCAGGATAAAGGCTGGATATTACATTTCAAAAATGGTACATCTGCTTATGCAGATATAATCGTTGCTGCTGATGGCGCTAACTCAAAAGTTCGTTCATACATCACCGGTATTAAGCCTGTATATTCAGGCGTAACCATTGTGGAGGGTAATGTATATGATGCAGAAATAAATGCACCGGAACTTTTTAAGCTTGTGAAAGGCGGAAAACTTTTTGCTTTTGGTGATGAGCAATCTTTGATTTTAAGCGCCAAGGGTGACGGTAGTTTATCATTTTGTACGGGCTGTAAAGTAAGGGAGAATTGGGTGCAGCAAACCGGTATTGATTTTAACGATAAGCAGCAGGTATTCACCTGGTTTAAAACCGCATTTGGCACATGGAATGATATTTGGCAGGGATTATTTAATGGCGATGACATTTGGTTTATACCGCGCCCACAATATCATTTTCCTTTAAATCAGCAATGGGCTGCTTTGCCTGATGTAACAATGCTTGGCGATGCGGCGCATCGCATGCCGCCGTATGCCGGTGAAGGTGTAAACCAGGCCATGCAGGATGCATATGAATTGGCAGATAGTTTAACAGGATATCAATTTGCAAATACACAGCAGGCCATTGCATATTATGAAAGCAATATGCTGAAAAGAACTTCGGAAGTAACTGCTTTTACATTGCATAATACTGAAATGCTTCATGCTGAAGATCCGATAAACAGGATGCTTGAAATAATGGGTGGTTGATATTGTCTGATAATAGCATTCATTCAACATTATTTTGGCTTATCAGTGTGTACTACAAAGTCTGTTTACCTGTTGAACATTGTAGATTCGCGCTCTATTATTTTCCCGTTAACATTCACTATCATTGGAATGTGATGTTTGTTTTTTATTCGTCTTATCGCCAGCTCAACACTGATATTTGCCATTTCTTCACAAGGTTGAAGATAGCTGGTAAGCGGATATTTTAAGTATTGGGAATACTTCATATTATCATAACCGCAGATAAGGCAGTCTGAAGTGATCTTTATATTTGCTTTTTCTAATGAAGAGAGTAAGATCGCGGCAGTAGAATCATTGGCGCAAATAATCCCGGTTTTGCCAGGCACGATCTTTATTGTTTTTATAAAATTAAGGTCAGAGGGGTCTCCACAATATATGTTCTCCTCAGTAAATTTTAAATGATGCTTTAATACGGTATCCCGTATGCCCGATAACCGGATGTCTACCGAGTTAGCTGAGTTTGGTCTATAAAAAAAATGAATTGTTTCACAACCGTTTTTTATAAGATGGCGCGCCATTGCACCCCCGGCAGACAGGTTATCTAACCATATTATATCATAACCTCCTACGTCTGGTTGAGTTTTAATGCCGCGATCAATTAAAATAAGCGGAATATCAGCGTCAATAATTTTATTGAATATTCTTAAATTTATTTCATCTGCATCTGGAAGTCGTTCAAGTGGTGAGAAGAGGATGGCATCAACTTTTTGGGATATATAATGTTCACAATAATGCTCAATCTGTGTTCTTCTTATTTCTGCATTACTTACTGTAGCGCCTTCCCATAAACAATTCAAATGATTTTTTTTCGACAATTTCAATATCTGATCATTGATTGTTGTAAAAATTTCTGATTCACCGGAACCCGGAAGCAATAACCCTATAGTATATGTTGACCTGGCATTATTATGTATAACCTGGGATCCGTATCCTCTCGTTTTCTTGATATATCCTTTATGCTGCAATTGGTTATATACTTTAGCAATAGTAGGACGTGATACTGCATATTGTTTGGCAAGTGTATCTTCTGAAGGCAACAGTGTTCCATTTTTATAGACGCCTGTAATAATACCCTCCTCTAATGATTCCAGGATATTGAGTTGTTTTCTACGCAATTGTTGTGAGCTTTTATATTGATAAAAATATAATTTTTCTATATACTGAAGCAGATCCACTGTTATTTACAGTATGGCTTAAAGATAATTATTATTTCAACTTTACTTTAAATGATAACTAAATGTAAACATTATAAACAATTCACTATTTATTTTAATTATGCAATAAGATATAATAAGTTTTAAAAATTATTATTATATATAATATTTTAATTATTGTTAATAAATAAATTAAAACATTATTAATGGATTTTTGGAATTTGAAAAGCAGCTTTTATTGTTAATTAAAAGTTAATACAATTTTATTTTGTAAATATATGTTAACTATTTGTACGATATTTTACTAATATTTATTTACATTTACTGTACATATAATTATCTTATTTTTTACTAATCAAAATCTAACGACATGCTTGTGTTTACATTTGGAAGAATGAGGATTGCGGCTATGCTTTTCTTCCTGCCTCTTGCAACGTTATCAAATCCGCTGCCAGGTATCGGGAACATGAAACCCCGGGTTAATCAACAAACAGACATTTTTGCCAGCGGGAAAGTGCTTGGTGAAAACGGCGAACCCTTGTCGGGGGTAACGGTTTCTGAAAAAGGATCCGCAAACCATAGCACATTAACGGATGAAAATGGTTCTTTCTCGTTTAAAATATCATCAAAAAGCAGCATCATAGTTATAAGTTATGTGGGGTACAAAACAATTGAAATGTCTGCATCAAAACTGGATGGCGCTGCAATTTCAATGGCAAGAGATAAATTAAATCTTGATGAAGTAGTAGTAACAGGTTATGTGTCGCAGAAAAAGGCAGATCTTACCGGCGCTGTATCAGTTGTAAATGTTAACCAGATAGCATCAAATACTTCGGGGAGCGCTATGAGAGCGCTGCAGGGAAAAGTTGCCGGCATGTCTGTTAGCGCCAATGGTTCGCCTGATCCAACAGCAACAATAAGAATACGCGGAGAAGGGACTTTAAACAATAATAATCCGCTGTATATAATTGATGGAACCCCTACCACACGATCAATGGGTGAGCTGGCACTAATGGACATTGAATCAATACAGGTATTAAAGGATGCGTCCTCCGCATCAATTTACGGATCACGTGCTGCTAATGGTGTTATTATTATAACAACAAAAAAAGGTAAGAAAGGTACGGTTATAAATGCCAGCGCTTCATATACATCGGTAAGCAGCAAAAAGCCACTCAATCTTATGAATACCGAGCAGCGTGGTATTGCACAATATTGGGCAATCAAAAATGATAACCCAAATGCAGATCCGACTGCCGTGGGTATCGGCGGTATTTATAGCTATACAGATCACCAGGATGCTAACGGAAACTTTGTATTAGATAAGGTTACCTGGAGAGAATACCTCGATCCCGTTGAAAAAACCATGAAATCCGCTGATACAGACTGGCAGAAAGAAATATTAAGAAGAGGGCAGGTACAACAGTATAATGTTAGCTTATCAAACGGCAACGAAAATTCTCATGTTTTCTTTGATCTTGATTATTATAATAACCAGGGTACTATAAAGGGCAGTTTTTTTAACCGCTATAGCGCAAGAATTAACAGCGATTACACTTTCCTCAATAAACGGGTAAAAATTGGCGAAAATCTGAGCATTTCAAAATGGCGGAGAAGTACCAATATAGGTGACGGCAATCTTGGTTCTACCAAATCCCTGATGTCTATTGTGCCCGTGCACACTGTTGACGGCATAGGCTGGGGTGGCCCTATAGGAGGAATGAGCGACAGGCAAAACCCTGTGAGGTTAATTGAGGATAATCTTCAGAACTACCAGGATTTACTGAGGTTATTTGGTAATGTGTATGCTAATGTGGAAATATTAAAGGGACTGACATTTCAATCATCACTCGGTTTGGATTTAACAGGCAGTTGGCAAAGGACCATGGATCTCACCTATCAATCCGGCTTTCTCAGCGAAGATAGAAGTAAAGTAACGCAAACATCTGCTTATGATTTCAGTTGGAATAACAGTAACGTGCTGCGTTATGTGTTTGATAAGAGCAGGAATAATTTTGATATAATGCTTGGCCAGGAATCAATAGGCTACCAGGGAAACGGTTTTTGGGCCAGCCGGAGAGTGTATGCGTTGGAAACACCCAATTATATGCAACTGGATCGTGGAGAAACTGAAAGAGATAACGGAGGAAATGAAAGCAGGAATGCAATGAGCTCATGGTTCGGAAAAATTAATTACAATTACGACGGCCGCTACCTCGCTTCATTTACTTTACGCCGCGATGCTTCTTCAGTATTCGGGGAAAATAACCGCTGGTCTACCTTCCCTGCATTTTCATTGGGATGGGTGCTCTCCAACGAGAAGTTTCTCGGAAATCTGGCGCCAACTTTATCGCACTTAAAACTAAGATATGGATGGGGGCAAAACGGAAACTCCCAGATAGATAATTATGCAGCATTTCAGATGTATGAGTTTTTGTATGACTATAACAGTGTTTGGGATTGGAATTGGGGAACTGCATATGATTTTACAGGACAGGGGGGAAATTTACCTTCCGGGTTCAGAAGAACTCAGAGAGGCAATCCGAATCTGAAATGGGAAACCACATCACAACATAATATAGGCGTGGATTTTGGTTTTTTAAATTCAACATTAAACGGATCATTTGATTATTATCTTAAGTACACCAAAGATATTTTAATGAAGCCCGGCTATGTTGCTACTTTAGGTGAGGGTGCCGGAATGTGGTTAAATGGCGCAGACATCCGTAACAGGGGATTTGAGTTGTCGCTCAATTATCAAAACAATATCGGCACAGTTGGAACCAACATAGGCGTAGTGCTTGCGCATAACAAACAAAGGATTATTAAAGTACCTGACGTAGTGATCAACAATTTTGCCGGCGATGGTAAGGATGATAATATACTTGGACGATCAAGAAACTCATTGTACGGATATATTGCAGACGGACTGTTTCAAACACAGGAAGAGATAGATAACGCTCCCGCTCAGGTCGGGGCTGCGCCGGGCAGGATAAGATACAGGGATATTAACGGGCCTGATGGAAAACCTGATGGAAAAATTGACAACTACGACAGAACCTGGATAGGTGTACAGGATCCAAAACTGGAGTACGGCTTCAATATCGGGCTTACATGGAAAAACTTTGACTTTAACCTGTTCTTCAACGGAATATTGGGTAAAGACCTGAACGTTCAATCATGGAAAAGCTGGACAATATACTCTTTGGGAACTGTAGGAGAAAATTACGATGTTAGGTTGCTTGATGCATGGACCCCCACAAATACAGGCTCAAAAATACCTGCCATTTCGGTTAATAACTATAATGAAGAGAACCGGTTTTCAACTTATTATGTTGAAAGTGGAGCTTACTTAAAAATCAGGAATGCAGAATTGGGTTATACCTTCTCAAAAGCGCTGTTGAATACAATAAAAACATCCAGCCTCAGAGCGTATTTAAGGTGCGATAATATTTTAACGATAAAGAAATCCCGGGGTAAAAATGCATATACAGGTCTTGATCCCGAAACGCCTGGCACAAGCTATCCATTACCTTTTTCAATTACAGCAGGAATAAAATTAACCCTTTAAATTATTTATATAATGAAAGCAATAATATACTCAGGCATCGGGCTACTGATGTTATTTTCAATTGCCTGTAACAAAAATCTTGATCAAACCCCAATGGGTTCTATTTCCAGTGCCGATTTGAATACGCCGGAAGGTGTGGAGCAAATGATCAATGCTGCATATTCATTTTGTGGTCAAAACCATTTTAATAAACAAATGGGCCTGCCCTATGAGGAAGGTTCAGTTCGCGCCGGTGAGGCTTACAAAGGGGGCTCTGGTACCAATGATAATGCAGAGAGAAATCTTTGGGAAACATTTGTGTTTATGCAACCTACCACAACAGGCGATCTGGACAATTTGTGGTGGGTTCATTATGTTGCTGTAGGCAGAATTCATGATGCTTTACGCAGGGCCAAGGATTTGGATGAATCAGTTTATCCCTTAAAAAATGAGAGAATAGCGGAATTGCGCTTTCTGCGTGCGCATATCTACTTTTATATGAAAGTGTGTTTTAAGTTTTTCCCTTACATTGATGAAGATACACCAGAGGAAGAATATGATAAAGTAAGTAACGATGCATTAAGTGACCAGGAGCTTTGGAACAAATTGATTGATGACCTGAGATACGCTGTTAGTATTTTACCAATAACACAGGAAGAAGTAGGCAGACCTACAAAATTTGCAGCGGAGGCATATTTAGCAAAGGTTTTACTTTTTGCAGCATATGAACAGGACGCTACAAACAATGTAACCTCTGTAAACAGAGACAAGCTTACAGAAGTTGCAGATCTTTGTAAAGATATTATTGATAACTCCGGCAAGTCTTTGTACAACGACTTTGCTAAAAATTTTCTCTCGGCTTATGAAAATGGCCAGGAATCTATCTGGGCTATTCAGTACTCTGCCAATGATGACAATTCGCCAACCGGAAGGCTTAACGCATGGTTAATATACCCTGTTAACTCAGAATATGGTTGTTGTGGTTTTTTGCAACCTTCAGAAAATTTAATGAACAGCTATAAAACAGTTAATGGTGTTCCGGATTTTGAGCATTACAATTCAGGTGATGTACTGAACAATAAAGCGGCCTTTGCAAGCCACACTATTGATCCGAGGTTGATGCACACGATATGTGTTCCTGAAATGCCCTGGAAATATGATCCAAATTTTATAATGCAAAAAAGCTGGGCAAGAACCCCGGAAGTATACGGGTATTCTATGAGCCAGAAAATGATTGTATTGCCTACAGATCCCAGCTTCAGAAAAACAAATCCATTTATGGGCAGCGGATTAAATTGGGATGTATTGCGTTTGGATGAAATAATACTGATGAGAGCGGAAGCCTTAATTCAATTGGGCGACCAGGCAAAACTTGATGAAGCACTTTTACTGATAAACCAAATAAGGACGCGGGCTGCCGGCAGTACAGGTATGTTAAAATTCTCAGATGGTACTCCTACGGGAAATTTTTCTGTGCAACCATATCAACCAGGTGTAAATTGCCCGGTATGGAACCAGGAATTTGCTTTTAAGGCACTACGCTGGGAACGTTTGCTTGAGTTTGCTACAGAGGGTAAGCGCTTTTTCGACCTGGTACGTTGGGGAATCGCATCGGAGGAAATGAATACGTATTTTGATACAGAAAGAACAAGAAAAAGTTATTTAAAAGATGCGAAGTTTACCAAAAATCGGGATGAATATTTCCCGGTTCCGCAACAACAGATTAATTATGTAAAGGGATTGTATAAGCAAAACCCGGGGTGGTAACTGCATTAAAACGAAAACCTGTATTTTCCATAAAACCCAAACCATTTTTAATGTTAAGAGTATTATGTTATTTATCAGTCTGCTCCCTGTTGTTTTTATCCTGCAATTACAAAACATCGCTGGTTCAGGATGCGGTTGCAGCCTGGTCTTTTGCCGATCAAAACGATCAGGCTGGTTTTAACAGCTCGTTACTGGAACAGGGATCAGTAAAGTTTCTTAACCTGGAAGGTGATGAAAAGCGTAGCTCAATAGAAACCGGTGGCGATGGAAAAGCCATATACCTGGATGGAACTTCATGGCTTGATGCAGGGCAGGGAATAAATGATGAACTTAATATAACCGGCAAGGGAATAACGCTGTTTGTGAGAATGAAACCGGATTCCATTAAGGAGTATAACCCGCTGCTGACCAAATCCGGCAACGATCAAACCATTGCTTACAGCGTGGCTTTGCGTAAAATAGAGCAGGATGTGTATATTGAAGCAATGCTTGGAAGTGATGATATTGGCGGGGCGCATCTTTTAAAGTATAAATTGCCAAAAGAAGAATCATTAAACTGGCACAACATCCTGTTCCGTTTCAATGGCAAAATTTCAGAATTATATGTTGATGGTATTTTACGGGATAACGAGGTTACCGTTGGTGAAACAAGGGATTGGAATAATCATCCAGCATTGATTGGCGCTCAGTATGAGCAACCTTATACAAATGGAGATAGCGCAAAAAATACCATTGAAGCTACTTTTAGAGGATGGGTTGATTGTATAGCCATCTGGAATCAGTTTCTGCCGGATGAAAGGGGTGCATCTTTATCAGGTGTGGCGGCGTTAAAAAAAGACGGATTACCCGAATACTATAATGAAAAATACAGGCCGCAGTTTCATTTTTCTGCAAGGAAAAACTGGATCAATGATCCCAACGGCCTGGTATATTATGATGGCATGTATCATCTGTTTTTCCAGTATATGCCTCCACATCGGCCCGGGGCTTATAAGGATTGGGGACATGCTGTAAGTAAAGACCTGGTGCATTGGGAGCAATTGCCTTCGCACATTACGCCGCATAAAGTTTGGGCAGGTTGCTGGTCTGGTTCTGCAGTGGTGGATAAATACAATGTGTCTGGCTTTAAAAAAGGAAATGAAAGCCCGATTGTTGCATTCATCACCAATGGTGGTAATCCTAACGATGGTTTGGGACCAAAGTGTACACAAAATATTGCTTATAGTACTGATGGTGGAAAATCATTTACGTATTATGATCAAAACCCAATAATCAAAAATATCCATGAAGCTAACCGGGATCCTAAAGTGGTGTGGGATGAAGATTCTAAGAAGTGGATTATGTCTATCTACATGGACAGGGGGTATGAGTTTGCGCTGTTTTCGTCTTCTAATTTGCTTGACTGGAAGCAACTGTCTACTATTTCTTTAGATCGTATTGCTGAGTGTCCGGGCTTTGAGCCTTTTCCATTGGATGGAAATAAGAATAATAAAAAATGGGTGTTTTCCGGCGCCAATGGCAACTATGTTGTAGGAACTTTTAACGGTAAAGCATTTAAACCGGAAACAGGTACTCTTGTTGGGGATTATGGTAATAATTTATATGCACCGCAGATATGGGATAATGCTCCTGAAGGTCGCAAAATTCAGATAGCCTGGCTATCAACAAACAGGTACCCGAGTATGCCATTCGAACAGCAGATGAATTTTCCTGCAGAACTTGAATTAAAAACTACACCTGGAGGGATCCGGTTGCTTAGAACGCCGGTAAGAGAAATAAAAAACCTGTACGATTCGGAAATCAAATGGCAAAGACAGGTTATTCCACAGGGAGATAATCCTTTAAGCGAACTTAAAGGAGATTTGTATGATATGGATATGGAAATTGATTTGAAAAAAGCTACTTCTTTTGATTTTAGTATCAGGGGTGCAACTATTAAGTATGATGTGGCCAAACAAACACTTCGTTGTGGCGGTACTGCAGAACGGAGTGGTTTCCCGCCGGACAATTGGAAGGCTTATATCAGGAAAAATCCGGATCAGCTTAACAATATGGGAGAAGCGCCACTGGCGCCGGTTAATGGAAAAATAAAATTGCGGGTACTGGTAGATCGTACCACACTCGAAATATATGCTAATGACGGGCTGGTGGTGATGACTTCCTGCTTTATGCCGGATGAAACAAAACACTATGCGTTAACTGCAGATGAAACAATAAATGTTGAGGCAACCATTCACTCTTTAAAATCTGCATGGACGCTAAACCGAAAATAACAACAGCACCCTTTGCAGGTGTGCCTGATAAAGCATTCGTTTTAATATCTATTATTTGACAGTTTAATATGCCTTATATGAAGAAAATAATTCTGGTTATAACAAGTTTTTATCTTTTGCAATCGGGGCTCGCCCAGTCTGGTGCTGTGTCAGCAAAGCTTCACACACTAAGTCCTTATTTTTTATTTACTGCTTCCGGCACACCATCTGCTACGCTGAGTACCAGCCGGCCCAAGGGAGATTTCACTACAGACAATACCAGACAGGAAAGCTTTACCATAAAGATGTTGGTAAATTTTCAACCCTTTAGCGGGGAACAAACGTTACTGGAAGTGCCGGGGATGATAACCATTAAATTACGCCAGGCTGATCCTGAAAACCGTGACCGGCAAAATTATCCGGCTGCTAAAATGCAGGATGGATCCTTGCCGGTTCTGGAGGCTGGCATCATACTGAATGCTCCCGGAATAAATTTATTTACGCGCCAGTTGGAAATAGGACACCCGTTGGCTTCATTAAAAAATCCATGGGGAAAACATGAGGTAATTGTACATTTTACAAAAACACACTGGACCATATATGTAGACAATGAGCTTATGGATAACGATTTTGTTGTAGGGTATCCGCATTGGTGGCATCAACGTTCCTGGCAAATTAATCCGGCGGTGGTGAGTGAAGCCAGCCTGTATTTGCCGGGCATGAACGTAGAGCGTGACAACAAGAGAAATATTGAGCAGATGCCGGGTCTGCAATACTGGACTCCCCGCGGACATAATAGTTGGGTAGGCGATGTGGCTACCATTTATCACGATGGACGCTATCATGTTTTTTATCTTTATGACAGGCGACATCATGCCAGCAAGTTTGGAGTAGGCGGACATTACTTTGAACATTTTTCTACTACAGATTTTATTACATGGACAGAGCATGAGGCAGCAACTCCTATTGAAGAACAATGGGAGACTATCGGAACCGGTAGCCCTTTTGTATATAATAACAAGCTGTGTATCTCTTACGGTTTGCACACATCGCGTATTTATCCTGATTCTCTTACAGAATATCCGGATATGCTCAGGTACTTTAATCAACATAAAAAATCCGGAAGCTTTTCTTCAAATCCTGAAGAAGCATATCCTTCAGGAGCTACTTACTCAGTAAGCCAGGATAATGTCAGTAATTTTAAAAAAAGTGGTGCTTTATTTCACTACAGCGAAAATCCCAGTGTGTTCACCACTCCTGAAGGTAAATTAAAAATGTACGCCAATTATAAGGCAAAAGGTACGTGGGAATCAGCTTCGCTTGACAGTGGCTGGTATTGTACCGATCCGGATTTTCCATTGGGTGGTGATTGTACGTTCGATTTCAGGTGGGGCAAATATGAATACGTGGTAGGTGGTTTTACAAGCTTATGGAGAAGAACGATAGGTAAAAATGAACCCTGGAAAGATATAGTAGCGGAAGGAAAAGATTTTTATAATGGTGTAGGCGTTCCATCTGTATCTCCGATTGGTAATGGTCGCTATATAATGGCCGGTTGGATGCCCATTACCGGGTGGGGTGGTCCATTCCTGATTCATGAACTGATCCAGTATCCTGATGGAAGAATAGGAACAAAATGGATGAAAGAGTTGATACCGGCCACCACTGATGCTGTTCTGTTGGCCAAAAATGTAGAACAGAAAAATGCTTTCCCGGTTAAAGATGAAAACTTCATCCTCACTTTTGATGTGGTTCCTCAAAAGAAAAAGAATGGTAAGGTAGCGCTTTCGTTTTTGCCTGCTGACGGCAGCAACAAAAAGGGTTGCGAAATGCAAATCAATATCGCAGCATTTACGGCTCAATACAGCGATGCGGTTAAAGACGGCTTTGGCGAGATGCAAAAATCTATACGAAATGGTGGCAATCCGAGCCTGGTAGGCAATTACGCTATTGAAAATATAATGGGTGTTGAAAAACCATTTACCGTAAGGATATTAGTAAAAAGCAATACTAAACTGGGCGGCACCATTATAGATACAGAAATTGCCGGGCAGAATACCCTGGTTACTTATCGTAATGGATTAAATGTTGACAATATCCTTTTTAATCAGGAGCGGATGGATATACATAACCTCAAAATCATGAAAATTGTTGATTGACCTGGTATTGATATTTGCTTAAAAGGTTTCCTGAAATACTTTTATTAGTAATAAACTATTAACAGCGTTACATGAAAGATCTGCTCCATCCTGAAAACAAAGACTACATTGTTACAAAAACACTCATACGCGCAGCCATTGTTGCATCATTAGGCGGTTTGTTATTTGGTTTTGATACCGCAGTTATTGCCGGAACAACTGCTTCTATTGAAAGATTATTCCAGCTTTCTGACTGGGCAATGGGATTTGTTGTGTCTTCCGCCCTGATCGGAACAATTACAGGCACAGTTATATCTTCAAAACCGGGCGATATATGGGGCAGGCGGCAAAGCTTAAAAGTTTTAGGATTTTTATTTATTGTATCTGCTGTAGGTTGCGCATTGGCATGGGACTATTGGTCGCTCTGTTTTTTTAGATTTATCGGAGGACTGGCCATCGGCGGCTCTTCTGTACTCGGGCCAATGTACATTGCAGAAATTTCTCCTGCAAAGCTCCGTGGACGGTTGGTTATTTTATTCCAGTTTAATGTATGCCTGGGCATCCTTCTTGCTTATTTATCAAATGCGTTGATCGAAGTATTAAACCTTGATGTGCTTCATGTTCAGTGGAGAGTAATGTTAGGCATGGGAGCCGTGCCTGCTTTAATCTTTACCATTATGTTATATACTATTCCAAGAAGTCCGCGGTGGCTGGTATCGGTTAATAAATATGATGAAGCCCGGAGAGTGCTGGGGCAGATAGGTGAGGTTCAGATAGACCGGGAGATGGAAGAAATAAAAGCATCATTAAAATCAAATGTGGGACAGTTTAAAGAAAAGCTGTTTCAAAAAAAATACCTGTATCCGATTTTCCTGGGAGTTGCAGTGGCAGCCTTTAACCAGTTTTCATTCGTTAACGGGTTCTTATATTATTTAAACGATACGCTCAACGAGATAGGCGCTAAGTTTGGCGGTAAATTTCAACCTGTTATTATTGGTGTTGCAAATGTAATTGCAGTGAGTATCGCTTTGTTAACTATTGATAAAGTAGGCAGAAAAAAACTCTTATTGATTGGTTCCTGGGGAGCAGCGATTCCTCTGGTTTTATGCGCCTACATAGCATGGAGCAGAAACTTGATTGAATTGTTTCCATGGAGTATAGCAACTTTCATTTTATTTTTTTCATACTCCCAGGGGGCAGTGATATGGGTTTATATAAGCGAAGTATTCCCGAACAAGGTCAGAAGTAAAGGCCTGGCTTTAGGCAGCTTTACACATTGGGCGTTGGCAGCCATTGCGGCACAGGTATATCCGGTGATTGTAGCTATTCCTGCAATTGGTTTATCAATTCCCTTTATTGTAGGAGCAGTTATGATGATTGTACAATTCTTTGTTGTGTGGTTTTGGTTTGTGGAAACCAAAGGTGTTCCGTTAGAACAATTAGAAGAGAAATTGGGAGTAAAATCCAAAGAATAATAAAAGAAGATTATGCATTTTATTGGAATTGATATTGGTACAACTTCTATTTGCGGTGTTATATACGACTTTTTAAATCAAAAAACAGAAGCGATTAATGTAGAAAATGAATCCGGGATCGCTGTTGATAACTCCTGGGAAAAGATACAGGATCCTCAATGGATAGTTGCATGTGTTATTCAGATAATTAAAAAATTTGAATCGAAATACAGCGATATTAAGGGCATAGGTATTACGGGACAAATGCATGGAATAGTTTATGTAGATAATAACGGGAATGCGGTAAGCCCTTTATATACCTGGCAGGATAACAGGGGTAACCTGATTTTAAATAATAACATTACCTATGCTGAATTTTTAACGGATTATTCCGGGTACGATCTTTCTACAGGATATGGATTGGTGACACATTTTTATAACATTAAAAATTCAATGTTACCCCAAAGTGCTGTAAAGCTCTGCACCATTATGGATTACACTGTAATGAAATTAACCGGGAGAACAGAACCTTTAACGGATCATACAAATGCAGCCGGGCTGGGATTTTTTAATGCCCGGGAAAAAAAGTTTGACCTTTCATCTTTAGGCAGTATTGGTATTGATATTTCTATGTTACCTGAAATTGGTGAATCTGCTGCGCTTACAGGTTATTACAATTCAAATATTCCTGTATATTCTGCTATCGGTGATAACCAGGCAGGTTTTATAGGTTCGGTAAGAGACAGGAAAAAATCGATACACGTAACCGTTGGGACCAGCAGCCAGCTCTCAATATTTTCAAAAGAGTTTTTTAAGGTAAGCTCGTTAGACACCAGGCCTTTTCCCGGAGGAGGGTATATCCTTGTAGGGGCTGCATTGTCAGGAGGTCAATCGCTATCTGTTTTGCAATCATTTTTTGATAGTGTTATCAGGGTAAGCAGCAGAAATACAACAGAGGTTGCTGACTTTTATGAAATGATCAATGCTCTTGATTATACAAAAGGCGATCCGGCGGGGCTTACCGTTACAACCTTGTTTAATGGTAGTCGTTCTAACCCTTTTGGCAGGGGAAGTATTTCAAATATTTCAACAAAAAATTTTACTGCGAGAGATTTGATCCTCGGTTTTATCCGGGGCATTTGTAATGAAATATATGATTTTTACAGTAAAATGCCTTACGAACTGAAAAAGGATAAGCATATAGTAATTGGATCTGGGAACGCTATAAAAAAGAACAACCTTCTTTGCCGGGTGCTTGAAGAAACTTTTAACTTCAGGGTTGTTAAATCCGGGCATGATGAAGATGCTGCTTTCGGTGCATGCATTGCTGCTGTAGTAGGGGGCAACTATGTTCCGGGCTTTGATACAATACAATAATTACAGATTTCCTGTCCTTATTTTTTTGATATCACCTTTTTTCTTTCAGCTATTATATTCATTACCCCTTCCGCATCACTGCTGGCGGTGCCTGTTAGTGCATTGTCTTTATGCTGAAGTTTTACTAATACGGAATTCCCATCTACATTGATCCTGAATTGCACCTTATTATGCTCCACTTTTATTTCCTGTGCTGTAAATGTCTGGTAGTTAACCGTCACTTTTGCAGTCCATTTATTTGCCGTTTTTTTAAGCTCAATGGTACCCTTCTGATATTCAGAAGGCGCCTCTGGCGATTTGTATTCATATATCCCCTCCATTCCTGCAGGAGGATTTACAGGCGGGTTCAAAGCAAATGTAGGCAGGGCATAAACGATCAAAGCGCTGAAAAGGAAAAGGATTGTTTTCATTGTTTTTCTGATTAAAGTTTACTTCAAACGTACATGAAATTTTTCATTCCTGAAATACACAAAGGATGAATGAAAAATTTTACGGGAGTTCCTCTTGGCTAAAAAATATTAATGAATATTCAGGATAAACTTACCAAAAAGCTTTTGAATTATATATACTCTTTAGCACGGCTTTGCTCCCTTTGCGTAATTCCTTCGCACGCTTTGCGGTTAAATTTTTGCGGGTTGATAATTATCACTATCAGACCATTGAAATTCATTTTTGAATTCTTGTTCGAGCACTATTCCTTCTGTATGGATACCTGTTTGCCTGAGTTTACTTTTTTTGATTCCAAAGAATTGATAACGAAATAAACACTATACCGATGAGTAAAAGAAGCAGGGATAATGTTCAGCAAATATGTTTTGAATCATTGTGGTTACACTTAAGTAATGAAAATAATAATTCTATATTTGAACACCCTGGCATAAAAAATAAACATGCTGCCGGAACCACAGCTTTAAAACTTATCGCCGTTACGCTCTTGACCCGCATGCTCCATTTGTGCTAAATTTACAGTGCTATCCCGTTGCAGTTTCCCTGCAATATTCAAATTAGCCAGGTCAATCATTTTGAGAATAGATGCTTTAATAGCTGGTCTTTCAGAAAAAGCGATGAGGTGTCCACGATGAGGGATCATGTTAATATCAAGGTAAGGCACGCTGGTTAAATGTGTTTTCGCGAATTTGGCATTGGTAGTATACACAAGGTCATCGTTGGCGCCCTGCATATAAATAACCGGCACTTTAATATTGCTCCAGTAAGGCAGCATTTTAGCCAATTCTTCTTTGTGCCGGATTTTTTCTTTATTGGCAGTTTGCAGCATCCGGGGAATAAACCAATGAAAGATGGGCCATTCAATATAAGGTGTAACCCAGTATACTTTTTCTTCTCCGGGCGCAAGCGCGGGTGCAATCAACACCAACCCGTCAACCAGCTCAGGATGATCCATAGCAAGGCGGCAGGCAATAGAAGTGCCATAAGATGCACCAACAACAATCAAAGGATGATGTATCTTATTCAGGCTGTCAATAACAGGCATGATCAGTTGCACCTGTTTTTCAAGAGAAGGCTCGGCCTGGCCAAATCCGGAGAATCCATAACCGGCACGGTCAACTGCAAACATTGAAGCATGTTGCCGCAGTGTACTGTCTGTCATGTAATCCCTGTAATAGCTTAACGAGCTGGGCGCTCCATGTATAAATAAAATGGAGGCAGAAGATGTGTCGTTGCCGGATGAAGCGTAACGTATTGTTCTGTTTAGTTTGTTGTAGTAAGATATGTTTGCCTTTAATCCTTTATCAGCAAAATATTTATTGTATTCCTCATCAGTCATGCGAAACTGAACAAACCTGTCTGCAATTAGAAGAAAGATAATAAAGAGTGCGATCGATATAATAACGATCCTCAAAAAAATCCTGGCAGCTCTTTTCATAGTTCAAACTTAAGTATAACCACCTTAAATTCCGGTTAAAGAAAGTTGCTTTTGTGTTAATGAATAAATGGCAGGCTGGAAGATTTCAATTTTCCGCATATAGGTACTCCTGCTACGGCAGATGCCTCGTGCCTCGGCATGACAAGCGACAGTACGATGTTCGGTGTTTGTGCTATTGTTCAGCATTTGTACCATTGTTCAACATACATTCTCCTGCCTGTCATGCCGAGGCACGAGGCATCTGCACTCTGGCTGGACGAGCATTCGTGAGATATGAGACGTCAGACATAAGCGCCATCTCTCACGTCTGACGTCTCACCATTGACTATTCACTAATTCCTCTTACTTACCACCAGGTTGTATCTTATATAAAACTGAAAGGCCTCGTTGCGTGCCTGAGTAGGCGGAAGAATATTATTCACTTTCAGGTTAACAAAATTATTCAGCGCCTGGTTATAGCGGAACCCAAACATAAACCTGTCCACATAGTAATTTGCATCAAACAGGTAGCGCCATTCAGATGCATTTATTTTTGAGGAAAGCGAGTCGTCTTTAATTTTAAAGGTTTGAGCATTTAAGATGGTATTGTTATTAGATAGCTGCTCCCTGTATGCCAATCCGCTGTTGAAAGATGAAAATTGCAATCCACTACCCAGGTAGAAATTTTTTACCGGGCTATAGTAAAAGCTCAGTGGCATATTAAAATAGTACAATTTTTTAAGGTATATGTTTTCAGTATATCCCACATTGTTCATGGGAATGGTTGTGTTGTTCTGAGCCAGCAACAAATTAGGTGTTGCCTGGGGAGCATTAAACTGAAACTCACTTAAAAGATATATTCTGTCAGTTACGTGCAACTGAAGGTATGGCGAAGGAATATAATCGGCAATCATATTTTTTCCCGCGCCTGAGTTGTAATTATAGCTTTGCTGAGCTGCGATAGCGAAGTTTTGATATGGCGCTATACCTGCTGCAAACCACCTTTCGGTTTCATTGCCCCAAAAGCTCCAATGACTTTTATATGATTTTGCAAGCGCTCTTTCCTGCTTTCTTTCCAGGCGTTTCATTTCCTTCAGTATCGTTTTTTTCTTTGCTGTTACATCAGGCAATTGCCAAACATTGCCAGGCACAGTTAATGTTATGTCAGATGCCGGCGCAGGAAGCGCATCATTTTCAAGTTTTGCAAGTGATGCTGTTATAGATTGCGGTGAAGCAATACTATTGTTTTCATTGTTGCTAACGGTAAAATCATTGTTTGCAGTATTTACCTCTTCCCTGCTGATGGCATTTATTTGTGATTGATTGTGCTGAACAATGGATGCAGCTATATCTTCTTTTTTCGATGCCTCATCTTTTGAATTGTTAGCTATTGCTTTACTGTCTTCCCGGTTGTTTGTTACAACTTCACCCGGAATATCAGCAGCGGTATTGCTTTTTGTTTTGTCGTTTTTTGCAGGAGGAACATTATTAAACAAAGCATGTTCTTCATTCAGCGTATGAGATGGTTGATTGTCTGTTAGGTTATTATTATGCTTCGGGATAGAAGGAGGAGCAGTAAAACTGGTTTCTTCCTTTTGTAATGAAGCAATATTTTTATCAGGCGATGATACTATTTTATTTTCCTTTTCTACCGGCAGGATTATTTCGTTGGAAGGTGAAATGCTTTCCTGGTTATCTGTAGTAGAGGAATTGATTTCTGCCGTAGCATTATTGTTCGGTTTATCAGCGCCTGAAAAATATACACCTGAGCCAATAATCCCTATCAGCAAGAGCGTAAGCCAGCCAATACGCTTCCATCTCCCGGCAAAGCGTTTTTTACCTGCAGGTTCTTGTGGCATTTCCTTATTCAGCATATTCTGCATTTTTTGCCATGCTTCATCCCTTTCAGGAAGATGGAGTTCCTGCATTTTTCCTGCAATCAGTTCTTCGTATGGTAGTTTCCGGTTCATTATGCCACCTGTAACGTTTTGAGTGATTTCTGTAATAAGCGCCTCGCTTCGCTAAGATGCCATTTGCTCGTGCCCTCACTTATACCCATTTTTGCTCCTATTTCTTTATGCGTAAAGCCTTCCACAACATACAGGTTAAAAACAAGCTGTGTTGATGGAGGTAATTTTCTTATTAATGCAAGTAATTCTTCGGCATCTAACTTCTGCATTGCTTCACTATCCGTATAAGGTTCTGCTGCCCTGCCTAATTCAACTTTGTTAAGGTGCTTTTGGTTCTGGCGGATAAAGTCGATAGCCGTATTTATCATTATCTTCCTTATCCAGGTATATAAGCCCGCTTTTTCTTTATCAAACTGGTGCATGTTTTTAAAAACCTTCAAAAATCCATTGTTCAATACCTCTACAGCGTCATCTTCATTTTGAGTGTATCGCATACAGATTAACGCCATCGCATCATAGAATTGCTTATACAACAATTCCTGCGCACGGCGGTCATTGCGGATGCACCCGTTTATAAGGTCAATATCTGTTGCTGTATTGCTCAAAAATGGTTTAGTTTAATCACCTGCTTATTTATAGCCTACTCTCAGGCAAAAAACTGCTCACCTTGAATTTAAAAATAAAATTGCTTCATACCAATTGCATTGACCCTTTTTTGAAACACTATAACATTATTTAAACATGTGATAGTTTATATATTACGGGTAAAGACAATAAAAGGTTGGTGGGGTGAAGGTTACAGGTATCAGCGGTTAGCTATCAGCTATCAGGTTTCAGCTTTCAGGTATCAGGTTTCAGGTCAGGTTGCAAGCCGCACATATCACAATTTGAAAGCCTGTTGACCGCCGATAGCTGACAGCTGATAGCTGACAGCCATCAGCCCTACACCTTCTGAAAGAGGCTCAATAACTGGCTCGCTTTTAATTCATTATCAGCAGCCTGCGTCATATCGAACAGGAAATTGAGCTCTTTTTCGCTCAATACGATATTTACAGCATTGGAGGGGGTGGGTAAAATAATGCATTTACAGTTGCAGTCCTGCATAGGAACAAGTGCCTGCTTCTTCGCCGCTACTATTGCCACGAAAGTTTGGTATTGCTGCTCATCCAGCGTTAACATGATGGTTCCGAAGCTAACCTGGAAATGCATACATTCTTTGCATTGAATTACATATCCATCTTCATCGGCATACCAATTGGTGAATTGACACATGTATATAGGATTTTATATCCGGCAAATATGGCAACATTATCGTGGTATGATTTACTATAACGGAAATCTGGTTTTCGAAAAGCGGAAAGTTATCAGGATTTGTTAAGAATATGTGATGAATAATTCTTTTTGATATTTACGAATTATTCGTAATTTGCTGTCAAATTCGTAAAAATGACTAAGCTCACGCCGCAGGAAGAGCAATTAATGATAGCTATTTGGAAAGTGGGAGAAGGGCATGTAAAAGCATATATGGAACATATTGAAAGCCCGCCCCCTTATACTACTGTGGCATCTACCGTAAAAAATCTTGAAAAAAAAGGATATATACAAGGGCGGCTTTTTGGTAATACGTATGTATACAAACCGGTTATTACAGAAGAAGAATATAAGAAAAAGTTTATGGGGAATGTAGTAAAGGATTATTTCAGCAATTCCTATAAAGAACTGGTGAATTTTTTTGTTGATCAGAAAAAGTTATCCGCCCAGGAGCTGAAAGACATCGTTAAGATGATTGAAGGAGGAAAGAAGCGATGAGCTATCAGCTATCAGCGGTCAGCCATCAGGTTTATCGCTGACAGCCAAACGCTGATAGCTGAAACCTGATACCTCAAATTTCAAATCACCCATGCCAACATTCATAGATTATATTATTAAACTCAATATTTGCCTTGCTGTGGTTTACCTGTTTTACCAGTTGTTGTTACGTAGGCTTACCTTTTATAACTGGAACCGCTGGTACCTGCTGGGATATACCATATTGGGTTTTATTATTCCCTTAATCAATATAATGCCTTCTTTACAAAAGCAGAAACTTGAAGGTGCTGTTATGCTGCAATGGATACCTGCTATTGGATTGGGGGCAGAAAGGCAAATGAGTTTCTTTGAATCACTCACATCGTGGGATTGGGTTATTGCCATGCTGGCTTTAGGGTCTTTGTTATTATTATTTCGTTTAATTGTAAGGTTAATTGCTTTTGCAAGAATGAAAGCGAAGGCACAGCTGCTTTCTGGTGACGCAACAAAAATTTACCAGCTTGACGACAAGATCACCCCATTCTCTTTTGGCAGCGCTATTTTTATAAACGCTAAACTACATGATGCCACGGAGCTTGAAGAAATCATCCGGCATGAATTTGTACATGTAAAGCAAAGGCATAGTATTGATATTCTCTGGTGCGAGTTGCTTTGCATTCTTAACTGGTTCAATCCTTTTGTTTGGCTGATTCGTCATAATGTGAGACAAAATCTTGAGTTTTTGGCAGACGATAAAGTATTGCAAAACGGGCTTGATAAAAAAGCATATCAATATTTGTTGTTAAAAGTAATAGGCAACCGCCAGTTTGCCTTCACCAATCATTTTAATTTTTCCTCTCTTAAAAAACGTATTGCTATGATGAACAGTATTAAAAGCGCAAAGTTGAATGTAATAAGATTTCTTTTTTTACTCCCGGTTGTAGCTGTGTTGCTATTGTCGTTCAGAAACGAGATGAAAAAAGAAATTACACTTGTAGCCGGTGCTGAAACAGCTAATCCTGAATCTTTGTTGCTAAAAACTGAAGCAGCAGAAAACCCCGGAAGTATAATGCTGTCAAAGGAAAATATAATTACCGATACCATACCCGAAACAAAAAAGAAAGCTCAAAACCTGATTGGGGTTGTATCAGGCAAGAGCGATACTGTTGAGCATAAAAAGCCTTTATATATTATTAATGGTATTGAATTAAATGATGATAACTGGAATATAAATTCCGTTAATCCCAATAGTATTGAAAGCATTGAAGTAATGAAAGAACCATCGGCTGTTTCCCTTTATGGCGAAAAAGGCAAAAACGGTGTCATTATCATCACTACTAAGCGACCTGGTAAAAACAGTTTGCAATTAAGAAATATGCCGGAAGAGGAGCCATTATATATTCTTGACGGAACTGTTGTTGCCCCCGGGACAATATATCAACTGGACCAAAATAAAATAGAAAGTGTTACGGTTTTAAAAAATGAGAACGCATTGTCGTTATATGGCGAAAAAGCAAAAAATGGCGTGGTGCAGATTGTTACAAAGAAAAATAATAATGCGATCGGAATAGTAAGCTCAACTGAAAATGGTCAGATCAGCATAAAGAAAAGCGACGTTGAAATAGTTGCAGACTCAATATTTATAAGAGGGAAAAAAGAAAATATGAAGGATACGCTACCTTCAGGAGAAAAAGCTGTTGTAACGGTTGATTATTCAAAGCGAGATCAGTATTTAGATCCACTTACGGTTACCGGGTATAAATCTGATAATAGTCTTCCAGAAAATATACCATCCGATGTTTATTATGTTTTAAACGGCAGGCATGTTTCTGAAAAGCAGGTAAAAAAGCTTACTCCAAATATTATAAAAAGCATTGATGTTTTAAAAGGAAGCAGCGCCATAAAATTTTATGGCAAAAAGGCTAAAAACGGAGCAATAGTAATTGTTACGAGGTAGATTCTACCCGGAGATAGCCGCAAAAAATATTGCTGTTGTATCTAATATTATAAACTCAGGCTGCCTTGTCTGCCTATATCGGATTTTTCTCCGGTAACAGCGCTTACAGCCGCTTTTAAAAATGTAACAAATTTATTGGTTTTGTTATCCCAGTAATGCGCATCACTGGTTTTCACTTTTAATACACGTATGCGTGGATCTTCCTTACCTTTTTCAAACCAGGTTTCAATCATTTTGTTCCAGTATTTTTCTATCCGCGATTTATCTTTTATTATTTGTGCTTCGCCGGATACGGATAAAAAATTATAATCTTTTACATCGGAATAAAGAAGCGTTATGTTATTGTCACACTGAAGATTTTTATACGTATCACTTTCTGAAGAAAATAAAAACCATATATTACCTTCTTCATCCACCTCCTGCCGGCTCATAGGAACCGCATGCGGATGACTGCTTCCCTGAACATTTGTACATACCATACCAATGTCTATTTTATCTACCAGGTTTTTTAACTTTTCAATTGCTTCCTGGCTATATAAATTTTCGTTGCTCATAATATAAGTATTTGTTGTGATCAATCGGAACGCTGTAATTGGAAGACAAATTTTATTCCACTTGAATTTGGAGTTTAAAATATTGAACTCAGATTACCGGAGCATGGAATTTATTGCTCAATATTTCCCGGAAACAAGTGGTAAGTCAACCAGATTAAGCAGGAGAGATTAGGTATTATACTCAAAAAAAGTGACAGCCTAAAGCTGAAAACCGGAGGCTTACTCTTCAAAGTAAACTCTTTGTACCCGCTGGGAAATACCTGTCATTAGTTCATAAGGAATAGTATTTGCCCATTGCGCAAGTGTGGTTACAGGCAGCGCATCTCCGAAGATGATGACTTCATCACTCTCCTGCACGCCGGGTATACCGGTAATGTCAACCATCGTCATATCCATGGCAATATTTCCTGTAACCGGCGCTATTTGTCCATGCACTAATATTTTACCCGTGCCATTACTGAAAATCCTGCGATAACCGTCAGCATACCCAATACGTATGGTGGCAATTGTACTTTCCTGCTCAATTTTACCCTTGCGCCCATATCCAACTGTTTCTCCCCCGGGTATTTTTTTTATTTGAGCGATGGTTGTTTTGAGGGTAGCCGCTTCGCGTAATTCAAGCCTTGGGGAATGAGTGGTATCAACACCGTATAGTCCTATGCCCAGCCTTACCATATCAAAATGCAACTGCGGGTGGCGGACTATAGAAGCTGAATTGGATATATGTCGCAGGAAGTTATATGGTAGTGCAGCCTGCAATTGCGTGTATGCTTTCCTGTAAGTTTCTACCTGCTGCAGGGTAAAATAATCCAGTTCAGGGTCTTCGCTTCCTGCAAGGTGGCTGAATACTGATTGTACTTTAAAAAAATTGCCGGTTGAAAGTATTTCAGCAAGCTCAGAAATTTCATTCAACTCAAACCCCAGCCTGTGCATGCCTGTATCAATTTTAAGATGAATGGGATAGTGTTGAATGCCCTGTGTTTTTAAAAAATCCAGGAACGTGTTTAAAATCGGGAAAGAGAATATCTCCGGCTCCAGGTGATATTCGGTTAACAATGCAAAACTTTCGGGCTCAGGATTCATTACCATAACAGGCAGGCTTATGCCTGATTTGCGCAGCTCCACACCTTCATCGGTATAGGCTACTGCGAGATAATCTATTTTTTGAAACTGTAATATATTGGCTATTTCAAAGCTACCGCTGCCATATGAAAAAGCTTTCACCATCGCCATAATTTTTGTGGATGGTTGTAATAACTGCTGGTATTGTTTAAGATTATGAATGATAGCAGTGAGATTTACTTCCAGCACAGTTTGATGTGTTTTTTGCTCCAGCAAACTGCTGATGCGCTCAAAGCCAAAAGCTCTTGCACCTTTAATCAGAATGGTTTCGTTGTGAAAGGCGCTGCTATGAAAGTGTTGTATAAAATCATCTGTAGAAATAAAAAAGCCAGCGCTACTGCAAGCCTCGCGGAAAAGCGCCTGGTATTGTTGTAATTTGTTTCCTATGCCAATAAAATGGCTTATTTTTTTTCTCTTTAATGTATTGGCTATTTCTATATATAAATTTTCTTCAGCAATACCTGTTTCAAAAAAGTCAGAAAGTATAACGGTGCGCTTGTTATGCTGTTGCTGCTGTTGCAGAAAATCAAGTGCTATGCTCAATGAACTGATGTCAGCTATATAACTGTCGTTAATAATAGAACAATTGTTGATGCCTTTCTTCATTTCCAGCCGCATGCCAACAGGTTTCAGCAACAGCATTCTTTCCGATATAGTTGCATGATCATAGCCGAATTTCAGTAAAACGCAGCAGCAGGTAATGGCATTTTCAATGGAGGCATCATCAGTAAACGGTAATTCAATATGCATAAGGCTTTTATCTCCGCCTGCCTTCCGCCCTTCGCCTTCTGCTCTCCATCTTTCACCTTCAAGCTTCAAACTTATTCCTGTAGTGCCCTTTCTTTTCGCTATATCCAATACCTGTAAATCATTATATGCTTTCTTCCCCAAAAATATGCAAGGCAAACCAGCATTAACAATGGCGGATCTTACCAATTCATTATCGCCATTAGCTACCATCCACTGTACATTCGTGAATAGTTTCAGCTTTTCAGAAATTTTCTGTTCAATGGTTTCAAAATGCTCGTTGTGGGCATCACCAATATGCGTTAATATACCAATGGTGGGTTGTATGATACCGGTAAGACGCTGCATTTCGCCCGGAAGCGAAATGCCTGCTTCAAATATGCCCAGGGTATGTGTATTATTTAATTGCCAAACACTCAATGGAACTCCTATCTGGGAATTGTAGCTTTTCGGGCTTCTAGCGATAGTATATTCTTTTTCAAGCAATGTGTTCAGCCATTCTTTTACAATGGTTTTTCCGTTGCTGCCGGTAATGCCTGTTACCGGTATATTAAATTGTGAGCGGTGCCAGGCAGTGAGTGTTTGCAATGCCTGCAAAACATTTGCTACCTGTATAAAATTTGCATCAGCATATGCGCTGCTGTTAAATGAATCATTGGTTATAAAGTTGCGAACGCCCCTGTTATATAATTCATCAATAAAGCTATCACCGTTCCTTCGAAAACCATCTAATGCAAAAAAAAGAGTTGTTGAGGCTTCTGTCAGTTTTCTACTGTCGGTAAGTAAATATTCGATGTGCGGCTCTTCTGCGCCTTTCTTCAGCTTTCCATTAACAATACCGGCTATATTACTGATGGTATAAGCACTTGTCATGATATGGCTCTAATCGAGATGATCGGGTTTTGCTCCCGGCATTTTACGTTTATGATAAATAGAATATACAATAGACGTAGTCAGGCTTGCAACAATAACGGCTAAAGAAATATAGATAGATATATGGATGTTAAAATATTCTATCAGCATTTTGATACCAATAAAAATCAGTACTACCGCAATGCCCTGCTGCAAATAATCGAACTGGTCTACCGCTCCTTTCAATAAAAAGAAAAGTGAACGTAAACCCAGTACCGCAAAAATATTGGAGGAATAAATCACCAGTATATCATCTTCAGAAAAAGGGATATTCGCTTTTTCTCTCACCAGTGAAACTACCGTAGGTATAGAGTCGAGTGCAAATACAACATCTATAGCAGCAAGCATCAGCACTACAATAGCCAGGTTGGTAAAATATACTTTGCCATTATGGTTGATGGTAAATCTGCCTTTAGGTTCTACGTTCGTAAAGCGTAAGTATTTTTGAATGAATTTGTATATTTTGGTTTCGCCGGGATTGAATTCTTCATTATCCTTTTGAAAAAAAAGTTTGTAGCCTGTGTATAGCAGGAAAAACCCGAAGAAGTATAATATCCAGTGAAATCTTTCAATTAATTCTATACCCAGCGCAATAAAGATCATACGGAAAACAATGGCGAGCAAAATGCCTATAAGCAGGGATCTTCCTGTATCTTTTTCTTCAACTTTGAAATAAGTAAAAATTAAAATAAACACGAAAATATTATCAATACTCAGCGACCACTCCATTAAATAAGCGGTAAAATATTTGGTAGCTACTTTTGAGCCATCTTCAAACCATAAAAAAATGCAGAATGCTACAGATAAACCTACCCAAAAAAGCGTTTGATACAATGCCTTTTTTATAGTGATGGTAGTATTTTTCTTGCTCATCAGGCCGAGATCAAAAATCAATGCAATTACCAGCACAATACCAAAAGTGAGATAAGAAATTTGTGTAGCAGTCATTTAAACAATTAAGATTTGTTGCCAAAGATAAGGGCTCGCTGTGGAAGCGGTAAAAATTATTAGCTGTGCTTTTGAAAGAACAAAATATGGGCTGATTGATCTGCCTGGTTAGAGACGGAATTTGATACGTTGTCCGGGACATTCAGAAATAACCGGCAGGTGCGCCTGCAAAACATGCAACATAGTTAATAATTGTACAACCCTGCTTGCAGCAGGCAAACTTATTAGCTTATAATGACGATGGTTAAAGTTAGTATCTGCTAATTATTGGAACGAGATATAATAATGTAATAAGGTAGGGTTAAGCTAATGGCTCAGTACCAAGAGCGCGCAATAGAGGATATGATTATTGATGAGGTTTCACTACTTACTTTTAGTGAGGTTATTAAATAACCCCGTAAGCGGAAGTGAATTTAAAAATAGCCACTTTGCTTTACAACCGCCAATCTTATGACCTTAATAATAGGCAGATACCACAACCGCAACCTTATTAGCTTATGTTGTCCCATTTCAATGTTTTCTGATAATGTTTTAAAAACTTATTATATTCTTCTGCAAAGCTCATTTTTGGGTGATGGATGGGTTGATTAAGTATGTATTTATATACCCTGTCCACATCTGTTTTTGAAATAGAAAATGCAGATGCGGATTGCTGCTACGCAAATCTTTCCATACATAATTTATTATCGTGGATAAATTTTGCGGAACTGTCTGCTATAATAGTAAGCATTGTGTCCTCTGAGATCTTTGATAACGGGATACAAGAAGATGCACATGTTCAGGATTGGCGTGAATACTATATGTTTTTGAATTAATGTTGTTAACGATGCCTAATATACTTTTCTAACCTTTCGCGATAATTTTTGGCAATTAAAGGTGTACGGTTTTGCGTTATCAAAATAAAATGAGTGTAAAGATTGTAATATTCTATTTTCATGGCTAGCTATATTGAAGGTAATAAGGTGAGTTAAGTGATCGCCTGTCTGTTACTAAGGTAATAATGTTTTCTGATAATAAAATGTTTTGACAATATCCCAAAAAAATTAGTTGACTCTCCCTCATAATATATTTTCCTTATTGAATGCATTCATATATTTTTGCGCCACTGCCTAAATGTAGTTTTAATGGTTGATGTATTATTAGGTCTCCAGTGGGGAGATGAAGGAAAGGGTAAAATTGTTGATTTTTTTGCCCCATCGTACGATATAATTGCACGCTTTCAGGGTGGACCCAACGCTGGTCATACCTTATATGTTAAAGACAAGAAAGTTGTATTACACCAGATACCATCCGGCATTTTTCATGAGGATACGGTTAATCTTATCGGTAATGGTGTGGTTCTTGATGCGGTTACACTGAAAAGGGAGTGCGAAACAGTAGCTTCTTTCGGTGTTGATTACGCAAAGAATTTATATATATCTGAGCGCACCAATCTTATTTTACCAACTCACCGCGCCCTTGATAAGGCTTCGGAAAATTTAAAGGGTAACGATAAAATTGGCTCAACACTTAAGGGAATTGGGCCTGCTTATATGGATAAAACAGGCAGAAATGCGCTGCGTGTTGGTGATTTGCTCGATAAGAATTTTACCACGCAGTATATAAAACTCCGTCTTAAGCACCAGAAATTACTGGATAGTATGCATTTCCAGGAGGATATTTCAGCCTGGGAAGATGAGTTTTTTGAAGCGATTGAATTTATGCGCCGGTTTAAAATTGTAAATGGCGAATATTTCATTAATGATAAAATAGCGCAGGGTAAAAAAGTATTGGCTGAAGGAGCGCAGGGAAGTATGCTTGATGTTGATTTTGGAACTTTCCCGTTTGTAACATCATCAAATACAATATCTGCAGGTGTTTGTACGGGTTTGGGTGTTCCTCCGCAGAAGATTAAAGAGGTGATAGGCGTTACAAAAGCATATTGTACCCGGGTAGGTGGTGGTCCATTCCCCACTGAATTGAATGATGCAACAGGTGAGGAGCTTAGAAAAATTGGCAATGAATTTGGCGCTACTACCGGCAGACCACGTCGTTGCGGCTGGATTGATCTTGTGGCATTGAAATTTGCCTGTATGGTAAATGGTGTAACTCAGCTGGTAATGACAAAAGCCGACGTTCTGGATGCATTCAGCGACCTGCAGGTATGTACAGCTTATAATGTTAACGGAAAAGAACAGCAGCAGGTTCCTTACCAGATGACGAAAGTGAATATTGAACCTGTATATAAATTACTTAAAGGGTGGAATAAAGATGTTTCCAAGATGAAAGATTACAGTGAACTGCCTGATGTAATGAAGACTTATGTATCCTATATAAATGAATATCTGGGAGTAAATATTACATATATCTCTAACGGACCTGGCAGGGAACAATTGATTCCGGCAAAGTAATTGAGCGTATTTTCAGGCTGGAAAAAAATTTTTCCTGAAATTATTTGGCTATTTAAAAAAGTCGTAGAAAATTTACGTTGTTAATTCATTCAGACTATGGCGAAATCTGAAAAACCAAAAAAAGGTACAGTAAAGGGCACATCAAATGAAGATGTGAATAAACCCGCGAAAGGTTCATCAAAACCAAAAAAGAAAGAAGAGGAAGATGATGACGATGATGATGATTTGGAGTTTGATGAGAAACCTGCAAAAAAAGGAGCAAAACCAGCGGCTTCAAAATCTAAAAAAGATGATGATGACGATGATGACGACGCAGAAGATGTAGAAGATGATTGGGAAAAAGTAGATGAAGAAGATAGCTGGGATCCTGACTTTGACGAATTTGATATACCCAAGTCAAAATCAAAAAAATCATCTGGTGGCGGTAAAAAAGGCAAAGATGATGACGATGATCTGGGCATTGACGATGAGTTTAAAGACATGGGACTATTTGACGATGGCGGCGGCAGGTTTGATGACGACGACGATGATTACTAATTGTTTTTCGTGAAAAGAACATTCCGTTCCTTTTCTATACAAGATTTTATTAAAACAAAAATGCAGATGTTGTATTGGGCAAACCAGTTCAACATCTGTTGTTTTTTGGATGATCACCAATATAAAATGCCGGGTCATACATTTGAATGTATACTGGCTGTTAATAGTATTGCTGATGTAAAAGCCAATGCAGGCAACGCTTTTCAGCAACTTGATCTTTTTCTCCGGCAGAATGATGATTGGTGCTTTGGGCATTTAGGGTACGACCTTAAGAATGAGCTGGAGAACCTGCACTCAAAAAACGCCGACTATATTCAGTTTCCTGATCTTTTCTTTTTTGTGCCTGAAACCGTTGTTATTTTAAAAGAAAGCGAGCTGGTAATAGGTGTTTGCGGTGACAATCATCTGGCGATAGCTTCAGCTATTACCGGCAAACCTGTTGGTAATGTAAAAAGAAATACAAAAGCACCGGTTAAGGTTAACAGCAGGTTCTCTAAGAAAGATTATATCCAAACTATAGCTGCAATCAAAGAACATATTTTACGGGGTGATTGTTACGAGCTGAATTTTTGCCAGGAATTTTATGTTGATATTATTGATACGGATCCGCTGGATCTGTATATGTCATTAAGTAAGGAATCTCCCAACCCTTTTTCATCATATTATAAGCTGAATGATAAATACCTGCTATGCGCCAGCCCTGAACGGTATATAAAGAAAACCGGTACTGCTATTATGTCTCAACCTATAAAGGGAACGACCAGGCGAAATATTGTTGATGATAAAGTTGATTTTGAGCATAAGATTGCGTTGCAAAACAGCAGTAAGGACAGGTCGGAGAATATAATGGTTGTGGATCTGGTAAGAAATGATCTTTCAAAAATCTGTAGGGAAGGCAGCGTAAAAGTCAGCGAGTTATTTGGTATATATGCATTTCCGCAGGTATATCAAATGATTTCTACGATAAGCGGAGAAATAGGTGCGGATGTATCAGTTACAGATATATTCAGTGCTACTTTTCCCATGGGCAGCATGACCGGTGCGCCAAAAAAAAGGGTAATGGAACTGATAGATGAATATGAGAAGACAAAACGGGGTGTCTTTTCCGGCGCGGTGGGATATATATCTCCGGAGAGGAATATGGATTTTAATGTTGTTATCCGGAGTATGCTGTATAATGCCACATCACGGTATTTATCATTCCAAACCGGCTCGGCTATTACTTATTATTGTAATGCTGAAAGTGAGTATGAGGAATGTTTGCTGAAAGCTGCTGCAATAAAAAAAGTGCTGAATCAGTAATCCAGCACTCTTCTTAATAATATATTCTGGTTATAACCTTTTACCAGCCTTGTTTCTATCGGTTACCACCGCCTTTGATTTTGGTAAGCTGATTGCTTCGGGAAATTTTGCTTTTTCTTCTTCCGCAGCTACTGTTTTATTATTGTCAATTACTGCCTGAACAGATTCGTAGAGCAAATCTTCGCGGCGTGCATTGAACGTACCTGCTTTATCTTTAGGTATCCTCATTTTGTACCCTTTGGATGATACGTCCCTGTCAAATCCGGGGTTATAAAGGTTGAATGTAGATTCCTCCATGCCCAAAGCTTTTGCTATAACAGCCGCTTTAAACCTGCCATTTATATTGATTACTTCTGTGTTGGCAAGCTCATCGCTGCTTAAATTTCTGATATCAAGCAGGGGTATCATTTCATCACTTGCTTCTAATACAAATTGAGCAGCTATAAATTTCTTTACATGATTGCGGGATTCCGCAGGTAAGTATTGCTGCAGTTTCCAGAAATCCCTGCTTCCGCTTTTCCTTATTGCCGTTTCAACTCTTGAGCCTCCGCCATTGTAAGCTGCTATAACCAGTAACCAGTCGTTGTATTGATTATATAAGCTTTTCAAATATTTGGCAGCGGCATGCGTACTTTTTGCCAGATCCTTTCTTTCATCGCGGCGGTTGTTAATCGTAAGACCCATCAACCGTCCGGTAGTAGCCATGAACTGCCAGGGGCCAACAGCGCCTTTATTTGATAAAGCCGTATTTGACATCTCCGATTCAATGATAGCCAGGTATTTAAGATTGGTAGGTAACTGGTGCTTTTCCAGAATATTATCTATCAATTTAAATTGGCGCTCATACTTTGCTTTTATTTTTTCAAGCCGTACTTCATTTTTTTGCTGGTACGATGTTACAAAAGCAATAGACGCCGGGTGCAGTTCTTTAAACATTTTCTCTCTTAAAGAAATTGTCTTTATGGTGGAAGCAGCTTTTGTAACTTCTTCACTTTTAGCTATTAAGATCAATTCTTCTGCAGAAGGTGCATTAACAGCGTCAGCTACAACAATTCCGGAAGGAACTGATGCTTTAATAGTGGTATCTTTTGTTTGGGGATGATGGGCACTGTGATCATTTATTGTTTCAGCCTGCACAGATGCAAGTGAACATATAATGAAAAATAAACAACCAAAACCTCTTAAATAAAATTTCTTCATAAATAACTCAATTTTTTTGGTTTGCTCCCTCTTTGCAATTATGATTCCAAAAAAGAAGGCTACAAAATAATTGGTTGATTCACAGGGGGTACGGAAATCCTAATAAATCGTGAAAGGTTTTGCTATCGATATTGGGGTAGAAGGCAAATGTAATAGGTCAAAACGATTTGCCATAGTATTAAGCCAAAATTATGCCATGATTAATGGTAAATAACGTTAGTTTATCCTAATTTTATGCCCTTTTGGCACTAAATGCAGAAATAATGTCGCTTTTTTTAAGCGTCAGGCAGGTTTAGTAGTTGTGGAGATGGAGTGTTTAATATTAAAGCCGATTTCAGAACCGATTCTTTTTAATGCGAGAGCCATCTGGTTTTCTACTGTTTTCACAGACAGGTCAAGCAGGGCAGCAACTTCTTTATATTTTAGTCCTTCCTCTTTTATTAATTTAAAGATCAACTTGCATTTTGGAGGCAGGCTTTGAATGGCTTTATGTATCCTGGTTACCATTTCTGCGGTGATCATTAGTTTTTCAGGGTCAAAATAAACACTATTCAGCTCAACCCAATAATCTTCTGCCAGGATATGCTGTTCCCCTTTTTTCTTTTTCAGATAATTGATTGCCGTATTACGGGTGCTGGTGAACAGGTAAAGCTTAAGGTTGGTGATATTGTGAAGAGTTTTCCTTTTCTCCCAGATTTTTATAAATACATCTGAAACCACTTCTTCAGACAATTGTTTGGATTTTACAAAGGAAAAGGCAAACTGCTGCAGGGACGGATAAAAATGCAAAAACAGCTCATTATATGATTGTTGATCACTGAACAGGGCAACTTTTTGCTGGAGCAATTCGATATTTGTATGATTGTTATTCATCAGGTGCAATCTGTGCAAGCCTTTGTTAACTTTAATCCCTCATTTTACAGGATGGTGTAAAATTAAATTATGCTGCTTCAAGAAAAATTATTCATAATCATCTTTTTTTCTACCTTTGCACTCCTTTAATAGCAAAAGGGGTAGTTCTTTTTATCTGGTATAACTTTTTTTGGACCCTTAGCTCAGCCGGTTAGAGCATCTGACTCATAATCAGAGGGTCGCTGGTTCGAGCCCAGCAGGGTCCACAAATACCGGGTCGCCTGGTTTCAGCCGGTAAGGCCAGTTGTTCAGCAACTGTGCCTGTGTTTTAAAAGTAAATACAGGCATTGCTTAAAAGATAAAGCCGGTGAAGCTCAAAATTCTGGTAGATTCAGATTCCTCTTTAACCTTTTATTAACCTGTTGCAGGATACATTTGTCACTCAATTAAAATTATGAAGCGTTTCTCACTGCTACTGGCATTATTTATTATTTCAGGCAATTACATTTTTGCTCAAACTGAAACTGACTCAATTCCTAAAAAGAAAGATTGGAGTAAAGCACAATTATCCGGAAGGGCAGCAGACCATTTTATGTTGCAGCTTGGTTATAATGGGTGGTCCGGGGATGTTGACGATATTAATACAAAGGGGCTCAGCAGAACATTCAATATGTACTTTATGTATGACTTTCCATTTAAGTCAACCCCGAATTTTAGTGCAGCGGCCGGTGTGGGTGTTGGAACAGATAATATGTTTTTCAAAGAAACTTATATTGACTTAACCAAATCACCATTAGCTTTTACGAACGATACCGTTAATACGTATAAGAAATACAAGCTTGCAACCACTTACCTGGAGATACCTGTTGAATTGAGGTATGCTGCTAACCCGGCAAATTTCAATAAATCGTTTAAAGCAGCTATTGGTCTTAAAGTAGGCACAATGGTGGATGCGCATACAAAAGCAAAAGTATCAAGAGATACACAAAACAATGGCGGATACAGCTACCGGGTAAAAGACAGGAGAAACTTTAATGCTACACGCCTGGCTGCAACGGTAAGAGTAGGATATGGCGTATTTTCTGTTTTTGGAACATACCAGATCAATACATTTGTGAAAGATGGTTATGGACCTAATATAAGGCCTTATACTATAGGTTTGTGCATTAGTGGATTATAATAATATCAGTAAAGCATTTAAATAATTAAACGGATGCCGATGGCATCCGTTTTTATTTGAACCTGCTTTACATTTGCAGCATAAAAATTAACCGAGTTGATTGATAAGAAAAATAAATTTTCAAAAGAAGAGAAAGCAATTCTTGTTGGGCTGGTATACAAACAGCAAACCGAGCAGCAATTACATGAATATCTTAATGAGCTGGCTTTTCTGGCTGAAACTGCCGGGGCAAAAGCGGTAAAAACTTTTTTCCAGAAGCTTCCTCATCCTGATAGTAAAACTTTTATAGGTAAAGGAAAGCTCGAAGAAATTCATGATTATATTCAACTCCATAAAGATATTGAGGTAGCGATTTTTGATGATGAGCTTACAGGTGCTCAAATTACCAATATTGAAAAAGCATTGGATATTAAAGTGATTGACAGGAGTGACCTGATCCTTGATATTTTTGCCAGCAGGGCAAAAACTGCACAGGCAAAAGCACAGGTAGAGCTTGCACAATACCAGTATATACTACCAAGGCTCCGCGGTATGTGGAAGCACCTTGAGCGTTTGGGGGGCGGTATTGGTACGCGTGGCCCGGGTGAAACAGAAATAGAAACGGATCGCCGTATTGTCCGCGATAAAATATCATTATTGCGTAAACGCCTTGCTGAAATAGATAAGCAGGCATTTACACAGCGGAAAGAAAGAGGTGAATTTATTCGTGTGGCGTTGGTAGGTTATACCAATGTGGGCAAATCAACCATCATGAATGTATTAAGCAAGAGCGAAGTATTTGCAGAAAATAAGCTCTTTGCAACTTTAGATACCACTACCCGGAAAGTGGTTTTTGAAAATACCCCTTTTCTCCTCAGCGATACGGTAGGCTTTATCAGGAAGCTGCCTCACCATTTGGTAGAAAGTTTTAAGAGTACATTGGATGAGGTAAAAGAAAGTGATATTTTATTGCATGTGGTAGATATATCGCACCCGCAATATGAAGACCAGATGGCGGTAGTGAACAAGACGCTGCAGGAACTTGGTTGCCACGATAAACCTGTAATTACAGTGTTTAACAAGATGGATCTTTATGTAAAAAATACATTTGATGAATGGCTGGACAGCGAAACAAAAGAACAGTTGCTGCGGGAGCTGAAAGAAAGATGGGTAAATGATACAAGGGGTAATTGTATTTTTATTTCCGCAACCGAAAGACAGAATATTGATGAACTGAGAAAAGTGCTGATTGACAAAATTCGCGAAAACTACCGCATTCGTTATCCATATAAAACGGATTTCTTTTATTAATGCCTGAAACAAATTATTATTGGTATAAGCTGGCGGAACATGTTAATGAGCTTGATTTTGCAGGCAATAATATTGCCACTGCTGTGGTGAATGGAAAGAAAATATGCATAGCAAAATACAATAACGGTTTATATGGCTTTGCATATAAATGTCCTCATGCGGGTGGTATAATGGCAGATGGGTATATTAATCCTGCAGGCTATGTGGTATGCCCCGTTCACCGGTATAAGTTTGATATACAAACCGGGCGCAATGTTAGTGGTGAAGGATACTATATGAAATACTGGCCTGTGCGGATAACAGAGGATGGTATATTTATCGGCATGAAATAAACGGATTAGCTGTAACTATAAAATTGTACCTGCCGTATTAAAAGTCATCGCTAATACCTTCATCTTATCGTCTCTGGCGATTGCTATATAATAACAATGAAAAGAATTGGTATAATATCAGATACGCACGGCTATCTTGATGAAAAAGTTTTTGATCATTTTGCGCAATGCGATGAAATCTGGCATGCAGGTGATTTTGGTAATATCACCATTGCAGATGCATTAAAAAAACATAAGCCTTTGCGCGGTGTATACGGTAATATAGATGGCAATGATATAAGAAGTGTTTATCCTGAAAAGTTGCATTTCACCATTGAAGATATACCGGTGTTTATGCAGCATATTGGCGGCTACCCGGGCAGTTACGCGCCTGGCGTAAAGCAGGAAATTATAACTGCCCAGTCAAAATTATTCATCAGCGGCCACTCTCACATTCTGAAAGTGATGTATGATGATAAGTTGCAGTGCCTGCATATTAATCCCGGTGCAGCGGGTAAACAGGGCTGGCATAAAGTGAGAACCATTGTTCGGCTTACCATTGATGGAAACAATATGAAAGATTGTGAAGTGATTGAATTAGGTAAGAGATAATTTTTCTTATAGAAAGATCACCCTGCCACGCTTTCATTTTGTTCGGTTGGTTTATCAAGGGTGAGCACAGGTATCTTAGAAGCATAAGCCATAATGCGTTTGGTTATCCTGTTCCATAATCCTGGTAGCTGAAATTCTTTCCTTGACTGGCCAAGTATTAAATCTGCATTAATACGCCTTGAAAAATCAAGCGTGCTTTTTGCAAGATTCTGGCCTTCTAACAAAAAACATTGAACAGGTATAGTAGATACGCTTTGTACAAGTTCTAACGTTTTATCCAATACATTTTTTTCGTTACTGTTGTTTCTTAATGAAACAAGATAAACAGTGGATTTAAAAGAACGGGCAAGCGTGGTTGCCAGTTTTACACGGTCAACCGGAATATCATCATGCAGTGGCAACACTATTTTTTTGAAATGACTAACCAACCCGCTTGATCTTATTGCGAGGATAGGAACACTTATCTTTTTTGCCAGCAAACTTATAGAGATTGATGAAATGATCCTGTCAAATAAATTAAATTTTGCCAGGCCCATCACAACCAGATCCATTTTATAGTTTTCAATATACTGCTTCAGCTGTTTTTGTGGATGGCCTTGTAAAAGGCTGATTTCAATTTCACCTTCTCCAACCATTTGTTTTTTGTATATCGCTTTTAGCTCCGCTAATTTTTCGCGGCAGGTTTGCATATTAATATGAGATGCATAGGGTGTAAAATTGCTTGCATCAATATTTATTAAAGGAAAAACGGGTTTAAATACCACGTGTACCAGGTGAATATTGCAATTGAAACTATTGGCTAATTCAATAGCTTTTGTAATAGCCCATTTATTTTTTACGGTAAAGTCAATAGGAATAAGAATATTGTAAAAATTGTTTTGCATAGCATTTTGGCTTATTGGTTATTCAAAAAAATACCTGTTGTGTTTCTCAGGCTATTTTAAGCAACGGGTAAAATGTTTTTTCTTTTATAGACGCAAATGAAACCTTTTCAAGCAGTTCATCGGAGCTGCAAAATGCTACACCTTTTCCTGCATGTGTTACAATGCATCTGTCGTCTTTATCGTCGCCAACCGCGATGCAGTTTTTTAAGGGTACATTAAACTTGTCGCAGGCAAATTGCAGTGCATTGCTTTTGCAAAAAGCATGTCCGCAAATACTATCCGGCGAGGCAAAGAAATAGGAGGGTAAATTTACTTCTCCTGTGGCTTTGCCTTCAAAGAACTCCAGTTGATTAGCATATACAAAATCAGCACCAATATTTTGTTTTACATAATTTGCTATCAGCGCATAGCTATGGCTGATTATGCCAACCCGGTATTTTCTTTCTTTCAGCGCTGTTATTACGTCCTGAATGTCATCTACCATCTCTATACCGGCTGCTATATGTAAAAGATCATCTATGGTTTTACCTTTTAGCAATAAGCCAATCCTTTTTGTAAGTATGATCGGATCTTTTTCATTGAACCGCAAGTCTTCCAGTTCACGCACAAAACCAAATGCCTTTGCGCAGGTGTCAATAAATTTACCTTTAAAAATGGTGTTGTCAAGGTCAAAAACGATCATCTTGTTATAATCCGAAAGGTTTTCTTTCAATGTATTATGCAGTTCCCTTTGTATCGCTTCTATCGAAGAAATATCTTCCGCCGGGATATCATCTTTACTTACTCCCTGTGCCTTGGTAATTATAGCCCGGGATACTTCCTTGCTCATTTTACCCAGGCTTTCCCAGGGTTTGCTGTTATTTTCAATATAGCCAATATTAACTTCCTTAATGCGGGCCTTCATTAAATACATATCAATTAGTATACCTATATCTACGCCGTAATCATTAATAAAATTAATCCTGTTGAAAAATTGTTTTTTGCCTGCTATCATGCCGCTTAACGGTTGCGAAAAGTTTGCCAATCCGGGGTAATATATGTTAAGAAGTGGCTTGGCTACCAGTTCAGTTACCCTGCCGGCATTCCTGGCAAAACTGGCTTTTACAAAATCCGCTTCATTATTAATAATAGGATCCGCTAATAACTCAATCGTTTTTTCAGGATAGGGGTCAATATCGCCATCCAGGAAAATTAAAATATCATTCCCTGCATTTTGAATACCATCCCTCATTGAAATGCCTTTGCCCCTTACGGCGCTGTGTACAACTTTTGCGCCGCTGTGTAAAGCAATTTCAACAGTATTATCTTCAGATTTATCGTCAACCACTATAACTTCTGTAACCAATGCATGCCTGTTACAGAAACTGATGATCTGTTCGATTGTTTTTGATTCATTTAAAGCAGGTATAATTACTGTAATCATTCACATGTCTTTTGTGGAAAAATCAATTTCCTGCATTGAGGGTGGGTAATATACAACATTCATGCGGAAAATAAGAAGGTTGGGTATTAAGATTAAGGTGTAAGGCATAAGGCTTATGGTATAAGGCTTATGCATTTTGCGCAGGGTTTTAATCCTTCCTGTATCTTCCGTTTAAATATCTTGCTACAGAAAAAAAAATCCCGAATTGCTTCGGGATTTTAAAAAGATTGAAAGTATTATTACTTAATAGTCGTTGTTATAATCTCTTTTGTTATAACCGCCACGGTCTCCGCCGCGATCACGATCACGGTATCCACCGCCACCGCCTTTGTTGTAGCCGCCACCGCCGCCACCAAATCCTCTTTTCTTAAAACCGCCGCCACCGCCTGGTTTTGCCGGTCTTTCCTGGGCTTCATTAATTACGATCTTTCTGCCTTGTATTTCTTTGTCATAAAGGCTGCTGAGCGCATTCTGAGCTTCGGTGTCATTTTCCATTTCTACAAAACCGAATCCTTTGCTTCTTCCGGTTTCGCGGTCTTTAACAATTTTAATAGAGGAAACAGTACCATACTGTTCAAATAAAGTTCTTAAATCGTCTTCTGTCATAGTCCAGGAGAGATTTCCTACATACAGGTTCATTGTAACAAAATTTTAAATAATAAAAATAAAAATGGTAATGAAAACATAGTTGCTACAATGATCTGAGAACCCGGAGAAATAGCCGTAAATACCAGCCAGAATAGAACTAATGGGCATTACTTGATTGTGAAGATAATGCTTTCCGTAGTAATACCATAAAAAATACCATATTTATTACAAACGGAAAGAAGGGGTAAGTAAAAACACATATAAAGCAAAAGAGTAAAACTATTGCAGTTTTACCCTTTGCTATAGTTTAAATATTATTCAGCCACTACTTCAAAGCTGAGCTCGGTTTCGTTTCCGTTACCGAAATCTACTTTAGCCTTGTGGGAGCCGAGTTCTTTAACTTCGTCCAGAATATGAATTCTGCGGCGGTCTATTTCATATCCTTTTTGGTCGCGGATAGCACGGGCAAGCTGTACAGTAGTAATGCTACCGAAAATTTTGCCTGAAGTACCGGTTTTAGCGCCAATTTTTAATGGACCTTCGTTCAGTTTGCTTATTACCTGGTTAATTTCAGCCAGTAATTTTTCTTCCTTCTTTTTCAGCTGTTTCAGCTTTTCTTCCAATTGTTTTAAATTAGATGGAGAAGCCTCGATAGCATATTTCTGAGGAATGAGATAATTACGTGCGTAACCGCTCTTTACCTTTACCTTTTCGTTGGCAGAGCCCAGGTTATCTACGTCTTGTATTAAGATTACTTCCATGATTGCCTCCTACTTTAAAAGATCAGTTACGTAAGGTAATAAAGCCATTTGCCTGGCCTTTTTTATTGCGTCAGACACTTTACGCTGGTATTTAAGTGAATTTCCGGTAATGCGGCGGGGCAACATTTTACCCTGCTCATTCAGGAATTTCTTTAAAAACTCAATATCCTTGTAGTCTATGTACTTAATGCCGTATTTCTTAAAGCGGCAGAATTTTTTCTTAGGCTTCTCGGTTTTGATAGCCGTAAGATATTTTATTTCATTAGCTTTTGCCATAACTATTCAGCCTGCGCTTTTTCGGTTTTATAATTTACACCACTTTTCTTTCTGGCATTGTACACGACGGCGTATTTATCGAGTTTCGTTACCATGTGACGTAAAACCTGCTCGTCACGTAGCAGTTGAATCTTCAAAGATTCATTGAAGCTGGATGGCGCAGTAAATTCCATCACCCAGTAAATACCTGTGGTTTTTTTCTGGATGGGATACGCCAGTGATTTTAACCCCCAGGGGTTTGAATGCACTATCTCACCGCCAACTTCGGCAACAAGATCAGTGTATTTTTTCTGAGCTGCTTTAAATTCTTCTTCGCTCAGAATAGGGGTAAAAATCACCATCAATTCATAATTGTTCATTACCCTGAATTTTTGGTTTTTAAATAATGGGGTGCAAAGGTAAGTTTTTTTGCTATATCCGGAATTATTTGTTTATGGTTTGTAGTTTGTGGTTTCGGGTTAAACCTCAAACCATAAACCACAAACTACAAACCTTCTTGCCATCCTGTCAGTAATCTCTCAAATGGCATTTTATTTGTCCCAGTAGAGCACATATATAATATTAATTTAATTACATATATTATGCAAAAAGGCAATATACGCGTACAAACGGAGAATATTTTCCCGATAATTAAAAAATTTCTGTACAGTGAGCATGACATTTTTGTGAGGGAACTGGTGAGCAATGCGGTAGACGCAACCCAGAAATTGAAAACATTATCCTCTATCGGCGAAGCGAAAGGCGAATTGGGTGAATTGCGAATAGATATTAAGTTAGATGCTGAAGCTAAAACGCTTACTATTTCAGACAAGGGCATTGGTATGACAGCCGGAGAGGTTGATAAATACCTGAACCAGGTGGCTTTTAGCGGCGCCGAAGAATTTCTTCAGAAATACAAAGGGCAGAATGACGCGAATATTATCGGTCACTTCGGGCTTGGTTTTTATTCCGCTTTTATGGTGAGCGATAAAGTGGAAGTAGTGACTAAATCATATAAGGCAGATACTCCCGGAGTAAAATGGGAATGCGATGGCAGCCCGGCATTTACCCTTGAAGAAGTGGATAAAGCAGAAAGAGGTACGGATATTATTCTCCATATAAATGAAGAAAGCAAAGAATTTTTAGAAGCCCACAGGATAAGGCAGATACTTGAAAAATTCTGTAAGTTCCTGCCTGTGCCTATCTTTTTTGAAGACAAGCAAATCAATAACACAAACCCTGCATGGACCAAAAAACCTTCTGAACTTACAACAGAAGATTACCAGAATTTTTACAAGGAACTATATCCTTATAATGAAACGCCATTATTCTGGATTCATCTGAATGTTGATTACCCATTTAATCTTACCGGTATTTTGTATTTCCCTAAAATAAAACAGAGCTACGAAATACAAAAAGATAAAATTCAGCTTTACAGCAACCAGGTATTTGTAACGGATGAAGTAAAAGATATAGTGCCCGAGTTCTTGATGCTGTTACAGGGTGTGATTGATTCTCCTGATATTCCGCTGAACGTTAGCCGCAGCTATTTGCAGGGTGATCCTAATGTTAAAAAGATCAATAATTATATTACCAAAAAAGTTGCGGATAAGCTTGAAGAAATTTTTAATAAAGAGCGAAAAGAATTTGAAGAAAAATGGGAGAGTATTGGATTGTTTGTGAAGTATGGAATGATGACAGACGACAAGTTTTTTGAAAAGGCGAATAAATTCAATCTGTTTGAGGATGTGGATGGCGGTAAATTTTATACGCTTGAAGAATACAGGCTGGCTGCTGAAACATTGCAAAAGAATAAAGACGGCAAGCTGGTGATTTTATATACTACTAACCCGGTACAGCAGGACGCTTATATACAGCAGGCAAAAGCAAAGGGCTATGTTATTGTGAAGATGGAAACTATTGTTGATTCAGCATTTATTAACCAGGTAGAACATAAGCTGGATAATGTAACTTTTACCCGTGTTGATGCAGATATTGTTGATAATCTCATTGATAAACAGGAAGGTGGTGAATCAGTATTGAATAAGGAAGAAGCTGAAGTATTGAAAAACCTGTTTGATATTAAAATGCCTGAGGTAAATATGACGGTGGAGGTGAAAGGGCTTAGCGCTGATGCTCCCCCGGTTGTAGCCACAAGACCTGAATTTATGAGGCGTATGAAAGATATGGCATCGGTAAGCGGGCCAATGGGAAGTTTTTATGCAAACATGCCTGATGAAGTATCGCTTACGGTGAATGGTAATCATCCTGTCTATCAGAATATTTTAGCTGAAACAGATAGTGATAAAAAAGAAAAGCTGGTGCATAACCTCGCAGATCTTGCATTGCTATCCCAGGGTTTGCTGAAAGGAAATAATCTTACCAAATTTATCAACCGCAGTGTTGAACTGATAGGAGGAGAGCAGAAAGGAAAGATTATTGTGGAGGGCTAAAACGATCTTTATAAAATATAAAAACCCCGACATACAATCCGGGGTTTTTATATTTTATATGATAATTGTTATTTCTTAAAAGAAAGTAAGGCTGTTCTAATCGTGCTTATTTTTTTTACCTGGTTATAATAAGTATGATCAGGATTTGCTTTTATTTTATGAATGATGCTTTTTGCCGCATCATAGTTTTGAAGCTTAATTAAAGCAAGCGCAAGATAAAATTCACTTTCCTGGGTATATGGTTTTTCAGTAAGCGTTTTATTTGCGTCAATTACCTGGTTAAAATAATCAGCAGCCACATCAAATTTATCGAGATACAATGCTGAGACGCCGCCAAGAAATTTTTCTTTTTGCCCGCTTTCATTAGAAATGGCAGATAACACGGCATTCCAGTTTCCCATTTTATATGATTGTTCTATATCAGTTCCTTTGGAAGCGCTTCTTGTTGCTGATAAATTATATGCTTCAAAGGCAGAGGTATATAATTTATCCGGGGTTATGGTGGCATATTGTATTGCTGTGTAAGAAGCTAATACCACTGCCAATACCGCTGCTACACGCATAGCGTAAAAGCCTATACTACGTACTTTTGCCGGTTGGTCCTGTGTAGTGGTACTGCTGTTTTTACCTGTTTTGTATGCTGCTGCAATATTACCTACCTGCCTGTGCAAAGCAGAAAGTTTTACTGACGTTACAGCCATATTCATATATTCATATGCTTCCCGCAGTTCGGCATTGTTATTTAATAGTTGCTCAACTAATTTTCTTTCCTCATCATTTACGGTACCATCTATGTACTGCTCTAGTAAATCAATATTGGCGTTAAAATCGTAAGTCATATACTATTTGCTTTCAGCGTTTCAATAATTGCTACATTATTTTTTACCAATGCGACAAGTGTTTTAAAACACTTGTGTTTTTTATTTCTTACTACCTGCTCGTTTTCGTAATTGGTTTGTTCAACTATTTCTTTTATTGACAAACTTTCGAAATAAAACAGGGTAAGGATTTTTTTACACCCATCACCCAGGGTGTTAAATACTTCTAATAGCTTTTTTTTTGATTCCCGCTGCTCATAGGTTTCGTTGCTGTTATCATCCTGCAAGCGGTTTCTTTCAAAAACCTTATCCCTCTTTTCCGCGCTGTTTCTTTTCTTCAACTCATTTAGCCAGCAATTCCTCGTCATTGAATGCAAAAAAGTTTTTACGCTGGATTCTTCCCTGAACTTCCCTGACTGCACCACCCGGATAAAATCTACCATTACTTCCTGCAGTATATCCTGGGCGTCCTGCTCGCTGCCACTATTATTAGTAATTAAAGAGCTCAGGTATTCAAAATGTGCTTCGTAAATAAAGGCTATCGCACTATTAAGATTTTTATTTGTTTTGATGCTGATTATCAAATCAGTATCGCTTAATCTCAATTTGCTGTTCATTTTACATACTATTATTGGTAAAGGCTGAAGGATGTTTTGTAACTGTAAAACGTAAAAAAAGCGGATATATTTATTTTCAGCAGACTATAAAATATTTGTGGTAAGCCTTTTGAGGGATAAAAAGAGGGAATTATTAACAAATCAATGTTTAAACATTAATTATATTTGCAGTCAAATATTAAAACGATATAAATCATGGCAACAACTACATGGATCATAGATCCTTCACACAGCGAAATACAATTTAAAATCAGGCACTTAATGATAACTAACGTAACGGGTAGTTTCCAGGCATTTACCTCAACGGTAGAAACTGAAGGAGATGATTTTACAAAAGCTAAGATCAGGTTCACAGCAACAGTAGATTCTATAACTACCGGCAATGAGCAAAGAGACGCTCATCTTAAAAGCCCTGATTTTTTTGAGACTGAAAAATATCCGGAGCTGGTGTTTGAAGCAAATAGCCTGAGCTCGAAAGGCGGTGATGAATATGAAGCAGAAGGCGACCTCACATTGCATGGCGTAACAAAAAAAGTAAAAATATCTGTAGAAGCTGGTGGTGTTGTTAAGGACCCTTATGGTCAGACAAAGGCAGGCTTTTCTGTTGCTGCAAAAATTAACCGTAAAGATTTTGGTTTAAATTGGAATGCCGCTACAGAGGCTGGTGGGGTAGTAGTAAGTGATGAGGTTAGGGTAAGTGCTGAGGTACAATATGTTAAACAATAATTTTATAATAGAAGCGTAGAAGAAGCTGTCTTTGTTTTGAGGGCAGCTTTTTTATTTTGAACAAAAGCAGGATAATATCAAATAGATTGGATGCATTTCAAACTTTCGCGGAAGTGGGCGGTGAGACTGCCCAAGGCGCACGCCCTGGTTGGTGTTTCCGCCAGCCAGGGGAAATCCGGAATGCAACCAATCGTTTTACCTAATCTTTTTTTGAATAAAATGCATTTTTTTTGTAAAAATTATAATCATACCACTTGAAGCATTTCATAATTGCCCTGCTTGACTTTATTTATACACCTTTTCAAAAATTTATTGACAGGCAAACATTTCGGTATGTAGCGTGTGGGGGAGGTAATACTTTGCTTGATATTATTATCTACTTCGTTACCTATAATTTCATCTTAAAGAAGCAAATTGTACACACTCCTTTTATAAGCATAAGTCCATATATAGCTTCGTTTATCATCTCTTTTTTTGTAACATTTCCAATAGGATTTCTGCTAATGCGGAATATAGTATTTACAGGGTCTACTTTGCGGGGAAGAATTCAATTGATCCGGTATTTTGCGATGGTAGTAGTGTGCGTGGTTTTAAATTATATTTTTATAAAACTCTTTGTAGAGCAATTTGGTTTTTATCCTACGATAGCTAAAGTAGTTACAACAATTATTGTAGTTTGCTTCAGCTATCTAACACAACGGCATTTTACCTTTAAAACTAAAACTAAAAATTGAAATTGGAATAAATGCTTAGACCATTTATTATCCATTACTTTTTTCGGGAGATGGAAAAGATAGATCAGGTGTTTTTACAAAAGGTCTAACTTATTTCATGGTCTAAACAATTTTATTCCTACTACAGGTTTACCTGTAAGTGTGTTTTTCTTATAGGTCGGCAACAGCCAGATCGAAAAATAGGATAAGGTTTATGGACATCAACATGTATAAAATGTTCTAAAAAAGTAGTCTTTACTGTATCTATATGAACCAAAGTTTTAGGAAATTGAGCTGGTTAACCTTTCCTTGAGAATTGTCTTCTAATTTCGGTTATACAAAACAGTTAGAACCATCAATACTCTTGAACTAGCACCATCGTGCATTAAATATCTATCAAAAACATATTTGTTGTCGAAAAGTAATAGCGGTATTTTATTACCGTTTTTTAACGGTGATTTTCCACCGTTTTTTAACGGTAGCCCAGGTACCGTTTTTTAACGGTTTTATTATGTTGTTTTAACGGTTTTTTTTGATTGAAATTGACATTTGTTATTGAGGTTCTATTTAGTATAAATAATATTAATTTGTAATTAAATAGATTGCAATAATTTGTATATATATTTTTCTATTGTGCATGTTTAGCTTTACAGCGAAATAATTTTTCATTCACTTTAAACCACAGAACATGCTTACAATTCAAAAGAAATCATTAAAGAGCGGAAAGTACGTAAACACAGCTTATGTAGACAGTATAGTTAGAACTTATAAGCAAGAAAGATGGGTGCACAATTCAGCACGTATTGGTAAAGAAGATTCATTAAGTACCTGGTACAGCATTGAAGAACTTGAGGAGTTCATAAACACTGCAAAAATGCATGGTGCAGACGGTATCAAATTCTATTTCGCAGCATATCCTTCAGATTTTACTGAAAAGCCAGAATATGCCGGACGTCAAACATTGGCACTTGTAGCAACCAAGAGCAAAGAAATGGAAGAGGGAACAGGGCATAAAGATATTTACGTACAGGATGGAGATGCTACTACCATACTGGCATATAACTTTGGAAAAATTTGCCCTCCAAGTTGCCCGGTGCCTCCAAAACCAGCCGATGCTGATGACTGGGGTGGTATAGGAATTACCATTGTAGACAGAGGCGAACAAGGCATGACTTTAGTATAAAATACTATCAGTTATTATAATATAAACCTCCTGATAACTCAGGAGGTTTTTTGTTTTTATAAATCATTTACTCCCTTTATCTTGCACAAATGATATTTAGTGAGGTATACATATATTTTATTTTGTTAGCATCACTGGCAGCTTGTAGATTTTATTTCGAAAAAAGGATTTCTATTTATCTGTATCTCCTTTCTCCATTTTTGCTTTTAACTTTCTTAGTTGAGATAATTGCTTTGTGGATGGGGTACAATGCAAGGCCCAACGTGTGGCTATACAACTTCTTTATGATTATACAACCAGTATTTTACTTTTTATTGGTTCGTAATGTAATCCGGAATAAAAGAATGCGGTCTTTTTTGCTATTCGTTTCCTGGCTATACCCGTTATTTGTAATAATAAATATATTTTTTTTGCAACCGCGCAAAGATCAGTTTGTGAGCATTTCTTATGCAACAGGAACGCTGATCATTGTTCTTTCCACCATTTTTTATTTTTATGAACTGTTCACCTCTGATAAATATATTAATTTAGCCAGGGACCCCTTTTTCTGGATATGTTCAGGATTGCTGTTCTTCTATAGTTGTGGCTTTCCACTGTTTGCTTTAAATAATTTTTTATCCAGTTCATCGAATATCTTCATAAAAAATTATACTTCAATTATTTCCCTCCTTAATATTTTACTATATTCATCCTTTATCATTGCTTCATTATGCAGGATCAGGATCAGGAATTCTTTTTTTTAATAATAATAGGCGGCTTACTTGCCTTTTTACTGGTAGGGTTTGTGGTAACAGTTCTTTTGTTGTATCAAAAGCGGCAACACAGGCAGGAGCAGGAGTTAACCCGGCTTAAAGAGGAGTATGACCAGGAAGTTCTGAAGTCTCAACTTGAGATACAGGAGGCGACATTAAAAAATATTGCACAGGAATTGCATGATAACATCGGGCAGATCTTGTCTGTTGTAAAATTATCGCTTTCTGTTTTACCCGTTGAAAAAGAGCATAAAGCATACGAGCCTTTACAACATATCAGGGAAGTATTAAATAAGGCTGTGTTTGATCTTGCCGATCTTACAAAAAGCCTTCATACAGACAGGATTGCTCAAATTGGATTGGTTGAATCTGTGCGGTTTGATTTGCAGACACTTAAGAAAACAGGATTAATGAATGTACAGTTTGATGTGGAAGGAGAAGAATATAAACTCAGCGGACAAAAGGAGGTTTTTATATTCCGTATTTTTCAGGAGCTTGTAAATAATATATTAAAGCATGCAAAAGCTACCCAGTTAAATATCCTGTTGGATTACACCGCCTCTGATAATTTTATACTTTCTGTAGTAGATAATGGAGTGGGATTCAGCATGCAGGATAAAAAAGATTCAAAATCTCCACTTAACGGCGTTGGATTAAAAAGCATGATGAACAGGGCAAAATTAATCGGTGCAACTATAGTTTTTGACAGCTACCCGGGCAAAGGTACATCAGTAAAAATGGAGCTACCTATAACTACATCAGCCCAAACGATTGATGAATAATTATGGATACTAAAGCAGCTATACATGTAGCTATTGTTGATGATCATACGCTTTTGAGGAATGCGTTGGCCAAGCTTATTGAGTCATTTGATAATTTTTCGGTTGCTTTTGAGGCTGCTAACGGAGAAGAGCTGAAGCAGCTTCTTGTAAAAAAATATATTCCCGATATTATTTTACTTGATGTGAATATGCCGGGGATGAATGGTTTTGAAACCGCAGAGTGGCTATATAAAAATTACCCGCAGATAAAAGTACTGGCTTTATCAATGCTGGGAGATGAAAATACGATCATACGTATGCTTAAGCTGGGCGCTAAAGGATATATTCTGAAATCAACTGATCCGGAAGAGCTGGAGCTTGCACTCAATTCGGTGATGAAAAAAAATTTTTATTTATCGGAGTATATATCAGGAAAAATAATTGGCGGGCTTAACAGGAATATGGATGTGCCCGATGATATTACTTTCCTTACTGAAAAAGAAAGAGAGTTCCTGAAGCTGATTTGCTCAGATCTGTCCTATAAAGAAATAGCCGAAAAAATGTATGTAGGACAAAGACGTGTTGAAGATTATAGAAATACCTTATTCGAAAAATTAAAGCTAAAGTCGCGGGTAGGGCTGGTTTTATATGCTATTAAAAATGGCATTTTTGAAGTGTGATATATTCATAGTTCAAATGAATCTATCCTGATCGCCAGTTCTCCCTTACTGTTGCACCTTAGTACAAAATTTTCCTTTAACGGGTATATATTTACTACCTGTATAGATTCCATTTTACCTTGTGCAAATATTCCTTTCTGCAATTCCCCGTTCATCTGGTTGTTTACCTTATTTATCAACGTATCAGTATAGGCCTGCATATTAAAGGTTGAATATTTATTGAGTTCATTAATGATTTTCCTGTTAAATAGCCATTTGGCTGTTTTAATCAAAAAGTTTTTGGTACGTATATCGTAATCAATTTCTTTAACCTGCAATTCGTTTTTGGATGGATTAAATACTGGTTTTCCTGTTAAATACATAACGCCATTGTCTGATCCTTTAAAGCTTATTTTAATGATGAGCTTTTCATTGTCGGCGCCATAGAGGTCACATTTTTCTATGATGATATACTTTCCCAGTTTATCCATATCAATCCGTTTGCCGGCTAGTTGTTGGGTAAGCAGCTGGCTTAACGAATCATAGTTCATAATAGCATCAATATATATACTAAAGCCTTTGCGGCGCGTAAAATCACTGATATCCGGAACAACGGTTTTGTGATCTATTGTTCTTGTAAGGCTGATCAATGGTCGCGCAGATATACCAACAGAAATATTGAGAGAATCGTTTTGAGCATACAGTGAGCTCATCCTCAATTTTTCAGGGTTTAATTGCAGGTACCCGATATCATACAGTTTCACACTTGTATTCAATACATCCCACAACTGCTGAAACTGAGGGCGGAAATTCAGGCTGTTAAGTGAGTCCTCAATATCCTTGCCGGCTATTATCAGCTCTTCTTTTAACTGAGCCATTACAACCGGCGTAATATCCTGTCCCCAAAAGCAAACGGTACATTTATCCAATGGTTTAGGATCAAGCGCCTGGAACCTGGTAGCAACATTATAGTTGTTTTTTATCTGCAGGTTGGCTTTGTACCCGATGTCCACCTTCGGTTCCGCTTCTTTCAGTCCGCAGGCGCATACCGGCGACCAGGGGGAAATAGCCACTCTGTCACTTCCTGAACCGGTGCATACCCGCTGTGCACCCGCTATAATATAGCTGCCGGTAAAATTGAAGTTTACAATATTGCCTCTGGAGCTGATGCGGAGCGGACCTCGTTTAAAACGATACATGTATTTAGTATCGCAATTATTTACAATATATTCATTGGGCCAACCATCAGAAGCATAAATCTTTTGCACATTCTTTTCCGCAATTTCGTATAGAGGCTTCAGGTTAACCTGCAGGGGAATATCAATGTCGCTTAAAGGCAGCGTATCTAATGAAAAATAAGTTTTGGCAAGCTCAGGCTTCTCAGGAATGATTTTTTTTGAACAGGCACTTAAAAAAATCAGCATTATAATAAAACTACCGGTATGCTTCATGCAGATATTGAAAATTGTGATAAATATATAAAGCTTTTGTTGTGCCTAAATCGTTGAGCGCGTTAATTTTTAAAACAATTTTAGTTTGTCAGGTATAATAAAAATAACTGCCATTTTTGCATTTTTCAGGCTCATGGCATAATGATTGACAATACATTTCATACTAAATCAAATTATTTAATACAATTATAAAGAGATATGGGAAAAATAATAGGAATTGACCTCGGTACCACCAATAGCTGCGTTGCTGTTATGGAAGGTAATGAGCCTGTAGTAATAGCCAATGATGAAGGTCGTCGAACTACGCCTTCTGTAGTGGCATTTCTTAAAAATGGCGAACGTAAAGTGGGAGATCCTGCAAAACGTCAGGCCATTACTAACCCGGTAAATACCATAATGTCAGTAAAGCGCTTTATGGGCCGTCGCTTTGATGAGGTAACCGAAGAGCTGAAACACGTAGCCTACAAAGTTGTAAAAGGCGATAATAATACTATTCGTATAGATATTGATGGCAGGTTATATACGCCACAGGAAATTTCTGCGATGATTTTGCAAAAAATGAAAAAAACCGCTGAAGATTATCTTGGCCAGGAAGTAACAGAAGCTGTTATTACAGTACCTGCTTACTTTAACGATGCCCAGCGCCAGGCAACAAAAGAAGCTGGTGAAATTGCCGGTTTAACTGTTCGCCGTATAGTAAATGAACCAACTGCTGCGGCATTGGCTTACGGCTTGGAAAAAAAGCATAAAGATGAAAAAATCGCGGTATTCGACCTTGGCGGCGGTACTTTCGATATATCTATTCTTGAATTGGGAGATGGCGTATTTGAAGTAAAATCTACCAATGGTGATACACACCTGGGTGGTGATGATTTTGATAAAGTGATCATTGACTGGCTGGCTGATGAATTCAGGAAAGATGAAAATATTGATCTGCGTAAAGATCCGATGGCATTACAACGTTTGAAAGAAGCTGCTGAAAAAGCTAAAGTGGAATTGTCTTCTTCAAGCGAAACAGAAATAAACCTGCCTTATGTAACGGCTGTTGATGGTGTGCCCAAGCACCTGGTTAAAAAATTAACCCGTGCAAAATTTGAGCAGTTGGCTGACAGCTTGTTTGAAAGATGTCTGAAACCTTGTGAGCAGGCCTTAAAAGATGCAGGGCTTTCTACTTCCCAGATTGATGAAGTGATATTGGTGGGTGGTAGTACACGTATACCTAAGGTGCAGGAAATAGTAGAGAAATTTTTTGGTAAGAAACCTAATAAAGGCGTTAACCCTGATGAGGTGGTGGCAATTGGTGCCGGTATACAGGGCGCGGTTTTAACCGGTGAAGTGAAAGATGTATTGTTGCTTGATGTAACGCCGCTTTCTTTGGGTATTGAAACAATGGGAGGTGTAATGACCCGCCTGATTGATTCAAACACCACAATACCTACTAAAAAATCTGAAACATTCTCTACCGCTTCTGATAACCAGCCCGGCGTACAGATTCATGTGCTGCAGGGCGAGCGCCCGATGGCTTCTCAAAACAAGAGCCTCGGTATGTTTAACTTAGATGGTATACCGCCGGCTCCACGCGGAGTACCGCAGATTGAAGTGATTTTTGATATTGACGCTAACGGTATATTAAACGTAACCGCTAAAGATAAAGGCACCGGTAAAGAGCAGAAGATCAGGATTGAAGCAGGCAGCGGTTTAAGCAAGGAAGAAGTGGAAAAAATGAAGGCTGAAGCAAAAGCCAATGAGGCAACCGATAAAGAAGCCCGTGAAAAGGTTGATAAAGTGAACCAGGCCGATAGTCTTATTTTCCAGACTGAAAAACAATTGAAAGAGTTTGGAGATAAAATATCTTCTGATAAAAAAGCGCCTATTGAATCAGCGCTTAGCAAATTGAAAGAAGCGCACAAACAACAGGATGTTGCGGCTATTGATTCTTCTCTTTCTGAATTAAATACAGCATGGACTGCGGCTTCTGAAGAAATATACAAAGCACAGCAGGGTGGTGCAACTGCCGGCGATCCAACCGGTGGTGCTGGTCAGCAGGAGCCACAGGGTGCAAATGCCCCGGCTGGTGATAATGTTACCGATGCTGAATTTGAAGAAGTGAAATAATGTGAAGTTAGTAATATAATGACCCTCCGCGAAGCGGAGGGTTTTTTTGTGAACCTGTATTTTGCCTATTTATGCTGGTATGTGAAGACACATACCAGTAGCAAAAAATCTTATCTCCTGCCGGTAAGTTTATCGGAACTGGCGTAGGTCTGTAGCGCAGGTGTTGTGTGTTAGCTGACCTGATGCCTGAGCATTACTTATTTTGCCATAATAATAGCCCTGCTATTTATGCAATGCCCGTTTAAGAAGTTAAAATAAGTAACAGCAAGGCAGTAGGTCTGGCCCGGCACAAGGCAATGCTACCAAACCTGCGCCAGATTGCAACCTGTATTAATAGCAGGATGGGCACGTTCCAAATTGTTGCACGCTTTTCCCTCTCTGCTGCGTGGCGAGGAAACAAAAAGGGTGAGGCAATTGGAATGCATCCAACCGGATATATACCCCCGTATATGATAAATATTTATCTTATAATGATTTTGTTGGAGATTAAAGCTATTTTCCAAAAGAAAAATAATTTAATTGTAGTTTTAGTATAGCTTCAAAATATGTTTTTGATATTATGCAAGTACAAACTGAAGGTTATGAAAAAGTGATAGCAGATGATACAGGTGCAATACTTTTGAAAACAACTTTTGAAAATTTATATAACAGCTACTTTGATAAGTTGTTTGAATATGGATGCAGATTACATAATGATCAGCATCTTATCCAGGATTGCATCCAGGATGTTTTTATAAAGCTGTGGAACAAACGGCATCAGCTTTCTAACATAAAAAATATTAAGAGCTATCTTTTTATCGCTTTAAAAAATACTATTTTAAATAAAGCAGCATCTTCTACGCATAAATTACTCCAGGGTGGCGATACCCCATTTGAATTGAGTTATATAATAGAGGAACAGGCTTCTAAAGGAGAAATATCAGCAGAAACACTTAGTGGCTTATATATTGCCTTAAATAATCTAACAGACAGGCAAAAGGAGTGTATTTACCTGAGATATTTTGAGGGGCTTGGTTATGAAGAAATTTCAGACTTGCTCAACATATCTACCAAAGCCACTTATAAGCTGGCTGCCAGGGCCTTAGAGTGCCTTAAAGCTAATATTCCTGAATCGTTATTTGTTCTGTTTTTTTTGAAATTATAAAAAAAAGTTAAAAACCGTGGGGTAATTATCGGAGATCGCCTGTCTTGTATACGGGTACGGAAACAGTGATAGGCTAAACTTTAAAATAACGATTGTGCTTTCTGACAATTACCAAAACTTTAAAGCTGCAGACTTTCTTGATGATGATTATTTTATCAGTTGGAGAACTGATAATAATAAAGAAGTGAGCAACTGGTGGAACGAATGGCTGCTGAAAAATCCACATAAAAAAGAAGCGGTTGATAAGGCTATAGAGCAATATAACCTAATAACGGGCTTTAAAAGAATAACTCCTACTGCTGATCAGCATAATAATACCTGGCTGAATATTGAGCATAATATTTTTAATGCTGCACACACCCAACCCAGAACAAAGTTTTTATATTGGTTTGCTGCTGCAGCCGTAATAGCTATTACTACCGGGATATGGTTTTTTAACAGGAAACCAGATGCCGAAAGTGTTTTAATTGCCTCAGGCGATAAAAATAAAACGATAGTATTGCCGGACAGCAGCGTGATCATCCTGAACAAAAATTCTTCATTACGTTATACTGAAAATAATGAGCGGGAAGTTTGGATTGAAGGCAGCGGTTATTTCCAGGTAAACAATATAAGTACGCCAGGTAAACGAGTACCTTTTGCCGTGCATGCAGGCAATTTGGATATAAATGTGTTAGGAACGATCTTCTCAGTTGTAAATACTCCCCTGCAATGTATTGCGGTTTTAAAAGAAGGTAAGATTGAGGCAAATGCCTTTTCTAAAACTGTATTACTCTCACCCGGAAAGAAAATTACTGTCAGCAACAGCGACTTTACCATTAGTAATGTAAATGCTGCCCTGTATAATCCCTGGATAGAAGGGAATTTTCATTTTGATAATACAAGTATTGATGAACTGACTGATATTGTTTCTGTTTTTTTTCAGAGAAATCTCACTATAAAAAACCGGGAAAAACTGAAGATAAAATCGATCAGCGGGATTGTAGCCGCTAACGATACAGCCACCTTTGTAAAAACACTTTCAATACTCTTAAATGCCCGTATAGACCTTAATGAGAAGGAATTGATAATTAATCCAAAATAACTTTTCCGTAATCAACCAATTTTAACAGAATAAACAGCTATTGCTTATGATTGCTTTAAGAAGGAGACTGCCGCTCCAATTATTGATGTGTGGCATTTTATATGGTACTCATCTTGAATCAAAATCGCAGGTAAGTTATGTATCAACAAGCAGGGTAACTACCAGCGGCAACATTCAGAACAAATCTGATCTTATAACGTTTAAAGAGATGGTCGATCATCTCTACGCTCAAAAAAAATGGAAATTTGTATGGGATGAAAATGCTACAAAAAACATCCGCATTCCTGCCGCTGTTATGCAATTAAAAGATGAAGAAATTATACAGCGTCTGGATGATATTCTTAGAGCCGGTGGTTTGCAAATAAATAAGGTTACAGTCACCCAGTATGCAATTGTGCCTTTTAAAAACAAGGCTAAACCTAAAAGCCATCCTGTTTTGATGCAGGAAGAAATAAAAATTACTGGAACGATAAGAGATGCATTGGGTAGCCCACTTCATGGCGTATCTGTATTGATTGTGGGCACAAACAGGGCTACAACTACTAATGAAAAAGGTGAGTTTGAAATTATAGCTAACAAAGGAGAAGTAATGGAATTAAGTTTTGTAGGGTATATAACACAAACCATTACTATAAAAGACAGGATTGAATTTGATATAGCAATGGAGCCTGCTACCGGTGGTTTAAACGAGGTTGTAGTAGTGGGGTATGGAAAACAAAAGAAAATCAGCCAGATCGGCGCCCAGTCTACCGTTAAGGTTGATGAATTAAAACAGCCCGTTGCTAACCTCTCTAATGTATTGGCTGGACGTCTTGCTGGCCTTGTTGGCGTACAGCGCAGCGGCGAGCCGGGCTATGATAATGCGAGTATATGGATAAGGGGTATTTCAACTTTCACCAACAGTAACCCGTTAGTATTGGTAGATGGTGTAGAAAGAAGTTTCAATAATATTGATCCGGAGGATATAGAAAGCTTTAGTATTTTAAAAGATGCTTCTGCCACAGCCGTATATGGTGTAAGAGGTGCGAACGGCGTAATACTTATCCAGACAAAAAAAGGAAAAACTGGTAAGCCTAAAGTTAACTTGCAGTATAACCAGGGTTTTACAGCCTTTACAAAAATGCCCAGCTTTGTTGATGGCCCAACGTATATGGAGCTTGCAAACGAAGCATACAAAAGCAGCAATCCTGCAAGTACTACACCATTGTATTCGGAAGAACGTATTCAGGCTACTAAAGATGGCTCAGATCCGGATCTTTATCCCAATACAAACTGGATGAAGGAAATGTTTAATAAGACCGGAGAAAACAGGAGGGCAAATGCCAATATAACAGGAGGCTCAGAAAATGCAAAATATTATCTTTCTGTTGGTTATTATGATGAAAAAGGATTGTTTAAAGTTGATGAACTGGCCAAATACAACTCATCTATCCGGTATAAGCGTTTCAATTTTACTTCCAATCTTAATCTCAATATTACCAATACCACAAAGCTTGATTTCGGAGCATCTGGTTATATTGCTTCGGGTAATTATCCGGGCACAGGAACCGGCAGCATTTGGGATAATATTTTTTTGATGACACCTGTTGCGATGCCGCCACAGTACTCTAATGGTTATGCGCCTGTTGCCCGTAGCGGGCTTACAAGTCCTTACGTATTGCTCACACAAACAGGTTATGCAACTGAGTATAGAAATCAGCTCTGGTCAAATATACGGCTTACCCAAAGCCTTGATTTCTGGCTGAAGGGGCTTTCTGCTACAGCAATGTATTCTTTTGACGCATTTAACCAACATAATATCGGGCGTAGAAAAACGGTTGATGGATATGCCGTGCTTGGCAGAGACAGTAATGGAGAACTGCAGTTTGAGCAAACACGTGTAGGAACCAATTATCTTGATTTCAGTAAAGGTTTTGATGGCGACAGGCAGTTCTATACAGAAGCTTCTATTAATTATGTGAACAGTTTTGGGAAACATGATGTAAGCGGAATGATATTGTATAATCAGACAGATTTTGTAAATGCCCGTGCCAGTGATTTCATCAGTTCCATACCATTCCGCAACCAGGGTATTGCCGGAAGAGCAACTTATGGTTTTGATACAAGGTATTTGCTGGAAGCTAATTTTGGTTTTAATGGTGCGGAAAATTTTGCACCTGATAAGCGTTATGGCTTTTTCCCTTCATTTGGATTGGGATGGGTGGTCAGCAATGAAAAATTCTTTGCTGATATCAGCAAGGTTATCACCTTCTTAAAGGTGAGAGGATCTTATGGTAAAGTGGGTAATAATAAAATAAGCGACTCTTACCGTTTTGGCTATATAGCCCAGGTAGGTGGAGGTAACGACGGTTATTCTTTTGGACGCAACAACGAGGTATGGTATAATGGAAGGGATATATCTGAGTATGCGGTAGATGTTAGCTGGGAAGAGGCAGCAAAAACTAATATTGGGCTTGAATTGAAAACGCTGAATAACGATCTATCCATTGTAGTAGATTATTTCCAGGAAGACAGAACAGGAATCTTTTTGCGCCGGTCAAACGTGCCATTGTATGTAGGCTTGCGTAGTAATCCTTATGGTAATCTCGGCGTAATACATAACAGGGGAGTTGATGGTACAGTTGAATACTCCACTTCATTAGGTAAGAACTGGGTGATAAGCGCACGAACTAATTTTACCTGGAACCGTGCAGTTATTATTGATGATGCTAATGCAGCCTGGCCTTACCCCTGGCAGCAAAGGATCGGAAGAAAACTGAATCAGCGTTTTGGATTAATTGCCCTGGGTTTATTTGAAGATGAAAAGGATATTGAAAACAGCCCTTATCAAACAGGTATTGTTAAGCCGGGCGATATTAAGTTTAAAGACCTGAACGGAGACGGTAAAATTGATTCTTATGATGAAGCGCCTATAGGATATGGTGCGGTACCTGAATTAGTATATGGCGCCGGCTTTAATATTAGTTGGAAAGGTTTTGCCTTTGGAGCCTTTTTTAAGGGAGTGGGAAATGTAGATGTACGTTTAAATGGAGAAGGTTTTCAACCATTTCAATTAGCCGGCGACAGGGGAAATTTATTACAGGAAGTTACCAACCGGTGGACGCCTGATAATCCGAGTCAAAACGTTATTTATCCCCGCCTCACATATCCTTCTAACGAAAACATGAATTATAATAACAGTTCATGGTGGATAAAAAACGGATCGTTTATCAGGCTGCAAACATTGGAAGCAAGCTATAGTCTGCCTAAAGCTAAGTGGTTTGATAAAGGAGGTTTGTCTGGGTTAAGAATTTATTTTATAGGATATAATGTAGCCACCTTCAGCAAATTTAAAATGTGGGATGTTGAGCTGGGAGATGGAAAGGGCGCTCAGTATCCTCTCCTGAAATCTTTCAACCTTGGTGTTGAATTAAGATTTAAATAATCAGTTAACAGCATTATTGAATTTTAAATGATTATTATGCAATTCAGAAATATATCAACATATACAGCAGTTGTTTTTTTAATACTATTAAGTTCGGGTTGTAAAAAGTTTCTCGACCAGGTGCCGGACGATCGCGTTACAATAGAAGAAGTTTTTCAGAAGAAGCAGGCGTCTGAAGAATATTTGGCCAATGTTTACAGTCATATACGCGAACAGGGAAATCAATGGACCGTAAATCCGTTTAGCGGTAATACCGATGAATTGGATGTTACATGGGCAAAATATTCAACTTATCAGCTTAATATCGGAAGCTGGAACCCCACCAGCCTGCCTTTTGATATTTGGGGAGAGCAGTATAAAGGAATCCGTTCAGCAACTTACTTCATAAATCATATTGATGGAAATGAAGAGATATTGAGATTGAACGGACAGCAACGTATTGATCAGTATAAAGCAGAGGCAAGGTTTGTAAGAGCATATTGCTATTTTGCCCTTTTACGTCAGTATGGCCCCATTGTTATTTTAGGCAATGAAGAGTTAGCTCCTGACGCTCCCACCGCTGATTTCCAGATACCACGCAGCAGCTATGATGAATCCGTGGAATATATAGCAGGACAATTGGATTCTGCTGCTGCAGTTTTACCAACATCACCGGCAGAAGACAGAGATTACGGGCGTGCAACAAAAGGAGCTGCGCTGGCTTTAAAAGCCAGGATTTTATTATATGCAGCAAGTCCGGCATTTAATGGCAATGCTGATTATGCGAATTTTAAAAACCAGGATGGCAAATCTCTGATCAGCGGCGCTTATGATACTGAAAAATGGAAACGTGCAGCAGATGCAAATAAAGCGGTGATTGACCTTAATCTGTATGCGCTTTATAAACATGCTTCCGGAGATCCTGTAGAATCATATCGCGGAATATTATTAGATGCATATAACGGTGAGAATATTTTTTCAAGACGCAATAATAATCTTACCGACTGGGATGTACACTCAATGCCACGGGCTGCCGGTGGATGGTGTGGCATGGGAGCTACGCAGGAAATGGTTGATGCATACTTCATGAAAGACGGATTGCCTATTACTGAATCTTCATTATATAGTGAAAATGGTTTTACTGATGATATATATAATATGTATGTAAACAGGGAGCCGCGCTTTTATGCATCTGTTAACTATCATAACCGCATGATACAGGGAGGAAATATTATTACAGCGCGCAGATTGAATTTTTTTAACGGCGGCACCGATGGAAGATATGAAGGAACAGAAGATTATTCTAAAACCGGTTACCTGGTATGGAAAAATGTAAGCCCGAATACAAACCGCATTACAGGGCAATGGTATAACCGGCCGAATGTATTGATAAGATTGGGGGAGATATACCTCAATTATGCTGAGGCGCTGAATGAATATGATTACAACAGCAATCAAACAGAGATTCTAAAGTATATCAATCTTATACGCGAAAGAGCAGGTATTCCGCAGTATGGAACAGGCCCGGATGCGCTTCCAATTCCTGCCACACAATCTGAAATGCGGGACAAAATCCGCCAGGAACGCAGAATAGAGCTAGCCTTTGAATCACACCGTTGGTTTGATATACGACGCTGGAAAATTGCAAGAGATGTTATGAAGCCGGTGCATGGAATGAACTGCAATGGTAAAGACGCTTCGGCCTTTTTTGTTCGTACTGAGGTAACACCGCGCCAATGGAGAGATGCATATATGTTCTATCCATTACCACAATATGAAATTGATAGAGGAAGATTGCTGGTGCAAAATCCTGGTTGGTAAAGAAACAGATAACTAATAAACATACAATTATGATTAACTATAAAAGCCTTTTATACAGTATATATTTATGCTTAACTGTTGCGGTGGTTGGTTGTCTTAAAGATGATACTGATTTGCCGGAGCAAAATGCTGAAGACTATTACCAGGTATATATGCCTTTGGCTGTGCAGAACCCAATAGCAGTTAACCTGAAATTTGGCAGCGAAGCGCAGGCATTTGTTTATGGAGCGAATTATGGTGGATTGAATTATCCTGACAAGGATATACAGGTTGATTTTTCAGTTGCATCAAACCTGGTTGATTCGTTTAACCTTCAGTATGGTACACAATATGAATTACTACCGCAAAGTGCATATTCATTAGCAGCTACTTCAGCTGTAATTCCTGCTGGTACATTAGCAACACAACCTTTAGATATAAAAGTGATATCCGAAGGAAATATGGATATATTTAAATCTTATCTCCTGCCGGTAAGTTTATCTTTAAAGAGCAACGATTTTAAGATCAACGAAAACCTTAAAACAACTTTTTATGTCGTAACGGCTTCGCTTTCTTTTGATGATTTCCAGGAATATAACAGAAGCAACTGGGAAGTAATAGAAGTATCATCTGAAGAACCTGCTGAAGGCCCGGATAATGGAGGTCTGGCAATTCATACGCTTGATGGTAAAACAAGTACTTTCTGGCATTCTGCCTGGGCTAATTCATCCCCTGGTCCTCCGCATTATATTGCGATTGATATGGGCGAAACAAAAACTTTGCATGGCTTTTCTTTTACAGGCAGGCAAAGCAGTAATGCAGGCAAACCCCAAACAATAACTATTGAAACCAGCATGAATGGTACAGATTGGGAAACTGCACAAACATTTACTTTACAAAATACGAACAGCGAACAAAAATTTTTCCTGACCTCAGGATTTAAAGAAGCGAAGTATTTTAAAATGATTGTTACCGCTATGTTTGGCGGAGCTAATTATACACATCTGGCAGAGTTAAAAGCTTTTTAATTTGCATATAGTTTAATAAAAGTTAGTGAACAAAAAATCTCACAGACTCCACTCTGTGAGATTTTTTGTTTATTACCATGCTGTTGTATTTAATTTCAAACATGATAACATAGAATAGAATGTTGATCTTTTAACTTAAAAAGACAGACTTGGTAGTTAATATAAATTTACATTTGCGCTTTATTTAAAGCATATTCATTCTTATGTCATCTACCTTGCATACATTCAGAAAAATTGCATTTGCCGAAGGCGTTTCTTATATATTGTTGTTGTTTATCGCTATGCCGCTGAAATATTTTTTTAATCAGCCTGCTGCTGTTAAATACGTAGGCTGGGCGCATGGGGTATTGTTTATTGCATATGTTGGCTGGCTGATAGCCTGTTGGGTAAAATACAAATGGAGCGTTAAGAGGTGTTTACTTTTTTTTATCGCTTCATTATTGCCCTTTATGCCCTTTGTTGTAGAAAGACGATTAAAAAAAGAAGAATAGGATTGCTGCATTTTTGTGTGTTGTTTTATACATCGCTTACCAGGTAAGCGCAGGATAATTGATGTTACGTATATATGTATATTAGCAGGAGCTTAAGACATATGAAAAAATATATACTTGGCTTATCAGTATTGATTTCTTTTTTTGTTGAAGATAGCTTTGCACAGGAAAAAGAGCATCACTCACGTCCCAATATTATTTTTATTCTTACAGACGATCAGCGGTATGATGCATTAGGTGCGGCAGGTAATAATATTATTCACACTCCTAATATTGATTCTATTGCACAGCGCGGTGTATTATTTCGCAATGCGTATGTTACTACGGCTATCTGTTGTGTAAGCAGGGCAAGTATATTAACCGGGCAGTATATGTCCCGTCATAAAATTGAAGATTTTGCAACGCCTTTTAGTGATGCTGCCATTCAGCAAACCTATCCCTTGCTGTTGCGCAGCGCAGGGTATAATGTTGGCTTTATAGGAAAGTTTGGTGTGGGTGCTAAATTACCTGATGCCGCTTTGTTTGATTACTGGAATTGTTCAATAGACTTTGACCAAAAATATTACCTGGATGATAGTAACGGTAAGCCTGTGCATAACACGGATAGCGTAGGAAGTTCAGCAATCGATTTTTTGCAGCAATATGCAGGCAAAGAAAAACCATTTTGTCTTTCCATAAGTTTTAAAGCGCCGCATGAGTTAGATGGCCATCCGCCAACATACCCGGTACAGCAAAAATTTCTGAATTTATATAGTGATGTAAATATTCCGGAACCATTGACCGCAGGCCCGAAATACTGGAACAGCTTTCCTGATTTTTTTAGAACAGACAACAATATAGGAAGAGAAAGATGGAAACCGTTGTTTTCTACTCACGCACTATACCTGCAAACAGTAAAAAGTTATTACCGTTTGATAAGTGGTGTTGATGACGTTGTTGGCAGGATAATACATACCCTAAGGCAATTGAACATAGACAGGAATACTGTCATTATTTTTATGAGTGATAACGGTTTTTGCCTTGGAGAGCACGGACTTCAGGGTAAGTGGTATGGATTTGAAGAATCAATCCGCGTACCCCTGTTATTATATCATCCCGGCAGTAAGCAGCTAAAAGGTGTAAAAGATGATCATATAGTATTGAATATTGACATTGCACCAACCATTTTATCATTGGCAGGTATTTCAGCATTGCCGGGTATGCAGGGCAAAAGTTTGTTTGATATCATGGATGGAAAATATAAACGTGATGATTTCTTTTATCAACATACATTTTTAGGCAGTCCGCGGTTGCCAAAGGTAGAAGGCGTAGTTTCAACTACATTTAAGTATATGCAATATACAGAGCACGGTTACGAAGAATTGTATGATTTAAAAAATGATCCTCACGAAACTAAAAATCTTGCTTCAGATAAGAAGTATAAAAAGCAGTTAGCTCAAATGAGGGAAAGATATAATTATCTGAAACAGGAAGCCAAATAGATTGCTGTGCTTACTCCTTTCCGGGACTGTTTGTAAACGCTGCTACGATGGAGCATAAAAGTTCCTGATAGGGGGAGTATGGATTTTAGCATTTGACTGATGAAATACTTATTAAAGCAACCGCTACACCTGCGTATTTCCTATTGTGTTAATTGCTTTTATCTCTGCTTTTTCCTTTGTCTTTTTTATGAGACGATCTATCCATAAAATAAGTGCAAGCGCTATTAAATTAATTTCTATTTCAAGCCTTTCAGTTTCAATATTGAAATTGAAGGTAAATGAAGAAATTCCTGCGCCAACACTGAAATCATATGAATCGGTAAGATCAATTCCTATGGATAAATATATACCTGATGCATATTTAAAGGCGTAACCCATAACAGCAAAACTGAACAATTGAAGCAGTTGGTTTATGAGTGAGACCTGTAAAGCATTTTTCTTATTGTAAAGACAGCATATTCCTGCATAAATAGAATAAGTAAAAAAGAGAATAACCAACAAATATACTAACAGAACCTGTAAGCTGAATGTACCGTTTTTAAAGATTCCCCAAACTATAATTATTAGGCCCACTAAACCCCCAGCTACCTGGTAAAGCCCAAGAGTTTTTATTAACTGCGGCTGCATTTCGCTATAAACTGGATGTTTCATAATAGGGGTTCAACAACCGGGTTATTTGTTGTTGCCCCAAATTAATTAATAATTATAATTCCAAACTTATTTCCTGCTCTCACCTGCATTCATCAGGATAGCACAGGATGAACGTTTTCTTTTTTGCCTTTACCTTGACGGCGAAATTGTATTGCCATGAGGTATATTATTCGCTCTAAAAAATTCCTTTTTTCTTTTTTTGTTTTCAGCATAGTATTCAGTTCAACCATGCATGCGCAGTTACCACCGGTATTTGACCAGGCAACTGCAGCAACTGCACAATCTGTTGAAACCGTTATCCGCTATCTTTCTCCACAAAAAATACTCTGGCAAACGGAAAATGCCGGAGAGCAGATTAAAAACGCGCAAAGATTATTAAAGCCTGGTAACGGGCAGGCTGATCTTGCCAACAGGGATATGTGCGTACTTAAAAGCACCTGGGGTATTAAGCCTGCATTGCTATTTGATTTTGGCAGGGAACTGCATGGCGGCTTGCAGATTGTAACCGGTATGTATCCTGGTAATAAGCCGGTGAAGCTTCGTGTTCGTTTTGGCGAATCTGCCAGTGAAGCCATGAGTGATATAGAGCCAAAGCAAAACGCTACCAACGATCACGCCATGCGTGATATGATTGTTGAAGTGCCCTGGCTGGGAAAATTGGAGATTGGCAATACCGGATTCAGGTTTGTTCGTATTGATATGTTAGATGCAAATGTGGAATTGCAATTAAAAGAGGTAAGAGCCATTTTTACTTTCAGGGATATCCCTTATCTCGGCTCATTTAATAGTAGTGATACTTTGCTGAATAAAATCTGGATGACAGGAGCCTATACCGTTCATCTGAATATGCAGGATTATTTATGGGACGGTATTAAGCGTGACCGCCTGGTGTGGGTAGGAGACATGCATCCTGAAACATCAACTATAGCAACGGTATTTGGTAATAATGATGTTGTTTCCAAAAGCCTCGACCTGTCAAGAGATATAACACCCATTCCCAACTGGATGAATGGTATCAGCACCTATTCTATGTGGTGGATCATTATTCATCGTGACTGGTATATGCATAACGGTGATTTAAATTACCTGCAGCAGCAAAAAGACTATCTCCTTAAGCTGATTGATCATATCATTACTAAAATTGATAACAACGGAAAAGAAACATTGGATGGAACAAGATTTTTAGATTGGCCTTCAAGCGAAAATACAAAAGGCGTTGATGCAGGTTTGCAGGCAATGATGGTATGGTCGTTAACTGCCGGTGCGGAGTTATGTAAAATATTGAATGAACCTGCCGCTGCGCAAAAAAGCGAAGCTGCTGTAGCCCGTTTAAAAGCATATGTGCCTGATGCCAATAATTCAAAACAGGCGGCGGCTTTAATGGCGCTCACCGGGTTAATGCCTGCTGATAAGGCTAATAAAGATATCCTGAGCGTAAATGGTGCGCATAATTTTTCTACTTTTTATGGTTACTATATGTTGCAGGCAAAAGCGTTGGCAGGCGACTACCAGGGAGCCATAGACGCTATTCGCGAATACTGGGGCGCAATGCTTGGGCTTGGTGCTACAACCTTCTGGGAAGATTTTAATCTGGACTGGTTGCCTAACGCTTCCCGTATTGATGAATTGCCAAAGCCTGGGCAAAAAGATATTCATGGCGATTATGGCGGTTATTGTTATGTAGGATTCAGGCATAGTTTAAGTCATGGATGGGCATCCGGGCCAACACCATGGCTAACCGAACATGTGCTGGGTATAAAAGTGATGGCGCCCGGTTGTAAGGTAATTAAAGTGCAGCCCCATCTCGGCGATCTGCAATTTGCTGAAGGTACTTTTCCAACACCTCTCGGTATCGTTAAGGTTAAGCATACAAAATTGGCGGATGGAAAAGTGAATACTGTTATCAATGCGCCTAAAGGCATAAAAGTAATAAAGTAGTATATAGCAGGCAGGTTGACGCTGCTCTAACTGTCTTCGGCTCCGGCCTTTTATAAAATAAAGAATTATGAAAAAGATATTTCTGCTTACAGTTGCCGCATTGTTGGCCTTAATGAGTTATGCTCAGTCAGATATTGCAGCAGTAAATCTAAGGGTGGAATATAAGCCCAATGCATTTACGGATGTGGAAAAACCAAGATTTAGCTGGGAGTTAACATCCTCGGTTAATAACCAGGTGCAAACCGCATGGGAGCTTATTGTAGCATCTTCTGAACAGATACTACAATCTAACAAAGGTGATGTGTGGACTTCAGGAAAAGTAAATAACAATCTAACTAACCAGGTTGAGTATAACGGTAAGTTACTGCAGTCTGACAAAAAGTATTATTGGAAGGTTCGCAGTTGGGATAAGAAAGGGGTTGCGGGCAAATGGAGCAAGGCTGCAAGCTTTAGTACAGCGCTTTTGAAACAATCGGATTGGAAAGCTTCGTGGATAGGATTTGATTTAAATAATGAATCGGTAGATAAGGAATATCATTTACCTCCTGCTGCATATATGCGTAAGGAAGCACAAGTAATAAATGAAATTAAAAAAGCAAACCTGTATGTTTCATCGCTTGGGATATATGAGTTTTACATTAATGGTAAAAGAATAGGGGATGACTATTTTGCTCCGGGATGGACTGATTATAATAAACGAGTTTATTATAACGCATATGATGTAACAAAGGACATAACAAAGGGGAAAAATGTATTGGGAGCAATTGTTGCAAATGGATGGTACGCCGGTTATCTGGGGTATGCGTTACTGGTAGGCTCACCAACTACCTATGGTTTTTATGGAAAGGTTCCCCTCCTGAAGGCCCAGGTAGAGATTGAATACAAAGACGGACGAAAGGAAACGATTATAACAGATGGCTCGTGGAAAGCTTCTTCTGGTGCAATACGTGAGGCAGATATACTTAATGGGGAAAGATATGATGCGAGACGTGAATGGAAAGGATGGAATACAGGAGGTTTTGATGACGCCCAATGGCAGCAGGTATATACAAATAATAAAAATGCGGCTCTTTTACAATTATATCCAGGCAACCCGGTAAAAATTATTGAAGAGCTGAAACCATTGTCTGTAATTGAAAATAATGGAAAATATATTATTGATCTTGGACAGAATTTTTCAGGATTGATAAAATTTACATTGAATGGAAATAAAGGAGATAGCGTTGTGCTGAGATATGGCGAAATGTTGCATACAGATGGAAGGCTGGTTACAGAAAATCTTCGCCGTGCAAGGGCAACTGATACATATATTTTTAAAGGTGAAGGCAAGCCGGAAACATGGATGCCTGCATTTACTTATCATGGATTTCGTTATGCTGAATTATCAGGTTTAAAACATAAGCCGTCGGTTAATGACATAAAGGGTATGGTGTTAAGTTCCGCTACACCAACCGCAGGAAATTTTGAAACCGATAATGCCATGCTGAACCAACTGTATAAAAATATTGTGTGGACGCAACGCTCTAATTATGTTGATATACCAACCGATTGCCCGCAAAGGGACGAACGCCTTGGCTGGACGGGCGATGCGCAGATATATATGCGTTCCGCAGCATTTAATAATGATATCGCAGCCTTTCATACAAAATGGATAACAGATCTGAACGATGCGCAGTGGAGCAATGGCGCATATCCCGTATACGCGCCTATACCTTCTGAAAACGGTGTGGCAACCATCCGTAAGTCAGATACCTATTCGCCGGGTTGGGCAGAAGCTGGTATTGTATGCCCTTACAATATTTATAAAATGTATGGAGATACAAGAATCATAAAAGAAGCATGGCCATATATGGAAAAATATATGAGCTTTCTTGAAGCAAAGGGCAAAGGAAAATATGTTTTTCCTGAAGCTGGTTTTGAAGAAGTAGATCCAAAAGGAGGTTTTGGCGACTGGCTTTCAGTAGGTAAAAAAACACCACCAGACATGTTGGCAACTATGTACTATAACTATTGCGCATTATTGATGGCGGAAATGGCAGACGGTATTGGAAATACGGAAAAGGCTGAACATTACAGGAATATCTCAAAAAAAATTAAAACCGCCTTTGCTGCTCATTATATGGATGCCGATGGAAAATTAAAAACAAATGCAGCTGCATATGGCGATGGGAAAGGATATGTAGATGGAAGTCTCGGTTTTTCAGGACATACACAAACGGCATATGCCAACGCTATATACCTGCAAATTCTATCCGAAGATAATGTTGTAAAAGCAGGCAATTATTTAAAAGAGCTGGTTGCGGAAAATAATAACCAGATCAGTACCGGCTTTTTGGGCTTCAAACCCATGTTGCCCGCACTTTCGGCTACACATAACAGTGAGCTGGCTTATATGTTGTTGAAAGATACGGCATATCCTTCCCTGGGTTTTGAAGTAGTGAATGGTGCTACCACCATTTGGGAAAGATGGGATAGTTATATTAAAGGAGAAGGGTTCAGGCATAATGCAAGCATGAACTCATTCAATCATTATGCCTTTGGTGCAGTATGTGAATGGATGTTTCAGAACATGGCAGGCATTAGTCCAGCAGATGCGGGGTTCAGAACATTTATCATTAAACCGGAAATAGCCTCTTCAGGAATAAATTATGTTAATGCATCGTATCACTCCATTAACGGTGAAATACGGTCATCATGGAAGAAAGAAAATGGAAAATTAATACTTCGTGTATCCGTTCCTGTTAATACAAATGCTGAGGTTGTAATACCTTCCGCTCCTGCTAAACACATTCGTATCAATAACAGGCCAATTAATGAATTTAATCATCGCAGCATCGGGAAGATAGAAGAGCTCATTAGTATAAGTCTTGGGTCGGGTAACCATAATATCATGATAAACGAGTAAAAAACATCTACAAAACCAGCATAGAACAGGATGGTCAAGTAAAATGTCATTTTTACATTTGTTTAACACGTTTAAAAGACGATTGAAATATTATTAACGACTAAAACTGCCTGATATGAGAAAAGTAATTTCTTCTTCCTGAAATTTTGTTGAATAATTTCCATCTTATTTTTTGCCAGAGAGAGCTTTTGTAAGCAATTTGATTTTTATCCTTACACAATACAGATCCGTTCTCTTCTACAAATTCTTGCTGACTTTATTAGCTTAAAGCTCATCTGTTATTAATCAGAAGATTATCGCATTAATACTTCTGAAGGGTTTCTATTTTTCATACTAATAAAAATTGCCATGCTGAAAAAGAAAATTAACTATTACGTTAAATGCATCTCAACTATTGTAGTTGCGATGTCTCTGATCGTATGCTGTGCATATGCACAGGATCGGACAATTACCGGTACTGTTACAGATGAAGCTTCATCTGCAGGAATCCCCGGGGTAACAGTGCATGTAAAAGGCACAAGAATTTCCACTCAAACAGATCCTAATGGAAAATTCTCATTGAATGTAAAAAATGGGAAAATACTTGTTTTTTCTTATGTTGGATACCTTGAAAAAGAAGTGGCGATAGGAGGAGGTTCAGAAGTGAATGCATCTCTCGCGATAGATGCAAAGGGTTTAGGAGAGGTTGTGGTTGTAGGCTATGGCAGCCAGACAAAAAGAAATGTAACCGGCGCTGTTCAGAATATTGACGCTAAAGAAATTAAAGATATTCCGGTATCACAGATGACACAGAAGTTGCAGGGTAAACTTGCGGGTGTACAGATAAACCAAACCACCGGTAAGCCTGGACAAGGTATGTCTGTAAGGATTCGTGGGCAGGTGTCTGTAACTGCGGGTAGTGATCCGCTGTATGTTGTTGATGGTTTTCCGATTACGGGCAACATTTCCAATTTGAACCCTGATGAAATTGATGATATATCAGTATTGAAAGATGCGGCATCTACTTCATTGTATGGTTCAAGAGCTGCAAATGGTGTTGTGCTCATCACTACAAAAAAAGGAGTGAAAGGCAAAACAACTGTTGGATTAAGTGTGTATGGCGGTATACAGGAAGTGCCTAAAAAAGGGCGCATAAAAATGATGAATGCTGAAGAATTCGCACAGTTTAAAAAGGAATATTACGAAGATGCAGGTCAGCCTGTTCCGGTTGAGTTTCAAAACCCTTCTGAGTACAGAGACAAAAACAATGATTGGTATGATGCTTTATTAAGAAAGGCCCCCATACAAAGCTATAGTCTGTCTATTAATTCCAATACAGATAAATTAAGCACCTCAATTGTTGCCGGCGTATTTAATCAACAGGGTGTTGTATTAAATAACGAATACAAGAGATTTTCTTTCAGGATGAACACAGAATACTCAATTACTGATAATCTGAAGATTGGCTTTAATATTGCCCCGTCTTATGTATTTGATAATACGCCAAGAACAGACGGAGACAGGGGTACAGGGATTTTATTTAATGCATTACACACCTGGCCGGTCATGCCTATCCGTGATGCCAATGGTGAACTCACGTTGTATAACAACTTTCCGGGCAGCACAGGTAATATCTTTAACTATCCCAACTGGGTGAGAGCAGCGGATGAACTGGTAAATGAAACAAAGTATAATTATCTTGTTGGTAATGCTTATATACAATACAAGCCAATAGCAGGGTTAACCCTAAAATCTACGTTTAACGTTGAAAACTTTTCCTCCAAGTTTTTCTTCTTTAATCCATCTACTGCCACAAGCGCAATCAATGTGCCAGTGCCTACTACAGCGGTATCTATCAGGCAAAATATTGAAGGACGTTCTTTATTGAATGAAAATCTTGCCACATATGCCAAAAGTTTTGGTGAGCATAATTTTGAATTACTGGCAGGGTTTACCAATCAAAAATTTTATGCAGAACAAACGCGTATTCAGGCAGATACTTATACTGATGACAGGCTGCCGACACTGCAGGGCGCTATCAATATAAACAGAGGCGGAACGAATAACGCGTATAATGAATGGTCGCTTGTATCATATCTCTCAAGATTAACTTATAACTTCAGAGGTAAATATTTATTAACCGCTGCTATACGTAGCGATGGTTCTTCCCGTTTTGGCAGCGCTAATAAGTGGGGTACATTCCCATCGGCTTCTTTAGGCTGGGTTATTTCAGATGAGAACTTTTTTAACAGTATCAAATCCATAAACTTCGCGAAGCTGCGTGCCAGCTATGGAGTGATTGGTAATAATAATATCGGGAACTATACGCAGTATGCGTTGGTGAATAATACCATTAATGCTGTATTTGGCTCTACTGTAGCTACTGGCGCAGCTGTCACTTCTCTTGCTAATCCAAAACTTACATGGGAAACAACCAAGCAATTTGATATAGGGTTAGACCTTGGATTTCTCAACAACAGGATACAATTCATCTACGATTATTACCTGAAAAACACTACCAATCTTTTGTATAGTGTTCAAATTGCACAGGAGTCCGGGTTTACCAATTACAACGATAATATCGGACAGATAAGATTCTGGGGACATGAGTTCGCAATAAATACTATAAATATTGATGCCAATAAATTCCGCTGGACCACCAATGCTAATATTTCTTTCAACCGTAATAAAGTTATTGCGCTTGCTGAGGGGCTTGACAGGGTATACGGCACCTTCCATATCACCCAGGTGGGTAAACCATTCGGACAGTTTTATGGATTGATTGCAGATGGCGTATATATGAACCAGCAGGATCTTGATAACTCTCCGCAGGTGCCCGGACGTTCAAATGTGGGTACCATTAAGTTGCTGGATTTGAATAAAGATGGAAAGATTACCTATGGAGGTGATAATGATGACCGTACCATTATAGGTAGCCCATTTCCTAAATTTATTTATGGTATTACCAATACCATTCAATATGGAAAATTTGATTTTACTATTGTTGGATCTGGTTCATACGGCAATAAATTATTGATCCGCCATTTGTACAGCACTGCAAATCTTGACGGTGTATTTAATATGGTAGAGGAAGCAAAATACCGTTTCAGATCACCTGAAAATCCAGGTAAAGGATTTTTTGGAACTACTGTTGGCGGCGGTAACTATACCGGTATAGAAAGAGACTGGATGAACAGCCGCTTTATTGATGGCGCTTCATTCTTTACGATCAAAAATATTACCCTCGGATATAATGTTGGAATAAAAAGCAAGGCAATTAAATCTGCGAGAATATATGCTTCCATTCAGCAGGCATATGTATTTACGAACTACTGGGGTGGTCCTAATCCTGAAACAAGTGCACAGGGAGATGGTAATGGCGATGGAGGTAACCTGAGTCAGGGTGTTGATCTGTCCAACTATCCTGTTCCGCGTACATATACATTGGGACTTAATCTTAATTTCTAGACTGATTGAGTTAAATGGAATTCTTTAAAATTAAACTAAGAGCAATGAAATCGCAGATAGCAATAATCATATTTTCAGCAGCAATATTTGCCGGCTGCAAAAAGTTTTTGGACCTGAAACCAGAAACAGCATTAACATCTGAAACATTTTTTAAAAATGAATCAGATTTTAAACAGGCTGTTAATGCTGCATATGTTCCACTAAGACCAATTTTTAATGACAGGTCATGGGTATTGGGTGAAATGCATTCTGATAACACCTACTATCCCCGTAACATTTTATTTGGCGCGGTAGATGCTACAGAAAATGTGGCAGATTTTGCCATGCCAAATTCCGCCAGTTCGGTTTCAGGCATTACGCTTACTACCAACGGACATGTGTTAAACCAGTACAGGCTGGACTACCAGATCATTGCCCGTACCAACCAGATACTGGCAGCTATTGATGGTGTAGATTTTGATGCTGCATCAAAATCCAATTTAAAAGGTCAGGCATTATTTTTAAGAGCCTTTGCTTATTTTGAACTGGTGCGTTATTTTGGTACTGCTCCGTTACACCTTACTGTTGTAGGAAACAGGTTAGAGGCAGCGGCAGAACTAGCCAGTAAAGAACAATTATATGCGCAGGTAGAAGCCGATGCGAAAGAAGCCGCTAATTTGCTGATGCCTAAATCTTCACAGGAACCGGGCAGGGTAACCTCAGGCAGTGCTAAAATGCTGTTAGGCGATTTATACCTGTGGCAGAAAAAATATCCTGAAGCAGAAACTGTTTTAAAAGAAATTGTAACCAGCGGAGAATATAATCTGATGCCCACTTATGATAAAGCATTTTCAAATACTTCTGACAATAAGAATAATGCAGAATCTGTTTTTGAAGTGCAATATATGGAAGGGGCTGCAGGATATAACGGTAGTCTTATATATAATTTTCTTCCACGACCAATGACAAAAGGAGAGCTGCAGCCTATTACACAAACTTCTAATCCACAGGATCTGTCAGGAGAAGGTAATAATATCCCTACACCAGATATTATTGCGGCATACGAAGCTAATGATCAGAGAAAAGATGCTTCTATAGCTTATATTACACTTAGCCAGAGCCTGAGAGACAATAAAGTGTATCCTTATATAAAGAAATTTGCCAAGCCTCATGCCGTACATGGCAACACCGGTAATAACTGGCCGGTATACAGGTATGCAGAAGTGCTGTTGGCATTGGCAGAAGCGATCAATGAACAAAACAGACCCGGCGATGCAGATGATTACCTGAATTTGGTGCGTAACCGCGCAGGTCTGGCAAACACTTCTGCATCTTCACAAGCAGATATGCGGGAGGCTATTTTTAAAGAAAGAAGAGTAGAACTGGCATTTGAGAATAAGCGTTGGTTTGATATTGTGAGAACTAACAGGATACAGGAAATTATTGTTCCATACGGAGCCAGGATTAAAGCTAACCCTAAGGACTACTATTTTCCTGATGGGGCTGTACCACCCAATAATGCTTTTACTATTTTAGATCCGTATTACGGGTTACCGGCTGATGAGTCCGCATTATCACCTTATTTCTAATAAAACTTATTTTCAACTGGGGCTATTAATTTTAAACCCGGCAAAGATCCGAAGATCTTTGCCGGGTTTTTTATCCGGCTATTTTATTGTCCTCTCTTCCATTTGAGTAAAAAGCTTATATAACGCCTTTGTTATTGCACCTGGTCTTCCGTCGCCGATTTTTATTCCATCCATTTCAACTACAGGTAAAATGCGTTTTGTAGTGCTTGTCATAAATACTTCAGCCGCGTTTTTCAGTTCGTGTAAAGAAATATCGACAGTAGCCACAGGTAAAATTTCAGGAGCTAAGGCTAAAACTTTTTTTCGGGTAATACCTGCAAGCACATTGTTTGCCGGTGTTAATAATTTCCCTCCGCTATTTACCATAAATATATTTGATCTTGGAAATTCCGTTATGAGATTGTTTTTAACATACAATACATCATCTGCCTGTTTTTCTTTTACCTGCTTTTGCAACCATACTCCCATTACATAATTGATAGATTTAACGGCTGGCAGATCACGCATATATTCATGTGTAATGATTTTTATACCATGTTCTTTTTTTTCTTCTGAAACCGGTATTAAAGGCTGCTGTTGTATAATGAGATTACCCTGGGCTGGTGTGTAACCATCGGGTGAATAGCCGCCGGTTGCTGTTATTCGTATGCCGCTTTCCGGGATGTTATTCTTCCCGATTAAAGCATATATCACGTTTTTTAATTGCTCCCTGTTAACAGGAAGGGAAATAAACAACGTTTTTGCAGAATTAAAAAACCTGTCAAGGTAATCATCCAGAAACAAAGGTTTATTGTCCCGTGTTCTGAAGAAATCAAATACACCATATCCTCTTTGTACGGCAAGATCATTTACATTAACCGCAGCTTTATCTTCTTCTAAAAAATGATCATTAATGTATATCCAACTCATGGCTGATACCTGTTGTATTTTTTCAAAATAGAAATCACCTGCTCTTTGGGCAATGCTTCAACAACATGCCCATTGCGACCCTTCATTGTTTTAGCAGCGAATAATGAATTGATCACTGCTTCTTCGGTTGCTTCAATAGCAGCAAGAAAAAGTGGAGACATATCATCATTGAATACTGTTGAGGCAGCATATAATTTTTCAGTAGCTGAATGAGGAATGCGAACACTATCGGCAGATGAAAAAGCAATTACATAATCTCCGCTGCCATTGCTGGCAATTCCCCCTGTTTTTGCCAACGCCATAAAAGCACGTTTGGCAAGTCTTTCAAGATTGTTTGTGTTAAGCGGGGCATTGGTAGCAACCACAATCATGCAGCTCCCGTCAACGTTGTTATTCAGCTCGTCGTTCAAATAATATTTGCCTAACTCTTTTCCTACAGGAACACCCGCTATTTCAAGTACGCCTCCATAATTGGTTTGTACAAGCACGCCTACGGTATATCCGCCTGAAACTTTGGGCAGTACTCTTGACGCCGTGCCAATACCTCCTTTAAATCCAAAACACACAGTACCGGTCCCCGCGCCTGTATTGCCTTGCTCAACTTCCCCTGTCTTTGCGTCTTTTATAGCATCCAGCACATCATTTTCAGTAACATGTCTTCCTCTTATATCATTCAGGTACCCATCATTGGTTTCGCCCGCAATAATATTTACACTCCAGATATTTGCATTTTCCTTTTGAGACAAAGTGTAAGTAATACCTGCGTTTATGGCAGTAGCTACGCTTAATGTGTTTGTTAAAATGATAGGGCTTTCAATATTACCCAGTTCTTTTACTTGTGTTATCCCTGCAAGTTTTCCAAATCCATTACCAACATAAATTGCCGCAGGCACTTTCTGCTGAAACAGGTTGCCGCTATGAGGAAGTACAACCGTAACGCCTGTTCTGATACTATCAGCCCGGATCAATGTTTTTTGTCCAACCAAAACTCCCTCTACATCAGTAATGGCATTGTATTTTCCCCTGGGTAAAATTCCGGTTTTAACCGGAAAACGATGCTGAGATACCTGCGCCTGGGTGATAATAACACAACATATAAGTTGAATAAGTATCAATTTTATCTTCATGATAATAAAGTTATAAAGGTATAGTTGTTAGGTTAAAAACCAGGATTGATTTATTAAATGAGGAACGGGTTTCAATTTTATAAGAATTGAAACCCGTTTCAAATATATTCAGAATATCCAGGTAATTATCTTGAAGTTTATGGTTTGTAGTTTAGCGTACCCCTAAGCTACAAACCATAAACCCTACACTATCTTATCCCTTCTGTTGATATAAAAATGTGATCAGCGAAGCAAATTCTTCATACGATAGAGAATTGGCTAATCCCGGTGGCATAATGGATGTTTTTAATTCCTCCCTGCTTTTAATATCTTTTGTATTGATGTTATGAACAGCACCTGTAATATCACGAAGGGTGAGCTTGTCTGATGATTCTCCTGTTACAAAACCCATTACACTTTTGCCGTCTTTAGTAGTTATTGCTACAGAAGAAAAGCCTTGTGATATAGAGGCATTCGGTTTAAGAATAGATTCCGCGATTTGTTTGCGGCTCATGATAGAACCAATCTGCCCCATAAAAGGACCTTTCATTACTTCACTTTTACTTAGACTATGACAAGCCGGGCAACCCTGTTGTATAAAAATTCTTTTACCATCGGCAGCATTACCTTGTATCTTATCCATTGCCAGCATCACATCTTCAATAGATGTTTGACCTATTTGCCCTTTTTTGTTTCTTATTTTATTCAGATCAATTTTTGTTTCTTCTGCTTTTTCAAGTTCCTCGTTTCCGCCAAATTCATCAATGCCCATTCTGAATTTTCCGTTCAGGTCAGCATAAAACTCCTTTTGCTTTTTATCCGCCTTCTTCCATTCATTCATCATCAGATTTTTGATGGGATCTGATGATGCCCATGTTTCCGCTTTATAATATGGACCATGATCATCGGGCCTTGTGCTCCACCAGTACGAACCATCATAAGGTGTTTCTTCTTTATACAAGCGTGCAAGTGTAACAAGTATCTGGCTTTTCAAAGAAGCGTCTTCTGTTTTATTATACGCGGCAATTAATCCTTCAACAGCTCCGGGATCGTGCATGTAACGTAAAGCCCATAATGCAATAGTGGAATTATCAGTGCCCACAGCCTTTATGCATGCGTCAACCGCATTGAGTTGTACAAGCGCACGAACAGCAAGATGAGGAAGTATAATATCCGCATTGGGTGTTGCATGCGGGCCTTCTACTCCTTTTGCCGGCGCTGTAAAAGATGCAGGAACCGGTGTCTGTAATAAAGCTTCTGCGGCTTCTGCTTTTCCAAGTCTGCCTAAACCAATGATCGCTGCTGCTTTTACGCGTTGTGATGTATCGCTTAAGGCTTTCATAAATGGCTCAGAAGGAACATCGGCAACAAAAGGTTTTCTGTCTGCCAGTGCACGCAAGGCAAACTCTTTTACTGCCGCATCATTGGTAAGCTCCGTAAGATTTTTAATTCCGTTTTTGCCTGCAATTTGCGCATAGGTAAAAATGCCTGCAACTCTTGCGTATAGCGGAAGCGTTTTATCATCAGCAACTTTCCATGCTGCTGCTGTTGCTTTGTCTCCGCCACGGGCCATTAATTCCTGTTGCGCGGTTTGTCTTGCTACAGCGCCATCTGCTTTTAATAAAGCACCTAATTCATCAATTGATAATTTCTGAATATTCGGAAAAGGTTTGTATGTCCATCCTTTTGGAACAGCCCTGACAACAAAGCCTTTGCTGGAGTCTCCTGTGTATCCTGCGCCATTCCATGCAGCCATATATAATCTTCCTGATCCGTCAACATCAAGGTCTGTAATTTGTGCAAGCTGAATAAAATCTTCTTCTTGCTGTGTAAAGCTCGGACCTGATGGTGTTACGCGATGTAAATACAATTCATTTCTTCCCCAATCTGCCATCATTGGCACATTATTATATTTTGCAGGCCAATTGGGGTCATCCATAAATAAAGAACCCGTGCCTGATCCTCCGCCAAGGTCTACCAATCCCGGCAGAATTTCTTCTGTAAAATGTTTGAATAATAACGGATATCCATACTCGCCGGATTGTATATGATGGCTGAAACGTATATTCCATCCTTTACCATCATTGGTATTATCGCGGGTGAAAATATTCATATAAGGATCAATGGCAACATCATAAATATTCCTGGTGCCATGCGTGTATATTTCCATTTCTGTGCCATCCGGCCGAACCCGAACAATACCGCCGCCAAGCATGGTAAGCTTTTTGCCGGTTCTGTCAACAGCTTCGTGAAAACCAAAATCACCAACAGCAATATATATCCAGCCGTCAATGCCCATGCGGATACCGTTTGTTGCATGGTCTGTTCCGCGGCTTCTGATAAAGTTTACATTGCTGATATGTTCTACAATAGGTTTGGGAGGACCATCAGCAAGCCCGTCATGATCTTTATCTTCAAACAAAACCAGGTCCATTCCTGATGCCAGGCTATCTGTAAATACAGTGTGCAATACATATAATTTATCTCCCAAAGAAATGATACCTCTTGGGTTATCAACCTTTGCGTATTCAGTATGGCTGTCTATAATGCCATCATTATTGCAATCAACCAGTTTAATAATGCGTCCCCTGCCCGGTGCTTTTCCCAAAGAGCCCATCATATCTACTCCAACATATACTTCGCCTGAAGGTGCGGTAGTTATACAAGCGGGACTCGGCGTTAAATCCGGCCCGGCAAAGCCAATAATATCAAGGTCTTTTGGCCAATTTGATTTTGTAGCAAGCGAATCAATTGAAAGCAAAGCCTTGTCTCTTTCTTTTGGTTCACAATCAGGAGCATTGTTACAGGCTGAAAGAAAAGTGGCTGCCAGTAAAGCGTAAATAAAATTTCTGGTCATAAGCGACAATAATTAAGGGGCGTTAAAATAGTGAATTATATGCAATTTGAAGACATTTCAAATTAATAGGTGTATTTCAGGTTTTCTCAATGTATTATTCCCCGCAGATGAAATGCTGCCGGCAATCAATACGGAATCAAAGTATTTAATTCCTCCACCTCTTTTTCGTCATTGCGCGCCGCACAATCAAACTTGTAATATTAACCTGTTGCGCGGCAAAGCAATCCGGGTTTTTATATGAGATTGTTTCACCCGCCATAAAATGCTTCCAATTCAACCTTCATGCAGGCGGGCTCACGATGACGCGAAAATGTTTTGATTGCATGAGGGTGCAGGATAGTTGTGCTGTTTAGTGTTAATAGATTTGATTTATTGGAATTTTAAAAATCCCTAATGACAAATTGCTTGTAATGAAAGCCGCTTTTAAAATTATCTCCTTTGCTAAAATTATCTTTTTCATGTATACTGCACCGTTGCAGGCGCAAACAGTTGTGCCGCTGGACAGGGTGGAGAAAATGAGCTATATAGAAAACGGGTTTATAAAACTGGGCATTGATCTTAATCTTGGAGGCGCTATCACATATTTATCTGATAAAGTAAAGGATGAGAACATCATCAATAACTGGGATTGGGGCAGGCAGGTGCAAATGTCCTTTTACAGCGGGCCGGTGCCCTTTGAGCCGGATGGTAAAAAAGCACATAAAGCCTGGACATTTATTGGCTGGAATCCCATTCAGTCAGGCGATGTTGCGGGTAATAAATCCAAAGTGCTTGCACATAAAAATACGGGTACATCATTGTATGTAAAATGTATACCCATGCATTGGCCTTTGGATAATGTGCCGGGGGAATGTACTTATGAATGCTGGATAACGTTGGACGGCAATGCTGTACGTGTAAAGAGTCGTATTGTAAACAATCGCCCTGATAAACAGCAATATGCTGCAAGAGGACAAGAGTTGCCTGCGGTTTATACCAACGCGCCCTGGCACAGGCTGATCACCTACAGAGGCGATAAACCTTTTACCAATGATACGCTGAGTTTAATTGCAAATCATAATTCACCAAAGTCATCTTCTATACAATGGGCAAACTGGCAGGCAACAGAAAGCTGGGCTGCTAATGTAGATGATAAGGATTGGGGACTGGGTGTGTGGAATGAAAGCGTGCAGATATTCTCAGGGGGATATTATGGTGACAGCAGCTTTGAAGGCGGCAGCAAAAATATACCAACCGCATATATAGCGCCCAATAGTATTGATATACTTGACTATAATATTACCTATGATTATAACTATACATTAATAGTTGGGGATATTAAACAGATACGCGAATATGTATATGCACACCATCACACACCATTACCGGCATACCATTTTAATGATAGCCGCCTGCAATGGTATTACCAGGGTACTACTGATAAGGGATGGCCGATTAAAAATGGGTTAGATATTATATTGAAGAAAGATGCAGCGATGATTGGCCCGGTAACATTGTGGAAGGCGCAAGATGCGCCGGTACTGATATTTACTGCCACATACCCCGCCGGCTCACACTCCATTAAAATATACTGGAAGCCTTTCGGAAAAGATTTTGCAGAAGCGTGCAGTACGGAGTTTGATTTTCAATCAGACGGAAAGCAACATACTTACAACATTCCATTACATCAGTCTGCACAATACAAGGGCAATCTAAAACAGCTAAAAATTATTGTAGCAACAAGGCAGTTAAGCACAAATAATAATTCAGCCGTGATCCATAGTATGGTTCTTGGTAAATAAAATCAACATTTAATATTTATAAAAGCGCATGATAAAATTTGTAAACATTACAGCATGTATTGCGGTCATATTATCAACAATAATATGTGTTGATTCCCAGGCACAACAGGTGTATTACAACGATGGGCGACCATCCGCATCGCTTCGCATGCCCTGTAAAGATGAAGGTATAGTGATGCAGTATGGTGATGGTAAAGATAGTTGCGATACCTACGGTGCAAGAGAAGCTGTAGTGAATAAAGAAGGCGACACCTATTACCTGTTTTATGATGGCGCAGGTAAAGATGGATGGATATCGTGCCTGGCAGAAAGTAAAGACCTGCACAACTGGACAAAAAAAGGAACTGTTTTATCGCTGGGAGATGCTGCCCGGAACGATTATAAAAGTGCATCTTCTCCCTGGGTAATAAAGGAAGGAAATGAGTGGCATATGTTTTATATAGGCACACCTAATACAACGCCGCCGCCTTATCGCATACCTGCATTTCCTTATCTTACTATGAAAGCGAAATCAAATTCGCTGCGTGGCCCCTGGATAAAACAATATGATGTTACGCCGCTGCCGCCAAAAGAAAACAGTTATTATACCGTTACTTCAAGTCCTGGTTTTATAGTGAGACATAATAACGAATATATTATGTTTTTCAGCGCTGCAACCCATGATAATAATATTACCAAACGTACATTAGGTATAGCACGAACGAAAGACCTCAACAGTTCGTGGAAGATCAATGACCAGCCCATCTTTCCGTTAGATGAACAGATAGAAAATTCATCTGTATATTATGAACCTGCTAATAAAACATGGTTTTTGTTTACCAATCATATAGGCATTGATGAAAAATATGGAGAGTATACCGATGCCATCTGGGTATACTGGTCGAAAGATATATACAACTGGAACAGGGATAATAAAGCGGTTGTGCTTGATAGTTCAAATTCAGTTTGGGCAAAAGGAGCGATAGGTATGCCTGCAGTTATTAAAGCAGGTAATAAACTGGTATTGCTATATGATGCAGGTGAAGGTGAAGATTTCGGTCACATGTTCAGAAGTATAGGATTGGCGTGGATGAATTTACCATTGAAAGTGCCTGTTAGAAAAAGTAAATAATACATGATGAGATAATGATGAACCTTGTGGATGAATGATGGTAGCGGTAAGTACAGGATGGTTATATAAATAAGGTCTGCTAAATTAGCTCCTGAATTAACGATGCTTAATATAATATTATGCTTGCTCATAATATCCATACTGAAACTGAACTGATTGATTTATTGAATGAAGGTAATAAAGATGCCTTCTCTGCGATATATGAACTTCATGCATCTTCTTTAATCAACTTCGCTGCTTCCCGTTTATCTTCTTTTGAAGAAGCCCGTGATATTATTCATGATGTTTTTGTGAATATATGGGATAACAGGGCAACGCTCCGGATTACCAGCTCACTTAAAGCATATTTATTTGCTGCAGTGCGTTACCGCATAATTGATCATATAAGAAAAAATGCCAACCGCAAAGAATACGCGGCCATGATAGAACAACTCTCCGGTATGCTGGTAGTTGATGAAGAATCCGGAATACTCACAAAAGACCTGCAGCATACACTTGAATATACCATAGAAGATCTGCCTTCCCGGACAAAAGAAATTTACAGGCTGAGCCGCAACCACCATCTCCCTGTAAAAGAAATTGCCTTTAAACTTGGTTTATCTGAGCAAACAGTAAAAAATCAACTTTCAGCGGCACTTCATCACCTTCGGCATTCATGGAAGAAACTTGCTGTGATCATGCTGTTTTTTTTCCATTAGAATCCTTTTTATTTTAACACCTGTAGTACTATCCCGTTTTTCAAACGACTACCTATAGTATTGTATACCAGGATGGGTGCAAAACAACGAGCAAATAATGACAGATCCTCAAATTATTCAGGAATTACTAAAGCGCTATAACGAAGGAACTGCAACGGCTGCAGAACAGGAGATTGTGGAACAATGGCTGGAGGAAAATAAGATAGAGCATAATGAGTGGATGCAAATGGATGGTGAGCGGCGTGAAAACCTGGTAAAAGAAATACAATCAGATCTTTTACATTATATCACAGAAAAGGAAAATGCGTATAAAGGTTCGGTATACCCCTGGTACAGGCGGTTTTATTTTCACCTTGCCGCCGCATCAGTATTGATTTTATTTGCCGTTGCCGGCTGGTACTATACCAACAAAGAGCAGGACAAGCCTGAAATGGTTAAAACGGAAAAAGAAATCAAGCCCCGGGAGGTTATGCCCGGCACTAATAAAGCGGTATTAACACTTGCAGATGGCGGCACGGTTGAGTTGAACGATGCTGCTAACGGAGTGCTGGCAAGCCAGGGAAATACAGAGATACGCAAACAAGGCAGCGAACTGGTGTATGATCAGCAAAACAATGCGGCTATAAAAATCCCTGCTTTTAATATGCTCACAACACCAAGAGGCGGCCAGTATAATCTTGTGTTACCTGATGGTACACGCGTTTGGTTAAATGCGGCTTCTTCAATAAAATATCCTGTTGCTTTTACAGCAGATAGCAGAACTGTTGAAGTGAAAGGTGAAGTATATTTTGAAGTGGCACAGCTAAACAAAGGAGGAAAAAAGATTCCATTCAGGGTAAAAGTATTTGGGGAAAATGGAGAAGCGAAAGGATTGGTTGAAGTGATGGGTACGCATTTTAATATAAATGCCTATAGCGAAGAATCAACCGTAAATACCACATTGCTGGAAGGCAGGGTTAAAGTTAGCACTGCTGCTCACCCTGATGAAAATGTGGTATTGAATGTTGCACAACAGGCCCGCATCAGTAATAGCAAAGGCTCAATTAAAGTATTGGATAACGTAAATATTGAAGAAGTGGTAGCATGGAAAAACGGGCTTTTTATGATGAAGAAAGCGGATATCCCGGTGGTGCTGCGGCAATTGGCGAGATGGTATGATGTGGAAATTGTTTATTCCAATGGAATGCCGGCGGGAAAGATTACAGGTGATATTCCAAGAAATATGCCGCTTGCGGAAGTTTTAAAAGTGATGCAATTGAGCGGTGTAAAATGTAAAACAGAAAACAGGAAAATAATTGTAGAATAAAAAATAATAAATATAGTTTTTTAAACAGGACGGTTAATTAAAAAGGGAACTCCGTGGGGGCGGAATTCCCGTAATCAGGTTAAACGTCACGATAATAATCTGGACTGATCATTTCATTAATTAAACCCAACAAACAAATCTATGCAATTGATTGCTTATTGCAAAGCGTCGCCGGGTTGCTTGCCGCGGCGCAAGTTCTTAAACTCCAAAATCTGGCTGGTTATGAAGCTGACCATCGTGCTAATGATTGCTGCTTGCTTACAAATTCAGGCCAAAGGGTATTCGCAAATTACTTTATCGGCGCGGAATGCCTCTTTGGAAAGTGTTTTAACGCAAATCAAAAAACAATCCGGGCTTCACCTGGTATACCGGGATGAATGGCTTCAGGATGCCGGTAAAGTAACTGTTCAACTCAGTAATGTTTCTGTTCAGGAGGCACTTAACGCGTGTTTTAAAGATCAGGCGTTAACGTACGAACTGATCAACAAAACAATTGTAATCAAAAAAACAAATGCTGTATCTCCGCCTGCGGCAGCGCAACAGGATATTATTGTAACCGGCAAGGTGTATGACGATAAAGGCAATCCCCTTGCTAATGTCAGCATTGTGGTAAAAGGATCTACGAAAGGCGTGTCGTCGGCTGCAGACGGCTCTTTCAGTATTAGCGTGTCTAACCAAAGCGCTGTACTTGTATTTTCATACGTAGGTATGGAAATAAAAGAGGCTTCCATACCGGCAAACAGGAATATAAATGTTGTATTAACGCCTCTTGTTAGCGCTATGGAAGATGTGGTTGTGGTGGCTTATGGTTCTCAGAAAAAGATAACGGTTACAGGCGCTGTATCAACCGTAAATTCAGAACAGCTTAAACAAAGCTCCTCAGCAAGCCTGGCAAATGCACTTGCCGGTCGTTTGTCTGGTCTTACGGCCATACAATCCGGTGGAGGTCAACCCGGGCGCGATGACGCTACTTTATATCTGCGTGGTGCTGCTACTGTAAATGGTAACAGCCCGTTGATATTGATTGATGGAGTACCCAGGGATAATATACGCACCATTGACCCGAATGAGGTAGCAAGCATATCTATATTAAAAGATGCATCTGCCACTGCTGTATTTGGTGTTCGCGGTGCTAACGGCGTTATCCTTATTACAACCAAAAGAGGTACGCCCGGCAAAGCTCAGTTAACGGCAAGTGTAGATCAGAGCTTTAGTTCATTTACCCGTGAGCCGGAATGGCTTCATTCGGTGGATTATTTAAAATTGCGCAACGAGGCGGCTAAGAATGATGGGATTGCCATTCCTTACTCTGATGAGCTTATTAGTAAGTTTGAAAATCCGCTACAGGGGCTTGATCCCAATGCCCCTGATTATGCAGAACAGGTTGCATACAGAAATTATATTTATCCTGATCATTACTGGTATGGTGAACTGATTAAAAAGAATACACCGCAAACCCGTGTGAATATTGGGGTAACAGGCGGTACATCAAAATTAAGTTACTTCGTAAATGGTGTGTACCTGCACCAGGGCGGTAACCTTAATACCGAGCCGAAATCAAAGCTGGGATATGATCCTTCTTCCTGGATGGACAGATATAATTTCAGGGCAAATCTTGATTATAAGGTAAGTCCTTCATTCAAAGCATTTTTAAATATCGGCAGTTATATAGAAAAAGTGAATATGCCTTCTGCAGGTACTTATCCGGGTTATGATACGAAATGGATGATGACGGATTTGATTTATCAAACCCAAACCATATTGCCTATTACGCCTGGTCCTACCACACTGGGAGGATATGGCGTTCCCGAAGACGCGGTAGTCTATCCCACATATCTTGACCGTACGGCGTTTGAGATCATGAACCGCCAGGGTTTCAGAAATGAAATGCGTTCAAACCTTAATACATCACTGGGTGCGGAATGGGATTTAAGCAAGCTGGTAATTCCGGGATTGTCTGTGAAGGGTATGATTTCTTACGATGCAAAAGCTACCAGCGCTATGGACGGGTATAAAAACGAGCGGCTATATGCAGCGCAGGTGAATTATGAAACAAACGAACTTTCTTACGCGGTTCAACGCAATGCCGAATCTTTCCTGAATATATTGAAAGGATATGATTCCCGTTATAACATCAACATGCAGGCATCTGTCAATTACCAGAATTCTTTTGGTAAACATAATGTAGGCGCGTTGGTATTGGGGCAAAGAGATTACTGGGAAACAACAGCAGGCGAAATACCATATAATGTGATTGGACTGGCTGGCAGAGTTACATATGATTATGATAAAAGATACCTGGCAGAAGTGAACCTGGGTTATAACGGATCAGAACAATTTGCACCGGCAAACAGGTATGGCTTTTTCCCTGCCGCATCTGTAGGATGGGTAATAAGCAATGAGCCCTTTTTCCAATCCCTTTCATACACGGTTTCTAACTTAAAATTAAGAGCTTCCTATGGTAAAGTGGGTAATGATAAGATCGGCAGCTCAAGATTTTTATACCTCGACAATATTACTGTTGGAGGTGGACCATTATCTACTCTGGGAAGAGGTCAGGGCATAAACCAGGGATTATTAGGTAATCCTGCTTTGTCGTGGGAGGTTGCCGCCAAGCAAAACTATGGCGTTGAAGTAGGGTTATTTAATGAGCTTAATATTTCCTTCGATTACTTCTTTGAAAAAAGAACTGATATCCTTATCTCACGCGGCACAGTGCCGGCGTTACAGGGTGTGCCATTGGGTAATATACCTAAAGTAAATATGGGTATTGTGGATAACAGAGGGTATGAAATAGAAGTGTCTTATAATAAGAAGTTATCAAAAAATTTCTCCTTCATGGTGAAGGGTAACCTGGGGTATAATCATAATACCGTTAAATTCTACGACGAGCCCATCAGTGATGATTCTTATGCTTATCGTTACCGCACTACAGGTTTTTCTTTGGGCCAGGCATGGGGGTATAAAATTGATTACTCCAATGGTAATGGTTATTTCAACAGCCAGCAGGAGTTGGATGCCTACCTGGCTAAAACAACCTATGGTTTTGGAACCCCACGGGTAGGAGATTTTATTTACCAGGATCTGAATGGCGATGGCATTGTGAATGATAAAGACCTGGCGCCGATAAAATATACCAGTATACCTGGCCAGATATATGGGCTGCTTTTACAGGTTAATTATAAAGGATTTGAGTTCAGCAGCTTTTTCCAGGGTGTGAGCAAGTATTCCACTAATTATGCCAACCAGGGCGTGTATGAAAATATTAAACTGGGTACTTATTACAGCTATCATACTACAGCGTGGACACCAGAGCGTTACGCGGCAGGTGAAAAGATTACTTACCCCGCGTTAAGTACGAATACTACCACTAATCATCGCGCTAACGATTTCTTTATTATGGACAGGTCATTCATTCGCCTTAAGAATATTGAACTGGCCTACAATTTCACACCTTCATTATTAAAAACACTCAGGGTGCAGGGTGTAAGGACATATATAAGCGCTTACAATTTCTTTACCTGGGATAAGCTGAAGCTTGATCATCTTGATCCGGAAAACAGTGAATCACTGGGCTATCCTGTTACCAAGTCTTTAAACTTTGGTGTAAATATTACTTTCTAAACCTTACACAGAAGCGATATGAATAATCAAAAATATATACAACAAACCCCCGGCACACTATATATACCAGGCGCCGGGCGTTATATAAAACTTGTCTTGTTTTTATTTACTATGCTGCTGTTTGGCGGAGCATGTAAAAAGGCGCTTGACCAGGCGCCGGATGGTAAAATTTCACTGGATGAAGTTTTCCAGGACAATGATAAAGTGGAAGCTTTTTTAAATAGCTGCTATAATAATCTTCCTGTAAAAGGAACACGTTATTTCTTTTGGTCACGCGGACCAGTTGATTGGAGTGATGAAGCATGGGATACGGACGCGGAAGCAGAATCATGGATCATGTCGGGAAGGTTTTACAACGGAGATGCATCTGCATCCAGCTTTCCCGGAACAGATATCAGCTCAGATGCAGGTAATGGTGATTACTGGAACCGCTACTGGAACGCTATACGCAATTGCTCATATTTTTTACAGAAGATAGATAATGCTGCTGTTAATAGCGAAGAAAACAGACAGCGGATGAAAGCAGAGGCGTACGTGCTGAGAGCTTATTACTATCATGAATTATTAAAATGGTTTGGCGCTGCTTTACCTATTATGCGGGAGCCATTTGAATTTACCGCTGATTTCTCATCGCTGGAAAAAGCAAGCTATTATGACGTAGTAAAATTTGTAATGGAAGATTGTGATGCTGCATTAGCCATTAACGCGCTACCCATAAGAATAATTACCAATGAACCTTACAGGGTTACCAAAGCTTTGGCTGAAGCCATAAAATCAAAAATGATCTTGTTTGCTGCAAGTCCTTTAAACAATGGCGGACAGAATTATTGGGAAGAAGCATACCAGGTGAATAAAGCTTCTTTGCAAAACCTGCGTAGCTGGGGATATGAACTTTATAATAAAGTGAATTTTCCGGCAACCTATATGTCTGATGACGCATATATCGGGCCGTCAAAAGATCAATATTCCGCATTATACAATGAATATTTTACGCAATCCGCTCAATACTCTTCCACTGCGGTTGATAAAGAAACGATTTATCAATCACGCGACGGACAGGGCAACATCTGGAACATTGATGGCATTGGTGCACAGGATGGTTATAAAAGCGGTACATGCCCTACACAGGAGCTGGTAGATGCTTACGAAACCACAGACGGCCAGCCAATACTAAACCTGGATAATCCATACCTGGATGAGCAACATCTGCAGCCTAATTATAATCCGGATAATACATTATATAACCCCAGCGATCCTTATGCCAACAGGGATCCCCGTTTTTATGCTTCTATTTACTATAATGGTTCTAAGCGTAAAGCATGGTGGGGTTTTGCAGAAGCGCCTGAATCATACGAAAATTATCCTGCACCTGCAGGTAACAGGGCCAGGGTTATTGCTACATATAAGGGAGAGCCTCAAACCGGTATAGACCCTGCGGTAAGAAAAGCTACCAGGACAGGATATTTTGAAAGAAAATTTTTACATCCCAACTCAGGAGGAGATAATCCTATAGGAGGTGCAAACTGGAAATACTTCAGGCTTGGCGAGATCATTTTAAATTTTGCGGAAGCAGCTGCAGAAGCAGGCAAATTAGATGAGGCCCGCGACGCGGTAAATGAAATCAGGAGAAGAGTAGGTATGCCTGATCTTCCGGCCAACCTGAGCCAGGCTCAATTGATTGCAAGGGTTCGTAATGAAAGAAGAGTAGAATTAGCGCTTGAAGAGAACAGGTATTTTGATGTACGCAGGTGGAGCAATCCTTCTGACGATTTATCAAAAACTGATAAATGGGTAACCGCAATGGAAATTACCCGAACCGGGACAAATGCCTACACCTACCAGAGAAGAGTGGTAAGGCCTACAGAAAGGAAAAATTATACCAATAAATTTTTATGGTTCCCGGTACCATTGTCTGAGGCAAACAGGCTTGCCGCTATTACGGGCAATGACTGGCAAAACCCCGGATGGTAATTGTACTTTTTCTTAAAAGACTTAATGAAACTCAAATGAAATACAATATTATAAAATTTACAATGCTGTGTTTTACCGTGTTCCTGGCGGTAATGCAGCAAAATATATATGCGCAGGATGCCGCGGCTACGGTTACCGGTAAGGTTATAGACCAATTTGGCAAGCCAATGTATGGTGTTGTGGTTAACTCAGGCAATGGTAGAAATGGAACTTCCACTGATAAAAACGGGGAATATACGCTACCTGTTAATGATGGAAGCAATACAGTAATTTTTAAATACACCGGCTACAGTACAAAAGCAGAAACAATTAATGGCCGGGAAAGTATAAACATTGAATTACACCCCGATACCCATAAACTTGACGAAGAAATTCAGTTAGGGTATAACAGCCAGTTGCGCAAACATTTTGCAGGTGCCGCTGCAACAGTAACGGGTACAGAATTAGAAAGAGCACCGGTAGCTAATTTTGGACAAACTTTAGCCGGCCGGCTTCCTGGTTTAACAACACTCGAAACATACTCCGAGCTCTCCCGTGCTACTACTTCAACGGCTGTTCGCGGATTCAGCTTTGCCCGAAACAACGGACCACTGGTTGTAGTAGATGGTGTGCTTGTTCCTTATAACAGCAATCAAACACTTGAATATATTTCTCCAACAGAAATTGAATCCATTACGGTATTGAAAGATGCTTCAACGCAGGCATTGTATGGTATACTTGGTGGTAATGGGTTGTTGGTAGTAAAAACCAAAAGAGGCAGAAAAGGAGATTTGGAAGTAAGAGCAAGAATAGATCAATCTGTACAGCAGGCAACAACAACACCTGCTCATTATGATGCGGCAACGTATGCTGAGTTAAAAAACCTGGCCGCAAAAAATGATTACGTGCCTGATGTTACTAATCCATTTGAAGCGCCTTATTCACAAGCTGATATCGAAGCTTATAGGTCAGGATCAGATCCGCTTTTGCACGCCAATAATAACTGGTATAAAATGTTTATGAAAGACCTGGCAAGAATGGAGCGTGTGAGCTTAAATCTTACCGGTGGAAGCGATAATATTCAATATTACTCCAACATAAATGTAATGCACCAGGGTGGTTATTTTAAAACAGATCAAACACGCTATAATCCTGATGCTAATAATTTATGGGTGAATTACCGCACCAATGTAGATATGAACATCAACAAATGGATAAAGGCATACGTAAGACTGAGTGGTAATATTAAAAGAGAACGTAACCCTGGCGGCGCAAGCAACCAGGCTGTATACAGCAGTGTGTTTTTAATACCTTCTAACGTATTTGGGCCGGTAACGCCCAGGATTGAAGATGCAAGCGGTAAGGTGATTGATGAAGGCGGGCAGGTAATAAGCACAGCCACCGTTCATAATCCTACCTATGGATTACTGAATCGTTCCGGCTATGTCAGGCATACTGTTACCAATACTACCTCCCAGTTTGGAGTAGATCTGAACCTGGATTTTATTACAAGAGGGCTTTCCTTAACCGGTACATTTAACTATCAAACCAATTCCGTTGGAAGCTTATATACTTCCCAGAACTTTGAAAGATATGCAAGGGATTTGAATATTACAGACTCTCTTGCTTTTAAACAGGATGGAACAGAATTGAACACGCCTCTTGCTTATGCAAAAGGGCATTCATTTTATTACCATCTTACTTATAATGCACTGTTGAATTACGATCGGAAATTTGGTAAGCATAATGTCCGTGCATTAGGTTATATGTTTTTCCAGGATCTGACAAAAACTGATGTAAGCGCTCCTTTTTCATTCCCTTACAAACGCTTTCATACCGGTGCGGAACTGATGTATGATTATAGCGAAAAGTATTTTGTAAAACTTGATCTCGGTTATTCCGGTTCTGATCAGTATGCAAGAAGCTCAAGGTATGTTTCAACACCATCTGTTGCCGCGGCATGGATGATAAGTAATGAAGCTTTTCTGAAGAATAATCAAGTGCTGACTTTATTAAAGATCAGGGGCTCTTATGGTAAAACAGCTAATGATCAAAGTGGATTGAACCGGTTTGCATATATGGATAATGTGCGGTTGCAGGGCGGTGGTCCTATCGGCTATTTACAATACCTTGTTGTAGAGAACACTAAGGGAGATCCAAGGATCAGCGCAGAAGTATCTACCAAAACCAATGGTGGTATAGATATTGGGTTATTTAATGCTATAACCATTAATGCGGATATCTTCAATGAAAAGGTAGATAACATGATCGTACCCGCTACCGGAGCTATCCCTGCTTACCAGGGCATTCCGCTGGGTAATTACCCATCACTAAACCAGGGTAAATTTGAAAATAAGGGTTTTGAAGTAGCGATTGATTATACAAAGGAGTTTAATAAAAACTGGGGTGCATCAATAGGCGGTAATCTTTCTTATTCAAAAAATACTATCCTGAGTATAAATGAAGCACAAAAAGCTTCAGACTATACTTATCTTAAACAGCAGGAAGGATATTCTTATGGACAGGCATTCGGTTATCTTGTAGATTACAGTAACGGCAATGGTATGTTCAATACACAGGCTGAACTGGATAATAATACACTTGCTTACTCTTTTGGTACTCCAAGGCTCGGAGATTTGATATATAAAGATTTGAATGGCGATGGTAAAATTAATGACAGGGATGTTGCACCTATAGGAAATGGGGCATTACCCAAATATATATATGGTATAACCGGCCGCATAAGGTTCAAATCTCTTGAACTTAATATGTTGTTCCAGGGTGTTAATCAATTTACAACAATATACAGTGGAACGGGCGTTTATGAAACATCATACGATGGTGTTTTTGGAGCATTGCATAGCCAGTCATGGACAGCAGAACGCTATGCAGCAGGCGAAGAAATTTTATACCCTGCGCTTTCAACCAGGCAAAGTGTCAATCACCAGGCAAGTGATTTCTTTGAATATGACAGATCGTTCATCCGTTTAAAAAATCTTGAGCTTTCGTACACATTCCCCGGCAGTGTAGCCCATGCTATTGCTGCTCAGAATATAAGACTGTTGCTCAGCGGGCAAAACCTTATTACCTGGGATAAAATGAAAAGCAAGGATTTTGGACCGGAAGGCAGTGGTTACCTTGGTTTCCCGGTATACAGGGTTTATAATATAGGATTAAGTGTAACATTTTAATGTAACCTGAATCATCAATTATGTACATAACGAACTGTACAGCTAAAATGAAAAGAATGAAAAAATATAATAGTATACTGATAGTTGTCATGTTAGCATTTGGCATACTATCATGCAATAAACAACTTGATTTGCCTGCCGATGGCAGAATATCGCTTGCCAATGTATTTAATGATTATAACCAGGTGAGAGGGTATCTGAATTCCTGTTATGGGTATTGTCCCGCGCCATATATGGACAGGGCTTCTTATACCGATGAAGCGCAGGATGCCGATGATATTACCGCCGGTTCAAAATATAGCATATGGTATAGCGGTAGTGTTACAGGTTCTGATTACGCATCCTATTCTTCTGATGGCAGCCCCTGGACGAATTTATATATCGGTATCAGGAAGTGCAATACATTTATCGAAGGAATGAAAACCGCCCAGGTAATTGCAGGCGAAGATGAAAAACAAGGTTGGGTTGCCCAGGCAAAAACACTGAGAGCTTTGTATTACCTGCAACTTATTAAAAGGTATAATGCTGTTCCGTTGATTACAGCACCGTATGAAATTGAGCATGATTTTTCTTCTGACAGAAAAGCTACTTTTTCAGAAGTGGTAACACAAATACTTACTGATTGTAACGAAGCCCTTGCGGCGCCAAATTCAGCTTCCGGTTTTTCCTGGCAGATATATGATAACCAGTTCGGCATTATGCACAGGGCAATACCTTATGCTATTATGTCGCAGGCGGTAACCTATGCTGCAAGTCCTTTGTTTTCCGATGGAACATATACATGGGATAAAGCATTGGAAATTACTTCAGAGGCCTTATACCAGTGTGCTGCCAATGGCTATACATTATTTGATGTATTTTCCGGCGCCGGCGAAGCACAAAATATTTATGCAAGTTATTTTCTTACCTCATCCAACGATCGCCGCGCGGTTGATAAGGAAACCATTTACCAGGGCGGTTCGCAAATGCAGGTTTGGAAATATGCAGGGCTTCCTTCTACTGATGGAGTAGACAAGGCAGGACCTTGCCCTACCCAGGATTTGGTTGACGCATACGAAATGGCAAATGGTGAGCCTGCTATACTTGGCTATAGTGATGCAGCGCATCTTGTGCCAATTATTAATCCGGCATCAGGCTATGATCCTGCAAATCCATACGAAGGAAGAGACCCGCGTTTTTATGCCTCTATTTATTACAATGGTGCACTGCGCCATCTTGATCAACCATCAGGATATACTATTCAAACTTATGCGGGCGGAGACGAAGGTATAGCTACAGATGACAGGAAACATACACGTACCGGTTATTATTTGCGCAAATTCAATAGTCACAGGTCAGGTATAAGCAACCAGTCTGATGGCGCTATACGCTTGTTCAGGTATGCGGAATTGATCATGAATTTTGCCGAAGCAGCTTATCAAACCGTTGGCCCGGATGCGACAGTAACGGTAAACGGTTATTCTTTGTCTGCTAAAGAAGCAGTAGATGCAATAAGAGCAAGAGCTGGTATGCCGGCTTTGCCTGCAGGGTTAACATCGGAAGAATTTGAAAAACGTTACCGCAACGAACGCAGGGTTGAGTTTGCATTTGAAGAACATCGCTTCTTTGATGTGCGCAGGTGGAAGGTGCTTGACCAGACAGACAAGTTTGTTACAGGTATGCGCATCACTAAATCAGGAGCTGATCTTACTTATACAAGATTTAAGTTTTCTGACAGAAATTCTTCGTCTGTAAAATGGTTGTTATACCCGATAGATCAATCAGAAGTAAATAAAATGATGGGATTGGCCGGTGAGAACTGGCAGAATCCGGAGTGGTAGGGGGTAGTGTCCAGTAGTCAGCAATCAGCAATCAGCTATCAGGTGTCAGCGGTCAGCTATCAGGTATCAGCTATTAGTAGTCAGCAATAGGTAGAATAAATAAAGAGACCGTAGCAAGAAGTCAATAACGCTCACAGCCCACGGCTGATAGCCGATAGCTGACACCTCACACCTAACAGCAATTTGGGGCTATTTTTCATACCTGCCGCTCCTGCAAAGGGGCGGTTTTATTTCTATCTTATGAACAGGCTTTTAATTATAGGTTTAATGCTTACTGTTTGCAGTTGCAGTAAGGCGATAAGAACATCAGTTGATGGCGAAGTAACGGATTCAACGTATAAAAATATTTTTACGGTACAACCCGGATGGGAGATATATACAGGTGGGGTATATCGTTATGGTCCTTCTATTATTCAAAATACAGACGGAACAATTGACGCATGGTTTGCCGCGCCGGGTGGAACATTTGGTGATAGGATATTGTTGCATGAAGATGCCGGAACGCAAACTGCTATTGCCCTGAACGGTGCAGATGTAGCAGCTCAAAAATTTACAGCTACGCAATCTTTTTACGCCATAGCTGTAGCATGTCCAAACTGGAACTCAACCAAAAGCAGCATTACACTTAGTCTTTATCAATGGAACAGCGACTATGCTTCAACGGTAGCTTCCGCGCCTTTGGCAACAAAAGTGTATAGCAATTACCAGGATAACCAGAATCTCCAGGTTGCAAGTGATGAAAGATTCGCCGGAGGTAATTATTTATGGGTGCTGACCAACCCCTCGGGCACAGCAGGCGTTTGGAAAAAAGAGGGAGAGATGAGCAATACTCAAAACTTCAAAAATGGTGAGGTGGTTGAAGGAAGTTACCAGTCTTTTTTATTGCTTAATCCTTCTTCGGGTGCGCATTACTGGGACCAGGCTTCTTATATGCGTTCAACAGATGGCGGGAAAAACTGGTCAGCAGAAAAGATGGTATTAAAGCCTACAGAAGGTACACGCGACCAGCTTTCTATCTGCGATCCCGGCGTGATAAAGCTGGGCAATTATTATTATGCAGGCTATACTTCTACGGAAGATGAAAGAGGCTTGTTTAACCATGCTTATGTTGCAAGGTCAACATCTCCTGAAGGTCCCTGGGAAAAATGGGATGGTAATGGCTGGAGCAATGATCCCCAACCTGTAATCACGTTTAATGGCGATGCTGATGCATGGGGTGCCGGAGAACCTTCAATGATTATCAATAACGACACCTTATTTTTCTATTATACCTGGCACGATAAAAATATACTTGAGACACGTGTTGCCATCGTAAATGATCCTGGTGAAAATTGGCCGGCACAGCTTCAACAGAAAGGAACGGCTGTTGATAAAACGGCTATTACCGGTGCAGACCATTGTGATGTGAAATACCGGGATGATCTCAAAAAATACTATGCTATTCATACTGCTTCCAGGCTTACGGCGAATAGCTATATTGTTTTGTGGGAATCAACAGATGGTTTATCGTTTACCAAAATAAAAGAAATAAGAGCAGGGCTGAAACCCTACCTGCATAATTGCGGATGGAGTGGTGATGAGCAAGGACATATCAACCCCGAAAAACAGCAATATATTTCTTATGCCTATGGACCCAATTGGGCTAACTGGAACACCATGTGGCACCCGATAAGTTTTAAATAGAGAGATAATGGTTATAGTAGTAAGAACCTGTACTGTCGTTTTGTTATTTCTTTTCAGTGTTAATTGCGGAAAACAAAAAAATTCCTCATCTGTAAATTTACCTACCGATACCTTAACTACAGGTAACGCTGATGATACTACGCGGTATATAGCTTTATTTTATTTTCCTGTTTTCGGAGATTCCATGTATACACCCAAATTATTGTCACCATCGGGTGATGCCTGGATAATGAAAGGACAAACTCCTGCATACAGTCCTGTGGGACAATTCAGTTTTTGGGGCAAACCGCTTTTTGCAGCAACTCATGGAGATGGTACGATCAAAAACAATTATATATATTACTTTAACGGAGATCCTGCACAAACCAATAATGCTTTACTTGATTATCATGCAGATTTAATTACCGCTGCCGGGGTTGATTTAATAGTGCTTGACTTTACCAATGGCGCAAGGGATTTTCCAAATGGGCCTTCTTATGTTTCAGCAACAACCGCCTTGTGCAACAGGTGGCAGGAGCGCAAAAGAAATAATTTACCCATTCCTCAAATAGCGTTTTTTGTTCAAAATACCGGCACATTAAGCGTGGTTGAATCGCTTTATTTTGATAAATATGATGATGATATTTTCTTTAAATATTCAAAGAAAAAATTGTTGCTGGTTGCGGATGCGCTTGGTAATGGTAATAATGCAGATGCTGATCAGCCTGCAGTACCATCAAACGGAAAGTTTGCAAACTATACAACACGTCATTGCTGGGGTTTAGATAACTCAGGCAAACGCTGGCAATTTAAGGTAAACGGCAATCTGCCGCCACAGGCATTTTATTATAATGGAAAACCCGAGCAGATGTGCGCGCCGGTAGCAACACAGGCAACATATATGACAACAGATGGAGAAAATGTTATGCCTGATACAAAAGGAAGGGATAATGGAAATTATTTCAGGAAGTATATGGAAGCTGCCGGAAAAGTAAAGCCACGTTTTCTTTTTATACACTCCTGGAATGAATGGGCTGCGGGTAACTGGGGCGAAAGCCAACAAAAACCTGCTTTTGTAGATCTGTGGCTTACAGAATACAGCGCTGATATTGAACCTATGGATGGCGGACATGGCGATATGTATTATCAATTGATGAAGGATGAGATAACAAAATACAGATACATTAAATAATACCATTGTAATCAACAATTATGAGCAAACAATTTTGGTTATTACTTTTTTCGCTTATAGGTTGCTGTTATATACAGGCTCAGCAGCAGGAATATTACCGTGATATTTATCCGGATACCTGGGTTGCTACCGATGCGCTGGGCAGAACAATGCCTGATGCAAAAACAGTAGGAGATATTAAGAAAGATCAGCGTCGCGTAGTGGGTATATTTTATATTACCTGGCACACAGATAACCTGGCAACGCTTAAAAGTCCGTATAACGCCGATGTAACAAAAATTTTGAAAGAAGATCCTTCTGCAAGATTGGATGCCAAACATCCCTTGTGGAAAGAAGGTTCTTATCACTGGGGCGAACCGGAGCTGGGATATTTTTTAAGTAAAGATGAATACGTAATAAGAAAAGATATGAGCATGCTGGCAGATGCAGGCGTGGATGTATTGGTGATGGATGTAACCAATGCGGTTCGTTATTGGGAGCAATGGGATGTATTATTTAACACCATGCAAAAAATGAAAACAGAAGGAAATAAAGTACCGCAGTTCTGCTTCTGGGCTTTTAATGGTCCTGTAATAACAATAGTGCAGGATCTGTACGACAGGATTTATAAAACAAAAAAATATGAAGACCTCTGGTTTTACTGGGATGGAAAGCCTTTGTTGTTGTATAATGCTGATCCATCTGTTGACGCTAATGGAAAAGGAGTAGATAATCCTAACCCGCATTATGATTCAGCGGCAGTTACCAATAAAAACCATCCGCATTTCGGCGACCCTGATTACACGGAGAAATTGTATAAAGATTATACCAAGGAAGTACAACAGTTTTTTACTACCCGCAATATGTGGTGGGGATATTACAAATGGGCCGGCCGTCGCTTTGTAGGCACGGAAGATAACTGGAGCTTCGGCTATGATATGGGGAATGAAGATGTGAAAGCAATGAACCCGGATAGCCTTGTATCCACCCATATGGGAAAAAGAGAAGAAGCCGCGGTTACGCCTGCGCAGCATCCGTCAAGCTTAACCGGTAAATCATGGACACGTGCTCATGGCGAACCTGAATTAAATGAATATGATCTTCCCAAACCAACCTACGTGCCCTGGTTAAAAAAAACGGTTGAGCACCCCGAAGGGTATGGTATTTATTTCCAGGAAAGATGGGAGGAAACGCTGAAATCTGATCCGCAGTTTTTATACATCAACGACTGGAACGAATGGACAGCGGGAAAATATCAGCCCGATGGTGGTAAGACTACGAAGTTCATGCGCCGCGATAATCCTTATTTTTTTGTTGATCAGTACAACTCCGAATTTAACCGCGCCATACAACCCATGAAAGATGGCTATACTGATAATTACTATATGCAGATGGCACAGAATATACGCAGGTATAAAGGTGCAAGAGATATTGCTGCTTCAAAAGGTTTTACCACTATTACACTGGATGGCAATAATATTGAATGGAAAAACATTATACCTGAATACAGGGATACTAAAGGCGATATTACACACCGCGATGCTATTGGTTATGCCGGCATTCGCTATACCAACAATTCCGGCAGAAATGATATTATTACCAGTAAGGTAGCGGTAGATAAGAAACAGGTATATTTTTATGTAGAAACATCACAGGCGCTCACACCATATACCGGTAATAACTGGATGCTGTTGCTAATAGATGCAGATCAAAATACAAATACCGGATGGTATGGATATGATTTTCTTATTAATAAAGAAGTGAAGTCTGATCATATCACAACCCTGAAAAAATACAATGGCGAAAGCTGGGAAACGGTTTCGGATATCCCTTACCGTTATGAGGGGACTGTATTGGAACTGGCTGTTCCAAGAAAACTGTTGAAGGCGGAGGGCAATGCTATCAGCTTCGATTTTCACTGGGCTGATAATCCTGCTGATTTAAAAGACCCCATTTCGCTTTGTATTAATGGAGACAGTGCTCCGAACAGGAGATTTAATTACCGCTTCAAATGGATGAAATGATATTTTATGAAACATTAAGAAGTTAAGAATAGTTAGGCCGTTCTTAATCTTCTTAAATGCTTAATGTTTATCTTTTTACATACTATAAAAATATAGCAATGAAATATGTTTTTCTTTTTTTTGTAATGATGAGCGCTTCCATAGTAATGGCACAACTGCCCGGTACCAATGCAATAGCCACAGATGCATTGGGAAGAAAACTGCCTTCTGCCAAAGAAGTTGGTGAGCCAAAGAAAGATAAGTTTGTAGGATTATTTTACTGGACATGGCATACACAGCCCGGTTCAAAAAATCCACCTTTCAACGTAACAGAATATCTTGCCCGTGATCCCAAAGCGCTTGATGATTATAATAATCCCATCTGGCCCAAAAGAAATAGTCCCTGGTTCTGGAGCGAGCCATTGTTTGGATATTATCTTGATACTGATGCATGGGTATTACGCAAGCATGCTGAAATGCTTGCTGATGCCGGTGTTGATGTATTGATATTTGATTGTACCAATGGCAATATCACCTGGAAAGAATCGTATATGAAGTTGTGTGAAGTATTTACACAGGCAAGAAAAGATGGCGTGAAAACACCGCAGATAGCTTTTATGTTACCCTTTTGGTTAACTGAAGGTGGTAAAGAAATCATTCGTGAGATATATAAAGATTTATACAAACCTGCTAAATACAAGGATTTATTTTTTATGTGGAAGGGTAAGCCATTGATTATGGCAATGCCCGAGTTTGCAGATGATATGAAAGACAAGCCCTCAGATCCTGCACTGACAAAAGAAATAAAAAATTATTTCACTTTCCGGCCGGGACAACCTGTATACAATAAAGGTCCCGAAAAAAATGACCACTGGGGCTGGCTGGAAATTTATCCGCAACATGGATTTGTAAAAACGGCCAATGGTGGTTTTGAGCAGGTAACCGTTGGCGTTGCGCAGAACTGGAGCAAAGCAAGAGGCTTAACTGCTATGAATGCTCCGGGTGCTTTCGGGAGAAGCTATACACATGCCAATGGTCATGATAGCAGTGCTTACGCCGTGAATTACGGATTAAACTTCCAGGAGCAGTGGAACAGGGCTTTGGAGATTAATCCTGAATTTGTTTTTATTACCGGTTGGAATGAATGGATTGCAGGACGCTATGATGTATGGCAGCAGCAAACCAATGCTTTTCCTGATGAATGTAACCAGGAAGGCAGCCGTGATGCAGAGCCAATGAAAGGAGGGCATGGCGATAACTATTATTACCAGATGGTGAGCAATATCCGCCGTTTTAAAGGAGTACCGGCAGTGCAAACTCCTTCTGCGCCTGCAACCATACCTATTGATGGCAGGTTTAGCGAGTGGGGCGCTGTGCAACCCTCGTATATTTCACCAAAGGGTAATACTATGCATCGCAATAGCTCCGGCTGGGGCAGTTTGCATTATACAAATACAACAGGCAGAAATGATATTGTATTATCGAAAGTGGCAAGAGATAAAGACAATATTTACTTCTACGTAGAAACCGCGGCAGCGCTAAGTCCTGGAACAGATGCGGGCTGGATGCGTTTATTTATTGATATTGATAATAATAAAAATACCGGCTGGGAAGGCTACGATTTTTTAATCAACAGAACAAGCCCCGGCAAAAAAGCCGTAATTGAAAAAACAGATGGCGCATGGTACTGGCAGCCTGCAGGTGAGGTAGAATATGCAGTGAACGGAAATAAGCTGGAAATAAAAGTGCCTAAATCACTAATAGGCGTAACCGGCGAACCGGATTTTAGTTTTAAATGGAGCGATAATATGCAACAAGAGGGAGATATCATGGATTTTTGGCTCAACGGCGATGCAGCACCGGCGGGAAGGTTTAATTTTCATTACAGCGGCAGGTGAGACAGGTTTCTGGTTTGTAGTTTCGGGTTTGAAGTTCACAAACAATAAACTATAAACAACAAACAATAAACATTTCAAATGAAAAAATTCTTTTTATTCTCAATTTCGTTTATGCTTTGCTGTTACCTTTATGCACAACCGCTGGCAGGTACAGATGGGTTAGGCAGAACATTGATACAAAATAAGGAAGCCGGTGATGTAAAATCCAACAGGCGTGTAGGAATGTTTTATTTTTTATGGCAGGGAGACAAAGGTTCGCCAACGGCTCCTGTTTATTGGGATCTTGATGAGATATCCCGTAACAGCCCGGAAGTATTTGAAAAGCAAAATCATACTAAATGGGGTGGTAAAATCGGTGACTATTATTTTTGGGGAAAGCCAATATATGGATATTATAAAGGAGATGATTACTGGGTACACCTGCGCAGTATACAATTGCTTACTGATGCCGGTGTGGATTTTTTAGTAATTGATGCAACAAACCGCAATACTTATCCCGTGCAATCAGATGCATTAATGCGTGCAATTGAAGCTGTGCGCAAGCAGGGAAAAAATCCACCTAAGATCGTGTACTATACCAATACACAGTCTGGCGCAACCATGCAGGAAGTATATGATTTTTATTACAAAGAGGGTGCTCCTTACCGTTATCCCGGTTGCTGGTTTTATTTAGATGGCAAACCGTTAATATTAGGTGTGTCTAAAGAAGCTGCCGGTACGAATTATGAAAAGTTTTTCACCATTCGTGAATCTCAGTGGCCTACGGTACCGCAGATAGTGGATGGTTGGCCCTGGATCAGCTTTAAACGTATACCTGAAGTACATTACAATCATCGTGGCGAAAGAGAAATACTGAATGTATCTGTTGCGCAGCATCCCAATCCAACAGCAGGTATGGGCGGCTCAGCGTTTTATGGCAATATGGATAATTGGGGCAGAAGTTATCGCAGCAACAGTCATGGTAATCCCGAAACGGATATCGCTTACGGATACAATTTCCAGGAGCAGTGGGATTATGCTTTAAAGGAAGATGTACCCTTTATTTTTGTAACAGGCTGGAACGAATGGATAGCAGGACGCTGGAAAAGTCACGACAGCAACCCTGAGCATTCCTGGTTTTGCGACCAGGCAAACCCTGAGTATAGCCGCGATATTGAGCCTTCATTAAGCGCCGGGTTGAAAGATAATTATTACATGCAACTGGTAAATAATATCAGGCGTTACAAAGGGCTTGAAAAAAATCTCCCTGTGCAAAATTTTACCATCAAACAAATGAAAGATTGGGATAAGATACCGGTAATGTATACCGATTATACCGGGGATACGGAACATCGTAATCATCCCGGCGCACAAACAAATCCGCAAACAGTATATACAAATAATACCGGGAGAAATGATTTTCACATGATGAAGGCAGCGCACAATACAGGTAATCTGTATTTCTATGCAGAAACAGTACAGGATATTACTGCTCCATCCGGCGATAACTGGATGACGCTATGGATTGATGCTGATAAAAATGCAAAAACAGGCTGGCATGGTTATGATTACAGGATCGTGCAGGGAAATATATTACAACAGTATAGCGGAGGAAGCTGGCAGACCGTAAATGCAAAGCAAATAAAATATACAGTTGAAAAGAATAAAATGATGATAACAGTTCCCCGCCGGTTATTATCCAGCCTCTCAACACCTGTTGCGTTTGAATTTAAATGGAGCGATAACATGCAGACGCCTGATCCCCTTGATTGGTATATCAGCGGCGATGCGGCGCCGGGAGGAAGATTTAATTGCCAGTATATTGCCGGGGAGTAAAACAGGGTTGAGCGATGCCGATGATTTCTTTGCTAAGGGCCTCTTGTGGAATTTTTTATAGTATTGCGGTCAAAATATACAAAGAAGTTATTCATTGTCGTCTTTTCAACCATATACGGAAAAAGAGCTGCTTACACGTGTAGCCGAAGGAGATGAGGAGGCATATAAGCTGGTATTTGATCGCTATTGGAACAAGATATACCAGGTAGCGCTGAGCTTTTTAAAGTCTCCTGATCAGGCGCAGGATGCGGTGCAGCAGGTATTCATTAAGCTTTGGGAAAAAAGAAATAAGCTTCCCGAAGTGGAAAATCTGGATGCCTGGCTTTTTATTATGGCCCGTAATACCATTATAAATATCCTGGAGCGGGTCGTATCTTCAAGAAAAGGCATTCAGCAGATAAAAGACGTGATCCCCGAAGATTATCTTACTCCTTCCAGTATGCTGGAATACAAGCAGGTTTCGGAAATCATACGGGATGCTGTCAGCAAGCTGCCTCCCCAGCAGGCATTGGTTTTTAGGCTGAGCCGTGAGCAGGGGCTGACCTATGCAGAGATAGCGGAACAACTGCATATCGCTCCGGCTACCGTAAAAAGCCATATCATACGCGCCCTCAACAGCATCAGGGAATACGTGTACAGCCATACTGATCGTACTTTAATGGTCATTTGGTTGCTCGCAGCCGTTGTGAAATAATTTTTTTGAGCTCCACTGCACCTGTTTTCATTGATCGCTGTCTTTATTGTTCAACAAGCAAGCATTTTTTATTATGTCCGCGAACAAATTCCAGGAGTTGATTGACAAGTACCTGACCAATGCTATACTGGCAGAGGAGCAGGAGCAACTGTTTGATATGATTGAAAAGAAGGAATACCGTGCAGACCTGGAGAAAGTTGTTAAAGAATCGCTGGATATGTCTTTTGAGGTGGAAGAGGATGAAGCGCTCCGCGAACGTATTTTCGGGCTTTTGCAACAACGTAAAAACCGGTCAACAGTCTTCAGGATGCATTTCCTCCGCCGCTGGGGCTGGAGTGCCGCCTCGGTTATATTGATCCTGGTGTCCGTGTTGTTCTTTCGGGCAATCAATAAAAAAAGCAATGCACCTGCTTCCGCAACTGCAACGGTTGCTGACATCGAGCCCGGCAGGGAAGGTGCGATCCTTACGCTTGCAGACGGCACCCACCTGCTGCTCGACAGCCTGGAGAACGGGGTGGTAGCCACACAGAACGGGGTGCAGGCCGTTCTTAAAAACGGACAGCTTGCTTATAAAGCAAAGGAACGTTCTGTCGGGGAAGCAGTATATAATACCATGACAACCCCCAAAGGAAGACAGTATCATATGACATTGCCGGATGGTACGCAGATTTGGCTGAATGCCGCTTCCTCTGTTTATTTCCCTACTGTATTCAGCGATAAGATACGCAACATAACAATCACCGGCGAAGTATACCTGGAAGTAGCGCCCGATCCCCGGCGTCCCTTTACGGTAACGGCAGGAGAAACCGCCATCGAGGTGTTGGGCACTCATTTTAACGTGATGGCTTACGAAAATGAAGCAGTAATGAAAACTACGCTTGCTGAAGGATCTGTTCAATTGTCTTACGGCGGGCATAAGCTGACCTTATTACCCGGGCAACAGGCCCAGGTGACCGGGAATATTGCCCGGCTGGTGAAGGATGTAGATATGGAAGCAGAGCTGGCATGGAAAAACGGGTGGTTCTATTTTAAACACATGGATATTCAAACGGTGATGAAACAGGTGGAACGCTGGTACGATATTACTGTTCAATACGAGGGGCGTATTCCCGAAAAACAGTTTAATGGTGAGCTGCCCCGTAATGTCAAACTGTCTGAGCTATTGGAAATGCTGCAGTTTTCAGAAGTGAAATTCGTATTGCAGGACAAAGTATTAACAATAAAGGAATGAAATGTAATACTGATTTTTAATAAACCAATTTATAACCAAACCAGCCATTATGATTTGACCCGGTCTTTTATGCTGCATATCCCATTAAAAAACGGGCAGTGATTAGAGCCACTACCCGTTATACGCAGGGATTTTTGCACACGATGTTTAGAAACCCCTAACGTTCACAACTAACGAAGCAAAAGTATGAATTTTAAACCTAAAGGGATGGAACCTGTATTGCCGGTCAATCCCTGTATTGTCTTAGCCATGAAACTAACTGTTGCTTTATTGATCATTGCTACTTTACAGGTAAGTGCCAAAACGTACAGTCAGCAATTAACGATCAACGAAAAAAATCTCACAGTTTCTCATTTCCTGCAACTTATTAAACGGCAAGCCGGGTATAGCTTTTTATATGATGATCTCCAGTTGAAGGATATCCGGATTGCAAGCATTTCGGTAGTGAATGCAGGTGTAGAGCATACGCTGAATGAAGGCTTCAAAAACCTCCCGCTGGCGTATAAAATATTTCATAAAACAATTGTAGTAAAAAGGGTTAATAATAAAACAGATCCTCCGCAGGAGCAGGCGGCTCAACCCCCTGCCGACATTACGATCTCTGGTATTGTTATGAACCCTGACGGTGAAGCGCTGAGTAATGTAAGTGTGGTGGCGAAGGGAAGCAATAGTGGAACCACTACCGATGCCAATGGTGTGTTTTCCATCCAGGTTCCGGATGGCAATGCGGTGCTGGTGTTTTCGTATGTAGGCTACGATAGCCAGGAGATGGTTGTAGGAAACCAGAGAACAATCAGCATGGTATTAATTCCTTCAGCAGGCTCTTTGGGAGATGTGGTGGTAGTGGCATACGGTAAGCAGAAGAAAATTTCGGTAACAGGCGCTATTGCCTCTATTTCAACCAGGGAGATCAAGCAAAGCCCTGCGGCTAATCTGGCGGTCACACTTGCGGGACGCCTGCCCGGCTTAACTGCCTTGCAAAGAAGTGGCGAACCCGGGCGCGACGCCACCGCATTATTTTTAAGAGGTATCGGCACATTGAACGGTACCTCGCCCATTATATTAGTGGATGGCGTTGAACGCGAAATGACCTATATAGATCCTAATGAAGTAGAAAATGTAACGATCTTAAAAGACGCTTCATCAACCGCTTTGTTTGGTGTACGCGGCGCTAACGGGGTGATATTGGTTACCACTAAAAGAGGCGCGAGCGGCAAGCCGTCCATCGGGTTAACCTACGAATATGGATTGCAGGGATTCACCCGCTCACCATCCATGCTTAATTCCTACGACTGGGCGCGGCTGAAGAATGAAGCATGGGCCAATGACAACCCTGGTGTTGATCCCAATGATCCTGTCAACCAGCCGCCGTATTCAGAATATGCATTAGACAGGTTTATGTACCAGGAATATCCTGAAGCATATCCCAATAATAACTGGCAAAAAATGCTCATCAATGATTATGTGGCGCAGAAGCGCTATAATCTTAATCTGTCGGGTGGCAGTGAATACGTGCAGTATTTTGTGAACGTAGGTTTTTTAGACCAGGGCGGCCAATGGAAGATTGATCCCGGCGTTACAGATTATGATCCTTCCAGTTTTTTAAGAAGGTATAATTTCCGTTCAAATATTGATGCCAAATTAAACAAGGCTGGCACGTTGAGCACTTTTTTAAATGCCGCGGGCTATTTTGAAAGGGTAAACTCGCCTAATGCCAATACAGATGAAATATTCCGAAGGACTTATGCGCTGTTCCCGGTAGTACTGCCTGGCCCGTTAACGCCCTCCGGCGAAGTGCTGATAGGCCCGGGCAATAATAACGAGTCGCCCTGGGCAATGATCAACAGGAGCGGTTACCGCCAGGAAACGAGGAATAATATCACGGCATCCTGGGGGTTAAAGCAGGATTTCAGCTTTATCACAAAAGGGCTTTCCGCCAAATTCATGGCTTCATTTGATACCCGTACCATTTATTCACTCACAGCAGGGAAAGACTACCAGCGCTGGGTGCAGATCATTGACCCTAATACGCCGAACCATGAGGGAATGGATAGTGTGCAGTATACCCGCTTATTCCTGGATAGAGAAAACACGCCATTGAGCATTGGCAGCGGCTCTAATTTCCAGTCCTTCTTCAATTTCCAGTTGTCTGTTGACTACAACAGGGTATTCAAACAAAAGCACGCTTTTACCGGTTTATTGCTGGCGCAGCAGGAAACAAGGGTGTTACCCAATGACAGGTTGCCCTATAATCTCAGGGGGATATCTGTGAGGGCAGCATATGCTTATGATAGTAAATATTTACTGGAATTCAATGCGGGGTACAACGGGTCGGAGCAGTTTGCCAAAGGCAGGCGTTATGGCTTTTTCCCAACCATATCCGGCGGCTGGGTGGTATCTAACGAAGCTTTTTTAGCATCCAGCAAAATCATTTCATTGCTCAAGATCAGGGCCTCTTATGGCAGAGTAGGAAGCGACCGGCTGGGCGGCAGGCGCTTTTTGTACCTGGATGATATACAACGTATCGGTGGTGGCGGCTTTAGTTCATCGCTGGGGCGTGGTGGTTATATAGCTGAAAACTATATTGGTAATCCTAACATTCAATGGGAGATAGCTAAAAAAACCAATATTGGCCTGGAGCTGGGCTTTTTGAATAACGAGCTTAATATCATGATTGATGTGTTCAAAGAAAGAAGGGATAATATTTTGATCAGCCGCAATACCATTCCCATGGTGTATGGTATTGAGCCCGGCCGTATGGCGCCTGTAAATATGGGCATTGTGGAAAACAAAGGGTATGAGATTGAGCTGAACTACCGTAAAGCGATTAACAAAAACTGGTCGGTGCTTTCAAAGCTTAATTTCAATTTAGCCCGTAATAAAGTATTGTTCTCCGATGAATTGCAATATCCCGATGACTATGCTTACCGGTATCGCCAAACCGGGTTCCGTTTAGGGCAGGTATTCGGTTATAAGCTGCGCGATGGGTATTATAGCAGTTACGATGAAATTGCCGCTGACGGATTAACTTATACAGGGTATATCGTCAGGCCCGGTGATTTTAAATATGCAGACACCAATGGCGACAAGATCATTGATGAGCGTGATAAAGTTCCCATAGGCTATTCTGCCATTCCGGAATATACATTGGGAGCGGCTTTCAGCATCACGTATAAAAACTTTGATGTTTCTTTTTTATTCCAGGGAAATTTCAATGTATCCCAGCCCCTGTCTGGCTGGGGCACCATGAGCACTACCGATTTCAGGCAACGTCATTTGTATGCATGGACGGAGGAACGGGCAGCGAAAGGGGAAAAAATACTGTATCCCCGGTTAACAACAGGAGGCAGCGCAAGCGAGATAGACTTCAACGAATTTTTTATAGAGAACCGCAGTTTTGTGCGGCTAAAAAATGCGGAAATAGGATATCGTCTCCCTGTAAAATGGGTGCGTAAGATCGGCAGCAATGAAGTACGATTTTATGCAAATGGCTTTAACCTGATTACCTGGGACAAAATGCGTACAAAAGATTTTGATCCTGAAATCAACAACTCACTTAGTTACCCGGTTTACCAGGTATTTAATACGGGTGTGAACATTACATTTTGATTAACCCTCTTACAAGCACAAAATGAAAAATATAGCGCTTAATATATTGCTGATGGCAGCATTGCTGATCGGCGCCTGCAAAAAAGATCCGCTGGATCTTATGCCCGATGGCCGCATAACCATCGACCAGGCTTTTCAAGATGAGATGATGGCATCGGAATACGTAAATTCCATTTATGCCAATATGCAACATTATGGTACAGCGTACGATTTCTGGACGATGCTTGCCGGCTATTCTGATGAAGCTCATGACAATGATTTTCCACAGGATATGGGGCGTGGTCCATCACGCTGGTATAATGGTGAGCTAAGACCCAACTGGAACCCGATGGATATACCCGGATCCTGTGGTTGCAGTGATCCGTACCTTAATGGTTATTATTATCGTAATTCATGGAAAGCCATTCGTTTGGCTAATGTTTTTCTGGCAAATATTGAAAAAACAGTGTACGCTAATCCTAATATCAAACCCCGGCTGATCGCGGAGGTTAAAACACTGCGTGCTTTTTTTTATTTAGAGTTGATTAAGATGTACGGCGGTATGCCTGTAGTTGATAAGCCTTTTACCGAGGATTTTAAATTTGAAGATTTTCCACGGCAATCATTTAAGGAATGTGTTGATTTTATTAAACAGGATTGTGATGAAGCCATTGCTGAAACCCAATTTCCATGGCGCATTGTAACCGAGCCGGAAAGAGGGCGGTTTACCAAAGCAGTAGCGCACGCTGTTCGCTCACAGGCGCTGCTGTTTAGCGCAAGTCCCTTGTGGAACCCTCAGGGGGATGACACCCAGTGGGCATTGGCAGCTGACAATTCAAAACAATCGCTGGAAGCGCTTACAGGAGCCGGCTACCAGTTATACCCGCAATACGAAGCCTACTTTTTTGGAAGGTCTGACCTTAGCCCCAGCCCCGGAGACAAAGAGACTATTTATGAGATCAAGTCATATGGCTCGTATGATTTCAGTCACCTGATGTTCCGGATGCATGCCATTCCCACATTAGGCGGTGATAAGGCCGGATGCAGCCCCTCGCAGGAACTGGTAGATACTTATGATATGGCCAATGGCGAAATACCTATTCTCGGCTATCAGGACGAAGACCATCTTCAGCCCATCATCAATGTGGCTTCGGGTTATGACGAAACGCATCCTTATGTAAACCGCGATCCCCGTTTTTACGCAACGGTTTGGTATAACGACGCCTATTATGGCGAAATTAATGGTCAACCGTACCGCATTCAGTCTTATATAGGCGGGGCAGATGGTATTTCAAACCTCGTGCAAAGAACGCATAACGGGTATTACCTGCGCAAGTTTCGCGATCCAAAACAATTAGATCCCAATACCGGCACGGCTTTGTTTAAAAAATACAGGCTGGGTGAAATATACCTGAACTATGCCGAAGCTGCTAATGAAGCGTATGGCCCTACGGTTGATGTTTACAACGCTGTTAATACGGTGCGGGCACGGGTCAATATGCCGCAGTTGCCTGAAGGGTTAACCAAAGACCAGATGCGGGAGCGTATTCACAGGGAGCGCAGGGTAGAACTATCCTTTGAAGAGCACAGGATTTGGGATGTAAGACGCTGGAAAATTATCGGGCAGACTGATAGACTGACTACCGGTATAGAGTGGACGAAGGTGGGAGAGGGGCAGTTTACGGGAAAAAGGATCATTGCAGGCAGAAGAAAAACGGCAACGGATAATTACCTGATCTTCCCTATCCCGTTAAGTGATATAATACTGATGCCTGCATGGCAGCAAAACCCGGGTTGGTAATGCGGTATACTGCTATCATTAATTATTCATTTTTTGAAACAAACCATATGTCTGTCAAAAATTATATAATCATTGCATTGCTGGCAGTGCTAACTACAGGCACCGGCGCCTGTAATAAAGATGACAATAGCCTGCCGGTTAACAATGCCCCTATTCCAAGGATTCTGCGATTTGAGCCCGAAAATGCGTTGCCGGGAGATTTGATCACCATTAAGGGAATGAATTTTTCTCCTGATGCCGAAAAAAATATTATTAAGTTTAACCAGGTCGTTGTTGCTGCTCAATCGGTGAATGATACTGCCATTACCGTAATTATTCCTGAGCTTACTGTAAAAACGGTGGGCGTTACGGTAAGAAGCAATGGGAAAATCTCTAACAAAAAAAGTCTCAGCCTGGTGAAGATAAAAAAGTTCCAGGACGACTTTGACCGTGCAGATATAGAAGCGGTTGATAAATCCGTTGTGCCCAATCCAATTGGCGAAGACTGGGAAATTGTGCAAGGGGAGTTTGCTTTGGAGGATAAGCGGCTGGCTACGCACCTCGGCGGACAGGAAGGTTATACGCTGTATCGCGCTCCTGAAGTGGATATGAAAGCCGGCAATGACAATTACTTTAAGCTTACCGCAGATATTACCGTTTCGGGAGGCTCGATAGGAGGCGTGATATTTAATGCGCAGGAAGACAATAAAAGATTTTATCTTTTAAGAACTATCGGTACAGTAGTGCAGTTATTGAAAACCGGTGCTAACGGGCTGAACGACTGGGCTGCTATCATGATGAGCGCTAATTTCGAAGGATTGTTCGATGACAAAAAATATCGTGCGGAAGTTTCTTCATCCACTGCCGGGAAAATTACCATTAAAATCACTGACCCGGACAGCAATGGTATAATACTGGATCGCGGCTTTACTGATAACGATCCTTATGTGGGCGGAGTTCCCGGCTTTTATTATTTTGGACTGGCTAATCCTGTCAATATTTATTTTGATGATTTTTTCCTTGAGCTCCAATAATTTTTTTGTGAACATCAACAATGCCTGCCCTGCCTGCCGGTATTGTTGCTGCTTTAAAATACTAATATGAAATCTTCTATTGCTATACTTGTCAGTTGTATCATGTTAGTATGCTGCTGTAAAAAAATAAATTCAACTGCTTCCGGTACAGGTGACCCTGCGGCAACGCCGGTTTCTTTATTGAGCGACCATAGTTTAGAAGGCGGGCTTTATTTGAGAGGAGATGTGAGCGGGGCGCCTTCAGCGGGTGAGGTATTATATCCCTTTGGCAAAAAGAGCGATAAGCCCGCCTGGCAATTGGCTGAATGGGCCAGTAAATATTTGTTGCATCAAAGCGACCTTGTAGAAAAGGACGGGGTTAGGTTATATGAAAATGCGGGTAAACGGGTTTCGTTTAAGCGGGAAAGTAATACAACTGAGGTTCGCATGGATGTGAAAGCATCCGCTGAATACGATCATCCGCGTAAAAGCGGGGAAGGTTGGCCGCATTTGCTGGTTGAACAGGAATTTGTCACAAAACCCTTTTTAAAATATACAGATGCGCTAACATTGAATTTTGAAGGGCGCCTGGTGGATTGTGTTTCCCGGATGCCCTCCGGCAGTTTTGATCCCGGGCTGCATACCGCCCAGTTCCAGCTATTCATCACCCTGCAGAATCTTAATCCGCAATCACCCAGCTACGGCGAGTTGGTATGGTTTGGCGTACCTTTTTACGATTATCGCCACCGTCAACAGGAGGTATACGCTGCAAAAGACGTAGGGAAAGACGATGCTACAGGGATGTTTATATACAGTATTGGCACCACCGATTATATGCAGGGAAGCTTTCATGATGGCAATTGGATAAAGATTGAGAAAAACCTGAAGCCTTTGATGGTAAAAGCTTTTGATATTGCAAAAGAGCGGGGATATTTAAAATGCGCTTATATAGATGATATCCGCGTAAGCGGCATGAACCTCGGCTGGGAAGTGCCGGGAACTTTTGATGCGGGGTTTGAATTCAAAGGTTTCGACCTGAAGTATGTGCCGGTAAAAAGATAACACTGATAAGAGAAACAGGGCAAATCATCTGCCGAAGTCAGGATTCCAAACCTTTGAAAGGTTCGGAACCCTATAGCGATATGCTTCCGGGCATTGATAAATTTAATTCACGTTGTGGTGCTTTTGAATATGATCTAAAAATCAGGAGATTTTCAAATCTTTTGGAAGTCGGAGCAATATAAATTTTATTCAAACCATTTAAAATGAAATATGATTGAAATCGGGCAAATTATAAAAAAACAATCTGGAAAAGTAGCTATAATTCTTTCCTTGATCTCAATAGCAATCCCAACAGTTGGGTACTATATGAAAAAAAAGGGAAAATATGAGATTGAATTAATTCCAGGTTTTAATAAAGGATTTAGATTAACGGGGTATGATTCACGTTATAAAGAAAATCATGATATCGGGCGCTTACAATATGGCGAAATGGCTGAAAAAACAGATTGGCGGATTGGACAATGGGGCTGTACAAAAAACCTGATCAACAGTGTGCATACCAAAGAAGGAAATACAGATGTTTATTTTGATGGTAGCAAGACACTTAAAATTAACAATGATACGGGCGGATTTGTGTTAGATATTGATGGTTCAAAAGATTACACAAAAGACAGAAAAGAAGGAGAAGCCTGGATTCATTTTATTATGGAAGTTACATCTATGCCTGTACAGGTTAAAATCAGCGATATTAATTTCCTGGATTATTCTCTTGAATTCAATTTAACAAAAGAAAAAAACAATAATATACACTTTAATTCAGGTTTGCACACGGCATTATTTATTTGGTATATTACATTAAATGACAGGGATCCTGCATCCCCAACTTATGGAGATTACTTTTGGTTTGGTCTGCCAATTTATGATTACAGATACGATTACTCCCCATTTTTTGCTCAACAGGACGGAGGTAAAGAAGATAAAACAGATAAATTTGTTATTAATCCAAAAGGTGAAGACTTTTTAAATAATACTGTCAGGCTAAATGAACCTCAACATATGCAGGTTGATGTATTTGGAATGTTAAAAAACGCATATGAGCTTGCCGTTTCCAGGGGCTTTATGAAAAATACAACTTTTGAAAAACTTAGTATTGCCAGTATGTATATAGGCTGGGAGTTGCCAGGTAATTTTGATGTGGCTATGAAAGTGGACAAAATTTCCATGAAAGCAGGTATTCGATAAAATTTTTTAAAAATATTATATCAAGAATAAAGAGGTTACTGTTTTTAGAATACTATGTAAAACTATTCACTTTTCTTCATTTTCAATTCCCATCTTTAAGGTGGGTACGAATCTGGGCTTTTGTTTGGAAAGATGAATGAATTAGTAAAGCCTAATTGCGTATGTTAAGTCCACAGAGAAGATGCAAAGTATAAGAGATTGTTTATATAAGCTTAATTGATTTGATTCCACGGAGAGTGTCATAGTTTGTTTTGATATGAGGTTTAAAGACACAACTGGTGATAAAGATTTAGTACCAATCCATCAATAAAGAATTGTTATCTATATTGGGGAAGTATTTCTTTCTTGTACTGATATTGTCAATACCGTATGAATGAAGGGCTTATCACTGATGTTTGAAATATAAAGCGGCTAAGGTGAATGCTTTGAGGTAGCTCGAACTACACGGACAGTGAAATCTCTTGAGTTAATAATCTCTTTCTGGACCTTTAGTGGGCACGACTATCTTATCCGCTGGTGCGTACAGGTGATCAGCGCGCTGCTGATCCGGTGATGAGGCTTGCTGCTTCCCCGCACAGATCTAATCTGCGAATCTGCGGCTGATTTTTTTCGTTATTGTTCCATTTCGTGTTTTATTTTTTATTTTCGGCTTCCGGCATTCATTTAAAGCGGCCGGTAAACGATCATGAGCAGATTGAGGTTGCATATATGGCTTGTTGCTATCGCGGTGCTGATAACAGCAGGAGTCCGCGCACAAAAATATATAGCCGACACAACTTATCAGCTTCCGGATGTTCTAATTACACAATCAGGAAAGAAAATTACCAACAAAGCGGCCTGGGAAACAATCCGCCGTCCGGAAATACTGAAAATATTTGAAGAAAATGTGCAGGGCAAAACTCCCGCCAAAAAGATTCCCCTGAAATTTGGTACAATGTCCATAAATGCAGCAGCACTAAACGGAACGGCTACCCGAAAACAGGTAAGGGTATATTTTTCAAAAGATGAAAAATATTACATGGATATCTTGTTGTATCTGCCCAATAATATTCAAAAGCCTGCACCTGTATTTTTAGGTTTGAATTTTGGAGGCAACCAGGCGATACATGCAGATACAGGCATTCTTATTTCTAAGCAATGGTTCAGGTATGCGAATGCGCCGGCTTATGTAAATCATCTTGCAACTGAAGCATCAAGAGGTATACAAAGTAACGACTGGCCGGTAGAGAAAATTTTAGCTGCAGGGTATGGGCTGGCAACTATATATTACGGCGATCTGCAGCCTGATAGCGCAGGAAGTGTGAATGCAGGTATCGCGCCATTGTTTTATAAAGCCGGCCAAACAAAACCGGCAGATAATGAATGGGGGGCTATTGGTGTGTGGGCCTGGGGGCTAAGCCGGGCAATGGATTATTTGCAGTCAGACAAAGATGTTGACGCAAAGAAAGTGGTGGTTGTTGGGCACTCACGGTTAGGCAAAACGGCACTTTGGGCCGGTGCACAGGATAAAAGATTTGCTATAGTTATCTCCAATAATTCCGGTGAAGGCGGAGCCGCTATTACAAGAAGAAAATATGGTGAGACCATCGCTGTGATGAATAAAGCTTTTCCACATTGGTTTTCTGCCAACTTTAAAAAATATAATGATCGCGAGAATGATCTGCCGGTTGATTTTCACGAACTGATTGCATTGATTGCCCCGAGACCGGTATATGTTGCCAGCGCATCAAAAGACCAATGGGCCGATCCGGTCGGGGAATATTTGTCTGCATATCATGCAACACCTGTGTATGCATTATATGGTTTGAAGGGATTAGATACGCCGGTTGCACCTGGTGTCAGCCTGCCGGTTGGTGACGGCTCAATCGGTTATCATCTCCGCGAAGGCGAACATGCGATGAGGTTATACGATTGGGAGCAGTATATCCGTTTTGCAGACAGGTTTTTCAAATAATAATATGCTGTTTTCCGGAATAATATTAATACTAAAAAAAATAAAGCCATATGCTGTTTTATTGATATTGCTGTGCAGTGTAAGTTTTGTCCGGCAACAAAACAGGCAAAATGTTTTTGCGAGGGAAAATTTAATAGCATGGTGTATTGTTCCCTTTGACAGTAAGGAAAGAAATGCAGCTCAAAGAGCCGAAATGCTGAACCGGCTTGGCATTACTAAACTGGCATACGACTGGCGTGAAAAGCATATTCCATATTTTGATGAAGAAATAAAGCAACTTAAATCGCATGGTATAGCCTTGCAGGCTTTTTGGTATGCATCCGGTCCTTCACCTGAAAAAGATGAAAACCTGCAAACGATCCTCGCCGTATTGAAACGGCATAATGTGAAGACGCAATTGTGGAGTATGTTTATACCCGGTTCTGGGTTTGATACGCTCACACAACAGCAGAAAATAGAAAAGATGTCTGTGGCTGTAGCTTACATTGCAGATAGGCTGAATGAAATCGGCTGTACTTTAGGATTGTATAATCATGGCGGCTGGAGCAGTGAGCCGGAGAATCAACTGGCAATGATTGAATATCTTAAGCGTCCCAATATTGGTATCGTATATAATTTCAGTCATTCGGAAGAACAGATACACCGTTTCCCTGAGTTTTATCCGAAGATATTGCCGCATCTGCTTGCGATAAATATTACCGGCTTAAAGGGCGGTTACCCGGCACAGGTAGTGCCTGTGGGTGAAGGGAACATAGAAGCGAAGATGATAGATATTATCAGGAAGAGTAACTATAAAGGCCCGATAGGCATCATCAATGAAAATTTTGCTCCTGATGCGGAAGATGGATTGAAGTGGAATATGGAAGGGCTTATGAAAATATTAACTGATCAGAGAGATAAAGAGGCATTGAAAACTTACCGGCAAACAAAGTAGATAATTAAGGGAATCTCCATTCTGAAAGTTGCAAGAGATTGCTTCACCCGCCGCAAAATGCTTTTAATTCAGTCTTCATGCGGGCGGGTTCGCAAAGACGCATGAGTGTTTGAGTTTTGCAGTCAGTGTTAAAGCAAGTTTTGCAATTGCTCAACATCTCGATCAATACTATCAGTACTGAATCAAAGTGTATAGCTAATATACCTGCTGAAATAAAACATTATTACCTTCATAACCAGGTTTCGCCACCATTCCTAACCTTATTACCTTCAATGATTTTTAGAGTGCCGCACTACAATAAAATTTAGAATGCACCCGCTCGAACTAAGAATTATTATTTATCTTGTTTCCTTCATCAATATGAAACCCGCTTCAGACAAAATCAACTCCTGCTATGGACAGTAATTTTCTTTTAAGTGTAGAAGGCGTTTCTAAATCTTTTCCGGGTGTTAAGGCCTTGGATAATGTTCAATTAAATATTGAAAAGGGGAAAGTGCATGCATTAATGGGAGAGAACGGCGCAGGCAAATCAACATTGATGAAGATACTGATTGGGATGTTGCAACCTGATAGCGGGAAAATAATATTCAAAGGTGAGCAGGTTCGGTTTTCCGCTGTGCATGAAGCTATAGCAGCCGGTTTTTCCATGATCCACCAGGAGTTGCTTCCTTTCCCAGAGCTAACGGTTGCTGAAAATATTTTTATGGGCCGTGAACCTGTATACGGTTGGTCAGGCTGGATAAACAGGAAAAAATTGTATGCTGATGCAAAAGCCCTGATGAACAAACTGGGTGTAACCATTAGTGTTAATCGCTTAATGAAAACATTAAGTGTTGCCGAAATGCAGATGGTAGAAATAGCGAAAGCAATAGTTAATAAGGCTGAAGTGATCATTATGGATGAGCCTACCTCTGCTATTTCAGGAAGAGAGGTAGATATATTGTTCAATATTATTCATGACCTGAAGAAAGAAGGCATTGCCATTATTTATATCTCTCACAAAATGGACGAGATATTTAAAATCGCTGATACTATTTCGGTTATGCGTGATGGTGAGTATATTGGTACATATCCTGCAGCTTCATTAAACAACCAGCAACTGATAAACCTGATAGTGGGCCGGGAACTGAATACTGTTTTTGAAAAGCGGGCAGCTAACCCTGGCGCTCCCCTGCTTTCTGTACAAAACTTATGTGGTAAAAATTTTGCTGACATATCTTTTGAAGTGCGCCAGGGTGAAATACTTGGTATTGCCGGGCTGATGGGAGCAGGCAGAACAGAAATAGTGCAGGCAATATTCGGGATAGATAACATTTCTTCCGGTATTATTAAAGTCAAAGGCAGGGAAATAAAAATTGCCTGCCCCGGGGATGCTATCCATAATAGTATAGGATTGATAAGCGAGGACAGAAAATTGACGGGACTGGTTTTGTCATCTTCAGTAAAACATAATATTACACTGGCAGCATTAAAGAAAACTTCACCGGGCATTTTTCTTGATCTTGAAAAAGAAAAAAAGCTAGCTGATGATCAGGTAAGAAAATTCAATATTAAAACACCTTCTTCAAACCAGGTAGTTAATTATCTGAGCGGTGGAAATCAGCAAAAAGTGGTAATAGCTAAAGTGCTGTTGAATGATCCTGATATTATTATTTTTGATGAGCCTACAAGAGGCATTGATATCGGCGCCAAAACAGAGATCTACAAAATGATAACTGAGCTGGCAGGGAAAGGGAAAGCGATTATTATGATATCATCTGAACTGATAGAAGTGCTGGGTTTGAGCGACAGGATACTTGTAGTACGAAAAGGAAGGATATCCAAAGAACTGAATAAAGAAGAAGCAACACAGGAAGTAATTATGGAGTATGCGATGGAGTGAGCAGGCAGGTGTCAGCTATCAGTGTCTTATAGCTCACGGCTCATAGCCGATAACTAATAGCTGACACCTGAAAGCTAAAACCTTTAAACTATTTTAAATGAATCTTGCTAAAAATTATTTATCCAGATACGGCATACTGATAGCGTTGCTGGTGATCTGTATTATATTATCTATAGCTACGCCCTATTTTTTTACAGCTCAGAATCTGATCATTGTTTTACGGCAGGTATCCATTAACGGCATACTGGCAATAGGTGTAACATTTGTAATCATTGCCGGCGGTATTGATCTGTCGCTCGGCTCGGTAGTGGCGCTTACCGGTGTTATAGCAGCAAGCTTTGCGCATCCTGGTATGTATCCTGTTATTGTTCCGGTTATGCTTGCTTTGTTATCCGGAGCATTGATAGGAGCAATAAATGGTTTAACGATCACACTTGGTAAAGTAGCGCCATTTATAGTTACGCTTGGCATGATGACGATTGCCCGTGGGTTAGCCTTAGTATTAAGCAACGGACGTCCGGTAACCAATCTTTCCCCGTCATTTAATTTTATTGGTGGTGGCGATGTCCTGTATATTCCTGTGCCCATTCTGTTGTTTGTATTAGTGATATTAATATCATCGGTTATACTTAAATACACCCGCATCGGCAGGTATATTTATGCGGTAGGCGGAAATGAAAATGCCGCGAAGGCTTCGGGCATACGCGTTGCCAGGGTTAAGCTTTTTGCTTATATCATGTGCAGCGGGCTTGCGGCGCTTGCGGGCATAGTGCTTGCATCACGTATTACTACCGGGCAGCCTAATGCCGGTATTGCTTATGAACTGGATGCTATTGCTGCGGTTGTGATTGGCGGAACAAGCTTACTCGGTGGCAGGGGAAGTATTGCAGGAACAGTAATAGGAGTTTTAATTATAGGTGTAATCAACAACGGGCTTGACCTTTTGAATGTTTCATCCTACTACCAGCAAATTATTAAAGGAGTTATAATAGTGGGTGCTGTTTTGCTCGACAGGAAGAATGCACGTTGATACAGGAGTTTCGCTTTTAAGTTGAATAATTATACAGTTTTCTTTAATGTTGATAGTAAAACATAAAAAAGCTCCTCCGCCATTTCGAGTACCAAACCTGTTTCAGGAAAAATATAAAGATGACATTAAAATGGCAAAGGAATGCAATAACAAAAAGATTGATTTTCAGTCTCGCTATAGCGATGTCATTATAATCCCGCCGCAAAATACTTTTAATTCAATCTTCATGCGGGCGGGATCGAAATGACGATACCGCAATCGTTTTTTCTAAAAGCGAGAAATTTGGATACAGGATATCTCATCTCCGAAAAATCCTTATCTTGACTTTTTAAAATGCATAAAAAGTCATATGAAATTTAGTCCGGTATTATTCGCTGCTATACTAACCGTTTCAATATTTTCAGCTTGTAATCAACAGGGTAGTAAACAAAATAATGGTGAAAAATCATTGACCATCGGAGCGTCTATGCTAAGCCTGCAATCAGAATTTGTGGTGAATGTAAAAGATGCGATGGAAGACGCTGCAAAAGAAAAAAATGTAAACCTCATCGTTAATGATGCGCAACGCACTGCCGAAAAACAGGTGCAGCAAATTGAAACATTTATTGCTCAAAAGGTTGATGCCATCATATTAAATCCATGTGAGGTTGAAGCAAGTTCACCGGCCGTTGAAAAGGCAAAGGCTGCAGGTATACCGATCATTAATGTAAATTCAGAAACAACAGCTAAGCCGGATGGTTTTGCCGGTTCAAGAGATGAAGAATCAGGAGAGATAGCAATGGAGCAGATTGCAAAGCTTTTGGGTGGCAAAGGCAATATTGTAATTATGGATGGATATATGGGGCAGGCAGCGCAGATTAAAAGAGCCATCGGCGCCAAAAATGTTTTGAGTAAATACCCTGGTATAAAAGTGCTGGCAGAGCAAACGGCTGAATGGGACAGGGCAAAAGGCATGAACCTGATGGAAAACTGGATACAATCTTACGGGGATAAAATAAACGCTGTTTTTGCACATAATGATGAAATGGGTATGGGAGCATTACAAGCGTTGGAGCAGGCTAAATTAAAAGATAAAATAATTGTGGTAAGTATTGATGCCATTGTAGATGCGCTGCAGGCGGTGAAAGACGGTCGCTTGGATGCAACTGTGTTCCAGGATGCAAAAGGGCAGGGTGCCGGAGCTGTTGAGCTTGCGATCAGGCTGGCTAAAAAAGAACCTGTTGAGCAAAAAGAAATTTTTATCCCTTTTCAGCTGGTAACCAAAGAAAATGTGGACGGATTTATGAAGAAGTGAGTGACACAGAAAAAATACATTGGCATTTGTTTCGTCTTCCTGGGTAATTTTTTTATAGTAGTGCTATGTCAAATGTGAAATGTGAAAGCTCGGCTCACGTTTCACCTCTCACGTTTTACGAAAATGAACAGACATAATTTGCTTGACTTAACAGTAGTATGCCGGGTTCTGCGCATCTATCAGCAAACAGAAAACATCTACGAATTAAACACGCTTACTTTCAGGTTAAATAATTTCTTGTCTGGCAATACAAGAAACTCAGGCAAATTCCGTTGCTACTGGCAAAATGCGAAGTATTTCATAATCTCTTGTAGTATTTTCGTTTTTTAATGATTACGAAAAAATCAATGTAATGAAAAGCCTGTTACGGGTATGCCTGTCTGCATACTTTTTTATAATATGCTTACCTGATGTGCAATCCCAGGATACTATTCGTTCGGGAAGAGACCGGTCCCGTTTTCAGCGGGATTCTGCTAACCATAATACTGATACTGCTCGTTTCAGAAATGGTGATACCAGCCGTTTGAGGCGTGGCGGTGGCATGTCGGTTCTTTTTACAGATTCTACCCAGCTTACCACCAGCGATTACCAGGTACAGATTGAGAAATCATATATACTGCTTGATAAAATTGGTAATAACAGTAACCTTGGCCCCGGCATTAAAAAAATGGTGAGCGATATGAATGATAATGATTCTATTCTTGCCGTGCTGAATGATAATATTACCAACAACAGTAAAGTGATGAGCTTCAGAAATCTTGAAGTATACAAAACCCTGTTGAACAATATTAGTTATGAATTAGACAGTTATGATGAAAAGCTGGATAGCGCCGATGCCCGCCTGACCCTGCTGAAAAAAGATATGCGAACGCTGATAGGAGATACCATCATAAGAGAAATGATGAGTGATTCGGCATTGAGAGAACAATTTTCAACACAGCTTAAAGAATTGCGCAACACATGGAGGCAAAATACAAGAACGCTTCGTAAAAACCAGGCTTTGCTTGAGCAACTGCAAACCCGCGTATCTGCAAGTTCCGTACTTACTATCCAGTTGCTTGAAAAAGTGGAAAACCTGCTGATGTCGTCAACGGCAAAAATATTCGGAAAGGAATATAATTATATATGGGAAAGATCTCCTGACAGTGTTTCTCAGCAATTGCAAAGTTCATTCGATAAGGTTTATGAAGGAGAAAGAAAGGCTACCAGTTATTATTTCAAAGATTCCGGCCCACGGCGGCTGTTGCTCCTGCTTATTGCTGCTGCCTTTTTTGTATGGGTATTTCGTAATATAAAGATCATTAAAAAGCATAATGCGCTTGGTGCGGTAAGGGATATGGACTTTTCGTTTATCCTTACCAGTTATATTGTTTCTTCTTTTGTGGTAATGTTTGTAATTGCGCCTTTGTTTGATCTGCATGCGCCTTCCGCATATATTGAGCTGATGCAATTCCTGCTGGTGGTTGTGCTTACCATTATTTGCTGGAAAATATGGCCGCGCAGGCTATTCTATTACTGGATAGGCATCGTATTCCTTTTTATCGCGTTTTCATTTATGCATCATATTCTTGCACCAGACCTTTTTCAAAGAACCTGGCTGATCATATTGAATGTACTTTCTATTGTATTGGGCTCTTTATTTTTACGGCAAATGCAGCAGCATTTATATCTCAAAGGATTTATCCGCTTTGTAATTGTGCTGCATAATATAATGAACCTGGTTGCTGTTATATGCAACGTATTCGGCAGATTTTCGCTCGCTCAGATACTCGGTAATGCTGCTATATATTCCTTTACGCAGGCGATAGGGCTGGCAGTGTTCAGTAAAGTTTGTATAGAAGCAATACTGCTGCAGATAGCAGCAGGGCGTATTAAAAGAGGCGTGTCAATCCGGTTTGATTACCAGCACGTGCTTGATGGATTTCGTAAACCAATTTTATTTCTTGTAGTGATACTATGGCTGATTGTGTTTACCACCAACTTGAATATCTATAATTCATTATTCGACAAGTTGGCGGAAGTATTGCAAAAGCCCAGGAGCATTGGCAATGCAAATTTTTCTTTTGGTGGCGTATTGCTTTTCTTTTTTATTATCTGGATGGCACACCTGTTGCAAAAATATATTGGCTATTTTTTCGGGGAAACCGGTGAAGATGATGATATATCTGATAAAAGTAAACGTTCAAGATTGCTGATCACAAAACTTATATTGCTTTGCGCAGGCTATTTTCTCGCTATTGCTGCCTCAGGGTTACCGCTGGATAAGATCACGATTGTTGTAGGGGCATTGGGCGTAGGTATTGGATTGGGATTACAGAGTATCGTTAATAATTTTGTATCAGGCATTATATTGATCTTTGATCGTCCTATCCAGATTGGTGATTCGGTGGAGATCGGGAATAAAGCGGGAAGGGTAAAAGAAATAAACCTGAGGTCAAGCACATTATTAACACCCGATGGCGCGGAAGTCATCATTCCAAACGGCGATATTCTTACACAGCATATTGTAAACTGGACTTTATCAAACAACCAGCAGCGGCTGGATATGAGTTTGACTGTAACAGGCAGTACCGATATGGAAAGAGTGGCTGCATTGATAAAGAAAACCATTTTGAGCTCGTCGTATATTTTTGAGAACAGGGAACCACAGGTTTTATTTACGGGAGTGCTTGAAGATGGATTTAATCTGAAAGTATTTTTCTGGTCTGAAGATGTATATAAATCTGCCGAAGCAAGAAGCGAGATCACCCTGCTTTTACATGATAAATTAAAGGCAGAAGGGTTGAGTGTGAAGTAAGGAAAGGAGGGCGCGGCTACTTTATTTCTCCAATAAGAAACCAGTTGTTCGTCAACTGTAGTTATATTCGGTTTATGATTCAGTATTATATTCCCTGCCTCAGATATATCAGGCAGCTTTATAGTTACTGGCGCGATAATTCCAGCGCCGGCCCGGTTTTAAAAACATTTGCCGGAAATATGACCTTTGTTCCCAGGATGGGCATAACTGTTGCTGCTGTTTGAGGATATAATCCTTAAAAAACTGAATGATTTGCTGTGTCTTTTATTTAAATGCAAAGATTAATGAGTTGTTGATCATTATTATTGTTTTCTCAGGAAGTTGTGAGTATAAATACACCTACTATAATAAATAGAAGTTTTTTCATAAAATTTTAGATTAGGGTATGCTTTAAAACTTATATAAAGCGCAGGCATATAATCGGTAGTGATATATTGTAGTACTCGTTAATTGATAAAATTGATCAATATAACTGCTATAAAATTTCGGTTATTATTCGTTTGAATAGCCCTAAAATAAATTTAACACAAAAAGCCGCCCTTTATTTGGGCGGCCTATGGAGAAATAGCGGAAGATTAATTAATATCCGTCGTTCTGGGTTAGTTTGCTGTTTACCAGTATTTCTGTAGCTGGTATTGGGAAAATAGCTTCTTTGGCTTCATATACATAATCCAACTGGTTAAATGCAACGCCACCCCTGTCTACGGTAGGATGCGCTTTTTCTTCTGCTCCATGGGCATTCATAAATGTTGCCAGGTCTGCAGGTGTCATTGTTCTTTTCAAATCAAACCAGCGGTGATTTTCAAACGCAAGTTCCACCCTTCTTTCTTTTAATACTGCGGCTCTGAAATCATCTTTATTCAATCCTGTTTTAGAAGCAAGCCCTGCTCTTGTGCGCACCTGGTTAAGATAGCCTTCTGCTTCTGAAGACGGACCTGTAGCTTCATTCATTGCTTCAGCCAGCATCAATAATACATCTGCATACCGGTATATTGGCCAGTTATCATTTGTGCGGCCGGCAATAGTATGTGGATGATTGTATTTGTTTACGTAAGGAATAGGATATGTTACACCATCCAGCGTAAAGCTTGTTTTTAAAGAAACATCTTTCCGGAGGTCTCCGGTTTCGTAAGCGGCAATCATATTATTAGTGGGTATATTACGGCCGCCTAACCCCTGCCCCTTAAATCCAACAATTGCGTCACTGGAAGTTCTTGGGGCAAATACATACATAAAGTTGCTTTGTTCGCCAAGATCATTATCGCCCTGGTATTGAATTTCAAACACTGATTCAGCATTGTTTTTATGTGAAGTGCTGAAAACATCTGCGTAATTAGGCATAAGACTGTATCCTTGTGTCAGCAATTCTTTTAAAGTGGTTACAGCTTCGGGATATTTCTTTACGGTAAGGTACATTTCTCCTAATGTTGCTAATGCAGATCCTTTAGTTGCCCTGCCCTTTAGTGCAGTAGCCTGGTCAGCTTTAGTAGGCAATCCGGTAATAGCTTCTTTTAAATCTGTTTCAATAAAGCTATATACTTCATCAACAGTGTTAGATCTTATCAATTCAAAAGCTTCTGCAGGAGTTGTGACAGGCTGTGTAACTATTACAACATTTCCATAATAACGAACAAGATCAAAGTATAAAAAAGCCCTGAGAAATTTGAGTTCTGCATTAAGTTTGGTTTTAACAGCATCATCAATTGCAGATTCTTCTAGACGTTTAATAGCAACGTTAACATTATTCAATGCAGAATAGTATCTAACCCATAAGTTGGTTATTTCTCCGTTCCCTGAATTAACAGTAGAATACTCAAATGCCTCCCAACCTGCGGCACCACCGCGATCGGATGGATTGAGATCAATAGTTGTATTATCAGATGTCATTTCTTTAAAAATATAATTGACATTTGTAATACCCTGAAGCTGGCCGTATATACCGTTAATTGCTCTGTTCACCTGTGCTTCGTCCTGGTAAAATATATCCGCACCAATTCTGGTTGGATCAGTTTTGTCCAGAAATCCTTTCTTACAAGACGGAAGAACAAAACAAAATGTTAGACTGATTATCGTGATTATATATTTCATGTGGAATAGCTTTAAAAGTTAAATTTAGCGCCAACAAAAAATGTTCTGGGAACAGGATAGGCTTCATCATCATTACCTAATTGGGTACCACTTCTCTGGCTTACGTCTGGATTGTTACCGGGATAGTTGGTAATGATGAACAGATTGTTGGCACCTACAAAAACACGGATATTATTGAAGTATCTGGTCTTCGCAAATGTGTAACCAAGCGTAGCTGCTTTTACCCAACCATAGCTTGCGTCATATACATACCTGTTGCTACTTTCGCGCGACCATTTAAAATAATTGGTGCCGCCCTGTGCATGTACATCGGTAGGGTTAGTACCGGGGTTTTCTGCTGATCTCCACCTGTCTTTTGCTTTATCAAGCACATTAAATACACCATCCATATTCATAGTAGATGCTTCAATGTTTCTGTATACATCAAAATCCTGCGCTCCCATGAACAATATATTAAAATCGAAACCTTTATAATCCATGTCAATAGTTAAGCCCCATGTAAACTTAGGATTAGGATTGCCTATTTCTACCATGTCTTTGGTATCATAGGTTATTTCTCCATTACTATCAGCATCACGGAATTTCATACCGCCGGGTATTACACCATCCTGCTTTGGCGCATGATCAATTTCATCCTGTGTGTTAAAAATGCCGATCTTATCATAGCCATAGATCATGCCTATTGGTCTGCCAACTTTGTTTACGTTATAACCGCCATAAAAGCTGCCATACCAAAGAATATCATTAGCACCGTTTATCGACATTACCCTGCTTCTGTTAAAGGCGATATTTCCACTTGTTCTCAGGTTTAATTTACCTATACGTTCATTATAGCCAACAGCAATTTCAACTCCCCTGTTTCTAACCTGGCCTACGTTTGCATAGCTTGATGTAAAACCAGAAACCGCAGGTATGCTAACCGGCAAAAGCATATCATTAGTAAGCTTATTATAATATTCTGCAGTTAATGTTACCCTATTGTTCAATATCGCCATATCCAAACCAATATTTGTTTGGTCTGATTTTTCCCATTGAAGTGACTTATTAGCGAATGATGATACAATTACGCCAGGTGCAAAACTATTATTGAGAATATAACCGCTTGTTGTAAGAAATGGAAGGCTTATATAATTGCCCACTCCTTGCGGCGAATTAACTATACTTGGAATATCACTGTTTCCGGTTTTGCCATAGCTTGCTCTTAACTTAAGATCTGTCAACCAACTTACATTCGACATAAAGTTCTCTCCGCTTATACGCCAGCCAATAGAAGCTGATGGGAAATCTCCATATTGATATCCTTTAGAAAATCTGGAACTCCCTTCTCTGCGAAAAGAACCAGATATCAGATATTTATCTTTGAATGAATAATTTGCTCTGGCTATATATGCAATCAATGCCCATGTATATTCCAGAGAACTTGATGAACGGATAGCTCCTGCATTAAGGAATGGGGTAAGATCGTCGGGAAAGGTGTTAGCATCTCCTCTGATTTGCTTAACAGTTTCTTCCTGGGAAGTAAATCCTGCAAGGAAATCAAGTTTATGATCTTCCCCTATATTTGGTGTATAAGTAAGCAATTGATCCGCAGAATAATTAAGCAAACGATCGTTTATTTCTGCCGCTGTAGCAATTTGTGGAGGAGCTCCTGTTGTTCCCGTGGTAAGTCCCCTACCTATTGTAGAAGGTTTATACTCTTTGTATGTATTATAGTTAAGTTTTACATTGAGCGATGAACGGAACTTTAAATTCTTGAGGATAGCTACTTCAATATAAGCATTTGACAAAACATCAGCTATATCTCTGTGTCTTTTGTAATTATATAATAAGAAAAGTGGACTTGGATAAGCAAATACACCATCTTTACCACCAATAAAAGGTCTTATATTTCCATTCTCATCGTACGCCGGTTCTCGCGGATCAACAAGCAAACTTGAACCGACAACAGCATCACGGCCATCTGTAGCCGCAATATCCTGTCTTGTATAACTTCCGTTAACATTTAATCCCAGGGTTATAAAATCCCTTACTTTACCAGAAATATTCGCTCTTGCTGAAAAACGGTCATAACCTGTATTTTTCAATGCTCCCTCTTCTTTGTAATATCCAAAAGACAGAAGAGAATTTATATCCCCTTTTCCTGATGACAATGTAAGATTTACATCAGTGTAAGGAGCATTGTTATGTAGTATTTCATTAAACCAGTCAGTAGAATATTTAGTTTGTTCGGGGTAACGGTATCCTTCAGGAATTTCATCAATGCTTGGCTCCCTGTTTTCGAAATATCTTATTTTGTCTGAATACACATCTTTTAAAAATTGAGCAAATTCAGGTCCGTTTAATACTTTAACTCTTCTTGATTTTGGAATATTCTGAACACCATAATCAACAGATAAATTCAGGTTTGTTTGTCCTTCTTTTGCAGATTTTGTAGTAATCAATACCACACCATTAGAGCCTCGTGCACCATAAATAGCTGTAGCGGCAGCATCTTTCAAAATTGAGATACTCTGAATATCATTGGGGTTAAGATTTTGTCCGACACTGGTACCTACTGCAAATCCATCAATAACATACAAAGGATTGCTACCTGCACCTATCGAACCAATACCTCTGATCCTGACTTCAAACTCGGCGCCGGGAGTACCGTTTCTTTGTGTGGCTACAACACCCGGAGCTTGTCCCTGTATCATTTGTGTTACGTTCCTTGAAGGTAGCTCGCCCTGATCATCAAGATTAATATTGGATACTGCTGCAGTAATATCTCTTTTTCTTTTTGATCCGTAACCAATTACCACAACTTCATCCAATCCTTTATCTGCGGCAATGAGCTGAATATTAAGGTTGCTGTTGTTTGCTGTCACTTCAGTTTTCTGAAAACCCACAGAGCTGAAAACCAGTATTGCTCCCCGGGGCGCGGTAATAATGAAATGCCCCCCTTCATCTGTAGCAGTTCCGTTGGGTGTGCCCTTAACCGTAACGGTTACACCCGATAAGGCGTTTCCATTCGACGCCGCAACTACCTTACCCGAAATAGTAAGATTTTGCTGGGCATAAAGAGCAGCACTGAAGAGCACTGCCATAAAAAAAGCCACAATGTGCTTACCTCCTGCGGAGGCCGCATAATCCTTTTTGATCATAAAAGTTGTTTTGATGTTTAGAAATCTGTAGAAAAACAGGGCCAGTAAATATCCCGTGTAATAAAGAAGTGCAATAAAGAAAATAGTATTGCCAGGGTATCAGCGGTTGATAAGTTGGAGTATATGTTTTAATGCGTCTGCCCGTAGGTGTTTGGTATAGTATCGGTCTGCATACAAGCAGCAGGCAGAAGTAACATTTAAAAATATGATAGCATATTGCAATCGATAATATGCTTAATAAACCTTTTCCCATTTGGCAGTTTTCGTTCTTTTGTGTTACCGGTTATCCGAAAAGGGGAGGAATACCAGTAAAAATTTATTACAAATAGGAAGATAATTGTTGAAGGCATGCAACTCATCCTGTACCATCCTGTAGGGGGCAATTTCAAAAAATGAAAAATATAAGTTGTATGCTTTTGACTGTTTGAAGAATAAAAAAGGCTTTACATTATACAGACGTTAAAAAAGGTCATTTTGTATATTCCATTTTTTCCTGAATTCCGCAGGAGAGCTACCGGTTTTTTCTTTGAACAGTTTTGAAAAATAAAATGTGGACTTAAAATTCAGGCTGAAAGAAACTTCTTTTATCTGCATAGAAGGATCTGCTAAAAGCTCCTTCGCTTTTTCAATTTTCAACTGCAAAAGATATTGATGCGGAGCAATACCTGAATATGCTTTAAAAGCTTTACGAAACCAGGCATAGCTTACATTCAGCTCTTCGGCAACATTTTCGATAGTGATCTCCTGGTCTATATGTGTTCTGAAAATGATCCTTGCCTTGTTGATAATAGATTCAGTAATATCTTCCGCTTTGAAATTGCTTTGTCGCACAAGTGTATGAATCTGCCCAAGCAGATGCATTACAATGCCAGCTACCATTGGCTGGTAGCCCGTTTTCTCATTTTTTGTTTTTTCAATGATCTCCAGCATTAAGTTGATAACGCTTTCATGAATACCGATATGCAATATGGGTTTGCGTTGATGAAAAAATTTTTGCTGCACAAGGTTTTCCATAATAGGACCTTTAAAACCCACCCAGTATTCATCCCACCCTGTTTTGATATTGGGCTTGAAACGATGCCATTCACCAGGGAACAATAGCAGGATAGTTCCCTCCCTTACAATGCTTTTTCTGTTGCCTGCAGATTCAAAAATGCCCTCACCCTTAGCAATGTAAATTATCTGGAACTCTTCCAGTATCCTTCCTTTGTTCCACGTAAAATAATGGTGCGAAGGATGTTGTACAGAAGGATATATTTCATTTTTACATATCCTGTTACATCCTGCATTTAAAACATGCAATCCCCAACTTTCATCTTCATCGCTGGTAGGGAGGTATTTGTAATAGTTGGTCATGTGTATGATAATTATATATCAGGATGTATATGTGAAATATCAAATTGTATATCTCATTCATCCTGTCCTGCGGAATATTTCATTTTTTATTTATTTCTGCAGGGATTTTAAAACGAATTCAAAATATCAAGACTTACATCCGAAATATCAAATAGTACATTTTCTTTCATCTTTTTCATGATACTTTCATACAAGAAAAGAATCACTTCTGTTCAACTCCTCTGTGAAAACAATCTTATTGCGCCTGGTTGGGTGTTGATAGGGTTAAATTAACGATTTTATATCTGCTTTAAAATACGATGCTATGCTTAAGTTTTTATCAGTTACAGGTATATTTCTTGCCACATTGCTGTTTTTACCCAACCACGCTTTTTTACAAACAGCCAACAGCGGTTCCCTGCAAGGTTTGCGAAGCCGGTTTGTATCTCCCGGAAAAGCATATGGCAGCGCGCCCTTATGGGTGTGGCATACCAAAGTAACCAAAGCCATTATAGACTCCATGATGCTGGAGTTTAAACAAAATTCGTTTGGCGGTGTAATGGTGCATCCGCGGCCGGGCCTCATTACCGAATATTTATCTCCCGACTGGTTCGATCTGTATCAATACACAATACAAAAGGGAAAAGCCCTGGGACTGGATGTGTGGATATACGATGAAAATTCTTATCCCTCCGGTTTTGCAGGCGGATATGTGCCCGATGAGATGCCGGAATCGTATAACCAGGGCCAGATGCTGCATATGATAAAAGCGGAGGCGCTACCTGCGCAAAAAGATGATATTTATATTGCGCTGAAAGAAGACAACGGACGCTTCATTGATATCAGCGGCAACCTGGATGCGGAAAAAAACAAGCCCGGGAAGTATTGCCTGTTTAAAAAAGCGTTTTACCAAAAGCAGGAAGGCACTGTAGGTCCACCGGAGTTTCCTTATGTTGACCTGATGGTTAAAGGCGTAACGGAGAAATTTTTGGAGGTAACGATGAAGGGATATGAAAAGATCGCGGGCGATGAATTTGGAAAAATGATTCCCGGATTATTTTCGGACGAGCCCAGCATTCCTTCGCGTGGGGCAGGCAATATACGCTGGACGCCCGACCTCTTCAGCGCCTTTCAACAAAAATGGGGCTACGACCTTCGGGCTCACCTGCCTTCTCTTTTTGAAGAAACAGGCGACTGGAAAAAAGTAAGGCATAATTACCAGCAAACACTTTTGCAGTTATTTATTGACCGCTGGTCGAAGCCCATGCACGCGTATACGGAAAAGCATAACCTTAAATGGACCGGTCATTACTGGGAGCACGGATGGCCCGACCCGGGAGAAGGTCCCGATAATATGGCCATGTACGCCTGGCACCAGCAACCGGGCATTGATATGTTGTTTAACCAGTTTGACGAAGTAAGTCCCAACGCGCAGTTCGGAAATATCCGTTCGGTAAAGGAATTGTCGAGTGTGGCTAACCAGTTGGGAAAGCAACGCACGCTTAGTGAAACCTATGGCGGCGGCGGATGGGAGCTTACCTTTAAGGATATGAAGCGGCTGGGCGACTGGCAATATGTGCTGGGGGTTAATTTCTTAAACCAGCATCTTTCGATGATGACGCTTACCGGGGCAAGAAAATACGATTATCCTCAGAGTTTCTCTTATCATACACCCTGGTGGCCTTATTACAAAACCCTGAACGAATATTTTGCGCGGTTATCATTTGTGCTGTCGCAGGGTAAACAGCATAACAATGTCCTGATCATTGAGCCTACAAGCTCCGCGTGGATGTATGTAGCCCCCGGGAAAAAACACGAAGGGCTACGGGCTATAGGCAACCGTTTCCAGCAATTCATTACCACGCTTGAAAAAGCGCAGGTAGAATACGATTTAGGTTGCGAAAACATTATACTCGACCACGGGAAAACGGAAGGCAAAAAGCTGATAGTGGGCGAACGGGCATATACTACCGTAGTGATACCGCCGGGAATGGAAAGTATTGATAAGGCTACGTTCGAGCTGCTGAAAGCATACGCGGCTGCAGGAGGAAAAGTGCTGTTGTTCGACAAACTGCAACGGATAGATGGTGAGTTGAAAAATGAGTTGCAGTATTTTAATGAGCCCAATGATCATATCCGGCTGTTTACAGCGCTTGATCCGGCTGTTATAGAGCAGCAGTTCAGGCAGGATGAGTTTCAGATCAGCGGAGAGGGAGGGACTGCTATAGGTGGCGATCTGTATCACCATCGCAGGACGATGAACGACGGGCAGCTCCTTTTTCTGACGAATGCCAGCATGGCATCACCTGCAAAAGGGATCGTAAAGATAAAAGGGAAAGATGCTTTGCTGATGGATCTCTCTACAGGACAAATAGCAGATTATCCCGAACAGGAGCAGGACGATAAAATATCGTTGCAGTTTACCGTTCCGCCGGCCGGCAGCCTGCTGCTTTTTATTGCTGATAAAAAGCAACAGGGACTGAAGAGCTATGCTGCCACTGCCAATAAATCGGCTGTTAAAGGAACAGCCATTCAAACCATTCGCCCCGCGGAAAATACGCTGATGATAGATTTCTGCGACCTGCAGTTAGGCGACAGCCTGTTCAAAGATACGCACGTGGGCGCCGCATCGAGGGCGGTATTCACGCATTACGGCTTTAACAGGAATCCATGGAACCACCAGGTACAATTCAAGGATCATATTGTTGCAAGAGATACCTTTTCGACCGGAACAGGGTTTACGGCTACCTATCATTTCACGATCAGTCAACAGGCAGACTTCAGGAAATTCCGCGCTGTTATAGAGCAGGGGAACCTGTGGAAGGAAATTAAAGTGAATGGCAGAACGGTTAAGCCCGCTGCAGGAAAGTGGTGGTTAGACCGCTCATTTGCTGTGCTGCAGATTGGCTCCTATTTAAAAGCCGGTGACAATACGCTGTCCCTTACAGTCAATCCTATGAGCGTATTTGCGGAAATTGAGCCGGTATACATCCTGGGCGATTTTAACCTGCAGCCGGCAGACAAAGGCTGGCAGATCGTAGCGCCCAAACCATTGCATCCCGGCAGTTGGAAGGAGCAGGGGTTACCATTGTATGGCTTCGGCATCAGGTATGTTAAAAATTTCAATCTCGAAAAAACCGGTAACCGTTTTGAGCTTCAACTGGCAGACTGGAAAGGAACGGTAGCTGCGATTAAAGTAAACGGGCGTGATGCAGGTATTATATTTTCAGAGCCTAATACCCTGGACGTTACAAAATACCTGAAGAAAGGAACCAACCGTGTGGAAGTAGAGGTGATCGGCAGCCTGAAAAACCTGTTAGGCCCACATCATAACAAGCCCAGGCCCGGAATGGTAGGTCCGCATCATTGGTGGAATATAAAATCCTATCCATCCGGCAGCGCTTATGATACCTACGATTACGGGTTAATGAATGATTTTGAATTATTAAAGTATGAAGAATAGTATAACGCCGATGAATACCTGTAGAGATTGCCGCAGATGCGCAGATTAAACCTGTGCATCAGCAGCGTACGGAAAGCACAAACCTGAAATGCAACCATTAACTTGATACTATGAAGAAGATTCTGATCCTGTTTATATCTATACTTTCCTATTGCCGGCTGTCGGCACAACAACCGGTGGTGGTTAATCTTCAATGCCAGTATCAGGAATTTCCATTAGGCGTTGATGATCCTTCCCCGCGCCTGAGCTGGCAGCTTACCGCTTCGCGAAGAAATACCATGCAGACAGCTTACCGCGTGCTGGTGGCGGATGACAAAGCGCTTCTTCAAAAAAACACAGGCAATGTATGGGATTCAAAAAAAGTGATTTCAGGTCAGTCCATACAGGTAGCATACGCCGGGAAAAAGCTTCAGCCGGGAAAGTTATATTACTGGAAAGTAATGGTATGGGATGACAAAGCTGTTGGTTCGCAATGGAGCAGGCCTTCCGCGTGGCAAATGGGATTGCTTGCCAATGAAGACTGGAAAGGCGCCCGGTGGATCGCGTATGAAAGAATGCCGGACAGCTTGCGTATTGTGCCTGCCATACATGGGGGAGGCAATCCCAAATCAGGCCCTGGAAAAAACATCCTGCCTTTGCTTAGAAGGGAATTTGTTATAAAGAAAACGGTTAAAAAAGCAACCGCTTTCATTGCGGGACTGGGGCATTTCGACTTGAGCGTGAATGGTAAAAAAACAGGCGATCATTTTCTTGACGCCGGCTGGACGCAATACAGCAACAACGCGTTGTATGTGACCTTCGATATAACCCATCAATTAAAGAAAGGAGGGAACGCACTGGGCGTTATGCTCGGCAATGGTTTTTATTATACACCCCGCGAGCGTTACCGGAAAATTACCGTAGCGTACGGCTATCCGAAAATGATCTGCAGGATAGCGCTGGAATATACCGATGGCTCTGTGGAAGATATTGTAAGTGATGATAGCTGGAAAGCAGCTCCCGGGCCAATAACTTTTTCAAGCATATACAGCGGTGAAGATTATAATGCGAACCTGGAACAAGCCGGCTGGAACAGCCCTTCCTTTAATGATCAGTCGTGGAAGACAGCCCTTATTGTAGATGGCCCGCCGGTACTGAGCGCTCAAACCGCGGATCCGCTTAAAATTACAGATTCCTTTTCCGTAAAAAAGATCTCGCAACCCAAACCTTCTGTTTGGGTATACGATTTCGGTCAAAATGCTTCGGGCATATTCAGGATAAAAGTGAAAGGCAAACAGCAGGATCAGATCGTGTTCCGGCCGGCAGAGCTGATCACCGATGACGGGCTGGTTACACAGGACGCGGTAGGGACGCCTGTTTACTTTAATTACACTCTAAAAGGGGAAACGCCGGAAGCCTGGCAGCCCCAGTTCACTTATTACGGTTTCCGGTATATACAGGTAGAGGGCGCAGTTCCCAACGGAGAACCCAACCCACAGGGTTTGCCGGTAATCATGGAAATTGAAAGTTTACATACACGGAACGCAGCAGCCAAAGTAGGTAGCTTTTCCTGTTCGAATGAGCTCTTTAACCGTACCAACACACTCATTGACTGGGCTATCAGGAGCAATATGGCCAGTGTGCTTACAGATTGCCCGCATCGTGAAAAATTAGGATGGCTGGAAGAAGCTCACTTAATGGGATCTTCCGTAAAATACAATTATAATATTGCGGGACTGGGCAGGAAAATAGTGAAGGACATGATAGACGCGCAAACCGCGGATGGGCTTGTGCCCGATATAGCGCCTGAATATGTTCATTTTGAAAGCGGTTTCAGGGATTCTCCCGAATGGGGAAGCAATTCTATCATCCTCCCCTGGTATTTGTATCAATGGTATGGCGATGAGCAGGCCTTAAAAGAAGCCTACCCGATGATGCAGCGTTATGTTGATTATCTTCAAAAAAAATCCGCGAATGGTATTTTATCGCATGGATTGGGAGATTGGTTTGATATCGGTCCTAAAAACCCCGGTGAATCGCAACTGACTCCCAAGGGCGTAACCGCCACCGCTATTTTTTATTACGATCTCAGCATTTTAAGTAAAGTTGCAAAGCTGCTGGGTAAATCAGCAGACGCCCGGATTTATGAAGAAATGGCTGAAAAAGTAAGGGCAGCGTTCAATAATGCGTTCTTTAATAAAGAAACTAAACAATACGCTACAGGCAGCCAGACCGCCAATGCAATGGCGATGTATATAGGATTGGTGGAGCCGCAGTATAAAGAGGCTGTGGTTGAAAATATTGTGGCTGATATCCGCGAACGGAAGAATAGTCTTACCGCGGGAGATATCGGGTATCGTTATTTGATCAGGGTATTAGAGGAAAATGGCCGCTCGGATGTGATCTTTGATATGAACAACCGTTCCGATGTACCGGGCTACGGTTTTCAACTGGCGCATGGGGCAACGGCGCTCACTGAGTCGTGGCAGGCATACCGTTTTGTATCTAATAATCATTTTATGCTGGGGCATTTGATGGAATGGTTTTACAGCGGGCTGGGCGGTATACGGCAGGCTGAACATTCAGTTGGCTTCAAACAAATTGATATCCGGCCCGAGCCTGTTGGCAATGTAACCCATGCCGCGGCAAATTATATTTCTCCTTACGGTGCGATCGCTGCCGAATGGAAGAAAGAAGAGGGCACTTTTGAATTAAATATAGAGATACCGGCTAATACAACGGCTACCGTTTATCTCCCGGCGTCTCAAACGGCTGAAATTACAGAAAGCGGCAAACCTGTTAATAAAAGCAACGATATAAAAATCCTGGGTCGTCAAAACGGGATTACATTGATATTGGTAGGGTCAGGAAAATACCGGTTTCAGGTGAACACAAAAAAATGATCTATTAATTAAGCACAGAATCATCATAAACAAATGGTAGCAAATAATTTTCCATTAAAAATAGGACTCTTTGGAATTGGACTGGAAGCATATTGGGAGCAATTTGAAGGGTTACGAAAACGGTTAGCAGGTTATGTAGATGTAGTAGCCGGACGGTTAAAAACCTATGGCGCGGAAGTGGTGAACCTGGGGCTTATAGACACGCCGGAAAAAGCATTCAACGCGGGGCATCGTTTCCGTACGGAAGATGTAGACCTGATATTCCTGTATGTCACTACCTATGCGCTGTCGTCTACCGTGCTGCCGGTAGTGAAGCGCGCTAAAGTACCGGTGATCGTGCTCAACCTGTCGCCGGAAGCAGCCATCAATTACGAATGGTTCAATCAACTGAATGACCGTACCCGGATGACGGGTGAATGGCTGGCTTATTGTTCGGCTTGTCCCGTTCCCGAGATCGCCAGCGTGTTCAAACGTTCGGGCATTCCTTTTTACCAGGTTACAGGTATGCTGCATGATGACCCTGTAGTATGGAAAGAAATAGAAGACTGGATAGCGGCGGCGAAGGTGGCGCATATCATGTATCACAATAACCTGGGTGTGATGGGTAATTATTATGGCGGTATGCTGGATATATATTCCAACTTCACCCTGCACTGCGCTGTATTGGGCGGGCATATAGAAATTATTGAGGTAGATGAGCTTTCCTTTATTCGCCAGCAGGTAACTGCAGAGCAGATACAGGATAAGCTAAAAGTATTTGAAGAAGCATTTGATGTGCAACCCGATTGCTCCGCTTTTGAGCTGGAGCGTGCAGCACGTACCTCGGTAGCGCTTGATCAACTGGTGCGTAAATATCGTTTAGGTTCCATGGCCTATTATCATAAAGGAACAGGTAATCCAGAAAATGAAGACACCATGAGTTCTGTTATACTGGGTAATTCATTGCTCACCGCCAATGCCGTTCCGGTAGCGGGAGAGTATGAGATCAAGAATGTGCAGGCTATGAAGATCATGGACAGCTTTGGTGTTGGCGGATCGTTTACGGAATACTATGCCATGGATTTTAATGATGATGTAGTACTGATGGGGCATGATGGTCCCGGGCACCTGGCCATCGCGGAGGGAAAAATAAAAGTAAAGCCTCTGCGGGTATACCATGGCAAAGTAGGCAACGGGCTGTCGGTAGAGATGTCGGTACGTTATGGAAAAGTGACCCTGTTGTCGGTAGTGGAAACCATGGATGGAAAACTGTTGTTCCTTGTGGCGGAGGCGGAATCTGTTCCGGGACCCATACTGGAAATCGGCAATACCAACAGCCGGTACCGGTTCTCTATTGGCGCGCGCCGGTTTGTAGAGGAGTGGAACGCACAGGGTCCTGCGCATCATTGCGCGATAGGCATAGGGCATATAGCGTCAAAGATCAAAAAGCTTGGGGAGTTGTTGGGGGTGGGAACGGTGCAGGTATGTTGATGCAGAGGTTCAGGGCTATGAGCAATCAGCTTTCAGCAATCAGCCTGGGATATACGGGACTTTAGGGCTTTCCCTGAACAGGTAGCTGATCAAAGCCCGGTGATGTTATCCCTGTGACTAAATGATTTTATATTCAGCAAAAACTATATTAATGAATGACTGTAACGATTGCAGAAGCATATTTCAAAGCGTCACATCAGTAGTTATTCTTACTTTGATCGCCGCCTTGTTGTGGAGTAGCTGTACTAAAAAAACAACAGCTCCTGCCCAAACGGATATTTCCGGGATAGGAGCGCTTAAGGCGGGCTTTATAAATCCGCCGGATTGGGCCCGCCCCGGTGTATACTGGTATTTCATGGATGGAAATTTATCGGAAGAGGGAATGACGAAAGACCTGGAATCTATGTCCGGGGCGGGTATCGGTAATGTGATATTCCTTGAAGTAAATGTAGGGGTACCACGCGGCAAGGTTGATTTTTTAAGCGATCGCTGGCTGGAATTATTCGCGCATGCTGAAAAAGAATGCCGGAGACTGAACATCGCTATGACGTTGGGCATAGGGCCTGGCTGGGCGGGTAGCGGCGGACCCTGGGTGGCGCCTGCGCAATCCATGCAGCATCTGGTATCGTCAGCTATCACCGTTCAGGGAAGTGGCAATCAAAAAATAAAGCTTCCTGTACCGCTTCCTAAAAGACCATTCTTTGGTGAGGGTGTGTTTACTCCCGGTTTAAAGAAGCAGTGGCAGGATTTTTATGAGGATGTGGCTGTCCTGGCATTTCCGCAGCCTTCGGATACAGGTAGAATAAAAGACATCGATGAAAAAGCGCTATATTACCGTGCACCTTATTCTTCGGTCGCCGGTGTAAAACCATTCCTGTCTCCCGATGATGATGGAAGTATGCTCACCCGTGCGGCAATTGCAAAAAATACTATACTCGATCTAACCGGTAAGCTACAGCCCGATGGAACCGTAGACTGGGAAGTGCCACCGGGCAATTGGATCGTCATGCGGTTTGGCACACGTAACAATGGCGCTGTTACCCGCCCGGCTCCTTTTCCCGGGCTGGGCTTTGAAGCGGATAAGCTGGATACAGTTGCTTTAAACGCGCACCTCGATGCATATACAGGAAAGATATTCAGGAAGATCGGCAAGCCTGCTAAAAAATCTGAAGGAGGATTGAAATTCCTGCACATGGACAGTTGGGAGATGGGCGCACAAAACTGGACAAAAAATATGCGGGCGGAGTTCATGAAAAGAAGAGGATATGATCCCCAACCTTTTTACCCGATATATAATGGACTTATCATAGACAATCCTGAGATCAGCGAACGGTTCCTGTGGGATCTGCGTCAAACCGCACAGGAACTTGTGTTGGAATACCATGCAGGGCAGGTGAAAAAATACGCTCATCGCCACGGGTTAGGACTATCTATAGAACCGTATGATATGAACCCCACGGCAGACCTTGAGCTGGGCGCTGTGGCTGATGTACCGATGTGTGAATTCTGGAGCAAAGATTTTGGCTTTAACACTTCATACAGTTGTATTGAAGCGGTATCCATTGCTCACGTTAACGGTCAGTCGCTTGTTCCCGCGGAAGCGTTTACTGCCGAAAAGAATGAAGGCTGGAAACAGCATCCCGGCTCTATGAAATCGCAGGGCGACTGGGCTTTTGCCGCCGGCATTAACCGGCTGGTATACCATACTTTTCAAAGCCAGTCATTGCCCGACAGCCTGCGCCCCGGCATGACGATGGGGCCTTACGGCATCCACTGGGACAGGAACCAGACCTGGTGGCCGATGGCAGGGGATTATCACCGTTATGTTTCCCGCTGCCAGTTTATGTTGCAGCAGGGAAGAACGGTGGCGGATGTATTGTATCTGTCGCCCGAAGGTGCCCCGCATGTTTTTCGCCCGCCATCGTCTGCGCTTAGCGGCGAAGAGCCGATGCGCGACAGGATGGGATATAATTTTGACGGTTGTTCGCCCGGTCAATTGCTTACGGCGAGCGTGAAAGACAACCAGGTGGTATTTCCGGGAGGAGCCACCTATAAGCTGCTGGTGTTGCCGGATGTGAAAACAATGACGCCCCGTTTGCTGGAAAAGATCGGGGAATTAGTGCGCGAAGGCGCAGTGGTAGTAGGCGGCCCGCCTGTTCAGTCACCGGGATTGACGGGGTACCCCGGCTGTGATGAGCAGGTACAAAACCTGTCCCGTACTATATGGGGCGCGTTGGAAACTCCTCCCGCTTATACTGAACGTGTATATGGCAAAGGAAAGATCATTTGGGGCGCCGGCATAAGTACCAAATCAGATGGGCTTTACCCGCTATACAGTATAACCGCCGGCATATTAAAGAACATGGGGGTACCCGAAGATTTTGAATGGGCCGGTGATCTGCGATACACACATCGTACAGCCCCGGGCTGGGATATGTATTTTGTGGCGAATAAAACCAATGAGCCTTTGAACGCGGACGCTATATTCCGCTGCGATAGCGGCAGTCCCGAGTTGTGGGATCCTCTTACAGGAGCAATGAGATCACTGCCTGCATTTACACAACAAGACGGGCAAACCGCTATTCCCTTGCAGTTTCAGCCGGATCAAAGTTTTTTTATTGTTTTCAGGAAAGGAGCCAAATCTACACCGGTTCCTGCTAAGGAGAATTTTCCGGAATATAACAATATAGCAACGTTGAATGGTGTATGGACGGTGTATTTTGATCCCAAATGGGGAGGTCCTGAAAAAGTAACATTTGACCGGTTGCAGGATTGGACTACCCGTCCTGAAGAAGGAATAAAATACTATTCAGGAACGGCTGTTTACAGGCAAAGTTTTGATCTTGCCGGTACAGGTATCAATAATAAAGGCCGGCGCCTCTTCCTTGACCTGGGCGAAGTGAACAACATGGCACAGGTAAAGTTGAACGGAAAAGATTTAGGCGTGGTATGGACTGCTCCCTGGCAGGTGGATATCACGGGCATTGTAAAAGAAAAGGACAACCAGTTGGAAATAGCGGTAGTGAATTTATGGCCCAACCGCTTAATAGGAGATGAACAATTACCGGATGACGGGGTAAAGAACGGTCAGTGGCCCGAATGGCTGCAGCAGGGTAAAGCGCGTACCAGCGGCAGGTTTACATTTACTACCTACAAACATTATAAAAAAGATTCCCCGTTGTTGCCATCGGGTCTTATAGGCTCGGTAAGTATAAAGCAAACCGGGTTTTGATGTCATCCTGCTTTGAACGAAAATTTCTTATGCGGATGATGGAATAGCTGTCGGCAGTCAACCCATGATAGTACATTCTGAAAGATGATTTATTTTAGCAAATAAAATATAATTGTAACGAACTTTTCAAGCAATTTTCATGCAGCGTAATCATAACGTAATGACTTTAGATGAATTTACCATTCAACAGTTAAGATTATTTCCTCATGCTACCGGAGAACTGTCCGGGTTGTTAAGAGGAATAGGACTGGCGGCAAAGCATGTGAATATTGAAATCAATAAGGCAGGTATAGCAGATATACTTGGGGCTGCAGGAAGTATAAATGTGCAGGGAGAAGTGGTGCAAAAGCTGGATATATATGCCAATAATGTTTTTATTGATGTATTGCGCTCAGGCATTAACTGCGCGGGGATTGTGTCTGAAGAAAATGATGATGTAGTGATATTTGATGATGCAAAAAGTAATCAGTCGAAATATGTGTTGTTGATAGACCCTATTGACGGGTCGGGCAATATTGATATTAATATCTCAATAGGAAGCATATTCAGCGTATATAAACGAGTATCTGAATTAGGCAAACCGGCCACGATTGAAGATTTTTTGCAGCCGGGAGTAAACCAGGTAGCAGCAGGATATGTTATTTACGGTTCTTCCACCATTTTAGTGTATGCCACCAAACGTGGCGTTAATGGTTTTACATTAGATACCTCAATCGGTGAATTTTATTTGAGTCATCCGGATATTAAAATACCAAACCACGGGCAGTTTTATTCATTTGATCACCGCTATTATCATCATATTACACCAGCGTTGAAGCGTTATGTTGATTTCTGCATGTCACCGGAAAATAAAAACGGGCCATATTCAAGCCGGTATTACGGTTGTATGGTAGCAGATGCGCATAGAAATTTATTAAAAGGAGGATTATTTTTTTATCCTTCTGTTGAGGGAAAGCCCAATGGAAAGTTGAGACTTTGTTATGAATGTAATCCCATGTCGTTTTTAACAGAGGTAGCCGGGGGGAAAGCCACTAATGGCAAACAACGTATTTTAGAAATCCAGCCTTCGCATATACATCAGCGTAGCCCCCTGTTTGTTGGTTCGGCCGGGATGATGGATGAGTTGCAAACCTTTTTAAAATAATTTTACGATATAAAAAAAGGCTGCCTTTGGCAGCCTGGCGTACGAATTAAAAACCTGCTATTTCCTTGTGTGAGCATCGTGTTTTTGGCGATAGATAGCACGGCTTGAGCGATTTTGTTCCCTATGTAATTTTGCTCTTTCTTTCCTTGTAACTATACCATCTGCCTTTGCTTTCTTTTTGTCTTTTTGAATTTTTGCCTGGCGTGCTTCCATTTTTACTGTTTCACGTTTGGTAAGTTTACCATCCTTCGCGCCTTTAGCTATACGTTCCTGCTGGTTAACCTGGCGTTTATGTGCGCGGGGTGTTTTTGTTTGCGAAAATCCTGCTGATGCAAACGCTATTAATGCGATGATAAATCCGGAAGTAATAAAAAACTTTTTCATAAGGGGGCATTTAATGTTATGCTACTACAGACATGCGCGGTTACGCAAAGTTTAAATACAGTCAATATTTTTTTAAGAATGGACATGATTTAGCATTTGTCAATACAGCTGGCAAAAAATGATAGTATTATAAATTTCAGTGGAAGTCAGCATCTTCCCTGACAGGAAAATAATATTGACAGCAAATTAATACTGACTGGAAACTTCATCACTTAAACCCAATGTTATTGTTTTTGGGTGTAACATATTTTACAATCACGTCCAAACCAGAATATTGTCATTTTTTTAAAGCCGGGTGTGTCATTTCCGCCAACCTGGTTTCGTCTTCCTGTATTTTCTTTTGTAAAGACGATATATTATTTTCCAGCTTTTTAGCTTTTTTGGCTGCTTTTCTTGCATCTTTTGCATCGTCCGCTGCTTTTGATGCTTTTTTCCTTGCTTTTCTTGCTTTGGTTTTATCTAATGCATCATTATTTAATTTAGATGCTGCTGATACATTTTCATCTGCTGAAACCTGCGCGTCTTTCTCTTTTTTTACTGCTATGCGTTTTGCATCCTCTACTTCTTTTTCGAGTTTTATTAATTCCAGTTTTCTTTCTTCAAGCCGCTTGCTGGTTTTTAAAATTTCTTTTTGCGCTTTTTCACTAAGTGTAGGATCCGGAATAACAGATTGGGCATTGGCGAAAGTATACATAAGCCCGCAGCATAATAAGAGTACAAAGGTCTTTTTCATAAAAAATCATATTAGTGAATTGTAAATGATTGCTCATGAAAGAAGGGCAACTATTATGCCTCAACATGCAACCGTTTGCTATATACTAAATGCTTTTGTAATCGTGGAATTATTTACTCAGCCTGTTAAATAACAATTAGTAACTTGATATATAATATGCTTTGAATGAAGAGTCGTCGTAAGTTTTTAAAGGTGGCCGGTATAACCGGTTTAAGTGCCGGGAGCATGGTAAAGGCATTTTCTTCTGTTCCTGTAAACATATTACACGTTGCAAATAATAATACAATGTTACCTGGCGAAAATCAGATCAGCCTTATAGGCAATTACGGACAATGGGCAAGCGGGCTTACCGAAAATAAGTTGCCCTCATTTTCTTTCAGAAATGATAAATGGAATGATATAGATAAATGGAAAGTAGTTGCCAAAAGGCAATTGACAGACAGGCTCTCAGTTCCTGTAATAAAAGCACCTGCATATAAAACTATAAGGACATACGAATATGATGGTTTGAAGATAGAGGAGCTGCAATGGCAATTGCCATATGGAAGAGCAACAGAAGCTTTGCTGTTAAAGCCCGCGAATACAAAAAATAAGTTGCCGGCCATACTTGCTTTTCACGATCATGGTGGAAATAAATATTTTGGGGTTCGGAAAATTACCCGTACCGCTGATGCACAGCATCCTTTAATGACAGCGCACCAGAAGGAATATTATGATGGAATGGCGTGGGCAAATGAAATAGCCAAACGTGGTTATGTAGTATTGGTTGCAGACGCGTTTCCTTTTGCAAGCAGAAGGGTGATGCTGCAGGATGTTCCTTTGCATTTAAGAAATGGGTTAACGGATGATGATCCTGAAAATCCTGACCGCATTCATGCCTATAATAAATGGGCTGCCGAACATGAGCATATTATGGCGAAATCTTTATTCAGCGCCGGTACCACCTGGCCAGGTGTTTTTTTTGCTGAAGACAGGACCGCACTTGATATGCTATCTTCAAGAGCGGATGTGGATAGTGAAAGAATCGGTTGTTGCGGTTTATCAGGAGGCGGAATGCGAACTGTTTTTATGGGCGGACTGGATGAAAGAATTAAATGCGCGGTATGCGTTGGATTTATGACAACATGGAAAGATTTTGTGCTTAACAAATCTTACACACATACCTGGATGACTTACGTGCCGCTACTGCCTAACGAATTAGATTTCCCTGAAATATTAGGGTTGCGTGTGCCCTTGCCAACATTGGTATTAAACGATATTGATGATGAGCTGTACACACTTCCTGAAATGAAACAGGCTGATCTTATACTGCAGCAGGTATATAAAAAAGCAGGTGCAGCCGGTAAATACAAATGCTCATTTTATGCAGGACCTCATAAGTTCGATTACTCTATGCAAAAAGAGGCTTTCGACTGGTTTGATAAATGGTTAAAATAAATAACTTACACAATGTAAGGTGATGTAGTGGATATTATACCTTACTGCTATATGCTATATAACAAATTCTTTACAAAATTGCAGTATGGAACAGGATGGTTGCCCCCGGGATTTTAAGTATTTTGTAGCGTTAAAAAGAGGTTTTCACTTCAATATTTTGTGAAGAAGTAAAAGTTTAGCTGTCATATGAAGTTCCCCGGAAAGATATTTTTTGCATTTGCCGTTGTTGCAGGATTGATAGTGTTGATTGAATCATGTGGCAACGAAAACTCCGGCCAGATCGCTTCTGTAAAGATGCCGGAAACAGTTAGCTATAATTTTGATATTCGCCCTATTTTTTCAGATAAATGTTTTGCATGCCATGGTCCTGATGCCAATAAACGCGAAGCCGGTTTACGGTTAGACATTGCCGATAGTGCATTTAAGGCATTGAAAGAGCATCCTGGTGCGCATGCGTTAGTAGCAGGTAAGCCGGAATTATCGCAGGCTTATTTAAGATTGGTGGCTACCGATTCTACCCAGTTAATGCCGCCGGTAAAATCTAATTTAAAACTCACAGAAAGGGAAATTCAGCTTATAGAGAAATGGATAAAACAGGGTGCGAAATATGAAAAGCACTGGGCTTTTGCTGCTCCCCAAAAATCTCCTTTGCCAAAAGTGGATAATGATAAATGGCCAAGAAACGAGATTGATTATTTTATACTTGCCAAGCAGGAACAAAGAGGTTTAAAACCAAGCGAAGAAGCTGATAAGGAAAGATTGTTAAAAAGATTAAGTCTTGATCTTACCGGGCTTCCGCCTACTATTGAAATGATGGATGCATTTCTTGCAGATAAAAGTGTGGATGCCTATGAAAAAATGGTAGATAAGCTTATGGCTGCTCCCCAGTATGGAGAAAAGATGTCGCTTCATTGGCTTGATATAGCCCGCTATGCTGATTCGCATGGTTACCAGGATGATGGTTACCGCACACAATGGCCGTGGAGAGATTGGGTAATTCATGCTTTTAATGAGAACATGCATTATGATGAATTTGTAACCTGGCAACTTGCAGGTGATCTGCTGCCTGATTCCAGCAAAGAAAAATTACTGGCTACAGGCTTCAACAGAAATCATAAAATAACAGAAGAGGGTGGAGTGATTCCCGAAGAGTACAGGACAATGTATGTTACTGACCGCACCGATCTGCTTGGTAAAGGGCTATTGGGTATTACACTTGAATGCGCACATTGCCACGATCATAAATACGATCCTTTTTCCATGAAGGATTATTACAGCATTTTCGCCTTCTTCAATAATGTGAAAGAAGTGGGAATAGAATCAGTGATTGGCGGGCCTGAAACCTATGCCAAAAAACCCTTGATGGAAATAACCAATGAAGATGTAAAAACAGTTTTGAACTTTATCAACAAGCAGGACACGAATAGACTTATCGTATCTGTAATGGGCGACCTTGACACCGTTCGTAAAACACATATCCTGATCCGTGGTAATTATGATGCACCGGGAGACGAAGTGCAACCCGGAACGCCTGAATCTATTCTTAAGTTTAATAATGATTATCCTAAAAACAGGCTGGGGCTTTCAAAGTGGTTATTTGATAAAGACAATCCGTTAACATCAAGGGTATATGTAAATATCTTATGGCAGGAATTTTTTGGCAGAGGTATTGTAAAAACTTCCGGCGACTTTGGAATGCAGGGAGAGTTACCTACACATCCAGCCCTGCTTGATTGGCTGGCGGTTGACTTCAGGGAGCATAACTGGGATGTTAAACGCCTCGTAAAGCAAATGGTTACTTCAGCAACGTACAGGCAATCTGCCGTTACTACGAAAGAGAAACAGGCGATCGATCCGGAAAATATTTATTTGTCTCACGGGCCACGGTACCGGATACACGCCGAATTTATACGGGATGTTGTATTAGCAAGCAGTGGTTTATTGAACAAAGAAATTGGCGGTCCAAGCGTGAAGCCTTATCAGCCGGCCGGGCTATGGGAAGGGGCTACTTCCGGAAGAGGATTGTTATCTGTATACAAACAGGATCATGGAAAGGAATTATATCGCCGTGGTATGTATACATTAATAAAGCGTACTGTTCCTCCGCCATCAATGGCCATTTTTGATGCAAGTAACCGGGACATGTGTGAAGTAAGGAGATTGAGAACCAATACTCCGCTGCAGGCATTGGTGATGATGAATGACCCCACTGTGCTGGAAGCATCAAAAGTACTTGCGGGAAAACTGCTGGCAGAAAATACCGATGTAAAAGATAAGGTTACAAAAGCTTTCCGTTTGATCGTTTGCAGAAAACCAACGGAGAAAGAGTTGCAGGTGCTGGAAAGCTATTTTAATAAGGAGGTAAATACGATTGCTGATTCAACGGTCAAACGTGTACTGGCTGTTGGCGAGGCTGCTGTGCCGGATGATGAGGATAAAAAGAAGTTGGCGGCAATGATGCGTGTGGTGTCTACTATTTATAATCTTGAAGAAACAATTACAAAATCTTAGTGCTCTAAGGCATTGCAAATAATTTAAAGTTTTTGTATGGATAAAGAAATTTTAGAACACGGGTTCAGCTGGAACAGGCGCCGTTTTCTTTCTACCATGAGCCTTGGTATCGGTAGCGTTGCTTTAGGTTCACTATTAATGCCTAACCTGTTTAAAAACGGGGGAATAGAAGAGGAAGGGTTTACACCGGGCATTCCTCATTTTGCTCCAAAGGCAAAACGGGTAATTTATCTTTTTCAGAATGGTGCGCCTTCGCAGCAGGAACTGTTTGATTATAAGCCTAAGCTCCGTGAAATGACCGGGCAGGAAATTCCTCCTTCAGTAAGAGGTAACCAGCGTTTAACCGGTATGACTGCCAACCAGTCTTCGTTCCCGCTTGTGGGTTCATTTGTTGATTTTAAACAATACGGTAACTCACGGGCATGGGTAAGCGATTTAATGCCGTATACCGCTAAAATAGTAGATGAGCTTTGTATAGTACGGTCTATGTACACAGAAGCGATTAATCACGATCCTGCATTAACTTTCTTACAAACCGGCTCACAGCAGGGTAACCGCCCGAGTATGGGTGCATGGCTGAGCTATGGTTTAGGCAATGAAAATAAAAACCTGCCTGCATTTACGGTATTGCTTTCACGCGGTATTGGCAATGGTCAGGGTGTGTATTCCAAATTATGGTCTAACGGCTTCCTGGATTCCGTTCACCAGGGCGTGCAGTTCAGTAAGGGTGAGGATCCTGTATTGTATCTGAAAGATCCGGACGGAATGAGCAGAAAAGATCGCAGGGAAATGCTGGATAATCTTTCTGAGTTAAATGAACTTTCATATAAAGAATTTGGTGATCCTGAAATTGCAACGCGCATCAAGCAATATGAAATGGCATACCGCATGCAAACCGCGGTGCCTGAAGTAATGGATCTATCAAAAGAGCCTGATGATATTGTGAAATTATACGGTCCGGATTGTTTGGTGCCTGGCACTTATGCAGCTAACTGTTTGCTGGCGCGCAAGCTTTCTGAAAATGGTGTGCGTTTTGTGCAGTTATATCACCAGGGCTGGGATCAGCATGGTAATCTACCGTTTGAAATTGCCAAACAGGCCAAGGATGTTGACCAGGCTTCAGCCGCATTGGTAATAGATTTAAAGCAACGTGGTTTGCTTGACGAAACACTGGTAATATGGGGCGGAGAATTTGGACGTACCAGCTATACCCAGGGTAGACTTACAGAAGATAATTATGGACGCGACCATCACCCAAGATGTTTTACCGTGTGGATGGCTGGCGGTGGTATAAAGCCCGGAATGGTATACGGTGAAACGGATGAGCTTGGTTACAATATTGCGAGAGACCCTGTGCATGTGCACGATTTCCAGGCAACAGTATTAAATCAATTAGGACTTGACCACGAAAAACTCATCTTCAAACACCTGGGGCGTCGTTATCGTTTAACAGATGTATCAGGTAAAGTAATAAAAGATCTTATTGCATAAACGATAGCACCATTTAATGAATACTAAACTCAGGGCCTTTGCAGAACAGGTATTAGTTGTACTTAATGTATTTATTCTCTTTTTGCTCATATTCCTCCATAAGCTTACTGTGCCATATTGGTTGCAGCCTGCAGGAAGAATGCATCCGTTAGTGCTGCATTTCCCGATCGTGCTTTTAATGCTGGCAATAGGCATGGAAGTATATCGTATTGCTAGCCGGAATACAAATCTCACTTCATTTTATAAAAATTTTTCAGGAGGCTTGCTGCTCGCAGGTATTTTATTTACAGGCATAACTGTAATAATGGGCTTGTTTTTATCCCGTGAGGAAGGATATGGAGGTGATACACTGGAGTGGCATAAGTGGACCGGCGCAGCTGTTTTTTTTATTGCGTCTGTTATTTACTGGGTACGGAATAAACTTTGGTATTCTGTTACCGCTTCGTGGTTTTTTGCTGTACTAATGATGCTCACATTAATTGTTACCGGGCATTATGGCGCTACGCTTACGCACGGTGAAGATTTTATTATGCAGCCTATTTATGCCAATATAAAAAAACCTTCCGTTCCTATTGAGCAGGCAATAGTATATGAGCATGTCGTGCAGCCAATACTCGAAAACAAATGTGTAAGCTGTCATAACCCCAATAAATTAAAAGGTGAATTGGCGCTCACAGATTCTATAGCTTTAGCTAAAGGAGGAAAGACGGGTAAACTTTTTGTGCCAGGCAATCCCGATATCAGTTTGCTGCTTGAACGTGTGCATTTGCCGCTGGAAGAAGAAAAGCATATGCCGCCCGAAGGCAAGCCCCAGCTTACCAGGGAGGAGATAATGTTGCTGACTTTATGGATAAGGGGAGATGCAAAATTTTCTCAGAAAGTAATAGACATCGCCGAGGGCGATTCATTACGCATACTGGCAACAGCCATACTGAAGCCGGAAGACAAAGAAGAAAAATATGATTTCTCTGCTGCAGACGAAGCAACGGTGGCAAAGCTCAACAATGATTACCGTACTATTGCGCCGGTGGCAAAGGGCTCACCTGCATTGGATGTAAGTATATATAATCGTGATTTGTACAGTACAAAGCAACTGGATGAGCTGGATGCTATTAAGAAGCAGGTAGTATCTGTAAGCCTGAATAAACTACCTGTTAAAGATGAAGATTTGAAAAGTGTAAGCAGGTTTGAAAATTTAAGAAGGCTTGACCTGAATTTTACTGATGTAACAGAAAAAGGACTGGATGCTTTAACCTCTTTAAAACATTTGCATACACTTTCACTTTCAGGTACAAAGCTTTCTTTTGCGGGGTTAAAAGATAAAATAGCCAATCTTAAAAGTTTGAAAACATTATCTGTATGGAATACAGGGCTTACGCCGGAGGACGTGGCTCAGTTGAAAAATGCATATAAGGGCATAAGTTTTATTGAAGGGTTTAAGGATGATGGAAAGGATACGTTGAAATTAAATCCCCCGCAGGTAAAGAATGATGAAATGGTTTTCGCCAGCGCAATACCTGTACAATTGTTTCATCCTGTGCGTGGCGTTCAGATACGGTTCACATTAGATGGCACAGAACCTGATAGTATACATTCACCTGTTTTTGATAATACTACTATTATTGATAAAAAAACTACGGTTAAGGCCAAAGCCTTTAAAGATGGCTGGTACAGCAGTGATGCGGTAACCTTTGATTTTTTAAAAAATTCATTTGTGCCGGATAGTGTTGTATTACTACAGCCTCTTAATAGTGTGCACCAGGCCGAGGGGGCAAAAACATTTTTCAATAAAAAGCTTGGTGCTATTGGTGCCAATAACCCGGCATGGGCAAACTTCTGGGCAGGTGTTAGAAAAAATGATATGGAACTGGTAGCCATGTTTAATCAGCCGGTAACTATCTCTTCTTATGGTTTGCACTATATGCTTGAAACAACTACCGGTATTTATCCGCCTGGGCTTGTTGAAGTTTGGGGTGGAGAAAATGAAAACAGGGTAAAGTTACTTACTACCATAAAACCGGTAATGCCGGAACCAGGCGGTAAACCAACACTCGAAACTTTAGAAGCTTCTTTTAAGCCTCAATCGGTTTCCTATCTTAAAATAATTGTAAAACCCCATGTAGAAAAAGACCGGAGATTTTTGGTGCTGGTAGATGAGATGTTTTTGAATTAGATTTTGAGAAATCGGAACCTCCTTTAACGAACATAAAAGTTAGTTTCTTCAATTGCTTTTGCTCTCTTCACCATTTTCCTCCAACTACTGTTATCGTTCAGCGAAACCCATCTTCGCTCTTCACTTCTATAGTGCCAATCTTTATCCTTTTGGTAAAATATTTTTAAATCTAGTCCTTCAACAATTTTTAATATTTCGTTGTCATGATAATTCAGTTCATCAAAATCAGTATATGCCAATTGAGCCATTTCAGAATAAAGCTCATTTAGTTCGAGCAGCTTATTATTTAAACCCGCCTCAAGCTCATCAACATTCAGCCCGATTTTTTTTGCCTCTTTTATCGTGATGGGATAAGAGTGAGAGGGGTAATTAGAATTGAGTGCATTACTGATTTTTTCTGCTTTTTTTATATCCCTCATGTGATAGGACAATATATCAGTTGTTAATTTAATTGAAAGTGAAGTCACTCTGTCAACAGATCCTATAACTAACGGATGAATATACTTATAGATATCCGCATAAGGATTTATATCAGAAACCTGTTTATTTGAATTCCACAAATTTATTACCCGCACAAGTTCATTTTGACTAACGCTTACCCGGTCGTTATCCTTATCAACAGGAGACAAATCGTGTGTTATAGATGTGTCAATTGCCGATAAATAGGCAAGAGGTCCCATCTTTATAGATTCTGCACCAAGAACCAGCATGGTTGCAGCAGATGCACAATCCAGCGGCACAAGTGCAACTATGTTTTTATAAAATTTTCTTAAAAGGTTCACAATTCTTAACGATGCTTCTCCAGACCCACCATCGCTTTTTACATATAAGTAAAGTGTATTTTTCCTGTTTTTATTTTTACATACTTCATAAAAAGGAATAGTATCGTCACCTATAATTCTGCTATTTGATGAAATCCAGTAAGCAAGAAAGTCTCCATCAAGATTTTGAGAAATTGACCTGATAAGATTTTGAGTTTCATTAAAAAGCTTAGGCGGTGTCTTAATAGATTTCTTGCTAGCCATAAGAATTATCGCTTTTATATATTACACTATCTCTTTCACTACATTCTCTACCATCTTCGGTTTGCCCAGCGTATAGTAATGCAGAATAGGCACTCCTGATTTTTTTAATTCAACAGATTGCTGCTTCAGCCATTCTGTGCCTACCAGCTCTACATCTGCATCGGTTTTGCATTTCAGTATTTCAATGCTCAGGTCTGTAGGTATATCTACATTGAATGTGCGGGGTATTACGCTCAGTTGTTTTTTGGAAGAAATAGGTTTGAGCCCTGGAATAATAGGAACGTTAATGCTATTGGCGCGGCAGTTATCTACAAAATCAAAAAATTTTTTATTATCGAAGAACATTTGAGTAACAATATATTCTGCGCCCGCATCTACTTTAGCCTTAAGGTAACTAAGGTCAGTTGCAAGGTTTGGCGCTTCAAAATGTTTTTCAGGGTAGCCGGCAACACCCATACAAAAATTAGTACGGAACCCATTCCGGATATTATCTTCAAGATAGATGCCATTGTTGAGGTTAGCGGTTTGTTTTAAAAGGTCAATCGCGTAACGGTGACCTTCAGGTTCTGGTTCAAAAAAAGCCTCATTTTTGGCTGCGTCCCCACGGAGCAATAACACATTATCTATACCAAGAAAATACAGGTCAATCAGCGCATCCTCTGTTTCACGAATGGTAAAACCGCCACAAATAAGGTGGGGAACCGCATCAACCTTATAATGGTTCATGATAGCTGCGCATATGCCAACAGTACCGGGTCTTTTTCTTATTTCAACCTTTTCAAAATTACCATCAGCCTTCTTTTTAAAAATATGTTCGGCCCTGTGATAAGTAACGTTTATAAATGAAGGTTTGAATTCCATTAAAGGATCAAGATGATCATAAATAGAATTAATGGTTTTCCCTTTTAAAGGGGGAAGTATTTCAAATGATACTAATGTTTTTTTAGCCTGTTTTATATGATCTGTAACTTTCATTGCCTTAGTTTCAAATAATTTGCAAACATAATTCAATCGGGGCATACCAAAAATACCTGTTAAAACAGCCCGGCAGATATTACCAATGCTTTCTATACTGTATTTTTGCGCAAATCGTTACTCTTGAGCTTAACTATACACACAAGTAATCTGGTAAAGCAATACAGCAGCCGCACTGTTGTAAATCATGTATCTGTAGAAGTAAAACAGGGCGAAATTGTAGGATTACTTGGTCCTAATGGCGCCGGCAAAACCACTACTTTTTATATGGTGGTGGGGCTGATCAAGCCCGATGAAGGAGAGGTTTTTCTGGACGATAAGAATATTACAAAGCTTCCGATGTATAAAAGAGCGCAGATGGGTATTGGTTACCTGCCGCAGGAGGCTTCTGTTTTCAGGAAACTTACTGTAGAGGATAATATTTCCGCGGTGCTTGAAATAACCAGTCTCAGCAAAGCGCAGCAAAAAGAAAAGCTGGAAGCATTGCTGGATGAATTCCGTTTACATCATGTACGTAAGAACAATGGAGACTCCTTAAGTGGTGGTGAAAGAAGAAGGACAGAAATTGCCCGCGCCTTAGCTGTTGATCCCAAATTTATTTTGCTGGATGAGCCTTTTGCGGGTGTTGACCCGATTGCGGTAGAAGATATTCAATCTGTTGTTGCAAGGCTAAAATATAAGAACATTGGCATTTTGATTACCGACCATAATGTAAATGAAACGCTCTCTATTTGCGACAGGGCATATCTCCTGATTGATGGCAAAATATTTAAACACGGTACAGCTGAAGAACTTGCGGCAGACGACCAGGTTAAACGGCTCTATCTCGGAAGAAATTTTGAGCTTAAGCGCAAAGACTACCTGCATGAAGAAGCAATGAAAGGAATGAGCGAAATTCCTTCGATGGATAAAGAAATATAGCCTTTTTATACCCTGAATTCGGGCGTTTTGCGTGTACGGTATAATTCAGTATTACAACCTTTAAGGAGTTGAGAAACAATAAGACCAATTAGGCGGTATCCTTAAATTGCTTAATAGGTGTGCAGAATGTGTCCGGACTAACTTCGATCGCCCTCATTTCACTTAATTTCTTTATTTTGCCGCTGCACAATGGGCATATTAAGTACAACAATATCACAACTTGCACGCATGCGCTTATGGCGCATTGAAGCGTGGATAGAAAATCCTGTAGCCTCTCAGAGAGAAGTGTTGCAGGACCTGGTTACTTCAGCGCAATACACAGAATTTGGCAGAAAATATAATTTCTCTTCATTATTCTCTACCCGCGATTTTAAAAAAGAAATCCCGATTCATGAATATGACGACCTGAAGCCTTATATACAAAGGATGATGAACGGTGAAGAGAATATTTTATGGAATACCCCTATACAGTGGTATGCAAAAAGCAGTGGTACAACCAGTGATAAAAGTAAGTTTATACCTGTAAGTAAGGAGAGCCTTGAAGAGTGCCATTACAAAGGTGCAAAGGATACCCTTACGATGTATTACAATTTTAACCCCGATTCGGAATTACTAACCGGTAAAGGGCTTGTAATAGGCGGAAGTCATACCATTAACCAGATTAATGACGATGTGCACTTTGGCGATTTAAGTGCTGTATTGCTGCAGAATTCCCCTGTATGGGGGCAGTGGATAAGAACGCCGGAACTGTCAATAGCGCTTATGGATGAGTGGGAGTCTAAAATAGAAAGGCTGGCAGAAAGCACCATCAGGGAAAATGTGACTTCTATATCCGGCGTACCTACCTGGACGTTGGTGTTGTTTAAAAGAATTCTTGAGATAACAGGTAAAAAAAACATGGCTGAGGTTTGGCCGTCGCTGGAATTATATATTCATGGCGGCGTTTCGTTTACCCCTTATCGGGAGCAATTCAGAAAGCTGATTGGTAAAAACATTTATTATATAGATTCTTATAATGCCAGTGAAGGTTTTTTTGCGGCACAGGATAATCCGGGAGCTGAGGGCATGCTGCTCTTCGTTGATCATGGCATATTCATGGAGTTTATGCCTTTTGAAGAATATGGCAAGAAAGATCCGCAGACCATTGGATTAAAAGATGTGGAGATAGGCAAAAATTATGCTCCTGTAATCAGTACCAATGGCGGGCTTTGGCGTTACCTGCTTGGTGATACCATCCAGTTTACCAGCCTGCGCCCATTTCGTATAAAGGTGAGCGGAAGGTTAAAGCATTTTATTAACGCGTTTGGAGAAGAAGTGATTGTGGATAATACCGACAAAGCTGTTTCAATAGCCTGTAAAACAACCGGCGCAATTGTGAATGACTATACCGCTGCTCCTGTATATTTCGGAGAAGAATCAAACGGCGCGCATGAATGGTTGATTGAATTTGAGAAACGACCTGATGATGTTAATGTATTCTCAGCCGAACTGGATAAAGCATTACAATCTATTAACAGCGATTATGAAGCAAAACGTCATAAAAATATCGCGTTAAGACAACCGATAGTTCATATGATGGACAAAGGGTTTTTTAATGACTGGTTAAAAAGCAAAGGAAAACTCGGCGGGCAGCATAAGGTGCCCAGGTTAAGCAATGAGCGTAATTTTATAGAGGAAATGCTTCAATTCAAACCATGATATGTCAATAGCCAAAAGAATAAAACGCCTTAAGCTGGTTCATTGGTTATACAACCTCAGGCATTTTAAAGCGTTAAAGCATAACAGGGAAGCATACCGTAAATATGGCATTCATAAGCCGCTGTTTGCTTCTATTTCCAGTAAAGATTTTCCCGACAAAACTTCGAAAGCCTGGCTTGACCTTGAAGATTCTGCTGCGGCAGCTCCGTTAAAAAAAGCATTTTCATCCTTTACACCGGATATACGGGGAAAAATAAAAGCCTGGTCGGCTAAAGGTTATCTTATAATAGAGGGATTATTGAAAGATGATGAGGTTGACGCGATAAATGCAGAGATAGCAGGCTTACAGCAATCAGGCAAAATAAAATTTACCAACGGCAACAAATTAATGTTTGCCAACAGGATATCATCCCTTATACAAAGTATCACCACGCATCCTCAAATTAAATCGATACTTGACTTTCTTTTAAATAAAAATGTTGTTCCCTTTCAAACCATCAATTTTATTAATGGCAGTGAGCAAAGGGCACATTCAGACAGCATTCACATGACCACTTACCCGCTGGGCTATCTGATAGCAGCCTGGATAGCGCTGGAAGATATTACACCAGATAATGGACCGCTGTTTTATTATCCCGGCAGCCATAAGCTTCCTTTTTTATTAAACAGTGACTATAACAACACATCTTCATTATTAACTTTGGGAAATAAAAAATACAGCGATTATGAAGATGTGCTGGAAGATGTGCTGAATGAAAATCATTTTGAAGCAAAAACCTTTCTTGCCAAAAAAGGAGATGTATTGATATGGCATGCCAATCTTGTACATGGTGGAGCACCGATACTCAATAAAGCGTTAACCAGGAAGAGCATGGTTATTCATTATTACGCGGATAATGTAATAAAGTATCACGAAATAACCGAACGCCCCTCCTTACTGAAAGAGCATTGATCAAGTTCTTTATTTATCTTGCAAATAATATCATACTTAAAACCAGAATATAATTCATGAAATTGCTGAATAATAAAGTTGCCATTGTAACCGGCGCCTCAAGAGGAATAGGTGAAGCTATAGCATTGAAACTTGCGGAACACGGAGCAAATATCGCATTTACCTACGTAAGTGACGGCAGTGCGGCTAAAGCTGCTGCTCTTGAAGAAAAACTAAAAGCGTTTGGTGTTAAGGCCAAAGCTTATCAAAGCAATGCCGGCGACTTTGCACAATGCGAAGCATTAGTGAACGATGTGGTTAAGGAGTTTGGTACAGTTGATATTTGTGTAAACAATGCAGGCATTTCTAAAGATAACCTCCTGCTTCGTCTTACAAGCGAGCAATGGGATGATGTGATGAATACCAATCTCAAAAGCGTATACAATATGACCAAACAGGTTATACGCCCGATGATGAAAGCGAAATCCGGCAGTATAATAAATATGAGCTCCATCATTGGTATTATAGGTAATGCAGGGCAAAGCAGCTATGCGGCAAGTAAAGCCGGTATTATAGGTTTTACAAAAAGTATAGCTAAAGAATTAGGTAGCAGAAATATACGCTGCAATGCCATTGCACCTGGTTTTATTGAAACCGATATGACCGGCTATCTTAAAGAAGGAGATGCAGCTGATAAATACAAGGCGGATATTCCGCTGGGTCGTTTTGGGTCAGGGGAGAATATTGCAGATACGGTTTTATTCCTTGCCTGTGATTGGAGTAGTTATATTACCGGGCAGACCCTAAGCGTTTGCGGGGGATTAAATATGTAATTTTCACTGGTTTATATTTCAGGAAAGCCACATCGTACTGATGTGGCTTTTGGCTTCTAGATATTAATTTTCTGTTATGCAACTTACCGGTTTAAATTTCCGTCCTTAAGAACTACTAACTCAACCCTGCATTTTTATTAATACTTAAACAAATACTTATGAGATTTTATTTTTTGCAGGCTGAAGAGCTCGTAAACAAAGGAACAAACGTTGCTTCCAAATTTATTGATTCTGCAATTACCTATGCCCCCAAGGTAATTGGCGCCATCGTATTTTATATAATAGGAAGCTGGATAATTGGCCGCCTGGGCATTTTATTGAAAAAATCCTTAAGTGCAAGAAAATTTGATCCATCATTACAAACATTTCTTGTTTCATTTTTTAAAATTCTTTGTCTTGTTTTACTCATCATTACCATATTTGGTATTCTTGGTGTAGATACTTCTTCTTTTGCTGCACTTATAGTTGGTGCCGGTGTAGCCATTGGTTCAGCATTAAATGGTACGCTTGGTAATTTTGCAGGCGGAGTAATGATGCTGATATTTAAGCCTTTTAAAATAGGTGATATTATCGAAGCGCAGGGTATAGCAGGTACTGTTACAGATCAGGGCGTTTTTAATACTACTTTGCTTACTCCTGATAATAAAACGGTTATTTTGCCCAACGGGCCGCTTTCAACCGGTGTTATCACAAACTTCAATACACATGGTAACCTGCGTGTTGACATCAGCATGGCGGTTGCACCGGAGGTGTCAATTGATAAAGCCCGCGCAGTAGCAATCCAGGCTATGTTATCTCATCCCAAAGTATTAAAAGATCCTTCACCTGAGGTAAGCGTGATGAAAGTTGGTGATGGGATGACAACATTAGCTATCCGCCCCTATACAACACAAACTGATTACTGGGATGTTTTCTTCGGGGTGCAGGAAGCAGTAAAAACTGCGTTTGATTTGAATGGTATTGCTGGGCCAATCCCACATAGGGTAATAATTCAAAAATAACAGACAACGCTTATATTAAATCTAAAAGGCTGCCCCAGGCAGCCTTTTAGATTTAATATCCCGGTTTAATTTGGCAGGGATATTCAGCTATGATATCTCTTATCCTTTTGCAAATCTTTCTTCTACTTTCTTCCAATCAATCACATTCCAGATTGCAGCAAGATAATCCGGGCGCTTATTTTGGTATTTCAGGTAATAAGCATGTTCCCAAACATCCACACCTAAAAGTGGGGTTCCTTTTACTTCAGCAACATCCATTAAGGGATTATCCTGGTTAGGGGTGCTTGTTACTTCTAATTTACCATCTTTTAAAATCAGCCACGCCCAGCCACTGCCAAAGCGTGTTGCGCCTGCAGTATTAACTTTTGCTTTCAATTCATCCAGGCTACCAAAGGTGCTGTTAATAGCCTCGGCTAATTTACCAGAAGGCGTTCCACCACCTTTTGCTAAAGTTTCCCAGAAGAAGGTGTGATTCCAATGACCACCGCCGTTGTTGCGAACAGCCGGGCTGATGGAACCTGCACTCTTTACCAGTTCTTCAAGCGATTTATTTTCATTGGGTGTGCCCGCAATTGCTTTATTGAGATTGTCAACATAAGCCTGGTGATGCTTGTCATGATGTATCTGCATTGTAAGGGTATCAATATAGGGCTCTAATGCATCATATGCATAAGGCAAAGCCGGTAATGTAAAAGCCATGATCTATAGTTTTAATTGTGAAATAAAATATTATCGGAATAGCAAATGTACAGAGTAATATAATTTTTCTTTTGTTTTAATATTTTATGCTTGTTTTTTGTAGGTAAATCAAATCATAAATAATGCCGTAATATTCTTTTTTAAAACACCCTTAAATTTCTTTGTTTTTTACAATCAAAATTCCCTATTTTTGCCGCCCTTATTGATAAGGAAATACAATCCTCCTTAGCTCAGTTGGTTAGAGCATCTGACTGTTAATCAGAGGGTCGCTGGTTCAAGTCCAGCAGGGGGAGCTGAAAATCAACAACTTACAAAGGTCGCTAACCGCGGCCTTTTGTTTTTTGCAAACAATTTGCAAACAAGTTCCCGGAAAGGTTAAAGAACTTCAAGTACATTAAAGTTAAGCCGTTTTTTGCAAACGGGGTTTATTTGGTTTTATAAACCTTTCTACCAGCCACTTACCAATCGCTATTTTATTTTCAATTTGTGTAACTTTAAATTGAATCCGGAGAAGTAAAGCGGGGATGATTCAGTGCCCACCTAAACGATCAAAAGATGAGCATTAAACAAAGGTTGTTTTCTCATATGCTTTTTAGAAATATGCTGGCCTCATTCGGTTACCGGTCGGCATATTCTAGTGCCGCGGGAGGATTTATTCCCTATTTCGCCTATCGGATTGCAGACTATCAACAAGACTTTTATTTGTACTTTCCCAAAGAACCTTTTGCGGTCCGATATGTAAATGAAATCTTCAATAAGTTGTGTGAATACGAGGGATTTGATATTATCAGGTATCTTGAATTTCATTATAACCTGTATTCGAACAAAGCTGATTTTCTCCGGTTTCTTAGATATGAGATCAATGACCGGCTGAAAAAAGGGCGCTACCAACACAGAAAATTAAACGCTGCGCTTGATTGGGTTACGGAAAAACAATCCGAACTGCGTGACCAGATCCGTGAAAAAATCAACCAGGAGCAAAAAAATTTAGAACAAGAACTGGCTGCGGGCGTTCGCTCCATTATCCAGGAGACCAACACGACAGCAGATATCAATACTGACCAGCAGGCTAAAACTCTTGTAGAAAAATTATCCGGACATATCGATCAGATTATGAGGACAACCGAGACAGAACTCCGGGAATTGACAAGTTCTTTTAGTACCGGCAATATTGAATTGAATAACCGTAACCATGAGGAACTTATAGTCCAACTCCTGATCCTGCTGCAAAAGGTTCAAGCTCCTTCATCCCTGCAAAAGGGGGAACAACTGTTTAAAAAATTTTCGGCCACAGATATTGCAGCCATATTAATGTTACATTTTGCCGCTTTTAAGGACAAAAAAATAAATACACTGCAAAGAAAAGTAAGCGACCAAAGCGAGCTATTGAACTATAAAAGTTCTAAGGTCAAACAATTGATCCAGGCATTGGAGGAGTTTTTTTATCACTAACCCTACCTTAATTTGCCCCTTCAACTATTTTTATTTTCATGAACCCAATCGAATCCGGTTGTAAGCCGTTTATTCTCAACCAATAAAAATCCATACCTAATCCATCATTGACTTTGGGTTAATTCTAACCCATTTTGCATCCATAAAAACAATTTTTATGGATACACTATTTATTCCCAACGAGGGAGATTTTCGTAGGTGGATTAAAGATGCTGTGAAAGAAGTTTTGGAGAATGCTCCAACAAAGGAAGCTCCTTTGTCACCAGATGAAGAACCCTTGCTAACCCGAAAAGAGATCGCCGGTATGTTCCGTATATCCCTGGTTACCCTACATGACTGGATGAAACGGGGATTGCCCTGCCATAAGCAAAGAGGCAGGGTGTATTTTCTTCGCTCCGAAGTATTAGCCTATCTCAAACAGAAAGGGCACAGGCCCTTAGTTGAGCCGGAATACCCGGCCTATCTGCCTATTACGGCCAATTCTATAACCAGTAAAAAATAAAAGGAATGGCCACGCAAATGATATTTGAGGAAGCAAAGAAAGTGGAGCTGATAGATCTGTTGGCTTCGCTTGGCTTTACACCGGACAGAATAGCAAGGCAGGACTATTGGTATAAATCCCCTTTCAGAAATGAACGTACGGCCTCACTTAAAGTGAACCGGGACAGGAACATTTATTACGACCACGGTGAAGGAAAAGGCGGTAATGTAATTGATTTTACAGTAAGGTTTTTCCGATGCGATGTACAGGAAGCAGTAAAAAAATTACTGGAACGCCGGGAAACAAATCGTTTTTCTTTTCACCAGCAACACAACATTACCCGTCAGGCTGGTGAAAAGAAAGACCCAGGTGCAGGTGCAATTGTCATTACCAATAGGCGATCGCTGCAAAATAATTTACTCCTTTCTTACCTGGAACATCGAAAAATCCCGCTGGAAATTGCACAGCGATATTGCAAAGAGGTGGATTTTTTGCTGTACGGAAGACAACAACCAGTGATCGGGTTTGAAAACCGGTCGGGAGGTTTCGAGTTGAGAAGCCCGACCTTCAAAGGCAGCAGCTCACCCAAAGACATCACTTTTTTAGACAACGGTAGACGGGATATTTATGTATTCGAGGGCTTTTTTGATTTTCTATCTTTTGCCGTTATTCGACCCCAAACCGGTTCTGGTTTAACCAATTGTTTGGTACTTAATTCCCTTTCTTTTCTTGAAAAAAGTCGCTCTCTGATGGAGCAACATAATAAAATATTTCTGTTTTTAGACAGGGATCTATCCGGAAGGCAAAGCACCCAAAAGGCACTTTCCTGGAATCAGGAAATGGCATCCGCAAAATACGCGGACGGCAGTGATCTATACAAATACCGTGACGATCTGAATGCTTGGCTGGTGGCCCAATCGGAGCAAAGGAAACAACCGGAACATCAACGAATATATAGAGGCAGGGGGATTTGATTCTGCATCCTTTCACAGCATCAATATTAAAATCAAAAAATTAAATAATGAAACAATTTCAATTTAATATACAGGCCAAAGGGGGCGCGGGCAAATCAATGCTCACTTATCTGCAAGCCCTAAAGCAACAAGCGAATGACAGATCTTATTTTGTAGATTTTGATAGTTCGGTGAAATCGAGTTGTCAGCAACTGAAATTTCTCCAGGGCAAAATGCCATCCCGTTTTGCTACAATGAGCCTGCTGGACCAGCGCGAAAAGCTGGATCGCCAGCTCCTGTTTGAAAACCTATACGAACTGTCACAAAAGGATTATGACAGCTTTTACCTTGACTTTGGCGCGCCGGAAAGTGATCAACTGCCCTCGCTATTCTCAAAGGATTATACAATTGAGGAATTTAAAGACGTACAAGATGAATTGAATGCTCAATTCATTTTTAATGTGGTGATCGCAGGGGGTAGTGCCTATGAGCCTTGTACGTATTACCTGCAAAAGATCACCACTTTGATTAAAGGTCTTTTTGAGGTGAACCTGTATATCAATGAAAACGCTTTTGCGGGAACGCCTGGGCTGATAACAGAATTGATGGCATTTAGTGAAGCGAACGAAAACCACATAAGCGCAATTAAATTATATGGTGACTTTGATATTACAACAGCCCCGCACAGGAGCATTCTACAGAAGATCAGCGAAGGAAAAGGGCTGGAAGCTTTTCAGTTTATTGAAAAGATAAAAATACTGAAAGAACTGTCAAAAATATAAGACGATGTCACAACCCAGGATTGATTTAAAGAAACTCCGGTTACAGGTCGCATTTGAGTATGGCGTAGAGCTGGATGAAACCGCCCTTACTATTCTTGCCATTTTGATGCTGAAAATGGAACGCCAGTTCATAACGATGAATAAGACACAAGGGCAAATAGTAACGGAGGTGCAGCAATCAAAGAAAGCGTTACAGGTAGACATGGATCATCCCCGGTGGCAGGCATTCTGGCACGGCATGGGCCAGTGGGGATTGGGCTTGTGCCTGGCGGTTACAGCGGCGCTGATCGTTTATTTCATTAGCCTGAATAATGATAAAAAGCAGCTGCAAACCCAGCAGGCACTTATCTGGTATAAAGAGCATTATGAAGCGGCGCAAAAAATCATTAGTAAAACAGGCTCTGGCACTCCTGAAAAAAAATCTAGGCGGCGGAGTAAATAGCTAAAACCATGTACAAAGAATTTATAAGAAAAGATTTGCTGAATAACGGATATGGCGTTTACCGGAAAATATTGGAAATGTACCGGGAGCAAATGGCGTTCCTGGAAACGCCAGCCCGCTTTCGCCGGTGGCTTGCAGGAGAACTGGACGTTCCCCTGGAGAAAATAAATCTAAGCAGCCTTAATTCTGCGCTACAACAGCAGCGAAAGAAAGATGAACAGGAAAAGCTAAACAAGCGGGCAACAGGCCGCGCCCAGATTGGCTACTCCGAAAACAAAAGGGAAGGCTTTCAATTTTCAAAACCGAGTTCCGGCGACAAAAAACAATCAAGGATCAGTGAACTATAAAATACGCCGCAATAAGCATGTTGTAGTTTCCTTTCACCATATATAAGCATTAACAAGGTTGCTATAGACTTCAATAAGCCTCAACACATTTAATTAAGATCGTTTAAGCTTAAGCCTACGGTTCTAAGCCTATCCGATCCGATTAAGCATCATCGTTTTTTAGGAGCCAGCTATGTTCTCGTGGGCTCGTAACCTCACCCACTTCGAACATGCTGGCCCATTCATGCCGCTTCGGGGCGGCATTCATGGGGGCGCAAAGCGCGGTTATCAACTATTAAAATTAATGGAGCATGAATACACCAATTGAAAAAAGCAAAGGCGGAAGGCCAAAGAAACCAGTTAAACGCAGCTACAGGCTGCGGGTGGCTTGCACTGCATTAGAGTTAACAATAATTGAGACGAAGGCCAAACAGGTGCAGCTTACCGTCTCTGAATTTTTACGTGAAGCCGCTTTCAACAGCCATATTGATACCCGTCAGAAAACGTTACCTAAGGAGGTTTTGGATTTCACCGGGCAGCTGAACCACCTTGCTGCCAATGTAAATTCGCTGGCATATAAAAACAATGCCGCGCAGATTTTTAGTGCTTTTGAACGTACAGAGTTGAAACAACTGGCTGTCCAGGTAAAAGAATTGGCCCAGGCCATTAAAAACAGTTTAAAATGATTGGTAAGGCTATTACAGGGAAGGGATTTGGAGGGTGTATTGGGTACTGTCTTGAAGATAAAAAAATGAAAATGGATAAAGGCCAATCGCTGATGCAAAACCGGGCAGAGATTTTATTGTTCAATAAATGCTTTGGCAACAAAAGAGAATTGGTGCAGCAATTTAATGAAGTGCGAAAACTAAATCCCAAGCAGTCTAAACCTGTGTTTCATTTTACCCTAAGTATGGCACCTGGGGAGCACTTATCAAGGCCACAACTCATCCAGATTGCCCGAGATTGTGCTGATGATTTTGGCTTTGCAGATAACCAGTTTCTGGCAGTCGAACATAAGGATACCCAGCATCAACATATTCATATCGTGGTCAACCGTATCGGTTATGCCGGTAAAACTAATGTTTCTGACAGCAACAGCTACAAACGTATGGCGGAGTTCTGCCGGAAAATGGAGAAAAAATACCAATTGCAACAGGTGCTAAGTCCCCGGCGGTTTTTATCAAAAGAACAGCAATTACTTCCAAGAAATGACCAGCGAAAAGATCACATTAAAGCTCAATTATGGCAAATTTTACAGTCATCAAAAACAATGGAAAGTTTCCAGCAGAAAGTAAAGGAACAAGGTTTTGACATCATTAAAGGCCGGGGCATTTCTTTTATCGATAGTAAGGGCGTAAAAATAAAGGGCAGCGATATGGTGCTTTCTCTGCGAACGATCGAAAAGCAAATCGAGAAAAATAACCAGCTAATAGAGCAGAAGCAAACAGAATTTATCAAAATAAAACGAAGACAAAACACTGTGGGGCGATGAAGGAAGTACGCCGATAGATGGATGGAAGCCATTGGCGAAATAAAAAAAATGTATGAAAGGTGGCTTGTTACAGAGCAGGAGAAAATGGAGCTACTACAAAAACTCCTGGAGAAGTTCGAGGAAAAGTAGCGAGTCAAGTAATCCAAATTTTAATAAAGCGCACTTCAAACAAGATTTTGCAATGCTCCCCAAAAAATATGCCGAGAGCCCATACTTCCATATATTTTGACTTTAGCAATATTTACTTTACTTTCGCCACGCAAATGAAAAGAGTAGTTACTATATCCTCTCAAGTTACTCCACCTTAGTCGTTGCTTAGCGACTTATTCGTTTCCCTCTTATTCATATTTGGGGCGCTTTCCCTATCTATTATCTGGAACCTGTATCCAGGCTTTATTTCATTTATTAAATCTTAGCTGATATGCAAAAGTTGATCAATTTATTTGACTTCAAACAAAAAGTAAATTATAAAACAGAAGTTCTCTCCGGCCTGACTGTGGCACTGGCATTGGTTCCGGAAGCAGTGGCGTTTGCCCTTATAGCAGGCTTATCCCCATTAGTGGGGCTATATGCAGCCTTTATGATGGGATTGGTTACATCCATTTTAGGTGGTCGACCGAGTATGATATCGGGAGCTACAGGAGCGATTGCGGTTGTTATCGTAGCATTAGCCAAAAGCCACGGTGTGGAGTACATTTTTGCTACAGTTATTCTTGCCGGATTAATACAAATGGCTGCCGGGTTTTTAAAGTTAGGGAAACTCATTCGGCTTGTACCTCATCCTGTAATTTTCGGATTTGTAAATGGGTTGGCTATTATCATTTTTATGTCACAGCTCGACCAGTTTAAGGATGCTTCCGGTAATTGGTTGACAGGGACAAATCTTTACACGCTGTTGGGTCTGGTGGCATTGACGATGCTTATCATATGGGGCTTGCCAAAATTAACGAAAGCCATACCAGCATCTTTAACCGCTATTTTAGTAGTATTTGGCTTGGTTTACTTCCTTAAATTAGATACAAAAACGGTAGGTGATATTGCGTCTATCAAAGGTGGTTTTCCACCATTTCATATTCCATCCATTCCCTTCAACTTAGAAACACTTCAAATAATCTTTCCTTATGCAGCTATTGTAGCAGGTGTCGGATTAATTGAAAGTTTATTGACTTTAAATATCATAGATGAGCTAACAGAGAGTCACGGACATAGTAATCGTGAAGCAGTAGCACAAGGAGCAGGAAATTTATTATCAGGATTATTTTCAGGTATGGGCGGCTGTGCTATGATAGGCCAAAGCCTAATCAATATTTCCAATGGCGCAAGAGCAAGATTATCGGGAATCGTGGCTTCCGTTATGCTATTGGTGTTCGTAATGTTTGGCAGTAGCTTAATAGAAAAAGTTCCGATGGCTGCGTTAACAGGTCTAATGATCATGGTAGCGATTGGTACGTTTGAATGGGCGAGTATCAGAATAATCAATAAAATGCCACGACACGACATTTTTGTTGGTATGCTGGTAGCGCTAATTACCGTTGTTTTGCACAACCTCGCCTTAGCAGTATTAATAGGCGTTATTATTTCTGCTCTGGTATTTGCCTGGGAAAGTGCTAAGCGCATTCGTGCAAAAAAATATACAGATGAAAAAGGAGTAAAACACTATGAAATTTTTGGACCGCTCTTCTTTGGTTCTACAACTGCGTTTACAGAGAAATTTGATATTCTTAATGACCCCAAAGAAGTAATTATCGACTTCAAGGAAAGTAAGGTGGTAGATATGTCGGCTATTGAAGCACTCAATAAAATTACAGAAAGGTATCATAAACAAGGAAAGAAATTACATTTAAGACATTTAAGCCCCGATTGCAGGCAACTATTGAAAAATGCCGAAACTGCTATAGAAGTGAATATTATTGAAGACCCAACATATTCGGTTATGCATAATGATTAAAACATCTGTTTGATGACAAAGAAGGGAAACAAAGTCTGAAAACCGTTATTCACAACAATGTTGGGAAAGGTGAGGCGGAGATTGTTGATTACTATGGACGAATCAGGTCCCTATCCCCGGATAATGCAATTGGTGGTGTCGGCAGAATGGACGCTATAAATAATAAAAACATTTTGGAAGCCGCACAGCAAATATCGAAAAAGACGGTTTGGGTAATTGCGATAAATGCGACAAGAAAATTCCATATCAAAGAATATTATTATGGTAATGCCGTGTTAGAGAAGGTTATAATTTATAAAAATCAGAGCTAACCCAATATTTATTCTAAGCAATTGATGGTTGGTGTGTATATAACATTAATAGCCAGCCAAATATAATCTTTTAGTGAATTCTCAAGGGTTGGTAATGAACGGAGGCCATCGAAAATTCGCTCGATATAAAAAATTGGCACATCAATATTAATCGCTAAATTGCAATAAAATAATGAATACATATTAGATGCAACAGCAGAGAGGAAAAACATATTTACAGCGACAGTAATTTTTAAAAGTTGTTATTATGAAAACAATATTATTATTGACGGACTTCTCGCAGACTGCTATGCATGCTGCTTCATTTTTGCAAGTAATTGCCCATCAGATTAAGGCAGAAAAAATTTTAATTTATCATTCTTGTGAAACCTTTTCGCAGGAAATGATAATGATTACTGATGTCCTCGTTCCCATGCCAAACGACGAGCGTCAAATACTTACGGATGCTCGTTCAAGTCTGGAACGTATTAAATCAGATCTTGAGGGTGCCCTATCCGACAATGTTCAAGTAGACGTTTTGATGGATAAACGTCCGGTAATAACAGCTGTGGAAGAAATGACGTCGGATATGGATATAGCATTGATTGTGCTTGGCATATGTGGCATAAACGATCAGGGGAAAAACAGTGTTGGTAAAACCCCTGCGATGCTTATGAAGCACCATCAATTTCCTTTATTAATTATACCATCCTCGGCGCCATTGGCTCCGATAACCCGTATCATGCTGGCCTGTGAGCTGAAAGATATTGAAGAAAGATTGCCCGTAGAAGCGTTACACAAAATTATCCAGGCCTTTGACGCCTCTCTATATATTGTGAACGTTGACAAGGAGAATGCGATCGGTGCGGCTGGTTTTATAAAAGAGCAGACGGCACTGCACCGATTACTGGGTGATTTGGACCCGAAGTTCTTTTATCCGGAAAACAAAGATATCGTTAGCGGTCTGTTAGAGTTCTCAACTGAGCATCAAATAGATTTGATTATAGCGGTACCAAAACATAGGGGGTTTCTTGAGGGACTTTTCCATGAGAGTGCCACAAGAAAATTAGCCGTTAGGGCGATTAAACCACTGTTGCTAATTCATAGACAATAAAAGCTATATAGTGATTTGTCATAACATACGATAAGCCTACGTTAAATGAATAAGTTTTTGCTGTTGACAACCGTGATGCTAAATACTGTTTTACTAAGCTCTTGCTTTAAGGAGTACAAGGGGAGAATAAATATTGACGGCTCAAGTAGTGTTTATCCCCTTACAGAGGCTGTAGCGGAAGATTTCAGAAAAGAAAATAGCGACATTCGGATTACAGTAGGAGTATCAGGTACTGGAGGTGGATTCAAGAAATTTTTAAGGGGAGAAACTGATATAAGTAATGCTTCCCGGCCGATCAGTACACATGAATTGGAATTGAGTAGAAAAAATGGAATTGAGTTTATTGAAATTCCCGTGTCTTATGATGGAATGGCAATTGTTGTCAGCCCCAAGAATAGTTTTGTGGACTATATAACTGTGGCGGAGTTAAAAAAAATGTGGTCACCCGAGAGTCAGAATAAAGTAAAATTTTGGAAGCAAGTGCGAAGTTCCTGGCCCAATACAAAGCTGAACCTATATGGAGCAGGAACATCGTCAGGGACGTATGACTATTTTACAGAGGCCATTAACGGCAAACCAAAGGCATCAAGAGGCGATTATACTGCGAGTGAGGATGATAATGTACTGGTGCAGGGTGTATCTTCTGATGCAAGTGGGTTAGGTTATTTTGGGCTTGCTTACTTTACTGAGAACAAAGACAAACTTCGCCTGGTGCCGGTAAAATATAATGAGCATGCGGAGGCTGTAATCCCCAATGATTCTACCGTGCAACATGGGATATATCAACCTTTATCCAGACCGGAGTTTATTTATGTAAACGCAAAGGCAGCTGATAAACCCTATGTGCAGGAGTTTATTAAATTTTATCTGGAGCAGGCTGGCAAGTTGTCGAGGGAAGTTGGATACATACCGCTGCCAGAAGAAGTTTATAAGTTATCCTACGAACGGTTTACCAAAAGAATAACAGGATCAGTTTTTGAGAATAAATCAGTCGTTGGATCGAACCTATTACAATTACTTTCAATCGACAATAAATAATGCCAAAAACAAGATACAGAAAGGAGAAAATTATTGAATGGGTCATGATTCTTTGTAGCATGGTTTCCGTTCTTACTACCATCGGAATCATCCTGGTACTCTCTGTTGATACAGTGCAATTTTTTAAAGAGGTCCCTTTCGCGAGGTTTATTACAGACAACCAATGGACCCCACTTTTTGAGGAAAAACATTTTGGCATACTTCCTTTACTCTGCGGTACACTACTTACCACAACAATTGCAGTATCGGTGGCGGTTCCTATGGGGATTACTATTGCAGTTTATCTAAATGAATACGCATCAAAAAATGTTACCGCAATTATTAAACCCCTTCTCGAGGTGTTGGCGGGGATTCCAACCGTGATTTATGGTTTTTTTGCCTTGCAAATTGTAACGCCGGTTCTTCAAACTATAATCCCGGGTTTAGCAGGGTTTAATGCGTTGTCGCCTGGACTTATAATGGGTGTAATGATTATACCATATATCACTTCACTGAGTGAAGACGCATTGAGAGCAGTACCAAATTCTTTAAGAGAGGCTTCTTACGGATTGGGAGCGAATCGATTTCAAACCGCTTTCAGAGTTATTGTTCCAGCAGCCAATTCGGGTATTGTAGTGTCGGTCATTCTCGCAATATCAAGAGCACTTGGAGAAACGATGATTGTTGCCATTGCAGCAGGTCAACAACCAAGGCTTACTTTTAATCCTCTTGAATCTGTTGAAACGATAACCACCTACATCGTTCAGGTAAGTATGGGTGATGTGCCGCAGGACTCGCTTGAGTATCGTACCATTTTCGCAGCCGGTATTACATTATTTGTTTTCACCTTCCTGCTAAATAACATTAGCTTTTGGATCAGGAAACATTATCTACAGCGTTATGAATAAAAAGAGATTAATAGGTCCTCAATCGCAGGATAAAATTTTTAAACTGTTCGCCATCGGCTGCACTTCCATAGGTCTTGTTGTTTTGATGGTTTTACTGGCTAATATTATAACCAAAGGTTTCGGACGGATCAGCTGGTCTTTTTTCACCAACCTACCCTCGAGGCACCCACAAGAATCGGGTATCTATACGGCACTGGCAGGTATGACAAGTCTGCTTGTTATTACAATGGCGGTTGCATTACCTATTGGGATTCTATCCGGGATTTATTTACAGGAATACGGTAATAGAAATAGATTCGCGCGAATAATTGAAGTGAATATCTCGAACCTGGCAGGGGTCCCGTCTGTAATTTATGGTATTTTGGGACTTCAGGTTTTTGTAAGAGTAGCAGGTTGGGGAAACAGCATACTTTCCGGGGCATTTACATTAGCGTTATTGATCATGCCGATTATCATTGTTTCTACAAGAGAAGCAGTAAAAGCAGTTCCCGATTCTTTGCGGGAAGCCGCCTTCGGACTAGGAGCAACCAAATGGCAAGTAATCCGAAAGATTGTCTTGCCCGCTTCTTTCGGAGCCATTCTAACAGGGGTTATTTTATCTGTATCGAGAGCAATTGGAGAAACCGCCCCCTTAATTGTAGTTGGGGCTCTGGCCTACGTCCCATTTATTCCGGAAGGCCCGATGGATCAATACACCTCCCTGCCCATTCAGATTTTTAATTGGTCGTCGCGCCCTCAACAGGGATTTATTGCCAATGCCGCCGCAGGTATTATTGTTTTGTTGCTATTTACTTTTATTCTGAACGGAGTCGCTATATATTTAAGAAACAGATGGTACCGGAAAATATCGGGTTAAATGAAGATACGTATATGCAGTATAAAATAGAAGCACAAAATTTAAATCTTTATTACGGAGCCAAACAGGCGTTGGCTAATGTTTCAATTGGTATTCACTCCAATACCGTTACCGCTTTCATTGGCCCCTCGGGTTGTGGAAAATCAAGCCTGCTGCGTTGCTTTAATAGAATGAACGATCTTATTGACAATGTTATTATCGAGGGAAACGTTTTTATAGATGGTATTAACATTTACAATAAAACGGTGGATGTTTTCGAATGTCGAAAAAAGATAGGGATGGTATTTCAAAGACCTAACCCTTTTCCGAAGTCAATATTTGACAATGTAGCGTTTGGTCTCCGAATAAATGATAATCCACCAAAATCGATTATTAAAGACATCGTAGAAGAGGCGCTTATAAAAGCTGCTTTGTGGGATGAGGTCAAAGATAGCTTGCAGAAATCTGCATTGGCATTATCGGGGGGACAGCAACAAAGGCTTTGTATTGCCCGGGCAATAGCTGTAAAACCTTCTATACTACTTATGGATGAACCGGCCTCAGCCCTGGATCCTATCTCAACTGCTAAAATTGAAGAGTTGATTTACCAATTAAAGGATAGCTTTACAATTGTTGTTGTTACGCACAATATGCAACAGGCAGCGCGGATAAGTGATAAAACTGCTTTTTTTTATATGGGGGAATTAATAGAATTTGACGAAACTGAAAAAATATTCACCAACCCGGCAAAGAACGCCACACAAAATTACATTACAGGCCGGTTTGGATAAAGCAACATAAAAAACGGAAGCATGACACAGCTGCAAATTGAACTGGATCAGTTAAAAGCCGATATTACAGAAATGTGGATGCTTGTTGGGCACCAACTTGACAAAGCAATGCTGGCGGTGAAGACATTTGATAAAAACTATGCAAGAGAGATGATCGCCGGGGAGAAGAGAGTTAATTCAATGGAGCTTAAAATTGACAGAGACTGTGAAAACATATTTGCCCTTTTTAATCCGGTAGCGATTGACCTACGGTTCGTACTGGCGATTTTGAAAATAAATAACAATTTGGAAAGAATTGGCGATATCGCTGAGAGTATTGGAAAATACATAATTACAGAGAAAAAGCCATTTGATGAAATTCTTTTAGAAAAAACGAAGTTGTATTTGATGTTTGATGCCGCAAAAGAAATTATTAATGATGTCCTGATTGCATTCAACACTGAGGATACCCATCTGGCCCGGAGTGTTTTTGGTAAGGATGCCATTCTTGATGATATTGATGCTGCGGCCAGCCGGATCATTGCCATTCATCTTAGAGAGAACATCGATTTGGCTGAGCAGGCATTAAACGTACATGCCATCATCCGGAGACTGGAACGTGTGGGTGATCAATGTAAAAATATTGCTGAAGAAATTATTTTTTATCTGGAAGCAAAAGTCATAAAGCACAAATGATAGCTATTAAACCAGTTGTAGTTGTTCGTTTATGCAACACTGTTGAGGTGCCGATATTGCTTTTGGGTTAATTTTTCAAAAAGGTGTTCGCTTTTCGATTTATTATCGTAATATTGCAATATTAAAATTCATCCATTAAAAATGGGGGCAACAAAAACAGCGCATTTTACCAGCAAGCAAAACCAAATTGCGATAATCGCAAAGGCGTTAGGGCATCCTGCGAGAGTGGCTATAGTTGAATATTTAATGAAAGAGGGCGTATGTTTTTGCGGAAATTTGGTTGAAAAGCTGCCCCTGGCGCAGGCCACGGTTTCCCAGCATTTAAAAGAACTGAAGAGTGCTGGATTGATAAAAGGCAATATAGAAGGCAACTCGATTTGTTATTGCCTGGACAAATCGACATTCGGTATCCTGTATACTTATTTTTCGTATGTTATTTCAATACACGAAAAGTAACCCCGAGCCTCTGTAATATAGGTAACAAATTAAATTTTAAATATAAAAACCATAATATGAAATTGTCAGAAATTAAAAGGATCTTGCCGACATTAGATAATGTCGAATTTCAGCTTGAAGATGGAACGTTGGTTCCGGAACATTTTCATGTGACGGAAGTTGGCATTGTAAATAAACACTTTATTGATTGTGGAGGCACTACCCGTAGTGAAGCCAAGGTCAATTTTCAATTATGGAACGCTAATGATTACGAACATCGATTGAAGCCCGGAAAACTATTGAATATTATTGATTTATGTGAGCAGAAGTTAAGCATTAATGACGAATTGGAAATTGAAGTAGAGTATCAGGCCGGAACAATAGGCAAGTTTGATTTAGCTTTTGACGGGAAGACTTTTGTTTTGAAAAGCAAAATGACTGCATGTTTAGCAGAGTCGGCATGTGGTATACCGTCAGAGAAGCAGAAAGTTAGCATGACTGAGTTGAAAAGCTCATCCTGTTGCGCTCCTAACTCAGGATGTTGTTAATTTATAAAACTGAAGGATGTTTACAAAATTAATTGAATCGTTAGACAAGTTTAAAAATAGCTCCGTTACAGAGCAGAGACAGTCGATTTTGGTGCCGCTGATTGATTTTATTCAGGCAAAAGTTGACAAAAAACAAGTAGTGAATTTAAACTTCATTTGCACCCATAATTCACGTAGAAGTCATCTTTCCCAGGTATGGGCGCAAACAGCGGCCTTCTATTTTTCTGTTCCCAATGTATTTTGTTATTCAGGAGGCACCCAGGCTACAGCGTTATTCCCTAAAGTCGCAGAAACGCTGCAGAATGCTGGACTACAGATTGAGATAATCGGGCAATTAAGTAACCCCATTTACGCGATCAAATATGACGGAAGTGCGGCGCCTGTAATTGGATTTTCAAAAAAATATAATGATGGGTTTAATCCCACACATGATTTTGCAGCGATAATGACCTGCTCCCAAGCAGATGAAGGTTGCCCCTTTATTGTAGGAGCGGATCAGAGGATCCCCATAACCTATGAAGACCCAAAGCTTTTTGATGATACACCGCAACAAACGGAAAAGTATCAAGAGAGAAGTTTTCAAATTGCGACCGAGATGTTTTACGTGTTTTCTAAAATAAAAAAATAATTGTGCAACCAAGATTAAAATTTCTTGACAGGTATTTAACACTTTGGATTTTCCTGGCGATGGCGATTGGCGTTGGAATTGGCTACTTGATTCCGGGTGTTCCAGGATACATCAATAAAATGTCTTCTGGCACCACGAATATTCCGCTGGCGATAGGATTGATATTAATGATGTATCCGCCATTGGCAAAGGTGGATTATTCATTACTACCCAAAGCTTTTCAGGACAGAAAGGTAATGTCTTTGTCGTTGGTGCTGAATTGGCTGATAGGGCCGGTGCTGATGTTTTTTCTGGCAATTGTCTTTCTTAAAGATGAACCGGATTACATGGTTGGCCTGATTTTGATAGGCTTAGCGCGCTGTATTGCAATGGTGATTGTTTGGAACGATTTAGCCAAAGGTAACAGAGAGTATGCGGCGTTATTGGTAGCCCTGAACAGTATTTTTCAGGTATTTACTTACAGTTTTTACGCTTGGCTCTTTATTAACGTGCTACCTCAAAAGCTTGGACTTGGAAATTTTGCTATCTCTGTACCAATGAAGGATGTAACTGAAAGTGTATTAATTTACTTGGGGATTCCATTTATAGCGGGTTTTTTCAGCCGCTATATTTTGGTTAAAGCCAAGGGGGTGGAATGGTATAACAGGAAATTTATTCCGGTTATTTCTCCCATTACTCTTTATGCGCTGCTCTTTACCATCGTTTTAATGTTTAGCTTGAAAGGCGATAAAATTTTAGAATTACCACTTGACGTATTGAAGGTGGCAGTGCCGCTTGTTATCTATTTTATTCTGATGTTTTTTGTTAGTTTTTTCCTTAATAAGTCATTAAATATTCCATACGATAAGAATGCCTCCATTTCCTTTACTGCTACAGGAAATAACTTCGAATTGGCAATTGCAGTAGCCATCGCTGTTTTCGGAATTCATTCCCCACAGGCATTTGTTGGAGTGATCGGGCCATTGGTAGAAGTTCCTGTTTTGATTTTATTGGTAAGAGTGAGTTTATTCTTTAAAAGACGTTTTTACAGTCAGGATAAATCATAAAGGAAATACCTTTCCTTGAAGTTTTAAAAAAATCGTTGATATATTGGCGGCTTAAGTAAGTGCCAATCCGTTCGGCTAAACACCTTTTCTTAGTCTGTCGGCGAATTCAATCGGTAGTGGACTGTCTTCAATTGCTTTAGCTGCTTTTTCAATGTCGTAATCAAAACGTATAAATTCTACTTGTAGACTTTTTTCATCCCATATAGAACTATGTTCATTTATCGCAAGTCTTACATATCCTCCCCTTGGATTGTTATCTTTGGGCTTTCCTACGGAGCCTGTGTTTATCGCATGATAGTAACGAGTTCTCCTATCTTTTTCTGCTTTTAATATTCGATGATAGGGTTTGTGGGAATGTCCAAAGCAAAGAATGTCAACGCCTGCCGTATCAAAAACTTCGATGAATTCGCCTTCTGGTTTTTCTTCGAGCAGGTACTCTTTGTTACTTGCCGGACTGCCGTGAACTAACAGGAGTTTAAGCGATTGATTAGTTAATTGGAATTCTATGGACATATGCGCTGGTAACGTTTTTAAAAAGCACATATTCTCCTGGCTTATCAACTGATAGGCATAGTTAACCCCGGGCGTGGACAGTTCTTCAGGAGTTAGATGGTGTGCTTTAACATCGTGATTACCCGCAATTGTTGGAATTCTTCGATTCCGAATTTCATTGATGATTTCGTTTGGCCATACATTATATCCAACCAAATCCCCCAAACAGAAAATAGCGTCGATGCGTTCATTAGCCAACGCTTCGAGCATTTTTTGAAAAGCAGGTAAGTTCGCATGTATATCAGAGAATAGAATAATAGTCATCGAAGAATTTTTTATATACCTTTTCGAAGACTTTCTGCGTAAACATCCGGAAGCGGACTGCTTTCAATTGCCCTGGCTGCTTTTTCGATGTCATATTCGAAGCGAATAAATTCTACCTCTATCGATTCTGTGTTGTAAATACTGCTCTGCTGATTTATATGCAGCAATACGTAACAGCCACGGTTGTCTCCGTCTTTTGGTTTCCCAACAGAACCGATGTTAATCGCATGGCGGTAACGCTCTTTTTCTTCAATGACTGTCCGTAATACACGATGGTAAGGCTTATGTGTGTGGCCGAAGCACATGATATCTGCATCAGCCTGCTCCATAATTCGCAGCAGGCTCTTTTCATCCCGGTCTTCAAAAAGATATTCATTTATTTTACGAGGACTACCATGTACCAGCAACAGGTTCAGGGCATCATTATTTAATTTAAACTCTATTTTGATGTGCGCGGGTAATGTACGTAAGTACGATCGCTGCGAATCTTCAATAATTTGATTCGTAAAAGCAATTGAAACAGCCCCATTAGCCTTTTCCTCATCAGTCTTGTAAGCGCACCCACAATCATCGCTTTTGCGCCCAATCCCAAAATCATAATTACCAGCAATACAGGGAATGCCCCGCTTGCGAATTTCATTTACGACTTCGTTAGGCCAGATATTGTATCCAACCAGGTCCCCGAGGCAATAGATCGCATCGGGCTCTTTAGATTCCACATCCTTAAAAAACGCTTCCAATGCAGGTAAATTGGCATGAATGTCTGAGAAAAGAGCAATTTTCATAAAAAATTAATTTCCAGAAGTATTAATTATTGTTGTAAGTATTTTTCCCTGGCTGCCATTAGGTTCCTGAATATCCAGAATTGCAGCCAGGGTTGGAGCGATATCAATTACATTGGTTCGCTCAAAGGTACTTGCCGGCCTTATCTTCCAGCCAAAAAAGATCAAAGGCACTCTTGTATCATAACTGTAAATGGAGCCGTGTGTGGTTCCGGTCTTTCGAGGGCCTGCTTCAAAATAATTGGGGTGAAATACAACCACAACATCCCCACAGCGGCCTGGCAAATACCCATTTTTTAGAAATGATAATGATTGGGTTCCTGCATTAGCCTGTAAGATTTGATCTTTGTCATAGACTATATTTACATACGGCAATTTTTCCAAGTATTCCTTGGAGATTGCTATCGCCCGTGGGTAAGGAATTTTTTTTGTCGTTAAAAGTGCGTGATCCAAATACACTTGTTGATTTTCAAAGGCCAGGCAAGGTCTAATATTTAACAATTTTTGAAAATAGTCATTTAAGGTGTCTTTTAAGGTGTTAGGCACAAACCCGCCAGGGAATTTTTTTTCAGTGAGGAAAGAAGGATTATCCGCTGCTCCATGGTCTGCGGAAAGCGCTATCAAATATTTACCGGATCCGATCCGCGAATCTAAATACTTCAAAAAGGCATCAAGTTCTTTATCAAACTTGATGTACATATCTGCTACTTCCATAGAACGAGGACCGAACTGATGCCCGATATAATCAGGGGTTGAGAAACTTATTGTCAGTAAATCGGGCACATCATTTTTGCCAAGATGTTCTCCTTCAATGGCGGCACGCGCCAACTCAAAAGTTATTGTGTTGCCTCCCGGGATGCTCCTGAGGAGGCCGTAATTGTAATTTGATCGAATTGACGGAATGTCATGTGGAAATACTGGGGCGCTTTCTCCTTTGAATGCTCCTTCGTAAGGAACATCGTCGGGAGTGCTGGTCTTTCTATAACTATTTTCAGGTAGCGAAAGCGTCCATTTCTGAGAGAGATACTGGGCCGGCTTATTCTGTGCATTAAATTTGTCCAGCCAGTCGGGTAATTGCTCACAATAGTATGAGGAAGAAATAAAATGCCCTGTAGATTCATCAAACCAGTATGCTCCTGTAACATTATGACCTGATGAAAGTATAGCGGCCCGGTCTTTCAATGCAATTCCTATTACCCTGGAACGAAAGTTTGTAGCAAGACGAAGCTCGTCGCCGAGGGTGGTACTTAATAGCGAGGCAGCAGACATTAAACCTGCTGAAGAGGAGCTTCCAATTGTCTTAACAGAAGTATCTGAAGTACAGTATTGAATTTTTTTTGTTTTGCGATTGTACCATTCATTTCCCACGATTCCATTGACAGAAGGAGTTGCCCCGGTGGAAATACAGCTATGACCGGCTGCCGTATAAGTTGGGAAAAAGTTGTAATGCGTGTTTTTAAAATTTGCACCCCCTTGAGCAAGTCGTTTAAAACCTCCTTCACCAAAATATTCCCAATAACGGGTGAGATAATCTGCTCTCATTTGATCTACGACCAAAGTAATCACTAATTGTGGTCGATCGTCTTGCGTCTGAGCGTTTAGAGTAAAAGAAAGACAGATGAGAAAAATACAAAAGCATTTTCTCAGAACGGTAGCTGCAAAAATATTCATTTATATATCGATTTTGGTAACCAGGCAGGCGTTATAATGCATTGTGATCTTTGTAGTGCTGGTAAATGAGAGACCCAAGTGCAAATACCGAAAAGCAATTTCTTTATTGCGATATTGCAATAAAACGAAAGCAAAAAAATCAACAACAATTATCCTTATTCTCAATTGAAATGAAGAATGAGTTGAAGGCAGAACGGTATTGACCCCATACCTTTTCATTTATACAATAACACACACTTGTACCCTCAATTGTGCCTTTAATCAACCCGGCAGTTTTCAACTCTTTTAAATGCTGCGACACCGTAGGTTGCGCAAGACCCAGTTCTTCAACCAATTCGCCGCAAACACATGCTTGAGATTTAATGAGGTTTTGGAGAATGGCAATCCTTGCAGGATGTGCCAAAGCCTTCATCATCTGGGCCAGCTTATTTTGCTTTTCTGTAAATATTTCTGTTTTTGTTAGTCCCATTAGATTGCAATATTACAATATAAAATGAAATAAACACACAGCCTTTTATTATTTATAGAAAATTAAAACCAGGTCCTGCAAAACACGAAACTCCATAATTTGAAGAGAAACCTTATCTACTTATGGGAAAGAGTTAATAATTAGTTAACACTAATTGTTATATCGCTATATAGCAATATACATATTTTTGACAAACTTAAATCTCCCACTGTGGTACAGAAGTCAATTTTTGTTTTATTATTTTTCATTATTAATTCTACCCTTTCTGCTCAATCAGGAAAAGTTGAAGGGAGGGTGAAAAATACAAGGAATGAATCGCTTTCCGGTGTTTCCATCATAGTTGAAGGTTCAGCGAATGGTACTTTTACGGATGTTGAAGGTCGATTTTCGATACAATTACCTGAAAAAACCTATCAGCTAACATTCTCTAGCCTGGGATATAGTTCAAAAACTATAACAGATATCGCAATACGGGCAGATTCTGTAACCTCGGTTGAGGTAATATTGGAAGATACAAAAACTGAAATGGAGGGAGTTGTTGTAAAGGCTCCTTCCACCGCAAGAAAGGAGACCACCAGTTCTCTATTAGTCTTTCAGCGAAATAATACATCACTTGCTAGTGTCATGGCGGCCGAATTTATAAGAAAAACACCGGATAAAAATACGGGAGAAGTTCTAAAAAGGGTAAGCGGTGCAAGTATTTTAGACAACAAGTTCGTTATTATAAGGGGGCTGGGGGATCGATATAATGCTGCATTCATCAATAACGCTCAGCTTCCCAGCTCGGAGCCGGATAAGAAGGTTTTCAGCTTTGATGTTATTCCTTCAGTATTGATTGACAATATAGTAATCAATAAAACAGCTACACCTGATATTACGGGAGAGTTTGCCGGGGGGCTGGTGCAGGTACAGACAAAAGACGTTCCAGCAAAGAATATGCTTAGCCTTGGATTGAGTTTTGGATTTAACACACAGTCAACATTTAAAGACTTTACAAGCAATCCAAGATCTGGAAAAGATTGGCTCGGCTTTGATGATGGCACCAGAAGCCTGCCCAAAGGTTTCCCCGAGAACCGGCAACAATATGCGGGGAAAACAAATGAACAAAAGGCTGAGCTAACCAAATTGTTCAGATCAGATGTGTATCGCCAGGTTGTTTCAACTGCGCTGCCCATTCAAACATATAATCTTACTTGGGGCCACACCTCGAATTTGAAGAACAACGCTAAATTTGGTGCCATTCTGAGCCTAATTTATAGAAATTCGAAACTGGTATATCCTGGGACAGAGCGAAACAGATACGATGCCGATAGAACAAACACCGAATCTGATTATATTTTCAAATACAGGGAAACCCAAAATTTATATAATGTAAACTGGGGAGCAATTGCCAATTTCACTTATATTAATGGCAATCATAAAATATCATTCAAAAACCTTTTTAATCGAAATTTTGAGGACAAATATGTAAATAGGTTGGGAACAAACCTCAATAACAATGCTAATGTTGAATTTTATTCCTCCTTCCTCAATCAAAGAAGCCTATACAGCACTCAATTGGAAGGCACTCATCAACTTACTGAATCGGGAGTAAAGTTTACCTGGAATCTGAATGGGTCACTGAATACAAAAACGCAACCAGATTATAGAGTTGTTGAATATCGTACTCCAGTTTCTACTACAGACGCAACTCCTATAATCAATGATGACGAAACTCGTCGTTTTTTCTCAGATCTAAAAGACTATGGGGCGGGGTTTAATGCATCTCTGTTGATTCCATTCAATCTGTTGGACGAAAAACAGTCCTTAAAAATGGGAGGGTCTAGTTTAGGAAGGTTCCGCAATTTTGAAGCAAGAAACTTTCAGTATTCTGGATCAGCTGAAGCATTGAGAAAGCCAATTTCGGAGGTCTTTACTTCTGATAATATCGCAGCTGATAAACTATTTTTAAATGAGGTAACACAAAATACTGACAAATATGTGGGTGTGTCGGTGTTAGACGGCGCCTATTTAATGCTTGACAATCGATTTTCTGAAAAAGTTAGAGTGATATGGGGCGTGCGTGCGGAGTATTTTGAACAAGTGCTACGAACAAAGGACTTAAGCGCAGAGACCGTTTTGGTCAACACCGAGAAATGGGATTTTCTTCCGTCAATCAATACTACCTATTCTTTTAACAGTAAAAACCTGTTACGCGTTGCAGGTGCTATAACGGTAGCAAGACCGGAATTTAGGGAGATAGCTCCGTTTGCTTTTTTTGATTACGACGCAATATATGGTGTATCTGGTAACCCGAATTTGGAGCGAACCAGAATTTATAATGCCGATGTGCGTTACGAACATTATCCACAAGCCGGAGAGGCCCTATCTTTTGGTCTCTTTTATAAAAATTTTCGTAATCCCATAGAGTTTATTATGAACCCCGGAAGCAATGCAGACCGGCAAAATTATGAGTACCAGAATGCTGTTAGCGCTACATCATATGGAGCCGAGCTAGAAGCCAGAAAAAACCTGTATAGGAACTTTTCTCTTTTCGGAAACTTCACCTACATCTTTTCAGAAGTCACATTTAATAATTTAAGTGCTGGCGGTATTAAGGAAACATCGAGCCGTCCCCTTCAAGGGCAGTCGCCCTATCTCATCAACCTGGGCTTGCAATACAATAATGATGACCTGGGCGTAAGTGGCTCACTTCTATATAACAGGATTGGCCCCCGATTATATCTGGTTGGTAGTCCTCCTCCAGGTGCGGGATTTTACAATATATATGATAAGCCGAGAGACTTAGTGGATTTACAGTTTTCAAAGAAGTTGATAAAGGGTCGTGGCGAACTAAAACTGACGATTGCAGACATATTGAATCAGTACAATGCGCAATATGATAATTTATCAACAAAACAAGCCTATAATTTTTCTGATGGAGACCGTTTCACCAATCGTTTTAGACCAGGAACCACATTCAATCTGGGTTTCACATATGAGTTTCTCAAATAATCCTTAAATAATGTCTTAAAAAATAAGCAATGAAAAAGTCAATTTTACTTTTTTTACTTCCATTTTGGTTTTTTACTTCGTGCGTTAAAATGGAATTTAACGAAAACTATGGCACCGGTGGAAATGGTAACAATAACAATGATACGACGGGCAATGTTATTACTGGCAAAATTTCCGCCAATAGATCCTTTAAGCAGGGAAAATATGTCTTAAAAGGATATGTTTATGTCACAAACAACGCTGTGCTAACATTTGATCCAGGATGCGTGATTGTAAGTGATAACACAGAAAAAGGGGCACTGATTATCGAAAGGGGCTCAAAGCTCATAGCGGAAGGCACTGCTTTTAACCCTATTATTTTCACTTCCGGAAAACCTGCGGGTTCGAGAGCTCCCGGAGATTGGGGAGGGATTATCTTATTAGGAAAGGCTCCAACGAACAGACCTCAGAGTCCAGAGCCAATCATAGAAGGAGGCGTAAACAGAGGCTATGGAGGTACAGACCCAAATGATAACTCCGGAGTACTTCGTTATGTAAGGATCGAATTCGCGGGCATTGCAGCAGAGCCTGGTTCAGAAATTAACGGATTAACCTGCGGTGGTGTTGGAGCTGGTACGATCATCGACTATGTTCAGGTTTCTTATGGAAATGATGATGCGTTTGAATTTTTTGGAGGGACAGTAAATGCAAAACATTTGATAGCCTTCGGGACCATGGACGACGACTTTGATTTTGACTTCGGATTCACAGGCAAACTGCAATATGGTATTTCTCTGCGTGACAGACCTTCAGATACAGATCAGTCCAATGGAATTGAATGCGATAATGATGGCAGCGGGACATCTGCCCAACCATTCACAAAACCATCACTTGTTAATTTTACTTTGATTGGCCCCTATGACACAACCGGAGCCTCTACTCTGCATGGTTTTGGACAGCGTTGGAGAAGAGCCGCTCGCTTTATTTTTCGAAACTCCATTCAGATGGGGCATCGATTGGGTGGCTTTGTCCTTGAAAATGATCCAACGATTACCGCATATAAAAATAATGAGGATGAATTTAAGAATAATCTAGTCCATGCATATACCAAGCAGGCTGCCAGCGGGAACCAGTCGATTATGACCGACGCTCAGGTTAAGGCTAAAGCTGAAGCAGACGGATCCAGATTTTTTGCTACGAGAGATGAGATTCTGTTAGAGAACCCGTTTAACATCGCAGCTCCTAATTTTAAACCAAAAGCAAATTCTCCGGCAATCACTCCTGCGTTAACTGCCGCAGATAATTCAGGACTTGATGGTTTCTTTGTAAAAGAATCATTTAGGGGCGCTATAGGAACAAGCGACTGGACAAGTGGGTGGTCAAGCTTTTCTCCTCAGAATAGCGCTTACTAAAAGATCGGATCCGGAATTATAATGCCTTTTTCGAGAATTCTTATGTCAAATGATTGATAAATCTTCAATTATAAGGATAACAATCAACGCCTTGCTATTATTTTTTGGGAGTGGCGCTTGCAACAGCCCATCGTCTGAAAATCAAAAACAGGCGCCTCGCCAGGTAATAGTAGAGCAACTGCATTCAATGACATCTTTATTTGAAGAGTTCTCTAAAGTTGATAGTTTGGTAGTGCTTTTCTTCTCTGATAAGAAAAAGTTCCGCTACTACACTGTGGCTGTATCTACTGATCAGGAAATACTGGCGACGTTTCAGGATAACGCGAGGTTTTTCAAAACAGCATCTCCTCAATGTCTAAAAGATGGGACAATTTATTGTTACAATAAGGGAAGCATTTTTGCGACTGTATACTTTAATATGACTGATTCCTGCTCTTATTTAAGCATGTTTAAAGGGGCGGATCTATATTATTTTCCACTGATAGAGGAGTTTAAAGTACAATTGTTAAACCTGAAGAAAAGTGCAGTTGCTCCCGATAGTTCTATCAGAAAATATTGACCCTTTAAATTTTATAATATGAAAATTATAAGTAATTATCAGCACTCATCATTATTTGATCAAATTGATAAAAATTTAAGGGAGTCCTGTCTTGATAATAATAAACAGGCCGAAGAGATAGAGCGAATCTCCCTTTTACAGGAGAAACGGCTGCTGCTGGACGAGGTCTTTGATATTTATGCGAAAAAAATTCAGGAAATACGGACCCTGGTGGCAATTTATCAAACCCTTGATAAGCAAACCAGGGTTCTTTTACGAAAACAGCAACGGTCCTTAAATAAAAAGAAGAGAGAGACGGGTGTAGTTCTTCTTAGAGACAATGGCCTGCTCACTTCACAGAATACCTCGATCCTGTTAAAGCATTTAAAAGAATCTTCCTTGGAAACAAATATGCCTTGCTTTTCAATCGAGAGCAGTAACGCTATAAAGGGAATGCTAACTTACTGATAAACGTATTGACGTAGCCGGACATCAATTTTCACTTTGCGACTACTTTTTTTATAAAATGCTATACAGGAATTCGCAGATAAAAAATATTTTCTTGAAGTCTGATTGACCAAAAACGGGAATTCTAGCCGAAGGACTAACCCCAAGCGCATATTTGCTGACCACAGAACGACGCGTGCTCCCTCACCGATCAGTAATATGACGAGGACCTGAAGAATGAGGTCCGTACAGACGCATTATTGGTTTACAACAGGCAACTAACATATGCACGAGGAATTTAGACGATTCAGTTATAACATTGAAAAAGCTGCAAAAGTATTGGAAGAAAGTATGTTCCCGACAGAATGCCGATATACTAAGACATGCCTATTAAAACCATTTTTCTAATATGAAAAAGCTATGGCATTAGCTTAAAACTAAGTACCATTTTAATTCAACTTTATTCTTGCAACGGGTCGTAACCCTTTTTGTATAATAGCTCTTTCCTGCGGGGAATTTCGTAAAATGTTATAGCCTTCGGATTGTACCCAATAAAAAGCTGATTTATCTTTAGGCTTTAGTTCATTAATCTTGGGAGCGTTGTTGCGTAACCACTCTATAAGCCAATAAAATTTTTTTAATACTACTGCCACCTCGCTTGTTTGCGCGGGGTGCACTTCCATAAAAAATGCTTCTCCTTTATAACCGAATATATAATCCCATCTATTGGCATCCGGGTAAGCCGTTTTAGTGCAATCGTCAATAGCAACACTACCACTGAGTTCTCTTGTATTTTGAACAACAACTTTTGTGCTGTGTTCATTAAGGCTTTGTAATCCCTGCCTGTAACAATTTTTTATTTCATCTGTGGTTAAAACCGCTTCTTTAAAGTTATTCATAGTGTTCTTCTTAAACGGCATTTGCAACTAATCTTGAAATAATATCCGATGCCTTACCTCCAAACTCTGAAAGGCCGCCCCAATTTGAAATTGAGGCATCTTCAGAACCGGCATCCAACGAAGAAATGTCTTTTACAACTGCGCCATTTTTTCCAAGGTCAAAGTAATAGGTATTAAAGGTTTTATTCGCAATAACTGTGTCAAAAACTTTTTGCAAAGAAGCGTTGGGTGATAAAGAAAACAAGTCAAATAAGTCACTGGCGGAACCATTATATTCCTTTACGTATTTTATGGCCCATGCCAGCTCCAACAATACTGGTGTGTGTGTGGAAACAATAACTTTATATCCTCGGGCTAATAACTCTAAGAATACCACCATTATTGATTCTATAGCTCTTGGGTGAAGCCCCATTTCCGGTTCTTCAATTATCACCCATTTGATGTTATCGCGCAATGATGCCTTTGTTGATGGTATTAAATGATAAAAGGAAAGTAGCAATGGCATAAACTCTTTTTGCCCTGCGCTCCAGGTCATAAATGGCAGCCTACTGCCGGCAACGTTCATTACAAAACGTTTTTTCAAACTATCTTCATCAGAAATAATCTCGCCACCATGAAAAATACTTTCATCCAGCATGTTGCGTAAAGGTTCCTTTATTCTTCCCGGCTTTGGAAAAACCTGGCCATCTGAACCTAATATTTTTGATGTTTCTTTTTCCATTAATGTACGGACTGTTTCGCTAAACTGTTTTAAAACAAACGGGTCGCCAATATCAAACGTGCTAAACGCACGCGGCCAGCCTTGCGACATTGTTACTACCCTTTGAGCTGGGACATAAAACAACTGCTCTTTTATTGACTTTTTTCCTGATGGTAATATTTCATTTGTAACAGTCCCAATATCAAAAATTTCATCATTAAATCGGATTTCAGTTTTTTCAGTCCAGATGAAAGACATTGCTTCACCAAAATATAATTCAAGTAATTTATTCTTGCTTTTACCCCACTCGTAATTATTTAAATCAAGAATAGCCGGAATGCTGTCCTTGTCTATAATTAATTTTAATAATTGCAACAAAATACTTTTTCCACTTGCTTGGGGGCCTACGAATAATGTTAGGTCTCCAAAATCAATATTCGCAGATGCAATAGGCCCGAAATTCTTTATTGTTAAATTTTCCATTTATAACTCTTATTAAATAATCTGATTTATTTTGGAGAATTGTATTGTTTGATGTCCGAAATGTTTTTGAACAATACCAGACCTTTAAGTAAATTCTTATCGACGCTTATTTCAAGATTAATCTGGGCGGAAAGTTTCGAAGGGTCAGTGCCAACGTAATAAGCGAAGCGATAAATATCGTAAACCGAAAACTTAATGGGATTTCGCAACTTTTCTCCAAATCGCCCATGATTAACCCCCATTTCATCAGCCATTGCTTTTGAAAATAAAGGTTCCAGTTCTTTCATTGCTTTCAGATTACCACTTTCTATTATGGATTTGATCGAAAGGCATTTTGATTTTATATCTTCTTTTAAATCTTCAATACTTTTGGTCTTTCTACCTCTTTTCGCCTTAATTTGTTCTTGCTTTTTTACTGACTTTGACATTAAAAAAAATCTTAGTCATAAAAGTGATAAAAGTCATTGATAATCAAAATGATATTTACATAACGAATATATTTATAAACAAAGTGTATAAAATAATGTTAGTTTAGTTTATATAAATTGTTATATTGCGTATTGAAATAATTATAACGTACATAATAGTTAGGTATATTAAGATTAAATTGCTATTTTTATATAACTAACTTGAAATACGTTTAACGAGTCTCTGCTTCCGAATCTGACAAATTCCATCCAGCAAGAGAGTAAGTTAAGAGCCTAATCTCTATATTGCAATGAGGTTAGGCCCTCTTACGCGTCTGTGCTGGATACTATTCGAAAGAATGGTTGGCTTTGTCAGAGCCTGGAAGCCAGAAAGGCGGGGAGGGTTTAACCTCATTGTTTTTGCTAAACTCCTTTAATTTCTGAATGAGACTTGCATTTTTAAAATGTGAGTTCGCTTGTCAGGTTATCCGATCATATTATTTAATTCTTCCCGGACTGTTTTTTTTAGTCCTGTATTACCGTTATATATACATGATAACGGTGCATTACTGCGTTGCTTAGGAGGCTCTGACCATGCTTTATATAACCTTTGGTTTTCGCGCTTTCCCAGAAAACCGGAGTAAGAATGTGCCGGGGGCCGGGTCTGGTTTTCTCATGTTAAGACCCTGGCTACCCCGGCATTTGTTTTAACTCAATTTCATTTACTTTTTATGAACGTGCGATATGAAAAAATACATGCTGGCAAGCGTACTGGCCATTTTATGCCTATACGTGCAGGCCCAGGACAATATAAAACCGCTAACCATTGGAGATACAGTTCCGGATATTACTTTTACCAACCTAATCAACCACCCCACCAAAACTGCCAACCTATCGGATTTTAAAGGAAAGCTGGTGATTCTGGACTTTTGGGCAACCTGGTGTGGGAGCTGTATAGCAGCGTTTCCAAAACTCCAAAAACTACAGGAAGAGTTTAAAAACGATCTACAGGTGCTGATGATAGCAACTACCGAGAGCGGCGATACCCCCGAGAAAATCACCTCACTGTTATACCGCCTTAAAAAAAACAACAAAGCAGTAAAACTGCCGGTTACTATTAATGACAGCGTACCCAAACTATTTCCCCATACGGGCCTGCCTCATTATGTGTGGATAGGAAGAGATGGTCGCGTGCTGGCCATAACGGGTACAGAAGACGTTACACCCGGCAATGTATCGATAGCAATTTCAAGCAACACCTTAAACGTAGCGCAAAAAAAAGATTATGACAAACGGCATTTATATGGTTTGGACACGACTATCGTGCCAAGGGAAAAAATTGGTGCCTACGCGGTTTTAGAAAAAGGCCGAACAACCAACTTGCATGGCGGCGGGGGCTTTGTGTATTTCAGGCAAAAAGATAACACAATCCGTGGAATATTTTTTGCCAACTCGTCGCTGTACGCTTTATACGCCCGTATAGCCTCAACCATAGTTGACGACTTTGATAATGACCTTGCCCGCCTCCGTTTTAACCCCTCCGACAGTAATTTTCTTGACTGCTGGCATTGTCCCGATACGGATTCATTGATCCGTTGGAGTAACCAGAATGCCTATTCGCTTGACTTGTACGGCGCTCCAGCCACCAGCCGTGAGCTCTTTGGAAAAGCCCTTCGGTTGTTAAATGATGGCACACCCTTTACCACATCAATAGAAAACCGCAAAATGGCCTGTATGGTACTTCGAAGAAAAGATACTACCCGTGACTGCGGGAGTAAACAGCACACTGCTATTCAATACAAAGGCCAGGAACGCACTGTTGCAATCTCTGATATCAAATCCATCTATAAAGGTTGGTTAAAGGGACGGATGCCCTTTGTAGACCGTAGCGGCCTAAAAGGAGATCGTTACTTTAAGCCGGATCAGTATCCGTTAACCACGCAGGATGCCGAAAAAGTGTTAAGCGAAAACAACCTTAAAGTAACCGAAGAGCAGCTGGAGCTACCGGTGATGATCATTACTCGTAAACCTAAATTCTAACGTTATGCCCAAAAGTTTTTATAAATATTACACACTGCTTGCCGTGTTAATTCTAGTTCCTGTTCTGCTTTCTGCACAGGTTGAAAAATCTGCAAAAGATACCACAGCAGTCCGCAGCAACATAGAAGGTGTTATTATGGATTCGGTGGGAACAGCTATTGCGGGTTGCACCATTCAAAATAAAAGAACGGGCCAGATGACTTTTAGTGACAAAACGGGCCATTTCCTGATAGCGGCTTCAGCGGGAGATTCACTGCTGATCAGCCATACCAACTACTTGACCCAAACCATTATTGTCACTACCACTGGCAGCATCAATATATGGTTAAAAAACCAGGAAGGATTGGAAGAAGAAGTATTTGTGAGCAGCGGCTACCAGCGGATCTCAAAAGCACGCACCACCGGTGCCTTTTCAAAAATAAATGCCGAAGTATTAAAGGAGCAGGTTAGCCCGGATATCCTCTCCCGGTTAAAGAATGTGTCCAATGTATATTTTGATACCAAGAACCTAAGTGACCGGAGTACCAATATTACTTTAAGGGGTCTTAGTACGATCAATGGTAATATGGCGCCGCTGATTGTACTCGATAATTTTCCCTACAACGGCAATATAGCCGATATCAACCCGGAAGACGTAGAAAGCATTACCCTTTTAAAGGACGCTACGGCGGCTTCTATTTGGGGCGCTAAATCTGCAAACGGCGTTATCGTGATTACCACAGAAAAAGGAGCCTATAACCAGCCGGTAACGGTTGATGTTGCAACAACCGTTTCTGTAAGTGATCTGCTGGGTTTTGCCCGGCCATTTGACATGAACATCAAAGACTATATTGAAGTCGAGGAATACCTGTATAAAAAGGGGTATAAATTATCCGACACTTCGTCTGTGATCCATCCGCCTTTTACCCCGGTTTATGAGATGTTGCTGCAACGAAGTAAGGGTCAGATTTCAGAAGCAGATTCAGCGGCTTTTATTCAGCGCCTATTAAAGGTAAATCCGGAAGACCAGTACCAAAAGGCCTTTTATCAAAAAGCCGTTACGCAGCAATACAGCATTGGATTAAGAGGCGGTGGGAAAAATTATACCTGGGCAGTTTCCGGGAGCTATAATAAAAACATCAACACATTACGGCTAAATAATAATGACAGGAAAAACCTGCGGCTCGAAAACCGCTTCAGACCGGTAAAAGGTTTGGAACTCGGCCTGAATATATTTTATACACAGGCAAATGCAAACAATAGTACAACACCTGCTTACAATGGCATAAAAATAGGATCAAAAATGGTACCCTATCTTAGCTTCGCTGACACTCAGGGCAACCCGACGGCGATTGATCAATATTACCGTGGAGGATTTATTGATACTTTGGGAGGTGGCAGGCTGCTGGACTGGCGCTATTATCCTTTGACCGATTTTAGGCATAACCGCATTATTAATTCAGTTCAGAACCTGTTAACAGGTATTTCCATTAACTATAATTTTTTAAAGCATTTAAGTCTGTCGCTCAATTACCAGCAGGAGCAGCAGCAATCCGATACCCGGGAACTGCATGATCGGGAAAGCTATTTCACAAGAAATTTAGTCAACCTATATACTGCGCCAGGCACGCCCACCGGCAGCCCACTCACATATAATATACCCCCCGGAGATATTCTTATACGAGGCAGTCAGAAAAAAATGGCCCGGTACATGAGAGGTCAGCTTAACTATCAAAAAGCATGGAGACAGTTAAGATACGTGGGTTTGGCAGGCGCCGAAATAAGCGAAACAAAATTGTACGACCAGAACAACTCCACCTTTTATGGGTATAACGAAGATCCATTGTCTTTTGCAACGCTAAGCTTTAATACTTATTATCCCACTTATATTAACGGCAGTTTACAGCTTATTCCGGGTGCTCCTAAACTAAACCCCTCCAATTTTAACCGATTTATAAGCGGGTTTATGAACCATGAGCTCAGCCTTAACGGGCGATATATTGTAAATGCCAGCCTCAGAAGCGATGCTTCCAATATGTTTGGACTTAGCACCAATGATAAGTGGAATCCATTCTGGTCAGCAGGTGCTGCATGGAATATGACCAATGAGAAATTTTTCTCAAAGTCAGTTTTTTCATTTTTAAAACTCAGGGCTACTGTGGGTATCGGTGGTAATGTAGACCCCACCAGGACCGCATTACCCGTTGCGACTGCATGGAATGACCCGGTCACAGGTTATTACGCACTTAATATCAGGCAGATCAATAACCCCTCCTTAAAATGGGAGCAGTCCAGACAAGTAAACCTGGCCGTTGACTTTGAAACGGCAAAACAAAGGATTTCCGGTTCTTTAGATTTTTATTTTAAGAAAGGAACTAACCTTTATGGGCCTTCTCCAATAGATTATACAGCATGGGGTAAAACAAACAGCATTGTAAAAAACATTGCGGCCATGAAAGGCAGGGGAATAGAACTATCACTACAAACAAAAAATGTCACTGGCCTGTTTGAGTGGAACAGCGGCCTGTTGTTTAACTATAATGAAAGCAAAACCACGGACTATTACCAGACCAACCCGGCTAATGTTTATTATTTTATTTTAAGCGGCGGAGAGATAGCACCTGTTGTAGGTAAACCCCTATACGCAGTTGCGGCATACAAATGGGGCGGTCTGGATAGTAATGGGGATCCGCAGGGCTATATAAATGGCACCCTAAGCACGGATTATGCCAAAATCCGGGAAAGCGCCTATGGCGGGGACCAAAGTGGTATTGTTTATATCGGCCAGCAGGATCCAAAATTTTTCGGGGCGCTGACTAATAATTTTCATTATAAAGGCCTGGGCTTGTTAATTAATATTTCCTATAAACTGGGCCATTATTTTCAATGCCCGGCATTAAGTTATAATGCATTGTATGCTACAGGGTCCGGCAACCGGGAATACCAAAACCGCTGGCAGCACCCTGGCGATGAGCGCAAAACCAACGTACCCGCAATGGTCTATACTGATTATCCGAATTTTTCAGGCAGGGACGCTTTTTACACCGCTTCAGAAATTAATTATTTAAAAGCGGGTCATGTACGGCTTGAGTATATCAACCTCAGTTACTCCTTCCCATTTCATAAAAAAGAACATTTCTTTTTTAAGGAATTCTCTCTGGTCGGCAACCTCGCCAACTTGGGGATTATCTGGAGGAAAAACAAAGAGCATTTAGATCCCGACTATTATTACACGAATACGCCTCCCAGGCAGTTCAGTATGAGCCTCCGCGCCCGGTTTTAATATTATATGCCAATCATAAAATATTTATTATGAAGACTTCTAAAATTATTTTATACGTTTTATTGTTTATGCAAATAATAACGGTTTCCTGTAAAAAGTTTCTTGATAAAAAACAATCAACCAGCTTTGTTTCTCCTCAGACACTCGAAGATCTCCAGGGCCTGCTGGATAATGGCGCTAATGTTATGAACAGAAGTTTGACTCCTTCACTGGGAGAAGCATCCAGCGATGACCAGTTTATGCTGCCATCGGCTTTTGCAAACCTGATAACTATAGATCAGCATTTTTATCTATGGGAAAAAACTCCCTACTATTTTGAGAATGACTGGTCAAAAAGTTATGCTGCTGTTTATACTGCGAATTTTTGTCTTGAAGGATTAAATAAAATAGAGCGAACAACGGCAAATACCAGTTCATGGGATAACGTAAAAGGTTCCGCCCTTTTTTACAGGTCTTATAACTTTTTGAACCTGCTTTGGAATTATTCAAAAACCTATCGAAAAGAAACATCAAAGAATGACCTGGGGATCGTGCTGAGATTGGGGGCTGATTTTAACCAGCCATCCGCAAGGGCTAATGTTGAACAGTGTTATCAGCGGGTAATTGAAGATACAAAATCTGCCATCCCCTTATTGCCCGCTATTGCCACGCATGTTTACAGGCCTTCGAAATCTGCCGCTTATGGCCTGCTGGCAAGAGCTTATCTTTCTATGAGGCAATATGACAGTGCGCACCGGTATGCCTCTCTTTGCCTGGATTTAAAAAGTGATTTATTAGATTACAAAACGATCAACACATCGTCCAACCGGCCTTTTCCTGCATTCAATGAAGAGATCATTTTTTATACTGAAATGTTCCCGGTGGTATCGGTAGTAGGATTGGGTTTGATAGATACGCTTCTGTATAATTCATATGATACTCTGGATTTGCGAAAGGCTGCTTTTTTCCGACCCAAGAATGGATATTATGCGTTTAAGGGAAGTTATGCTACAAGTGGTTTTTTTACGGGTATTGCTACAGACGAATTATACTTGGTCAGGGCGGAATGCAGTGCAAGAATAGGTGATGAGGAATCCGCTCTGAATGATTTAAATGAATTACTGAAAAACAGGTACCAAGCGTTTTTCACGCCACTGACAGTATCAGGAGACACCCTCCTTCAAACTATATTACAGGAAAGAAGAAAGGAATTATTAAGAAGAGGCCTGCGTTGGATGGATATAAAGCGGCTGAATGCCGAAGGCGCAAACATTGATTTAACACGCGTAGTGAATGGAACAACTTACACCTTAAAGGCAAACGGTAATTATTTTGCGCTGCCTTTGCCAACAGATATCATAGAAGTATCGGGCATTGAACAGAACCCATAAAAATTACTGAAAAGGCGACAGGATTTTCCTGCCGCCCGAAATTAAGTCAATATTCAGCACCTATCAGGGTTCTTCACCTAATGTTTCGGAGTACTCAATATCGTCATTGGAAGGGTCTTTTACAGCCGTTACCCGGTTAAAGCCGGAAACAGCGCCAGCCTGTATAGTGGCTTTTGCTGGGTCTAATTGAGTGCCGCTGTTTAGCCCGGTAGGAAGGTCAATAGAACAATCTACCTGGTTGACCGTTTCACAATTAAGCGCTGTTTCAGAACCACCAATTCTCCAGTTACTTTCTGTTTGAAGATTTGCGATACTGAAATCAGGACCGGTATAAACATAAGTGTCAGTAGCAAAGTTTGCTTTAAAGGCACTCGTAATACCTAAGATAGCTAATGCGACAATCGCCACAAGGTTGTTTTTGAGCAAATGTATAATTTGCATGTCTTGGTCTTTTTTTAGATCAAAAAAAGATTACCAGTAAAAAACTTTAAGTTTGAAAGTGTATTCAACTAATCCATTGTCTTTAGGCTGACCAGCCCTTGGTGTCTGCTATCACTGATGGCAGGCGCCTCGTTTTTTGTTTAAAAGATAAATACCATAGGCATTCAGTATTAAAAATGAAGTATTGAATAACAAGTGTGCGGGCCAACTCATGCCGCTTATCACCGATCCGCATCCGCAGGGCATTTTTGCCCAAACACCTAACAATGCCAAACCCACATACCCGGTAAAGAGCGCGAGCAGTCCCAATGAAAAATAAAATCCCCAGCGTCTATATTTCTTAAAAACCAATAACAAAACAGTAAACAGCTCCAACACCGGTATTGTATAAGCCAGAAACGTTGTCAGCGACACTGGCAGCGGTTGTTTAAGCATACCAGCCTTAAAAGAATCAAAACTGGTTAGCTTATCCACAGTTACTGGTATCCACATTACGAGCAACACCGTGGTCAATATTGTAATGCTCAATGTGAATGACCTTTTCGATCTGATATAAATACCTTGCTGTTCCATTTTATTTTTTTACTTCACGGGCAGGCAAAGGATTCCAGGTACCCCGTTTGGGTACATTTTCGTGTTCCAATAAATAATGCTTGTTTCCTGCGTGATAATAAAGTCTGCAATCGCTATGCCCCTGAATAATGGGAGTTAATTCCGATCTGCTTAAAACTCAAGCTTCCTTTTAAAGAAGCGCACCGCCTGGCCTATGCAGTGCGCTTGTCCGCCGCCGCTACTGTCTGATCTCGTTCAGACTGTACGTCCTTTCGTGTCGATACTGCAATGAAAGTTACCAGCACCTACAGTGATCAGATGAACCGGCTTGAAAAATCATCCGCCTATGGCGGACAAGGGGCCGCCGGTAATCCAATCGACACGCTTCAAACTCCCCGGACAGGGAGTTGTTTGCCAGATGCTCCCCTTTAATATGCGTTTTTATTATTTAAAAGATCTTAAAAGAAGTGGAGCTTTTTTGCTCCGTTTCTAATTCAAAGATACACTGGCAAAAAGGCGAAAAGAATACCCCGAAACGTAAATTTTGGGATCAAAAAGGGCTGTTTTATGCCTTTGGGGATAGGGTTTGATGTTTTTACTGCTCAACAATACTATTTGCCTGGGTGGGTGGGACCCCAAAATATTTACGAAATTGCCGGCTGAATGTATATGGATTTTTGAAACTGAGCCGCCCGGCCACCTGCGTTACAGAAAGCCCTTCAATGACTAGCAGATAAAGGGCATATTGAAGTCTCAGCTTTTTGAAACTGGTTCTCGGCGTGTTATTATGTTCGTCACCCTTTGAATGGCTCCAGTGGTTCCTTAACGTACTGGACTGCATAAAAAGCTGTTTTTTTATTTTCTTAATCAACTGCGGCACAGGCTCCTGTATATGATTTGCCAAAAAAGTATTTATTACTGCGATGAGATCTTCGGGTTGGCCACCAGACTCAGGATTTCCCAATTGCCGGTAGAACTGTCGCATCAATTTTATTACAATGGCAGTTAATGTGAGTTGAATCTCAGAACTCTCTTCCGGTAGGTTTTGAAGACGTGTAAGCAGGTCTTTTACACGCCGGTTCACAGGAAGACGGCTGGCCACCTTTCCATCAACATGAGACAGCTCTAAAGATTGTATCAATCGGGCAATATTAGGATAGTCAGTTGACAGAGCGTTTAAAAGAGGGCCGGGTATCAAATAGACATAGTGATAGGTTCCAGGTGTAAACAACACCCGGTGTTCACCTTCAGGAACATATTGAAGTGTATAAGTATCTTCCAGGAGGGGAAGGCAGCCATGTCCGTTTAATTTTCCAAATCCATTCCCCTGCATGGTATACTGAATTATATTATTTCCCTTGTCAAACAGCACCCGAAGCAAGCTGCAATGTTGTACACAAATCGTAAGCAGTACGAATGCAACTCCGGCGCCAGCAAAAAACTGTTGCAGGATATAGTTCTCATCATGGGCTCCCCAGGTTTGCAGGTAAGGGGTCGCAAAGCGCAGCACCAGTTTTTGATTTTGCGGAACTTGTGTTCGCTCCTTGAGCGTATGTTCCCAGATCTTGGGGACTTTAAATTTCAAGGGAAGGTCCTTCGTCATTTTCGGCTCATTTTAGTCCATAAAAAACTGTTTTTCTTCCAGCAGGAGCAATATGGTTCCGTTACCAATGGCTTCGTTTATATTGGCGACTGCTAAATCAAAAAGGGGTTACTATTTATGTTTATCTAACTTCTCAGCAGAAGAACTTTTTTGTGGTATATAAATTTTAGAAGGCTTATTTCGCAAGCCATTCTGGCAAAGCAGCCTACATATAAAACACAAAGGTGATACCAGAAAACGAGAAAAAGTTTTGCAATCGGTATTAATTGTTTTGCGAAAAGTATTTTTTTTAGGTAAACCCAGTTCTTTTGGTGCTATTCAGGAATATAATTTCCGGTATGTACGTGGGGAGTATCTAAACGCGTCTGAAAAGGCAGTGGAAAAGTTACCCGGTGTAGTAAATCCGAGCTCGTAAGCGATATTTTTGACAGGGTTTTGGGTATAGGCCAGGTCCAGACTTGCCTTGCTCATCCGCCGTTGATTGCGGTATCTGAGTGGCGGGAGTCCGGTTATTTCCTTAAAAAGTTTTTTAAACTGTACCTGACCCATATGAGCTTGCCTTGCCAGCTCCGGTATGGTTAGTTTCTGCAAAAATGAAGCATCTAAAAAATGCTGGATCAAATAAATCCGTTCAGCGTATGCCCATGATATTTTTGACCCCTTATTTTCCATTTGTTCCCGGAGGGTGAAGCTGTGGTGCAGCAGGCAATAAACACTGATCTCCAGCAGGAACTGGTTAACTGTATTTTGTTGTAGCAGGTAAATGATGGTACGGGCCAGCTCAATCATATAAGGGGTGGCCTTAAGCGGTGAGTTAAACAAAACTGCCGGGGCTTTACTTTCAATACTTTTAATAAGCCGGTTTAAAGACGGGTACATATCGCAAAACTGCTCCTGCAATACGGTCACCGGAAAATGAATATCCAGGGTGGTCGCCTGCATCCCTTTATCCAACCAGGTTTTGCTTTCCATGTAAGGGAAATAACTGACATTAAAATGCGCTTTTTGAGTCATGTAATGCCCGGCTGGTTTTATAATGTAATCGGCAGAGCCTTCCATTTGCAGTGAAAACTCCAATAGAGGAACATCGGCCCTGGCCAGGAATCCGCTGCGGCGTTTCATAATATAATGACTCAACCAAATGGTAAACCAGGAACACGGAACCGCGTTAAAAAGCATCCGCGCCTGGTCGCAAAAAACAGCATAGCGCAATGTATCATCAATAGTCGATTCTTTCCTCCACTCGACATCGTGGCCTTGCAATGAGGTTATTTCAAATGGGGGTTCTATTAGCATGAGGGCTTTTTGAAAAAGGCAATCTAACTTGGTTGAGGTTTCTATAATAAAGGTACAAACTTTAGACAGGATGGCTTCCAACACATTTGTGTAATGTCCTAAGTATGCTTATTTTAATTCAAACCCTGGTGCCGTGAAGGGTATGAAAAACAACCTTAATTTTAAGCAGGGGTTTTTAGATCTTCAAAAGCTGTCAGGCAGCCTGCGTATTCCTTTTTTACTGAATTTTCAAAACTGTCCAGGTAATTTTCTGTTGTCTTGATGTTTGTATGGCCAAGCGATTCCTGAATAAAAGCCGTACTTACTCCTGCCCGTTTCATAATGGTGGAAAATGTATGACGGGCTACATAAGTGGTTACTTTCTTTTCAATGCCCAGCTTCTTCCTGATTTTAGCCATCCAGTCATTAATGGACTGTACAAATAATTCTATAAGTTCAACCTGTCTCAAGGGAGTGATATTGTGCTCCAAAACGGGGAAAATATAATTATTGGGGCTTCGGTCATTATTGCCCCAATGTTGGATGATCTTTTGCAGATCTTCGGTGATGAATACAGTAATAGGCCGCGGATCAAGCCGGGTTGAATTTTCGGTTTTGGTCCGTTCAAAAGTAAGGTACTCTCCGTCAATGTTCTTATACTTTAGATATGCGATATCTGTTGGGTTAATACCGTTGGCCAGGTATGAGAATAGCCAGAAATCCTTCGCTTTTCGCTCCCGTTCACATTCTGGTGAATAATGATAGATTTTACTCACATCTTTCAGCGTAAGCGCCTTTTTGATATTCCGGGATGACGGAGGTTGATATAACCTACGGCCAAACGGATAACATTTTTCTCTTTTAATAATTCCCTGAAAGATCGCTTCATTGAAAATAGCACGCAGACCTCTCGTATAGATTCCGACAGTTGTTTTTGAGTAATCCTGCCTCAACATCCACGCCTCAAACTGTTTTAAGAAGGCAACATCAATATCTTTAAATCGTACATTTCCCCGGAATTTAGATATGGTGTTATACGCCGTTTGATAAGCGGCGGCACTACGGATCCTGTGCTCACTTAGTAATTTGCTAATATAAAACAGAAAAGTTGCCAGGATGGTATCCGGTTCAGGCTTTGGCAGACGAAATATGGGGAAGCGATTATCATACAATACCTTATTAAAAGGATGGTTTACTAGAGCGGTGGTTTCCCGAACAGATTTTCTCTGGCGAAAAAATGTATTATCCAGTATAAAATTTTTTTCAAATTCAGGGAAATTAAATGGATCGATGTCTTCGACAACTCGTGCACCAGCCCTTTCGATCTCAAGTATTTTTTCTTTGATTTCCTGCAAACCAGCACTAAGCCGGGATGCTGATAGCTTCTTATGATCCTCGATGGTGATCTCATAGACAGTGGTATAATGTTGTGAGAGCCGTTCACAAGTTACTCTTAATTTTAAAGGGTATTTTGCCGTTTTCTTTTTGATACGGCGGGTGTCCAAAATCATAGCTAACGATACAGACATAACAAATTGTTTTTGCTTCACTAAATCTTTCCTATCGAAAATTTGCAAACAATTTGCAAACAAAAGGCAGTCAAATGCCGTTTGAAAAGTGCATATCGAAGTTAGCGTGTATTTTGTAAATTATTGATAGTTAAACAGTTAAGTTAAATTCAGTTCCATCTAATTCAGACAGATTAAGAGCTTTTTAAGAGCTGTTAATCAGAGGGTCTCAGGTTCAAGTCCTGAAGGGGGAGCGAGAGAATCAAGGAGTTGCGAAAGTCGCGGCTCCTTATTTTTATGCCATTTGCACAAAAATTGCACAAAAACTATTGGGTATTCGTAAAGCAAAGGGCAGTTAAATAAAATAAATATCACTTACAATTTAAGCAATTTTAACCTTCGATTTATACCTGTAACTCAAAAAAAGCAATTGTCTATTTAACACATACTTCTATAAAAAAACCTTTTCTCTTTTGCTGATGCACTTTTAGGCTTTTCCCTTTTATGTATTCTATTACTTCACTTTTCAAAAAATAAACTCTTCCTCCCTGTTTGTGATAAGGAAGTCCTTCCTTCACCCAGGCATGTAAATTAACCAAAGAAATATTATCCAAATGTTTGGCAATCTCCTTTCTTGATGATAACAGCTCTGCAAATAATTGTTGAAGACTGTTTGTTTTTACCTGATTAAAGTAATCTTCCAATGTCTCTCTGATCACTCCTGGAATAAAGCCATGTATAATGATACATTGTGCGGCTCTACTCGGTGATCATTGCTTGCCCGAATAAAAAAGCCAATCAATTGCCTCAGATACATGCTTCACTGCTTTTAGTTGGTTAAAACTATTTTATCGGAATCTGTCGTGATCACGCGGAGGTTTCTTTTCCTGTTCATTTACTTTTGGTTTTTCCTCCCGTTCGTTTCCTTTCGGCTTATCCTGCTTCTGTTCCTTTTCTGTTTCAAGCATACGGCTCATTTCCTTTTCTACCGCTGATGCAGACCGAACGGCATACAGATCGCGGTCTGTAGAATTTTCATAAGCATTTTGAAGCGCACCAAAAGCTGATTTGAAAACATTAATATCCTCTTCCGGGCATCCTCGCTATTTCGCCGTTGGTATTAATATAAATAGATGGTGATACATGCCTGGCACCAGTTTTTCATGCAAAGCAGCGGTAGTTTTTTCGTCCTTTGAAATTACCGCTGTTGCTTTTTTTATGCTACAGTGGTTGCACTGTACGAAGTCTTTTTCCACTCCGTGCAGTTATATTCTTAAGATTATCAGATCTCTTATTCTATGCAATAGAAAATTTCAGTATAATCCCTTAGCATCGATCATAACCTATAGGCATAACCTATCATAACAGTGGCTGCACCCGAATTGTTTTTACCATTGGCAGATCCCTTTTGTATATTGACCAATCCGTAATTTCCGCCTCCTTCAATAAACACTACGTGTTGTTGTATTTGATATGCTATCCCGGCATTGGCTTCAATGCCAAAATTAAAATGATGCAACTGGTCTTTTATGTTCTGTGTATTATTGAATGGTAGCGTCAGCAATCCCTGCGATGGGTCTTGCGGGTTATTGGGTATGGGCTGCGTTTTACCGGCGTCCATGTACACGTTGCTGCTGCCGCTTGTCACCTGGTGTGCATCCAGCAATAATCCTGCAAAAGGTCCTGCATCTACATACACTCTCCATTTTTTCGACTTATCTATGTCCCATCCGAATTTAGCCAGTACCGGAAGCATAAGATAGTTAAGCTTTGCTGTACTTTTAAAATCCGCATATAAATAATCAGGCGCCTGCTCGCCAAACATTGGCTTTAACTGATCTGGTACGGGAAATGCCTGGAAGCCATTTTTCTTTCCTCCCTGTTGAGAATATTCAAGCATAGGTTGTAAGGAAAACAATTTGCTGATCTTAAAATCCGCGAAAATACCAAAGCCTGCACCTAACCTTGAGCTATATCCTTCATTTAAAGGATTTACATCAGCGCCACTGCCACTGCTTAAATTCGGAATGGTAAGACCTCCGCGTATACCTATGGATGCTTTCTGCGCCTGCACGTTGTACACTAAAAGCATTGCCATCAGTCCTGTCAAAAAAAATACTTTCGTTCTCATATGTTTAAAGTTTTAATGGTTAATAATCCCTGCCGCCTTATCGTATTATTCAACTTCAAAATTAACAGCATCGTGGTTAATTAATTGTAAAACAATGCCGGTAGCTTTATTTTCGTGTGCAGATGCAAAGCCACCGGTTATCATACAGCCAATGGAAAGCTGCTTTCGCTGTTGCCAAAGCAAGCCTTATATCTACACTACGCAGCCCTACATCCGTAGTATTTGCACTGCTGTTTCCCCTGATCTTTGTAACTGTGTTCGGTGCCATGGTAGACAATACTGCCGTTAAAATAAAAATGGTGGTATTGAGCAGCGATAGCAAACAAGACAGTTTGCTATTGAGTGCTGTGCGATCTATTGATATTTTCATGATATCGGTTGCTGAAGATTCTCTCTCAGCAGTAACCGATCTGCAAAAGGGACGTATCGGTGGCGTGTTACGCTTTGATCACGCACCGGCTAACGTCGATGGTCGGCCCCGGTTTACCATCCAGCTTCTCGCCTCGGGTGCAACTCAATCCAAACTATCGCTCATACAAACCGCATTGCAGGCTGTGGTGAATACTATCAATACGCAATGGCTTCCCGATCAACCCTCTGTTGCACACCTCGAAACGCTGCAGGTGCCTGGGCGTGTTTACCGGATGATCGACTTTATTTTACCCGGGCAACTGGGGTTTTCCTTACTGATGGCAGGTGTATTCGGATCGGCATTTTCCTTGTTCAACCTCCGCCGTACGCTGGTATTAAAACGCATATTTACCACGCCCGTAAACCCTGCCTTCTTTTTAACAGGTGAAATGCTGAGCCGCTTAGTGTTTCAGGTAATCTGTTTTATTATTATCACGGCTATCGGTCACTACGCGTTTGATTTTACGCTGGTGCACGGATGGATCACGTTTATCGAAATACTGATGTTATCAATGTTCGGACTTATCATTTTCACCGGTATCGGTTTTTTTATCAGCGGGCTTATCCGTAACGAAAGCTCCATTGCACCCATAGCCAATACGATCACTGTTCCACAGATCCTGTTGTGTGGTTTGTTTTTCCCGGTGGAAAGTTATCCTGGCTGGCTGCGCGGTTTCTGCGATTTGTTACCGCTCACTTTTTTGGTGGACGGACTGCGGAAAATAGCATTTGAGGGCGCACACTTGTGGCAAATGCCGGGCACCATAACCGGTCTGGCCATATGGACATGCCTGGTCATACTGGTTTGTACAAAATCACTGCGCACATCAGAATAGAAGCTGACTTTTTTGATATTGCATAAACAAAAACGCACAATAAACCCTATTAACGCAAAAAGTCTGATACTATAAATGAACGCGCACTGCATGTATGAATACAACCACCCGAAAAAAATAAATGCTAAGCCTCTTAAATTGTAAGTGACTTTAAAATTTTATCGCCTGTTCAGGCTGTTATTGATAACAGGCATATTATTGTTACCAAACCTTTGCAGTATCTTTCAACATGTAAATATGATGAGGCTCTTTATAATTTATTCTGCAAGCCGGGTAATTACTAAACATAGTTTTAGTATAATAAATCTTTTGCTGATACAAGGCATGCGCAGTACTATTGTTTGCTGCCATGCTTTGTATTATACCTTTAACAGTAATACGAGGCTGTTTCACGGCTCTAAAATGTTCATTTGAAAAATCTTAATTTGTGCGATGCAGAACCTCAGTATCCTTATAGATTTTGAAGCGTCGGATAATAAACGAGGTATAAAAAGATTGATGGCGGCAGGATTAGAATCATATGCGGTGTATACCGGCGGCTATTTTATTTTTATTTCCAATGAAAGAAAACGTGCTGTCTGTTACACTCTCCAAAATTTCGATACCAGTCATATTACGCCGGACGCTATAAAAGCATGGATCGGGGAAATATATAAGTCATATCCGGGTTTTTAATGATACCCCGTTCACAAATCAGTGATTTTTTACCGTCTTCCATAATTTTTCTTCCATAATCAACCTGCTAATCACTAAAAAGACTTTGATCTTGCCGGTATTTTTTTACATTGATCTGACCTTTAAAAGCCATTCGGATACATAGTAAGCAATCTGATGGGCAAAGTCCTGGTATAGCAAATGCTTGTTTGTTCCACCCCCATATTGGGCTAATAAATTCTCTGCCATTTGTGATAATTCCCTTTTTAGTTCATCTGCATAACGGGCGGTTAACTGCTGGAAAACATTTTCATCTTTTTGCCTGTCAAGTTTTTTGGTATTGTACTCAAATGTTTTCATTGCCCGTAAATGAATTTCCGAAGCTTCATCTCTGAATCTTGCTTTAACAGTATTGATATCGGGGTTCATAATTATTTAAATAACGTAAGTATCAAAAGGTACTATAATTCAGCCGGATAACATCAAGCCGGGTATCTTTTAAAAGTTTCCGGTCATCTGAAAAGTGTCACACTTCATGCAGGGAATGTGTTTCTAAACACGGTAACAAACAGCATTTATATTCATGCCTGCTCCTACCGAAGTAAAAACGACAATATCTCCCTTACGCACCTGGTGACCGGGAATTGCTCCTTTACGGACCATATGGTAAAGCGTTGGAACCGTAGCCACCGAACTATTGCCCAGCCATTGGATATTCATGGGCATGACCTCTTCCAGGGGCGCAGCCATCTCATATAATTCGTACAGACGTTTGATGATCTCTTCATCCATTTTTTCATTGGCCTGGTGTATAAAAATTTTGCTGACCTGACTGATATGCATTCCACAACTGTCCAGGCACTGCCTGATGGCTGAAGGCACATGCTTTAATGCAAATTCATAAACCTGCCTTCCTTTCATCTTCATATACAGTTCCCCCTTCTGTCTTCCGACGCCATAGGATGGTCCCATGTTTATCTGCACTACCTCTTCCGCACTGTAGGTTTGTACACTGTACCCAAGTATCCCGGGTCCTTCTTCATCGCCTGACAGGTACTCCAGTATGCAGGCACCTGCACCATCAGCGAAGATCATACTGTCCCGGTCGGCGGGATCAATTACCCTTGACAATGTTTCTGTACCAACCAATAGTACTTTTTTAGCCATACCGGCCTTAAAATAAGCTTCTGACTGGATCAGGGACTGTACCCAGCCCGGACAGCCGAACAGGATGTCATACCCGATACAATCCGGGCGCCGGATGCCGAGGGCATGCTTCACACGGCTTGCCAGTGACGGAACGTTTTGCGACTGTGGGTTACCGGAAGCTACATCCCCGAAATTATGCGCCACGATGATCTGGTCAAGCGTTTCCGGATCAATGCCGCTGTCGGTTAATGCCTGTTCCGCCGCTTTGGCAGCAATACCCGAAGCAGTTAAATGGTCTGGAACATAACGCCGCTCCCGGATACCGGTGATCTTCTGAAATTTTTCAATGATCATTTTGGAAGGTCCTGTTATTGGCAGGCCGTTTTCGCCATAGAAGGTGCTGTTTGTAAAATACTCATTGGGCCGGATTATTTCCGGGATATAGGCCCCGGTGCCTGTAATAACTGATCTAAACATTTTGTTTCTTATATTCTTTCTAAAATTAAAATCTGAACTAAATGCACGATGATGGACTGAGCATATATTTTAAGTCGCTATCTTCTATACCTCACTACCAAGTCAAAGTTATTGTCTGAAACTAATGAAGATCTGTCGTAGGCAACACCCGCGCTCCACCCTTTGTATATGTCTGCATCCAACGTGATTACACTTTTTAATTCGTTTACACGTAGTGCGTACGATGCTCTTATCCTGTTAAATACCGTAAAACATAGTCCTGCATCTATAAGTGTATTGCGTTCATGAGCCAGTAACGTAAAAGGCGTAATGGCGAACTGACCGCCTATATTTTGCCGATAGCTCAGGTTTATATTAACCTCCCTGTGGTTTCTAAGTAAAGTGGCGCCTTTGGTTTTTGTAGCCATGCCGATTAAGTTTTTCAAGCCTATTCCCGCATTAAAGCGTTTATATTGATAAACCACTCCGATATCCAGATCAGGATTAAACCGAAGCGTTTTGCCATCCTTATCATGAGGCAATTCAAATTTATCCCAGTTAATGGCATCCATATTGGCTACGATCCGTCCTCCGTAACTGAGAGACGATACGCCTATATTTGACCGACGCACATACCCGAGATAAAATGCATTGCGATTAAAAAAAGAATACCGGTCATTCACATACGAAACAGTATAAAATGAATTAGTGTTTCCAATCCTGCCGGCATGGCTCAGCCAGAGGTTCATCGGTTTGTTCCAGATGGCATCTTCATTGTCGACAAATCTGTGCTTGACATACACTGCCGTCTGTAAATGCTGATTGCTGTCTATAGCCACAGCAGCAGGATTATAATACTGCATGTTCTGCAGGTATATATTGGGGCGAATAGAGTTTTGAGCCTTTATAACCTGGAACAGTAAAATGGTTGCTATGGTTAAATAGAGTGTTTTCATTACTTCAGCAGGTTGAATTCAGTTAATGTATTGGAAATAAAGTTGCCCAGCTCGCTGATGTGGTTTCCGCCAGGATAAATATATTTTTTTACATCTCCGCCGGCAGCAGTTAATCCATTATAAGCATCTTCGGTATTATACAGTGGTATCAGATCATCTGCATCACCATGATGCAGGAATACCTTACCTGAAGGTCGCCAGCCCTGGTGAAAGGAATTGTCAACCAATACCTGTTTTAATGCCACATCCGAGCCATCCGCCCAACGGCGTAAAAAATAATCACTGAATACTGCTGCCGGTTTTTTTGAAGGTACCAGGATGGACGAGAACTGGTCATAAACAGGATAAGTATATACCTGGTCTGTTGGCCGCTGCAGCGTAGAGAACTTGTTCAACGAATACAATCCCCAAGAAAATATAGGCAGCGCTTCTATCTCTTCATTTTTTCTTTCCAGAAAACTCTCTGCAAAACGATTGAAGTTGTAAATGCCTGCCAGCCCCGAGCTTGCTACTATTGTAAATTCCCCTGCATAGTTTTCCTGGATATATTGATGAGCTGAAACCGCAGCACTGGCACCTTGCGACCAGCCGGTCAGGAACAGACGGTTGTCGTAAGTCAGGCCTTTTTGCTGCAATACTTTTTTTACTGCCAGCAGACCATCTATATTCGACATAAACATTTCAGGAAAATATACATAAGGATGATCCTTCCCTAAGGTGAGCCCAAAGCCGATATAATCCGGGATAAATACCACATAGCCCGCTGTAGCCCACCCCAGACCCATATTACGCACGTCCCGGAAATCGGACGTGCCGCCATCATAGAGTGACGGTGTTATTTTCTCCACGTTCAGTCTCACTGAAGGCAGTTCAGTACCGTGGCAGTACATCAGCAGGTAAACATGAGGCACCCCTTTGGGCAGAATGAGCAGGCCCCTGGAATCAATAGGCTTACCCATATATTGTGTGCGGTAAGTCACCCGCTCATAAGTAACATCGTATTGGGCAAAGCCCCCGGCATCAAGTTCCGTTACCCGGCTAATTATTTCCTCTTTGGTCAGTTCACCTTTTTCCACTGATTCAATCAGGTCACCCCTGTTATAATTGCCGGAAGCAATACCATCTTCTTTTTTACATGCTGCCATTTGTATGCAAATGATTGCCGTGAAAATCCATTTCATCATTTCTGTCGCTTTGATGTAAATGTAAATAATTGTTCCTGTTTCGCTGCAGTACGATAACGTACTCAGAAACTTTAAACCTTACAAGATATCGTGGAAAAAGTCTACTGGTATTGTAACACACGAATATTTATAAATATATACGTATGGGATTTGGGTACAAGCAGTGGTTAAATCAAACCATTGTTATCGTATTTCGTAATCGGTGGGGCGGGCGTAAATTAATATACATGTTGTGAAATGGTCTGCACTTTTACTGGCATCATTTTTATTCCCTTTTTTCTGATCACATCATCTATAAAATAAATTGTTATGGTAACTACAAAAAAAACTGCATCACCTAAGAAGTTGACAAAAAGCGCAGGCAGCGCACAGGGTAATACACAGTTAGGAAAATATTTTGAAGACTCACTAAAAGATATTTATTGGGCAGAAAAGCAGCTTACAAAAGCGCTACCGAAAATGAAAAGAGCGGTCACTACCGAGCAGCTTCAAACTGCGATTGAGGAACATCTTGCACAAACTGAGGAACACGTAGCTAGGCTGGAACAGGTGTTTGAACTACTCGGAAAAAAGGCCCGCGCTAAAAAATGCGAAGCGATGGAAGGCCTCACCAAGGAAGGTGAGTCTATTATTGAAGAAACTGAGGATGGTAGCATGACCAGAGATGTAGGGATAATCATGACCGCACAAAAAATAGAACATTATGAGATCGCGACATACGGCGGGCTTATTAGCTTAGCTAATACGTTAGGCTTAGAAGAAGCAGCTTCGATCCTTTCGCATACCCTGGAAGAGGAAAAGCAGACAGATCTCAACCTTACCGAAATTGCGGAAAATAATATTAACTGGGAGGCGGAACAGGAAGAAGCTGAACCGGAAGCATAATTATAACCAAGCCGGCATTTGCCGGCTTTCTTTTCTCTCTTTAAATTATGGAAAACTCCTTGAAAAAAAGCTGACCAAGTGGAGCAGATTATTTAATTCGATTGCAAGTTGAATCACTCGAAAAACCCGTAACCCTCCGGCATTCATTACAGCGCTGTTAATAATTATTGGCCGGGGCATTTGTGGTCCTATCTTTCACTTTTCTGACACATGGCACTTGGTCATTAATACGTCCACAACAATCATTACATTTTTTTTTATTGATGGGGCTGTTGTTATGGGGATGGTACGGGATTGAAAAAAGATTATCCGATAATTGTGACTAATGCTTTTCCGTCATTATTAATATATTGATTATTTTCTTTTCTCGTAAGTATTAGAATCAATAACTATGACTGCGAAACGTGAAACATAGACATGTACTTCATGGAAGTCTAAGGAGAGTGCACCTAAGTTCACAACTAAAACAGCCGATATGTTGCAGAAGAAATCCAGGCTTCTTATGGCTTCGTAAAGCTGTAATCATCTTAGACATTACCAATGCTATAAAGCATTGCATATATCTATAACAACAGTCTTAAAATAAGGCGAGATCTGGTAGTGAAGTAGTGGAAGCAAGAGAAAAATACTTAAGTTCACAATAAAAAAAACATAACCCTAAATAAGGCAATGTGAAAGACAAATTATTTAATGATAAAGGAAATTTAAAACCCGGCAGTATAGATGTTCAGGAAAAGAGTATGTTTTTCTGTTAAAAATTTAAGTCTTGTTTCTTTTATCTTGTTGTTTTGAAGCTGTGTCAAAAAAAGCGATTATAAAGACGGTACAGGCTCACGTTTGTTAAAATTGCAAATAAAAATGAATCTTCCGAATTAATAGCGTCGCTTTTGCAGCGACAATTTGAGTTATTTCGCTCTTGTAAGCAATTCTTTCTCACCACTGCATTTTTTACATCTGCCTTTTTTCTCAGATATTTTTTTATTGAATTATTGTATTTTTTATGAACATTTATGTATCGAACCTGGGCTACAGTTTCCAGGATGATGATTTGAACCAGCTTTTTGGAGAATATGGCGACGTTTCTTCCGCAAGAGTAATTACAGACAAATTTACCAGCAGAAGCAAGGGCTTCGGCTTTGTTGAGATGCCCGATAAACAGGCGGCAGAAACCGCTGTAAAGGAACTCGACGGTAAAATGATTGACGGTCGTTCTGTGAAAGTATCGGAAGCGAGACCACGGGAAGAAAATCGCAGTCGTAGCAGTAGCTACAACAACAATAGCTATAACAAACGTTGGTAATGGACGGACTTGCTGGTTCCGGTAAAATGATTATTACACTATTTTATACACTAACATGGATATAGAAAGGATAGAAAGTTTTATACGATCCAGTATATTGAAGAAAACTACTATTGAAATTCGTTTTAAAGGCTGGTTGCCAGTGACCGGTCTTTTTATTCGTACAAATGATTACGAAGAGCTAAAATCAAAGAATTTCTGGCGCGTAGTGCATGTGTCGCAAATACAACATTGGTCTGCAACAGGTGACATGAATGCAGCGAGAATATTCAATGGCGCTTCTTTTATATCGCTGGCAGACGCGAAATCTTAATAGTAAAAGACCAGACCAAAGGAATATACCGCGGTAACCCTGTAAAAAAGGTAATAGTCAGTTACTGTCCATATCCTATTCTAACTCCCGCGTACTTTATTATTTAAAACATAGCTGTGCTGGAGATAAAAAAGAAGACTTTATATTGATTCATTATGCCTGGCCCGAACAGGACCCGGATGACCGTCAGGATATAAGTCCCTCCCGCAATATTTTTGACCAGAACACCGGTGCCCACGTTGTATGGGTTGCTAATTGATATACTACCGGATACTCCGGGTTTCAAAGATGGGATATCATTAAATTAGAGACGTTGTTTTCCGAAAAGCTGCCTTCCGGATTGCTGAGTGAAAAATCAGTCTGCCATTGGTTAATAAATACCTGAAACCGCTTACAATAAATCTGGATTATTACCTATCTCTTTTCTCAATCATCTAACAATAAAGAAAATCACTTACAATAACAGGAACGCCGTATTTTTTATCGCACCCAAAAAATCGGTAAACAGCTACTTTGCTCAACACAAAAAAGAAAAACAGGTAATATTCATTTGTATGCCAGATCGGTCATTCTCATTCCCGCGGCGGTATGCCTGTATCTAACATTGCTGTTTGCACAAATGCCGGTATCCTCACCAGCATCGCAGGTATTTTTGACAGAAACAATGGCTTTCATACGTTATCTTTTAGTCCTGTTTCAGGTTCTGCATAAGCCAAAGATTGAAAGCCGAAAGCTGTTTTATAATAATGCGCCGCCTGCTTGGCGTTGCCGATATACAGTTCGATATGATCTGTACCGGACAGGATGATTTCCTCCGGCACTACAGGAGTTACCTCCATAGCAAAAGGGCTCATATAACAAGTAAATGATAGTGAAGAAAAAAGATAAAAAATGGAAGGGCCTTCAGGGCAGATGCTTAGAGAAATGAATCTGTAGCGAGCGCAAGCATGAGAAAAATATATATAGCTTGCACGCTCGTCGCCAAATGATTTATGAGAGTAATCAGGACGCATATCTGTCACAAAAACAGAAATTCTAAAGAAATGCTGAAAGTTTTGATAAAAAGCTTCCTTAGTAAGATGCCGCAGGCAGCCGTTTGTACTATCAGTTCCAGCACTTTTAAAACAAAAAAGGGTGCATAGACATGCGCCCCGTTTTAAATCCAATATCCTATGAAAAACTGTTGCAAAAATAATAGTTCCGGGGATTTCCGCCATCGTACAGCCTGTATATATCCTGTCCTATGCGGTGCTACAGCAGGCATATAAAAAAAACAGCGCTACAGAAATGTAGCGCTGCTGCAATGTCTTTAGTTGGACGGTTTTTTAGGACAATTGCTTTTCCAGGGTAATGGATTTAGATCAAGGGTTTCAGGTTCATAGGATTATTAGGATCTGTTTTTCGGTTAGTTGTCTATTGGATTTGTTACACAAAGAAACGACACATCCGGCTTGCAAAAAATAGAAGGCTTTGTGATTGTTTTGTCATAACGATTCGACAGGATCGGAAAACTACTATCTTTAGAGAAATCATTGCATATGTCATCCAAAAAACAAAAACCCGTCGCCACAGAGGATAAACCTTCTTTACTCGAAAAAATATCCGGCGTTGCTTCAGAACTGAAAACCGATATTGTAGCCGGCGCGTTCGCCGTTACTGAAACCGTAGCTGAAAAATTTACGGAAGTAAAGGAAGCAATTAAGAAGAAGGTTTCCGGGAAAACAACGCCCGCAAAGAAAGCCGTTAAAAAAGCAGCAAAGAAAGTTGTAAAAGCAGCGAAGAAAGCAAAGCCGGTCGCAAAAAAAGCGGCAAAGAAAATTTCAAAAACGACTAAGAAAATAACAGCACCTGTTAAAAAAGCAGCAGCCAAAGTAACCAGGAAATCACCTGTCCGCAAACCGGCTGCGAAGAAGAATGCACGAAGCAAATAAGATCATGTCAGAAATTTTAAAACAATCAGAAAATACCTGGGATCCTATGTATCCCCATAAAGGATGATTTGTTTTATCGCAAAAGACAATCAATTATTATTCCATCATCAACGACACGCTTGCAAAAAGCAGAACACATTTACGGGAAATCCATTTTAAAAAAAGGAAAGCAACTGGTTTCACGATTTATCAAAACCAGGTTTGAAAACCGATACTGGCGTGAGCGTTTCGATTTATAACATCTTCTCCCAAATTTGAAAGTAACACCACATCAGGCTAAAAGCATACTATTGGCAAGGCTACCTTAATTGTATTTTGGCGAAAGTTTAAGGCATGTATAGTTTTAAAAACGACTATTCGGAAGGTGCACACCGGCAATACTGGAAAGGTTGCTGAAAACCAATATGGAGCAACAGGCGGGTTACAGTGAAGACCCATAGTAAAGCCTCTTTCCGGTTTTACAGACCAATTCACCTCCGCAAGAAGTACAAGTAACTTCATCGAAAAATGATTGTTGAGACAGGGAGGAAATAAATCAACGGTTCATTTCTATACCCAATCAAATCGCGGATTTAAAATCCATCGATGCGTTACAGGTATTACATCTAACGTTTTCCGGAATGTAATTTTTTTGAAGCAACAATAGAGACCGGAAACATATTCCTATAAAAGAAATCCAAACTTGGCGAAGCCATTTTTTATCCTGCTTTAATAATATATTATAATCGCAACAACTACGTAATGTGTAAGCACGGCTGAACATTTTTTTTGCTTATTCGGTACAGGTCAGGTCAAGAAAAGAAAAAAGACCTTCTAAATTTATTTCCGAATTGAAAAAATTTTGGTTTCACCAAGACTAATTAATTTAAAAATGAATAACGATTGCAAGATTTTAAACCCTCTTATTTTATCAGCATTGTTGTTGCTGGTTTTAGTTTTCTCAACATTAAGTCTTTCTGCTCAAAATGCGCAACGGATTACCGGACAGATAATTGATTCTGCAAGCCTGGCTGGTGTTAGCGGGGTAACAATATCTGTGACCAACACAGACGCAAGCACGGTTACGGATGCGAACGGAAAATTTGTAATAAGCGCAAAATCCGGACAGACGCTTCGTATTTCACATATTGGTTATGAGGATAATTTTTATGTTGTGGAAACAGGTATAACAAGTATAACGATAACTATAACCGCCAAATCAAAGGAGTTGTCTGATGTAGTAGTGGTAGGTTATGGCAGGCAGAAAAAGGTGAGTGTGGTGGCTGCAATATCCACTATGAGTGCAGCAGGTTTGCGGCAAACACCAGCCTCTAACATAGGAATTGCACTTGCAGGCCGTTTGCCTGGTTTAAGTGTGATTCAACGATCCGGCGTGCCGGGTGGTGAGCAGTTGGATTTTTATATCAGGGGACGCAGTACTATCAATGGTCAGCAGCCTTTGATACTTGTTGATGGAGTCCAAAGAGATTTCACGGCTCTTGATCCGCGGGAGGTTGAGTCTATTTCAATACTCAAAGACGCTTCTGCTACAGCGGTATATGGTGTGCGTGGTGCAAATGGTGTTATAATGGTTACAACACGTCGTGGTTTTTCCGGTAAGCCTGTTATAGATGTTACTGTAGAACAATCGTGGCAATCACCAACACGTTTACCTGAAATGACCAACTCTTATGATTATGCTACACTGCGTAATCAGGTGGAAATTCAAAATGGTCGTCAGCCCATTTACGATGATGTTGCTTTGGAACATTACAGGCTTGGCGATAAACCTGACCTGTATCCTGTACGCAATTTTGTGAAAGAATTCATGAGAGATGCTTTCCCTATGCAAAGAGTGAATGTAAATGTAGCCGGTGGCTCTGAACGGATGAGATATTTTACCACAGTCGGTTATCTTCGCCAGGAAGGAATTTTTAAAACCGAAAAATTCAGTGAGTATAATTATGATCCCGCATCAAAAGCCAACCGCGTAAACTTCAGGTCTAACTTTGATATTGATATCAATGCTTCTTTAAGCATGTTCCTTAACATAAGTGGGTATATGCAGAAGAAAAATGATCCTGTAGTTGTGCCTAATAATGGCGCTTACCTTAATGATGTTAGCGCATATTCAGTAGTAATCGGCTCTTTGCTTCAAACACCCAGCAATTATCATAATGATGTAACTCCTGACGGAGAAGTATTATCAACTCCATTAAAGGGAGGAAATATAAACAATGTGCCCTATGGAATGTTAAATCGTTCCGGCTTCCGAAACACACTTATTAACCAGGTGACTACCACATTAGGAGTAGAACAGAAACTTGAATTTTTGACAAAAGGATTGTCGGCAAAAGTTGTGGCGTCCTACGATGCTACCTCTATGAATCAACAGGTGCGTCAAAGAACATTCCAGCTTTACGAGGCCAAGCCTGATCCTGATGATCCTGACAAAGTTATTTATCAGCCAACCGGCACAATGACAAACAGCACCTTAAGTGATGCGCAGGCACAATCGCAATGGAACCTCATGAACCTTGATGCTTCCATTAACTACGGGCGTAAATTTGGCTTGCATGATGTTACAGCGATGGCTTTATTCAACAGGTATCAGCGTGTTGTAAACATTGAACTTCCATATAATTACATAGGCTTTGTAGGGCGTGCAACATACGGTTATGATAACAAATATCTTGCTGAAGTTAACTTTGGCTACAATGGATCTGAGCAATTTGCGCCCGGGCATAAAATGGGTTTTTTCCCTTCTTTTTCTGTAGGCTGGGTAGCGTCTAATGAGGACTTTATACAGAACAGCATGCCCTGGCTCACATTCGCTAAAATCCGCGCATCATACGGACAGGTTGGTAATGATAATATGAACGGCGCACGTTTTGCATTTCTTACGTTATGGAATGGCAGTTATGAATCACAGATAGGAAATAATAATCTTGAATGGGAGAAAGCCAACAAATACAATGTTGGTTTGGAAACACGCATGTTCAACAACTTCAGCTTTGATGTGGATGTTTTTTATGAAAGACGTAATAACATCCTGATTTCTGCCACGGGATTGGTGCCAACAGGTGTATTTGGAACCGGAGGGGTATTTACATCCGGTATAATCCCCAGGATAAATGCAGGTGAAATTGAGAACAAAGGTTTTGAACTGGTAGGCGGTTACCAGAAAAGTTTTAATAAAACCACACGCCTTGATATCAGGCTTAACGGAGCTTTTAACCGCAACAAGGTGTTATATGTCAGTGAGGTTTTACTACCTGAAGAATATGCATACCGGCTTCGCAGCACAGGTTACCGTTTGGGACAGCAATGGGGCTATGCAACAGCAGGTTTCTTTAATACACAAAGAGAAATAGAGGACTGGCCGGATCAATCAGGTATTGGAGCCACACCTAAATTAGGAGATATCAAATACAAAGATACCAACGGTGATGGTGTTGTAACAGAACAAGACCAGGTTCCTATCGGATTTCCTGAGGTTCCTGAGTGGACATTTGGAGGTGCAATCAGTTTTCAGATCAAAGGATTTGACATCAGTATGATGTGGCAGGGCGTGGCTAACAGGAGTTACCTGATGGTTGGTCAAAGAGTATGGGAAACAAACAATTTTAATGAATGGCATAAAGAAGCCTGGAGCCAGGAAAGATTTGATGCTGGTTTACCTATTACGTATCCACGTTTAGATCCAGGTAGCAATGCAAGCAAGTTACCATCTGACTTTTGGTATGTAGATGGCAGCTATATCCGGCTGAAAAATGCTGAAATCGGGTATACACTTCCGGGAAATATCTCCGGCAAAATCGGCGCAAAATCAGTAAGGGTGTATGCAAATGGATTGAACCTGCTCACATTTGACAGGTACCCCGTAAAATACCAGGATCCGGAACAGAACAATGAACTGTTATATCCTGTTTTTAAAGCCTACAATGTAGGCGTGAATATATCATTTTAAAATGCCTGACCATTAAAATATTTGAAATCATGAAGCGGATCGTCTTATTAATCATTATTACAACAACGCTTTTATTCCAGTATGGCTGTGAAAAAGCATTAGAGAAAACGCCTGACGGACAAATTACCATAGACAAAATTCTTACCAACTATAACCGGAGCAAGGGATTGCTTGATGCAGCATATGGCGAGATATACCAGGCAAGAGACCAGATATCATTTGTAATGAGCCCCATGGAATGCCTTACTGACAATGCTTTCTGGGCTGCAACCTACAATGCATATGAGTGGCATAATGGCTCATTGTCTTTATCTAACCCTGTAATTAATTGGCCGTGGGCGTCTCCTTCGGAACAGTTATGGCCGGATTTCTGGCGCGGTATCCGGCTGGCAAACAATGCGATTAAATATTTGCCCCAGTCTACAGCTATTACTGAGCAGGAACGTAAAACCTGGATAGCGGAAGCGCGTGTTCTGCGTTGTTGGTATTATATGAACCTGCTGGAATTTTATGGAGCAGTACCCTGGGTAGAAGAACCATTTGATCCAACTTTTACAGGATGGAATGATCTTGTAAGACCTGCTTACAACGATATAGCTTCAAAAATTGAACAAGAACTGCTCGAAGTTATTAATTCCGGAATTTTACCAAACCGTCAACCTTCCCAGGATGCCCGGCGTGTTGATAAAGGGATTGCGTATGCAATACGTGCACGTGTATTATTGTATAATGCAAGCCCGCTTAATAATTCAGATAATGACCAGGGTAAGTGGCAACGCGCTGCTGATGCAGCCCAGGATGTTATAAATATGGCAGAGTATGGCCTTGTAAGCATGCAGGATTATAAAAAATTATTCATAGGAGCATTTACCACCCCGGTCTCTGAAATCATTTGGCGCTCATGGAGTGATAACTCTCATATCAACAATACAAACGGAGTAGACGTTGGTAATTATCCGTATGCTGCTATCAACCACATGTGGAACTGTGGAGAATCGCCAAGCCAGGAGCTGGTTGATTGCTTTGAAATGACTAATGGCGCTTTACCGGTAACGTACAATGATGCCAGTCATACAAGTATTACAGTAACACCCGGTGCAACGGCTGCAGGATATAGCGAAGCAACAGGTGGAGATCCATATGCTAACAGAGATGCGCGCTTTTATATAAATATACTTTACAACATGGCTGACTATGGCGTGCCTTATAATTGTACGGAACCATTTATTATTGAAACCTTTGTTGGAGGGCGAAGTGGTTTTAACGATGTGATTTCGCAGGAAACACAAAGAACATGTACGGGTTATTACAGCCGCAAAGACAAGCAGATCAAGTTCTGGGGACCTGGAGGCAGTTCAGGCAATGAACCTACACATTGGGTGTTTTTCCGCCTTGCTGAATTCTACCTGCAAAAAGCAGAAGCTTTATGTGAAGTTGGTGATCTCGCGGGTGCGAAAACTGCATTAAATGTAATCAGAGAAAGAGCCTTTCAACCGAAAATAGAGAATGTACCAGGTTTCGTAGATTCAAAAGAGTTTTTACGTGAGCGCATTCGTAACGAACGTCGGGTAGAATTTTGCCTTGAAGGGCAATACCGTTTCGATGACCAGCGCCGCTGGAAAATTCTTGCAGAAACCAATAAGTTTATTACAGGAATGAGAATAACAAAAGGCGCTGATGGAAAATTCAGCTATGAGCGTAGGAAAATTCGTGACTACCAGTCTTACACAGATAAATACCTTGTAATGCCGATCCCTTTGGAAGATGCAAAAAAAATGACCGGCATGGTGCAACCCGAAGCCTGGAGATAAAAAACAGCAATTGATTGTCTTACACCGGCTCATGCCGGTGTAAGACAATTGTTATTTAAGTATAATTATTTATCTCTGAAAAAAATTCTCTTGAATATTTATCATTGTTTTTTAGCCAAAAAGAACTCCCCTGAAATTTTTCATTCATCCTTTGTGTAGTTTATGAATAAAAAATTTCATGTACGTTTGACGCATTTATTCTTGGCTACACAAATTTGAAAACTATCATGAAAGGATTGTCATTATTGCTGGGATATGTTATGCTGTTTACAACAGGTTATACTCAAAAACAATCGCCTGTTCCGCGAAAGGCTACAACTGTTTTGTATCAGAAAAAACTGAGTGATACAGAAAAATTCCCGGAGTTGATTTTAAATGATGTTGCCTGCAATTTTACAACACAGGGACTGGTGATTACCGGAAATAAAAATACTATCCGGTTAAATAAATATTATTCGCTGGGAGAACGGCTGGTGCGGTATCATGTTCGCTTTTCAAACAATGCCAAAGCTGTTTTTCAAAGCAGCACAGGCGATTTTAAAGTGATAATAGACGTTCCCCAACAGAAAGTAGCGATTGAAACGAACCCGGTTGTATGGAAGCGTGTAAAAATATTTCCAGACAATGAATATCTCGTAGAAATTCAGCGGATTTACCAGCAGTCGAAAGTTAAACTAACGGATCTTTCTACCGGTGTGGAAGAAGAACTGGAAATAAACGGTGATGGACCTGGCGGTGTAGGTGAAGGAGCCATGGGTAGTGAGAAAGGCCTCGTGCATCAATGGGACTACTACTGTTTTGGATTGCTTGAAGGTACATCACTTACAATAAAACAAATTTGTGTACAGGCAATGGAGAGCAATCTTACTTTGCTGTTATATGGTGATTCAATAACCCAACCTGAAGGATATTTCCCTGCAAAAGACTTTCCATTATCGTGGACGCAACTTATAATGCAGCATGTAAAAGGAAAATCCATATCGAGTGGGCGTGGCGGATGCACTATAAGGGAAGTACTTGAAAGAATAAAAAATGAACTACCATATGTAAAAGCAAAATATGTAATGGTTACCATTGGTACGAATGGCGGAAATACTGAAGCGAACCTTAGTGAACTGGTGGAATATATTTTTGCGCAAGGATCAATACCCATACTGAATAATATCCCATCTAATGAACATGCCACCCAGGTAGAAGCTAATTTATTGATTGAGAAAGTCCGTAGAAAATATAATATTAACGGTTGCAGGTTTGACCTGGCTACTTCGCTTAACCATGACGGTAAGGAAGTAGATAAAACAACCATGTGGCACGAAGATTATACCGCTATCAATAACTGGGGGCATTATTATCATCATCCTAATGTAAAGGGATCATACCTCATGTATCTTCAAACCTTAACAGATACACCTGAAATATATGAGTAATTTAAAAAGTACCAGCCTGCTGATCGCTATATTCATCATGCCTTTCTGCGCAGTTTCTAATAATAATACCATTGTAAACTACAGTATTGAGGAAGTTGCCAACGGTACCATTTATGTTATATTGCAAAAAAGCAACCGTTATACTTTCGATTCGGCGAGGTATACGATTTTTATCCCGGCAAACACACCGGAGCTTCAGTCTGTATTTGTGCACCAGCATGGATGTACAATGGAAGGGCGTGGTTCTGCCACTGCTTACGATGTGCAATACCAGGCATTTGCCAAAAAATGGAAACTGGCAGTAGTAGGTGCTGACCTGTATTCAGCAAAAGGTAATTGTCATGACTGGAGAAATGCTGAATCCGGATCAGGTGAATCCCTTATAAAATCCCTGCAGGAAATCGGTACGCAATCCGGGCATCCTGAGCTGGCAACGCTTCCCTGGCTACTGTGGGGACATTCAGGTGGTGGCTATTGGGCGCTATCAATGCTGCGGATGTATCCCGAACGTATATTAGGTATATTTGGCTATTCTCCTGCTTTTGAACCCGGCGCATATCCCAAAGCTGCCTTAAAGGTTCCGGTAATGATGCGTCATGCCGGCCCGGTTGGCGATGCGTGTTGCTGGCAAACTTCAATAAAAGAATTTCATAAGCTACGTTCCGCCGGTGGTTATACAAGTATTGCATACACTCCGTACCAAAATCATAATTTCAGTTATGTAAGATATATTGCCATTCCTTTTTTTGAAGCTGTGATGAAACAAAGGCTTTCGGTTAGCGCCGGGCCTTCATATACCGCAATGCGCAATATGGATTCAACAAAAGCATGGCTTGGCGACACCGTAAGTTATAATATCTATAAAGCAGCCGCTTATCCCGGAAAGAAATTATCAGCAGCTTGGTTACCTGATTCAATCACAGCCACAAAATGGCGGGAATATGTTATAACCGGAACCGTAATTGACAGAACGCCTCCTCCCGCTCCTTATGACGCACAAATAAGAAGGCGGCATAACGTAACGATAGAATTAACCTGGAAAGCTGACGCGGATATTGAATCAGGTATCAGTCATTTTAATATTTATAAAGACAACCAGCTTATAGGCAGATTTCCCAATGCTGGCGCTTATCAGCAATTTGATACCAATGGAGATGACGCTTACCCGTTGCAGCTACCAGAACTCAGAACAGATGTTACCTTACTTTGGAATGATACAGCCAAGATCTCGGTAAGCACTGTCAATCACTTTGGGCTGGAATCGGCAAGAACCATGATACCTTAACCTTCTTTATATGAACCGAACTCAAATTCGCCTGCTTCTATTATTATGCTTTTTTCAAACATCTAAACAAATTTCTGCGCAGAATAGTAACCAGGAATATACGTTGTTGAATCTGACAGCTACCGATGCATTAGGCAGACGCTTTGAGCCGGCATCTGGCGAGCAGAAAGAAAAAAAATATGTAGGACTGTTTTACTCATTATGGCTGGGACAACATAAAACCCAGCAGCGGGATGCTTACGATATACAGAAGCTGTTAAACAGTAATCCAAAAGCATTGTATGATACCGCGGGAACGCCGGAAAGTCCGTTAAAAGAATTTCATTTCTGGGGTGAACCGCTATATGGTTACTATAGCATGAGTGATCCCTGGATTGTAACGCGGCATGTTGAGCTTTTATGTAATACCGGTATTGATTATTTATGTATTGATGCTACAAACAGAGTGGTGTATACCGAATCAATTGAAAATTTGTTTACCATATTACTGCGGTTTATGGAGCAGGGATTTAAAATACCAAAGATCGTATTCTATACAAATAGTCTTTCCGGGGCAACAGTAGATGATTTATATAATCAGTTCTATACGTCAGGGAAATATGAAAAGCTATGGTTTAAACCTGCAGGTAAACCAATGATCATTGGCATCACCGAAAATAACAACAAAGCCTCTGATATGACGAAATATAACCAGTTTACTGATTTTATAAAAGAGGATATGAAGCAATATTTTGATGTCCGGGAATCACAGTGGCCCAATGGAGACTTTAATCCGACATCGATCCCCTGGATGAGCTGGCAATATCCGCAATGGAATCACAATGGTACCGTGGCAGTACCAGTGGCACAGCACAGTCATACTGTTATTGATGCCAGTGCTATGCATCCCGAAAGTAGCAGGGGATATAATAATGCCACTAAACAGGTAGAAAAGGATTGGACAGCAGGTGCCAACTTTCAAACCATGTGGGACGCAGTTTTAAGAAGAAAGGACAGTGTAAATAATGTATTAGTTACATCGTTTAACGAGTGGATGGCCATCAAATACGCCAATGCGCACGGAAGAAAGCATGTCTTTTTTGTAGACGTATTCAATCATGAATTTTCCAGGGATATAGAAATGATGAGAGGCGGTTATGGTGATAATTTTTACCTGCAACTGGTAAGAAATGTGAGAGCTTTTAAACTGTCGGCAGGAAAGCCTCACCGTTATGCCAACAAAACAATCAACATCCATACAGCAACAGAACAAACATGGGCTGATGTGGAAGCCACCTATACAGATGTGGCAGGTGATGCCCTCGGCAGGAATTTTTCAAACGCAACAGGCACAGGTATATACACCGACAGCAGCAACCGCAATGATATCACGGAAATAAAAGTAGCGCACGATAATAAAAATGTTTATTTCCGGGTAAAGACAGTTGCAAACATTACAGCGCATAATGGCAAGGATGTGAACTGGATGAACATCCTGATTGCGGATGGCGATACATCCAGGTCATTTGCAGGATACCGTTATATCATTAACCGGCATCCGGGAAGCAATGGAATAACTTCAATAGAACAATCAGCCGGTGGATACAGGTGGAAAAAATCAGGAGTAGCAAAATATACTGTCAGAGGTAATATAATGCAGGTTGCTATCCCACTCGCTGCCATTGGTATTAAAAGCACCTGTCATTTTGAGTTTAAAGTATCTGATAATGTAACAAACTACGATGATATAATGGATTATTATATAACAGGAGATAGTGCTCCGCTTGGCCGTTTGAATTTTAATTATCAATAGTGGACTAATAAAGCAGCATGCGCATTTCAGAGCGATGCTCTTAAAGTAAGCCTGAAGGGAACTTTTTGTTTTTCTGTAGAACCTGATAATATAGCACGCGCTGCCATAATACCCATTTCATGAAAATCGGATGAGATTGTTGTAATACCCTGGTGCACTACTCTTTTGATGGGTGTTTCATTATAGGAGATAACACCAACTCTTTCGCCTATCTTAAGCGAGGTAGGCAGGATTTTTTCGATCAATGTAACAAGGTCATCCTCGATCATATTAATGTATACATCGCCATCCTCAACTATTTCATGATCAAGGCTGCTGATAATTTTATATTGAAAAGCATTGTCCTGACAAAAATGCGTAAACCCCTTTACAATTTCTTTGGGATAATAGCTGTGCTCCGGGAATATCAGTTTTATGGTTTGATATTTCACAAGCTTTTCCAGGGCATCGGTTAAAGCCTGGTAAATATCATTTTCAAAATCAATATACACGGCTCCGTATTCCCCTGTTACTTTGGGTATAAGTTTATCCATCATCAGCAATTTGTCTTTGGGAATAGTATTGACAATTTCATGCGCGTTTTCTCCGCCTTCTATAAAATGAGGTATAATCACAAAGTGGGTATAGTGATCTTTATTACTACTCAGTATTCTTTTAAAAAGATGAAAGTCATTATTGTAAATATAAAAATCAATACCTGCTTTATCCCCAAGTTCTGTTACAAATGCATCGTAAATTGTTTTTTTTGGAATACTTAATTTATTGAAAAGCAAAAAAACATTCAACGGTCTCCTGAATTCGGTATTCTCAATAAAATAACCTCTGCGCGGAACCGCATTAATAACACCTAACTGGCGCAACTGCTTATATCCACGCTCAACAGTATCTCTGGCAATGTCTAACTCAATACTCAGTTCATTTATCGAAGGCATGTTATCGCCCGCTTTAATATTTCCTTTTTCAATTTCTTTGAGTACTGCATTTACGATCTGCAGGTATTTGGAAGTGCTGGAGTAGGGATCAACAGAAATCAGATCAATGAGCTTTTGCTTTTTCATGCTGCAACAACAGTTTTTTATGACAAACAATTGAGCGCTTAAATTAATGCTATTAACACTATAATTTATACTTCGAAATCATTTTTTAAATAATTTATTTTTTCAGGTCAAAACAGGATAGAAATGATAGTGTACATTTTTAAGTTTGTTGAGTTAGAATTAAAACTTTTACAAACGATTATGGATAGCCTGTTGAATACGAAAACGATGCACCCCCGCGACCAGATAACCCTTGTAATGCAAAGAATTTACGAGCGGGTGCTGACAACAACTTCCGGCGGAAATTTATCTATTATAGACGATAACGGAGACATATGGATTACTCCCACTGGTGTAGATAAAGGATTAATGAAACCTGCTGATATTGTATGTGTGAAAAAAGACGGAACCATTATCGGCGATCACAGACCTTCCTCCGAATACCCTTTTCACCTTGCTATATACAATGAGCGCCCCGATATTAAAGCCATTGTACATGCGCACCCGCCGGGCATGGTGGCATTCAGTATTGTAAGAAAAACGCCCAATACGTACATACTGCCGCAAACACATTCGCTATGCGGAGAGATTGGATATGCTGGTTATGCATTACCCGGTACGGCAGCACTGGGAGAAAGTATTGCTGTTGAGTTTAAGAAAGGTGTATCGGTAGTGATTATGGAAAATCACGGAACCGTAATAGGAGGTTCGGATATTTCAGACGCATACCAGAAATTTGAATCTGTTGAAATTACCGCCCGTTCTATTTTATATGCCAACATGATTGGAAAACCGGTTTACCTGTCTCCGCAAAAAGTAGCGGCTTATATCGAACAACTGCCTTCGCCTGCGCAGGAAATGAAAGCAGTGTCTCATCCTTCTGCTGAAAGAGAAAAACGACTGGAGATATGTAAGATCATTAAGCGTGCCTGCAAGCAGGGGCTCATGTTGGGAGCTTACGGATCAGTATCTGCACGCTGGAATGAAAATGATTTTTTGATTACACCCGAAGGTATTTCTAAATGGGATATTACAATAAATGATATTGTACAGGTAAAAGATGGCATGCGGGAAAAAGGGAAAATACCAAGCAGCGCAGCACGCCTGCACCAGGCCATTTACGAAAAACATAAAGAGATCAATGCCATCATCATTACACAATCTCCTTATCTTACTTCCTTTGCTATTACAGGCGCAACGTTTAATGTAAGAACAATTCCGGAAACATGGATATATCTGCAGGATGTGCAAATGGTTGAATTTGGCGAACAATTTACCGGCAGTGATACAATACCTGCAACCCTATCTGCAGAAACACCGGTAGTGCTTGTTAAAAACGAATGTGTGATAGTAACCGGTAATAAACTATTGCAGGCATTTGACTATTTGGAAGTAGCCGAATTCAGTGCTAAATCACTTGTATTATCTACTTCACTGGGCACAATGGTGCCGATTAGTGATGAGCAGGTGGAAGAATTGGGAAAAGTAATGGGACGATGGAAAAATTACGAGTGGAAAATGTAATCATACACTACAATCAACTTTAATAACAAAACGATAAATTGCCGCCATGGATAATAAGTATGCGATCATATTAGGAAACCTGGGCAATACCAGGGACCGGTTTTGTCAGGGATATAAAGTGAATCCGGGCTCGGAAGAAATGTTGAAAATCGCACTGGAACGCATGCCGCATATACAGGGTATTGAGCTGGTGGGCACCTGGGATATAAGACCAGATAATGTAAAGGATATGAAAAAGCGGCTGGATGATGCGGGAGTGGTATGTGCGAGTATTATACCTGATACCTTTGGTGACAAAGTATATGGAAAAGGCAGCATTACAAGTATTGATGCTAAAGTAAGGCAAGAGGCTTTAGATTACCTGCGCCGTATGAGTGAGATTGCATTACAGATGAATTGCGGTATTGTAAACCTCTGGTTAGGGCAGGATGGTTATGATTATTTGCTTGCTACCGACTATGACCAGGAGCGCAACTGGCTTACTGAAAACACAAGAACAGTGGCTTCGGAATTTCCAACATTAAAATATGCGCTGGAGTATAAACCTAAGGAACCACGTAATTTTTCCTATCATGCCCGCATGGCTGACACTATTTTAGCGGCTAAAGAAACAGGATGCAATAATGTGGGTATTACCATTGACACAGGGCATAGCTTTTATGCCGGAGAAAATGTAGCAGAAGCTGTAGTACTGGCTAAAAGAGCAGGCAACCTGCTTTACCACATGCACTTTAATGATAACCACGGAAGCTGGGATGACGATATGATAGTAAGCAATGTACATTTTACCTGCTATATAGAATTGTTATTCTGGTTGAAAAAAACCGGTTATAATGGTTGGCTGTCTATGGATCAGTATCCTTACAGGGAAGACGCTGCTGATGCTATTGCAGAAAGTATTTTATGGGTTAAAAAGTATGAACAAATAGTGGATACACACTATAATGAAATAGACGCGCTGATCAAAGAAAATGATGCGGTAAAAACATCCAGGTTCTTACGCAAATTAATAGCGTAGCCAAATTTTTATCTATCTAAATGATTGTTGATATGAAAATCTGCATTTTCCCTAACAGGATATGTTCACTGGCGTTTTTATTCTTAGCATTAATTACCACGGTTACAGCAAAAAACAGAGATATCAATACTGTAACAATTACTGCCATGCAGGTAGATAATGCGGAGAATCCACTGGGCATTGATTCCCGCACACCACAATTTAGCTGGCAAACAGCGGGTGATTTACGCAATATAAAGCAAACGGCTTACCAGGTAATTGTAACAGATGCGGCTGATAAACTGCAGCGAAATGAAGGAGACATCTGGAATAGTGGCAAGGTATTGTCGTCACAATCCTCAGGCATTTTATACAGGGGCATGCCATTGGAAAGTCGTAAAAAATATTACTGGAAAGTATTGCTGTGGAACAACAACGACTCAGGTGCTGTAATTAGTGAAGCGGCTACTTTTGAAATGGGTTTACTGCACCAGTCTGACTGGAGCGGAGACTGGGTAGGATTTCCTTCCGGCTGGATCGGAAAAGTGCATTATTTCCGCAGGGTTTTTTCTTTTCAGAAAGAAATAGCAAAGGCACGTGCGTATGTAGCAGGAATTGGTTACAACGAGTTGGAGATAAACGGTAAAAAAGTAGGCGCCAATGTATTGGACCCTGCCACCAGTGATTTCAGCAAAACCATTTATTATACCACTTACGACATCAAAGATTTTTTAAATAAAGATAATGTGATGGTGATTGCTGTTGCACCGGGCTGGTATGGCATGCCGAAGCTACGCATGCAAATGGAGTTTTATTTTACCGACGGCACTATGGAAGTGATCAACTCCTCCTCTATCCGGAATGTAACATTGGGACCCGTTGTATCAGCAGGCGTACTGGATGGCGAAGTATATGATGCACGCCTTGAAAAGCCGGAATGGCGATTGCCATCAGATACCATCATTAAGGGATTACCCAATCAGATATGGGGAGTGGCACCGGTGGTAGAAGCGCCGGGAGGTAAAATGGCAGCACAGCAATTAGAACCTGTAAGGATAGTAGAAGCATTTGCGCCGGTATCGGTAAAAGAAGTAACACAGGGAATTTATGTGATGGATGCCGGACAAAATATGGCAGGCTGGGTAGCATTGAAAGTAAAAGGAAATAAAGGAACAAGGGTTACACTTCGTTTTGCTGAAACACTATACGACAATGGTTTGGTTAACCAGGAGAATCTGCGTACGGCTGCTGCAACAGATGTGTATATTTTAAAGGGAGAAGGAGAAGAACAATGGGAACCGCGGTTCACATATCATGGCTTTAGGTATATGCAAATAGAAGGATGGCCGGGTAAGCCTGCAGCGGACAATTTTACAGTAAAGAAGGTGAGATCTGATGTAGCTCCTGCGGGTAAATTCACCAGCAGCAACGACTTATTGAACCGCATTAACCAAATGGTGCAGCGCACGGAAGCAAGCAACCTGCATAGCATACCTACTGATTGTCCGCAACGTGATGAACGTATGGGATGGCTGAATGATTTAACGGTTCGTATAGAACAGGCAGTATATAATTTTAACCTGCATCGTTTTTACGCAAAATACATACAGGATGTGTGCGACACGCAAAATGAGAATGGAGAGATTACTGATACTGCTCCTTATAAAGTTGGCGGTAAACCGGCAGATCCGGTATCAGTAAGTTTTCTTTTACTTGCGCTGAAGAGCTATGAATATTATGGTAATACTGGGATCATTCGTAAACATTATACACAAATGAGAGCCTGGGTAGATTATTTAACTACCCGTACTAAAGACGGTATTGTGGAATACAGTTATTATGGTGACTGGTCGCCGCCTGCAGCCTTTGGCGCGCAGGGGCATAGCTATGGTGCTTTATCTGTTTATACACCAGGCACGCTGATGTCAACCGGATATTTATACTATAGCGCATCAGTACTTGCACAAATGGCAGGCGTATTGGGAGATGTGGATGATAAACAAAAATACGAGCAACTGGCAGCGCGTACTATGAAAGCGTTTAATGATAAATTCTGGGATGAGCAGAAAGGTGGCTACGGCACTAACAATCAATCCTGTAATTCCTTTGCTATATTTTTAGGCGCACCGGATAAAAGCAAGCTACCAAGAGTGGTAGCCAACCTGGCGCGTGATGTGAAGGAAAGAGGATATCATCTCACCACCGGGAATCTTTGCACCAAGTACCTGCTGGAAGCATTAACAGAAAACGGGGAAGCAGAAACAGCATATAAAATAGCTACTCAAACAACGTACCCAAGCTGGGGTTTTATGTTATCCCAAGGAGCTACTACATTGTGGGAACGATGGGAATATGAAACTGGCGGTTCTATGAACTCGCATAATCACCCGATGATGGGATCAGTAGGTTCCTGGTTATATAAATACGTTGCAGGCATATTGCCTGATATCAATCACCCCGGGTTTGAAAAATTTACCCTGCGCCCCTATATATTTAATGAGCTGCAACACGCAGAAGCTTCTTACCAGTCAGTAAAAGGCGCTATACTTTCTTCCTGGAAAAAATCAAAAGGAAGGCTGGAGTACAATGTTACGGTTCCACCTAATGCTGTAGCAACAATCTATATTCCTACCAAAGATGCGAGATCAATAACAGAAGGAGGTCGTCGCATAAGTGGTATCAAAGATTATAAATTTCTCCGGATGGAAGGCCACGCAGCAGTATATGAAATAGGTTCAGGAGTATACCGGTTCAATTCAAAATGGTAATACTATGAAGTCTGTTTGTATTAGTTTATTAGTATGTCCCCTGCTTGTTATTTGTCAAAGCAATATCAATAATGCATCAACCCAACAGGTTGCAGGGATTGATCATTTTGGACGTAGCTTTTCAGGTATCGGCGGTTATAAACCCGGTAAGCAGGTAGGTATATTTTACTGGCCGTGGATAGGGCAGCCATTAGCATCGGGCATATATGATGCTACAAAGATCAGTGCTATGCCTGATGGTATAAAGCTGTTGTATGATCCCAAACACCAGGATCAAACAATCAGTCCAACAGGACAGGCACATTTCTGGGGCGAACCATTATGGGGTTACTATAATTCCGCAGATGAGTGGGTCATTCGCAGGCAAATGAAAATGCTCACCATTGCAGGTATTGATTTTATCGCTTTCGATTTAACCAATCGTGTTACCTATCGTCCGGTATATGAAAAAGTTTTCCGCATTATTGAAGCACTGATTGAAGAAGGCTGGTCGCCACCCCGTGCTGTTTTCTATACACATTCCCGGTCGTTTGAAACAACGCAGCAGCTGTATAAAGAGCTGTACAAACCGGGCTTGTATCCCAACGCCTGGTATAGGGTTAATGATAAGCCGATGATCATTGCTTATACCAGCGAAGCTGATGATAGAGCCGAAGCACTTTCTCGCAACGATTCCGCGTATCATCCTGTTTCATACACGCAGGAACTGAAAAATTTTTTCTATTTCAAAAAACCGCAATGGCCATTTGACCCGGTATTTGAAGATGGTTTTCCATGGGTGGAATGGAGCTTTCCACAGCCATTGCACGGAGGCATCATGAGTGTGTCTGTAGCAAGCCATCCCAAGGTACCTATGTCGAGATCAATTACATCCGGTTGGATTAACTGGGGCAGGGGTTGGGATCCGGATGCAAAACAAAATAAGAAAGAAGATGTTGATAAAGGCACTTTTTTTCAACGCCAGTGGGATCATGCCATTCAAACCAACCCCGACACTATTTTTATTGGGGGCTGGAACGAATGGATAGCCTATAAGCAAATGTGGGGCGATGAATTTATGCTTTGTGATGCAGCAAACAAAGAATACTCCCGTGATATAGAACCCATGCGGGGAGGTTATGAAGATGCATTCTATATCCAGATGATTAAAAATATCCGTCGCTATAAAGGGCTTCCGGATAATTACAAAGGTCATACACCTCTTACTATTGATATAAGGGATAATATTGCGCAATGGGCAGCAGTAAAAGCAATTTACACGAATATAGATGCAAAAGCAGAAGGCAGAAACTATACCGGCGCTTCAGCTAAGATCAATTATACAACAGCAGCACCAGCCAACAATCTTTGTGAGATAAGAGTAACACATGATGCCGGCAATTTTTATTTTTTCGTAAAAGCAGACAAGCCCTTTGTGAATACAGGCAATAACAGCCTTCAATTATTGATAGGCAAAAACGACCTGTCAGTAGCAGGATGGCAGGGATATGAATATGTGGTAGAACCTGATATACAAACAGGCAAGTGTATGATGTACCAGTTGAACAAGGAAAGGAAAAAATTAAAAACAGGCGAAGGCGCCTGTATGCTGGAGAGAAATATATTACAGCTGCGCATTCCCCGCAAATCAATTGCCGCAGATAATAATACAAAACAACTCTATTTTAAAGTAGCAGACGGTATTGCAAAGCCCGATGATATTATGGAGTATTATATAAGCGGTAGTGCCATGCCTGTGGGAAGACTCAGCTACCTGTACCGTATGAATAAATAAAAGATGAATTGCCGTATGAAAAAAGTATTCGCTTTATTTAAAACAGCGTTCTTCGCTGTATCCTTCTCATTTATATTACAGCAATGCGTACCGGGTAAAGGCAGCAGCCTGCAGGTAAATACACTTACCGTAGAAGGCAGGGACACACTTCTGGGCTCAGATATACTGCAACCACGGTTCAGCTGGAAAATCGAATCCGGCAAACAAGATGTAAAACAAATAGCTTACCAGGTTTGGGTATCAGGCAATAGCGATGCATTAAGCAAAAATGAAGGAGAGATATGGAATAGCGGCAAGATAGCGTCAGATTCTTCTCTGAATATAGTATACAAAGGCAAACCATTGCAAGCCTTTCAATCATATTACTGGAAAGTAAAAATCTGGGACAATCATGGAGAGGAAGCTGAAAGTGAAACAGCTTACTGGAGCATAGGTATGTTGCAACCTTCAGACTGGCAGGCTAAATGGATTGGGCTAAATGCGTTTAATAAAAATGACCAGCCTGATAGTACCTTAACAAGACTCGCGGCAAGATACCTGCGTAAAGAATTTTCTGCAGATAAAAAAATTACAGCAGCTACTGCTTATATCAGCGGCATGGGTTTATATGAGCTCTATCTTAACGGAGAAAAAGTGGGTATTGATGTTTTATCTCCAACCGTATCTGAGTACAATAAAAAAATATTTTATAACACCTACAACATCACCAAACAGTTGCAGCAAGGCGTCAATGCAATGGGGGTGATATTGGGTAATGGCCGTTTTTTTGCCGTTCGCAACTATCATGGTAAACCGAACCCCTTAACACAAATAGCACAGGCACAGTATGGATTGCCACAGGTTTTGTTACAACTGCGCATTCAATATGCAGATGGTTCTGTTGCCTGGATTAATTCGGATGAAAGCTGGAAAGTAACAGACAACGGCCCTATACTCGCAAACAACGAATTTGACGGGGAAGAATATGATGCTACTAAAGAATTGACGGGATGGAATAAAACAGGTTATAATGACCAGGAATGGAAAGTTGCAGACCTGATGTCGCCGGGAAACGTGCGTATAGAAGCGCAGCCCAATGAGAATATCCGCGTTAAAGAAACATTGAGCCCCATATCTATGCATGAAACAACGCGTGGTTCTTACATTCTTGATATGGGCCAAAATATGGTGGGCTGGTTGGCCATAAAAGTAAAAGGAGCAAAAGGCGATACCATCTGCATGCGTTTTGCCGAAACAATGAAAGGAAAAGATGCTTTATACCTGGCGAATATGCGTGATGCCCGGGTAACGGATAAATATATACTCAAAGGCGATGGCATAGAATATTGGGAGCCCCGCTTTACTTATCACGGTTTCCGTTTTGTTGAAGTAGAGGGTTTGAAAAACAAACCCGGCATAAAAGATTTTACCGGTAAAGTAGTATATGATAATGTGGCTACTACCGGAACTTTTGAAACATCTAATAAAACTATAAACGCTGTATTTAAAAATGCATACTGGACCATACGGGGCAACTACCGGGGTATGCCTACCGATTGCCCGCAAAGAGATGAGCGGATAGGATGGTTAGGCGACAGGGTGATGAGCTCTTATGGTGAAAGCTTTTTATTCGACAATTCCCGTTTATATGCCAAATGGCTTGATGATATCAAAGATGCACAAAAGGAAAACGGAAGCATTCCTGACATTGCGCCAAGTTTTTGGGATCGCTATGCAGACAATGTTACCTATCCCAGCGCTTTCATCCTGATTCCCGGAATGCTGCGCAAACAATTTGGAGATAACCGCAGCCTGGAGAAACAGTATCCTGCCATGAAAAAATGGGTGTTGTATATGTGGAATACATACAGGGAAGGCGATCTTGTACTAAAAGATAATTATGGTGATTGGTGCGTACCGCCTGAATCGCTGGACATGATATGGTCGCAGGATCCTAACCGTGTTACCAATGGCGGTCTGCTGGCTGCTGCTTACTATTATTACTGTTTGGGATTGATGAAACAATATGCTATACAATTGAAGCAAACCGAAGATGCAAATAATTTTAACGCGATAGCACAAAAGGTATTGACCGCTTTCAATAAGAAATTCTATAACGCTGCTACAAAATCTTATGCTAATAATACGGTAACGGCTAACCTGCTCCCGCTTAGTTTCGGTATGGTGCCGGCAGAAGATAAGGCTACCGTGTTCAACAATATCCGTAACCGCCTCAAAGAATTTAACGATCACGTAAACTCCGGCATCATTGGCGGTATGTGGTTAATGCGGGGATTAACAGACAATGGCGCGCCTGATTTAGCCTATAAGCTGGCTACCAATACTACCTACCCAAGCTGGGGCTATATGGTTGAGCAGGGGGCAACTACCATCTGGGAATTATGGAATGGTGATGCGGCCAACCCGGTGATGAACTCAGGCAATCACCAGATGTTGCTAGGAGATCTGTTGGTGTGGTATTATGAATACCTGGCAGGCATAAAAACAGATACGGAAGAGGTAGCTTTTAAAAAAATTATCATGAATCCCATTTTCCCCGAAGGACTGGATTTTGTAAAAGCATCATTAGATACAAAATATGGAATAGTAAAAAGCGAATGGAAAAAGACTGTAACAGGCCTGGAGTGGAATATTACGATACCGGCAAATACATCAGCAGCAATTATGTTACCCGGCAATAAGAATGCGATAACAGAAGGAGGAAAATCATTGACACAACACCAGCTAAGAAATGCAGATAAAGTCGATGACAATAAAACTTTGGTTACAGTAGGATCAGGCACCTACCAATTTTTAATAAAAAAATAAAAACGATATGCAGGTTCTTTTTGGCATCATCTATCATTTTATTGGCGGAGTAGCCTCCGGCAGCTTTTATATACCCTATAAAAAAGTAAAAGGCTGGTCATGGGAAAGCTACTGGCTGGTTGGCGGGTTATTTTCATGGCTCATTATTCCACCCATTGTGGCATGGCTTACGATACCTGAATTCAGCAGCATCATTGCAGGCGCCGCGTTCTCTACTTTGTTCTGGACCTTTTTCTGGGGTATACTGTGGGGCATTGGCGGACTGATGTATGGATTGGGCATGCGCTATTTAGGCATGTCACTGGGAAACTCCGTTTTGCTGGGATTCACTTCTGCTTTTGGCTCCCTGGCTCCCCCTATTTATTACGACCTTGCCGGCATAGAAGGAAAAGTAACATTTACGCAGTTATTACAAACTACCTGGGGCAATGTAATTTTATTGGGAGTAGTACTTTGTTTGATTGGCATTTATATTTGCGGCAAAGCCGGATTTCAAAAAGAAAATGAGTTGCCGGAAGAAAAAAAGAAAGAAGGTGTAAAAGAGTTCAATCTCAGAAAAGGACTGATCGTTTGTATTGTATCAGGTATTTTAAGCGCAGGATTTAATTATGGCATTGAAGCCGGCTCATCACTGGCAGATGCTGCAAATAATTTGTGGAAAGCCGCACACCCTGAAGAAAACGTCAACTTCCTTTTCCGCAACAATGTGATCTATGTAGTTTTATTATGGGGCGGCTTAACAACCAATTTTATCTGGTGCATGATATTAAATGCCCGCAACAAAAGTTTTGGCGACTACTCCAATAAGAAAACGCCACTTGCAAAAAATTATCTTTTTTGTGCTCTTGCAGGTACTACCTGGTTTATGCAATACCTGTTTTATGGCATGGGAGAAAGCAAATTAGGTAATGGCGCCAGCTCGTGGATATTACACATGGCATTTATTATATTGGTAGCAAATTTCTGGGGGTTTGCGTTAAAAGAATGGAGTGGCGTAAGTAAAAAAACAAAGAGAACGATCATTACCGGCATTGCAACTATTATTTTAGCGGTAATTGTAGTAGGCTATGGTAACTCGCTGAATAAATAAAGCAGCAGGAAAAATGTAGCGACATGAAAACGAAGATTCCGGTTATTGCCATATTTGATATTGGAAAGACAAACAAAAAATTACTCCTCTTTGATGAGCAATATAACCTTGTGAAAGAAGTATCGGACCGTTTTGCGGAAGTGACGGATGATGATGGCTTTCCCTGCGATGATATTGCATCGCTGAGTGAATGGATAATGCAGCAGTACAGGCAGCTTCTTCGTTCAGAAGTATATGAACTCAAGGCAGTGAATTTTTCCACTTACGGTGCATCGCTCGTGCATATTGATAAAGAAGGTAACCGGATAGGTTATCTCTATAATTACCTGAAACCTTACCCGCCTGAACTGATGCAGCAGTTTTTAAATGCAAGAGGTGGGGCAACTGTTTTTTCGCAACAAACAAGCTCACCTGTAATGGGACATTTGAATGCGGGAATGCAACTATACTGGCTCAAAGAAAATAAGCCTGTATTTTTTAACAATATTGGCACTTCACTTCACTTTCCGCAATACCTCAGCTTTTTGCTAACAGGTAAACGATTTGCAGAAATGACAAACCTGGGAGCTCATTCTGCAATGTGGGATTTTGATAAGAAACAATATCACTCATGGCTGCAACAGGAGAACTTACGGCAACGGCTATGTGAAGTATTGCCTGGCGACACTGCAGTAAGTGCAGGAACAATAACCATCGGGATTGGCCTGCATGATAGTTCTGCGGCTACCATCCCATACCTGGCCAGCTTTACAGAGCCATTTATTATTTTATCAACAGGCACCTGGACAATCAGCCTCAATCCTTTTAACAGCAGTTTACCTACAGCAGCAGAACTGGAAAAAGGATGTTTGAGTTATTTAACTTACCAGGGTAATCCGGTCAAAACTGCTATGCTCTTTGCCGGGAATGATCATGATCAGCAGGTAAAAAGAATAGCAGATCATTTCAATGTGGCGCCTGAGTTCTATCAATCCCTGGAATATGACGCCTCTCTTATAGAGAAATTACAGGCTACTCAAACAGCTATTTTGCCTTTCATCGGTAGTGCTACAACACCCGGTGTTTTTCACTCGCGTGTATTATCCGGTTTTGATAATGCAGTGGAAGCATATCATCAATTGATAGTTGATATTATAGCGCAACAGGCCCTATCCACCAGCATGGTATTGAAAAACAGTTCAGTTAAGCATATTTATGTGGATGGAGGTTTTTGCAGGAATAAAATTTATATGCAATTACTCGCAAACACTTTTACAGGTATAAAAGTATACGCAACATCTATGATGCAGGGCACAGCACTGGGTGCTGCAATTGCAATTCACCCACATTGGAATACACAACCTTTATCCAAAAATCTTGTAACGCTAAGGCAATGGAAACCACTGGGCAATTAAGCATTAAAGACATAGCAAAATAATCATGTTTGCTAACTTATTTCCAACGCAAAGAAATACCGAAACGCTATCACAGTTCAGGACAGTATTACTAAATAGCTGTTATATTTTTACGACTTAAATAACCCATGCTTGCTTTGTCTTCATTACTTCCTGCATGGCTTCATATTACGGATCATCAGTTAAAAAATAGTTTGTTATGTTAACACAAAAAACATTTAAGCACGTAAGTTACCTGTGGGATGAATCCAAAGCGGCAGAGCTGGCGGGCGATGAAGTGGCATTATTGATATATCGTTCCAATTTATTAGGAGCAGATCTGAGGCTCACCAATTATGGTGGAGGCAATACATCCTGCAAAGTAATCAGTAAAGACCCTTTAACCGGTACGGAAACAGAAGTGATGTGGGTAAAAGGCTCTGGTGGAGACCTGGGAACATTGAAAAAAAGCGGGCTGGCAGCATTATATGTGGATCGTTTAAGAAGTCTTAAAAATGTATACCGTGGATTGCAGTATGAAGATGAGATGGTAGAACTATTTAACCATTGCATTTTTGATCTTGCTTCAAAAGCGCCATCTATAGATACGCCATTGCATGGTTTTCTTCCCTTTAAACATATTGATCACCTGCATCCCGATGCAGCTATTGCAATAGCTGCTGCTAAAGACGGTAAGCGTATTACCAAAGAATTATTCAATGGAAAGCTTGGTTGGGTAGAATGGAGAAAACCGGGTTTTGAATTAGGGCTTGAACTGAAAAAATGCCTTGATGAAAACCCCGGCATCCGCGGCATCATGCTTGGATCTCATGGATTGTTTACCTGGGGCGATACAGCTTATGAAAGCTATATCAATACCCTCGAAGTAATTGAAGCCTGTGCCGACTATCTTGAAAAAAACATGAAAGGTAAAACTGCTTTTGGCGGAGCAAAAATCCAGTCATTACCTAAGAATGAGCGGTTGGATAAAGCCGCTGCTTTAGCGCCGGTACTCAGAGGCTTCTGCTCTTCCAAAACAAATATGATAGGTCATTTTACAGACGATGACCGCGTGCTGGAGTTTATTAATTCAAACGACCTTGACCGGCTTGCGCCATTAGGCACAAGCTGCCCTGACCACTTTTTAAGAACAAAGATCAGCCCGCTGGTCTTGAATTTAGCACCAGATGAATCTGTTGCGGATGTGGCGGCTGTTAAAACAAAAATTGAACCTTTATTTGATGCATACCGTAAAATGTATGCAGGATACTATGAAACCTGCAAGCATCCCAACAGCCCGGCTATGCGTGATGCAAACCCGGTAGTTATTCTGTATCCTGGCATAGGGATGTTTACTTTTTCAAAAGATAAACAAACAGCGAGGGTAGCCGCAGAATTTTATATCAATGCTATCAATGTAATGAAAGGCGCTGAAGCGGTTTCTGAATACACTTCCCTACCCCGCCAGGAAGCATTTAATATTGAATACTGGTTACTGGAAGAAGCAAAGTTGCAGCGTATGCCTAAACCCAAACCTTTGAGCGGACGTATTGCCTTAATTACAGGCAGCGCCGGCGGTATAGGCAAAGCAATTGCACAAAAGTTTGCTGATGAAGGCGCCTGTGTTATTCTCTCTGATAATAATCCTGAAAGATTAGAAGAGGCTAAAGCGGAGTTCACAAAAAAATATGGTAAAGATGTATTTGCCGGTGATGTGCTTGATGTAACTGTTGCATCAACCGTAGCCCAAACTATACGCACGGCTGCATTAGCTTTTGGCGGTTTGGATATTGTAGTAAATAATGCTGGCTTATCTATCTCAAAGCCGATTGAAGAACACACGGAAAAAGACTGGGATTTGTTATATGATGTATTGGTGAAAGGACAATACCTGGTTACACAGCAGGGTGTAGCAGTAATGCGTAAGCAAAATCTTGGTGGTGATGTATTGAATATTGTAAGTAAAAACGCATTGGTAAGTGGTCCCAATAATGCCGGTTATGGTTCTGCAAAAGCAGCACAGTTGCACTTGTCAAGGCTTAATGCTGCAGAACTTGGCAAAGACCATATAAGAGTGAATGTAGTAAATCCTGATGCGGTTATTTCCGGAAGTAATATCTGGAGCGGCGGATGGGCAGAAGGTCGGGCAAAAGCTTACGGTATCAAGGTGGAGGAATTGCCTAAATACTATGCAAGCCGCACGCTACTCAACGAAATCATTTTGCCTGAAGATATTGCCAATGCCTGTTTTGCGTTTACAGGCGGCCTGCTCAATAAATCAACAGGTAATGTATTAAATGTTGATGGTGGTGTAGCGATGGCGTTTGTGAGATAGGGGAGTAGCTTTACGAGTATAGGGGGCCTTGTAATGGAATGCAACTGTATGCAATGGCCTGAATTGCTCAATACCAATGCTATTGTGATTGACCTGAATAGTGAGCACACGAAAGAAGTCGATGACTATAAGAAAATTCAATGGCGCCAGGTAAAAACTACATTTTTAAAACTTATATACAAAGCATTTAATCATGCCTAACGCCAAACCCGTGTTGGGTACTGGGCTTTTTGTCGGCATCTCCATCTGATAAGTCACAATTCTTTCGTTTCAGTTAAATGATTGCCGGAATTCCAAAGGCGAGAGATTTGTCTTTTTTTTGAATAGTTTGCTAAATGATTGGGAATGTTCAAAACCAAGCTCATAAGCAATTTCACTGATTGAAAGATACGTCGTTGATAGTTTTTCTTTTGCTTTTTCAATCAGCTTTTCGTGAATGTGTTGTTGTGTACTTTGCCCTGTCAGCATTTTCAATAAACTGCTTAAATATTTTGGCGATATATTTAATGTACCTGCGATATATTGAACTGTCGGCAAACCTTTTGTTGCCAAATCTTCGTTGTTGAAATAGTTTATAAGCAAATTTTCTAATTGGTCAAGGATTTGATGATTTGATTTGTCTCTTGTAATAAACTGGCGATTGTAAAAACGTTCAGAATAATTGAGCAATGTTTCAATATGCGAAATGATAATGTTTTGACTAAACCTGTCAATATTAGCGTGATATTCTTGTTTGATGTTCTCTACAATATCGTTTAATATTTTTTCTTCTTTGTCCGATAAAAACAATGCCTCATTTACCGAGTAATCAAAAAACTCATATCGTTTGATTGTTTTTCCAAGTGATGTATTCCAAAGGAAGTCAGGGTGAATGAGTAAAATCCACCCCGAACGTTCTTGATTTATTATCTCATTTGGATTCTGTTCAACTCTTAAAACCTGATTAGGGGATAAGAAATACATTACACCCTCGTCAAAGTCATATTGTTGTTGTCCGTAAAACATTTTTCCCACACCTCTTTTCAGTGAAATGGTGTAGAAATCGAATATCATACCTGCTGAATTGCCACTTGTGAACTGTTTGAGTTTAGCATAGTCCACAATGCTTATCAAAGGATGTTCGGGCTGTGGCAAATCATTAAACCGATGATATTCAGTAATGGTTTTAAATCTAATTGACTTTGGGTTACCCATAAATGCGAATTTAACCATTAAATGGCTTGCCCGCCCGAGACTTCGATGCGCTGTGCATTTATCCAACGAGCCTCATCGGTACACAGAAATGCCACTACACCGCCAATATCATCAGGCAAACCAACACGTCCAAGAGCTGTAATGCCTGCAATGTAATCGTTCAGGTCTTTTGTATCACGAACTACGCCACCGCCAAAATCGGTTTCGATTGCTCCTGGTGCAACAGCATTAGCACGGATTTTTCGTGCTCCAAATTCTTTTGCAAGATAATGTGTAAACACTTCTATTGCTCCTTTCATTGAAGCGTAAACTGAATAGTTTGGCAATGCGAAACGTACAAGCCCTGTTGAAATGTTTACGATTCCGCCACCGTCATTAAGAAACGGCAATGATTTTTGTGTCAGGAAAAACACGCCCTTGTAATGAATATTTACGGTGTCGTCTAACTGTTCTTCGGTAACTTCTTGTATGGGTGTATACAACGATGTTCCTGCGTTGTTAATCAAGAAATCAAAGTTCGGACTTCCTGTTTCTTTTTGCAGATGTTCAGTTACTTGTTTGATAAAATTGTCAAACGAACTTACGTTTCTTGTATCCAACTGAAAAGCAACGGCTTTCTGCCCAAGCGATTGAATTTCCGAAGTAACTTTTTCTGCTTCGTCTTTGTTTGAATGATAGGTAAGAATTACATCAATACCTTTTTTGGCAATAGCTAACGCCATATTTTTACCAAGTCCACGGCTACCACCTGTAACCAATGCGATTTTTGTTTTTGCACTCATTTTTTTTGAATTTATTATTTGACGGATGCAAAATTCCGCAGAACTTGAAAAACAGATATAGCCAAAAGTCAGATTGTTGTAGCCAAAAGGGAAATGTCAATTATGTAGGATGGTGGGCTTAGTTGTGCTTTTTATCTTATCGGCTGTTTCGTTTTTTGTAACATTGATAAAGTTTGTTTGGTATGCTCGCTCCGTATTTTATATATTTTTGGAGTGATTGTTCCAGTAATGGAATGCCGTTACTTTCACCAAATAAACAAGGCGTGGTCCGGATTATTGAAATCGAGATGAAGCGCTTCAAAAACGATCCTGATCTGCAACATCTGGTACAAGGAAATTCATAATTCCAAAATGAGCCAAATCACCCAATGATTGGACCGATCCACAAAACGTTTCTGCTTTTTGCAAAGCAATTTTGCACAGTCAATAATGACAATATCATCTTAAATAATACAAAATGAAACGTACAGCAAAAGCACATTGGACAGGCAGCATAAAGGAGGGAAAAGGTAACCTGACGACTCAAAGTGAAATTTTAAATCAGTCAAATTACAGTTTCAGAACCCGTTTTGCAGGAGATGAAAAAGGAACCAATCCCGAAGAATTGTTAGCGGCAGCACATGCAGGGTGCTTTACTATGGCAGTCAGCTTTGCTTTGACAGAAAAAGGAATAATACCCGCTTCGCTGGATACCGATGCAACGGTATCAATGGATAGTACAGGAATTACCGGGGTGCACCTTCCTATAACCGGAGGAGTACCGGGCATTAGTGCAGAGGAATTTGAGACAATCACAAAAGGTGCTGAACGAAACTGTTTAATTTCTAAAATATTGAGCATACCTGTAACTTCAGAAGCTTTGCTTGTTTCGTAATAATCAGATATAATGAACAGGCTTTGCATTATATGTTTAATCTTACACACGATTTTCAGTCATGATAATTAAGCAGCTACAGGATAATCTACAGGAGTTGTTATAACTTAACTCCAATTAAAAGGATATTAATTCAAATGGTTACTGATTAATTACCGCCGCCGTGGTACCTCTCTCATACACTTCTACACTTTTCCCTTCTTTATATCATCCACCACTCCCGGATCGAGCAATGTAGAAGTATCTCCCAGTTTTTCTATTTCTCCCTCGGCTATTTTACGCAATATCCTGCGCATAATTTTACCGCTTCTTGTTTTGGGTAAGCCATTTACAAATTGTATCCTGTCTGGTTTTGCAATGGGCCCTATAATGCGGGAAACGGTTTGCAATATGTCTTTGCGCGTTTCATCCTCGCTTCCGTGAAAGCTGCTAACAATTACATATGCATAAATACCCTGGCCCTTTATATCGTGGGGATATCCAACAACAGCGCTTTCCACCACGCTGGCGTGCATATTAATAGCATTTTCCACTTCCGCGGTTCCAATGCGGTGACCGCTCACATTCAATACATCATCTACCCTACCGGTAATACGATAAAATCCTTCATCATCCTTCATCGCACCATCACCTGTAAAATATAAATTTTTGTAAGTAGCAAAATAATTGGTGCGGCAACGCTCATGATCACCATAAGTTGTTCTTAGAATACCAGGCCATGGTGCTTTCATACAAAGATTTCCCTTGTACAACCCGTCTTCATTTTTTTCTGTTATTTCTACGCCCCTGTCATCCACCAGCACAGGTTGTACGCCTGGTAGTGGCAATGTAGCCCATGAAGGTCTTGCAGGTGTAACCCCTGCAAGATTGGTAATAAGTATGCCGCCTGTTTCTGTTTGCCACCATGTATCAACTATCGGGCATTTTTTCTTTCCGATATTTTCATCATACCAATGCCATGCTTCCTCATTAATGGGTTCCCCAACCGTACCCAATACTTTCAGCGAAGAAAGATCTTTATCTTTTATCGGATCAAGTCCGTAGCTCATTAAACTGCGAATGGCTGTTGGTGCGGTATACAGGATGTCTATTTTATATTTATCCACTATCTCCCAAAATCTTCCTGCATCCGGCCAGGTAGGCACACCTTCAAACATAACAGAAGTAGCTCCTGCACTTAACGGCCCATATAAAATATAGCTGTGCCCCGTGATCCATCCAATATCCGCTGTACAAAAATGTTTCTGCCCCTGCTGGTATTGAAATGTATTTACAAAAGTATAGTTGGTCCAAACCATGTAACCGGCGCAGGTATGCACCACACCTTTGGGTTTGCCTGTGCTGCCGGAGGTATACAATATAAATAAAGGATCTTCAGCATCCATTTCTTCAGCAGGAAAAGAAACTGTTCCGTTCTTCTCCACCTGTCCTTCCGCATGTTCCATTTCATCTTCCCACCAAACATCCCTGCCTTTCAGCATAGATACGGGTGTTCTTGTACGTGTATATACAATTACTTTTTTCACCACTTTATTTCCTATCAACGCATCATCAATAATACTTTTTAAGGGAATATCTTTTGCGCCGCGGTAAGCGCCATCGCAGGTTACAATATATTCAGCTTTCGCGTCTTCCAATCTGTCTGCAATACTTTGCGCAGAGAAACCTCCGAATATCACACTATGTATCGCGCCGATCCTTGCACAGCCAAGTACAGCATAAGCAAGTTCAGGCACCATGCCCATATATATACAGACCCTGTCTCCTTTTTTTACACCAAGATTTTTTAATACCTGTGCAAACTGGCAAACTCTTTTATGCAGGCGTGCATAAGTAACAACTCTTACCCTGTCTTCAGGGTTATTGGGCTCCCATATAATAGCAGGCTGATCAGCCATTTCAGGCAAATACCTGTCAATACAATTTTCTGTGATATTGAGCTTTGCGCCTTTAAACCATTCAACCTTAGGTTCTGTAAAATTCCAGTCTAATACCTTATTCCACTTTTTTCTCCACTGAAAATCATTAGCGATATCAGCCCAGAAGCCCTCCGGATCTTCTACACTTTTTTTGTATGCTTCCTTGTATGCTTCGTAAGATTTGATCTGGTATGGATATGACATATGGCTCAGAAATTTTTGAATTATTCAGGATTAACAATATTCAATTATTACCAACATATTGCAATGTCCTTATTTTCGCTCATAAGGAAAAATGAAATTTCGGATAAACATATTTAGTATATTCAACCCTTCAATCGATTGCATTAAATGTCTACGTCAAATAAAAGTATCTGGAAAATTATCGGAGCCTCATCAGTCGGAACTTTAATAGAGTGGTACGATTTTTATATTTTCGGTAGTCTTGCCACGGTTATTGCCAGCCAGTTTTTTCCGAAGGATAATCCTACCGCTGCATTGCTTTCTACATTAGCCACATTTGCCGCAGGCTTTATTGTACGCCCGTTTGGCGCTTTAGTATTTGGAAGATTGGGTGATATAGTAGGCCGCAAATACACGTTCTTGTTAACGCTGATTATTATGGGAGGCTCAACCTTTGCCATAGGATTAATACCATCTTACGAAAGCATTGGTTTTGCAGCGCCCATCATTGTATTGATATTGCGGTTGCTACAGGGGCTTGCATTAGGAGGAGAATATGGTGGCGCAGCAACGTATGTGGCAGAACACGCGCCAGCCAACAAAAGGGGCTATTATACTTCGTGGATACAAACCACTGCAACACTTGGTTTGTTTGTATCGCTGGGTGTAATATTATTGGTGCGACAAAGTTTAGATAGCGATCCCGTTGTTTCAATAAGAAAGTTCAACGACTGGGGCTGGCGTATTCCTTTCCTGGTTTCTATTCTGCTGGTGATAGTATCTATTTACATCAGACTAAAAATGAATGAGTCACCCTTGTTTGCCAAACTTAAGGCCGAAGGAAAAACATCGGTAAATCCACTGAAAGAAAGCTTTGTACACAAAGCCAATTTGAAAATGGTATTGCTGGCATTGTTTGGCGCTACTATGGGGCAGGGCGTGGTTTGGTATACCGGGCAATTTTATGCACAGAATTTTATTGAAACTGTTTGTAAAATTGATTTCGGCCAATCACGTACCATACTGATATGGGCTATACTTTTTGCCACACCATTCTTTGTGGTGTTTGGCTCATGGAGCGATAAAGTGGGAAGAAAATGGATAATGCTGGGAGGAATGCTGCTCGCTATTATATTCTACAAACCTATTTACAAACAATTTCTTTCTTTGTCTGATACTACAGCCTACCAGGCAATTACGCCGGCATCTGCCGGAGAGCCGCAGGTAAAAAGAGATACTGTGGCGAATAATATCATCACCACAACATCTGTAAAAAAAATATTTACTGACGGTTATGCCTACACGCAAAAAAATGTGGATACCGTATTTGCTGACCTGTCAAAACCTGTAGCACAGGCACCTGTAATGTATATTGATAAAAAATTGCCCGCAGGCACTTACTGGACATTCGTTTTCCTGGTATTTGTGCAGGTAATTTTTGTTACGATGGTATATGGCCCTATTGCTGCCTTTCTTGTTGAAATGTTTCCAACAAGAATACGATATACCTCCATGTCGCTGCCATATCATATAGGCAATGGTGTGTTTGGCGGGTTAACACCATTTATCGCATTATTACTTACTACCATCAATACCGGCGATAAGCTGGTTGGTTTAATGTATCCTATTATTGTTTCGGCAATATGCTTTGTAATAGGCGCATTATATGTGAGCAATAAGATTGATCCGGATGTGAGTGATTAGCTGGCAGCTATCAGCTATCAGCCGTCAGCTATCGGCTGTGAGCGAAAGTGACAGGTGAATAGGCAACTTGCCTGCCGGCAGACAGGTAGTAAATTAGTGAGACGTGAAATGTAAAACGACAGAACCGCGTTTGAAGCTCGTGCCCTACCTGAAACTTGCAACCAGAAACCTTTCTAACTTTTAACCCGCTGACAGCTGATTGCTGACAGCTCAAAGCTAAAATTAAATGAACCTGTTAAAAAAATATCTCGGCATAATATGGATGCTGCTTGGCCCGGTGGCGTTATACTATTTGATTAAAACCGCTTTGCAACAAATAGCGCACCATCCCGTTATTGATACCAAGATTCAGTGGGGGGTGTTTATTGCAGTGTTTTTCCCGATAGCTATCGGACTGATGATTTTTGGCTGGTATGCGTGGAAGGAAGAATATAAGAGATAGTGAAACGTGAGACTATAATGTAAAACGGACTTATTATTTTTGCCGGATGTCTATCGAAGTAAAAAATCTTTTCAAAGTTTATGGCGAACAAAAAGCTGTAAACAATATTTCTTTCTCTGTTAATAAAGGAGAGATAGTAGGTTTTCTTGGTCCTAATGGCGCAGGAAAATCCACCACTATGAAAATACTCACCGGCTACCTGCAGCAAACATCCGGCGAAGCGTTGGTATGCGGAATGAATATAGCCACCCATTCTCTTGATACCAGGAAAAAAATCGGATACTTGCCGGAATCGAATCCTTTATACTATGATATGTATGTAAAGGAATATTTAGGCTTTATTGCAGACGTACATAAAGTTGCTGATAAGCACAAGGCCATCAACAGAACCATTGACCTGGTTGGTCTTGGCCCGGAAAGAACAAAAAAAATAGGCCAGCTTTCAAAGGGATATAAACAAAGGGTTGGGTTAGGCGCTGCTTTAATTTACGAACCCGAAGTATTAATATTGGATGAACCAACAACTGGCCTTGATCCAAATCAGATCATAGAAATACGGGAAGTCATCCGCCGGCAGGGACAGGATAAAACTGTGCTATTTTCTTCTCATATTCTGCAGGAAGTGGAAGCAGTGTGCAATCGTGTAGTGATCATCAACAAAGGCGAGTTGGTTGCTGACGATACGCTCACTAACCTGCAATCGGGCAATAATACTGCTCACCATATTATTATTGAATTTTCTGCTCCCGCCCCGCAGGATTTTTTTGCAGGTATTGCAGAAATCGCTGCCTTACAGTTTTTGGAAAACAATCAATACAAATTATCAACTATCAGTCCCGAACAATTGCGCAGGCATGTTATTGAAAGAGCTTTGCAGCATAATCTCAATATCACCGGCATCCGCAGCGAAAGCCAAAGCCTGGAGCATATTTTTAAGACGTTGACAAAAACAACACCCCAGGACTTTACGGGTCTCTCCAAAGAAGAATAGGCGAAGCACATAGCCGACTCTGCAAAGATGCTGCTCAATATAGCAGGCTGTTTAATTTTAAACAAGTAAAGAACCTGTGTAATTAACTACAAACCTCAAACTATAAACCCCAAACTCCCCAAACGCTTCCCTCTCTCATACGCCAATTTCAAATTTCAAATCTCCAATTCTCTCACTTAATTTTTGCAGCAAAAACTGAAAACCTTTTCTTTGCACATATTTAGCATACTTAATTAACACTTAAAATAACTACACATGAGCTTTATCTCAGATATACATGCAAGGCAGATACTGGACAGCCGCGGAAACCCGACAGTAGAGGTTGATGTAATTACAGAAAACGGTTTGGTAGGCAGAGCTGCAGTTCCTTCCGGTGCTTCTACGGGTAAACACGAAGCTGTTGAGTTAAGAGACGGTGATAAATCAGTATACCAGGGGAAAGGAGTATTAAAAGCTGTTGCCAATGTAAATGATATTATAGCAGATCAGTTGATAGGTATTGATGTAACCAAACAGGCTTATATCGATAATTTGATGATTAAAATTGATGGCACTCCTAATAAAGCGAAACTAGGCGCTAATGCTACGCTTGCGGTGTCAATGGCTGTTGCCAAAGCTGCTGCGCAGGAAAGCAATTTGCCATTGTACAGATACCTGGGCGGTGTAAATGCTACCGTATTACCAATGCCATTGATGAATATTTTGAATGGCGGTGTGCATGCAGATAACAAAATCGATTTCCAGGAATTTATGATCATTCCTGTAGGTGCGCCTAACTTCAGTGAAGGACTGCGCTGGGGTGTGGAAGTATTCCATAACCTTAAAACAGTTTTAAAGAAAAAGGGCTACAGCACCAACGTGGGCGATGAAGGTGGTTTTGCACCGGATATTCAGAGCAATGAAGAAGCTATTGAAACCGTATTACAGGCAATTGATGCAGCCGGTTATAAAGCAGGCGAGCAAATCGCTATAGCGATGGATGCTGCCAGCACCGAAATGTTTGACGAAGCTAAAGGAACCTACAAATTCTATAAAAGCAGCGGTAAAACCATCAGCAGCGATGAAATGGTGGCTTACTGGACAGAATGGGTAAATAAATATCCAATAGTATCTATTGAAGATGGTATGGCTGAAGATGATTGGACAGGCTGGAAAAAGCTGACTGACGCAATCGGTTCAAAATGCCAGCTGGTAGGTGATGACCTGTTTGTAACCAATGTAAAACGCCTGCAGGAAGGTATTGATAAAGGTATTGCCAACAGCATATTGATCAAAGTAAACCAGATAGGAACAGTTACAGAGACCATCAATGCTGTTCAGTTAGCGCAATCAAGCGGTTATACTACCATTATGAGCCACCGCAGCGGTGAAACAGAAGATACAACCATCGCGGATCTTGCAGTAGCATTGAACTGCGGGCAAATAAAAACAGGCAGCGCGTCAAGAACCGACCGCCTGGCCAAGTACAACCAGTTGATAAGAATTGAAGAAGCATTGGGTGAAAACGCCATTTATCCCAATGGAAAAGCTATATTTGGTAAATAGAAAAGTTACTGGTTGCAGGTTAGTGTGTTCAACACCAGTAACCTGCAACCTGAAACAGTTAATATGGATTTGTTTAAAAAAATACCAGGCTGGTTAAAAAATAAATATATGCTTACCGCAACAGGGTTTGTGGTTTGGCTGCTGTTTTTTGACCACAATGATATTTTTATGCAGATGGAAAGAAGAAGTGAGCTAAGAGATTTGGAAAAAGGGAAAAATTATTATTCTGAACAGGTGAATGCCCTCAAAAAGGAACTTTCTGAATTAAAGGGCGACCCTGCATCCACAGAAAAAGCGGCGAGAGAAAGATATATGATGAAAAAGGATAATGAAGATCTGTTCATTATAGAGGAAAAATAGCCGTACTAAATTTTTTTGCTTTTTTACAATATTACTTTCACTACCTCGTTTTATATGGCATAAGCTAATCCCGCCTTTTGGACAAACGCCGTTAAATCCGTACAAGAATCTAAATATCCTCCTAAACCGTAGAGTTTTTTATTTAATTGATTTGATGACAGTCTAAATGGATTGCTTATGGATATTTATACGCCTGAAAACATGATACGATACTTATACAAAGAAACCTCAGCAGAAGAAACAGCAGCTATTAAGCACGCTTTGGATACGAATTGGATACTTCGTGAAAAATTTGAAGCTATTAAAAAAGCAGCTAACGGACTCAATTCTATGATTCAGTCTCCAAGACCTTCTGTTATTCAATCTTTATTGAATTATGCGGGAGTAAGCAAAGAAGTAGAGCATCAGTAAGTTTTCAAAATCAACTCGTTAGCAATTTTGCTACTAAAACTTATGTGTGTTTATCACAAGCCTGAGCAACACACATAAGTTTTTTTATTTCCCTGGGATATTAGTATCAACGGTATTCCGGATATAGTATGTGTGATGAAATCCTGTACAACAGACATTCGTTAAGCATACCAAATACAATAAAACAGATATGACTGGTATGCACGGGATGTATCCGGTTAATCAGTAATACGAGTATCTTCCATTTGCTGTTTAATAGAAGAATACCCACGCGTGATATTACCTGCTTTTTCTTACGGACAAGCGACACTCATTTAATATCTTCGCTTCCTTAATAAATGACGCTTCAGCAACGCTATAATTTCGTTATTTCCTGGTTTCAGCAACATGTTCCCGAAGCTGAAACGGAATTATTATACGATAACCCTTACCAACTGTTGGTAGCAGTTATTCTTTCTGCTCAATGCACCGATAAACGGGTAAATCTTACTACACCTGCAATATTTCAGCGTTACCCCGATCCTGAAACACTTGCCAGGGCAGATTTTGAAGAGCTTTTTCCTTATATCAGGAGCATTTCTTACCCCAATAACAAAACAAAACACCTGATCGGCATGGCAAATATGCTGGTAAAGGATTTTAATGGCGAAGTGCCATTAACCGTAGATGAACTTGTTCGCCTGCCGGGCGTTGGACGAAAAACAGCTAATGTAATTACCTCAGTGGTTGATAAACAACCTAATATGGCGGTAGATACCCATGTTTTCAGGGTATCAGCACGGATAGGGCTTACCCGCAATGCCAAAACACCACTGGCTACTGAAAAACAGTTGATTAAGCATATTCCGGCAGCACTTATCCACAAAGCACACCACTGGCTTATATTGCATGGCAGGTATATCTGTGTCGCCCGCAATCCCAAATGCGAAATATGTGGTTTACAGCAAGCCTGCAAGTATTTCGGGAAAAACAAGGCATCTGTATAGGAAATTCCGGCAGATTGATGATCAGGCAAAATTGCTGGCTCATTCCTGCCTAATCTTTATATCTTTGCGCCGCAAGTCAGATGATGTCTGACTTTTTTAAATTGTACCGATGTCGTTGATGGATAAAATTGATAGATCCAGGCTACCACAGCATATTGCCATTATAATGGATGGTAATGGGAGATGGGCGCAGGAAAAAGGAGAAGACCGCCTGTTTGGCCATTATCATGGTGTGGAAAGTGTACGCAATATTGTTGAGGGTGCAGCAGAACTTGGTGTAAAATACCTCACCTTATATGCTTTCAGCACTGAAAACTGGGACAGGCCTGAACCGGAAGTAAATGGATTAATGATCCTGCTGGCAGATACCATCCGCCAGGAAGTTGGTACACTTAATAAAAACAATATCCGCCTTCAGCTCATCGGCAATATTGATATGCTGCCCGGATATGCCAGCAAAGAGCTGCTTGAAGCCGTTGAATTAACGGGCAAAAATGATGGACTTACGCTGATTATTGCTTTAAGCTATAGTTCACGTTGGGAACTGGTAAATGCCGTAAAACTTATTGCCGCTGATGTACAGGCTGGAAAATTGGCTCCCCGGCAGATCAGCGAGCATACTTTAAGAAATTATTTATCAACAAGCGCATATCCTGATCCGGAATTAATGATAAGAACAAGCGGCGAATTCAGGATAAGCAATTTTTTATTATATCAGCTTGCTTACGCTGAGTTGTATTTTACAGATACGCGTTGGCCTGATTTCCGGAAGGAACATTTATATGAAGCGATTATTAATTTTCAACAACGACAAAGAAGATTCGGAAAAACAGGAGAGCAAATAAAAGGCAATGCCGCTACTGATGTGCATTAGCTGCTGTAATCCTTAATTGTTTTAACAAACCATTTTAATTAATCCCGTTAATTTGCCGGGCGAAACTTAAAAAACGGATGCAAAAAATCTGCACGATTTTCACTATTTTACTTGGATTAAGTTTTATTTCAACCAAAACTAACGCACAGGTAAATGATACAATACCAACTACCTCAGTTGACCCTGCGTTAATGGGTATATTCAATCAAACCATTCCCAAAAAATATACAATAGCCGAAATAAAGGTTACAGGCACCCAGTACTTTGATCCCAATCTCGTTACTTCTATTTCAGGATTAAATGTGGGTGATGAAGTAAGAATACCCGGAGGCGATAATTTTTCAAAGGCTATTGAAAAACTCTGGGGACAAAATTTATTTGCCGACATTGAAGTATACATTACTAAAGTTGAAGGTGACAGAATATGGGTGGAGATTGCGGCGGTAGAACGCCCCCGCTTATCAAAAGTGATTTTCAGAGGTGTAAAAAAAGCTGAAGCAACTGATCTTAAAGAAAAAATTGCTATTACGGCAAGCCAGGTTGTAACAGAAGCAAGAAAACAAAACGCTATTGAAGCCATTCAGAAATTTTATATCGATAAAGGTTTCCAGGGCGCATCAGTAAATGTGATAGAAAGACCTGATACTGCATATACCAATGGCGTTGATTTGATTTTTGTGGTGGAGAAAGGCGCTAAAGTGAGGATAAATGATGTGCTGATCACCGGTAATGAAAATGTAAGCGATCTAAAACTGAAAAAGCAATTAAAGGGCACCAAAGAAAAAACAAGACTTACCCTTTATGAAGATAAAACGCAGAGCCCTTATGGTAATGAAGAAGCCATTTCCTTTAAGGAGTATATAAAAAATTATGGGTATTTATCTCCTACAAAAACGCTCGATTATTTAGACCCTTATTTCCGGTTTAAGGTTTTCAGTTCCGCTAAATTTAATGAGAAGAAATACCGCGAGGATAAGGAAAAATTACTGGAATACTACAACTCCATGGGATACCGTGATGCAGTTATTGAAAAAGATACACTTTTCTATAGCAAAAAAGGTAACCTTAACGTGGCCTTAAAAGTAAACGAAGGACATAAGTACTATTTTGGAGATGTGACCTGGAGAGGAAATACAAAATATTCTGATTCCTTATTGTCCGTAATTCTGGGCATTAAAAAAGGTGATGTATATAATATTGAAACCTTAAACAAACGCCTTGGCAAGCAGCTTTCTTCTGATGGCGGCGGTGATGTGAGCAGCCTTTATTCAGATAATGGCTATTTGTTTTTCCGTGTAGACCCTGTTGAAACTTCTGTATACAACGATACTATTGATCATGAGATACGCATTACAGAAGGACCACAGGCTACTATTAAAAGAGTAACCATCTCCGGTAATGATAAAACCAAGGAACATGTGGTAAGAAGGGAATTAAGGACTTTGCCTGGTGATAAGTTCAGCAGGGATCTTTTAATCCGTTCTCAAAGGGAAATCGCTAACCTGGGATACTTTAACCAGGAAAAGATCGGTATTAATCCTGTACCTAATCCGGATGATGGAACTGTGGATATAGGGTACACGCTTGAAGAAAAATCGTCTGACCAGTTAGAGCTTAGCGCCGGCTGGGGTGGTGGTATAGGCTTAACAGGCACCGTGGGCGTTGTATTTAACAACTTCTCTATCCGCAATATTTTCAAAAAGTCTTCGTGGAGCCCGCTACCTTCAGGTGACGGACAGAAGCTAAGTCTTCGTTTTCAATCTAACGGTCGCTATTTCCGCTCAACCAACTTCTCGTTTACAGAACCATGGCTGGGTGGCAAAAAAAGAAATTCATTTACAGTAAGCCTGTATAGCTCTAAATATGCTAACGCATGGGATCCTTATACGTACAGGTATACCAACGAAAGAGCCGATTCATCTTATCTTAAAGCTTTTGGCGCGTCTGTTTCTTTGGGTAAACAATTAAAGTGGCCGGATGATTATTTTACATTAATATACGCGCTGAACTACACGCAGTATAAATTAAAGAATTACCCGGGCTTCTTTGCTGGTTTATCAACCGCAACTTCAAACATTGTAAACCTGAAGCTTACTTTATCACGTTCATCTATAAATCAGCCTATATTCCCAACAGGCGGGTCCAGCTTCATGGTCAGTGGTGCATTTACACCACCATATTCTTTGTTCAGAAGCGAAACAAGTCTTAAGAATACAGAAAATAAATATAAGCTGGTTGAGTACCACAAATGGCGTGTAAATGCAGAGTGGTATGTGCCATTGGGCAGACCATCGGGCGAAGAAAAAAACAGGCAATTTGTGTTGAAGTTCGCGGCTAAATATGGTTTTATAGGCAGGTATAACAAAAACCTTGACATATCACCATTTGAACGTTTCCAGGTGGGTGACGCCGGATTAACCAACAACTTTGGTATTTTGGGTTATGATATCATTGCACACAGAGGCTATCCTGTGTATAATAATTCTGATCCAACCATTAACCCTGATCAGCAATCTACCACAACCTTCTTCACTATATTTAATAAGTATACAATGGAGTTGAGGTATCCCTTTGCAACTAACCCCAGCAGTACAATATATGGTTTGGCCTTTTTCGAAGCAGCAAACGGATGGTATGAGTTTAAAGACTGGAACCCTTTCCGCTTACGCCGCTCTGTAGGCTTAGGTGCAAGATTTTACCTGCCTATGTTTGGCTTGCTTGGATTTGACTATGGATTGGGGCTTGACCGCCTTTCTGTTCCGGGGGCAACCTTTAAAGATGCAACAAGGTTTACCTTTATGCTCGGCTTTGAACCGGAATAATATTTGAGAGCAATGCTGTATTTTACAGTGTATTTTCAGCATAACTTTTAAAATAACGTTTATGAAGAAACTATTATTTATTGCCTGCATATGTTTTGCTGCTGTTGCGGCAAATGCGCAACGCTATGCTATCCTTGATACCAAATTCATTTTAGATAAACTTCCGGAATATAAAGAAGCGCAGAAACAACTGGATCAGTTCAGTACCGCATGGCAAAAAGAGCTGGATGGCTTACAGAATAATCTCGATAAAATGTACAGGGATTTTGATGCCGAACAGGTAATGCTGAGTGATGATTTAAAGAAGAAAAGAGAAGATGAACTCTTTAATAAAGAAAAAGAATTGCGTGATCTGCAGCGTAAACGTTTTGGTTTTGAGGGAGATCTGTTTAAAAAACGGCAGGAACTCATAAAACCCATACAGGATAAGGTTTATAATGCAGTGCAGAAGCTGGCTGTGGAAAAAGGTTACGATTTTATTTTAGACAAAAGTGAAGGAATTACCGTTATCTTTGCCGACCCCAAATTAGACCGCAGCGAAGATATTTTGAAAATGCTTGGGGCATCTAAATAAATGTTAAAGGCTTTTATTAACCAAACTAACTGAATCATTTTTTCATCTAAACATACAATTAAAAGCACATTAAAATTAATATGAAAAAGGTTTTATCCCTGGTAGCGGCAAGTTTTGCACTGGTATTGATTGGAAACTATGCGAATGCCCAGAATAAGTTCGGGCACGCCAGCCTTGAAGATGTGGTATCTATTATGCCTGATATTAAAAAGGCGGATTCCATTTTGCAAAAATTCCGTAAAGATTCGCTTGAAAATGCTTTGCCGTTTTATTTAAATGAATACAAACGTAAAGATTCAATAGCCAAATCACCTGCTACGCCTGCAGCTATTAAACAAACTGTTCAGAACGAAGCAGCGCAGTATGCACAGATACTCCAAAACTGGGACCAGTTCATGCAAAGTGAATTACAGCGTAAACAGGGTGAAGTATTAAATCCGTATTTCTCCAAAGCATTTGAACTGATCAATACAGTAGCTAAAGAAAACGGGTATACCTGGGTATTTAAACAGGATGCTTTATTGGTTGCTCCTGAAACAGATGACCTGCTGCCTTTAATTGCAAAAAAATTAGGTGTTAAGTTGCCTAATGCAGCCACACCGGCAACAGGCGGAGCAAAAAAATAAGCCTTACCTAAATATTTATATGAAGACGTTCTGAAAAGAACGTCTTTTTGGTATATTTAAAATTGTTGCTGGTTAGTGGATACGTCAACCAGGGCATGAGGGAAGAAGCACAAAAATATTCCGACCGCTCGTTAAGGAGCGGTTTTTTATTTGCCACACACTAACGGGAACCGCATTAATTCGTAACAACAATATCTGTTTTGAAAACCATTAAGAAGTTAAGGTGCATTAAGGCTCTTTTCTTAATTTTCTTAATTCCTGAATGTTTATTTATAAGAAGCCGTTTCTTTGTTGTATGAATCAACAGCCTATTGGTGTATTCGATTCCGGCTATGGCGGATTAACGGTTTTGAAAGAGATTATAAAAAAACTACCGCAGTACGATTATATTTACCTGGGTGATAATGCCCGGGCGCCCTATGGTACCCGCTCATTTGAAAGTGTTTACCATTATACATTAGAATGTGTGCAATGGCTTTTTAACAAAGGATGTCCGCTGGTAATATTGGCCTGCAATACCGCTTCTGCCAAAGCATTGCGCACCATACAGCAAAATGATCTTCCCAAAATAGCTCCCGGCAACCGTGTGCTGGGCGTAATTCGCCCTACCACAGAAAAAATTGGTGATTATACCCAAACAAAACAGGTGGGTATACTGGCTACAGCAGGTACTGTATTATCTGAGTCGTATATCATTGAAACCAATAAGTTTTACCCTGAGGTAACCGTATTTCAGCAGGCCTGCCCTATGTGGGTGCCGTTAGTGGAGAATAATGAGCATAATAGTAAAGGCGCTGATTATTTTATTGAAAAAGACCTGAAAGCGCTTCTTGATCAATCAAAAAATATAGATACCATATTGCTTGCCTGCACGCATTATCCCCTGCTGAAGCATAAAATACAACAGTTTTTACCTGAAGGAATCAGCCTTTTATCGCAGGGAGAGATTGTGGCAGACAGCCTTGAGGATTACCTGGTTCGCCACCCTGAAATAGAAGAAAGATGCAGCAGGCAGGGTAAGCTGGCGTTTTTTACCACAGATTCACCGGCAGATTTTGACGCACACGCTACGATATTTTTAGGCAGGAAAACCCATGCAAAACACGCCGATATGGACGAGGTAAAATTTAGGTGAAAAAATGACGGGGGTTTCGATTTTAAGAGAGTACAAGGGTAACCCGGTACATCCCTCCTTTGGTCGGGGTGACAAGCTGTGGTATGTATGCTGAGCTATTGTATAATGGTTCAACATTTATTCTAATGCTGAACAATTGTACAATAGCTTGTCACCCCGATCAAAGGAGGGGTCTATGCCTTATGCCGGGACATATTTTATCATACAAAAAATTGAAATACACCTTAAAAGCGAAATCCATGAAAAAATACCTGAAATATGGTTGTGAACCCTTACCTTTGCCGTCCTTTCATCCAGCCTGGGCGGAAAGGGTGTGGTGACCCGTCTGCAAAAGGTAAATGGCTTTGAAAACTGCCCGCTTCTCCGGGCTATTATTCAAAAAGTGAAAAAGTAAAATAAAATGAAACGTACATTTCAGCCGCATAAGCGCCGTCGTAAAACAGTACATGGTTTCCGTAAACGTATGCAAACCGCAAACGGCCGCAAAGTATTGGCAAGCCGTCGTAAAAAAGGCCGTAAGAAGCTTACTATTTCCGACGAGAAAGGAGCAAAATAATATAGCCTGTGATTTGCTTTAGTGCAGATCATTTCAATAAAAGTCATTCATAGCCCTGTTTCAGGGCTATTTTTGTATACCATTGGCAAAGAAATTTACTTTAAAAAAAACAGAGCGGTTAAAAAGCCGTAAAAGCATAGAAAAGCTATTCAATGCCGGTGATAATTTCTTTATTCATCCTTTTAAAGTATATTATACAGTTGAGCCGGGCAATGATACTCCTCTGCTGCAGACGGGGGTAGCTGTAAGTACAAGAAATTTTAAAAAAGCCGTTGACCGCAACAGGATAAAAAGAATTACCCGCGAAGCGTACAGGCTTCAAAAAAATACACTTCAGCAATTGCTGATCAATAAGCAGAAACACCTCAATGTTTTTTTTGTATTTGTTGGAAAGGAATTGCCGTCTTTTATACATATCCATGAAAAACTAAGTTTAATTTTGGAAAGACTTATTCAAAAAATGGATGAAAAAAATACTCCAAATACTTAGTCTGCCTTTTATCTGGCTGATCAGGCTATACCAGGTTGTTATATCTCCCATACTTGGTCCCAAATGCAGGTTTACACCAACATGCTCGCAATATGGTATTGAAGCATTTAAAAAACATGGATTGATAAAAGGACTATGGCTTACTGTTAAACGCATAAGCCGTTGTCATCCCTGGGGCGGGCATGGGTATGACCCGGTGCCGTAGAAACAATAACCTGCATGTATGTTCCGTAATAAAATCCCTGGCTAATACTGATTACAGAAACAATATCGTATTGAATTGTTTTAAAATGACGCTTAATTTAATGACATGTATTCATTGGGTGTTATTCCTGTTTTTTATTTGAACAGGTGCGTAAAATGTTGCGGATATTTAAAGCCCATTTCAGAGGCAATTTCATTTATGGTTTTATGGATGTCGAAAACTTTGTCCTTAGCAACATCAATAATCTTGTTCTGAATATATTCCTGTGCAGATTTCCCGGTTTCTTTCTTAATTAAATCGCCGAAGTAATTGGCAGATAAATTGAGTTGATCAGCACAATAAAACCAATGTCCCCTGCTGGTAGTCATAAGTTGCACACCCATATTTCAATCACCGCAATTTACATCCTTCAGGAAAACACAAAATAGACCAAAGTTCATTGTAGAGCCTGTTCTTTTGTGCGCTTTTGAAAAATAAATCACACTCACCAGTGTCATGTCAACTAAAGAATGTCGGTACGTTCCTGATAAATGTGAGATAAGCTTTCGCGACTCACGTTTATCGTTTGACATGATACTAGTAAATGAGCACAGTTCTGAAAGCGATAAAAATAATACTGCATTATTTTGTTTTCTCTTCCAGCTCCATCAATTTTTCAAATATTGTTTCGTATTCAGCATTTGTTTTTTCCAGTGCGGCTATGCACTGCTTATATGCTGTTTCAGTGGTGAGGAACTTTGTTTTATCCGAGTATATTTCCGGCAAGGTCAATTGGTCTTCTAATGCCTTTTTTTGTTGGTTAAGACCAGCTAATTTTTCTTCCAGTAATTGCAGATTGCGTTGCTGCTTTTGTAATTCTTTTTTTAATTCCTTATCAATGGGAGTGTTAGGCTTTTGAACCGGTTGTGGTTTTATCTCCTCAACGGGTTTCTGCTCCTGTTGCTTTTTTTCCTGTTTGGGTTGAGCGGTATTTTGTTTTGCCGCTTCCAGTTTTTTTCTTTCCTTCCATTCCATCCACTCTTCGTAACCACCGGCAAAATCTTTTATTTCGTGGTCATCAATTTCCCAGATGCGGTTAGCCGCTTTGGAAATAAAATGACGGTCGTGACTTACCAGTATTACTGTACCGTTATAGCGGTTCAATGCTTCAATAAGCAGGTCGATACTCAGCAGGTCAAGGTGGTTGGTAGGCTCATCCAGTATAAGAAAGTTAGCTTTACTTACTATTGTTTTCGCTAATGCTACCCTTGCTTTTTCCCCTCCGCTCAACACCTTTATTTTCTTTTCAACATCATCACCGCTAAATAAAAAACAGCCCAGCAATGTTCTTAGTTCCTGCTCTGTCTTCTGGCTGCCGCTGTTTTTCATTTCTTCCAGGATATTATCCTGGATGTTCAATGCCTCCAACTGGTGCTGGGCATAGAAACTCTCTTCTACATTATGACCCCAAATTCTATCTCCTTCAAAAGGCTCTGTACCTGCTACAATGCGCAGCAATGTCGATTTACCCTTACCGTTAGCGCCTATCAGTGCAATCTTATCTCCACGGTTAATTTCCGCCGCGGCATTTTCAACAATGGTGTTACTGCCGAACCTTTTTGTTACATGCTTTAATGTGCATATTACTTTACCCGGCACTTTATCTAACTGGAAATTGATCTTTATTTCAGGGCGATCCAATGCTACATCCTCTATGCGCTCCAGTTTATCCAAACGCTTCATGGCACTTTGCGCCGCTGCAGCTTTGGTAGCTTTTGCACGAAAGCGTTCTATAAAACGTTCCTGCTGGCGTATATACTCCTGCTGGTTTTCAAAAGCGCGTTGCTGTAATTCAATGCGCATGGCTTTTTCGGTTTCATAAAAATCGAAATTGCCATTATAGAAATGCAGTTGCTGCTGGTATAGTTCCACAATTTTTGTAACCATCCGGTTCAAAAAATATTTATCGTGGCTTACTATAACAACAGCGCCTTTATAGTGTATCAGGTATTTTTCCAGCCATTCAATAGAAGGAAGGTCGAGGTGGTTGGTAGGCTCATCAAGCAATAATAAATCAGGCTGCTGTAAAATCATTTTTGCCAGCAGCACACGCATCCGCCATCCACCGCTAAACTCTTTATAAGGGCGATGCAGATCGGTATTGGCAAATCCCAGTCCCTGCAACACTTCTTCTGTTCTGTGATGAATATTATAACCGCCAAGCGTTTCTATCTCGTGCAGCTTATCCGAATATTCGTGCAGCAGGTCTTCATTCTCATGTTCTTTTTCAAGCCGCTTGCCTAATTCCTCGATTTCTTTTTCGAGTAATAAAATTTTATCAAAAGCGCTTAGCGCTACCTGCAATATCGAGTCGTTGGTATCAAAGCTTAATAAATCCTGGTGAAGATAACCTATAGTTGTTCCGCGTCCGCGCTCAACACTTCCTGCTGAGGGAAGATATTCACCAACCAGTACTTTAAGCAAAGTAGACTTGCCGGTACCATTATATCCAATCAACCCGATACGCTCGTAAGGCTGAATATGCCAGGTGGCATCGCGTACGATAGTTCTGGCGCCAAATTCAAATGTTACATCCTGCAAACCTGCCAGCATAATTCAAACTATTGTTCCGTATAATATTTCAGTATGAAACGACAGACGACAGACGTGAGGTATTCACTTCAATCGTCTGTCGTATGAAAAATTATACTTTGGTTTTCTATTTATTTGTACTGTCTGCTTTAGGAGATGAATCCTTTCCTGCCGCCGGGCTTTCTGTTTTAATTACACCAGGCGTTTCAGGATTATTGTTAACAGCAGGCGTGTTGTATTTTCCTTCTATATAAGCCAAATAGCTTTGTATCTGGAAAGTGCGTTCAATTTCGCTATAAAGCCCACGCTGCTTATTGCTAAGTGCATCAGGGTTTTGCATTTGCTGTATCAGTTCCTGCACCGGCATATTTCCCAATGCGGCATAATAATTCATCTGCTGCTCAATATCTTTCTTCACGGCCTGCAAAATTTTATCCCCCAGTTCTTTATAATCTGAACTATATGCTGCTTCCGCCATGGAAAGGCTTACCACGTTCTGCTGGTTATCCCTGCTAACCATACCGTAAGGCATATTTTGGGTGTCTATGCCTTTGTCAACTTTTTCCAATAGTTTTCTTGCCTGCTCTTTTCTGCCATCGTTTGCCATACTTTGCGCGGCGGAGGAATAGGCCTGGCGTATGGTCATTAAGTGACGACGGTTTTCTTCATCAAAATATACCCCGGGTGTGCCTGCATTACCAAAGCGGAATTTCTCCGTCATGTTTTTATAGGCCACTTCATCATTAACATTACCATCGTTCATTGATGTTCTTGGTTTGGGTTGAACCGGTACAAGGCGGTAACTTAAACCATCAGCACGCAGGTATTGGCTAAAGCCGAGTGAGCCAAACGGAGCCGTAAAATAGATAGGACGTTTCCATTTGTTGGCTGCTATTACATTCAATACCGCGAGATCGTTTTTCATTAACGCGTTTTTGTTAGGCGATAAATCAAAACGCAGCTCATTGACCACTACGTCATCCTGGTTAATGGTGCCGTTTTGGCGAACCAAAGCGGTATCTACAGGCACACTGAACTTACGAACCGGGAAAGTATTAAATGTATTATTAACACCGTAAGTAATCTGGTTTTTAGGGTCGTCACTTCCAATGATTTGTGTGAGTACCTGGTCGAGATACACATATTGGTTTTGGGGAATGCCGGGATTTTCTTTGAAGTATACCACATTTCTCTTGTCGCCCTCTGTTTTTTCCGGGCCCCATAACAGATCAATAGGATCACTATCATTTACTTTATAGTGCAACTGGTTAATATACCAGTCTATACCCAGCAAACTATAGTTGATCACTCTCACATCTTTACGAACGCCTTCCACTTCCTGTGCAAACCACAAGGGGTAAGTATCATTATCACCAAAGGTGAACAGTATTGCGTTGGGCGCACAGCTTTCAAGATAATCTCTTGCCAGGTCGGGCGCTAATGTTTTTTTACTTCTGTCGTGATCATCCCACTCCTGGAAGCCCATAATAACAGGAACGGCTAAGGTACATACTGCTGCCGCGGCATAACCTGCCAGCTGGCTGCTCATTACTTTCTGAAACCATTCCTTCACCATCATTACACCAAGCCCTATCCATATAGCAAATGCATAATAAGAGCCTGCATACGCATAATCACGTTCACGAGGCTGGGGGCCGGCTGCATTTAAATAAAACACTATCGCAAAACCAGTGAAGAAAAAGAGCAGGAATGCAACCAGGAAATCTTTTTGATCGCGCTTGTATTGATACCACATACCTATTAAGCCAAGTATCAATGGCAGCGCAAATAGTTTGTTATTGGCTTTATTGGCCTTCAGTGTGTCAGGCATTTTGCTCTGGTCACCATAAAACAGGTTGTCAATAAAAGAAATGCCGGTAATGGTATTGCCATCTCTTACATTGCCCAGTCCCTGCAGGTCATTTTGCTTGCCAACAAAATTCCAGCCGAAATAACGCAGGTACATCCAGCCGATCTGGTAACCTATTGCCCAGCGTATATTGTCAATATAGGTTGGCTTGGCATCTTTATCAATTCCAAGCCAGCTACGGTAATAATCCGCGTGCCCCTGGTCGTTGCTCGCATCCCATATACGGGGAAGGAACATCATATCTTCAGCATCATATTCATATTCAATATTGTCACCAATATTGATATATTTTTTATCTCCCTTTTGCCAACGGGTTCCTTTAACATTCATTACAGGTAAACCATCGCTGGTTCTTTTTACATCTGCCGCAAAGGTTTGTCCGTATATCAGGGGAAAATCACCATATTGCTCACGGCCTAAATAACCTGTTAAGCTCATCGGGTTATCTACGTTATACATATCTACAGATGGGTTTGCCGCAGAGCGTATCATGGTAGTAAGATAGGTAGAGTAACCGATCAGCATAAAGGCAAAACACCAAAGCCCAAGCTTTAAGAAGTTGAGTATTTTAGTGCGGTTATGATAAGAAGCGTATATAGCGAGCGCCGTTCCTGCTACAAACAACAGGAATGTTAGTACGGATGAAATAAATGGGAATGCAAAGAGGAAAATAAAAGCGGCAAGCCATATAGCAAAGCCTGTATAATTATTAATGAGCTTATCTGCCTTGCGTATACCAATTACAATAACAGCAGAAAGCAAAATAAAATAGGTGGTAAAGCCTGAGAAGAAAGGGAGGCTTAGCCCGTTCACAAACCAGCGGTCAAAAATACCGGCGCCGGTGATGGTGTACTGTATAACAAATTTTTGAGTAAACCCGGTAATAACACAACCCACTACAAAAGCCCAGAAAATGCCCCATTTTGTGGTATGGTATCTTTTAAAATAATATACCATCACAATGGCAGGAATAGTAAGCAGGTTTAAGAGGTGAATACCTATAGAAAGACCAATAACATAAAATATCAGCACAATCCATCTGTCTGCGCCTGGTTCATCAGCCGCATGCTCCCATTTTAATATCATCCAGAATACCAGTGCGGTAAGGAAAGAAGAAGAAGCATATACTTCGCCCTCAACCGCGCTGTACCACAATGAATCACTGAAAGTACTTGCCATAGCGCCAACAAAACCTGCAGCCATTATCGTAAATATCTGCTCACCTGTAAGTTCCTTACTGGCCTTTTGGTATATTTTGCGGGCAAAGTGCGTAATAGTCCAGAATAAAAAGAGGCTGGTAAAACCACCTGCAAGCGCACTCATTACGTTAACAGCTTTTGCTGCAGTCATGGGGTTATCACCAAACAGTACTATGAAAATGCGCCCCATTATAACAAACAAAGGCGCCCCCGGCGGGTGGGGTATCTGCAGCTTGAAGCAGCTACTTACAAATTCGCCGCAATCCCAAAGGCTACCTCCTGCCTCAGCGGTTAATATATATACGGCACAAGCTATAACACAAACAATCCATCCAGTGATGTTGTTAATCCTGTTGAAATTCATATTAGTACTGTCTTTTATAAGATTGGCAAACCTACACGAAATTTGATAAGCTACAAAACTAAGGGAACGTTAATTTAAGGAGCTGAAAATAAAGAGAATGGGGTTAAAATTCAATTTGGAGTTTGAGGTTTGTCGTTTATCGTTTCAGACCTCACATTTATTCTCTCCACATTTCATATATATTAAGCGCTTTTCCTGCTCACCGCCCTGTATGCTCCGGGAGTAATGCCTTCCGTTTTCTTAAACAACCGCACAAAATAGTTAGGATCGTTAAAACCGCTTTGCCAACTGATCTCTGTTACAGATAAATTTGAATCAGAAAGTAAATGTTTGGCAAGTTTTACTCTTTCTCGGTTAATATAGTCTACAGGTGTAATGCCAAATTGATCTTTAAACAGTTTAAAGAAAGCGCTCCGGTTCATATGGGCTTTAATGCTCAGATCATCAACCTGTATTTTATCGCTGATATGATTACGGATATAATCCAGTATGAATTGCAGCCTGCCGGAATTGGAATTGGTTTGCGAATCTTTTGAGATCTGTTGCAGATACTGGCTTTGAACAAGCCGTATCAGCAGTTCTTTAAGATTAAGGTCTGCATATATATTTTTTACGACACTCTCACTCCTGCATATCCTGATCAATTTATTTATAAGGTCAGATACATCATTATCGTTGTGAAAATGATACTGGTTAAACTGAAGCTCCCAGGCATGATCATGTTCACGGGTGTTATAATATTCGTTAAGATAATTGAGTGTATTATGAATATAGCTTTTATCTACAGCCAGTGCTATACACTGTGTAGGATTATCCTGCTGCGCTTCGGGAAAATCAATTTTCATGGTTTCGTTAGCAGGTACTATAACCGTTTCTCCGGGAAGGTAATCAAAAGGGTCATCGCCTAATAAATGCATAACCTTTTTGCCTCTTACCATACTGGTAATAACAAAATCATTAAAGGTTAAAGGAACAAGATAGGCCTGCTGGTAGGATTCAAACACATTCATCTCACAGTTCTCCATATTAAATACCTGCCTGTTTTCTACCAGGGTTTGCAGGTATTTGGGGTGGGTGAGGTCAATATGTTGTATGAATTTACCCTTTGACATAGCTACAATTTACAAAGCCTGCCTGTTAATATATAATTAAAATACAATTGTGCTACTAAAAGATACAATTGTGAGTGGCTTTCAAAATTCTTATAACCAAATTTAGGGTATTAATTCACTAACAAAAGCTTGCACATATGAGTACTACAGCAAAAGCTACCAGTAAGTCTACCCTCGCGTCCCGTCCGGCATTCAGAGAAAAATACGATCATTTTATCGGAGGTAAATGGGAAAAGCCTGAAAGCGGTGAATACTTTGATAATGTATCTCCCATTGACGGAAAAGTATTTACAAAAGCAGCCAGGGGCAATGCCAAAGACATTGAAAAGGCTATTGACGCAGCTCATAAAGCATTTGAAACCTGGAGTAAAACTGCGGCGGCTTACCGGAGCAACCTGTTATTAAAAATCGCACAAATTGTAGAGGACAATCTCGAATATCTTGCTACGGTAGAAACAATAGATAATGGCAAAGCCATCCGCGAAACAAGGGCGGCAGATCTGCCATTGGTCGTTGACCATTTCCGTTATTTTGCGGGTGTTATCAGAAGTGAGGAAGGAACAGTAAGTGAGCATGATGATACAACTGTGAGCATCAACCTGCATGAGCCTATTGGTGTGGTAGGACAAATTATTCCCTGGAATTTTCCATTACTGATGGCAGCCTGGAAAATAGCACCGGCACTGGCTGCGGGCTGTACCGTAGTAGTGAAGCCTGCAGAACAAACGCCCACAAGCATTATGTGCTTACTGGAACTGATTGAAGATGTGTTGCCTGCAGGTGTATTGAATGTAGTGACAGGTTTTGGTATAGAAGCCGGTAAACCCCTCGCGTCTTCTCCAAGAATAAATAAAGTAGCTTTTACAGGTGAAACAACTACCGGAAGACTGATCATGCAGTATGCGTCTGAAAATCTTATTCCCATAACAATGGAATTAGGTGGCAAAAGCCCGAATATCTTTTTTGAAAGCGTGGCAGATGCAGACGATGAATTTTTTGATAAAGCAGTAGAGGGCGCGGTATTGTTTGCGCTTAACCAGGGAGAGGTCTGTACCTGTCCTTCAAGAATACTGGTGCATGAAAAGATATACGATAAGTTCATGAGTAAAGTGGTACAACGAACCAAAGCCATTAAAATGGGCAACCCGCTTGATAGTACAGTAATGATGGGGGCACAGGCAAGTGAGGATCAGTACAATAAAATTTTAAGCTATCTGGATATTGGTAAACAGGAAGGTGCTGAAGTGCTTACCGGTGGAGAAGCATTTCATCAGAACAGCGGATTGGAACACGGCTATTATATTCAGCCAACCATATTTAAGGGAAACAATAAGATGCGTGTTTTCCAGGAAGAGATTTTTGGACCTGTTGTTTGTGTAACCACTTTCAAAACTACAGAAGAAGCGATAGCTATAGCCAATGATACATTGTATGGGCTTGGAGCAGGCGTATGGACAAGAGACGCACATGAATTATACCAGGTGCCAAGAGCCATACAGGCCGGCCGTGTTTGGGTAAACTGTTACCATGCGTATCCTGCACATGCTCCTTTTGGAGGGTATAAGAAATCAGGCTTTGGCAGGGAAACACATAAAATGATGCTGAATCATTATCGCCAGACAAAAAACATGCTGATATCATACAATAAAAGCAAACTTGGATTTTTTTAGAAACACCTGGGCATCAGAGAGAACAACGAAAGGAGCTGTACAAAGCACTGATTTCTTATTGGCAATTACCGTTAACCTTGCACATAAGCTCGTAAGAAATCGGCTAACCGTACAGCCCTTATTTATTTTATGAGAGACCAGTTTAAGATTTTCACATTTACCGTACAACAATTTTAAACAGCCACTATGCCTGAACGTATACTTGCAACAGATGCTGCCATAGCTTTAATAGAAAAACTTAGGCAAGAACATGGGAACCTGATGTTTCATCAGAGTGGCGGATGCTGCGATGGCAGCCAGCCAATGTGTTTTGCAGAAGGCGAATTTAAGATAGGCGGGAGTGATATATTGCTTGGCGAAATTGCCGGCTGCAAATTTTACATGCATAAAGATCAGTTTGAATATTGGAAGCATACACAGCTTACGCTTGATGTAACTCCCGGAAGAGGCAGCAGCTTTTCGCTTGAAATTCCATTGGGGGTGAGATTTATGATCAGGTCGAGAATTTTTACCGAGGAAGAACTCCATCAACTACAGGAGTAAATTTCGGGGTTTAATAATTGGTAATTACTTTTTCAATATTCAAAGCATCATCAAAAACCACAAAGTCTGCGGCATAATTTTTTTCAATTCTCCCAAACTGTATTTTTTCATTCAGCAATTGTGCCGGGTATGTTGATGCCATTCTTAAAGCTTCCTCCAGGGAAATACCTGCAAAGGTTACTGCGTTTTTTACTGCCTGTATCATGGTTAATGCTGAGCCTGATAAAGTACCGTTGGGTAAGGTATACCTGTCTCCTTTGAATACATGCTGATAACCTCCTGTTGAAGCTTCAGTAACAGCATCAGTAATAAAAAATAATCTCTCGCCCATGAGTCTTTTGCTTATGCTCAAAGCCACAAAATCAACATGTATACCATCAGCTACAATACTGCTTTTTACATTACTGTTATATACCGCACCCACCATTCCGGGTTCCCGGCTTTGAAAGGGAGACATCGCATTAAACAGGTGTGTGGCGGCCGGAATACCTAAAGAGAATTTTTGCATCGCTTCGTGATAGGTTGCATTGCTATGCCCGGCTGAAACAATAATATTATGCTCCATTAAATAGGTAATGATTTCTTCACTGCACATTTCAGGCGCCACTGTCATCATTTTAACAACACCTCTGCCTTTATCAAGCAACATCTTTACTTCGTCCATTGCAGGCGTTTTGATGCACTCATATATATGTGCTCCTTTTTTTTCAGGATTAAGATAGGGTCCTTCGAGATGAAGACCCAGCAAACCTTTACCCCCCTGATTCCAGTATGCTCTTACAGCTTCAATTCCTTTTAGAAATACATCTATAGTGTTGGTGGCTATGGTTATCATGAATTGCGAGCAGCCTCCGGCAGCACAATACTGGTATGTTGCCTCCAACGCCTCAACATTCAACGCTGCTGAAAATAATTTCCCATTGCCCCCATATATCTGCAGATCAATAAACGCGGGTGCAATATTTAATCCTTTAAGATCTTCCTGCTGCCAGGAGATGTCGATATCTGTATCATTAACCACATCCAGTATGATGTTATTGTGAACCAGTATCGCCTTCCCTGTTAGTTTATCAGCGCCGGTAAAAATGCTGCAATTGGTATATGCTTTTTTCATTTGGTATTATGGTTCAATTGAAAAGTTATCCGCATCTTTCCAAAACGGAAATTTTGATCTCACCTCAGCGAGTTTATCTTTCTGCAGTATAATGGTGTGAACATCTTCCTCATCTGCTTTTGTATGTAATATTTCTCCCATGGGGTCAATTATCATAGAATCGCCACTATGGTAAATACCATTGCCGTCATCTCCAACCCGGTTCACTCCTGCAACATAGCATTGATTTTCAATGGCTCTTGCCTGCAATAGTGTTTTCCATGCGTGGTTGCGGCGCTGCGGCCAATTAGCTACATATATTATCAGGTCGTATTCAGGTAGTTCTTGTGAATTATCCAGGTTGCCGGTATTAATATTCTGCTGTCTTACCCATACCGGGAAACGCAGGTCATAGCAGACCTGCAGGTTTATTTTCCAGCCTTTTACTGATGCTATTAAGCGTTTTTCACCACCGGTATAATATTTATCCTCGCCGGCAAAGGCAAATAAATGCCGCTTGTCGTACCAGCCAAAATTACCATCCGGCAGCATCCATATCAGCCGGTTAAAATATTGCCCCTTATCTTCAATGATCAAACTTCCTGTTAAAATGATTTTTTTTTGAGCAGAAATAGTGCGCATCCAGTTCAATGTAAAGCCATCCATTGTTTCAGCTAATTTTTCCGGGTGCATCGAAAAGCCCGTACTGAACATCTCAGGTAATATCACAATTTCTGTTTTATCAGTTATGCCGCTGATCTTTGATTCAAACATCTGCAGGTTTGCATCCCTGTCTTCCCAAAAAAGATTGGTTTGAATTGTAGTTAAAGAAATTGTTGACATAAAAAAGCAGGTTCATGGCGAACCTGCTGCAAAATAATATATTAATACCAGAGATTAATTGATACCCGCATTATTAATAAAGTTTACCAATGCCGCGGTGTTCTTTAAATTGAGTTTTTTAAGAATATTATGCCTGTGCACTTCAACAGTTTTCAAAGTTATATTTAAGTGTTGTGCTATTTCTCTGGAAGATTGTCCCTGTTTGATAAGATCAATGATTTCTACTTCTCTTTGCGAAAGCAGGTTTACATCCGGTTTTTCCGAATCTTCCAGTATTTGTTCTGAAAGAATGGTTTTTACTTCATTACAGATATATTTATGCCCCATGGCTACTTCGCTGATGGCAGTTATCATTTCTTCTTTTGATGAGTTTTTGGTTATATACCCAACAGCACCCATCTGCAGCATTTTTTTTGCGTAAGCCGGTTGTGAATGCATGGAAACACCAATGATTTTTGAGGATGGGGCGATCTTTCTTATTTCCTTGGTAGCTTCAAAGCCATTCATCGGGCTCATGTTAATGTCCATTAATATTATTTCCGGATGGCTGCTGTTGGCCAGCTCTATGGCTTGTTGTCCTGAATCTGTTTCCGCAATAACGCGAAAACGATCATCACTGTTTAAAATAAATGACCATGTATCCCTGATCAGTTTGTGGTCATCAACAATAAGAATTGTGATTTTATCGGTTAGGGAAGAATTTGATAGCATGAGAGGATGAGGTTTTTTTAAATTAAGAAATTATGACTTGAGTTATAATTGACAAGAGGCAAAGATTGAGTGGGAGAATTCCATTGGGTTAGATGGCTATGCCTGACAGCAAATAATAAGCTTTTACAAACGTAAGTTAAAGTAAATCAAATATTTCTTATATGGTATATTCTTTTTTCAAAAAAAACTTCTAATAGGTTTTCTTTTATTTTTTAATACGCATAAACCATTATTAAATTAATGTGAATGCGGCAAATAAACAAGCTTTTGCATAACTATTTTTAATTATACCTTTACTTTTTCCATGATGACAGGCAACCTTTGGTTTTAATTGCCCAACTATTGTTTAACTTAAAAAAAAACCATTATGGCATTCAATCTCCTAAATGCTGTGAATAACTTATTCGACAGCAATCTCCTTAATAAAGCAGCTTCTGCTTTTGGAGAAAGCGAAACAGACATCCAAAAGGCAATAAGCGGTGCAGTACCTTCTGTATTAACCGGATTATTATCTAAAGCAGATAGCGCCGATGGATTACAATCTATCCTGAATATTGCAAAGGATGCGGGAAGCAGCGGTATATTAAGCAATCTGTCAGGGCTTCTCGGCTCTGGAGGCAGTAGTTTTTCTGGTCTTACTTCAATGATCAGTAACCTGTTTGGTGATAAGTTCGGAAGTATAGCAAATATAATTTCAGGTTTTTCAGGAGTAAAACAATCATCTGCCACTTCATTATTAAATATGGTGGCGCCAGCCGCATTGGGTGTTTTAGGCAAACATGCTTCTGAAAATAATATGTCTACATCCGGACTGGCTTCATTTTTATCTTCACAAAAGGATTCAATACTTTCAGCAATCCCTTCCGGGTTAAACATTGCCGGGGCGCTTGGATTGGGCAGCCTTTCTGGTATTGGTTCAAAACTCAGCTCGTTTTTTTCCGGTGCAGAAAGCAAGGTGAGCCATGCAGCACATGAAGTGAAAGAAGCAAGAAAGCCAAACTGGCTGGTACCGGCCATTTTTGCCATAGCTGCATTCGCATTGTTGTTATATATCTTTAAAGGTTGTGGCGGAAGCAATGAAGCAGCGGTTGAGCCAAAGCACGATTCAGCTGAAATGAAGCACGAAGAAGTAAAACCTGCTGCTTCTGCAGAACCGGTGAGAGAATCTTTAAAAGTAAAATTGCCTGACGGTACAGAAATAGATGCGTATAAAGGTGGTATTGAAGATATGCTTGTAGCTTATCTTAATTCGAATGATGCGGTAAGCAAAGAAAAATGGTTTGACTTTGATGATCTGAATTTTGAAACCGGTAGCGCAACTATAACACAGTCGTCAATGAAGCAGGTGCAGAATATAGCTGCCATACTAAAGGCTTTTCCTAACGTAAAAATTAAGATAGGCGGTTATACGGACAATACAGGAGATTCTGCAGCAAACGTAAAACTATCCCAATCAAGAGCTGATGCGGTTTTTGCAAAGTTGAAAGAATTAGGTGGTGAAAAACAACTTGATGGCGCTGAAGGTTATGGACCAACACATTTTGTAGCGTCTAATGATACTGAAGAAAATAAAAAGAAGAACAGGAGGATTTCTGTTAACGTAAGAGCAAAATAAGAATTAATCAATATGTTGTTTAGCAGGCTATCTCTTGCAGGGATAGCCTTTTGTAATATCCATTTCTGATGGGTTAAGGATAATTTATTGCTGCTCCAGCTTATATGTTGGTTTTTGTTTGCAAACAATTTTTCTTTCCTTATCGCACCATGTTCTTTGAGCTTTGGCAACAGTTTGTTGTTCTGCATTGTTTAATAAAACCGGCCATGAAACATTGTTGGCAAAGTGTCCTACCGATTTTTCAAGTGATTCCCTGAAGTTGAATGTAAAAATGCCACCGGTACTGTTCCCTGCAGATAATTCGCCTTTTGAGGCAGCGGTCATTAATATTGATGTTGGGCTGTTGCTGAGAAAAAGCGCTTTGCAGTTTTCCATATTCCAGCCGATAGATGAGCTGCGGGTGGTGGCAACATCGGTGCTGATCGTGTTGCTTTGCGATGGGTCGGCGTTGCAGCAATCGCTTAATATGAGATTCAATCTTGCTCCTTTAGCTTTTATCCGGCTATAAATATCTTCCATATTCAGGGTGTATTCCCCGCCATAATTCTGGTAGGCTTTGTCTCTCAGGTCGAGGTAAGGAAAAGTGCGGACATCTTTTACATTGGCAAAACCATGTCCTGAGTAATAAAAAATCACTATATCGCCAGGATTTGGATTAATGCCATTGATGGCGTTGTCAACATTTACCTTTGTAAAGTCTTTTCCAAAAATCACTTTGGGCACAAATTGTATTTGCATAAACTCCGCCAGCTGACTGAATGTTTTATAAGTAGCGTCTTTATCAACCACGCAGGTGGTGCCAATAGAAATATCTTCCGTGTTGGCTACCAGCAGCAGGAACATGCGTATCTGCTTTTGTTGAGGCAGAACAGGTCTTGTTGCGGCTTCTTCAAAAAAGTTCTCATAAAAATCATCCTGTTCTGTAAAGTATTTTGATACCAGTTGCTTTGTAAGATCTTTCTCATTCAGCAGCCGGTGGGTGAATTCACCCTCAATATCTTTTCCATCATCACCGGTAGAAATCACTGAGCCGGGTTCGTAGATACCGGTAGATGGATTTTTCTGGAACCAGAAAATATCGGGATCATATTTAAGGTCAGCAGGGCCAACCACTACCTGTGGATCATACCCCTCGAACACAAGAATGTTTTCATCAGTTTGTTTACCCTCGGTGTCATCGTTTAAATAATGTTCCTGCATTTGCAGGTCTACAATAACAGGTTTATTGGTTTCTTCGTCAATAAAATTTACTCTCATAAAACCGGTTCCATCTGCGTTGCGCACCATAAATGCATTGTATTTCTCACGGGTTTTGCCAATGTCAAAATAATAATCAAATTCATAAATAGTAGATTGGGAAAAAACAGGAGTGCCGCAAACAATAATGCAACAAAGCAGGAAATGCCTGGTGAGCATTGTGACGTGTTTTAATGGACGAGGGATATTTAAAGCTACTCATCTATTGGTAGATTTCAAAATAATTTGTTTGATGCTATATGCTATTAAACGGTTAATGAGATTTAAAGTGCAGTTCTGAAATGGCAGCAGCCATTAAATTATTAATTGCTTATAAAGCGTCACGAAAGGCTTAAATAACTATATTGTATAGCCGAAATAGCTCATTAATGATTATTTTCTTAACTGGACTGCACTCCGGGGTAAGATACTTTCTTACGCTTATCTTCCTTTGCGGCATTTATAACACGTATGCACAAAAGCAAAAAGCCGACAGCCTGGAGAAATTGCTGACAACTGCAGTAAATGATACAACAAAAGTAATATTGATGTGGCAGATGGCCGATGCCGTTAGCATGTATCAGCCTGATACCGCTTTAAAAACTGTGCAGCAGGCTTTGTTCCTGGCAAAACGCATAAAGTATACAGAAGGTGAGTCAAGGTCGCTGGGTATAACCGCAGAGGTTTTCAGGAAGATAGGTAACTACCCTAAAGCACTTGATTTTAATTTGAGAAAACTGAAGCTTGAAGAAACAAGACAAAACCAGTATAACCTCGCCAGTGTGTTAATGAATATTGGTATTGTATACGTTTTCCAGGAGGAATACAGGGAAGGGCTGAAATATTATTTCCAGGCAGATTCGATTATTACTACCTATAACATTGAACCGTTCAAATACCATATTGCGCTGAATGTGGGGGATGCATATTACAGGCTCAATATGCCTGACTCTGCGTATAATTATTTTAATAAGTCATTGCAGATTGCCCGCCAGCTCGGCGATGGAGATTTTATAGGTACATCAATGACGGGCCTGGCACATTGTTATTTAACAGAAGATGATTACCCGTTTGCATTGCTGAATTATCAGACAGCGCTCAAATATCTCAGCGCGGCCAATGATGATGATATATTTTGTGAGGCCGCGCTCGGTTTATCCAGGCTGTATAAGAGGATGAATAAAATGGATTCGGCAATACATTATGCCGGCATCTCTCTGTCCGTTGCTAAAAAAGATGGCTTTCTTACGCATGAACTGGATGCTACGGAGATGCTTGTTGATTGCTATAAGGAAACAAGGAATATAGACAGCGCTTTTACATATATGCAGCAAGTATACAAGCTTAATGATGCTATTAACAGCAGGGATAAGATCAAGGAAGTTCAAATCATTTCAAGCAATGAACAGTTAAGACAGGTGGAAAGAGAAGAGGAAAAAAGAATTGCATTGAAAGAGCGCTCACAGCAACTGCAACTGCTTTTTATTGGCATATTTATCCCTATCTTCTTTGCTTTAACGATTATACTGAGCCGTATAAACATACCCATAAGAGTAATTAAAGGGCTGGGGATTGTTTCATTATTATTCTTCTTTGAATACCTCACACTTTTGCTGCATCCCTATGTATTGGAAATAACCCATCACACACCGTTACTGGAAATACTCATTTTTGTTGTGATTGCAGCTATACTTATTCCTGCGCATCACCGTATGGAACATTGGTTGATAGAAAAACTGATGGATAACAGATCAAAAGTGCATAACAGGAAATTGAAACTGCTAAAAGTGCAGCAGGAGGATATTAACGGAAATGAATAGAAGAAAAGGTTAGCAATCAGCTAAACTGTAAAATTAGTTGCCGCCTTTAACCGGTCTGGTGGTAGCGGTATCCATGTGGGTGGTGTCAACCGCAGGGGCTGTATCCACGGGCTTAACTGTTGTAGCCTCTTCTTTTTGCTGTGCTTCCTGGCTGTTACAGGCTGCAATAGTGAGCACTAACATAAAAATTCCCGAAAGAATGAGAAGGGTTGATTTGCGAAAATGATTAAGCATAATTAAAAAAATTTAGATACTAAGGTCAACTATAATATATCAATCATCAAAAATATTTGGGGCAACTGATCAGTTAAAACATTTACCGGCGATTCTTCATCATTAAAGCAAAGGCTATTTCCGCAAGAAATGATTATTTATTCATTACCTGCCTTTATTATATCAATCACGATTGCTTCGTCCATATTTTTATAGTGTTGCCCGGCTTCTGCAAACCACTGTGTAGCTACTGTTCCAAGCTTCGCAGCAAAGCCGGCATCCTTTGCTAATGCTAATGCATATAAGGCATCTTTATGGCGTAATGTTGTAGTGAACGAAGGATCCTGCAAAAATTTTTTTTCTGCCATTCTGCGTGTATAGCGTATCACCTGGGGACTAGCAGCAGCGCTGGTTTCTATAGATTCGATTACAGTTTCAGTATCCAGTCCAAGTTTTTCACATAGGGCTATACCTTCTGCCAATGCCGCAATCTGCACAGCTCCCATAAGATTGATCATCAGTTTATAACAGGTGCCCCTGCCTATGGCGCCAAAGTGCTTTATACTTTTTGAAAATGATTGTAATACCGGCAGACATGCTTCAAGTTGATGTTTTTCTGCACCGGCCAATAACGTTAGCTTACCTTCTGCAGCTGCGCTCGGTATGCCGGTAACAGGGCAATCAATATATACTAATCCTTTTGCAATAGCCGCCTCAGAAAGTTTTTGTACATAATCCAGCGATAAGGTTGAACATTCAATTACAAATGCTCCTGGCTTTATACTTTGCAAAGCGCCATTTTCGCCAAGCCATACTGTTGCTGATGCGGTATCATCGCTTAACATTGCTATTACAAAGTCTGCGTTTTCAGCAGCTTTGGCTGGCGTGTCAGCCCATTTTGCACCTGCATCAAGCACCGGACCTGCTTTTTCAATACTGCGATTCCACACCGTAAGGTTTGCACCAGATCTTAAAATACTTAATGCTATTCCTTGCCCCATTTTGCCTAATCCTAATAAAGCTATTTTTCTCATAACAGTAATCCTTTTAAATACAATTAAGGTTTTTGCTTATGATGATTACCATAAGATACAATATTCACAACTTATTCACCGTTATTAGCATGGTTTAAATAACGCGTTGTTTTAACTCAGTCCCGTTTTTAAAAACTGATATCCTAAACGTCCGTCCGTAACTCTACTGATTACCTCCCCTGTCAAAAATATTATTTGATCCGGGCCCTGTCATTTTAATCTAAAAAACAGTGTCTATGAAACAATTTATTACGCATTACGCAACAGCAGAAGTAAAAGTTTACCTTATTTCATTGGCATACTTTTCTGCCATGACCGTTTTCGCAATGTGGTATGTATAATACTCATCTGCGCTGCCAGTAAAAGCAAAGGCGGAGCATGAAGGAGCAACGCTTCGCCTTTCACTATATTCCTACACTTTTACCAGCTTCCACTTCCCTTTCCTGAAAATCACATAAGCCGCTATGGTAATGGCTGTTTCTGCAACGGGTATAGCTACAAACACACCTGTTGGTCCCCAGCCGAATGTATGTGCCATCAACCACGCAACGGGTATCTGTAAAAACCAGAAACCAAAAAAATTGATCCATGTAGGAGTGCGTGTATCACCTGCGCCATTAAATGCATTACCTATCACCATGCCGATACCATAAAACACATACCCGGCACTAATGATGCGCATAGCCGATACCGCGTACTTTTTTACATCGGTTTCGTTTGTGAAAAAATTAATGATAAATTCTGCGAGAACCAGGAAAATCAGCGATACAACTCCCATAAAAATTGCATTATATTTTACAGTTGTCATCACCGATCTTTCTGCCCTTTCCGGGGCGCCGGCTCCAAGATTCTGACCAACCAGCGTTGCTGCAGCATTGCTCATGCCCCAGGCAGGCAGAATAAAGAACATTACTATTCTTAATGCTACCTGGTATCCGGCAGATGCTTCACTATGACCTGTACGCGCAACTATGCTTGCCAGCACAATCCAACTGCCCGAACCAATAAGGAACTGTAATGTTCCGGGCCAGGCAATATTTGCAAGATTTTTCAATACAGTCCAATGCGGTTTAAAATGATTCAACGTAATGCGGATGACCTTGCTGCCATTAAAAAGATTATATAATTGATATATCACGCCTATACCCCTGCCTATAGTAGTGGCAACCGCTGCGCCGGTTAAACCCATAGCCGGTATTGGTCCCCAGCCGCGGATGAGCAAAGGGCATAATATGATGTTGCAGATATTCGCCAGCCACAAACTTTTCATTGCAATCATCGGGTTGCCTGCACCCCTGAAAATACCGTTGATAAGAAAAAGCAGCATGATCACCACGCTTGAACCCATAAGCAGGCGGGTATATGTCATACCTTCTTTTACCGTTGCTTCTTCAGCGCCCATCAGGCGCAGAATATCTCCTGCAAAAACTACCCCACATATACTTACAATAACGGTTATCGCTATAGCCAGTATTAGTGATTGTACCGCAGCCTGTGAAGCGCCCTCTTTATTTTTTTCACCTACGCGCCTTGCCACCACCGCGCTTGCAGCCATGCTGATGCCCATGGCGAGTGAATACACGATCGTAATTACAGATTCGGTTAGTCCTACAGTGGATGTGGCATGTTTGCCAAGATGGCTTACAAAAAATATATCAACTACTGCAAATACGCTTTCCATACCCATTTCCAGCATCATAGGTATGGCTAATAAAAAAATTGCTTTTCGTATGCTGCCCGTAGTGTAGTCATGTTCCTCGCCACTAATGGCGTCTTTTATTGTTTGCCAGACAGAAGTATTTTGCCTGGTATTTGTTTCAGTCATATAAAAAATAGTAAAACTTGTATAATGAAAATTCAAGGCCGGATGACTCAGGGAATACAAATATCAGATTGGCCTTTTGGTCTTGCGGCTTCCCTGAGTATAATTACAATTTCATAATGCGTGTATTGAGAGTAGCAAAAATAGTAATTCTGTTTGTATTTCAAAATATGGATTATGATGAATGGTATTCCAGGCTGGTTTTCAGCCTTCCGGATGTCGCCATGCTAACAGTAATCGTAATGAATGCAGATGCCTTGTGCCGCTGTATACAGGCTTGCGGGCAGTAGTAGGCATTGGCATAAATGTTCAACTATTGTTCCACAGCTCAGCATTGTACTACAGTCTGTCACCCCGACGAAGGCGGGGTCTGCATTGAAAATGAGAGATTAAATAATAACACATTTTTGATTTAGTGCTGATAGCAAAGTACAAACATTCTACTTGTCATTCGACCCCACCTCATGGAGATTGAATTAGAGTATGTTACAGCGGTTAAGAAATCTGTTGGGCTATAGTACAAAAGTTGAGCATTAGCGCCAATATCCGGCAGATATCTCTCCCGCCAGAAGATATCGTAACTCAATATAACGTACAGGCGGGATCGATATGACGCTGCCCTCAGCCGTCATTGCGAACCCGCCCGCATGAAGTTAAAATTAAAGGTATGTTGCGGCGGGTGAAGCAATCTTTTACAACTTTCACAATTGAGATTGCCTTAGATTTTTCTGAAAGCTAAATCCTGATCAAATCATTAAATAGATTTAAAATTATTTTCCAATCACATTCTTTTGTAATTTCCGATTTCCAATCACGATTTCAGAAAAAAATATGAGTATATCAACAAAAGCCAGGCTGATGATAATGATGTTCCTTGAATATTTTATTTGGGGAGCATGGTATGTAACTATGGGAACCTATATGGGTGAGCATTTTAAAGGAGACGGAATTGATAAAATAATTGGCTATGCCTATTCTGCAATGGCATTAGCTACTATCATTTCTCCTTTTTTTGTAGGTATGATCGCAGATCGTTTTTTTGCAGCACAACGTATTATGGGTTTTTTACACCTGGGCGGTGCGGTGCTTTTATATCTTACTACAACCGTTACTTCCAGTACTGTTTTTCCTTTTGTTATTCTGCTGTATGCGCTGTTGTATATGCCTACTATTGCGCTGTCAAACAGTATCGCATTCGGGCAAATGAACGATCCGGGAAAACAATTTCCCTGGATAAGAGTATTTGGAACATTAGGCTGGATTGTTGCCGGGTTTGTGATCGGCTCATTAAAAATTGAAAAAGCGAATACTACTTTTTTAATCGCGGCAGCCGTTTCAGCCGTATTGGGATTGTTTAGTTTTGTTTTGCCTAATACTCCACCCAAAGGTAAGGCAGCTGAAAGTTCCGCTTCGGACGCTATAGGCGCGGATGCTTTTGTGTTATTTAAAAATAAATCATACCTCATATTTTTTATAGCAGCTATTTTGGTTTGCATACCCCTTTCATTTTATTATGGTTTTGCCAACCCTTTTTTAAATGAACTGAATGTAAACGAACCTGCTAAAAAAATGATACTTGGGCAGGCCTCTGAAGCGATATTCATTTTAGCTATTCCGTTTTTGTTTACACGCATTGGTGTAAAGAATATGCTCTTGCTGGGAATGGTTGCCTGGATACTCCGCTATGTATGTTTTGCCTATGGCGATGCTGGCAGCAATTTATGGATGCTGTACGGAGGTATTATTTTGCATGGCATATGTTATGATTTCTTTTTTGTGACCGGGTATATGTATACTGAAAAGAAGGCGGGTGCGAAAATTAAAAATGCCGCGCAGGGACTATTCACTTTTGCAACTTACGGCGTAGGTATGCTTATCGGCACATGGTTCTCCGGCATTATAGTTGACTTGTATAAGCATACAGACGGCGGACATGACTGGATGCGTATATGGTTTGTGCCGGCGTATATTGCCGTTGCTGTGCTGGTGTATTTTCTTTTATTTTTTAAAGAGAAAAAAGAAATTGAACAGGCTGTTTAAAAATCTGATTGCTAAAAATTAAAATAACGCACACATGAACATTGCTATGCTCGGATCGGGGTTTATCGGCAGGTTTTATGCTGATTCCCTGCATGGATACAGAAGCAAGGATAAGATCGTAACTATTTATTCAAGGCGGGAAGAAAGCGCTAAAAAATTTGCACAGGATTATAACGTTGCGTTCTGGACCACTAAAATGGAAGAAGCTATTGCACGTCCTGAAGTGGAAGTGGTTTGTATTTCGCTGCCTAATAATCTGCATGAAGAAGCAGTTTTGCTTTGTTGCAAGCATAAGAAAGCGGTTATCACAACAAAGCCTTTAGGCAGGAATGGTGAAGAAGCCAAACGAATGCTGGAAGCTGTGGAAAAGGCAGGCATCTTTAACGGTTATCTTGAAGACTTGGTATATACGCCAAAGTTTATCAAAGCTTTTGAAAGTGTGAAGGGCGGTGCGTTGGGAAGAATACTCTGGGCAAAATCAAGAGAAACACATCCCGGGCCGCACAGCGACTGGTTCTGGGATATTGAGCAGGCAGGCGGTGGATGTATTCTCGATCTCGGCTGCCATTGTGTTGAAATTACCCGCAGCTATATTGGCAAGGATATTAAACCTGTGGAAGTAATGTGCTGGGCAGATACACAGGTAAAGCCTATTGACGCGGAAGATCATGCTATTGGCCTGGTAAAATATGAAAATGGCTCCATAGGCCAGTTTGAGGTAAGCTGGACTTTTCGCGGCGGGCTGGATTTGCGTGACGAAGTAATGGGAACAGAAGGTACCATCTGGATCAACAGTTTTTTGCGTACAGGTTTTGATATGTTCACCACCGGCAAAGGCGCTGATTATGTTGCTGAAAAAGCAGAAAGCAACAGCGGCTGGTTATTCCCGGTAGGAGATGAGTTGAATGAATTGGGATATAATCATATGTTTATGGATATGTTCAATGCCATGGAAGCCGGCACTGCACCTAAGGAAACTTTTTATGATGGATATGTGGTGAACTGTGTACTTGATGCAGCTTATCGTTCAGCAAAAAGTAAACAGTGGGAGCCTGTTAAACTGGATGTATGGAGGGGAAAAACAGGAGTGTCAAAAGATAGCCACCTGGTTTCTTACGATGATGATCATTATCTCGTAAAGGAAGAGGTAACGCATTACGGCGCAAAGAAACTCATTTTAAAAGAAAAAAAATCAGGGAAGATTGTAGAGAAGATATTGGAGTAGCTGATAGCCATCAGGTATCAGCGGTCAGCCATCAGTTGATGGCCTCCTCCGGCGAGTTTCCCGTGCAGGGGTAGAGACAAGGCAGGACTTGTCTCTACGTTTTTATGGCTAACGGCTGATGGCTGACCGCTGTTAAACCCTTTCACAATAGTTATAAAATTGTTATACTCCCGAAACTGCTTAAGCATTTTTCTTTGTTTTGAGTCTTATATGCAGACTTAAAATTAAAGAGTATGAAAAAGATAGTTGTGCTAATAGCTGTAACCTTTTTAGCAACAGGAGTATTTGCTCAAAAGGGACCACGTGGCGGTGTAAGAGTTATAGCTCCGAGGCCTGTGCTTGTAATGGGCGCTTATTCTCCATTTTATTATGGATATAATCCTTATTGGGGCTTAGGTAATCCTTATGCATATAACCATTTTTACAATCGCCCTACAAAGCTTGATCTGCAGATAGCTGATATAAAAAACGATTACCAGCAAAAAATTAAATCTGCAAAAAGCGATAAGAGCATTTCAAAAGCTGAAAGAAAACAAGTTGTTCGTGATTTAAAGCACGATCGCGACCAGGAGATCATTGAAGCGAAAAGAAATTACTATAAGATGCGGTAATGTAATTGTAAAAGTATTTGCTACAAAAGAGTCATGCTTTAATGTGTGGCTCTTTTATTTTGGGCATGGTAAAGATGTTATTTTAAATTTTTAAAACCATTTTTATAAATGCGTAATTCGTTAATTTAATAGCATAAGCTCAACCTTATATCAATGCATATTTCAGCAGGTACTATATTGATCAGTTCATCTACGATGGATGATGAAAATTTCAGGAAATCAATTGTTTTTATTGCGGAACACGATGGCAGGGGCGCATTGGGCTTTGTGGTAAACAAAGTATTTGACCGTTCCCTTAATGAGTTGGTAGAATTCAGTAAAAGTCCTGCGTTTCCTTTATATACCGGTGGTCCGGTAGACAGAGAACACCTTTATTTTATTCACAGGCGAAGTGATCTTATTGCAGCAGGCATCCCGGTTACAGATAACATATACCTGGGCGGAGATTTTAAACAGGTAATTGAGCATATTAATAATAAGATGTTGTCTGCTGCTGATATCAAAATATTTATTGGCTACTGTGGTTGGGATACTGATGAACTGGAGAAGGAAATCGCAGAAGGCAGCTGGATTATAATGGACTGTAGTAATGACGTGGTTTTTTCGGAATACCCTGGAGTGCTTCCCGGAGGTTTTTTTGATTGAAGTAACCGAACGAAAATATGTATAACCCAAGGTTAAACGCACAATACTTAACTACACTATAACTTTTGTTTAACGGATATTTGCAGGGCTAAACGTTTTTATTGCCAATTATCTCCATAAATCATAAATATTATCTTTGAGACCGATAGACAGGCTATACAGGTATCTGAATTACAAAAAAATAAAACCTTACACTTTTGAGCAGTCTTGTAATATTTCCAATGGATATTTAAACAAACAGTTCAAAGGCAAGGGTGCAATAGGATCGGATATAGTAGAGAAAATTCACAAGAGATATGAGGATCTGAACCTTAAGTGGGTGCTGACAGGGACAGGGGAAATGATTGTAAGAAATGATAATGACCCTGTAGCTGGTAACTTTAGCCGGGGAGGCGCCGCGCCGTTATCAGCCAGGGAGGAAGTAATTGTTCTGCTACGAAAGCAGGTGACTGTGCTGGAAGCAGCGGTGGCAGATAAGGACAGGATCATTGCTTTGCTTGAAGAGCAGCTCAATCTCAAAAAAAATTCCACATTTAAAAACGTTAACAAAGAAGATTAGCGTTCTATACATATGAAGAAAAGTATTTTTTTCGCCATCTTTATCCTTTTTCAATTTGCAGGTATCGGGCAAGCAGGCTACCAGATTAAGGTTACACTCAAACCATTTACAAAAGGGTATTTATACCTGGGGCATCATTTTGGCAGCAAGCAATATATTATTGATTCTGTAGCGCTGAATGATAAAAGTGAAGTAACATTTTCCGGGAAAGACAAACTTCCGGGCGGTGTATATATGGTTATTTTTCCTGCAAAAAACGGGTGGTTTGAAATGCTGATAGATAAACAGCAACACTTTTCTGTTGCTGCAGATACAACTGATATTATCGGCAAAATAAAATTTACCAATTCCCCGGACAATGACTTGTTTGTGGCATACCAGAAAATTGCACAGGAAAAAGGAAGGGCAATTGTTGGTCTTCAAAAGCAGTTGAAAGATAATCCCGCCAATCCCGATTCTGCAAAAATTAAAACACAGATCACAAAGCTGAATACGGAAACAACAGAATACCGGGAACAATTTGTAAAAGCACACCCCACGCATTTGTTGTCTGCCATTTTTAATGTGCTGCAGGAGCCCAAAGTGCCTGATGCAACAAAACATCCGGGTGGCAAATATGATTCATTGTTCGCTTACCAATATTATAAAAAACATTATTGGGATGGCGTTTCATTTGCAGATGAGCGTTTGATGAGAACGCCGGTATTTGAACCTAAGTTTCAGCGGTATTTCAATAATGTATTGATACAACATCCGGATACATTAAGCAAAGCAGCCAATACCATTCTTGACATCTCTTCATCCAATAAGGAAATGTTCAAATACCTGCTTTCCACGCTTACAGAAAAATATATTAACCCAACATATATGGGTCAGGATGCTGTATTTGTAAATCTTTTTGAAAGGTATTATGCTCCGGGAAAAGCAGATTACTGGATGAGTGAAAAATATAAAAAGGCTGTATTTGACCGGGCTTACAGTGTGATGGCAAATTTGATTGGCGAAAAAGCCGCTGATATGAATATGGTTGACACTTCAGGAAAATCCAAACCCCTGTATAGTGTGAACGCGCCGTATATTGTTTTATGTTTTTGGGATGCTACATGCGGGCACTGCCAGGTTGAAGTGCCAAAGCTCGATTCACTTTTTCAGCATAAATGGAAAAAGCAGGGAATACAGGTATATGGTGTAATGACGGATGGAGGCAAAGATGCCTGGCTCAAATTTATACATGAACATCAGTTGAAAGACTGGATACATGTATACCAGTTACCCGAAGTTAAAGATGCTGAATACAATGCCGGAAAACCCGGCTACAAACAATTGTTTGATGTGTATCAAACACCAATGCTTTACCTGCTTGACAAAGACAAGCACATTATTGCCAAAAAACTGAATTACGAACAATTGGATGAGCTGATAGAGGTGAAATTGAAAGACAATAAAAAGTAATTATTGCCGTATACATGGTAAGCGCAATAATTAATGCGGACTCTTTATGATTAACCCAACTCCTGTACTACTATGAAGCTTCGTTGCGTCGCACTCCCTGTCTGCCTGCAATACAGCGCTGGGCGTAGTGCACCAACCCGGGTATATGCGGCACTCATTAACAATAAGTGTTGCGTACTTTTTCATTTAAATTTTCTAAGCCGGAGCATATGAAACAAATCTTCATTGCCGTTTTTTTGGTTATATACAGTATCAACCTGTATGCACAAACATTGTTTACTTATAAAGGAGAGAAAGTAGACAAGGAAGAATTTTTACGCGCTTTTTATAAGAATAATACCGGCGATAAAAGTGAGCAGGCTATGCGTGAATACCTGAACCTTTTTATTGCTTTTAAGTTAAAGGTAAAAGCAGCCAAGGATATGCGGCTCGATACATTACCCGGTCAGAAAAATGATGTACAAAACTTTCGTGCGCAACTGGAAGAGGAATATACCAATGATGAAAAAATGATCCGGAGTTTAAGCAGAGAGGCTTTTGAAAGAAGTCAGAAAGATATTCGCCTGTCGCATATTTTTATTCCGTTTGATAAGAATGCCACCAGGCGGGCCACTTCATATACCAATGGTGTTTTTTCAGATACCGCCGCCGCGTTTGCAGTGGCGCAGCAGGTATATACTGCACTGAACAATAAAGAGAATTTTACAGCTGTAGCCATGAAGTATTCACAGGATCCATCTGTGGAAACCAATAAAGGAGATATTGGGTATATAACTGTTTTTACCCTTCCTTATGCGCTGGAAAACATTGCGTATAATTTAAACACAGGTGATTATGCTCCCCCCTATAAAAGCAACCTGGGCTATCATATTATTATGAAAACAGGAGAGCGCCCGGCATTTGGCAGGATGAGCGCAGCGCAGATATTGCTGGCATATGCTACTCAACCAACTGCAGCAGAAAAAGCCGCACAATCACGCCTGGCAGATTCGTTGTATTCAATAATTATAAAAGGTGGAGATTTTGAAGCATTGGCGCGGCAATACAGTGGTGAACGAAATGCCGCTGCAACAGGCGGATTAATGCCTGATTTTGGCGTTGGACGATATGAACCGGTATTTGAAAATGCGGTATTTTCTTTACAGAAAGATGGTGATGTTACAAAGCCTTTTGAAACACCTTTCGGCATTCATATTGTAAAACGAATTAAGCATCTGCCCGTTGCCACAGATACACTGCAGATAAATACTTTGTTCAAAGACCAGGTATTGCAGGATAGCCGTGAAAAAATGGCAAGGGAGCAATTTGCTAAAGAGGTACTTAATAAAACAGGATATAAAAAAATATTTCAGAACGACGAAGAATTGTGGAACGCGACAGACAGCTTTTTAAATAATAACCGCATTATACCTTTGAAAGGTATAAATGGAAAAACAGTTTTATTTTCTATAGGCGCCGATCAGGTAACCATGAGTGACTGGACAGCTTATGTACAGGAAACGAGAAGAACAACGATTCTGCCCTATAATGAAATGATGAAACAATTTGTTGCATTAAGAGCAAACAGCTACTATCGTCGTAACCTTGAAAAATACGATAGCCGTTTCCGCGACCAGGTTGCAGAATTTTCTGATGGTAATTTATTATTTGAGGTAATGGAGAGAAAGATTTGGAATAAAGCTGGGGAAGATAAAACAGCGTTAAAAAAATATTATGATGAACATACGAGTAAGTATATGTGGGGAGAAAGTGCCGGCGTAATATTTTTTACCGTAGCAGATAAAACAACCGCAGAAGAAATAAGGAAAGATATTCAACCTTATATAAAAAAATGGAAAGGATTATCAGAAAGTACATCAGGAAAAATTATAGCGGATTCCGCCAGGTTTGATATAGCTCAGATTCCCGGCATTAATACCAGTATACAACCCGGCAAACTAACGGAAATGGTTACTGACAGTTCTGACGGCAGCGTGAATTTTGTATATATCATCAATACATATAAAGGGCCTGATCAAAAAAGTTTTGAAGAAGCCCGCGGGCTTGTAATGAATGATTACCAGGCTGTACTGGAAGAGAAATGGCTTACAGAATTAAAGAAAAAATATCCCGTTAAAGTGAATGAGAAGGTATTTAAATCACTGGTACAGTAATCAGCATGAAGTTTTACCTGTAACGTATTCATTTATTCCCGGCGCCTTTAATGTTTGTTTCCCCATGTGCAGCAAAAAATCGTGATTTCAGTTATTATTCCTGTGCGCATCATACTGTTTGGCAAGTATAACAATTTGCCCAAGGTGGTATGTGTCGTGAGATACAATACCGGAAATAAAAAAATGATAATTATAATTTCTTGCAGGAACTGTTTTTTCAAAAGATGATGTGTTGGATATTAATTCAAGCAATTCATGTTGTGTTTTTTCCAGAATGGCTTTGATATTACTCCATGCGATATCATTTTCTTTTCCAAATACTGTAGTATCAAAAGAAGCTTCCTGGTCTAATTCCCATTTCTCTATACCATTCAAAACCTTTATCAATGCCTGCCGCCATGCAATAATGTGACAAACAATCGCTGCAATAGAATGAACATTTCCATGTGGTTTCCAGAATGCTTTCCCGGTTTCTATCGTAGCCAGTGTATCCTTCAGCGGAATGCAAAGCCAGTTAGGACCTTCATACTCACTTTTTAGTTCTTCTGTTAACATTCCGGGAATGGTAGTCATAAATATGCAATGATAGATTTTGAAATAATTTGTAATAATATCAATAATGTTGCCGGAAGATGAGTTTCAATTGCTTAAATAATAATATTTTCTTCTTAACAGCTTAACATTTACGTAATGCTGCGATATTTTTTTTGCATAATGCTATAGCAATTGCGTTCAATTGCTCATTTACACTGATACTTGCCTTGTTACATCAATTCCCGGGAATATTCAAATTACAAAAAAATGCAAACGTTTGCAAGAGTTGTGAACTAACCAAATCAAAATTATAATACTATGTTTACCTGCAACAAATTAATTAACCAAAATTACCTAAGCTTATGAGACAACGATTGCTATGGTTAATGGTATTGCTATTACCATTATCTCTGTGCCTGTCGGCGCAAGCTCAAAAAACCGTAACCGGTACTGTTAAAGCCGAAACCGGTGAAGCAGTTGCCGGCGCTACTGTTACGGCAGAAAATGTTTCCTCCAGATCGAGATCAACCGTTACAACTGATGGCGAGGGCGTATTTACTTTTTCAGGACTCGCAAACGGGCGCTACAATTTTACTATAAGTTATGTAGGTTATGCTACAGAGTCAGTAAATGGCACTGTTGGTGATAACGGTCTGCAGCTTTCAGTTACTTTAAGAGTCGCTGCCCAAAACCTTGAAGATGTGGTGGTGGTGGGCTACGGTACCCAGCGTAAAAAAGATGTAACCGGTGCTGTAAAATCAGTAAAGGCTGAATCTTTTAACAGGGGTATTGTAAATAACCCGCAACAATTATTGCAAGGTAAGGTTGCCGGTGTAAACATCACCAGCACAAGCGGTGAGCCAGGCGCCAATACAAATATCGTAATTCGCGGGGCTGGTACTGTAAGAGGTGGCAGCGGACCTTTGTTTGTGATTGATGGTGTTCCGCTTGATAATGCAGGTACCGGCGGCGGAGATCCTTTGAACTTTTTAAATCCACAGGATATCGCGTCAATGGATGTACTTAAAGATGCATCCGCTACAGCTATATATGGTTCACGCGGCGCTAATGGTGTAGTGATTGTTACTACCAAAAGAGGACGTGCCGGAACTTCTACTTTAAATTATACCTCCAGTGCCGGCATTTCGAATGTAGCACGCATGCTGCCTGTATTTTCTACTGAAGAATTTAAAAAGCAGGTAGTAGCTGTAGGCGGAGATCTTGAAGACGAAGGTTCTTCAACCAACTGGCAGAAGGAAATTTTCAGAAAAGGAACAACTTTCGAAAACAATCTCACCTTAAGCGGCGGTGCTAATAAGCTGGTTTATTATGCTTCATTAAATGCACAAAATCAAAACGGTATTTTAAAAGGAAGCAACCTCAAGAGATATACCGGAAGATTTAACGCTACACAAAAATTTCTTGATGATCGTTTATCCGTTGACGTTAACTTAACGGCAAGCAATACTAATAATCGTCGTCCGCCGATAGAATCTTTATTGGGAAGCGCTATTTCCAATAATCCTACTTTTCCTGCACGTGATGCTGATGGCAATCCTGCAAAATTCGAGAATATGAGTAACCCGTTGCTCGAATTGGAATTGTATAAAGATGTGGCAAGCATCAACCGTATAATGGGAAATATTTCCCCTACCGTCAAAATAATTGACGGACTTACTTACCGTCTTAATTTTGGTATTGACAACTCCAACAGTACCCGCGATTATGTTTCTTATGCAAGCGCGGTTCCTCAAAGGGACGGAAGACTTGAAACACAATTGACACATATCCGCAACAGGCTTATTGAAAATTATCTTACTTATACTACTGATATAAACAAGCATAGCATTTCTGCTTTAGCAGGTCATTCTTATCAGAATATCCTGTATCATTTCCGGGGTTACAGTGTAAACAAACTACCTATTAATGATCTTGATCCTGTTTACAATCCCGGTAGCGGGCAAGAGTTAACGCTTGCAAATAATAAGCCTTATGGTAATGCAAACATTAATGAGATACAGTCTTTTTTTGCACGTATCAACTATGGCTTTGATAACAGGTATATGCTGACTGTTAATTTCAGGATGGATGGCTCAACCAAATTTGGAGAAAACAATAAATACGGCTATTTCCCGTCATTTTCTGCCAAATGGAATATCAAAGGAGAAGAATTCATGAAGAATTCCGCTTTCAGTGCATTAGCACTCAGGGCAGGCTGGGGATTGACCGGTAACCAGGAAATTCCACCAAAAGTTACACAGGCGTTATATCAAACAACCGTTTCTTCAGGTTCTAGTTATCCTTTGTATCCCACAGGAGCTTACCCCGGCGGTACGGTATATTCAAGGTTGGCTAATCCCAACCTGAAATGGGAAGTTTCCCGCCAAACCAATATCGGCTTAGACTTTGGATTACTGGATGGTGCATTGAGTGGTTCAATAGACTGGTTCCATAAAGTATCAGAAAACATTTTATTATCTATTCCTCCGCAGGATCCTGTTCAGCCAAGCCCCCAGTACTGGGCTAATATACCAGGCATGGAAATTACCAACACCGGCGTGGAAATTGACCTGGAGTACAGAAAAAAATTCTCTGCTAACTTAACCTGGGGTATTGGTGGTAATGCCACTTTCATGAAAAATAATGTAACCGGTTCTCCCTACCAGGTAATATTCTCTGGTTATGCAACCGGTTCAGGGCTTACCAGCGCTACATTAAATGGTTATATCAATAATCAGCCTATAGGCACATTTTACCTGCTTGAATTTACAGGTATAGGTGCTGATGGTACAAGCCAGTATGCAGATACGGATAAAGACGGCGTGGTAACTGCAAAAGATCGTATTGCAGCCGGTACAGCTGTACCAAAATACCTCTACAACTTCTTTACCAATCTTTCTTACAAAGGTTTTGATTTCAGTGTGAACTTTAACGGCGTTGGCGGTAACAAGATTTATGACAATACTGCTACTTCTAATTTTTACAGAGCAAAAATTGCCAAGAATGTAAATACCACTTCAGAAGCGGTACAATATGCTAATGAATCCATTAATAACCCGGCAAGTGTTAGCACAAGGTATCTGAAAGATGGCGCCTTCCTGAGGCTCAATAATGCTATGTTGGCTTATAACTTCAAAACAAGCAGCCTTGGTATTCAGAAATGGATTACCGGTTTGCGCCTGTCTGTTACAGCGCAAAACCTGTTTGTAATTACCAAATATGATGGATACGATCCTGAGGTAAATGGCGAAAGACCGATTGACGGGGTATTGTCTTACGGTATAGATTACCTGAGCTATCCCAAAGCACGTTCGGTTATTTTCGGTTTAAATCTGTCATTCTAAAATTTGAACAAAATGATCAAGAAAATATTTTATATCCTTTCATTATCTGCAGTAGTAACTGTGCTTGGCAGTTGTACTAAGTTAAATGAAGAAATACTGGATGAAACATCCAGTACAGGATCAACAGATAAAGAAATTGCGGAAGGTATTATAGCGCCTGTATATGCCATTCTTCCGGGCTTATTTCAACATACGCAGTATTTCGCATTACAGCAAATATCAACTGATGAGGCTATTCTGCCATACAGGGGCGGAACAGACTGGGGTGATAATGGTATTTATATTTCGCTGCACAAGCATGAAACAACCAGTAGTGATCCGAATGTCAGGAATGTTTGGAATAACATTACCCAGGGAATTTCAAGAACTGTTTTAGCGCTCAATACTTTGAATACTAACACAGATTCAAATGCCCCATTATTTATTGCAGAAGCAAGGGGCATGCGTGCCTATTATAATCTTTTGTGCCTTGATTTGTTTGGAATTGCTTTTCAGAAAGATAACCTGGATGTAACTTCTACTGTTTTAAGAGGGAGTGAGGCAATAGAATACATTAAGTCAGAACTGCTTGCGATTGAGCCCATCGTTCGCGATGATACAGGACCGGGCAGGATTACAAAAGCGGCTGTATGGGGATTGCTCGCAAGATTACATTTGCAATCAGCAATATACAGGGATATTTATGCATCATCATTCTCCTTTACCAGCGATGATATGGATAAGGTGATCCAATACTGCGATAATATCATCAATTCAGGCAAGTTTGCGCTTTCACCTGAATATTTTGAAGTATTTGATGATGAAAATCACACCAATAAAGAATTGATTTTCGCGGTGGATCAGAGAGCAGATCTGAACGGGCATAACCGTATGGCATACTTCTCCCTGTCCGGCGATCAGTTTCCTTTACCTGCTTACCCTGGTGCAAATGGCACAGATGGTCCTGGCATTACTTCAGATTTTTATCAGTCATGGGCACAGGCTTATGCACCTGATGATCCTGCTGATATGGATGGACGTTTCCTTAAACGTAATCTCGATACAACGCAAACCTGCCTTCCTGCCAACCAGTTTGAAATTGACCGTGGTATATTAAGGGGGCAACAATATGGACTGATAAGAACAAATGGTGTGTTTGAAACCTGTGGTAACGGAGATATGAAGGTGGGCAAGTTATATAACAATACCCGTAACCGCCCTGATTTGCCTGTGTACTTTACAGAGTTGATTGATTTTACTACCGCAGGCAGCAATTACAACAACGGTTACAGAGTAGAGAAATATGAATTCAGCAAAGGTTCAGTAAGTGGCAGAAATTTTGGAGAACATGATATTGTTATATTGCGCCTCGCTGATATTTACCTGATGCGTGCCGAAGCTAAACTGCGTAAAGGCTCAGGTAATGAAGCTGCTGCTCTTGCAGATGTAAATACAGTACGTGCTTCAAGAACAGCCCGTATAACTCCCCCGGCATTAACGGAGATGAATCTCGATTTACTCTTCCGTGAAAGAGGCTTTGAATTGTATTGGGAAAATGTTCGTCGTACCGATATGATCCGTTTTGGAAAATACGAAGGTACATGGACAGAGAAAACAAACTCAGATACTAAAAAGAGAATATTCCCCATACCGCAAAATGCCATTGATGGTGCATCGAGCCTTCCGGGTTACCTGGTGCAGAATGACGGATATTGACATTAATTTATAGCAATAGAAAACCGGGGTTGCATAATGCTGCCCCGGTTTTTTATTTCAGAACAGGGAGGCTATTGAAAGAAAATATCTTTTTTTATACAGCGTTTTAGGTAAAACTCCTCTGTGTATGAAACTGGTTTTTTATGCAATCGGCTGCACTTTCGCTTTATGGTCAATCTCCTGCAAAAAAATTTCGGAGTTAACGAAGTTTGATATGAAGTATAATTGCGAAACAACAATACAAGCCGGAGTAGCAAGACTCATCCCATTCGACATTAATACCCCCGATGTGGAAACTCAATCTGAAGATCAGTTTGAGGGACATAATACTGCTAAAAATCTTATTGAAACAATCACATTAAAAGAGATGAAAATTACGATCACCAATCCTGAGGATCAAAGCTTTGATTTTTTAAAGAGTATTGAGGTATATATTTCTGCAGATAGCCAGGAAGAACTGAAAGCCGCCTGGAAAAATAATATGCCGGATGCCGGTGTGAAGGAGATCGTTTTAGAGTGCAGTAACGCGAATTTAAAACCGTACCTCATGAACGATAAATATAAGCTTCGTTTAAAAACCACAACTGATAAAGTGCTGAATAAAGATGTAACCATCAGAATATCCAACACATTTCGTGTTGATGCTAAGATATTAGGATTGTAACCATGATTGCCTGCAAGATACAAGCCGTGCTTATTGCGTATTCCTGTGGCTGTTTAACGAATATTCCTGGCTGTAACAACTCCCCCCTGCAACCTGCAACAAAATTCAGGCTCACATCTATCCTTTCACTTCTTAGGTTTTACTAATTTTCCATTCACTAACTTACCGCTTTATCTCCAGGTATACCGGGCAATGGTCACTATGTTTTACATCAGGATATATTTCCGCATCAACCAGCCTGTTGCGCAAAGGTTCGGTAACATTTATATAATCAATTCTCCAGCCTTTATTATTTAGCCTTACACTCGGAAACCGCTGGCTCCACCAGCTATATCTATGTGGTTCCGGATGAAATACGCGAAAAGTATCAATCCATTTACTTTCAATATACTTATCCATCCAGGCTCTCTCTTCCGGCAAAAATCCGGAAGACTTTTTGTTTCCTTTGGGATCATGAATATCTATTTCTTTATGCGCAATATTGTAGTCACCACATAAAATAAGATTAGGGAATTGCAGCCGTAATTTATCGAGGTATACAAAAAACTCATCCAGCCATTCATATTTGAATGATTGCCTTTCATCGCCGCTGGTACCGGAAGGGAAATAAGCATTGATCAGCCTGATATCTCCAAAATCAAGCTGAATTACCCTGCCTTCATCGTCACTTACCTTATGCCCCGTACCAAACACAACATTATCCGGCTTTATTTTAGTAAATACTGCCACACCGCTATAGCCTTTTTTTTGAGCACTATACCAGTAATCGTGGTAGCCAAGATCATTGAAAAGGGTATGATCAACGTTCTCTTTTTGCGCCTTGGTTTCCTGGATGCAGATAACATCCGCAGGATCGGTTTTGAGCCAATCTAAAAAACCTTTATTAATAGCGGCACGAATGCCATTGAGATTATAAGATATAATACGCATATATAATTTGATAAAACGTTATAAATGCAAGATATGATAAGCGATGCAAAATAGGTATTAGTATATAATTGCTTATTATATTTATATTAATGTGGTAGTTTTGCCGCCGTTATTATTCAAACTTATGAAACCATTTACGAAGGGGGCGCTTGTGAAAGCGCTGAAAATATGTAGTATAGGTATACTTTCCATACTCGCGCTTTTATTCATATTACCATTCATCTTTCCGGAGGCTATTTCAAAAAAGATCAAAGCATTTGCTAATGAATCCATTACCAGTAAACTGGACTTTTCCGGCGCTTCCCTGTCTTTCTTTAATCATTTTCCTTCGCTTACGCTTACCATAAAAGATGTAAGCATTTTAGGGTCAGCACCATTTCAAAAAGATACACTGGTGGGTGCTAAGGAAGTGGCATTTGGTATTGACGTAACTACCATTTTTTCTGATGTCATAAGGATCAATAAAATATATTTCTCCAATGCAGATATTAATGTTAAGGTGAATAAAGAAGGTAAGGCGAGCTACAATATTTACAAATCTTCCTCAACAGAAAGTACAGATACAATTGCTTCCAATACCGGACTGCGCCTCGAAAGCATAATACTGGAAAATTGTAACCTGCATTATGATGATGAATCTGTTCCTGTCGCCATTATAGCCAATAACCTGAATTATACCGGTAAAGGAGACCTCTCAAAATCCGTGTTCGATTTAGATACACGGATGTCTGCTGACTCTTTCAGCTTTGTTTATAACGGTGAAGCCTACGTGAATAAGAAACCGTTGAAAGCCAAACTTATTACAAAAGTAAATACCAATTCGCTTGCGCTTGTTTTTGAAAAAAACAGGATACGCATTAATCACTTGCCGGTGTTCTTTGAAGGCCATTTTGATTTTCTGAAGAATGGTTACGATATGGATTTCAGGTTATCTTCTACCAAAGCCACCTTAGAAGAGATCATTTCCGCTATTCCGCCCGACCTGGGAACCTGGCTTGATGATACAAAAGTGAAGGGTAAAGCTAAATTCAATATGCAGTTGAAAGGTATCTACAGTAAGGAAATGAACGCCGCGCCGGATCTTGATCTGTCTGTTGATATCAATGGCGGGTATATATCATATAAAAACGCGCCGGTTCCTGTGGAAAATCTTTTGGTCAGGCTTGATGCAGATATCCCGTCGCTTAATACCGACAGTATGCATGTGAATATAGATACGCTTTGCTTCACTTTAGGCAAAGGATATTTCAATGCAGTTTCTCATACAATAGGTTTAGCCCAGCCGTTTATCAATTCGGTTGTAAAGGCGGATATTGATCTTGAAAACTGGGACAGGGCATTGGGTTTGAATGATATAGATTTAAAAGGACAATGCACCATTGATTTTAAAGCAAATGGCAAATACACAAAAGCCCAGAATCCAGCTAAATGGCGGAAGGATATTATTATCACAAGCATACCTGCATTTCAACTGCAATCAACAATAAAAAACGGCTACGTCAAATTTACTTCGCTGCCGCAGGCATTACACGATATCAGCTTTAATATTAAGAGCGCCTGTGCAGACAGCAATTACAGGCATACTACTGTAGAAATAGATAATATTAACGCAGTTGCATTGAATAATAACATTAAGGGTTATGCGAAAATTGCTAACCCTGGCGAGCCGGAAATAGAAGCTGATATAACATCCAGCCTTAAACTGGAGGATATCAAACAATTTATTCCTGTTGAAAAGTTTAATATAGCCGGCGACCTCGTACTGGCTGTAAAAGTAAAAGGCGTATACAACCCGGAAGAAAAATTATTCCCGGTTACAGAGGGAAAACTACATGTGCAAAATGGAGCGCTGCAAACAATATATTATCCCAATCCTGTTCAAAAAATAAATATTATAACGGATATAGTTAATACAGACGGTACATTGGCAGGTACTGCTATACAGGTTCAACCGGTGAGTTTTGAATTTGAAGGACAGCCGTTTACCGTAAAAGCTGATATCAAAAATCCTGATGATGTGCAGTATAATATTCAATCAGCAGGAACCATTGATCTTGGTAAAATATATAAGGTATTTGCGGTAGATGGTTATGATGTGACCGGATTAATAGAGGCAAATCTTAATATAAAAGGAAAACAAAGCGATGCCGCCGCCGGAAAATATCAACTACTGGTAAATTCAGGAGAGCTGAAATTGAAAGAGGTAAAATTGTATACCGAATCATTTCCTTTGCCATTTACTATACATACCGGCATATTTAGTTTTAAGCAGGACAAAATGTGGTTCAATGAATTTAATGCAGGCTATGGGTCATCTTCTTTTATAATGAATGGATACCTTAATAATGTAATCAATTATGTTGTGGGTAATGGTGAAAAGCTTTATGGAAAATTTTCGGTAAAATCTGATTACATAAATATAAGCGAGTTTACCGCGTTTGCATCCGGTGATTCAACACAACAATATACAACCGATACTGCTACAGGGCAGGGTGTGGTGATGATACCGGATAATCTTTCCGTAAGCCTTGATGCCAATATTAAAAAGGTAAATTACGATAGTATATTCATCAATGATTTTAAAGGACAACTTGCTGTTGATACCGGGAAGATCACATTAAAAGATGTTGCTTTCAAATTAATTGATGCTTCTTTTAAAATGAATGCTTCTTATTATGGTGAAACACCGGGCAAAGCTTTTTTTGATTTTAAAGTGAAGGCTGACTCATTTTCTATAGCAAAAGCATATAACGAAATTCCTATGTTTCGCGCAATGGCTTCCTCAGCATCTTCCATACAGGGAATTACAGGACTTGACTATACATTAGCAGGAAGACTTGATAAAAATATGAATGTAGTATATCCTTCTTTAAAAGGCGGTGGTGTGCTAACATTAAAGCAGGTAAAGCTTATGGGTTTTAAAATGATGAATGCCGTAAGCAGGGAAACAGATTATAAGGATTTAAAAGATGCTGATGTTAAAGGTGTAGCAGTAAAAACAAAAATCAATAATAATATCATTACCCTTGAAAGAGTTAAACTTCGCATAGCCGGTTTGCGTCCGCGGTTTGAAGGGCAGGTTAGTCTTGATGGCTTATTAAATCTGAAAGGAAGAATTGGTTTACCACCCCTGGGTATTATTGGTATACCATTTACGGTTTCAGGAACGAGTGATAATCCCAACGTAAAATTGAAAAGAGATAAAGAAGGTAAATTGCTGGAGGAGAAAGAAGATAATGCGGAGGAAGAAGAATAGAAACCAGGCATGCCTCAATTGGTGCGGCGAATAGAACAAGGATGGAACGGATAGCTACGGAACCTATCCGCGTTATTCAGTGCCACCTGTTTATTCCGTATGCTTACCCCTTACTCCTTTTCCCTATCGGAACATTTGCCCCCACATTTAAAATCATTTCATAAGTACCGAAAGCATGTTTGGCTGTGCCTTCATAAATTTTAAGATTAGAATAACGGGCATAATCCAATTTGTTGGCATACTCAATAAAACCGTATTTAAAAAAGCTTGCTTTTAAAGTTGCTTCAACGCCAACATTCCAACCGCCCAGCTGAAAATGAGGTTTATTTTTATTTCCAAAAAAGCTGTTTTCTACATGCGGTATTACAGGACCTACACCTGCTTTGCCAAGAAAGTCCAGTTTAAAATTACCATGGCTGCTTTCAAATATTTTATAGCGCTTTACCACATTAAACAGCAGGAAATTTGCCCCGTTATTGAGATAATAAAAAAAGCCATCCCTGTTGGCAAAGCGAATAGTGGTATCAACATTCCGCCCGTTCAGCTTTCCTGTCAGCGATATATCCTGCTCATCTTCAATAATAAACTTGGTGTGGTCAAAATTGATTTCAAATCCCCAGCCTTTTTCAGGATTAAAAAAATAGCCAAGCCTGTAACTATACTGGGGAATGGTAATGGGTTTTTGCAAAAGCTTGCTATCCCAACCCCTTCTGTCGTGTCCTTTTACGCGGTTAAAAGTATAATCGTTGCCTAAAGATGGCTGGTTAATGCGTACGTTGCTCCTGGTATACCATTCTGTATTATATCCCCATGAAAAATAGAGCTCACCTTTGGATTTTTTATTTTCCTGTGCGAGCAGGTTACCTGTTAATAATATACAAACTAAAAAGGTAAGGGTTGCTGTTGATTTCTGCATAGTGAATGGTTGAGCGATGCTTTTTCGATGTTTTACTATTTTGGGTGGCAAATCTAAGTAATTGAATTAAAGAGAGTTATTTTATTTTGGTTAATCAATAACAAACGGAAAATCATTCAGGTTAATTGTTCTGCAGTAATTTCCAGCCTTTGCTGGCATCCCTTCATTACCATTTATCAACTAAATATACCACTCATCCAATCATGAAACTTTTTTTAATAACGTAAAATTTCATGAAATGCAGTGTGGTAGCGTATTCTATTCAAAACCTATAATTATTCACTACCAACTACTGAAATAAAAATGGTACTATGTATTGCATAGTATTAAAAAAGTATTTAGATTTGTGTCAGATTAGTAATCAATCCGAAATAGCCGGGTAAATATTAAGAAAGGAAATAACGAACAGGCGATTTTAGCATAGGATTGAAAAGGATGGAACAAAATTTTTCACAGCCCCCATCATTCACGGCCGGAAGGATGAGGGAAAAATCTCCTAAGATTATGAATATCGAGAACACGCAGAGTCAGATGAGAAAAGGAGTGCTTGAGTTCTGTATTTTGTCTATCATAAAACGCGGGGAGGTCTACCCGAGTGATATAATAGATGAAATGAAAAAAGCCAACCTTAATATTCTGGAAGGTACACTGTACCCCCTGCTTACCAGGTTAAAGAACGCCGATTTACTAACTTACCGGTGGGTGGAAAGTACCGGAGGACCACCCCGTAAGTATTTCTCGCTAACGGATAAGGGTGCAGCATTTTACGCCGAACTGGAAGCAACATGGAACGAGTTAGCTGGCGCAGTGCAGGCTCTTACTCAAAATGGAGTAAACATCAACTCCGGCAACTTCAACCAATAAAAATTGAACAGATCATGAAAAAGGTAATAAATATAAATTTTCAAGGCAGGGTAATACCCATAGAAGAAACGGCTTATGAAGCGTTGAAGCAGTATATAGAAAGTCTGCGCCGTTATTTTGCCCATGAAGAAGGAAGGGATGAGATCATCAATGATATTGAAAACCGTATTGCTGAGTTGTTTGATGAAAAATTAAAGAAAGGCGCGGTTTGTATTACTGATGAAGATGTGAACGCTGTAATGGTAAGCATGGGCCGGCCGGAAGACTTTGAAGAGCAGGATGCAACTTACGCAGGCAGTGCTACAGATTATGCAAAAGCTGAAAGCAGCCAGTCAACTACTGCCCAGCAGGTATACGAAGAACCGCGCAGGTTATCAAGGGCTGCTAATGATAAAGTATTAGGAGGTGTTTGCGCAGGTATAGCACATTATATGAAAATTGATCCTGCAGTAGTGCGTATCATATTTGCTTTGATTGCTTTTGGAGGATTTGGATTTGGGGTTGTGCTTTATATTATCTTATGGATCATTTTACCGGTAAGGTCTTTGCAAACCAATGTGCGCAAAAGGCTTTACCGCGATCCGGATAACAAGCTGATAGGTGGTGTGGCCGGCGGTTTGAGTGCCTATTTTAATATAGATACCTGGATACCCCGTTTGATCTTCCTGCTGCCGTTTTTATTTGGTATGCTTCCTAATCTTTTCAGCGGTTTCTGGTGGCATTGGAGAGGTCCCTGGGTTGCATTCAGTGGTTTGGGCGGTACTTTTTTTGTAACCTATATTATTCTTTGGATTGTATTACCCAAGGCTGTAACAGCAAGTGAAAAACTGGAAATGCGTGGTGAAAAAATTGACCTGGAAAGCATTAAGAATACCGTGCAGGAAGAGTTGCAGAGTGTAAAAAGCCGCGGTGAAAAGCTGGGTACAGAATTTAAGGAAAAGGCAAAGGTGGTAGGTGAGGAAATGAAAGATACGCTTAAGCAGAGAACACAATCTTTTGCATCTGAAGTAGGCCCGGCAGCAAGAAAAACAGGTACAGGCATTGGTAATGCGATCGGGATATTGTTTAAAGCCTTCTTTCTCTGCATAGCCGGCATCATAGCTTTTTCTTTGCTGATTGCATTAATGGCAATATTATATAGTGGAGTGGCGGTATTCCCTCTTAAAAATTTCTTACTCGAAGGTTTCTGGCAAAATTTCTTTGCATGGAGCGTGATCACTTTATTCATAGGTGTTCCCATTATTGCGCTGGTTGTTTGGATTGTAAGAAGGATTATGAGAGTAAGGTCAAAAAACCCATACCTGGGTTACACCTTCGGCAGCTTATGGATTTTAGGATTGATCAGCTTGTTTGTGTTGATAGGAATGGTGGGTAGAAATTTCAGGATAAAAACAAGTGTGAACGAAGATGTGACAATTACACAGCCCGCTAATGGCAATATGTTCATAAAAGTGATGGATGGAAAAGTAAGATATTATAGTTCAGATTGGTTTGATGGTGATTTTCCTTTTCTTTCTTTGAATGAGGATAGCATGTTGCTGAATACAGTAAGACTAAAGATTGTTAAAAGTGAAGACAGCATATACCATATTAAGCTGGTTAAATTATCACTTGGCAATACACCCGCAAGTGCGGAGAATAATGCAAGCAGCATCAGTTTTCCGATAACCCAACAGGATAGTGTATTTTATTTTCCAAAAGGATTTCCTGTATCAAGCACTAACAAGTTTCGTAATCAGCAGGTAATGGCAATTGTTGAAGTGCCTGTTGGTAAAAAGATTATGGTTGACGGAAGCATAGATCGTTATGATTGGTTTGATATAAATTTTAATCGCAGAAGGGGCTGGAACATTGACTGGAAGGACAGGTGGGATAATTCTTATTCATGGGAAGATAATGTGCAATATACAATGACCGATAATGGCTTGGAGAGAACCGACAAAAAAGATAGAAATAAGAATACGGACAGTAAAAAAATAAAGAACGGAAAATTCAAACTTAAGGCAGATGATAATGGTGTGGAGATAGAAGCGGAAGGTGAACTGGAAGATGGTAAAGGTAGTTACCGGTATAAAAAAAGCGGGGATAATGAGAAAGTAGAGATTGACACAGTTAAGCCAGCAACGCCGGTATCACCTAATCCACCCAAGCCTGCGCAAAGAAAAATAACAGCTGCTGAAAATAAAAACGCTAAAGAGGAAATCGCGGGGAAAAATATTTCAGAAGATTTTCATCCACCCTTTCTTTTTCTTACTACCGGCAGATAGAAAATAAAGGTTAAAGATCGTTTCAATAGAAAGGTTGAAGTTGAAACAAACACTGCCCTGCAGGTAATGCTGCGGGGCAGTTGTATGTTTAGGGTGAATGGTGAATAGGCAATAGTGAAACGTTGTAACCTGAAGCCATTGTCTATTCACCATTCACTATTGCTTATTCACCATTGCCTCTTTTCAACACAAAAACCTGGTAATACATGCCATCTCCATCCTTCACCTTGCGGTTAAAGACCAGCATTTTTCCATCATTCGACCATATAGCTGCACCGGAAGGAGCCGCATTTTTATCCGCCGCATTCAACCTGTAGGATTGATGTGTTTTAATATCGGTAATGAATACACTGTTATCAGCTATATAAGCAATATACGTATCATCAGGACTAACATTGATCGGACCTTCTACCGAAAATTCATTAAAAGATATTTGCTGAATATCTCCTCCGTTGGGCGAAACAGAAAATACCTGAACAATGTCTTTTTCATCTTTTGTAAGAAAGAAAATCTTTGATCCGTCAGCAGCCGATTTAAGCCAGTGCCTTGGACCAACTATACCTTTTTCTGTGTGCGTTATTCTTCTTTGTATAACACCCTGCGGAATTCCAGGTCTTGTTATGGCTGTACCTTCGAGCGGTTTGCCCGGAGCAGCTTTAGTAATATCATCCGGGATATCTGTTACAAAAACTTCGGCTATGGTTTGCTGTTGGTTGTTCTTAACATTACCCTGGAAAGCTATTGCACGGTTTTGCCATGTGCCGTCACTTTTTTTGTACCCCCTCTTACCTACCCAGCCTTCATCAAATGCCTTATCTATTTCATCGCTGCCAGGCGCCGGGTTTTCTTTTACTTCCGCAACTACAGCCGCAAATTTTTCACCACTGTTATTGTCCATGGTTGAATCATCCCGGACATTCACTTTGCCTGGCGCCATCACGGCTATGGTACGCAGATCTTTTACAGATGAATCTGTTTTGCTAAGTTGATCAATAATATAATCGTTATACGTAAAGCATATCCATTGTCCGTCGCCGCTCCAGCTATAGGCATGTGTGCCGCCTCTTAAAGCGCCCGGGGTAAAAGGTGCTGTAATATCACGGCCATCCATAAAAATAGGCTCAAAAGGTTTATTGATATCAATGGCTACAGCCGTTCTTCTTGCAAAACCATATGGCTTTTTTTCATCTGCATTGCGAATGCCATGAATAAATAATACGGTATCGGCAACAGGACTAAAAGTTGCCGCGCCTACACCGGGTCCGAATTTTGTTTGATTGGCTGTTTTGTACAATTGCTTTATTGCTCCTGTTTCCACATTCACCATTTCTATACTGCCTGTAACGCCAATACCGCCATCATCATTCCTGGTATCGTATACAATCCATTTATCATCCGGCGAAAAAACCTGTGTTGAATTTAGAAAATGCCCGTATTTATCGTGTGTGAGCTGCGATTCATTAAAATACATATTGCCTTCTTTTTGAGCGTTGGTACAATTAAAAAAAATAAAACAAAGCATTGCCGAGGCCAGAAGTACTTTGTTCATGTGGTTCTGAGGTACAATCATAACTGGTAAGCTGGCAGTGCTGCCAGTGTATAAATATACATAGAGAAAAAAGGAGGGAAATGATACTGCCTTAATTGCCACGCCCTTAAGGGCGTGGCAATTAATACATAGAGACTTTTACGCTCTCCTAACCGCCTGCCTTGTATAAAGCAATGCAATAAGCGCTGCGGCAAAAAACGCGATCAATACTAAAACTGAATTTCTTATGCTGCCGGTAAACTCCTCCAAAAAGCCGAAGGAGAATAACCCGATAACCAGGGCTATTTTTTCAGTAACATCATAAAAGCTGAAGAAGGATGTAGTGTCTTTTGTTTCAGGTAAAAACTTGGAGTATGTACTGCGGCTCATGGATTGTATACCACCCATGATCAGCCCGACACATGAAGCCAGTATATAAAACTGCATTTGTGTTTGTACATAATAGGCCCAGATGCAAACCGCTATCCAGATGCAAACAGTAATAATCAGCACCTGTATATTGCCAATGCGCTTTGAAAGCCTGCTCATGGCTATGGCACCTGCAATTGCAACCAACTGTATAAGAATAAGTGTAAATAACAGTTTGGGTTCATCTTCCCGGGCAGGAAAAATTTCTTTTTTACTGAATCCTGCTGCAACAAGCATAATGGTTTGCACACCCATGCTATATAAAAAGAAGGAAAGTAAAAACCGCTTCAATACCGGCATCTGCTTTAACTGCCGGAAAACAATACCCAGCTCCTTAAAACCATTGGTAAGCACATTTTTTTTCTCCTGCCGCTCTTTTTTGCTTGGCAAGGGCAAAACACGCAGGGTTATTTGCGCAAACCCAATCCACCATAAGCCGGTAAGCAAAAATGAAACACGAACCGGTAAGGTTTTATCTTCTGATACAAGTCCAAAAAATGCTGGTTTTACAATTATTACGAAGCAGATAATCTGCAATAATACACTTCCTATATAACCAAGGGTATATCCCCTGGCACTTATCTTGTCCTGGTCTTCGGGTGCTGCAATATCAGGTAAATAGGAGTTATAAAATACAAGACTGCCCCAATAACCTAATGCCGCTATAGCGTAAATAATAACGCCATACTCAATTCTGTCAGGATAAAAAAAGAATAATGCAGCACATGAAACTGAGCCTACTATGGAAAAAGCGGTGAGATATACCTTTTTATTACGCCGGTAATCCGCTATGGATGACAGGATAGGTGATGAGATAGCAACAATTAAAAAAACGATGGACAGGGCATAATCCAGCAATGTTGTATTCACAAATTCCCGCCCGAAAAAATTTACTTTATGCTCGCCATTGCTATTACCTATCTGAGTAATACCAACATAATATGCCGGAAAAATGGTGGTGGTTATAACAAGATTGTAAACGCTGTTAGCCCAGTCGTACATGGCCCAGCCGTTTACCACTTTTTTAGATGCTGTCTGCATGCAAAAGGATTGATACTATTTCAGGTATCCCGCATAAACCAGGATAAGCAAAATTGCTCCCGCAATAATACGGTAAATACCGAATAGTTTAAATCCGTGTTTTTGGAGGTAGCCGATAAAAAATTTTATGGCAAGTATGGCAACTATAAATGCTACCACATTACCAATAATGAAAGCCTGTGTGTTGGCAGTATTACTGAATACGATATCAACCCCTTTTACTTCTCCCTGGGGGGTTGAATATTTTTTAAGAAACAGCTTATATGCCGTTGCCGCAAACATGGTAGGTACGGCAAGAAAGAAAGAAAATTCCGCGGCCAGCGTTCGGGTAAGTTTTTGCTGCATACCACCAATAATACTGGCAGCGCTGCGGCTCACGCCCGGTATCATTGCTATGCATTGCCACAATCCTGTTATAAATGCGTTTTTATAGCTGATATCTTTATCGTGTGCTATGGTTGGATTTTTAAAAAACCTGTCAACATACAGCAGCACTATACCTCCAAGTAATAGTGTAATGGCCACGGTGGTCGGGCTTTCCAGCAGTTCATCAATTTTATCCGATAATAATTTGCCCAATACCAGGGCCGGAATAACTGCAATGATCAGTTTTACATAAAACTGCCATTTGCTGAAATCAAAAAATTTTCTCCAATATAAAACCACCACAGATAATATTGCTCCTAACTGAATAGCTATTTCAAAAATCTTGGTAAAATCGCTATCGGAAATGCCCATTAAAGAGCTGGCTATTATCATGTGCCCGGTTGATGAAACGGGAAGAAATTCGGTAAGCCCTTCAATTATTGCAATTATGATTGCCTGTACTATACTCATGCTCTATTCATTTTAAAGCAGGAAAGCCTTTTTAAAAAAATGCGATGGGAGCTCCATCGCATTTCAATAACTATTTTTCAGCGTTTTTATTTTTCAGAAGCCTTAGGTTTACGCATAATAGCGTACACTTCAATCATTAAGCCAATCATTAATAGTATTGGCGCCACAGTAATACGTGTTTTACTATATACCTGGTTATAATCAAAAACCTTCGGATCGTCACTTTTTCCCCCTGCCATCAGCAATAAACCTATAGCCATTACCACACCGCCTACTGCCATCCACATATAATTCTGCTTATTGAATAAAGTGCCTGTGGCTTTCTTATCTGTCATATATGCAAAATATTAAGGCTGCAAGATAAGCAAACAAAGGGTTTTTATCATACAAAATTTATATTTAACACCCCTGTTGCGGGCAGGGCTGATTGGGCGATTCCTTGCAGTAACATTGTGCATAACCGGCGACACAAAAGCCCGGGGACCATTGTTTTTCACAACATGTTAGTAGTTTCATACAGCATTTTTGACTAATATCATTTAGGTTTGTAAAAATTCATTTCTATGAGTGACGTGCTGCACATCACTGATTTCCTTGACCCGGTTAACCGGCATTATTTATCCCACGATGAGGGTTATGCAGATGGACAGATCGGCAGCATTATTGAAGCTTACGAAGAAACGATACCCGATTTAAGCAATGCAGATATTGTTTTGGTAGGCTGCGGAGAGCAGCGGGGAGATGGCTCGGGCGTATACTCACTTGCGCCTGATGTAATACGCGGACAGTTTTACAATTTATATTACTGGCATAAAGAAGTAAAAATTGCCGATGTTGGCAATATAAAATGTGGCGCGTCTTTAACAGATACCTATGCGGCATTGCGCACGGTTATAACTGAATTATTGGGTATCGGCAAGAAGGTAGTCATTCTCGGTGGCAGTCACGACCTTACCCTTGCACAATACGATGCCTATAAATGGCTGAACCGGATTATAGAAACAACGGTGGTAGATGCAGTGATTGATTTGTATATGGACAGTCCGCTGACAAGCAAAAACTTCCTGATGGAAATGCTTACCGGAGAACCTAATTTCATGCGTCACTATAATCACATTGCTTTTCAAAGCTATTTTGTAAACCCCAATATGCTTGAAACAATGGATAAGCTGCGTTTTGACTGCTACAGGCTTGGTGTGGTGAGAGAGCATATTGACGAAATGGAGCCTGTGCTTCGCAACAGCGACCTGCTTAGCTTTGACATTAGTGCTATACAGCGTGCTGCCGCTCCTTCAAACTATCTTTCTCCTAACGGGTTAGACGGGGAAGATGCCTGTCAGTTAAGCCGTTTTGCAGGTATGAGCCCGGCTTTAAGCACTTTTGGCATTTATGGATATACTGTTGAGAACGACATTCAGCAGCTTACTGCAAAGCAGATCGCTCAAATGCTTTGGTATTTTGTAGATGGTATCTGGCAGGGCAAGCACGAAGCTATGCTGGCACAACGTGATAACTTTATTGAATACAATACCGCGTTCGCGGAAATAGATACCGTGTTTCTGCAAAGCAAAAAAACCGGCAGGTGGTGGATGCAGTTGCCGGACAAATCTTACATAGCCTGCTCTTACCAGGATTATATACAGGCCAGCAGCAATGAAATTCCTGAACGCTGGTTAAGAGCACAGGAAAGGAGTTAAGCGTTATTTATTATTACCTTCGGCATTAATTGTGTTAATTGATGCAAATACCTGTTAAAAATCTTACAACTATTTTTTCGCTGGTTGCCTTTGTGCAGCTTTTTGCCTCCTGCTCTGCTTCTAAAAATATTCAGCGTTTTGCAAGCGCTAATCTTATTTCCGATTCTGTACTGATGGATGCGCATATAGGCATCGCCGTTGTAGATGCGGAAACAAATAAACCTGTATATACTTATAACAGCAATAAATTTTTTGTTCCTGCCAGCAACACAAAGATCATTACATTATATGCCGGCTTAAAATATCTTAAAGATAGTTTGCCGGGCATTCGGTATGAAGAGCGTGCTGATTCCATTATACTTTCACCCACAGGCGACCCTGGGTTTCTTCACCCGGATTTTCCGAAGCAACCCGTGTTTGATTTTTTGAAGAAACAAACCAAACCCATTGCCATAACCACTACCAACTGGAAAACGGATGCTTATGGTGAAGGCTGGATGTGGGATGATTACAGCAGCGGCTATATGGCGGAACGAAGCCCTTTCCCTGTTTATGGCAATGTAATACGGTGGACACAGGTCAGGGATTCCGGAAGTATTTCGGCGCTGGCGCGGCAGGAAGCATTTATATATTCAGACCCTGATATTAACTGGAAAGTAAACTTCAGCTCAGATACCGGCGCGCTAACGTTTTCGGCTCAACGATTTCAAACATCCAATACCTTTTTTATAACACAGGGTAAGGAGCCAAATGTAACACTTGAAGTTCCTTTTATAACGTATGGGTTAACCAGCGGATTGGAACTGCTGAAAGACAGTTTACTAAAAACAATAGATACCACCTCAACCCCGGTAAATGCCAAAGGCATTATTTATTCGCAGCCGGTTGATGCTCTTTTTAAACTGATGATGTACCGGAGCGATAATTTTTTTGCAGAGCAAACATTAATGATGGTTTCTGGTGAACGATATGGCGTGATAAATGAAAAGAAGTTAATAGCCGATCTCTTACAAAACGATTTAAAGGAATTTCCACAGGCCCCTGTTTGGGTTGATGGCAGCGGATTAAGCCGCTATAATTTATTTACACCTGAAGATTATATATGGCTGCTCAACAAATTAAAAAACGAATTCGGACTGGAACGCCTCAAAAAAATATTACCTACCGGTGGCACAGGCACCTTGCTGAATTATTATAAAAACGACAGCACATTCATTTTCGCGAAAACAGGCACATTGTCAGGTGTTGTTGCCCTCAGCGGGTATTTATATGGAAAAAGCGGGAAGCTGATGCTGTTTTCCGTACTGGTAAATAATCATACACAAGCCGCCTGGAAAATAAGAAGAAAGGTTGAGGCATTTTTGGAGAAGGTGAGGGCGGAAAATTGAGTTAGGACTGATCATGTTTCAGTATGTGATTTTTGCTTTTACAAAAAGCAGCGTTAGTTTATTATCTCATCTATTACTTCCTTTACCTTCCGCTCCCGGGCTTCATAACTTCCCGAGATCAATACATATTCAATCTTTCTCTTCTCCAGCTCTCTCCTGAAAATTTGCATCATTTCTTTCCTGTGGTGTCCCTGATCGCGGAGCGGGTCGGCAATCCAGGGTATGTCAATATCAAGCAGAAAATACAGGTCGTAGGTAGTTTGTTCTTCAAACTCATAAATCTCACGTGGCACTTTGCCAAGATAATATTGCGAATAGATTTGCGTGGTAATAGCGTCAGTATCACAGAATAATAATTTATTGGCGGTTTTTAATTTCTCCTCAATGTATTGGTGTTGCAGGTTGCCGATAGCTATAATTTCTTTCTCTCTAAAATCATTAGATATTAAAATATCTCTTGCAGCTTCAGGCACAAATTCGGTATTGTAATGTGCTGCCATTTTTTTTGCCAGGGTTGATTTACCCGTACTTTCAGGCCCGTAAAAACAAATCTTCTTTACAAAATATGGTTGTATATATGCGGGAATATATTGCCAGTTGGTTAAGGGTTTACTTCGTATAGCTGTTGCCGATATTGGAACGGATATTCTTTCCTTATCAAACATGATATGCTCTGCTGCAAGGTTCGCTGCAAACGGTTCTCCATAAAGTTCTGAGCTGATCAATGTATCTATCCGTGGATAAACTTCCCTCATTTTTTCCGCCCATACTGCCGTGCGTTCTGCTAACGGCAGTTGTTCATTATCAAAATCATCTTTAATCATACGGGGAAGTATGGCAGGATTACTGTTGAATTGTTCCTTTATCCAGTTAAAGCGCAATTGCGGATCAATAGGATCAGTATCGGCAAAACTCATAGAAACAATCAACTCATCACATTGTGAAACAGCAAATTCAATCAATGCGATATGACCTTTATGCAGGGGCATGAATTTTCCTATTACTAATCCTCTTTTCATGAGGTCTGCCTGGTGTAAGATTTGTATTCTCTTATCCAGTGCCACAAACCAAAGGCTGCAATACCACAAAATACCAGGTACTCAAAACTGTAGAATTTTATGCCCTTTATATAGTAGAGAAATGTAGCTACAATATCCACTATAATCCATATCACCCAGCATTCTATTTTCTTTTGTATCATGTAAAAAGTGGTAATTATGCTCATTACCATAATAAATGAATCTACGTATGGATAAGCACTGGGCATGCTGAATACCAGGGGAAACCATTCATGCAGGCGGCTGGCAAAATTACCAAGCAGCAAGGTGCCGGCAATGGTAGTTGCAATGGTAAATATTAACTGCGATCGTTTCATATAGCTAACTTTCAGCTCATCTTTCCTGTCGGCTTCTTCCGGTTTGGGGTGGCTCCACCGCCACCAACCTATAATATTGGTAATAAAGAAGAAAGCCTGCAAAAACATATCCGGATACAATTGCACCTGGTAGTATAATATGAACGAGAGGATAACATTGATGATGCCTACAGGCCAGCTCCATATATGCGCTTTGGCAGAGAGCCAAACTGCTACCAGTCCGCTCAGTACACCAAAAAACTCTATATAACTCATGGAGTAACCCAGCAGGTTGAAAAACTCGTTGTTTACGTTGAACAGTTCTTTCAAAATAATTGCATTTACAGGTTAGTGTTGTATAAATACATTGTGATCAATGGAAGATACAGGATTATTATGTTCATAAATATGTAGAAATTCATTCACGGCTTCTTTGCCATCTTTGCCTATATCAACAGAGTAATTGTTTACATACAGATCAATATGCTGCCGCATTACGTTTTCTTCCATTTCCTGTGAATGACGGGTTACATATTCAGGCAGATATGGATAATTGCTGAAAGCATATTCAATGCTTTGCTGAATAAGCTGATCTATTTTAGTCAGAATAGCTGGCGATATATTTTTTTTGATGGCAATGCCGCCTAATGGTATAGGATAACCAGTCTTCTTTTCCCAAAAATCACCGAGATCTATTAGCTTGTGTAAGCCTTTTTGTTGGTAGGTAAACCTGTTTTCATGTATAATAACTCCCAATGTTTTTTGATCAGTACTGTTCAACAGAAAGCCTTCAATCTCATGAAAAATTTTAAAGATTTTATTTTTCGCACCGGGAAATGCCAGTGAAAAGAGCAGGTGAGCCGTAGTATGTTCTCCCGGGATCGCGATGGTATAATCATTGATGTTGAAAACTTCAGCATTAATATCAACCGGATTTGCAGAAATTAATAACGGTCCCACGCCTTTGCCCAAAGCCCCGCCGCTGTGTAAAATTTTATACTGCTGCACTATCAAAGGCAACACGCCGTAACTTATTTTACTGATATCGAGTTTGCCATCTATTGCCCACTGGTTCAGGGTTTGTACATCTTCCAGCACCACGTCAAATTCAAAGTCACCGGTATCAATTTTTTTATTTACCAGTGCGTCAAAAATAAAAGTATCATTGGGGCAGGGGGAAAATCCAAGTGTAAATTTCATTAGAGTGTTAAGTTAAAATGTTGCCACAAAGGCACAAATGTATTATTGTATTCCCGGCGATATACTTATTTCAATGACATAATAAAGGTCTTATCGCTGCGATCAATTCCCTGTTCAGATTCTCAATGGCTTCTTTTATAAGCCACCTCGATTTATCGCGCTCTCCCACAAAGTTGGAAACAGCCCTCAGCTGAACGAAGGGAATATCTTCCTGCAAACATACATAATGAAACGCGGCGCCTTCCATAGATTCAACCAATGCATTATACTTTTCCATGAGATGGTGTATTCTTCCTGCGTTAGTTGTTATTTCGTTTACGCTAACTCCTCTTATCTTTCTTAGTTTTATACTATCCAGGATAGTAGTATGAGGGTTGGCAAGCAATTTATTGGAGAAAGGAAAGCTATTGTTTGCAAGATGCATGTCAAAAATATCTCTAAACACGCCCTGTTCTTCTACGCCAATATCCCCAAAAATTTCTTCATGAACTATATATACTGATGCAGGAGCATAAAAGGGATGGAAGCTGCCACCGATACCAGCCTGAATAGCCAGGTCTGGTTTGTTTTTTAATACATATTTTGAAAGCGTATAAGTGGTATTTACCAGGCCAACACCGGTTATTAAAGTATGCACGCTGCAGTCCTTACGCTGGTATCTTTTTTCAGCGAGATATTGCCGGGTAATGGCAACTTCCTGTGGCGTAGCAGCTACGATCAAAATATTCATATTACAAATTTCAGGATTTAGGTATACAAAAAGCCAACTTAGCCGGGGATTTCGCTTTTAAAACTCAAAACAGCAACAAAACACAAAACCCAAAGAGGTGATATTATACTTTACCTTTGCGAAAATTTGAAGCAGCATGGTATATCTTACCCGCATAGAACATTTTAACGCGGCGCATAAACTTTATAATGAAGCCTGGAGTGTTGAAAAAAATGAAGAAGTCTTCGGGAAATGTGCTAATGAAAACTGGCATGGACATAATTACGATTTATATGTAACTGTAAAAGGGAATCCTGATCAGGATACGGGTTTTATTATGGATGTAAAAAAACTGAGCTTGCTTATCAATGAATTTGTGCTTGAAAAGCTGGATCATTTAAATCTGAATGAGGATGTGGACTTCATGAAAGGACAGTTTTGCTCAACTGAAAACCTGGCTGTTGGTATATGGAATCAATTGGTAAACCGTTTGCCGGCAGGAGTACAGCTGCATTGCATTAAGTTGTATGAAACGCCACAGATATACGTGGAGTATTATGGGGAGTAAAATGAAGAACCAGGTATTTGAGCACATATTTGAGCTTCTTGGTTATACAATATTTATTTCATGCCTGCTTTCCTGCACCCAGCAAAATCACGGCAGGGCCTATTATTTAAGCAATAATGGAGATGATGGTAATGATGGCAGTATCTCAGCGCCATTCAAATCTATTGGTAAATTAAATATTCTTCAACTTCAGCCCGGTGATACTGTTTTCTTTGCAGCAGGACAAACATTTACCGGTAGTATATTGCTTGATGCTTCGGATAGCGGATTGGATAAACAGCCTGTTGTTATTACTTCCTTCGGAGCAGGTAATGCTACAATAGATGGAGATAGCGCAACGGCACTCACGCTGCATCAGTGCAGGTTTGTACAAATAAAAAACCTGCAGTTTAAGGGATTGGGCAGAAAGGAAGGCAATATAAAAGATGGCATTATTGTAAATGAATGCAATAATATTTTCCTGGATGGTTTGTCTGTAAAAGGGTTTCAGAAAGCAGGGATACTTATTTACAATAGTTCAAACATAAATATCAACCATGTAACCGCAACAGAAAACGGCTTTGCAGGAATAAGCATAAGCGGTACGGGAAAGAAAACTGATTGTAAGAATATTAATATACGCAATTGCAGGGTAGAAAATAATCCTGGCGATCCGACCAATTTTACCAACCACAGTGGTAACGGTATTATAGCAAGTTATTGTACAAATGTGACGATAGAATACTGTACGGCTACCAATAACGGATGGGACATGCCCAGGAAGGGAAACGGACCGGTAGGCATCTGGTGTTATGAAGCAGATAGTGTAATCATACAGCATTGCATTTCGTACAGAAACAGAACAGCACCAGGGGCCGCGGACGGAGGTGGTTTTGATTTTGATGGAGGTGTTACCAACAGCATTATTCAATACTGCCTGTCATACGAAAATGAAGGCAGCGCTTTCGGATTGTTTCAGTATGCCGGTGCGGGCAACTGGTATAATAACACCATACGGTATTGTATAAGCGAAAATGATGGAAGCATTTCTCCGGCACATGCCGGCGTGTTTGTATGGAATAGCTCCGGTGATCCGGATCAGTTAAAAGATTGCTATTTCTACAATAATACTATTTATAATGCGAAAGGCGCGGCAATCAGTTATGAGCCGCAAAGCCTTCACAGTAATTTCCATTTCTATAATAATATTTTTGTTGGGAGGGATTCATTGATCATTGGCGAAAATTCCGGTAGCAACTTTTTAGGTAATAACTGGTATAGTTTGAAAGATGGATTTAATATAAAAGATAGCAGGACATTACAGGAGTGGTTTGCAACAGGCAGGCAAGAAGGGTATAACGGAAAAGTAGTTGGACTCAATATTAACCCGCAGTTTGATAGTGCTTCAACCCGGATTACGAACCCGGATTCGCTGAAATATTTTAATAAATACCAATTGGTACCATCATCTGCATTAAGGAAGGGTGGCATTAATTTAGAACAGGCTTTTAACATCAACACCGGTGGTAAAGCGTTTAATCAAAATGATGCACCTGTAAATGGAATAGGTGCTGTTTTCTGATTATGCTTTAGCTTCATGGTCAAACTATATCCTACTATTCCGGTTTGTACGTATTTTTGCCCATTGATTACATTGAGATGAGCAAAAAAGTAGCTGTATACAGAAGAGAACGTTTTAATGCGGCACACAGGTTAAATAACCCTGCGTGGGATGATGCCACTAATTTTAAGGTATTCGGCAAATGCAGTAACCCCCATTATCATGGGCATAATTATGAACTGGAAGTGAAGGTAATTGGTGAGCCTGCCGCAGAAACCGGTTTTGTAATGGATCTGAAAGTATTGTCGGATATTATTAAAGAAGAAGTGGTTGAACGGTTCGATCATAAAAACCTGAATCTTGATACCGCAGAATTTAAGAACCTGAATCCTACCGCGGAAAATATTGTGGTTGTAATTTACAACCTGCTTCGTTCGCGTATTGATGCTAAAAACGATATACAGGTAAGACTATACGAAACACCAAGAAATTTTGTTGAATATCCTGCGTAATTATTCGCATTAAAATTTAATCTGCACATGGCATACAAAAAGGTTGAACAATATGATGGAGATACTACTGCCTCATTGATTGAAACTTACGAAAGGGCATTGGGATTATTAGGTGAGGATCCTCAGAGAGAAGGTTTATTGAAAACTCCGGAGCGTATAGCTAAAGCAATGCAGTTCATGACCCAGGGATACCAGCAAAGTTCCCGCGATATTCTTAACTCTGCCAAGTTTCATGAGCCGATCAGTGAAATGATCATCGTAAAAGATATTGAAGTATACAGTATGTGCGAGCATCATATGCTGCCTTTTTTCGGGAAGGCACATGTGGCATATATACCCAATGGTTGGATAACAGGATTGAGTAAAATAGCAAGAGTGGTAGATGTTTATGCCCGCCGCCTGCAGGTGCAGGAAAGACTTACCACGCAAATACTAGATGCTATAAAAGATGCTTTGCAGCCTTTGGGCGTTGCTGTAGTTATCGAAGCTTCACATTTATGTATGATGATGCGCGGCGTGCAAAAACAAAACTCTGTTACTACTACATCAGCATTTTTTGGAGAGTTCGAAAAGAATGAAACACGAAGTGAGTTTATACGGTTAATCGGTTCTTCGCTACATTAAATGAACAATATGGCTGATACAGAAGTTTCACGTTTATCGAGACTCACAGCTATATTAACCTATCTTCAGTCGAGGCGGCTTGTTACGGCAACAGCTATCGCAAAGAAGTTCAATATCAGTATCCGCACTGTATACAGGGATATAAGAGCACTGGAATCATCAGGTGTGCCCATCCTTACCGAAGAAGGCAAAGGCTATACTTTATCAGATGGCTATAGCTTACCTCCGTTAATGCTGAGCGAAGCAGAAGTTAATGCCTTGATTACCGCGGAACAACTGGTGTTAAAAAATAAAGACTCGTCATTTGTGCAACACTATACGGATGCGGTAACAAAGATCAGGGCGTTACTGCGATACAGTACAAAAGACAAGGCTGAACTTTTAGCAGGAAGAATACAGATCCGGTATAATAATCCCGGCGACACCACGAGTAATTTCTTATCTGTTATACAACTTTCTATTACCAATTATACCGTATTGAGCATCGGTTATAAATCTATAGAAACGGGACAGATCACCAAACGCGAAATAGAATCATTGGCATTATACAGCACCAATGAAAACTGGATACTGATTGCATGGTGCAGGATGAGAAAAGCATTGAGGTCATTCAGGCTCGACCAGATTCAGCAACTGCATGTAAGCAGCGAAAAATTTCAGCCTCACGATTTTGATCTTGAAAAACATTTTGAAGCATGCCGCAAAAATTCTTCTGCCAACCCCTGACATACTGTTGACACAAAGCTTTAATAATTTTGTTTTAATTAAAAATGCAACAATGATAAAACAAAATGAAAATGTAATTATTGCCGGGTTGTCAATCAGAACGACCAATGAAAATGGGCAATCAGCCCATGACATTCCTGCCCTATGGCAGCGCTTTTTTGCAGAAGATATGCTGAATAAAATACCCGGTAAAATTGATGATACGCTGTATTGTATATACACCGATTATGAAAAAGATCATACCAGTCCATATACCACCCTGCTCGGTTGCCGCGTTCGGGTGGAAGTAAATGAACCAGGCATAACAACAAAAGTTTTTACCGGGGATAAATATTATGTATTTATTGCCAAAGGGGCTTTGGACAATGGCATAGTTTATAAAGAATGGCTGAAAATATGGAATGCAGGCATCGAGCGTTTATATACTACAGATATTGAGATATACGGTGAAAGAGCCCGGGATAAATTAAATGCTGAAATTCCGATATTAGTAGCCGTAAAATAATTGGATAATGCCTACGCTCCGCCCGATAGATGTTTTCTTTCTTGAAAAAGAAGAGCCGGTAAAAAGCTGCCTTTTGTTTTTACGCGGCTTTATTCCAAAACAGGATAAACGTATTACTGAGGAATGGAAATACGGCTTGCCCTTCTATTATCTCAATGGTAAAATGTTTTGTTATTTATGGATACATAAAAAGTACAGGCAACCTTATATTGGTCTTGCTGAAGGGAATAAGATCAATCACCCGGATTTATTGCAGGAGAAAAGAGCAAGGATGAGAATTTTACTCATTGATCCTTCAAAAGATATTCCTGTAAAGAAAATCAAATCGATTTTGAAAGAAGCAATTGCACTGTACAAATAATATCTTTGAAGCAAAGATGATTTTATGCATAATAAAATACGTTTGTTGATTGTTGGATTGCTAATGAGTTCCCTTCACACTTTTTCCCAAAATGATACAATATATATGTTCTCTTATTTTAAAGGAAACGGAGAAGATGGTTTGCATCTTGCATACAGCAGGGATGGTTACAGCTTTACAGCTTTACAGCTTTAAATAATGATCAGTCTTTTTTAAAACCCGAACTGAGCAAAGACAAATTAATGCGGGATCCATGTATTATTCGCGGAGCAGACGGTTTGTTTCATATGGTTTGGACAGTGAGCTGGCATGACAAGGGTATTGGTTATGCATCTTCTCCTGATCTGAAAAACTGGAGCAGGCAACTATATATACCTGTTATGGAGCATGAGCCTGGTGCGCTGAATACCTGGGCACCTGAAATTACCTACGACAAGAAGCATAAGCAATATGTTATTTATTGGGCAACTTCCATTCCTGGTCGTTTCCCGGAAACTGACTCGTCTGGTGATGGCAGTTTCAACCATCGTATGTATTATATCACTACCAAAGATTTTAAAACATTCAGCAAAGCAGCTTTATTGTTAGACCCGGGTTTTAATGCGATTGATGCCACTATTCAACCTGTCGGTAATGGATATGTGATGTTTCTAAAAGACGAAACCAAGAGACCAAGGGCCGAGAAGAACCTGAAAATAGCATTCAGTAGAAATGTTGCAGGCAAGTATGGAAAAGCCTCGGTGCCAATTACCGGCAATTATTGGGCTGAAGGACCAACAGCAATTAAAATAAACGGGAAATGGGTTGTGTATTTTGATAAATACATGGATCATAAATACGGCGCTGTAACATCTGCAGACTTGAAAAATTGGGAAGACATTTCCGGCAAGATCAGTTTTCCTGAAGGCATAAGGCATGGAACGGTTTTCGCTATTACGCAAAATGAATTTGAGCAGATTTTCGGTAAGCAGTAAAACTATATATTCTGTAGTATATGACGCTGCTTGCCGTGCGTGGCGTCCTCGCCGCATACTCGTGTCTTGTCGGCTCAGACGACATAAAACAAATTGAGTATTCGTTTCCCAAATCACCTATTTTTGTCGCATACAACCGCGCAGAAAATTCAACTAAACATAACAACAATGAAACATGCATATGTTTTTCCGGGACAGGGCTCACAATTTTCAGGAATGGGAAAAGAATTGTATGAGAACAATGCGACCGCAAAGGAATTGTTTGAGCAGGCTAACAGCATAGCAGGCTTTCGCATTTCAGATATTATGTTTACCGGCTCTGATGAGGATCTGAAACAGACAAAAGTTACGCAGCCAGCTATATTTCTTCATTCTGTTATTTTATATAAAACATTGGCTGATGCAAAACCTGGTATGGTTGCCGGTCATTCTTTGGGTGAATTTTCCGCACTCGTAGCTAATGGCGTTTTATCATTTGAAGATGGATTAAAGCTGGTTATTGTAAGAGCTAATGCCATGCAGAAAGCATGTGAAATAAATCCATCATCAATGGCAGCGGTATTGGCATTGGATGATGCTAAGGTAGAAGAAGTATGTACTGCTATACAAAATGAAACAGGTGAAATTGTTGTGCCGGCCAACTATAACTGTCCCGGTCAACTAGTGATAAGCGGTTCAACCAAAGGTATAGAAATCGCCATTCAGCGCATGAAAGAAGCAGGAGCAAAAAGAGCATTAGCATTACCTGTGGGTGGCGCTTTTCATTCTCCATTGATGGAACCTGCAAAAGCAGAGCTGGCTGATGCAGTTAATGCGACAACTTTCAATGCATCAGCCTGCCCGGTATATCAAAACTTTACTGCATCGCCTGTAACAGATCCTGATACTATTAAAAAGAATATTATTGATCAGCTAACCGGAGCTGTCCGGTGGACACAAAGCGTGCAAAAGATGATTGCTGACGGTGCTGTAACTTTTACTGAAGTTGGTCCTGGTAAAGTATTACAGGGACTGATTGCGAAGATTGATAAGGGGGTGACGGCTGTGGGGGTATAATCATTAAATCAATCAAAATTCCGGGTATTTGCTTAAAGAAATTGTGTTTATCTGTTGGGCTTTTATTTAGAAAATGCAGCATGCTTTTTAAATTTTAATCAACCTGAAATAGCTGATATCCAAGGGTAGCCCCTGACGGGGCAATTAAAACAATCGATTTTCTTTCTCCAAACAGGTAGCCGCTACGCGGCAGAATATACCAGGAGCTATTATCATTATTAAGTATCGGGAAAAGATGTGATCCTGGAATTTAAAATGTACGATTGGAGATTTAAAAATGCTTAATTCATATAGAGAATGTTATCATCTTCTGTGCCATCGGCACAACCCCTTTGTAGAAGATATTGACATATTTTCACAAATGCCCCATAGGGGATATCCTTTGTATCTTTGTATCCCGAAAGAGAGTTTACCTATGATGCAATAGGCAGATGGGTTGTATTAGTTGCAATAGGCATCACCTGTATGGCACAGGAAGCAAACCTATTATTGCCGCTCAATTTGAGGATAAAATTCATAATCTAAACCCCCTGCTTCTATAATATTTTGCCCAATACCTCCACCACATAATCCTGCCGTATCCTCTCCTGCTCCAGTCTCCCGTTGTGATATTTCAGGATATTAAAAGCAGCCTGTTCTTCCCTGGTCAGATGCTCTAATGAAGTTGTTTTGTATACAGCATCCTGCTTACCCATTTCACCCGAATGTTGCAGTAAGGTTGTTTCATCCATAAACACACTTTGCAGGTTATTAGGATAATAGCCATGCATGGCATTCAGCATTTTATATCCCTCCTCATCAAGATCGCCCCAATAAAACAATTTAGCTTTCGTCAGGAGAGGAACATCCTTCAGGCTATACATTGCTTTACCCTTGCTGAAAATAGCTATCGCGTTCTTTCGTTCGGGAATTAAATAAAGATTAGTTTCATTCTCCACCAGCCATACTTCTTTAATATCCCAACTGATTTGCTTCAGCCAATCAACCGTTACACCCGTAACTTCCATGCCATACATAAACTGCTCTGCTATGGTTCTATCAAGCCATCGGATCGGGTACAGGTGCGGCTTTTGCTTTAATGACAATAGCTCATCAAGCGTAGTGGAGCTCCCGCTATATTTTTCCGGGGCAATAGCTTTTAAAAGTGAAAACAGGATTGGCCGGTAAGCCTCAATAAACTTGGTATGAACAGGCACCGGGATGCTGCGTATATAATGATCACTCACATCATGCGCCAGCAAATGATCAACCACCTTTTGCAGATCGTTCCACACTGTTTTTAAATCCAGTACCCTTTCAGGCTTATCCATTAAGAAAGGTTGGATAGCCGGCTGCCAGTCCAGCAAAATCTGCAACTGGCTTTTAAAGGCTGCTGCTTCCTCCTCTTTTTGTAACAGGTCCAGGTAATCTTCCTCTGTATCAACAATAATTGTAGATACCCATTTTTGCTTACCCAGCTTCTTGCTGCTCCAGTCTTCCCATGCTATTGTCCAGCCCCTGCGTTGCGCTGTCTTTTCATTTTGCCGGAACAAAGCGATCGCTCTATGCAGCTCAACCGTGGTAGCAGGTTTGCTTTTTTCACCCCGAAGCACTACAACAGTAAAAGGCTTTCCCGAAATAATATCCCGCAGGTATCCCTTATAGTATTTGATAAGTTGTTGGTAGTATGCTTCAATCACGGGAGTAATTACTTTATAGTGTAACTCACATTGCGTCCGTTACCATGTTTTTCAATTAAATTTTTATTGAGCAATGCTGCCAGGATTCGTTTCACGGTTGGTGCAGGAATGTCCAATTTTTTAGCAATTTCACCCGACTGAATATTCGGGCGATTTTGAATAATCGTAAAAATCGATTTTTCCTTTGCCGATAACTGCGTTTCCAAACCGCTTGCTTGCAGTTTCGTCATCAATTGCGATTGAATATTTGACAAACAATTCAAAAAGAACTGTACCCAAACGCTTACGTCTTCGTTAGGGCGTTGTGACTGACAGGTTCTAAGCGCCTGGTAATATTCGTTTTTCCGGTTTTCAATTTCGTGTTCAAAACTCACGTATTGAACCCATTTATAATTGTTTTTGAGCAACAAAAGCGTTGAAAGCAACCGGCTCAATCTGCCGTTTCCGTCCTGAAAAGGGTGAACGCTCAAAAAATCATATACAAAAGCTGCAATTTTGATTAAGGCGTGAACCTCCGTTTCTGAATTGTACCAATCGAGCAGGTGTTTTATGGCATTTTCAGTAGCAAATCCTGCTTCGGTTGTTTGAAAAATAATTTGCCTGGTACCATCAGTAAAAGATGCTTCAACAGCGTTGTTGTGTACCTTGTAATTGCCTTTATGCCATTGGTCTTTGGTACTGTATTTCATCAGGCTGTTGTGTAAACTTTTTATATTATTTTCACTTATGGTAATGTGTTGATAAGATTCGGAAATCAAATCCAGCACTTCAAAATAGCCGACTACTTCCTGTGCATCTCTATCGGTAAGTTTGATAATTTCAATTTTTTGAAGCAATACATCCACTTCTTCATCACTCATTTTGTTGCCTTCGATACGATTTGATGCTCCCACGCTTCGCACGGTTGCTATGCTTTTGAGTTCTTTGAGGTTTTGTCTTTCTTTGCGTTCAATAGCTGTCCAATTGGCGTCAAAACGATCTATTTTACTGATTAAATTAATCAGTTTCCAATCCATTTTAAGGTCGAAATTATATATGCCATTCTCCATTTTGATACGTTTTGATACGCAAATATACGATTCTGATTTGAAGCCAGTAGAACGAAATGGTACGTTTTGATACGATTATGCCCGATAATGATACAAAAGGTTTATTTCGCTTTGGTCTTTTAATAGGATCGTTTCTGCCTGTAATGCAGTTGCGCCAACCCCGTGTCAAACGATTTTATACTCACCAGTTCAAGCCATTGTTCGGGTCTACCGTTTTTAAAAAGCCTTGTGCCGTTGCCAAGCAATACAGGAACAACCGAAATGATCATCTCGTCAATAAGATCATCTTTTAAAAGTTCGTTTATTATTTCCGCGCCGCCGTCACAATAAATATTTTTACCTTTTCCGCTTTTCAGTTGCCGAACCAATTCCGGAAGGCTCCCGGTGTAAAAGTTTGTTTTACCAACCTTCGGTCTTTCGGTTCTTGTAATAACATATACATCCCTTTCCCCATTGTCGTAATGAGAGGAACCGATTTCCTTGAGCACCCAGTCATACGTTTTCCTGCCGAGAATGATAGTGTCAATGGTTGATGTAAATGATGCATAACCATAATCTTCACCTTCCTTTTCCACTGATTTCAAAAAACCAAGATCATCATCAGGTTTTGCTATATAGCCGTCCAGGCTTGTTGCTATGTAAATGGATAATATACGCATTGGGTAATTATTTGTTTTATTAATGAGTCTCTATCGTGAATAAATATTAACTAATCGCACTCGCCCCAAACCTGTAACCTGAAACTTGTAACCTGTAACCACTCTACTTTTTCATCTTCTTCAACAATTCCTTAATCGTCATATTATACATCACACTATTCCTGTTATTCACCCTTTGCACCAGATGCACGTGTGCGATATAATCCTGCACGATCTGGATTTTATCGCTCGGCGTTACCACCAGTAACTGCAGGTGTAACTGTTTACACAGTTCCATCAGGTAAGTAGCTTTGTCCTCATCCTGGTTGCTGAAGCTTTCATCCACCGCAATAAACCGCAGACTGCGACTGTTCTTTCCCTCCCGTGTTATACCGAATTGATAAGCAATAGCGCTGCACAAAATGGTATAGGTCAACTGTGCTTTTTCACCGCCCGATAATTGCCCCATCTGCCGGTAAGTCTTTTTCAATTCATCCGTGTTGCGGTATTTTTCATCCGCCCAAAACTCAAACCAGTTACGCACATCCATTACCCGCGCACGGTAGGTTTCACTTTCGTCTAAGCTGTCAATCAGCGGCTGCACCTTCTGTCGGAAATGCAATGCCTTCTCCTCAAACTTACTTTGCTGCCAGTTCGCCGCCTGCGGCAATGCATCTAATAATGCATTACGGAACGCTTTGATCGTTGCATCAGGCACGGAACGTTTGCCCAACTGTATATAGGTATCGGGCAGGCGATTAAAATTAATAGCGCTCAACGAATAATTCAGCTTGTTGACGCTGTTGTTGATCTCCCGCTCCCATTTTTCCATCTCTTCATTCAGTCCGCCTATTTTATACGTAATCGTATCGTTAATGAAATTCTCAAAATCACGGCGATACTTAGGCAGGTTCTCCGTAGTGAGCTTATCTAACCATTCTTTAAATTCCTCCGCATACGCTGCTTCATCCGGAAGGAACTGCACATCACTATACCAATCGGGAAAGCGTTGCAGTATGGCAGGCGAAGGATTTTTGATCTGGCTGATGCTGCGGTTCAAATGCGTTTCCTCTTTATACAGTTGTTGCTGTACCTGCTGCGCTTCCGCATCTAATTTATCTTTGAACACGCGGTAGGTTTCATCAATCGTATCCAGGCTTACCCCGCCAAACGCTACCGCGTGCTGCTGCTGAAACTGCAACAACTCATCTTTATTTTCCGTAGTAATATGCTGCAGCAATACCTGCAGCGATTCCTTCTGCTGCAACATTGCGTTCACCCGGTTTTGCAAGGTTGTTTTTTCACCGGTAGCGGTTTCCCATTTGCGTTCGGCTGCTGTGCGCTGTGCCAATATCTGCTCAAGCTGCGAAGTCAATGCCTTCAACTGGTTATTGCTTTTGCTCAGCTCTTTTATCTGTTCTTCTGTTTTGTGAATGATGCGCTGCAGTCCGGCTACATCCAGCGTGGCAAATCCTTCATGCTCCTGCAGGCGGCTCAATGCGTAAAACTGTTTTTGCAATCTTGCCGCGCGGTTACGGCATCGTTCTATGATCTCCGCGGCGTTTGCCAGATCATCCGTCAGCTTATTACGGCGACTGATCAGTGCTTCTTTTTTCCGCTCATTGTTCCAGCCCATTACATAGCGCCCTGCATCATTCACGCCGGGGCGGTCATCCTTTTCATGACGATCCCTGTTTTTTACCAGCCCGTTAATGGTAATCGCTTTATCATAGCGCTCAATGGTTTTCTCATCTTCCAGGCATACATACGAAAACTGCTGCACGATCTGCTGCTGCACCCAGTCCGACAACTTATGATCCGGGTGAAAATCCAGCTTATAATACACCGTCTGGTTTTCAGCCAGCGTTGGTATCGTATCCTTTACATGATAGTATACCAGCCTTGCCCGTAAATTGGTCTGGTTGATATAGCGCGTTACTTTTTTATAATGCTTATCCGGCACGAGTAACCGAAGCGAAAAACTATGTAGCAATTTTTCCAATGCCGGCTGCCAGTGCAGCTCTTCTGTTTTTACCTGCACCAGTTCACCGGCAAAAGGCAGTTCAGCCACGTCTATTTTCAGCGCACTGCACAATTCACGCCGTACCTGCACCAAATGTGCGGGAATATTGCTCTTGCTTTGCAACAGCATATTCAGTTCGGCTTCTATTTGCTCTTTCTCCGCGCTTGCGCTTCGCTGCAAATTCTTCGCGTCAAAATCATCGTCTTCATTCAGGCGGTTTTCCCTTTCCAGGCGTAAGCCCGCACGGCTAACTTCTTTCTGAATACGCTTATAGCTTTCTTCATCCGATGCGGTTTTGTCTTCAAAATGCAGCGTGGTGCACCAGTCGGTAAACAATGCCAGATTGTTCTCTGCATCTTTTTTCTTTGCCTGTTGTTCTTTTAATTCCTGCTCTAATTGTTTCAACCGCTGCCCGGCTTTGTTCTGGTCAATCTGGTTGCGCGTTATGCGTTCTTCTTCATGCAGCGCTTCTATCTCTTGCTTACATTCTGTTGATTGTTGTTCCAGCTTTTTCAACTGAACCGCATCTTCTTCCAAAGCCTGCTGCAGCAAAGCATCCTGCGTATAGCCTTTCCATATAGTCGCCGTTTGTATAGACTGCTGTACAGCCTGCTGTTTTACCTGCAGGGCTTTAAATCCTTCAAAATGCTCCTGCACCGGTTGCAGCAAACGGATCTGCTCTTCCGCTTTTTCAATATTGCGTTGCGCATCTAATAAAGTAGCCAGGTGCTTTTTCAGTTCCTGGAACAGCGATTCCATATCCCTCGGCTCCAGCATGTGCGTGCGGATGAAATCATCTAAGTTGCCCAGCACTTTAATGCCCACCGTTTGGTTAAACAACGTGAGCGCCTGTATGCTTTGCATGCCCAGCACGTCTACTATGCGGTTGGCATACTTGCTTGCTGCGTCAAACCATTCCACCTGCTTGCGGCTGCCTTTGTTGTATTGCTGATCTATCCGTTTTTTCCAGGCATTGCCCAGGTCAAAAGGTTTGAAATCTGTTTCTATATGCAGGCTTTTATGCGCAATGCCAAACAGCTTTTTCATATCGCCGTTGGCAAAATACCTTACCTGGAAAAGCGTGACTTCCTGCATGGCTTCATTGGTAAAATTCGCCAGCAGTATGCTATAGGCTTCTTCTTTGTTTTCGCGCAGGTACAGTGTTTTGGTAACGCCGCTCTCACTGTTTATCGTACCGTAACCGCCCATCACATAAGTTTCCTCGGTTCTGTCACCCTTTTTTTCACTGCCGCTGCTCTGGTTGTAAAAACGGTATCTTTTTTCCGGCACTATCAGCGTGAGCAGCGCGTCAACAAACGTCGTTTTACCGCTACCGTTAGCGCCTGTCAGCAGGCTGGTTTCTCCATTCGGATGAATGGCATGTATCTGTTCATCAAAGGTTCCCCAGTTATACACTTCCATGTATTGCAACCGGAAACCGCTTTTTTCATTATCTGTGCTGAATACGCTTAGCTGCATGTGCTGTAAGTTGCTGTTTAAAATCCTCTAATGTTTCGCTGTCTACCCGGGCTTTAATGATTTTTTTGATGCGGAATTTTTGCTCATCCGCCACATCATGATTTTCCGATCTTTCCAAAAAGCCGTTTTCTTCCGCACGGTCAATCAGCCTGTCTATATCCTTCAGCATTTTAACCCTGCTGGCGTTTTCCTTAAAAAACAATTCAGCATATTCTTTTATCTCCCTGCGTTTTTTTATCAGCTCCCTGTGCGTAGCTTCCCCCACTTCAAATTCCGCCATCATATCGCGAAGCAACACGAGCATCACGCTTTCATCGTACGTAAGGCTGCGGCGTTGCACCCAGCTTACACCGGCAACATCTTCTTCCTGCACGCTGTGTTTTATATATGCGTATCCATCCTGCTCATCCAATACCAGCGTTAAGCCCAACTGCTGCAAAAAAACAGTCAGCTCGGCTTTATACTGCATCAGCTTTTCCCAGGTGTTTTTTTCCAAATATTCCACCGGGCCTTTCAGCAGCTTGATAAACACGGGTGTGAATGAATGTATTTTTTCAGGCATTTACAATGTTATTTACTGAATAATAAATAAGGCACTTCCACAAACCTCGTGGCTTCTTTGTTCAATGGTATCAGCTCCACTGCCGACCCGATCACCTGTACCCTTTTGGCTTTCTCTTTCAAAAAGCTGTAATAGCTTATCACTTCCGCCAGTCCGTTGTCCAGCGAAGTGGCTTCAATAATTTCCTTTAATGTAGCCGTTTGCCTGTGTTGCAATACCTGCTCCACTTTTTCCCACAATAATTTTTTATCAATGAACGATGCATTCAGCAGGCGGTTAAACCGTTCCACATCCGCTATTTTTTCAATAGCAGCAACAGGTTGTTTCAACGCACCCGCCGTCTTTTTTTCTTCCAGCATCAGCTTCCTGTCCATCGTTATTTTTATTTCCGCCGCTTCTTCCACTACCAGCCCCGCATCTATCGTTTCTTCATCCATCAGGTCAAACACCAGTTCCTTAATGCTGCTGATCTGCTGCCGCAGCCTGCGATGCCTTGCAATTTCTTTTTCCGTAATAATGCGGCTCAGCTTTTCCGCCATCTTATCATTGGCATCGTATACCGACTTACCCTGCTCCAGTAAAAACGATTTAATATTCTGCAAAAAATTAGTATCGCTTTCCAGCCCGCGATCTTCCAGCAGCAGCAACAGTTGCTCTGTAAGGTTGCGCCAGTCTTCCTGCCCGTTGCGCGATATCAGGAAATCCCAGAAAGCATAAAAGCTTTTTCCCTGGTTGCTACTGCGCAGCGCATCGTACGATTCAAAAGCAAAGCCCACAATAGCGCCCTTGTTTTGTTCCGCTTTGGTATGCTGCTCCACAATACTGCGATGGATCTGCTTAAAATTATCTTCCACTTCGCGAAAATCGCCGATCAGCTCATAGCACAGCTTCACAAACAGGTCGAGCCGCTCCTGCACCTGCGCATTGTTATAGCGTTGCGGCGCCACACCCAGCTCAATAGCTTTAATTTCCTTGTCAATGTCAGCGCGGCGATCCTTGAGTATCTGCAATTTTTTTTCGCGGTCATCTTCCGTATTCTCCACCATATCCCGCAGCGATGCAAACAGCATTTTAAAACGGCTCTCCGTGCCCACATGGTGCTGCCCTGTCTGCAGGTTCTGCATCCATTGAAAAACCTTTTCCGTGTAAGCGCTCAACTGGTAATTGGTATTCCCGTCAGTATCCGGAAAATCCTGCAGTATCCGCTTCTGCACCCAGTTCAGCAGGTATTTGCGGCTGCGGCTCTCCTCATCTTCGCCAAATTCAATCCGCGCTTCCTCCAGGTCTTCCGTGCCATCCGCATGCGAGCTCAGCGTTTCCGCCAGCATTGGCACAAGCTGCTCCTCTTTTATCACCATCTTACGGTGCTCCTTAAACGCAGTGTACAAAAACGGCAATACCCAGCCCGCATTACGCAGCCGCAGCATCTGCAATGCAGGCGATGATTGAATTAAAAATGCTATGTGCTCGCTCGTCATGCCCGGGTAGATCAATGTTTTAAAGGGGACGCAAAATAACACAATATAGGCAGTTGGGAGCGGTTGGGGATATCCGGTGATTTGCAAGGGCAAAAAATATATGATGGATTTTTTTGTGAACCAACTGCAATGCTACCCTGCCTGCCGTATAGGTAGGTATTGAGCTTCTGTTGCCACGCTCGCTTGTACGGTTGGAGCTATATTGGGCATTGTGCGGCAGGGTTTATGAGTGAGGGTTGGATTATATTTTTAGGAAGAGATGGCAATATTTGTAAAAGGCTAATTATCAATAAGATATTGAAAAATGAAAGTTTATTTTCTTTAAAATTTTCTCATATTTTTGGGTTAGCGGTAATTTCATGGCAGTAGTTAACTTAATAACATTAATTAAAAATCTCCGTCAAAAGATTGAGGAAGATTTTCATGAAGTTCAACAGTTATTTGAACAGGTCGGACATTTTCGTAGCCTCGATGAATTTATAGCATCACCGATTTATACAGACCTTGAAAAGGCATTTTATCTAATATTAAACCAGTTTCCTTACGACAAGAAAAACTACATAGTAATTCCAAGAGAAATGGTGTTAATACCTGATGTATATGACATGAGTGGACCCGGAATTGAATACGAAATTGATTTTGCTTTATATGGAGGCTCTATTGACAATCCTGTAAAAGTTGCGATTGAATGTGACGGACTTCGTTCCCATCGACAAAAGCATAATAATAAGGACAGAAGAAAGGATATTAATCTTCAAGCACATGGATGGATAGTTATGCGATTTGGCTCAAAAGAAATTCACGATGAATTACAGAATTTTTTGAAAGATAAAAGCTATGTATGTCGTTTTTTATATAGCATTGAAAGTGTAATTGAAGAAAGGCTAAGACTTATAATTACACATAGAAATAATTTCGAAGAATACCGCAGCAAATTGACAGGATATAAATGGGGCAATGTAAAATGTATTCATTGTGACAACACACAAATTGGTCGTTTAAATCATAAAAAGCAAACTTGTTTCAAGTGTGGACAAAAGTTTATAAGAACAATAGATCCCACAGAAGGAATAAAGTATGAATACAACGGACTAATTTATTACAACAACTAATCGGGCATACAAAATTATCGCTAATATATGTATTGGTGTTATGTCGGCGGTCAGATAACGCCGCTTAAGCGCCCTTGTCTATCATCTGTACCCCCATAGGACGTCATAAATTGAGCTATAGAATTAACAATGAGCTTTGTATCTTTAATAAGCATTTGTTCCCAGCGGGACGTTTTCCAAATTCCGCTACTACACAAATGCTCAACCCTAACATGCCATATACTTAATAACCGACAAATTCAAATATGGACTTAAGTGCGTTAAGGAAGCTCCTAAAAGATAAGCCAGATCTTAATCCTTTCAATGACAAGTTTCAAAAAGACTCCTACTTAGATGTGATCTTCAAGAATCTGAATTATAATGAAATTGCAAATGACAAACTAAACGAACTTTTGAAGATACTACCTTTTCTAAACGATAATTTTAAAGAGTATTATACTTATATTAAAGACAACATATTTAGTTCAAATATTAAATATGGACAACTAATCGACCTAATCTTTGTAATCTTCAATAGGAATTTTTTAGTTGTTACAAAACAAATTTTTGAAGAAACAAAAGCTAATAATATAATAAACCAGAAGCGATCCTTTTCTTATAGAATCCAGACCCTTGATAATTCAATTGGAAAGGTAGAAGTAGCAGCGGCTTTAGAGTCTGATATCGATGCTCTTATTTATGTAGTTAATTTTGTTCGTTATTTTGAAAATGATCCAATTAACATCGACCCAAACAAACAACCAGTACATCCGATTGAAATATCAAAAAGAATTTCCTTGTCAAGCAACTACTTCAATATTCTTAAGAGTATTTATGATGACTCAATATGGAACTATGGATACTGGAACTTAAATGAATCAGTCTCTAAGCCAAGAATAGATGTGATATTCGATGACACGGAAATACTTATTTTAAATAAAGTAGGGCTTCTTCGGCTTCAAAGAAATACTTCATCAAACTTCATTCTTGCTGCAACAAGGTTTGAGAACGATAACTTTTACAGAGAATTTATATCCGATGTAATTAAAAATAATTGTAAAGAAAAAAGAATAAAAAAGAATAAAAAAGAATAAAAAAGAATAAAAAAGAATAAAAAAGAATAAAAAAGAATAAAAAAGAATAAAAAAGGTAACAATTAATAACGGTTTTATAAATTATCAGCTAGCAAAAGGCTTTGGCAAAAGAGAAGTTTTTGACGAGTTGAGAAACTCTACAGCTTATATCACCTATTATACTTTTTTAGAAAATCTTCATTTCGAATCTTTGCATAACCTTACATTAAACGATTTATTAAAAATGTTTAGCCTTTTACAAGCATTAATTCGAGAGGCGAAAGGATTAGAATTCGATAATAGTATTTTTTCAATAGATGACTTGAAAAAATTTCCAATCAAGATATCTCATGATTTATTATTAAACTATTTTATAGAAAGAACAACTTATTCAAAAGCCCAAATATTAATATTTCTTAGCTTAGTTTCATTCAAATTTGGAGAGAGAATCAATTTGTGGAATCGTCCCTTGGTTTTATACAAAGGCTCTTACTATATTAATTATTTACCAACGCTCAGTCCAATAGTTCTTAATTTGATGGATCACTGGATTGAACTCGGAGGATATGATTTGGATATCCGAGGAAAATACCTTGAGAAATATTTACAAAAAGAAGTTGAAGAAATACTGTTAGAAAAAAAGTTTTATGGACGTATTCTCCAGCGAAGTAAATTGTATAACAAAGAGAAAAAGTTCGAAGAACTTGATCTAGTAGTTATATTAAAATCAATTGTTTTACTTGCTGAAATAAAATGTATAAAATTTCCTTATGAAGCCAGAGATAAGCACAATGCGTTAAACAGATTAAAACAAGGAGTAAAACAGATTAAACGAAAAAAGGATTTTATTGAGAAATGCAAAAATGAAATTCCTGAACTGCATAGTCATGTTGAGAATAAAAAATTTGTGTCTATTGTAATAACTAATTTTCCTATGTATTCAGGTTGTATAATTGATGGTATCCCTATTGTCGATTTTTATTTATTTGAAAGCTACTTTGAAACTGGAAAAATGACTGATGGAAGAATTAAAAAACATGGAAAACCAGAAGTCCTTAAAGAGACGTTCTATTATAAAAACGAAGATGAAATGAACAGTAACCTAGAACAATTCTTTCTTCAGCCTTATCCAATCGAAGAATTAAAATCATTATATCAAATTATAAACCAAAAAATAAGTTTGGAAATTTTTGACTACGACTTGTATGTAACATCTGCACAGATTCCAGAAAACTATAATCCAGATTCCGAAATTTTATTATAGACAAGTACTATATGCAACAAAGGTATTTGTGAAATGCATGTCTTGATAAGGAGCACTTGTGCAGAAGTAATTCTTATCATCTTTTGTCATCGCTACACAATACGCTATCAAACAAACATAATTATCTTTTTCCCTACCGGTGGAGACACCCACCGATAGGAAAAATTAACCGCTGTAGCCAAACCACAGTGCCTGTAATCAGGTTAAACGGCCTTTGGCTCGACAGGTTAGGCTTCACTCCCGAACGCAGGGTGATACTTACTGGCGTGAACAAATTACTCCTCCAAGCGTTAAGTATCAATTTGTACTCTTCTTTTGTTAAAATCATTATCTTTATATAACAATCTGTTGCTATGTCCAAAGATGAAATAAAATACGAGATCAACAAGGTGCTTGACCGGTTTTCGGACGAGTCATTGACAGACTTACTTACCTTCTTAAAAAGCGTAGACGACAAACAAAAAGGGAGCATTTTCAGTACAAGGACTTTGCAGAAAATCCTTTCGGAAGACAAAGACTTACTTCAGAAACTTGCTCAATGATATCGCTTCAGGACACCGAAAAAGTTCATAAAACATTGATCGACACTTTTGGTGGCACACATGGTATCAGAGATCCGGATGCTTTACAATCGGCACTGTTAAGGCCATTTCAAACATTCGACAATACAGAGCTTTATCCCGGTGTTTTAGACAAAGCGGCTTCTTTATTGGAAAGCCTGCTTAACAATCATCCTTTCATAGACGGCAATAAACGGACAGGTTATGTATTAACCCGGCTTTTTCTATTGGCAAATAATTATGATTTCAATGCGACACAACAAGACAAGTACAAATTCATTGTTGATATTGCTTCCGGAAAACTGAAATTTTAAGAAATAAGGAAGTGGTTATCAGTCAACACCAGGATGCAAATCGGCGCCTGATATCCACACTCTCGTTGTGTCCACTAGATACACAATGAAAGCGAAGATAACCAAGCCGTCTTGTACTATAGACTGGAGCCAAACCACAGTTCCCGTAATCAGGCTAAGCAGCCTTTGGCTCGACAGGTTAGGCTTTACTCTCTAACGCAGGGTAACAGTTACTACCATGAACAAATTACTCATCATCCGGCTGAATGAACAGTAAAGTAAAAAGCTGTCAATTCAGTTTGGGCTTAGCGGCTTTATTTATAATAACTATACCGACAGCCGTCATAAATTGAGCTATAGAATTAGCAATGAACTTATATATTTAACCTGCATTTGTAACGGGCAAGACGTTTCCATTCCGAAGTTTCGGAACCGCCCAAAACACAATGCCTGACCGTTAGGCGAAAACCTGCAGAAATCTCAGTCTCAATGGGTTTCATGATAGGTTTTATAATTACGCAAATTTCATTAAATTCGTATCAACAAATGCTTTAATACAAGTGGATAATATTCTTTTATATAACAAACTGGCATCACTTCCCGATAATCTAAAATCGGAGGTAGAGGATTTTATTGATTTCCTTAAGTCAAAAGCAAAAGGAAGCGACAAAACCCAAAAACCGCGTTTCGGCAGCGGAAAAGGTATGTTTAAAATGGCCGCTGATTTCGATGAGCCTTTAGATGATTTTAAAGAATACATGTCTTAATAATGCAGCGTAACCTTCTTGACACCCATACATTAATCTGGTTCATCAATGGTGACACAACTTTATCTAACAAAGTACGCCAGGCAGTCGAAGCCAATGACACAGTTAACTTTGTGAGCATTGTCAGCCTTTGGGAGATAGCCGTTAAGGTAAGTTTGGGTAAGTTGGAGCTTAAGACAACGTATTACAAAATATATGACCAACTCATTGACAACGGATTTGAACTTCTGCCCATCACTTTTGAGGACACGCTTATTGTATCAGGCCTACCGTTCGTTCACAGAGACCCATTTGACCGATTGATCATTGCACAGGCAATGAATAATAATCTGATCATTTTATCAAAAGACCAACATTTTTCTTCTTACGAAGCAACTGTGCTTTGGTAGACATGCAGGCAATCGCCCTGATAGGTGCATTTCTAAAATTGGGAAGTCGCAATATGCGGAATTTTATGGAGGAAAACGTAAGATGGGGTAGCCAAACCACAGTTCCTGTAATCAGGCTAAGTGGTCTTTGGCCCGGCAGGTTACGCTTTACTCCCGAATCGTCAGTTCAATTCGGATTGGCGGCTTTGTTTTGTTGTCCGCTACCACTGAGCCAATCCGGAATTTTGAAAACATACCAATAATTGGTATATTTGATGAAACTTATAGCTATGGCAAAAAACACTTCAATCCTGTTAGGCGACTACTTTGAGAACTTCATTAACCATCAAATTCAAAGCGGACGTTTTGCTTCTGCCAGTGAAGTTGTCAGAACTGCGCTAAGGCTTTTTGAACAAGAAGAAAATCAAAAAAATGAATTGATAAAAGAGCTTAAAAAAGGAGAAAAATCAGGCTTTGTTCAAAAATTTGACCGTAAAAAATTTGTAAAAAATCTTCACGGCAAATATTTGAATAATGAGGTATAAAATTAGTGTCAAAGCATCGGAAGACATTGAAAATATTTGGTTATATACTTTTGAACACTGGTTTCTGGAACAGGCTGACAGATACGTAAATTTGATTTTTGATGAGATTGAATATTTAGCAGACCATCCAAATTCAGGAAAGGATTTTAATTATATCAGGAAGAAGTATCGCTGCTCAAGAGTCAAATCGCACATAATTTTTTACCGGCTTATTGACAAACAAAGTAACATCGAAATCATAAGGATCTTACATCAAAGAATGGACATTGGGCATCACCTGAATGATTAGAGCAAAGTACCCATCTGTTTTTTTTAATCTCCCCCATGAGGTAAAATTTCAAAATCAACACCGCAATTTTTCGGTAAATAATAGTAATGAAGGATTGCAATCACTACGCAGTTAACTTTCCCCCTGATCGTACCCAAGGTTACAAAGATTGAATATCTTTGATCATATCCTGATTTTATTTGTTCACCAAGTTGATATTTGAATAATGATCAGAACCACAACAATGTATTTTTTTCTTTTCGTGTTCGTATTGTTGTTTGCCGCTTGTTACGATAAGCAGAGAGAGCAACAATTGGTACAGCGTGAACAGGCATTGCTTGAAAAAGAAAAACAATTTGCATTAAAGGAAACCGAATACCAGGCATTGATAAAAATGCGTGATAGTTTATTGGCCAGGCGTATGGCTGATTCAGGTAAAAAAGAAGACATGGTTAATGTAAACTGGCCTCCTGAAATTGCAGGCTTATGGAATGGTAAAGTAGTCTGTACAGAATCCAGTTGTTCGGATTATGTAGCAGGAGACGTGCGAACAGATGTATGGGAGTTTGGCAGTGATTCCAGCCAGCTTGTTGCCAAAGTAATTAATAACAATAAGCTGATACGGGTGTATACTGCTGTATATAACAACAACCAGGCAAGGCTTCATTTTAAAACTGATGCTGCTACTGATAAGCAGGTTGAAATGAATATTTTGCTGAACGAAATAAGTGCTGCCAAAATTAAAGGGCTCCGTATTCTTACAATAGACGATAAGTGTACTGCTAAATTCTCCGTTGAACTAAGCCGGGTACCTAATAAAGATTAATCATCATGTTCTTATTAAATATTCACAATCTATCGCTGCCTATTGAAGACCCGGTGCTCAGGTTTTTAATATTGCTTATCATTATACTTGGTGCGCCATTACTGCTGAATAAAATTAAGGTGCCACATCTTCTTGGGCTTATTATAGCAGGCGCAGTAATTGGTCCTAACGGTTTTAATATACTTGCCCGCGACAGCAGCATATTGGTGACAGGCACAACAGGACTTTTATATATCATGTTTCTTGCAGGGTTGGAAATAGATATGGGAGATTTTAAAAAGAACAAATGGAAAAGCCTTGCATTTGGAATGTATACGTTTACGCTGCCACTTATCCTGGGTTACTTATGCGGGTACTATGTATTGGGGTTTTCTACAGTAACCTCAGTGTTGTTCGCCAGTTTATTTTCATCACACACGTTAATTGCTTATCCGTTGGTAAGCAGAATGGGGTTAGCTAAAAATATAGCGGTAAATGTTACTGTTGGCGGAACGATGATTACCGATATACTTGCCCTGCTGGTGCTTGCCGTTACTGTAGGTATGGCAAAAGGAGAAGTAGGACAGGAGTTCTGGTGGAGGCTATCCATATCTGTTTTAATATTTGGCTTCATTGTATTATTCCTTTTTCCAATAATCGGAAGATGGTTTTTTAAAAGGGTGAAAGATAAAATATCACAATACATTTTTGTATTGGTTATGATTTACCTGGCTGCCATGTTGGCCGAAATTGCCGGAGTAGAAGCGATCATAGGTGCGTTTCTTGCCGGCTTGGCCTTAAACAGGCTTATTCCACATACATCATCCTTAATGAACAGGGTTGAATTTGTAGGCAATGCTATTTTTATTCCTTTCTTTTTGATAAGCGTAGGAATGATCATTGACTTTTCTGTTTTTTTTAAAAGCTGGGATACCATTAAAGTCGCTGTTTTAATGTCTGTTTTGGCTATCGGCACCAAATACCTCGCTGCCAGGGCCACACAAAAAACTTTTGGACTTAAAAAAGAAGAAGGTGGATTAATATTTGGTTTAAGTTCAGCTTCAGCGGCTGCAACCCTGGCTGCTGTGATGGTGGGGTACAATGTTATTATTTCTGAAAACGAGGCAGGTGAACCGGTTCGTTTATTAAATGAGCATGTTTTAAATGGCAGTATACTTATGATATTGGTATCCTGTACCATTTCTTCTTTTGTAACCATGATTAACGCAAAAAAAATTGCGGAATCGGATAATGAAGATACCGTAGCCGGTAAGCATCCGGAAGAAGAAAGTTTACTGCTTGCCCTGAACCACGCAGAAACGGTAGAAACGATGGTTAACCTCTCGCTACTGGTAAAAGCAAAAACCAATGATGAAGCAGTATATGCCTTAAATGTTATCAATGAGGAAAAAAATGAATCTTCCATAAAAAATGCGGAGAAGCTGCTTGGTAATGCAGTAAATATAGGTTCTGCAGCAGATATTAAGATAACACCGCTTACACGCTACGATAACGATGTAATCAACGGAATAAACAATGTAATAAAGGAGAAGAAAATAACTGACCTGCTGATTGGGCTAAAAACTGATAAAGGATTTTCTCCATCGTTTGTATACAATTTATACAATGGATACCTGCAAAATGAAAATACCAATGTGCTGGTTTATCATGCTGTGCAACCTATCGCTACCATTAAAAGGCATATTGTGGTAATGCCGCCCAAAGCACACCTGGAACCAGGCTTTTTTCATGCGCTGCTTCGCATCTGGAATATAGAAAGAAATTCAGGAGCTGTTATTGTATTTTATGCCGCCGGCACTACGATCGATATCTTAAAAAAGATCATTAAAAAAGTAAATATTGAAGCAGAGTTCAATGCTATTCAAAGCTGGAAAGAAATGGAAAGCGCGGCAAAGTCAATAGAAGATGATGAAGCGCTTATTATGCTGATGTCTAAAAAAAGCATGATTTCATATATGCCGCAAATGCGCATTGTGCCCGATATATTGAATAATGAATTTTTGGATAAGAATTACCTGCTTATTTTTCCTTTTACCAATAGTGAAGATGATTTTACTGAAAAGCGCTCTGTAAGTAATCACAAAGATTATGTAGAGATAGGAAATATTATTGGTAAGATATTTAAATAAGCGGTAAACAGCAGGTTATGGATATAAGGCAACGTTGTAAACCCTGTGCCAGGGTAGAGGCTGCTTCTCCAGTATCAAGCTGTTAACACACCTGTATTGACGGCCTTATATACAATACATACATCACCTCAGCTATTATTAACATTTGTAAAATCTCCGGCATTAGTATATAACCTTCGATAAGCAAAATACTATCCGGTTATCATAACCGTTTTTCAAATCAATGTTTGGGATTATGAAAAAACTATTGATGCTTTTCCTGCTTTTTGCTTTAAGAGAAACTGCCGCGGCGCAACAATCCGGCCGGCACATATATCAAACCTATCCTATTACTATTGATACATTGTTCACATACATAAACACCAGGGATGATGTGATTAATATTACGGTTAGTAATCCCACGGAAAGCAAAAGGCAGCTTGTAATGGAAATCGTTGCAGTTGAAGAGGAAAACAGCTACTGGGGAACCATTTATTCTGCTGCCATAAATGAGGATAGTTATTTTTTTAAACAGTGGCGGCAGGGAAGAAAGATGGCAGAGAAAATGAATATTAAATTTATACTTCCGCGTTATAATAAACTATATCAAAGTATTGAAGATGATGAGGCAAAAGACTTTAGCTTTACCATCAGCGGTAAACCTATGCAAAAAGGAATGCCTGTAAGGCTTCGTATAACAGCTACCGACAATAACGAAACAGTATACTCCCCGGTGTTTTATCTTCATAAACAGCCTGAGTAAGATATATAAGGGCCTTGTTCAACATCTGTATTATCATATACCAGAATAAGAAACGAATTCCGGTGTAATGCTAATTCCGCGTTCAGGCAGTATCATAAAAGCATATTTGTACAGGTAGTTAATCTGCCGCGACAATGAATATATTGAGTATCAGTATATAAGTCAACCAGAGCTCTGCCTGCCGTTACCAGGAGTGAGTTGCAGAAAAGCGACGCCTTAAATTATTTGGTTTATATTGTAAACTAATTTATTTTTGAAATAAATTTATAAATAGTGAAACCCCTCTGTTATATTTTTATACTGCTTATTATTGGTTATTACGGTAATGCACAAACGAAAATATCAGGTACAATAAAAGATAATAAAAACAAGCCTGTACCTTCTGCCAGTATTGTTTTAAAAGATACTTATGATGGCGCTACTTCTGATTCATCAGGCATTTTTTCTTTTACTACTGCTGAAAAAGGAAAGCTTACGCTGACAGTAACCGCGGTTGGTTATAGGCCTGCAGAACAGATCATTGATATTACGGGCAATGATATCACGATCAATATCGCTGTTAAAGAAGAAGTGAGTGAATTAAAAGCTGTGATCATTTCAGCAGGGAGCTTTGAAGCAGGCGATAAAAAAAGAGTAACCGTTTTAAACTCTATTGATGTTGCTACTACCGCGGGCGCTAATGCTGATATTACCGGCGCATTAAAAACATTGCCCGGTGCTCAGCAGGTAGGAGAAAGCGAAGGCTTATTTGTGAGGGGCGGAACCGCCGCTGAAACAAAAACTTTCATAGATGGCACACTGGTCAATAACTTTTTTTACAGCAGTGTGCCGGGTATTGCGCAGCGTGGCCGTTTCTCCCCGTTTTTATTTAAAGGCACAGTATTCAGCACGGGTGGTTACTCAGCATTATATGGACAGGCTTTATCTTCTGCTTTAATACTTGAATCTATTGATTTACCTGAGCAGGGCTCAAGCAATATCGGTGTATCTGTTTTGAGTTTAAATGCAGGGCATCAGCACCTTGCTAAAAATAAAAAATCATCATGGGGCATAAGTTATAGCTATGCTAATTTGTGGCTTGCATTTAAAGCCATTAAACAAAGGCAAAACTATTCCAGGGTACCGGAGTACCATGAAGGTGATGCGAATTTCAGGATCAAAACTTCTGAAACAGGTATCATCAAATATTATGGATACTTCAGCGCTAACCGTTTGGGCATTATTACACCCAGCATTGATACAGCAGGTTACTATGACGCGTTCAACATCAAGAACTTCAATATGTACCATAACCTTTCTTACAGAGAAAGCCTGGGTAACGGATGGAAACTGACTACCGGAATTTCTTATTCAACCAATAAAGATAATATTGAAGGGCAATTGCAGGACGGTGCCGAAAAGGAAGTAAATATTCCACCACTTGCATATAAAAATTTTGAGCTGGAGTCTCCGGGACAATACTTCAATGCTAAAACAGTAATTGATAAAAGGCTGATGGGTATTTCTGTTATCCGTTTTGGAGGAGAATATAATTACAGCAACGATAAATACCACTATACTTTATACAACGGGCAAAAATTCAGCAGCAGCATTGTTGAGAATTTAAAAGCAGTGTTTGCAGAAACTGATATCTATATCACCAATGATCTTGCAGCTAAAATCGGGGGACGTTTTGAACATTCTTCTTTGCTCAATAAAAGCAATATCGCACCACGGGTATCTCTGGCGTATAAAACAGGAAAGCAAAGCCAGGCTTCCCTTGCTTACGGTATATTTTATCAAAACCCTGAAAAAAAATACCTGCCTTCGCCGGATGTGCTTACATTTTCAAAAGCAACACACTATATAGCGCAATATCAAAAAGTAACCAGTAAAACCACGTTCAGGTCTGAAGTATTTTATAAAAAATACAATGACCTGATTAAAACCGATATGATCAACGCCGCGCAGCAGGTTGCCGCAAATAACAATGGATATGGCGATGCAAAAGGTTTGGAGATATTCTGGCGGGATAAAAAAACATTTAAAAACATTGATTACTGGGTATCTTATTCTTACCTCGATACCAAAAGAGATTATACCAATTTTCCTTATGCTATTCAACCAAACTTTGCTGCAAAGCATACTGCTTCGCTGGTAATGAAAAAGTTTGTAACCAAATGGAAAACCGGCTTCAATATGTCGTATACTTATGCCAGTGGCAGGCCTTACTATAATATTATGTATGATGGAAGCAACTATAAGTTTACCGATATGGGCAAAGCAAAAGATTACAACAATGTGAGCTTCAGCTTAAATTATTTGCCTGGCTTATTCAAGAAAGACAGCAAGACATTTACTGTACTGGTGCTTACCGTAAATAATATTTTCGGTATTAACCAGCTATATGGTTATAATTATTCTTATGACGGGTCAAGAAAAACGCCCATTTTACCGCCATCGAGAACCTTTATATTTCTTGGGGCATTCATAAGTTTTGGTATTGACAGAACGGAGGATGCCATTAACAGCAATCTTTGATAAACTATATTAAAATACTATACCATCCCTGGGGTATAAGGATAATAAATATTCTTCAGCAGGGGGAAGATAAAACAATCAGAATATGAAAAAGATACTATCATTATTCGCCGCCAGTATTATTATGTTTTCAGCTGCCGCTCAAAGCGAAAAATACGTAAAGGCTATGGAAGCCAATCTTGCAAAATTTGATACAGTTAAAACAACAGCAGGACTAATTGACCTGTCGAACGCTTTTGCACGTATAGGCGATGCAGAAAAAGATCAATGGTTGCCTTATTACTATGCGGCATTAACGCTTTCAACAGCAGGCTGGTCAGATCAATCACTTGACAAGGATGCCAATGCGGAAAAGATAAAAGCTTTTTGTGCCAAAGCAGAAGCGATAAATGATAATGCTGAAATATGCGCGGTGAGAAATATGGCGGCAACGCAGCAAATGCTTGTTGATCCGCAAGCACGCTGGCAAACGTATGGTCCTGAAGTGGCATCTGCAATGGAAAAAGGATTAAAGCTTGATCCTGATAACCCGAGATTGCATTTTTTGCAGGCGAGCGGTGTATTTAATACGCCCGAGCAATTTGGCGGGGGAAAAGATAAAGCTAAGCCAATGCTTGAAAAAACGCTGGAGCTGTTTAATGCAGAAAATCCCAAGCCGTTATATCCTCATTGGGGTAAGAAGCAGGTAGAAGACATGCTTGCGAGCTACAAATAATTAAACCTGAATTTTATAAATAACCCTTTATGCAACAGAAAGAATTAACAGAGCAGGAAAGCCTGAAGCTGATAACCGAAATGATCGGCAAAACCCAAAGTCATTTTCATGAAAGTGGCGCAAGCACTATTTTATGGGGCACTGTTATCAGCTTTTGCGCATTGGTAAGCTTTGCCCAATCCTTTTGGAATTTTTCTATTGGGTTTGATATATGGATATTAACACTTGTAGCAGTGGCTCCCCAGATATGGATTGGTATAAAAGAAGGCAGATCACGCGTGGTAAAAACTTACCAGGACTCACATATTGATACAATCTGGACGGTATATGTAATCTCTATATTTGCCATGCTTGTTTATGCGAATGTTGTTGCCTATACCAGTGTCAAACTACTGGCAGGAGATGGTTTGGAAATTTTTTCAAAAAATATATCGACCGGAGAAATAAAACCATACAGGATCTTTCCTCCGAGTTTTTCCTCGGTTATGATGGTTTTATATGCATTTCCTACGCTGGCTACAGGACTAATCACAAAATACAAGCCTTTAATTGCAGGGGCTTTTATTTGTTATACCTGTTTTGTTGTTTCTTTGTTTACTTCGTTTACATACGATATGTTACTTAGCGCCATTGCAACAATTTGCTGCTGGCTTATACCCGGACTAATGCTTAGGAATAAATACCTGAAACAAAAGAAAGAGAAGGATGTTTAAAGATCTTGATCCAATATTACATTCACAATTGAGACTTGCTGTAATATCGCTCCTGATAGGTGTTAAAGAAGCCGAATTTACCTTTTTGAAGGAGAAAACAAATGCTACGGCAGGTAATCTCAGTGTGCAGATACAGAAGCTGAAAGATGCAGGCTATATTGATGTGATCAAGAAGTTCAAGGATAATTATCCGCAAACCATTTGTAAGATTACTACGAAAGGTATTAAAGCATTTGAAGAATATGTAAAAAACCTGCAAGGCTATCTTGGTAAAAATAAATAAGCGCAGGTGTTATACTGCGCTTTTAAGGATATTAAAAAAAACGGGGTCATGTTGTAGTGGCTCTGATCAACTTTTGATCAAAGGCACTTTTAGCCGATCTTTACTGTTTACAAGTACTTCCAGAAAATAATTGCCTGGCATCATGTTTCCCGTTCCTTCCATCTCGTAACTATTAAATCCTTCGGTTCCTGTATCTTTCTGTTTAAAAATTTCATTGCCATCTTTATCTGTAATGCGCATTACTATCATTGCCTTGTTTTTTAGCTGAACGTTTATGTGCAGGTTATTCAGCAATGTATTGGGGGTTACGCTTACCATGTTTAATACATCCGTATCATACAATTGCACAACCATCAGTTTTGAGTAACTTATTTTACCCCAGCTATCAATAATTTTAAGCCTGTAGATATTTGTCTGGCGCAACGGAGATTCATCTGAAAGGGTATATTCAGCCAGTGCCTTATCGTCAGAAAAAGAACCGATAGCGTAAAAGTTTTTGCCATTGCGGCTGCGCTCAACAAAAATGCTGTAGCAGCAATTGCTTTTTACTTTGCAGGCCAGATCTATTTTGTTTTGAGTAGATACCCCTGTAAAAGAAACGATTTCAACCATTGCCGGGGAATTGCTGCTGTGAGCTGTCTTTTCTTTTTTTAGTTTGCCTTCATTGGCAAGTGTTGCAAGAGGTGTTGCGATTACCCATGCGCACGCAAAGGCAAATACTTTAATAGTACCGATAATACGTTCCATTGTCTCGTGTTTAGTTGATTTGTTGTTGGGTACGGACAACGACTTGTCTTCGTTTAATTACCGGTTTTAGTCAAAGGAGATCAAATAGTGTACGAATCTTTCTAAAGGTATTACTATTTGAGGAGATGATCCAGTTTTTTAATGAAAGGCCCCCTAGACAAGGGGCCTTTTTCCGATTAGGAATTCACAACCTCTATATAAAAACTTAAATAACTTTTTAAATGTTGATTTCAACAGTCTTACTGAATGTACAATTATCATTCAAATCAACCTGCTTAATTCTATAGCTTACTTTTCCGGCCGATACACCTTTCATTTCATCTTTAAACCTGTAATTTTTTATTTCCCTGCTGTCTTTCAGTGTAAAGAAAATAGCTATCGTTTTAAAATCCTCTCCACCATTGCTTCTTTGTATCTCAAATTGTTTATTGTTCTGTTCTTTATCGGTAGCCCAGGTGATCTCTGCTTTTTGGTTTACAAGCTTCACTGCAACATCTTCGAAAATAGATGAGGTAGTATTTTTAATTTCTTTTGCATTAACAGTTACCTGGTTTGAAGGATAAGCCGTTTCCGCTTTTGCGTATCCGAATAAAATTGTTGCTGCTGCTATGTAAATTAATACAATCAATTTTTTCATTTTTTCAATTTTAGAGGGGTGAATAATTCAGTTGCCACAGGTCGGAATCGGAGTGGTTTTTTAGAGCGATATTGAAAAAATGAATAGTGCTTTAAGGTTAGATAACGGAAATAATCTACGGTTAAGTGAAATGGTTATTATGATGCCGATTTTTAAATTGCCGGAGGATTTAATAAGGCTTTATCCAGGAGTCACACTCAAATGTTTAACCATTATGTTGTGCGGATTTGTTTAGCAAATGTAGAGGATGAAGTTTCAAAACAAAAAAATTATTGTACTTTTTTAGTTGATGTATATCAATTAATAAAAGCAGGCTATACTGTGCTTTTTATCAGAGTGTTACAAATTGTTTTTTACTCATCAAATAAAAAGGCGCTTTATACAAGCGCCTTATAATATAGAAAAATAAATCACTAACGGTTATGCATACTTTGTAACACCCGGCACTGCTACAGGATAGAAACCATCGCTGTTGGGCAGTACAGGAGGCGCCGCGGCAAAATCGTATACTTTAGGATGAATGTCTATACCGGAATTAATGGCTTTATCCCACTCAATTACCTGTCCGCTGTAAGTAGCCATACGTCCCAGGATTGCTGTCATCGTACTCTTTGCACCGTTCTCAGCATCCCAGAATTTATACTCTCCTTTAGCGATAGCTGCAAACAGTTCATCGTGCTCGCTTTGGTAAGGATTGTTTTCTGTTTTCTTATCAAACTGGTATAATACTTTTCCTTTGTGATCAACAATATTCGCATTGCCGGCAAACAGTTTTCCTTTGGTGCCGATCAATAGCTCATCAACCTTGTTCATTGTTTTAGGTTGGTGACGGCATTGGCTGTTCAATATAGAACCATCAGCATAATGAAATTCTACAAAGTGATGATCGAAAATTTCACCATAATCTTTACCGGTTCTTACTTCTCTGCCGCCTATGCCTTGTGCTTTAACAGGGTATCCGCCTTTAAACCAGTTTATAACATCAATGTTATGGATATGCTGTTCATTAATATGATCGCCGCAAAGCCAGTTAAAATAGTACCAGTTGCGCATCTGGTATTCCATTTCTGTTTGCCCTTCCTTGCGGGGGTGAACCCATACGCCATCATTATTCCACCAGGCTTGTGCCGAAGTGATATCACCAATGAGGTCTTTACGCTTGAATAACTCGCGGTATGAATTCTGATAATGACGCTGTAAGCCAACCACCACATTCAATTTCTTTTGTTTGGCAATAGCCGCGGCAGCTAATACTTTTTGTACACCTGCAGGATCAGTAGCTACAGGCTTTTCCATAAAAACATGTTTGCCCTGTTTTATGGCTTCTTCAAAATGAATCGGCCTGAACCCCGGAGGCGTTGCAAGAATAACAACATCTGCAAGCGGAATTGCTTTCAGGTATGCATCAAAACCAACAAACTTTCTGTCAGCGGGTACATCAATTTTCTTGGCATCAATTTCATCTCCTATTGATTTGTAAGCATTGTCTAACCTGTCCTGGAAAGCATCAGCCATAGCAACCAGTTTCACATTTTGTTTGGTTGATAAAGCTTGTGTAGCTGCTCCTGTACCGCGCCCGCCACATCCGATTAATGCTATTTTAATGGTATCATCAGCACCGGAAAAATAATTTGCTTTTGTAAACAGTGGAGCTGCAATCAAACCACCGGCAAGCAGGGATGAACTTTTTACAAATTCCCTGCGGGTTGTTTGTTTGTTATTGGAATCATTCTGTTTCATATGTGTTGTTTTATATAGTTATTGCAATCATTTTTTTAGATACTTATCGTAAAACGCGTTTGCTTCAGCGGCTGTTGGTTGTTGCTGCGGGCGAACAATACGAAAGCCGACAAACATAGCGTCTGTAAGCCACCAGCGGCTTCGTGGTATCTGCGGATCTCTTTTATTCCAGGCTGCTTCCGAATGCTGACGGCTGGCGCTGCGCAGGTTTTCAGGAGCGTCGAGATAGCTGCCACCTCTTACGCTTCGCGGATATCTTGTGGCAGGAGGAATTACAGGTTCTTTAGCATCATCACCGATCTTTTCAAAATATTTTTCATCATACTGATCAAGCGTCCATTCAGATACATTGCCTAACATATCATACAACCCCCAGGCATTAGGTTCCTTTTGTCCAACTTTCTGATATTTATTTTTACTGTTTCCTTTAAACCAGGCATACTTGCCTAATTCTTTGGGATCATTTCCAAACGGGTATGCTGTAGTTGAACCTGCCCTGCAGCCGTATTCCCACTCAGCTTCGCTGGGCAGCCTGTAAAACACACCGGTTTTTTTATACAGCCAGCGGCAAAACATCAGGGCTGCATCCTGGCTCATACTGTTTACAGGGAAACCTCCTGTTTTACCCATACCCCAGCTTAAATCAATATACTGTGGCGTAGGGCGGGTTACGGCATCAACTTCAGAGCCGACAGGTGTGCCTTCATCTCTGAAAAATACATCAAAAATATCATGTGTAATTTCGTAAGCGCCCATCCAGAATGGCTCAATGCTAACTTTTTTCTGAGGTGTTTCATTTGGTTTTTTGCTCTTATCACTCTCCGGGCTGCCCATTGTAAATGAACCTCCCTGGATAGGAACCATCTTGATTTCAAACTGTGTGCCCGGTACTTTTTCGTTATAAGGTTTAAATTCCTGCTGATTATTGACTTGTGCAGATATGCTCAAACTCATTATCGCCAATAATCCCGTAAAGCCATGCTTTTTCACCCGCGTAAATGTTTTTTTATGAAGAGGAAAGGTAAGAAAAGAAATGATAAGGATTTCGATTTTTTGAGAGTTTTATCAATGCAAACCATTGTGTCAGGTAATGTAATGTGAAACGTGAAAGATCATTTCCCATGCTCATCTTGCGAAAACATACGAATATGATTTTAGTGATTTAGCACAGGGATATTTAAAAATGTTTCATCATTTTGCCATAGTTTGCTTTACTTTAAGGTTTAAACGACAAATCCATATGCAACGTAGAAATTTCTTACAAAATGGACTTTTAGCTGGTGTATCAACTATTGTTGGATCCAATGTTTTAGGTAATGAAAATGCAACAGTGAATGTTCAGTCAAATACCCGGGCAGAAAAAACTTTCAATATGAATTATGCCCCCCATGACGGCATGTTTAAAAACAATGGAGGTGCTGATTTTGTTGACCAGATAAAATATATGTATGACCAGGGTTTCAGGGCAATTGAAGATAATGGCATGACCGGTCGCCCGGTTGAGCAACAAACAAAAATTGGCGAAACGCTTGCTAAACTGGGAATGACAATGGGGGTTTTTGTTGTACCCAAAGGCGGTAACGGAGAAAATACTTTAGCTGCAGGCAAACCAGAGTTTATTGATATATTTTTAAAGGGCTGCCGCCAGTCGGTAGAAGTAGCCAAAAGGGTAAACGCGAAATGGGTGACCGTAGTTCCCGGCGATTTTGAAAGACGTTTGCCTATTGGTGTGCAAACCGGTAATGTAATTGATGCGTTGAAAAGAGGCGCTGAAATTTTAGAACCGCATGGTATAATAATGGTGCTGGAGCCGCTGAGTGATACACCAAATCTTTTCTTACGTACTTCTGATCAAACATATGAAATATGCAGAGGTGTGAACAGCCCTTCATGCAAGATACTCTACGATATTTACCATATGCAGAAAAACGAGGGTAATCTTATCAAAAATATTGAGCACACCTGGAATGAAATCGCTTATTTCCAGATTGGCGATAACCCGGGCAGGAACGAGCCAACCACAGGCGAAATTAATTACAAGAATGTTTTCAAATATATACACGGCCGCGGGTATAAAGGCGTAATGGGTATGGAACATGGTAATTCCATCAAAGGAAAAGAAGGAGAAGCGGCACTGATAAAAGCGTACAGGGAGAGCGATAGCTTTCTGTAAGTGAATTAATATTTGCTGCGGCAGGGCAATGATTGCAAATAACTTATTGTAATCATTGCCTTTTTTGTTCCTGTTAGAGCATCAGCGTATATACAAGAAGAGATTTTTTAACTTTCTCCTTCTTCTACACTTTCATCTTCAGCGTTCTTCAACACAACGTTTGACATGCGTCTCAGCGGGTTTGAGCGGTTGAAAGCATATTCCGATCTTTGGTATAATATATCTATTGCAGTATATATTGATTGACGCAATGAGGCTTCATCACCTTTGTTCTTGCCGGCAATATCAAATGCGGTTCCGTGATCGGGCGATGTTCTTACAACGGGTAGGCCGGCAGTATAATTTATTCCTTCGCCGGAGGCTAAGGATTTAAAGGGAATCAGTCCCTGGTCGTGGTACATAGCCAGTACGGCGTCAAATTTTTCATAGCTGCCGCGGGCAAAAAAAGCATCCGCGCTATATGGGCCGAATGCGAGTATATTATTTTGTTTTGCTTCTTTAACTGCGGGCTTTATTTGCTCATCTTCCTCTGTGCCAATTAAACCTTCGTCACCCGCATGCGGGTTTAAGCCTAATACAGCAATCTTTGGTTTGTCTATCCCAAAATCTTTTTGCAGGCTTTCTTTCATCAGCACCAGTTTTTTCAGAATAGCCTGCCTGGTAACTGCAGCCGCAACTTCTTTTACAGGAATATGTTCTGAAAGCAATCCAACCCGCATATTATCGGCACACATCAACATCAGCACATCATCAACCCCAAAAAAACTTTTGAGGTAAGGAGTGTGTCCGCTGAAAGAAAATTCAGGCGACTGCACATTTTTTTTATGAATAGGAGCTGTAACAAGCCCTTTTATATTTCCAGCCTTTAACGCCTGTGTTGCAGATTGAAGCGATTTAACCGCATATTTTCCTCCCGTATCGGTAAGTTGTCCCGGTGTTATGTTTACCTCTTCTTCCCAGCAGTTAAAGACATTAATCTGCCTGGGATATGGCCTGGCAATATCTTTAAGATTCTGAAAATTAAAATTTATTTCCGGCAAAGTTTTCCTGTAAAAATTGATCACTTTATTAGAAGCAAAAATTACCGGAGTACACAGATCCAGCAAACGGTTATCTGATAATGTTTTTATGATCAGTTCTATCCCGATGCCGTTCAGGTCGCCACAGGAAATCCCAATTACCGGTTTGTCATTTTGATTTGACATAATTAAAATGTTGAGCTGCGAATGTACACTTTTGTAGCGCTATTTCGTACTTTTAAGCCATCAATGTATACGTTAAAGAAATCATTAGGGCAGCACTTTTTGAGGGACGAGAATATGGTGCTGAAGATCATCGCGGCACTCAGGGAAAATCATTTTCAGCAATTATTGGAAATAGGTCCGGGAGGAGGAGCGCTTACCAAACATCTTATTAATATACCCGGCATTGATTTTAAAGCCGTTGAACTGGATGATGAAAAAATAGCCTTTCTTGAAAATACTTATCCTTCACTGAAAGATAAAATCCTTCACAGCAGTATACTGGATATTGATCAGCCATTTGAAGGGAAGTTTACGGTAATAGGCAATTTCCCTTACAATATTTCCTCTCAGATACTTTTTAAAATACTGGATTGGAGAGATGATGTTGAAGTAGTTGTTGGCATGTTTCAAAAAGAAGTAGCACAGCGCGTAGCGGCAAAACATGGAAATAAAACCTATGGCATTTTAAGCGTGTTGATACAGGCTTTTTTTGATGTGGAATATTTGTTTGAAGTACATGAAAACTGCTTTAATCCGCCACCCAAAGTTAAAAGCGCGGTTATAAGGCTTGTTCCGCGAAAAACACGCCTGGATATTCCTGATGAAGCAAAATTTTTCAGGCTGGTAAAAACTGCGTTTAACCAGCGCCGTAAGATGCTTCGCAACGCTGTAAAGAGTTTGTTTGATGAGCAAACGCTGGCACAACCTGTGTTCAATAAGCGTGCCGAGCAGTTAAGTATCGATGATTTCGTATCCTTGCAGCATTTAATGAATTAAAAGAACAAAATATATCTCCTTAAACTTTTATGAAGAAAGCAATTGTTACCGCAAAAGTGCATCAATACCTGATAGATACCTTAGAGCAAAAAGAATATACCGTTGTATATAAACCACAAATAACTTACAACGAACTGGCAGAAGAAATCAGCGATGCGCATGGATTAATTGTTACCACCCGTTTGAAAATTGACCGTGCAATGATTGAAAAAGCCCCTGCGCTAAAATGGATTGGGAGATTAGGCAGTGGTATGGAGTTGATTGATGTGACTTATGCGGAAAGTAAAAGTATTCAATGTGAGAGTAGCCCGGAAGGTAACAGGAACGCGGTGGGAGAGCAGACATTAGGTGTATTGCTTTGCCTGATGAATAAAATTTGCTCCAGTAGTAAGGAAGTTACGGAAGGTAAATGGATAAGAGATGCAAACCGGGGCACTGAATTAACCGGAAGAACAGTGGGTATAATTGGCTTCGGAAATGCGGGCGGGGCTTTTGCCAAACTGCTATCTTCTTTTGATGTTGAGATACTGGCCTATGATAAATACAAATTTGGATTTGCAGAAGGCAAAGTACATGAAGCAGCACCGGACCAGATAGCCCGATATGCGGATGTGATCAGTATGCATGTGCCGCTAACGGATGAAACTTTTCATATGGCAAATGATGCCTTTTTTAACGCACTGGAAAACAAACCTTATTTTTTAAATGCATGCCGTGGTAAAGTGCATGATACAGCAGCAGTGATCAATGCACTGAAAAACGGGAAGATAGCGGGAGCCGGATTGGATGTGCTGGAAAACGAAAAGCTTGACACCTATACTGCAGCAGAAAAGGAACAGCTAGACTGGCTCACATCGCAGCCCAATGTTATTGTTACACCACATATAGCCGGTTATAGTCATGAAGCTTTTTTTAAAATGGCGAAAGTGGTATTGGATAAGCTTCACTTGTAAAAGCTTCAATATGCTAACGTGAACCATATTTGGTTCGTAAAAAATAATATCTGATTTGAAAACCATTAAGAAGTTAAGAAGCATTAAGGCTTTTACTTAATTTCCTTAATGTCTTAATGGTTATTGTATTAGAACCAATAGTGTTCCCGAATAATAGTTTCCCAACATTTTATGGCTTAATAGCTTGTTTCATTCAATTTTTTATTACTTTTGTCGTCAAACTTAAATGCAACGCTTCGGGGTGAAAACCTGGAGCGTTGTTATTTTTTTACTTTTTATAACCAAAAGAAGTCAGCCATGAGCGAAGTAATGTATGTTACCCAGGAGACTTTGGAGCAACTGAAGGCCGAGTTACAAAAGATGAAAGCAGTTGACAGACCTGCTGCTTCCAGAGCGATTGCCGAAGCCCGGGAAAAGGGTGATTTAAAAGAAAACGCGGAATATGATGCGGCTAAAGAGGCGCAGGGGTTACTTGAAGCAAGAATTGCCAAACTTGAAGGTGATTTAGCCAATGTTCGTATTCTCGAAATTGACAGCATTGATACCAGCAAGGTGAGTATACTTACCAAGGTAACATTAACGAACCTGAATACTAAAAAGAAGGTTACCTACCAGGTGGTTTCAGAAAAAGAAGCTGACCTGAAATCAGGAAAAATTTCTGTTACATCTCCAATAGGACAGGGTATTTTGGGCAAGCAGATTGGTGATGTTGCCGAGGTTAAAGCACCTGCCGGATTAATCAAATTTAAAATTGAAGATATCGCAGTATAAATGCTTTTGTACAACATTGTAACGGGCGGCTGAATAGCCGCCTTTTTTGTTGTTATTACTTGCCGCTGTTTAATTATTTTTGTTTTATGACGATATTCTCAAAAATCATAGCAGGCGAAATTCCTGCTTACAAGATTGCTGAAAACGATACATGCTATGCTTTCCTTGATATATTTCCTATGATGAAAGGGCATACGCTTGTTATACCTAAAACAGAGGTGGATAATTTATTTGATCTGCCGGCAGATTATCTTGCTGAATTGATGTTGTTTGCACAGAAAATAGCGAAAGCCATTGAAAAATCATTTGATTGTAACCGTTGCGGATTAAGCGTTGTTGGACTGGAAGTGCCACATGCACATCTTCATCTTATCCCGATCAATAGTGCAGATGATCTGAATTTTACAAGAGCAAAGCTGAAATTATCACCAGCGGAATTAAAGGAAGCGCAGGAGAAGATCATATCGAATTTATAAGAACTCGTTTTATCCTCCATCATTAGCCTTTAACCCTCCGCTCTTCACCTTCCTTTCCTCATTTTCCTGCAACTCTGCCCGGGTTATCCGTTACAAATTGCTCCCAGGTAGCTTTTTTTGTTCGCTTTGCAGGAGTTGAAGTTTCGTTGTTGATTGGTGAACTTAGCTGAAAATGATGGCAAATTGCTACCGCCAGAGCATCTGAGGCATCAAAATATGCAGGAGAATGGGTAATATTTGTAATCCGCTGAAGCATTTCCCATACCTGGTTTTTATCTGCGTTACCATTGCCGGTAATAGATTGTTTAACCTTCCTGGGCGAATATTCTGTAACCGGTATGCCGCTTTGCATTGCTACAGCAATGGCCACACCCTGTGCCCGACCAAGTTTTAGCATACTTTGCACGTTTTTGCCAAAAAATGGAGCTTCAATAGCAAACTGGTGTGGCTTGTATTTGCTGATTATAGCCTGCACATGATGGTGAATGATAGACAGCCTTTCATAATTATCTTTTTTTGCCGATAGTTTAAGCACATCCATTTCCAATAATTCAATCTTTGATGCGTTTACACAAATAACCCCATATCCCATTACGAGTGTTCCGGGGTCAATACCTAAGATTATCTGACTGTTTTGCAAAAGCTGATTTTTAAATGAAGGTTGCAAACAAAAATATCAAAATTTTCCTCAATGCAGTATTGGGCCCTGCATTGTTCCTGTGGATTGTATACTCCATATACAAGCAGATAGCGCATCAACCTGATCTGCTGCTATCAATGCAATATGTAAAACAGGCGCTTTTTGGACCGCTTGCCTGGAAATTATGGCTGGTACTTTTTCTTATGCTTATAAACTGGATGATTGAGGCGCGGAAATGGCAGGTATTAATGGCGCCATTACAATACATGTCTTTGAGCACATCCTTTAAAAGTGTGTTGGCAGGGGTTTCCTTAGGAGTGAGCACACCAAACAGGGTGGGTGAATATGGAGGCCGCATGTTATACATATATGAAGACGTGAGATTAAAATCAGTATCTATGTCTTTGCTGGGCAACATGAGCCAGTTGATTATAACATTGTTGCTGGGGTGTGCCGGGTTATTTATTCAGAAAGATATTGTTTATACAGCGTGTGCCGGTTACAATATTTCCTACCACTGGTTTATTATTTTCAACTGGATGGCTGTTATTATTACTATACTGGTGGTGGCATTATATTTTAGATTCGGCTGGATTGTAAGTATAGCTACTCCTATACGCTTCATTAATAAATGGCTGGCAAAAATGAATGGCTTACATGGTGTGAGTGTTACAATTTTGTTAAGAGTGCTGGTCTTATCTGCTGTACGTTATGTTGTGTTCGTCTGTCAATATATCTTAATGCTTCAACTGATGCATGTTGACCTTAATATAACAGATGCATTCTGGTTGATAACTGTATTATATCTTATATTAGCAGTTATTCCAAGTGTAACCCTGCTTGAACTGGGAATGAGAGGAATGATTGCTGTATTGCTGTTTGAAGGGTTTAGTGAAAATACACTGGGTATATATGCAGCGTCAGCAGGAATATGGTTTGTCAATCTTATTATACCGGCTATTGCAGGGGGTTTATTAATGCCAGGATTAAAATTATTTAACAGGTCATGAGGCGAAAATTATTGATATCATTTTTATTGATCATAACTGCTATACGTCTTAATGCAGGCGCTGATTTTTGTGGTATACGCAATACCTGTTTTTCTTCCGGAGAAAAAATAATTCTGAAGGTATACTATAACGCGCTGGGGTTATATGTGGATGCAGGGACTGCTATCTTTAACACAACCCTGGAAAATTATAATGGTAAAACAGTTTATCACGCGGTGGGCGAAGGTTATTCAAACAGCTCTTACGACTGGATATTTAAAGTAAGGGACAGGTATGAAACCTATATGGATACCGCCACACTTAAACCTTACCGTTTTATCAGGAATGTAGAAGAGGGAAAATATAAAAAGCATGAAAATGCCAGCTTTAACCATGAGGCAAATAGCGTGGTAACTACAAAGGGGGTATTTAAAACACCCGATTGCGTACAGGATGTTATAAGCGCTGTTTATTATGCCCGTAATATCAATTTTGACAGTTATGCAGTGAATGATAAAATAAACCTGAGTGTTTTTCTTGATGATGAAATCCATAATATCTATGTCCGGTATATGGGTAAGGAAACGATCAAGACGCGATATGGGAAATTCCGTGCAATCAAATTCAAGCCATTGCTTATTAAAGGAAGTATGTTTGAAGGTGGCGAAAAAATGACTGTGTGGGTTAGTGATGACGCCAATCATTTACCGTTGCGCATAGAAAGTGAAATAGTGGTAGGTAGTGTAAAGGTTGATATGATGGGCTACCGCAATTTGAGATACCCGTTGAGTTCGTTGATAAAGTTCAGGTAGAAGGTTTGTAGTTTGTGGTTTGTGGTTTGTAGTACATTGGCAAACCTTAAACCACAAACCACAAACCACAAACTACAAACACCTATCTCTCATTTCTCCGGTTCTTCCAGTACCCGTATTTCCACCAGCCTGAAATCAATTTCCTGGCCTTCACTTTGCAGCGCAATAAACCCTTCTTTTAAAAGTTTGCCATCAATCTTTATTGTAGGATCATAACGGTTGGCAACACCTCCTCCGATTTGTGGTTTGGAATATTGTAATACAGTGTCGCCATTAATGATGTGCGTGATGAGTGAATCACCCAATACTATGGCTTCGGCTCTTACCCATTGATCGCCATCATAAGTTTTTGAAGTAGATTCTATGCAATGCCTTGGGTCAATTCTGCCCTGGTATACCACATCTGTTCCGGGCGAACACATATTACCCGTAGGGCGTGGGTTGCCGTCTCCAAGTCCGCCTAAAAATTGCATTTCTACAGAAATAGGCCAGTCCTGTTCTTTTGGCATAGTGCGTGGATCCTGCGAATGCAGCATTACACCACTGTTCCTGATGGTATAGCCGGGTGCATCCTTGCGCCATATACCTGTAAACCTGTACTCCACCACAAGATGATAATAAGAGTAAGGCGTTTTAAAGTAGAGATGCCCGTATTGCTCATTGAATTTATCATATTGATCATAACGCACTTTGATCATTCCGTCTTCCACGCGAAATGTATTTCCATAATTTTCTCCCACTTCATGATGATGAATTTTTACAATCCAGTCATTGATATCTTTTCCATTAAATAATGGTATCCAGTCAGCTTTGTTGGCATCCGTTTGAGAAAAACCGTGTATGCTTAAAACTGAAAGACAAAAACAAGTAATTAGCTTTTTCATATTGATATAATAACTTTTAAATTATTCTTTTCCCGGTCCATATAACGGTCTGCCATTCCTGGTGCCATTATGTTGTCCGTTGTTTACTGTTATGTCGCCATTTACTATTACATATTTAAATCCTGTGGAATAGGCATGCGGCTTTTCAAAAGTGGCATTGTCCTGCACCGTATTTTCATTAAAGATAACAATGTCGGCAAACATACCTTCCCTGATTAGTCCCCGCCCATGCAGTTGAAATTTTTGAGCGGGAAGAGATGTCATTCTTCTGATAGCTTCTTCTAAGCTGATCACTTTTTCAGTACGAACATATTTTGCAAGTACTCTTGCATTGGTTCCATACCCGCGGGGATGGGGCATTCCCTCACCGAATACGCGGATGGAAGCGTCGCTTGCAAACATATTGAAAGGGTATTGCATGATATGTTTTACATCATTTTCGCTCATGCCATGAAAGACTGCGCCGGCGCCGCCATTTAGCATAATATCAATTACTGTTTCCGCTTCCTGTTTTGCTTTATGTTTTCTGCCTTTTAACAGGTTGATCTGCTCTATACTTTTGCCATTATAGGTACTGTCTGACTTATAACTGGCTACAACCGCGTAGCTGAAATGCTTGAGTTTCCTTTTTTTCAGTTTGGTGAGCATATAATCAATCACATAGGTTTTGGTTACAGGTCTTTGCAGGCGTGCAACAATGGAGTCCTGCCCATCAGCCAAAATTTCATCAGGCAGTAATGTGCTGATAGAAGTGCTGCTGGCTGTATAAGGATACTGGTCGATGGTTACATCAATACCTTCGTTTCGCGCTTTTTCAACCATGGGAAGTGTTATCGTGCTTCTTCCCCAGTTTTGCTGACCGCTTACTTTAAAATGTGAAATTTCAACAGGCATATGAGCTGCTCTTCCTATGGCGATAGCTTCATCAATAGCATCGGTTACTTTATCGCCTTCATCCCTGATATGTGATGCATATACTCCACGAAATTTCGCGGCAGCCTTAGCAAGGCTTAATACTTCAGATGTTTTACTGTAAGTGCCGGGTATATATATCAACCCGGTTGATAATCCTACGGCGCCATCCTTCATTGCCTTTTCTACCAACGCTTCCATCTTTTGTAATTCTTCGGGAGTGGCATCACGGTTGGCACGTCCCATAATGGCTTTTCTTACATCGTTATGACCTATCAGCGAAGCAACGTTGATGGATAAACGAAGGGAGTCAAGAAAATCAAAATACTTTGCTATGTCAACGTTTGACGCGCCGCAGTTGCCTGCTACTACTGTGGTTACTCCATCATAAATAAAGCTTTCAGCGCCCGGCGCTTTTGCTTCATCTCCTTCAATATGTGTATGCACATCAATAAAGCCCGGCGCAATGATCAACCCGGATGCATCAATTGTTTTGGGTGAAGTAAAATTCAGAGATTTTCCTACGCTGATAATCTTATCCCCTTTTATAGCCACATCTCCATAATACCAGTTATTGCCGGTGCCATCAATGATCTTCCCGTTTTTAATAAGTATATCACATTGCTCCTGCGCGGAGATAAAAACTGGAAACAATAAGCATAAAAAAACTATTCGCTTAAACATACGAAAGAAAACTATTTTAGATCATCAAGTTTGAAAGTGTCTTTTACCCGGATACCTTTTTCTGTCATGGCAAGCGTGCAGCATTCATGGAATGGATCATGTTCAAAAAAAAGAATAAAGTTATTTTGCAGCGCTTCCTGCAGAAAAGCTTTCTTTTCCTGCAGCGTAGTTAAAGGGAACATATCGTACGCCATAACATAGGGAATGGGTATATGCCCGGTTGATGGTAAAAGATCGGCCATGTACACAATGGTGCGTCCCCTGTAGCTGATCTGCGGCAGCATCATACCTTTTGTATGCCCGTTTACAAAACGAACGCTTATGTTTTCGGTGAAAGATATATCTTCAATTACTTCAATCATGTTCAGTTTACCGCTGTCCTGTATCGGTTGAATATTTTCTTTCAGAAAAGAAGCTTTTTCTCTGTCGTTTGGTTTGATGGCCCATTGCCAATGTTGCTCATTGCTCCAGTAGGTGGCATTTTTAAAGGCAGGCACCATTTTATTGTTTTCTATCACAATAGCACCGCCTACATGATCAAAGTGAAGATGGGTTAAAAAAACATCAGTAATATCATTACGGTGAAACCCGGATTCTGCCAGCGATTTATCCAGCGAGTGATCTCCATGCAGATAATAATGACCGAAAAATTTCGCATCCTGTTTATTGCCCACGCCGGTATCTACAAGAATAAGCCTGTTGCCATCCTCAATCAAAAGACAACGCAGTGCCCAGGAGCATAAATTATTTTCATCTGCCGGGTTAAGTTTGTTCCATATACTCTTAGGAACTACACCAAACATTGCGCCGCCATCTAATTTAAAAAAGCCTGTATTGATAGAATATAATTTCATGATGCTAAATGTAAAATTCAATAGTGTTAATCAGCTATCGAATTTACTATATAATGTGTTATGGAGAGTGGTGTAATGTATTAAAAGTAAGGACTGCAATCGTCCTTTCGATCCCGCCTTCATGAAGATTAGAATGAATGAATGTAGCGACGGGAGAGCACTTTTCTCACCGAAGGTAAATCTGTTAGGCAGTAATGCGAAAGTTGAGCATTAGTACAAATGCCCGGCAGATTTCTCCCTCGCGTAAGAGTGATTATAGCACCGATACATTCCGTAAATATCCGCCATATCCGTTTTATCCGTGTTCCATTCTGCGTATTGGGCATGCCCGAAGTTATTTTTAAATAACCCCTGATATATTTCCTGCCACTAATTCCGGCGAAACAGGATTTGCTACACAAAGAGCCACAAAGCATGCACAAAGTTACACAGAGCGATTTATTATTCTTTGTGGCTCTTTGTGTAGCCTTCGTGTACCTCTGTGAAATAACCAGTGAATAATGCAACCGGTAAGCCGGGAACTTATAAGCTGTAACCGGCATCCTGCCGCGTAGCGGTTACGTGTTTATAGAAAGAAAGCAAATGTCATCCTTATATTTTTCCTGAATCAGGTTTGGTACCCGAGATGACGTATAGCCTGTATCTTATCGCGGCTTGATCCAGTCTTCAGGATTAAGGTACTTAGGCTTGTCACCAACTACAACATTCACTACAAACAATACCTTGCCAATGCCATCTTCGTCTTCTGATTCGGCAGCTCTTCCAATAACCTGGCCAAGCTTAACTTCACTGCCCTTGCTTACCGGTATGCCGGTAAGATTATAATAGGTGGTTAGATATTTGCCATGTCGGATAGTAACAGCAGAAACCTCACCAAAATTGTGAACAGAAGATACAGTGCCTTCATATACTGCTTTTACAGAAGCGCCAATATCGGTTTGAATATAGATGCCAATATTATCTTCATATAGTTTTGTATCTTCTATACGCTGCCGTCCAAAATGTCCTGTTATTTCACCTTTGCTTACAGGCCAGGGTAATTTTCTCCTGTTATTCTCAAAACCCATTGATACTGCAGTTACCTCCGGCGTGTTTTCAAGTGTGCTGGCTGACCTGGTTCTTGCAGGAGCCGCGGTTGCCGTGCTGCCGGATGTTTTATTGGCTGCTGCTGCTTTTGCCGCTGCTTCACGTTTAGCTTTTTCCTCTTTTTCAGCGGCCAGTATTTCTCGTTTAATAATGGCGGCTATAGAGCTTTTAATATTATTTTCCAGTTTCTTTTTGGAAGTCAGTTGTTTTTCCAGTTCCTTTTCCTTTGTTTTCAGACTAGATAAAACAACATCTTTTTCCCGCTTTTCATCTTCCAGCTTCTTCATCTGGGCGCTTTGCTCAGTCAGCGTTTTAGCTTTCAGATCTTTATTCTCTGCGAGGGATCTGTTTTTTTGCTCTAATAAAATATGCGTTCTTGTAATGTTATCTACCTGCTTTTCACGATAGTCCCTGTACGACTTGAGATAGGTTACACGTTTCACGGCATCATTAAAACTTACCGCGGAAAAAATAAAATTGAGCATATCATAGCTGCTCCTGTTTTTATAAGCGTATTCTATTGTTTTAGCATATTGCTGTTTCAATGTGTCCAGCTCCTTGGTAAGCCTGTATATTTCCCGGTTATTGGTAAAAATATCTTCATCTATCAGGCGAACCTGCCTGTTGATGGTTTCTATAATGGCATCTCTTTTTTTGATCAGGTTGCGTATACGGGCTAACTGATCAAGGCTTTCTTTCTTACTTTTCTTAACCGAGTTCTGTGATTGCCTTAATTCTTCAATTTCTTTCTGAATCTGTTTTCGCTGGTTTTCAAGTTCATCTTTTGTTTGGGATAGCGTTGGGGTTGCCCAGGCGGCAAAAAATACAACGAGGATGATTGAAACAAGATTACGCATGCCAGAATTTTTATTGAATAAAGGGTGTTCTGCAAATAACGATACTAAATAAGCAGGATTGCACTGTTTATTGTTAAAATTATTTCACTTTATAATTCTTCGGTATGTTAAACGGAAAATTTAACGGTTTATCAAACTCTGCCTGTTTGATGTTAAGGCTTATTTCAAGTCTTGTTTTTTCAGCAACGGCAATCTTCCGGTCTCCCGAAAATAATCTTCCCTCAATATTTATATAATCATTATAAGTAAAATCGGCTGTTCTGTTCCGGGTGGCGTCTACATCGTCCAGCTTGCTATGCAGTATGGCAAAATCATCTTTGCGCATAGTAAGCAGTTGTTTAAAAACGCTGTCTGCCGTAGATAAAGAAACAGAACCTTCCGTTTCTTTATACATCAGTACATTGGTGCTGTCAAGAAAAACAGGATTACCCACTATAATATCCTGCAGCGTAAAAAAATTAACCGGCAATTTTATGAGTTCTTTTATATAGTTAACGGATTGAAGCTGCACTTCTTTATCAAGACTGTTACGGATCTTCACACTGTCAGGTGTAATATATACCCGGAAAGCCTCAATACCTAAGGCTGCTATGATAGATATCCAGATTATACTATCCTTCTGTATTCTTACAAATGCGTTGAAGTCATAATTCCTTTGCTTACTATCCTTGTAATCAACCTTGATTTTTGAAGCAAATGTTTTGAAATCTACATGATTCGAGCGGATTTTTTCAAAAGCGGTATGCACCAATTTTGCCGAGTCGGTTTCAGCGGGATTTACAAGCAGGGTGATTGTAGTATCTTTTTTAGTCATAGCCGATTGCAGCTTTTTTGAACTGCGGCAGCTATAAATAGTTACGGATAATAGCAATATGGCTTCAATGATCTTTACATGCATCTGCTTCTCATTAATTTTTGCCCGTGTGACCGAAGCCGCCTTCATTACGGGTTGTTACGCTAATCATGTCAACAGTTTCCCATGTACATTGCTCAACCTGCTGAATAACCAGTTGGGCAACCCTGTCGCCCGGTAAAATAGTCTGGGGATCGTTGGACAGGTTGATCAGGATGACTTTTACTTCACCACGGTAATCCGCATCTATTGTTCCGGGTGTGTTGAGGCAGGTAATGCCCTGCTTAATGGCTAAACCGCTGCGGGGGCGAACCTGCACTTCGTAACCTTCAGGAATTTCCATGAACAATCCCGTAGGTATTAAAGTTCTTTCAAGCGGTTGTAAAGTTACCGGCGCGGTAAGATGCGCTCTTACATCCATTCCTGATGCACCTGTTGTGGCATAAGAAGGCAATGGATTATCTGATTGGTTAATGACTTTTATGATTACTGGCATTGGGCAAAAATAAGGGTTTGAATTGGTTTAAGCTATCAGCGGTCAGGTATCAGCTATCAGCAGTGAGCTTTCAGTTCATAGCTCACCCATTAACGCTCTCCTTGCTTAAGAAAAGGGATGATTGTGCTCCAAGGGCTGAAAGCTGATTGCTGACTGCTAATCCCTATTCTCCCTTCTTCAACAACACACTCGCATATGCCATCAATCCTTCTTCACGGCCGGCAAACCCCATTTTTTCGGTAGTGGTTGCTTTCACAGAAACATCCTGGGGCGTTAAATGTAAAATGCTTGCAATTACATTACGCATCTGCTCAACATAGGGTTTTATTTTAGGCGCTTCAAGACAAAGCGTAGAATCGATATTCACTATATCATACCCTTCTTTTCTTATCAGTTCAAAAGTTTTTTCGAGCAGTATTTTACTATCGATATCTTTAAATGCTGCGGAAGTATTGGGAAAATGCAGACCGATATCTCCCAAAGATAAAGCACCCAGCATGGCATCGCAGATGGCATGAAGTAATACGTCTGCATCGCTATGTCCCAGGGCACCTTTGTAATGCGGGATTTCCACACCGCCTATCCATAATTTTCTTCCTTCAACCAATTGATGAAAATCTACACCGGATCCAATTCTGTATGACATGTAATTGTTGGTTTTGGGCTAAGATAAATAAAAACAAAAACCCGGCAGAGAATGGCTGCCGGGGGATATAAAAAATTTATTTAGCGTGTAACCGGAACAATGGTGATTGCCTATTGCCCATTGCCTATCACTCTAAAACGCTATTTTATTCGTACTTCCTGTTTCTTCTGCATCAGCGCCGAGATTAAACAGCAGGCTGAAGCGAAGCGTATTGGAAAGCGGGTTCCTGTTAACGCCATTACCTGAAGGCAGGAGATAAGAAAAGTTCAAGCCAAAAATATTATAGTTGATGCCAACGCCCATGGTAAAATAGCTTCTTTTGCCCATGCTTCTTGTATCAGCATAATATCCTGCACGCAATGCAAACTGATCATTATATACATATTCAGCGCCTGCGGCATAAGATATAGCGTTATTGCTGAAAGATTTCATCCAGCCGGATACAACACCATCACTGTTATATTTATCAAAGTCTTCCTGGCTGGCATCCTGACCCGGAGGTGCGGGTACCAGTAATTTATTCAATTCTGCATTCAGACTGATTTTATGCACTTCGTTGGTAACCCATGTATGCCCAACGCCTACACCAAGGTTAGCAGGTATGAAATTTTTCTGGGTAGCATCAGAAGTATACCCGATTTTTCCGCCCAGGTTGCTGAAAGCAGCGCCTATATTCCATCCCTGTCCTTCTTCATTAGCGCCATTATAATAAATACCAACATCACCTGCAACGGTATTTCCTGCTTTATAGGCATTGGCGCCCGGAGCATTACCCGCAAGGTTGGAATATATATATCTTAATGCTACACCTAATGATAATTTGTCTGAAAGTTTGCGTGAATAACCAAGGTCTAATCCAAATTCCCTTGGTCTGCCCTGGTTCAGATCATTACCCAGCGCATCCGTAAACTGTATATTACCAAGGCTGAAATAACGAAGAGAAGCCGAAATCGCCTGTTGCTCATCAAGCTTATAATATCCTGCTAATGATGCGAGAAAAACATCAGATAATCCGAGGTCTTTAAGCCAGGGAGTATACGTTAAACCAACACCACTATTGGTTTTAGCAAAAGGGTATTTGGCTACATTATAAAACTGGGAATTAATATCAGCGGAGGTAGATACGCCCATGTCTCCCATACCACCGGCACGTGCATCAGGCGAAATCCTTAAAAAGGGAACCGCTGTAGTTACTATATTAATCTTGTCAGCATCCTGGGCGAAACCATGCGATGATATCCCCACAAGCAGCAAACCCGCAAGACAAAATCTCTTCAATGAGTGTGTCATTAGAAATAGTATTTATTGAAAATGAATAATGAGTAGCATTCTATTCAATATTCGGATAGCTTTTAATGTGATAAAATTCAAGCTGCAAAGTAAAGTCGTTTTGGTATTCCGGTATCTTTTTTGTAACTGTTAAAATACAAAAAATCTCTGCCCTTCAATCAATTATAGTACCATTTTTGAAATACCACAGCAAAGAAACGGGTTTAGCCCTAATATTATTGTTTATTGCATGGTTTTCACCACTTTGATTGAAAAAAGCAAAGTTTAGCATTTAATAAACATAAAAACTTATTATACATCTGTACTTATTTTTATAAAGTGTTTAAATTGCGCATTGTTTAGCGTTAAAGACCGTTTATATTGATAGTATATCAGTCTGAAATGCAATAATCAGATTATAATACCCGTTATCTTTTTTAGTTTAAATCCAGCAAAAATGCAAAGACTACTGAAAGCTAAGAATCTTGTGCTCTTACCGGCGGCGGTTGTGCTGCTGTTCAGTTCATGTAAAAATGGGCTGTTTGGTAAGAAAAAACATGAAAAATCCGAAGTGACCGGTTGGAACTACAATGACAAAAACATGGGTGGTTTCAACGTGTCAAAGGAAAAAGAACAAGGAACCGGACCCGGTCTCGTATTTGTTCAGGGTGGTACATTCACTATGGGTGCCACACAGGAAGATGTAATGGGCGAATGGAACAATATTCCGCGCCGTGTTACCGTATCTTCTTTCTACATTGATAAAACAGAAGTTGCCAACGTTCACTACCGAGAATATCTCCACTGGCTCGAAGCAGTGTTTGATGATCCCCAGTATGCGCAGGTGCTTGAAGCTGCTAAACCGGATACCCTGGTTTGGAGAGAAGAGCTGGCGTATAATGAGCCATTGGTAGAGTATTATTTCCGTCACCCTTCTTATAACAACTATCCTGTAGTGGGTGTTAGCTGGAAGCAGGCAAATGATTTTTGTTTGTGGCGCAGTGACAGGGTAAACGAAAGAATACTTGTTGAAAAAGGATATATCAATAAAAACCAGTTAAAAACTTTGCAGGGACAGGGCCAGGAAAACTTTAATACCCAGGCTTACCTCAAAGATCTTTATCAGCCCCAGCCTGGTAAGCCTAAAAAGAATCCTTTGATGGATGCTAATGGCAGACCAAGAACAAAAGTAAACTTTGAAGATGGCTATATGTTGCCGAACTACAGGCTCCCGACAGAAGCTGAGTGGGAATATGCAGCATATGGTTATATATTACAGAACCCCAAGCCAAAGAAAAAATCTAATGGTACTGGTGAAGAGGTTGTAAAAGAAAAGCAGGTTTACGCATGGAGTCAGAATGTAAACGGGCTCAGAGACAGCCGCCACGGAAGCTGGCAGGGTAAATTCCTTGCAAACTTCAAACGTGGTAGTGGTGATATGATGGGTGTTGCCGGTGGTTTGAATGATAATGCTTCAATCCCCGGTCCTGTAGACGCTTTTTATCCCAATGGTTTCGGTTTATATAATATGTCCGGAAACGTTAACGAGTGGGTATCTGACGTATACCGTCCTCTTTCTAACATTGATAATGATGACTTTAACCCTTATCGTGGTAATAAGTTTGAAAAGTTCAAAAAGAACGATAACAATGAATATGAAAGAGACAGCCTGGGCAGGGTACTTAAAGTAGATGTGACTGACGAAGAGAGTAAAAACCGTCGTAATTATCAGCGCGGTAATGTAATCAACTTTGTTGATGGTGATTCTGCTTCACAGGTTACATATGGTTACGGTGTAACCACTTTGATCAGCGACCACTCAAGAGTAATTAAAGGTGGAAGCTGGAACGACCGCGCATACTGGTTAAGCCCTGGTACACGCCGTTTCCTTGATGAAACCCAGGGTAGCAGTACGGTAGGTTTCCGTTGCGCTATGGACCGCGTGGGTAGCCAGGAAGGCAATGGATTTAAACCTGGTAATAACTGGAGCAAACGCAGGCAAAATTCCCGCAAATCATAAGATCAGTAGTCTTAATATTATATACACAGGCTGTCTCAAAAAGGCAGCCTGTTTTTATTTGTTTGTGGTTTATAGTTTATAGTTTGCGAAACCACAAACTATAAACTTTCTACTTTTTTTAGCTTTTTTTACTAAAATTGTTAGTGTTAATAAGTTTATCCATATCTTTACATTCAACAATTAATTTTACCAATCTAAAACCTCATACTTTATGTCTGCAAATACTGAAAAGCTGAAAGCGCTTAAGCTAACCATTGACAAAATCGAAAAAGACTTCGGCAAAGGAAGTGTAATGATGATGAATGAAAAGGGAGAACAACAACTGGAAGTTGTATCTACGGGCTCTATAGGGCTTGATATAGCACTGGGTGTTGGTGGTGTTCCCAAAGGAAGGATAGTAGAAATATACGGACCTGAATCAACCGGTAAAACAACCATTGCCATACATATTATTGCGGAGGCGCAGAAAAAAGGCGGTGTATGCGCTATCATAGATGCAGAGCATGCATTTGATAGTAACTATGCGCAAAAGCTCGGCGTTGATGTAGACAATTTATTGATCTCTCAACCGGATTATGGCGAGCAGGGTTTGGAAATAGCTGATCGCCTGATCCTGTCTGGTGCGCTTGATGTAGTGGTGATAGATTCTGTTGCTGCGCTTGTGCCTAAGGGTGAACTGGAGGGAGAAATGGGTGACAGCAAAATGGGATTGCAGGCAAGGCTGATGTCGCAGGCATTACGCAAATTAACAGCCACTATCAGTAAAACAAACACCGTATGCATTTTCATTAACCAGTTAAGAGAAAAGATCGGTGTAATGTTTGGCAACCCGGAAACCACTACCGGCGGTAATGCACTTAAATTCTATGCTTCGGTAAGATTGGATATCCGCCGTATGGCGCAGATAAAAGATGGTGATGAGGCAATAGGAAACCGTGTAAAAGTAAAAGTGGTAAAAAATAAAGTAGCGCCTCCTTTCAGAGCTGCTGAATTTGATATAGTATTTGGTGAAGGTATTTCTAAAGTAGGTGAGATTATAGATATGGGAGTTGAAATGAACATCATCCAAAAAAGCGGTAGCTGGTATAGCTATAACAGCGACAAACTCGGGCAGGGAAGAGATTCGGTTAAGCAATTGCTGCTTGACAATCCTGAACTGGCAAATGAAATAGAAGCTAAGATAAGGGAGAAGATTAAAGAAGACCAGGCGTGATAGGGGCGTAGGGCATGAAGATGTAGGGTGTAAGGTGTAGGGCATGGGTGTAAATGTAACCCCATCCTCTATACCTTATTCTTTTTATTCGGTATAGGGAGGCAACGCTAACTGATATAGACCGATAGCTGAAGGCTGATAGCTGATAGCCCACAGCCCATAGCTGAAGGCTGACTGCTTTTAATTAGCTTTGTCGCCGTAAAATATACACAGGCATGATAAACTCCCGTATTTTAAAGAAAAGGAAAAGGATAGCATTAGTAGCGCACGATCATAAGAAAAAGGATTTAATTGAATGGGCTATTTTTAACAAGACAATCCTGGCAAAGCATGAGCTTATAGCTACGGGCACTACAGGAAAATTGCTTGAAGAAAATCTTGACAGGCCGGTAAAGCAAATGTTGAGTGGCCCGTTGGGAGGAGATCAGCAAATCGGCGCGATGATTGCACAGGGAGAAATAGATGTACTTATTTTCTTTTGGGATCCTATGGAGGCGCAACCGCATGACCCTGATGTAAAAGCTTTATTGCGGCTTGCTATTGTTTGGAATATACCTGTAGCTAACGACAGGGCGACTTCGGATTTCTTAATGACTTCTCCTTTGATGCATGAGGAGTATGAAGCTACCATTCCGGATTATAACAGTTATATTAAACGAACGGTGTAATTATGCTGGTTAGTTTGCGTGCATGGAAAAAAAATGACCGGGAGATTTTGGCAACACTTGCCAATAATATCAAAATATGGAATAACGTACGCGACAGGCTTCCCCACCCGTATACATTACAAAACGCAGATGAATTTATACGCTATTGTATCGCCCCTGAAATACCCTTTGTATTAGCCATAGAAGCAGATGGAAAGCTGGCCGGTTGCATAGGACTGGAAATGCAGGAAGACGTTGCCCGTATCAGTGCTGAAATTGGGTATTGGATAGGAGAGCCATTTTGGGGCAAAGGAATAGCAACAAAAGCGGTAGCACTTATGATGGATTATGTGGCTGAACATTTTTCCTGCCTGGTTCGCATATACGCTAAAATATTTGAGTATAATACCGCATCTATGAAAGTGCTTGAAAAGAACGGCTTTCACATGGAATGTATTCACCGGAAAGCTGTAGAAAAGAATAATAAAATATGGGATGAATATGTGTGGGTAAAATTCACTGATGAGGGAAAGTGATGAATGCCATTTACTACTTAATAGCTACAGCATAGCGATAAAACCTGCCTGCAGCAACTATACTGTATATACTTGCATATAACCACTATTGTCCGGGAAATATGAATCGTGTTAAGTATTCACTCCTTCCTGCCAGCTGACTTGCAAAGGTGAGGGACGGTACTCTAGCATAACACCAAACTATATTAACTACCACGTCACCTACGAATTATAACCAGGCAAGCGTTTAAATATTCATCACACTTGTAGATTTTCAGCTTCCTGCTCTCGCTATTTTATCAACCTGATTTGAATCGGGACTCCCTTCTCTGCCGTGCGGAGAGGGCCGGGGGTGAAGGAGATAAGTATACAGGTTTGTGGGCAGGCTAAATCAGGGGGCGCTGCTCCTGAATCGCGCTGCTTTAAAAACTATATAAGGACAGGCTACAGTTGTCATATACAACGGGTTTTGCTGGTGGGAGGGTGGATAGAAACATTCATACGGCGCAGCTGCTTCACCTCCTTTCCTGAAATCATTTTCTCTAAGATCATCTATATATGCTTTGGCTAATTGCTGCGCATTTTTTTGATTTACTAATGCGATAGCATAACACACCCATCCTGTTGGTGTACCCCAATATGCGCCGTTTTGATATTCATTTTTGCGGGACAGCGAAATTTCCCATGCCGTTTTTTCATTAAAATCGTCCGTAATCAGTATATGCCGGATATTTCCTTTATATGCCAGTGTACCTTTTTCATACGCATCTGATAATGCCTGGCACGCTTTGGTAAGATCATCTCCTTCCAGAACATTAAGCCACACAGCATATGCTGTTGACCATGTATCTGCCTGTTTGCTCTTTCCTGTTGAAGCACGCAGCATACCTTTTTCATCTGCAAAAGTTGAAGGCAACGCTTTTTTTATAGCTGAGGCAATCTGTTTGTATCGATCAGCTTTTAAGGGTTGATGAATCATTGTAAACAGTTCAGCCATCTCGCTGGCTGCCCGGTATTTTAAAAGAGAAGCAAAACAAAGATCTCCTGTAATTTCTTCCGCGTCTCTGAATCCAAAATCTACTCCCCTGAAAGCATCATTAGTGTAAACAATATGATTATCTGCCCTGACAGGAGGAACTTTAAATGCGATCTCTAACCTGTCTATCAAACGGGTTCCGTTAATATCTTTATTGAGTAAAACAACATCTGAAGTTGTTTTTACATAATTGTATGCCATGTGAACAAAATAAAACTGGTCGCAATAAGGAGGAGTCGTTCCAAATTGTTTTGTTCCCTGCTCTTCATAGCTATATGTACCGGGATAATAAATAGGCAAACTATTATCAATACGGATGTGATCAGCAATGGCACCCAGCGGAATAAGGCTCCCGTTTTTTGTGATCCATGTTTGATCGCATTGGGTAGAAGCTGCAAGTAAGAGCATGTGCTTTTGTTCTTTAGCTGTAATAAAGCCTGTTTCTAACGCCATCGCATAATCTCTTATCCAGAATGATGGATAAGCATTTCGGCCTCCGGGCCTTATCAAAACTCCGCCGGTATTATTTTCACCGAAAGAAGGAATTGCCTGTCCCGGGAAAATTCTGGAACTATCTATAACTGCGCTTGTAATGGTTTTTAAAAAAAGTAAATCATCATTACTGATAAGCGTTTGCTTTTTCTGCGAAAAACAAATTGTATGAATAAATATGGTGAATATAAGCATGGCAATACGAATCATACCCGGTATTTTATATACAATATAGTTTTTAAAATATAATCAGGGGAGGTATATGTTAATAATACAATACCCGCATTGCAGAAATACACTGTTAAGAAACGATTGAATTCTCTTTCTTCAAAAATATAGCAGTAAATTGCTGATATAAATAGGTACATATGCAGAAAATAGAATTGAGCAATAATCAATACAGGCTATTATTACAGCTTGCATTTCTTGGTGTGGAGATGATAGATAATGCGGCATTAGGAGATGAAGAGGGAGATGAAGAAGAATCACAATTGATGAATGAGGCAATTGACCTGGAACATTTTTTAATTGCACAGCACAAAAAATTTGGAGTAAAAGATATAGTGGAAATAAACGAAGAAGAGGATGAAATGGTGTACAAACCGGAGTTTCTAGAGGAGTGTAAGTTTATTGCCAATAGCGCTTATATGAATAAAGCAGCGGAGATAGCATCTTTTCAAATGGGTATCCGGGATTTTAAAGAAGTTAATGGCCAGGAAGCATTGGAGAAGCTCTCTCCTGAAAAAGGAGTAGACAATTTAATGAGCTATTCATCAAAATACCTGGAAGAAATATTTGAAAACGGATTCGCAAATTTTTATTTGCGTAATGCTGCTCCTTCTAAAATCATTACTTTTTCTTAATCTCGTGTTATTACCCGGAAACACTATTAGTTCTTAACCATTAAGGAATTAAGAAAATTAAGTAAAGCGCCTTAATATACCTTAACTTCTTACTGGTTTTCAAAACAGATATTATTTTTCATGCCTTTCAAACTACATTCATCATATACGCCCTCCGGAGATCAGCCTGAGGCAATACGGCAGCTCACTGAAGGAATATTGCAGGGAGAAAAGCATCAAACTTTACTTGGTGTTACCGGCTCCGGTAAAACATTCACGATGGCGAATGTTATTCAGCAAGTACAACGGCCGACACTGGTGCTCACCCACAACAAAACCCTTGTTGCACAATTGTATGGTGAGTTTAAGCAGTTTTTTCCTGATAATGCAGTAGGTTATTTTGTTTCTTATTATGATTATTATCAGCCGGAAGCATATATAGCGGTAAGTGATACTTATATAGAAAAAGATCTTTCCATAAACGAAGAATTAGACAAGCTTCGTTTGCAGGCAACCGCTCAATTGTTAAGCGGACGGAGGGATATTATTGTTGTGGCATCGGTTAGTTGTATATATGGTATTGGTAATCCCGCTGAGTTTGAAAACGGTATTATACGCATTCATACAAACCAGGTGATCAGCCGCCAGGGCTTTTTGCATTCGCTTGTAAATGCTTTATATACCCGTAGCCAGGGTGATTTTAACCGTGGCACATTCCGGGTAAATGGAGATACGGTTGATATTAATCTTCCTTACATGGATTTCGGCTATCGCATCAGTTTTTTTGGCGATGAAATTGAAACGATAGAAACGCTGGAGATCAGCAGCGGTAAAAGAATTGCGGCGGTAGATAATGCGGCTATATTTCCTGCTAATTTATACCTCGCTCCAAAAGATATGCTGCAGCAGGTGTTGTATGAGATACAGGATGAGATGGGCCGGCAGGTAGATTATTTTAAAAGCTCCGGGAAATATATTGAAGCACAACGCCTGAGTGAAAGAGTGAATTATGATGTGGAAATGATTCGTGAACTTGGCTATTGCAATGGCGTTGAAAACTATTCCCGTTTTTTTGACCGGCGTGAGCCGGGCACAAGGCCATTCTGCCTGCTTGATTATTTTCCCAAAGATTTTTTGTGTGTGATTGATGAGAGTCATCAAACCATACCGCAGATCAGTGGTATGTATGGTGGTGACAGGAGCCGAAAACTGGTATTGGTGGATTATGGTTTCCGGTTGCCATCTGCATTAGATAACAGACCATTGAATTTTCATGAATTTGAAAACATGCTGAATCAAACGGTATATGTATCCGCTACACCAGGTGATTATGAACTGGAAAAAACAGGTGGTGTGGTGGTTGAGCAGGTTGTTCGCCCTACAGGGTTACTTGATCCTCCGATAGAGATCAGACCAAGTGTGAACCAGATTGATGATCTGCTGGATGAAATTGATAAGCGTGTTACCAAAGGCGATCGTGTGCTGGTTACAACCTTAACCAAGCGCATGGCGGAGGAAATGGATAAATATCTTCATCGTATCAATATCAAATCAAAATATATACACAGCGAAGTTGATACACTGGAACGTGTGGAGATATTGAGGCAACTTCGGTTAGGTGAGATAGATGTATTGGTTGGAGTAAATTTATTGCGTGAAGGACTGGATCTTCCGGAAGTATCTTTGGTTGCAATACTTGATGCGGATAAAGAAGGGTTTTTGCGCAATGAAAAATCGCTGACACAAACAGCCGGCCGTGCTGCTCGTAACGTTGATGGGCTGGTTATTTTTTATGCCGATAAAATGACCGAAAGTATGCAGCGTACGATTGATGAAACCAACCGGCGCCGCGAAAAGCAGGTAGCATACAATATTGAACATAATATTACACCAACTACGGTTAAAAAATCAAAAGACCAGGTGTTCGCACAAACTTCTGTACTGGATATTAAAGGCTATGATACCAGCAAACCTTATGCATTAGCCCCTGATGAGGATTTGGTAACTGTTGCCGCTGAAGACCAGGAAGAATACCAGACTGTTCCCAAAATGGAAAAGGCCATCGCAAAAATTAAGAAAGAAATGGAAAAAGCAGCGAGAGACCTTGATTTTATGGAAGCGGCAAGATTGAGGGATGAAATGTTTGCCATGCAGAAAAAACTGGAAGCGATGAAGCAGTAGAAACTGTGTTTTCTCGCCCCAGGCAAATGCACCGCAGTGCCTGAGTATATGTTACCAGCATTTATCTTTATATATTGCAACATAATAAACCCATACTTATGAGAGGAAAAACCCTGCTTGTACTATTTGTTTTTGTTTTCTTTAAAAACTACTCGTATTCTCAGTCCATCGATCTGTCTAACGCGGTTATTTGGGTTGGTGATACCAAAACAATTTCGCTTGCAAAACCATTGCAGGTATTAAAGGAAGAAGTGCAGAAAAGAACAGCTATTGATCTTACTGTGGTTGAGAAATTACCCGGGGAAAATCAACCCGCTATATATATTGCGCTCAGTGAGAGAGCATCAAAGCTGCCTAAAGAAATTCGTGCCGCGGCAGACAAGTTCCCCGAACCGGGCAATGAGGGCTTCAAACTTATTGTACATAAACCGACTACATCAGTTATAATAGTTGCGAAAGATGCGAGAAGCGTATTATATGGCATAGGAAGGTTTTTGAGGAAAGCAGAGATGCGCAATAACCAATTATCATTACCTGAAACAGTATCTGTTTCAACCACTCCTAAATATCCTATCCGGGGCCATCAATTGGGTTTTCGTCCTAAAACAAATTCTTACGACGCGTTTTCCGTTAAACAATTTGATCAATACATACGTGAGTTGGCATTATTTGGTGCAAACAGTATTGAAATTATGCCGCCGCGTACTGATGATGACGATACCAGCGTACATATGAAGCTACGTCCTGAAAAGATGATCATAGAGCAGGCAAAGATCTGCAAGGCATATAATCTTGATGTATGGATGTGGTACCCGAATATGGGACCGGATTATTCCAACCGCGATTCACTTAAAAAGGAGATACAGGAGCGCATGGAAGTATTTGGCTCGCTTCCCAAATTAGATCACGTGTTTGTGCCTGGCGGCGACCCCGGCGACCTGGAGCCCGATCAGTTGTTTAGCTGGCTCGGTAAAATTGCTTTATCGCTGCGGCAAATGCACCCTAAAGCAAAAGTGTGGGTATCACCACAGGCTTTTCGCCCAACAAAAAAATGGATGGATGATTTTATAAAACATGCCAACAGCGGTTATCCCTGGTTTGGTGGCGTGGTATTTGGACCCTGGGTAAAAATTCCGGTTGCAGAACTAAGAAAGCAATTGAAGGATTCCATACCTATCCGCATGTACCCGGATATTACACACAGCTATACCGCACAATACCCGGTGCCGGATTGGGATGTCGCTTATACGATGACGTTAGGAAGGGAGTGTATCAATCCAAGGCCGGAAGATGAAAAACATATACACAATGTTTTTGCTAAATATGGAGCTGGTAGTATCAGCTATTCGGAAGGCACAAATGATGATGTAAATAAATTTGTATGGAGTGACCAGGACTGGGACCCGGAAACACCTGTGATTGAAACAATACGTGACTATTGTCGTTTGTTTTTTGGTTCAGATCTTGCAGAATCAGCAGCGCAGGGTATAATGAATCTTGAAAAAAATTTCCGCGGACCATTGCTTATCAATAAAGCTGTTGCACAAACCTTAATGCAGTGGCAGGATATTGAAAAGAAAGCACCGGACGAACTTACGCTGTTTAATTTCCGTTTTCAGATGTGCCTGCTGCGTGCATATTATGACGCGCTTATACAAAGACGCCTGATATATGAAACAGCGCTTGAATCAAAGGCAAGAGAAGTATTGCAGAATGCAACACCTGAGACTATTGCAGCTATCATTCAGGAAGCAAAAGAAATATTAGCGAAGTCAAAGCAACAACCTGTTGGGCTGACACTGAAGGAAAGATGCAACACATTAGCGGACTCTTTATTCAGCACTATTGGCGCACAACTTACGGTTGAAAAACATGGTGGCGTTTCGGGCAGGGGAAATTTTATGGATAATATAGATATGCCATTGAATGATGCACCCTGGCTCAATGACCAGTTGAATACATTTGAAAAAATAACTGATGCTAATGAAATGATGGCTAAAGTAAATGAAATGCTGCATCGTACAGATCCGGGGCTTGGCGGTTTTTATGATCATTTTGGTTCTGAGGAAAGCAGGAGCAAAGTAATATCAAATAAAACATGGGCTGAAGATCCGGGCAGCCTGGAATCTCCACGTAAATCTTACGGCATTGGTATTATTGGAGAAGAATGGGTAGACGAGATAAAAGCACAGGGCTTTTCAGGGCAAACAACACCTGCCGCATGGATGACACAGATCAATACATTATATGATCAGCCGCTGCAGATAAAATATGAAAACCTTGATACAACTGCCTCTTACAAAATGCGGATCACTTATACCGGTCGTTTCAGATCTAAAGTAAAACTGGTTGCGAATGACAATATCGTGATCCATGATTTTTTGCAAACAGGGCAAAAGCCTGTGTATGAATTTGATATTCCGCACGAAGCTACCGCAGGCGGCAAAGTTGTATTTACATGGAATTGCGGTGAAGGAGAACGTGGCTCACAGGTTACGGAGATATGGTTGATGAAGAAGTAAGTAACACGCTGGTGCGGTTCGTCCTCAGACTGTAAGTTGCGGGTATTTGTGAACCGGCATCAGGAGGTAATATAATCCATGATCAAATTGGCTCTTGCGCCGGTTTTACCAGTACTTGGACATTTACCTTCACCGCGTAACTCTTTTACTATAGTTTCAAGCAATGGTTGCTGTACATGATCCGGGTAGGGAATATCATATTCAGCTACTCCCTCAGCGGTTTCAACTTTTATTTTTGCGGGTGAAAAAAAGGAGAAAGTTATTTTACCTTTTGAGCCGATGAATTGTCCATGGTCAATACGCTGTTCTTTATTGACAGTATAACACCAGCTGCCGTTGCCTACAATTCCATTTTCAAATTCATAATTCGCTACCACTACATCATCAGCTTTATATAAATGAGCCTGGTTGCGTGCTATACCCTTGGCATAAGTTATTTCTCCAAACAAAAATTCAAGTATATCAAATTGGTGGGAAGCAAGATCATGAAAATGCCCGCCACCAGATATTTCGGGGAACACTCTCCATCGCGGCTGTGGGTTTTCTCCCACTTCTTCATCATAAGGCTGCCAATGTAAAGTAATGTTCACGCACCTGATATCGCCAATGACTTTCTGGCCAACCAGTTCTTTGAGCTTTAGAAAATAGGGTAATGTTCTCCGGTAGTATGCTACAAACACCGGCACACCGGCTTCGCTACCAAGGCGATTAATTTCTTCGCACTCTTTAAAATTTCTTGCCATTGGTTTTTCTATGTATACCGGCTTACCTGCTTTTATCACTTTAGCGGCATATTCCAGGTGCACGTCAGGAGGAGTAGCAATATATACAGCATTTACATCAGGATCGTTAATAAGTTCATCTACATCTGTATACCATTTGGGCACATTGTGTCTTTTTGCATAATCTTTGGCCTTATCTGTTTTTCTTGCCATTACGGCAACCAAAGAAGCGTTTGCCAGTTTATTTATAGCAGGAGCACCACTCTTTTTTTCTGTTACGTTCCCGCAACCAATCATACCCCATTGTATATGTTGCATACTATTATTTTTGTCAACAAAAGTTTATTATATAACCGGCGTAATATCTTTAGTGCCTCCGTCTTCAGTGTCGCCAACGGCCTTCTTTATAATATTTATATCGTTGTTCAGTTTTTGACTGAACAATGCTATATCCGAACTGTGTATCACAATATCCACGCCTTCCTGTATCCATTTTATTTGCCGCTCCGGTTCCAGTGAAAAATGTATGCCAACAGATAACCCTTTTTTTCTGCTGGTATGAATGATCTGCTTAACAGCCTTATCAAACGTGGGATGATCATATTGTTCAGGAATGCCAAGGCTGATAGAAAGATCATGCGGGCCAATAAATACAGCATCTAAGCCCGGCACGCCGAGCAGTTCATCCAGCTTATTTAATGCAGGCACGCTTTCTATATTGGCTATGCAAATATTGCCCTGGTTATATTTGGAAAGATATGCCTTCATATCTGCAGATAATTCTTTTTCACTGTTCATTACCTCGTTCAGTATTTTTCCTTTCAGTGGGCGGAATTTTGTTGCGGCAACCAACTCTTTTATTTGCTCAACAGATTCAAGATAAGGCGCTATCACTCCTTTCGCTCCTGCATCAATGCACTGTCCTGCCAAATATGGATCAGGTGCAGGTATGCGCACAACCGGTGTAATATTATATGCAAGCATTACCTGGCACATGCGTGCCATATCAGACCTGTCGATGGCTATATGTTCTGTATCAATAAAAGCAAAATCAAGCGAAGCTTTTTTGAAAATAATGGGCCAGCCCGGTGCAGTGGAGGTGAAGCATGTTCCATATACCCGTTCTCCATTTTTTAACTTCTGCAGCATAGTTATTTTGAATGTAGTATTGATTAATTCTTCAGCAAGTAGGAGAATGCTTATTTTATTATATACTCAATCCACCCTGATACTCAATTCATTCATCAATACTAAAAACCTGCAGCCTTGCTTTCAGGTTGGTAATTTCTCCCTGCAGGCTTCTTACTTTGGTTAAAAGGTGTGCTATTGCGTCAATGCCTTCCATGTTAATATCAAGGTCGTAATGCAGGCGGATGAACTTTTCAAGATCATTCAACTGTCCGCTATGCAGAAATGTTTTTTCTTCTACCGTAACAATATCAATCAAGCCATATTCATTCAACTGCTGTATAAAGGATACCGCTATGTTGTATTGTGTGCAACATGCTTCCTGTGGTATTAAATCTTCTGTTGTATGCATATCACTATATGTTAAGATTGAGATATTTCTCTGAATAATGCTTTTTGTTTTTCGGTTAAGCCTGTAGGGATTTTAATATTCCATGTTACAAAAAGATCACCGGATTTTCCTTCTTCTTTGTATACAGGAAATCCTTTTCCTTTTAATCTTGTTTTGGTTCCGTTTTGTGTTTCAGGATTTATTTTCAGCTTCACCTTCCCGTTTATAGTATCAATCATTTTTTCTCCTCCCAGCACGGCTGTATACAGATCAAGGTCAACGGTAGTATACAGGTCATCGCCTAATCTTTTGAATATAGCATCTTCTTCTATATGAAAAGTAATGTACAAATCACCTGCAGGTCCGCCATTTACTCCCGGGGCGCCATATCCTTTTAATTTGATCGTTTGCCCTTCTGCTATACCCGCAGGAACAGTTATTCTCACATTTTTATCATTTATAGTGAAGGTGCGTTTGTGTGTGGTATACGCTTCCCTGAGTGTGATGGTCATATCAGCATTAAAGTCCTGCCCTTTAAACTGTGCCTGCCGCCTGCCTTTGCTATCCCCGCCGGCTGTGCCTCCAAACATAGTATTAAAAAAATCAGAAAAATCACCGGAAGAAAAATCTCCTGAGGAAAAATTGCCGCCGCCAAAGCCACTACTGCCAAAATCTCCACCAGCGGTGTAACCCCTTCCCTGTTGATGTTGCTTTGCTTTTTCAAATTCGTCTGCATGTTGCCAGTCTTTGCCATACTGGTCGTACTTTTTTCTTTTTGCAGGATCACTTAATACTTCATTCGCTTCGTTGATCTGCTGAAACTTTTTGTGTGCCTCTTTATCATTCGGATTTAAATCAGGATGGTGCTTTCTCGCCAGTTTTCTATATGCTTTTTTAATATCATCCTGGCTGGCGTTCTTATCCAATCCCAAAATCTTGTAATAATCTATGAATTCCATATGTTGTTCCCCGGTATAATTGATAAATGTTTACTATAAATTTACGAAAGAGCCACTAATTGTTAATAATTAATGGAGGTGCCCTGCTTTTTACTACAATCGCTAAGGGTATTTTTAAAATACCTGCCTCGCTCACTTCGGCTACTGTTGTTTTATATAGAAATATCAAACGGCAGATAATCGGTAAATCAGGATGAAATGCATTCATCCTGCAAATTATGCTTATTGTCGAAATAAGGGTATACCTGTATCATATCGCAGCTTGTTTCCCGTTTTATATACACGAAACCGTACTTTATGAAAAAGATATCAATTTTACTGGTTGCATTTTTGATCACAGCTGGTTTAAAAGCTCAACAGAACTATCATTTTGTATCTCAGCAACACCAGAGCGTGAAATATGACTCTGCCAGTAATGCATATTTTATAGAGAAAGAAGTGAACCAGTTAGCAAATATCAATGTAACTGAAAAAAATATTTCTTTTACAATAACTGAAAATAATACCTCTTATATAACATTGGTGAAAATAGAAAATGCACATCTCGATTCTCTTGAAAAGAAAATGAGCTTTTCTGTAAACGGGGTAGATAGTAAAACCGGCAGGCAGGTAAAATTAGGTTTTTGGTTTATTGGTGAAGAGTTGGATGAAGTGAACTATACTGAGCTTGCTACTCAAACTACAATTGGTTATAAAGATTTAAGTGTAGGCAGTGAAGCGATTGCTCAAACTGTAGCAGTAACAAGGCCTGTTAAAGCCAGAAAATAGTATGGCAGAATAGTAAAGTAGCTTAAAGTTTATCATAAACATTTCACTGGTCAGAAAAGGCGTTTCCGGAAGGAAATGCCTTTTTAATTTTGCTATAATATTGCAAAGGCTTATTGCAAAGTCAGTTGAATTACCCGGAATAAAGAATTGGTTGAGATCAGAGAAAATGTAACCGCACAGGCCTGTAAGATCTGTGTAGTTGAAAAACAAAACTTATGAGCAATTACGAGCTTCTTATTAAAAGTCTTTTACAGTTCCCTTCTGAAAAATGGTTGTCCAGGTATTTTGATCTCGTAAAGAAGCTTTTAACTGACCTGGACATAGATGCGAATGATCCAAGATTGGCGCTTACATTACCTAAAAATGGCATTCTGCCGGTAAATCTTGGACAGCGGTATGTATTTCGCCCAGGTAATGATGGTTATGTTGGCTGCATTGTTCCAATAGATTTTGATACCGTATCGGTAAATGGCTTTGAAGTTTTTTTCTTTAGTACTAAAGGAATAAACGACGCCAAATTTATAGATATTCCCATGTTTGAAAATCAACCTTTTTGTGAGTATGCTTATAATGCGTGTTTAGAAGAATGCCATAAGATTTTGCAGCATTGTAAAAAGTCCGGATTCAGAAAACATCATGTTTCCATACTATACGATTTCATTATGGAACCTTCTGTAAGAAGTGAGTTATTACGAGATATTTTCTAAAATTAAACCTCGCAAATCTCATGATTATACCAATGCTTCAACCGCTCAGCTTCCGGATTACACCTTCAGGCATATCGAATATCTGCTGATTGTTGATCATTTTTGTGCTTACTCAGGCAGATGTGTATATACTTTCAACGAATCAGTAGTTTTTTTGATCTTAAGCTGGTTTTATTACCGGTCACTGCCTCTTGTTTACTCATTGTGCATTCAGCGTGTCCTACAACAATCCCCGGGAAGTTGCCGGCAAAATTACTGTAGATGTATATTATAAGCTCTTTGAAATGTCCTGCTTTCATGAATAACTGTTTTGAAGATAAAAGGAGGGTATCCTTAAGCAAATTGCCGCTTATATGTGATCGTTTATAGCTCAGCGCAGAAATTCCTTAAACCTTCCTATCTTTAAAACCAGACTTTACAAAATCATTATGCCGTATGAGCCAATACAATATCAATCGCCGACAATTTATCCGCGGAGCTTCTGCAACGCTTGCGCTCGCTTCACTTAAAGCAAATGGTATGGATTTTTTCAGCACAGCGCCTGCGAGGCGTGTGGCGTTGATTGGTACAGGCTGGTATGGCAAGAGTGATCTGTTCCGGTTAATTCAGGTGGCGCCTGTAGATGTGGTAGGGCTTTGTGATCCCGACAGGCATCAGCTTGAAAAAGCGGCTGAAATGGTAAGCCAGCGACAAACCAGTCGTAAAAAACCTGCCATGTATGGCGATTACCGAAAGCTACTGGCTGAACAAAAACCAGATATCGTTTTGGTGGGCTCGCCCGATCACTGGCACGCTTTGCATACCATTACCGCATTGCAGGCAGGCGCGCATGTGTATGTACAAAAGCCCATAAGTGTTGATGTAATGGAAGGAGAAGCGATGGTTGCCGCGGCAAGAAAATACAATAAAGTGGTGCAGGTTGGTACACAAAGAAAAAGCACGCCACATTTAATAGAGGCAAAGAAAAACATCATTGATGCGGGACTGTTAGGAAAAGTATCCCATGTAGAAATGTGCTGCTATTACCACATGCGTAATAATGGGAACCCGCCCGTTCAGGCAGTGCCTGATTTTTTTGATTATGAAATGTGGACTGGCCCTGCGCCATTACGCCCTTACGATGGATTGCCACATGTGCGCTGGTGGCGCACTTTTATGGAATACGGCAATGGTATTATGGGGGATATGTGCGTGCATATGTTTGACACTGTGCGGTGGATGCTGAAACTGGGTTGGCCAAAACGCATCAGCTCTACCGGAGGTATATATGTAGATAAAACCGGTAAGAGTAATATAGCAGATACACAGAGTGCCATATTTGAATATGACGAACTGGAGTGTATCTGGCAACATCGCAGTTGGGGTACGCCTGCCGATCCTGAATATCCCTGGGCATTTAAGTTATATGGGGAAAAAGGTACGCTTTGCGGCAGCACTATGAAATATGATTTCATTCCTAATGGCAAAGGCGAAAAAATACATATGGATGTAGTGTATGAAAAAGAAAAGTATCCTGAAGATGTAACTGAGCCGGATATAGAGCTGAATGCGGCGCCTGCAACCCGTTTACATATGCTGGATTTTTTGAAAGCAATTGATAATAAGACAAGACCTGTGGCTGATATAGAAGAAGGGCATATATCAACTGCCAGTTGTATTATCGCTAATCTTTCTATGAAGCTGGGAAGGGCATTAAGTTATGACCCCATAAAAAAAGAAATTGTAGGTGATCCGGAAGCCACAAAGTTGCTGAAGAGGGAATACAGGGGGCCGTGGATGCATCCGGGAGCGTAATTTGAACTCCAATCCGGTCATCTGACAGAGACCAGCTTGTATATATAGAAGCTATAATGCTTTTTGCATGCCCCAATATTAAATGGAACAGGATATTAGGAACTGGAAGGGTATAAGTCAGCAGAAGAAATACTTACATTAAGACCATTAAAGAAAAAAACTTTAATGGATATTTACAATGCTGTTCAATTGATAAGCGGGTAAGCTGCCAATTAATGCAGACGGTGAAACCTCTTTCTCTTTCCTTACTTTTGCTTCAAATGAACATCAATAATACTTCCCTGGAAAAAATATTAGCACGGCTGAAAATAAAAGCGCTGAATGGTATGCAGGCGGCTGCATTCGAAGCCGTAACCGGTAATGATGACACAATTCTCCTGTCTCCAACCGGCTCGGGAAAAACACTCGCTTTTTTGCTACCCTTGCTACATGCATTTAATCCTGCCTTAAAAAAAACACAGGCGCTGATCGTAACGCCTTCCAGGGAACTGGCGCAGCAGATTGAACTGGTGTTTAAAAAGATGACCACAGATTTTAAAGTTACCTGCTGCTATGGAGGCCACAAAAGAGAAACAGAAGAAAATAACCTGGTTGAACCGCCTGCATTGATCATCGGTACGCCGGGCAGACTGGGAGATCATATACGAAGAGGCAATATCACTACAGATACTATTGAAACCATTGTGCTGGATGAGTTTGACAAATCGCTGGAACTGGGTTTCCAGGAAGAGATGGATTTTATTATTCAATCGCTGCCCAATATAAAAAAGCGTATACTTACTTCTGCTACTGATCTTGAAGATATGCCGGCGTTTATCAGGTTGTTGCAACCTGCTAAACTTAATTTCCTTACAGGTGATGCTCCACCCGCAGAAAAGCTTGCTTTTAAAAAAGTATTAAGCCCGGCTAATGATAAAGCAGATACGCTTTTTAAACTGATATGCTTTCTAGGAGATCGATCAACTATTGTATTCTGCAATCACCGAGAAGCAGTAGAGCGTACCAGTAATCTCATAAAAGAAAAAGGCATTACCAATGTTTTTTATCATGGCGCTATGGAGCAGAAAGAAAGGGATGCAGCGCTCAGCAAGTTCCGCAATGGCAGTGTGAACGTACTTGTTACAACCGATCTGGCTGCAAGAGGATTGGACATCCCTAATATCAGGTATATTATTCATTACCATATTCCGCATACGGAGGACAGCTTTATTCACCGCAATGGCAGAACGGCTCGTATGGATGCGAGTGGTACCGCTATTATTATTTTAGCGCCTGATGAAAAAATACCTGCATATATTTTAACCGAACCTGAAGAAATAATACTACCGGAGAAAGATGTATTGCCGGAAAAACCTAAATGGACAACGCTTTTTATCGGTGCCGGAAAAAAAGATAAAGTGAATAAAATTGATATTGTCGGATTTTTAAGCAAGAAAGGAGAACTGAAAAAAGAAGACATCGGGCTGATTGATGTAAAAGATTTTTTCTCTTTTGTAGCTATCCGTAAGACAAAGGCAAGTCATGCGCTGCATTTGATAAAAAACGAAAAGATCAAGAACAGGAAAGTGAAAATTGATGTGGCGAAATGATCAATACCGTAATATTAGCAACCGGTTAAGCAACAACCTTTATACAAAATCGTTAGCGTTTTATTCAAAGGGGAACTATTATGAAAAGCAGTTTTAAGCTATTCTGTGCAATTGCAGCCATAAGCATATTTGCATGTATTACAGCGTGTAATAAAGAGATTAAAGAGAACAAGCCTGAATTAACGTCTGTTGTGCCATCATCTGCCAGGGGTGGAGATACTATAACTGCATTCGGGAAAAATTTATTTACTGATATATCAAAGGTTAAAGTAACTATCAATAAAAAAGAGGCGCAGATTATTACTGCAACGCCGGATAGCATACAGGCTGTGGTGCCGGAAAGCGCAGGTTCCGGCAGGGTATCAGTAAGTATAGGCGACGAGACTTACGAAGGTCCGGAGTTTGAGTATGAGTATAAAGTAATTGTTACCACAGTCGCCGGTACAGGTACGGCAGGTAACAAGGGAGGAAGCGCGGCAACCGCAACATTTAATTGTCCCTGGGGCATTGTTTCCGACAGGAACAATAATTTGTTTATTGCGGATGTATACTCCAGGCTGATACGAAAAATATCACTTGCAGACAGCACCGTAATAAATTACGAAATAGGAAACCTTGATTTTGCAAGCCCATATAACATAGCCATTGATCATAACACAGGCAATTTATTTGTTACTGATTTTAATAAACATGTTATGAAGATGGATCAATCTGCAAACATGTCTGTAATATATACTGCTGAGATGCCGCTTGCAGGCATTGCTGTTAGCCCTGATGGAAGCTCCTTGTTTATTGGTAATAATACATTGGGCACAATAACAAAAACGGATATTAACGGAATGAACCCTGTGCTATATACAGATAACATCATCACACCAAGAAATATTTTCTATGATCATACGGGCAAAATGTGGGTTGCCTGCTATAGATTTCTTTATGATATTACCAATAGTGGCACTGCCACTCCTGCATATGCATACGGAGATTTTGGAGGATGGGAAGCAATTGCGGACACTGCAGGAAATTTCTACCTGGCTGATCATTTCAAAAATTGTATTCATAAAATTGACAAAGCAGGAAACATAACAAAAATAGCCGGAAGTGGTATGGCTGCTGATATTGACGGAATTGGGCTGGAGGCATCTTTTAACGGACCTCAGGGAATTGCTATTGATGCTGATGGAAATCTGTACGTTACTACTTTTAACTATGACACAAATGAAGGAAATAAAGTGAGAAAGATTGAATTTAAATAGCACAACAACCTGCAACTTCACACAATAATCGGTATATCTGTAATTACACAAACGCCGGGTAGTTACTGTTATAAGTTTCTTAAAAGAAATATCATATCATCTTTATTCTATTTTATTTAAGGAATTTAATAACAGAGATTTTTTTTGTTGACGGTTCACCTATTTAATTGTGCTTATGATTGAAAACTACCTGAAAATTGCGTGGCGAAATTTATTAAAGCATAAAATCTTTTCGGGCATTAATATACTTGGCTTGTCTATTGGTATTGCAGCCTGCATAATCATATTTATTTATGTACGATTTGAGCTTACATACGACCAGTATAACCGGAATGCAGACCGCATTGCGCGGGTAGCGTCTACCATTAAAGCGCCTGAATCTGATTTTATGATCGCCTCAAGCCCGACTGCACTTGCAGATGCCTTGAAACAAAACTTTCCTGAAGTGGTGACGGCTGTGCGTTTAGACAATGCTGCTCAAGCCGTAAAATGCAATAACGAGGTTTTTAAAGAAGAAGAATTTTACAGGACAGATGCTGATATATTTTCCGTTTTCAGCTTCGATTTTATTGAGGGCAACGGTGCTGCCGCTTTGCAAGAGCCTCAATCTATTGTATTGACTCAATCCGTTGCCAAAAAATATTTTGGCAATACACCTCCTTTAGGGAAAACCCTGGTATGTAATGGAAAACCGCTATTGGTGACCGGCGTTGTAAAAGACCGTCCTGCCAATTCCGATATTCATATCGATGCTTTGTTGTCTGCCGATTTTTCGGCCACAGCCACATGGGATGATTTTGACTTATATACCTATGTGCTGTTCAAACAAAACGCAGACCTCAAAAATTTTGAAAAAAGACTTGCGGAACTGGCTAAAAATAATATTGATCCTTTGCTAAATACAGATGGCTCTGCAGGCTACAGCGCTAAGATGGAAGTAGAGCTCTTATCGGATGTTCATTTCAGCCAGGGAAAATTAATGGATACGCCAAAAGGCAATAAGCAATCGAATTACATATTTGCGTTGCTTGCCGTTTTTATATTAATGATCGCCATACTTAATTATATCAATCTTAGTACGGCGCGGTCATTTGAAAGAGCAAAGGAAGTAGGGATACGTAAAGTAAGCGGCGCCGGTAAATTTCAATTGGTAAGACAGTTTTTGTTTGAATCATTTTTACTGGTTACCGGAGCCTTATTATTATCGGTAGTATTGGTGAAGGCGACCCTGCCTTTTTTAAACACACTTTTGCAAACCAGGCTCTCTGTTGATCCAGTTGCGGCAACTATCCTGGTCGCGGTTATTTTTGTTACCACGCTTCTGCTTGCAGGGTTATACCCGGCTTTTGTATTGTCTGGTTTTAATCCGGTGAGTGTATTAAAAGGTAGCTGGCGTTTTAGCATTAAAGCTGTCTGGCTGCGTAAATCTATAACCATTGCACAGTTTACCATAGCGATTGTTTTAATTGTGGGCACTATAGTTATCCATCAGCAAATGAAATTTATCAGGGAGAAAGACCTTGGCTTTTCAAAAGATCAGTTGCTCAATATATTTCTTCCACGCGATTCTGTCTACCAGGGTGCTGTTAAAGCGTTTCAGCACGATCTCCGCCGGCAAAGCGCCGTTAAAGGCGTTACCGTTGGTTATGGCATGGCTGATGCCACTTTGGCAAGCACCTATACTTCGTTTGAAGGAAAGAAAAGAGAAATACTTTGCACCTACTATGTTATTGACGACCGGTTTTTACCTGTTTTTCAAATGCATTTGCTGGAAGGAAGAAACCTGTCTGATAGTATTGTAACGGATAAAAACGAAGCATTTCTGGTGAATGAATCCTTTTTAAGAACAATGGGCTGGCAGTCGGGGGTGGGAAAAGATATAGAAGGGTTTGGTCACAAAGGCAAAGTTGTAGGTGTAGTAAAGGATTTCTATTTCAAGTCTCTGCACAACACAATTGAACCGCTGGTAATGATATGGAATACCTTCCCGGCTAATACAACTACAGTAAAAATAAGCCCGGCAAACCTCAGCGTAGTAGAAAGCATATTTAAAAAGCATTTCCCGGCAACAGTATTTGATTACGCTTTTGTAGATGATACAGTAAACAAACAGTATATGCAGGATAATATTACCATGCGGCTGTTTAACTGGTTCACTGTACTTGCCATTTTCATTTCCTGCCTCGGTATTTACGGATTAGCAACCCTGATCATTGCGCAACGCGCTAAAGAAGTGTCTGTACGTAAAGTATTGGGTGCTACCATAAGCCAATTGCTTGCTTTGCTTACAAAAGATTATATAAAGCTTCTTGCCTGGGCAATGGTCATTGCACTTCCATTGGCAGGTTACCTCATGCATCACTGGCTTTTATCGTATGCGTACCGCATTCAGCTAAGCTGGTGGATGTTTGTAGCGCCGGTAGTATTTCTTTTGATAATTACTCTTGTAATGATTGGCAGGGAAGTTATAAAAGCGGCATTGGTAAACCCGGTAAAAGGGCTGCGGGCAGAATAAGCTGCAAATACAATAAAAAGGGATGAGTGTAGCAACTCACCCCAACTGTTTATTTCTCTTTAAATTTTCTGCGAATAATGAGCTGTAATTTCTGTGCTGTTAGATGACTGCTTTGTTTCTTCGTTTTTACCGGCCTTACTGTCTCTTGTGTTTTTTTGCACAGCAATAGCGGCAAAAAGACTGAGCACAAACGACATGGCATAGAACCCTTTTTCACTTCTTGTTAAATCAGCGTTCCACAGCCCAACGGTAAGCAATATGATACTGAGGATAGTGGTGAACCAGGCTATGCCATAATAGAGATTCGTAACAGGAATACCTTCCATCTGGTCGCGAACAGCTTTTTGAACGGATATAGCAGAGAATAAGCCGAACATTAGTACGGTGAAATAATAACCTTTTTCATTGAGTTGCATATCAGCATTCCAGAGACCGATATTGTATGCAGTTATGCCGGTTAAAAGGGCGAACCATGACGCGCCGATAAACGCGGCTGATGGTTGAAGGGATGGTTTTTGTTCCATATAAAATATTTATGGAAACAAATCTATTTTCCGGTTGGCGTATTGCTTTTGACAATAGTCAAATTGTAAAACATGATTTGTTAAAGCCTGCTTCTTATACGGCTTAAAGTTTCCTGGCTTATACCGAGATAAGAAGATATATAACCTAATGGAACACGTTCAATAATATGCGGCATATTGGTAAGCAATGCTTCATATCGTTCTGCGGCAGTTTTAAACTGCGCGTTTACATAACGTTCTTCTAAGCGGATATAATATTTTTCATATACTATTCTTACCAACCGCTCTATTTCATGATACTGATTGTACAAGCCCGTAAGCTTTTCTTTAGAAATGCCATATAAAATACTCCCTTCTAATAATTGCAGGTTTTCAACTGCCGGCTCACCCGTTATAAAGCTGTGAAAGGAAGTAACAAAATCGTTTTCAAAACCAAACCAGTGAGTTATTTCTTTTCCTTCAAGATTATAAAATCCGCGCAACGCTCCCTTCTGCAAAAAATATAAATGCCTGCAAACGCTGCCCTCCCTCACAAGGAAACTACCTTTGGATAATGTTACTTCCTCAAAACAATTTTCCAGCGCCTGCTGCGCTTCTTCGTTTAATTTATAAAATCCGTGTAAATGGGTAAGCAGTTGTTGCATATTGCAAAATAATACTTAATTGTACCAAAAACCTATAAGGTTTACCGGGCAGCATGCAGCGCTGCAAACCTTATAGGTTTTACGATCAAAACCACCAGGTCTCGTGTCTCACGAGACTTGAAAACAAGAGTGTGAAGAAGTGTTTCGTGAGACACGAATCACGGCGAAAAAAAATGATTAATCAACCCTGAAAGAAATTTTACAGATACATCCGTAAGAAATAACCTTATCATCTTTTACATGTGCTTTAATATCTTTCACATATACAGAATCAATATTTCTTATTGTTTTAGAGGCTTCAGCAACAGCTTGCCGTATAGCATCATCAATTCCTTTTTCTGAAGAAGCAATTACTTCAATAACTTTTACAATAGGCATAACAATACGTTTTTCTGTTAACAAATAAATTATACTATGAAAGGTAAATTTTTTTCAGGACTTTATCTATTAGGGGCGCATTTCAATTTTTCGTGTGTTGAACAATCATATACAGATGCCTCGTGCCTCGGCATGACAGGCGGCTGAATATATGCTGAACAATAGTACAAATGCTGAACGATTGTTCTACGGCTGAACTTATCTGCGCAGTTTGTATTCTAGGATATATAAACGACCAAATTTATTTTCAAATCAGGCAACATTTGCATACTTGTCCACATATTTTTCCCCACGTTTGATAACAGCGAACATCCGTAAAATGAGCTTAAATCT